>Ga0310345_10000096_pt1 | contig 186508 bp, 164 predicted proteins | sample HC15DNA20500_MG_FD_204667 | JGI IMG/M metagenome (GOLD analysis project Ga0310345, IMG submission 204667) | Marine microbial communities from station ALOHA, North Pacific Subtropical Gyre - HC15-DNA-20-500_MG | ecosystem: Environmental > Aquatic > Marine > Oceanic | place: Pacific Ocean... | reverse complement strand
CTAATACCAGGTCCGCAGGCCCACGAGAAAGACGATATCGTCGCCTTCACCGCCTGCGGCTTTGATCATGTCGCGTGTCTCACCGAAGGCGCTTTGCCATTCGACGCCGACATAAGGCGCAAACTCCCTCCTGATTTCATAACGAAGCCGCAAGCCGGCATCGAGTGTGCTAAGTCCCGCGCCCGTTTCCCTTTCCGGTATGTCCTGCGCGGAAAGATTTGCTTCGATCCGAGGCTGCAAGATCAACCGCTGGGTCAGGAGCAACTCATATTCAGCCTCGATGCGGGCCGTTACATCGCCTTTTTCACTGAGAAAGGCGGAAGCGTCGACTTCGAACCAGTAGGGCGCCAGACCATTCAGTGCGACGACCCCATGCGCGAGACTATCCGGTTCGATGTCGTAGCGAACGCCCGCCTGAACATTCCAGAAAGGCGCAACCGCGCGGGAATAGAGCGCCTGGATCTCGGCATCATCCACGCCCTCTCCATTCAGAGAGGCGCGGCCCTCGCTCTTGAACCAGAGCTTGTTGATATCGCCCCCATACCAAGCCTGTCCGTTCCAGTACAAACTGTCGCCCTCGTCAGACATCTGAGCCTCGAGCTGGTTGAAGAGGATGTAGAAGCTCTTCTGGTCTCCGCCTTCCGCAAGAACGTCCCGGCGAGCGTCCGCCATTGCATCCTCGCCGTAGATGGCGTCGGCCTGATCCCAGGGCGGGGTTTGATTTGTGTCTTCCGCGAACGCGCTGCCGGTCGCGTAGAGCGCGAAGCCGAGGAGGAGAGGGGCTGCCAAATTCGGTTTCATCATGATTTTCCCTCCCCATGGTTCATGCCGTGATGGTCCATGGGCATATTCATCTGACCTGCCGGCATTTTTTCAGCTGGTGTCGTATCGTCTGCTGGCGGAATGACGCTGACGACCTGCATCATGCCAGCGTGCATGTGGTAAAGCAGATGGCAGTGGAACGCCCAGTCACCGACATGTTCTGCGGTGATGTCGACGCTGACCCTGTCTGCAGGCTTGACCGTTACTGTGTGCTTTCGAGGCATGTGATGACCACCGCCATTCACGAGATCGAAAAACATGCCGTGCAAATGGATCGGGTGTGGCATCATTGTATCGTTTACGAGCGTCAGGCGAACACGTTCACCCTCGTAGAACTTGATTGACTCGGTTACCTCGGAGAATTTTACACCGTCGAACGACCACATGTAGCGTTCCATGTTCGACGTCAGATGAATGACAATTTCGCGGCCAGGCGGGCGATGGTCCTCATTCATGTCGAGCGCGCGAAGCTGGTTGTAGGTGAGCGTGCGGTGGGGGACATCATCAAGCCCGAGACCGGGTTCGCCCAAGCGGCTCATCGTCATGCCTGATACTTTTGCGACACCGGGGCCGCGCTCTATATCTGCTTCAATCTTGACGGGCTGGACCGCCGGACCATGAGGATCGGGCATCATCGACATGGCACCCATGTCGTGGCCTTTCATGTCGTCCCCGGCCGTCGCGGTGTCCGGACCATGATCCATTCTCCCCATGCCTGACATGCCCGCCATGTCTCCATGGGCCATTCCCATGTCCCGCATGGTCAGCATCGGCACAGCTCGAAGCGCAGGCGCATCGACCCGCATACCGGCACGCGGGCCGAGCGTGGCGACGGCCTGGCCGGAGCGGTCGATCGATTCGGCAACAAAGGCGTAGGCGCGCGCTTCGGTCGGCGCGATGATGACATCATACGTCTCGGCCACGCCCATCTGGAACTCGTCGGTCTCAACCGGCTGGACATTCAGACCGTCGGCCTGGACCACCGTCATCGGCAAGCCCGGGAGGCGGACATTGAAGAGGGTCATGGCGGAGGCGTTGATAATGCGCAGGCGAACCCGCTCGCCCGGCTGGAAGACCATATTGAAATTATCGGCCGTCGAATGGCCATTGATCAGGTAGGTGTAGGTTTCGCCGGTCACGTCTGCGAGATCGCGCGGGCTCATTCGCATCTGCCCCCACATGCCGCCAAGTCCGGTTGGGTTCGACAGGGTCGGGCGGTTGAAATTCAGGCTCTCGGCATTCTTCTTGAGCTTGTCGAAGATCCGGTGCGGATGCGTGAAACTCCAGTCGCTGAGGACGAGCACATATTCCCGGTCATAAGCCACTGGGTCTGTACCTGCCGGATCTATGACGATCGGACCGTAATGGCCGAGTTGTTCCTGCAGACCAGAATGGGAGTGATACCAGTAAGTGCCATTTTGCGGCACCTTGAACTGATATTTGAACGTTTCGCCCGGTTTGATGCCCGGGAAGCTGACGCCCGGCACGCCGTCCATATGGAAGGGGACAAGCAGTCCGTGCCAATGGATCGAAGTGTCTTCGGCAAGCCGGTTGGTGACGTTCATTGTAACGTCATCGCCCTCGCGCAACCGCAAGAGCGGACCGGGAAGTGTGCCATTGATTCCGGTTGCCATACCGACTTTGCCGTTGAGCCTGACCGGGAACTGCCCGATTTCGAGGTCGAAGCGCGTGCCCGAAAGTGAGGGCACACCAAGGTTTCCGTTGCTGGAAGATTTTGCCCAAGCGGGCAGGAGGCTGCTTGCCCCCAAGGTTGCGCCGGTGCCGAGCACCGTCTGCAACATACGTCGTCTGTTCAACATAATCGTCTCCATGAGGTGAATTTATGCAATCGGGCTGCTAATGCAGCGACGCACGAAATCAGCTCAGGGAACGCACCTTCAATGTGACTGGCGTTTGTTGCAGCAGGTAACTTCGGACCTCAGGCCAGGGCGTGCGGACATTGACGACGCGCTTCCATGCGTGTTGCCATGAGGGTGTAGCAAGCCCGATGGGCGTCGTATCGCCTAATACGTGCTGGACCGGGTTCGCCGTCTTGTCGGCTTGGGCGACCGTTGCTGTCTGAAGCTTGCAGTGATCAGTCTCATCATCGCAGGGCGCCTCAGGCCCATCGGCGGGCGCCTGGTGAGAATGAGCGGTGAACTCGGTTGCCATGCTGTTCGTCGCCGACATATCGACGGGACACGCGCAGAGCACCTGCGACAGGCTGAAAAATACCGTCACGAGAGTTGCGACAACAAAGTTCATGACTACCACTTATACCCCATAGGGGTTTAAATCAAGAAAGAACCTCTGAGCACTCAAGGTTTGTCGTAACGGAGCAGGATCAACCCAGACCCGCGGGTCAGTCCCGAGCGAAAAGTTGCATGGCTACGCTCCAGCGCGAATTTGAACGGCCAGCAAATCATGTTAGCGATGCGAATGTCGCTGATAGGCAGCGTCGAACTTTGACAACACGAAAGGGCTGCACCACAGTTTGCACTACAAATTGCAAACAATCTGCACAACAAGCGAAGTTTCGAGCGCCATAGTGCGTTGAATTAATTTAATTTCAAGCACGATTACCGGGCGCGTCACTCGCGCCATTTCGTTCGTTCGAAATGGCCAACCACGCAGACAAAAGAAAAAGGCGACTGCCCCCCGGTAGTCGCCTTCTTTTTGATCCACGCAAACCAGCCCATCAGCTATCGGTAAACTCTGCCGGACGCTTCTGCAGCTCGGCCATGACAGCCTCGATCTGGTTCTTGCTGCCGATCAGCTTGTCCTGAAACACCGATTCCTGGAGCAGGGCCTCTGTGTCCGTCATGTCCGGGAGATTGTTGAAGATCTCCTTGTTCGCCCGGATCGCGTCCGGGTTCTTCCCAGCAATCTGGGTGGCAATCTCCATGGCACGCTCATAGGGCGTGTCGCTGACTTCCGTCGCAAAGCCATAATCCTGCGCCTCGGCGCCGGAAAAGATGCGGCCCGTATAGGTCAGCTCGCGCAGCCGGTCATCGCGGCAGAGATTGCCCATGATCGCCGTGCCCGCCATGTCCGGTACAAGGCCCCATTTAATCTCCATGATGGAGAGCTTGGTATCTGGATGAACGACGCGCATATCCGCGCCCAGCATCACCTGAAAGCCGCCGCCAAACGCCACACCGTGTACGGCCGCAATGACCGGTACAGGCAGCTCACGCCAGCCCCAGACAGCCTGCTGCGCCCGATTGGCGATCCCATGCGTGCGAGGCGCCAGCCCCTGACGCCCACCGGGTGAGCTGCCTTCCTTGTTGCCTTCGGCCATTTTGCCGAAATTGCCCATGTCGAGACCGGCACAGAAGGCACGCCCTTCGCCCGAGAGGACAACGCAGCGAACCGATCTATCCTTGGCGAGCTCTTCCGTGGTCGAGAGCAGGGCCTCGAACATGGCATCGTCCAGCGCATTCATCTTGTCGGTGCGAACGAGTTTAACGTCTGCAACGCCGTCTTTCTTCGTGACCTGAATACGGTCGGACATGGGCGGTCTCCTCGTGACTGTGTAATCACGCGGCAATCTGCCCAACGAAAAACGCCGGGACAAGTTATGTCCCGGCGTCATGGTCAAAGGTGTCGTGGGCGTTCTAGAGGAAGAGCTTCGCGAACTCACGCTTCTTGCGGTTCTTCCAGGCGCCCTTGTGCCAGGCGGCCGACGCCAGAAGCGGCACAACCGAACCGGCCTCGGCGAACACCATCTGTTCATAGACAGTCTGCACCTTGCCCCAGCTCGCCGCCTCTTTCAGCGTCGAGGATGAGCAGGCGCCATCGCGCGTATCGGCAACGGTGATCTGCACGGCATATTTGTGCATCTCACATTCCTTGCCGAGGATTTCGGCGCAAACCACTGTATCCTGAACAAAATTCTTCGGCACACCGCCGCCAACCATGAGCAGGCCGGTGGAGCCGGCGGCGATCTTCACATCGGTGAGCTCGCGGAAGTCTGCGACGCTGTCGATGGACATATAGTTGCCCGGATTCTCCACCTGATGCTTGACCAGGCCAAAGCCTGCCGAACAGTCAGAGAAGGCCGGCACGAAGATCGGCACATTATGGTCATAGCAGGTTTCGATCAGGGAGCCCTTCTTGACCGCATTGTCTTTCAGCCATTTGCCCATCTCCCAGATGAACTCACGCGAAGAGTAGGGGCGCGGCTCCAGCTTGTTGGCAATCTCATAGATGGTGTGGTCGCAGGCCTGCAGCTCTTCCTCATCGATGAAGGTGTCATAGATGCGGTCGATATAGAGGTCGCGCAGATCATTGTCGTCGACCGATTCCGGCGCCTGATAGTGCTTGTACCCAAGCGCCTCGAAGAAATCCATGTCGACGATGGACGCGCCGGTCGCGACGATACAGTCAACCAGACCGTACTTCACGAGGTCGCGATAGACATGCATGCAACCGCCCGCGGAGGTGGACCCGGCCAGCGTCAGGATGGTGGAACAGTCCTGATCTTCCAGCGCCATGTTGAAGATGTCGGTCGCCCGCGCGAGATCGCGCGAGGTAAAGGACATCTTGCCCATGGAGTCGATGATGGGGCGCGCGTCGAACGAGGTGATGTCGACATGTTCGACAGGCTTGCTCAGAAGCTCGGCTTTACGGTTGGTATTCTCAGCCATTGAGGTCTCCGATTACGTGGGAGGCGTTGTAACCTTGTGGTGTGACAGGGTCCAGACAACAGGCGGCCTTGCGCCCATATGAGCGAAGGCCGCCTGGTCGGTTCGATGAAAAGTCGGCTTACGCCATGACGGCGACAGTGGTCTCGCTGTAAAAGCCGTTAAAGCGTGAGGAAAGGGCCTGACCATAGGCACCAAGATGGCAGATTTCGACCCAGTCGCCTTCCTGCACATCTGAGGGAAGCTCGAACGGCCCGTTCATCACATCGAGGCTGTCGCAGGTCGGACCGAAGAAGCGAAACGCTTCCGTCTGAGCTGCCGCGCGCGGTTCGACCGTGTGAAGTTTGACCGGATAATTCCATGCGCACTGCGCGGCATCGAACAGCGATCCATAGCTCCCATCATTGAGGTAGAGATCGCCGCCCTTGCGAAGCTCGACACGGGCGAGCGTCGAGCCGCCCTGGGCGCAGAGCGCGCGGCCGGGCTCACCGAGAACCTGAAGGCCAGCGAAACCATGTGCCCCAAGCGAGCTGCGGATCGCCTTGAAATAGTCACCCATCGGCTTTGGCGTCATGCCCGGATAGGCCACAGGAAAACCGCCGCCGCAATCAATGGAATCGATGCCGACGCCCGAGGCATCCACGATGGAGCGGACATAGGCAAGCGCGGTATCGTAGTCGCCGATCTCAAGGCATTGCGAGCCGACATGGAAGGTCACGCCAAGCTTGTGTGCATGGTCACGCGCCTGACGGAGCAGCTCCACGGCCTGATCACGGTCCGCGCCGAACTTGCCCGACAGCGGCATGGCAGCGCCGCCTTTCGGCAGGGCCACGCGAAGGTGCAGGGTCAGATCATCGGCATAGCCGGTCACTTCCAGCATCTTCTGAAGTTCGTCAGCCGTATCGAACGAAAAGTCACGAACACCGCAATCATAGGCGTGACGGATCGCGGCGCGGGACTTTACCGGATGCATGAAGAAGAGCTTCGCGCCCGGCACAACGCTCTGGACGAGGTCCACTTCACGGGTCGAGGCCACGTCGAAATTGCGCACGCCACTCGTCCAAAGCGTCTTCAGGACGGCCGGGTGCGGGTTCGCCTTCACGGCATAAAGCACCTTGCCGGGAAACCCGTTGAGGAAGGTGCGCGCGGCCGCGGCGATCTTCTTCGGATAGAGCACGAAGATCGCATCGTCGCCTTCATAGGCGCGCAGCACATCGCCTACGCTCGCAAAGGCCGGAAGGCCGGAACGGGTAGATGTATCGGGAAGAATAGCGGGACGCGCCAGCGGCGCGGAACCAGATTTAAACATGGCGGAGATTCGGATTTTGCTGGCACATGGCCAGTGAACTTATTGACTGCACCAGAACAAACGCCTGATGCGCACGACAGTTCGGCGGGCGAACCCGCTACGGCCTTATAAGTTCAGCGACCGCAGCCGCATAATCTCCGAATTTCTGGTCGTAATAGTTATAGAGCCCGGTGTCCCAGGCCACATCAAAACGGCTATAGGCTGCCGCCAGAGCGATCATGTTCGGTGCCATCCAAGTATCCTCGTCCAGCATGACCGGGCTCACACCCGATGATGAAAGTGAAGACATCTGGGCTCACCCGTACTGACGCCCTTTCGGGACCGTCGTAGCTCGCTTGCGTGTCGGCGCTCGAAATATGGAAACTGGATTCAAAGATCAAGTATTTTTTACGTCATGAAGCGCACGCAATCCGCGCTCAAGATCGGCGATGAGATCACCCGTATCTTCAAGGCCAGCATGCAGCCTCACAAGACGCCCCCGGCGCGACTGTGTCCAGTCTTCGGGAAGGCGGGTCAGTTGCTCGTCGCAGGGGATGATAAGGCTCTCGAAACCGCCCCAGGAGAAGCCGAGCTTGAACAGGTCCAGCGCGGAAAGAAACGCGTCGATATGCGCCTCCTCCGGCGCATCCAGAAGGATGGCGAAAAGGCCAGAGCTTCCTGAGAAGTCCCGTTTCCATGTCTCATGGTCGGGATGGTTCGGCAGGGCAGGGTGGATGACCAGCCCGACATCGTCTTGCCCGCCGAGCCAGCGTGCCAGTTCAAGCGCGCTTGCCTCATGCGCCTTGAGACGGGTCGACAGGGTCCGGGTGCCGCGAAGGCCGGCATAGGCATCGTCCGGGCCAAGAGAAATCCCCCAGTCCTCGGTCAGCGTCTCGACGGCATGGGCATGCGCCTTGTCACGGGTCATCACCGCCCCGCCAAAGGCATCGGCATGGCCCACCATGTATTTGGTGAGCGCCTGAACAGAGATGTCGACCCCGAGATCGAGAGGCTGGTGGAAGACACCCGCAGACCAGGTATTGTCCATCAAGGTCAGCACACCGGCGGATTTCGCAATTTCCACGATCGCCGGCGTATCGGAAATTTCAAAGGTCAGGGAACCCGGCGATTCGAGCACGATGAGACGGGTTTCAGGCGTAATCGCCTTCTCCAGCGCTGACGTGTCGCGCGGATTGAACCTTGTGGCACTCACTCCCATCAAGGGCAGGCGCTTCTCACAGAAGCGTCTTGTCGGGCCATAGACTGAATCTGACAGAAGAACATGGTCGCCAGCCTTCACCACAGAGGCGATGCCTACCGCGCAGGCGCTGAGACCTGATGGGGTCAGCCGTGCATGGCTCGCCCCTTCTATGTCGCAAAGCGCCGCTTCAAGCTCGCGGTGCACAGACAGGCCCATACGGCCATAACCGGTTCCGCCGCCATAGAGCGTCTGACGGTCCGGCAAGATAACCGTGGAGGCGCGCTCGACCGGCGGGTTCACCGTTCGCCGCTCTGGATTGCCCTTGCGGTTATGGATCAGCCGTGTGGGAAGTTTCATGCCGGCGTCGTCGCAATCTCGCTGTCAGGAAGAGCGGCCCATTCGGACCATGAACCGTCATAGACGGCCGCATCCCAGTTTCCGATTTCCGCCAGGGCGAGGGCGATCACTGCCGCGGACACACCCGACCCACACGTCGTAATGACGGGCCCGTCCTTGTGTGCGCCGAGAAGGGCGTGAATCTCGCCCTCAGGGAGCAGCTTGCCATCTGCGCCAACCAGCTCGCTTGAGGGCATATTCGTGCTGGCCGGAATATGGCCGGAGGGGAGGTCCGGCCGGGGTTCTTTCTCTGTGCCGGCAAAGCGGCCTGCCGGACGCGCGTCCAGTATGGGCATGTCACCGCTCCTGGAGGCAGCCGAAACCTGTTCGCGCGATTTGAGAAGATCAGACCGCACACGCGGGGTGAAATGCCGCCCGCCTGTAATCACAGGCGGCAGATCCTCAAGCTCACCGCCTTCGGCCTGCCAGGCACGAAGCCCACCATTCAGGACATAGACTTCCGTATGGCCCATTACCCGGAACATCCACCAGACCCGCGCCGAGGCGAAAAAATCATTGGCGTCATAGACGACGACGCGATTGCCATCGCCGATGCCGAGCTTGCGGACCCGCGAGGAGAACTTCACCGCGTCCGGCATCATGTGAGGCAGATCGCTTGCCTCATCGGCGATTTCATCGATGTCGAAATAGACCGCGCCGGGTATATGCCCGCGCTCATAGGAGTCGCGGCCGGCACCGGGCGCGGCCGTCCAGCTCGGAAACCAGCTTGCATCCACGACCCGAAGATCGGGCGCGCGCAGATTGTCCATCAGCCAGCGGGCGGAAACGAGCGGGGAGTCTCCAGACATCAGGCCTCCTCCATCCATGGCGGCACCGGCAGGTCCTTGCTGCGAAGGAATTCCGGATTGTAGAGCTTTGATTGATAGCGATTGCCGTAATCGCAGAGGATGGTCACGATGGTGTGGCCCGGCCCCAGATCCTTGGCGAGACGAACGGCCCCGGCGATGTTGATGCCGGCTGATCCGCCAAGGCAGAGGCCTTCATGCAGGATCAGGTCATAGAGGATGTTCAGCGCCTCAGCATCCTGACAGCGATAGGCATAATCGACTTTCAGATCCTCGATATTCTTCGTGATCCGGCCCTGACCGATCCCTTCGGTGATGGATGTGCCTTCAGATTTCAGCTCACCATTCTTGAAATACTCGTACAGCGCCGCGCCGCCTGGATCAGCGATGCCGACCTTCACGTCCTTGCTCTGCTCCTGCAGGTATTTCGCAACACCGGCCAGCGTCCCGCCAGACCCGACCGCGCAGATGAAACCGTCCACCTTGCCATCTGTCTGTTCCCAGATTTCTGGGCCGGTCGTGTCATAATGGGCTTCCATGTTGGCGATGTTATCGAACTGGTTGGCCCAGATCGCGCCATTTGGTTCTGTCTTGGCAAGCTCCTCGGCAAGCTTGCCGGAATAGCGCGCATAATGGTTCGGGTTGGAGTAGGGGACCGCATCCACCTCGATCAGTTCGGCGCCCAGCAGCTTGACCGCCAGCTTCTTTTCCTGGCTCTGCGTGCGCGGCATGACGATCACAACGCGATAGCCAAGGGCGCTGCCCACAAGGGCAAGACCGATACCGGTATTACCGGCTGTCCCTTCAACAATCGTCCCGCCGGGCTTCAGCGCGCCGGAGCGTTCCGCGTCCCGAACGATACCGAGGGCGGCGCGATCCTTGACCGACTGGCCGGGATTGAGAAATTCCGCCTTGCCGAGAATGGTGCATCCGGTCTCCTCCGACACGCGCTTGAGCTTGATCAGCGGCGTATTTCCGATCGCATCGAGGACAGAATTGAGGATCATTCAGAGGCACTCCATTGGTTTTCGAGATGTAGCTGTCTCACCCTGCACTTACAACACCGGGCCGATTGATCCAGAGGCGCGCGGCTTACGTATCCATTAAGCAAAACGCTCTTGGAACGCCGCAATGAATACACCGGAAACCTATCAGGCCTTCATGCTCGACTATGCCAGCGGCAATCTGTCCGCCAGCATGTCTCTGGCCGCGACCATCCACCGGCTCATGTCCAGCAAGGGCGATGAAACCGCGCAGATATGGGAAACGGTCCGCACAACGCTCAGCGGCAATGCCCCGGACCGGCGCGAGGCTTTCGAACGGATGGAGGAGGTTGCCGCCGACATCATCCATACCGACTATGACGCGGTAGACTGGCGCCGGTCGCTGTCCGGGGCGCGTGTGTCAAAGCTCAGCAATAGCAGCGGATCGCTCATGCGGCTTGAGCCCGGCGACCGCGTTTTTGCTCATGGTCACAGCACGCTTGAAGCGATGATCGTGCTTGAAGGGGCGCTCGAAGACGGGCGTGGCTGTTTCGACGCCGGCGACCTTGTCCTCGCCGAGCCTGGCCTGCGCCACCGGCCCGCTGCGGCCGGGAACACCTCCTGTACCTGCTTCGTTGCTCGTGCAGACACGCCATTCTGGAGATTCACGTGAAAACCACATCCTGCTCGCTCGCCCTTGCCACGCTCATTCTGGGCGCGCCTGCCTATGCAGACACAGCCGGAACGTCGGATATCGCCTCGCCCGTGAGCGCAGACGCTCCCGCTGCATGGCAGCCCGAAGACGGTGACAGGATCGTGTTCAACGTCCTGCGCAAGGGTAAGGAGTTCGGCACGCACACGGTCACGTTTGACGTTGAATCGGATGACAGTTTCACGGCCAGTTCCACGGTGGACCTGAGAGCGGGCCTCGGCCCGATTACCGTCTTCCGTTACGAGCTCGAAGCCACGGAAACCTGGAGGGATGGCGAGCTGATTGCCCTCACAGGGCGGACGAATGACGATGGCGACGATGAATACGTGCAGGCCAGCCTTGAGGGCGACGCGCTCAGTGTGAACGGCTCGGCCTATTCAGGTCCCGCGCCGCTCGGCATCATCCCCTCCAGCCACTGGAACATCCAGCAGGCCTTCAGTGACGAACTTCTCTCCACTGAATCCGGCGAACTGCTCGACACCAGCGTCGACAAGATCGGGCGCGAAATGCTGACGGTCGGCGGTGAGGAGGTCGAGACGACCCATTACCGCCTTGTATCGGACATCACCGTTGACCTCTGGTATGACGACCAGTCGCGCTGGGTGAAACTCGCCTTCGAAGCGCGCGGCCAGCAGATCGAATACGTCCTGACGGACCTCTACTAGGCAACCAGACCGGACCTGAAAGGGCGGGCCTTGGCGGGCCCGCCTTTTTCATGCGCGCGAGAGCTGGAACTGGCCGACATTGATACGGCCATTGCCAAAGCCCGCCTCACAATAGCTGAGATAGAAGCGCCAGAGCCGGCGGAAGCGTTCATCGAAGCCGAAGGTCTGGATCCTGTCCCACGCCTCCTCGAACCGCTCGGCCCAGAGTTTAAGCGTCTTCGCATAGTCCTGACCGAAATAGTGGACTGCATCGAACCGCAGGCCGGCTGCCGACAGCGACTCGCGCAGCGCCTTCTCGCTCGGCAGCATCCCGCCGGGGAAGATATAGCGCTGGATGAAATCGGTGCGTTTGCGATAACGCCGGAACAGATCATCATCGATAGTGATGATCTGCAGCGCCGCCTTCGCTGATCCATCGAGCGACTCATGGATTTTCTGGAAATAGCTCGGCCAGTAGGCTTCTCCGACGGCCTCGAACATCTCGATAGAGGCGACGCCGTCATATTTGCCCTGATGGTCGCGGTAATCCTCCAGCCGGATCTCCACGCGGTCGGAAAGTCCTTCGGCCTGCATCCGGGATGCCGCATAGTTGCGTTGCGCCTCTGAAATCGTCAGACAGGTGACCTTGGACCCGCGCACCTTGGCGGCATATTCGGCAAAACCGCCCCAGCCACAGCCAATCTCGAGCAATGAACTGTCCGGCCCCGCAGATAGCTGGTCGGCAATGCCCGCATATTTGGCCGTCTGCGCCTGCTCCAGCGACATGTTGGGCTTGTCGAACAGCGCCGACGAGTACGTCATCGTCTCGTCCAGCCAGGACTCATAGAAGTCATTGCCGAGATCGTAGTGCGCCATGATATTGCGGCGCGCCCCGGCCTTGCTGTTCCGGTTGAAGAAGTGGCGCACCTTGTTGATGCCCTTCACCAGCGATCCGCCAACGGCTAGCTTCCCGGCCGCCTCGAAATTCTCAGAGAAGAATTCCAGCACCGCCGTCAGATCCGGTGTCGACCATTCGCCATCCATATAGCTCTCGGCAAAACCGATATCGCCGCCAGCCAAAGCGCGCTTGGCAAAGCCGAATTCGTGCACGTCGACGACAGCGCGCGGGCCGGGATTGCCGTGATCGAAGAGGACGCTTCGTCCATCCGGCAGGTTGAAGCGGATCGACCCGTTCTCTGTGCGCAACAGGAACAGCCCGGCGAGGCGAAAACTTGCCGGCACGCCCGAAAGCTGCCTCAGCGATGTCATCGTCGCGCGCAGGTCTTTCGTCTGTTCGCTCATGTCCGTTTCTCCTCTGCGCTCCGCTGCGATGGCGCGGCGACCGAAATGGAAGGCTCAACCTTGTCAGGCCGATTGTAATAGGAAACGCCCTTCAGCCAAAGTTTCAACGCTTCCCAGTGAATTGCGACCGTTACGCCAAGCGTCGATGCGGGCATGCCCACCGCCGTGCGCAACAGACCAGGATTGCTGGCCGGGGAGGCGGTCGTCGACAGGCTTGCCATATGCTTTACCCGCCCGTCGCTCACCGTGCTTACGCCCAGTTTCAACCGCGCATCAGTCCGCTGCAGCGAGAATTCATAAGTGCCGGAGACGTCGAAAAACGGGGAAACGTGAAAGACCTTTTCGGCCGCATGGCGATGCCAGTCAGAGCCGGTGGCCGCGACATAGATATGGCGTTCGCCGAATGTGTTGCGCACCTCATAGATGACCCCTTGCGGTGTGCCTTCCACCGTTTCCGCCAGCCACACCGAGATCGGCGCAAACTTGTAGAACAGGTGGCGCGGAAAGGTGATGAGTTTGAGCCTCAGCGATGAGGCATCAATGCCAGCTTCGGCAAGCTGGCTCTCTGCCCAGCGCCGCATGTCCCCGCGTACGCCAGACCCGTGGTCGGTCTCCCTGAATGAAAACAGGCCCGGGCCGTTCACGCCGAACAGGCGGCACTGGCGCGCAGCCTCGTCCAGCCGATCGATATCCAGCTCGATCATGAAGACGCGATAGCTGAAGTCGGACACGAAAGGCGTAAACCGTCGATGCACGGTTTCACCCTTGTGAACCAGCAGGGCAGGGGGGCTGTCCGTCACTGGACCGCCTTGATAGCTTGAGCCCGGCTCTTGCGGCCCTCGCGCGCAGGGGGCGTTACCAGATCGACACCCTCCGGCGCCCATGGCACCGATCCGCCCAGCGACAGTGCGGCGCGCAGCCCGCTCTTCAGACCGTCCTCATGAAAGCCGCAGCCCAGCCATGCACCGGCGAGCCAGAGCCCCCGATCACCCTGAATCCGTTCAATCGACCGGCAGGCCGCCGCGGCGGCTGCATCGAATTGCGGATGATCGAATGTCAGAACATCGAAAATCATGTCTTCGCGAGGTGGTTCTGCCGGGTTCAGCGTAACGAAGAGCGGGCAGTCCTCTGGCAAGTTCTGCAATCGGTTCATCCAGTAGGTGAGGCAGATATTCTCTCCATCTGACTGGCTCTCGATGACATTCCAGCTCGCCCAGGCGCGCCGGCGCTCGGGCATATAGGCGGGATCGCGGTGCAGATAGATCCTGTTCGGCCGGTAGCCGACAGAGTTCAGCAGGAAGCGCTGCGTCTCGAAAACGGGTGAGAGGATTCCCCGCGCCGTGTCCGAATGGGTCGCCAGGATGACATCGTCGAAAAGATAATCGCGCCCGTCGACAGTCGTGACCCGGACATGGCCACCGAAGGGCGCGACAAGCTTTGTCCCGCAACCGAGACGTACCCTCTCGTCCAGAACCTTTGCGGCGGCATCGACATATCGCTTTGACCCGCCGCTAACCGTGCGCCACTTGGGACGTTCGGCATGCATCAGCCGGTGATTGTCGAAAAACCGGAAAAAACTGAGCGCGGGGTAATCCAGCATTTCTGCGGGCGGGGTCGACCAGATCGCGCCGCCCATGGGCAGGATATAATTGTTCCTGAAGTCCTCGCCGAATCCATGACGGTCCAGCCACACCCCCAACGTCTCAGAGCCGATCCTGCCGGCATGCAGCTCCTCGCGGGCAATGTCGTTGAACCGAAGGATCGTGCGCCAGAAACGGTGAAACCGGGGCCGGAAGAAATTCCGTTTTCGCGCGAATATGCCTTTGACGGTCGACGCCCATTCGAAGCCATCGGGGTTGGACACCGCGAAACTCATGTCGCTGCGTTCCGTCTCGACGCCCAGCGCCTCAAAGAAGCCCGTAAGATTGGGGTAGTTCTGGCCATTATAGACGATAAAGCCGACATCGACATTTATCTCGCGGCCATCATAGTCGATGGTTTTCGTATGGGCGTGCCCGCCCGCGCGGTCGCGCGCCTCGAACAGGGTCACGTCCGCGCTGTCCTTCAGCGCATAAGCTGCACCGAGACCACTGATTCCCGACCCTATAACGGCAATTTTCTTCATTCTCAGTCCTGCTTTTCCTTAAGCGTTTCCCAGGCATCCAGAGCGCGCTGGCGGCCGTCCTTGTGGTCAATGATCGGCTCTGGATAGGTCTCACCCAGCTTGACGCCGGCCTTCTTCAAAACATCCTTGCCCGCCTGCCAGGGCGCATGGAGATGTTTCTTCGGCAGATCTTTCAGTTCAGGGCACCATTTACGGACATAATCGCCCGACTCGTCGAATTTCTCTCCCTGCGTGATCGGATTGAAGACACGGAAATAGGGTGAAGCATCCGCCCCCGACCCGGCCGTCCATTGCCAGCCTGCCGCATTCGACCCCGGATCGGCATCGACCAGCGTGTCCCAGAACCAGTCCTCGCCGTCCTTCCAGTGGATCAGAAGATGCTTGGTCAGGAGGGAAGCGACAATCATGCGGACCCGATTGTGCATCCAGCCGGTGTGCCAGAGCTGGCGCATGCCCGCATCGACGATCGGGTAACCCGTCTGACCATCCTGCCAGCGCTTCAGATCGCTCTCACTGCTCCGCCAGGGCATCTTGTCGAACTTCTTGTCGTAATTCGCCTCCCCCATCTTCGGGTTGTGATAGAGCAGGACATAGGAGAACTCCCGCCAGACAACCTCTGAGAGGAAAGACCAGGCGCTGCCTTCTTCCTTCAGCCCGCGATTGATCCGTCCCATGACGGCGCGCCAGATCGTGGCCGGGCTGATTTCCCCATGACGCAAGTGCGGCGACAGGCCGGAGGTGCCGTCTTCCACATCGGGCCGGTTGCGCATCTCTTCATAGCTGCGCACAGGGCCGTCCAGAAAATCCGAAAGCCGCTCACGCGCGCCCGCCTCGCCAGGCGTCCAGAGGGAATCAAACCCCGTAGACCAGTCGGGGCTTACCGGGTGCAGTCCCCAATCCTCGATCTCATCGCTCTCGATACCGACACCAGCAAAGCGCTCCGGTGCCTGCATCGGGTCCGGCGCCTCATAGCTTTCCCGCACAGCGCGCCAATACGGCGTAAAAACCTTGTAGTAGCCGCCCGATGTCGTCTTGTAGGCCCAGGGCTCTGTCAGCAGCGTTGTGTTGAAGCTCTGCACCTCCACGCCATCACCCTTAAGGGCCTTCTTGGTATCTGCGTCCCGGTCGATCTCAGGCTGGGAATAACGCCGTCCCCAGAACACCGCGTCAGCCTCAACCTCTTTGACCAGGTCGGCAATGATCGCTTTAGCCTCCCCCTTGCGGCAGATGAGCTTGCCACCCCGCTGCGAGATATCAGACCGCAGCGATTTCAGCGACTTGTCCAGCCACCACTTCGACGCGCCGCCAGGCACGCGCCCGCCGGCGACCTCGTCTTCAAGGACATAAAGCGGATAGATCGTCGCTCCAGCCGCCTCAGCCGCAGACAATGCAGCCTGATCTTCCAGACGCAGGTCATTCCTGAACCAGACGATTGCGGTCTTGATCTTGTCTTGCGCCAGAATTCTACTCCACTCAGAGGCTCACCCCACGTTACGCACTAAACTGTGGTGTGGATCAGCCTTGTCCAGCGATTGGCAGTCTGGCCTCTGACGGAAATATCGATTACCCAAGCCAGCTCTGGCAAATCCGCCGCAGACCGCCCGGGAATATTGAGCTTGAGACAGCAAATTACTGAAATACTTGAAAAAGCTGCCGGCAAGCGTGTGCTTTGCGTCGGCGACCTCATGCTGGATCGCTATGTCTATGGCGATGTCGCGCGTGTCTCGCCCGAGGCGCCCGTGCCCGTCCTTCGCAAGACCCGCACGCTCGAAGTACCTGGCGGGGCAGGCAATGTCGCGCGCAACCTCAGCGCGCTCGGCATAGAGACGATCATGGTCGGCTGCGTCGGGGACGATGAAGCCGGTCAGCGTCTCGGCGAGTTGCTCGGAGCCGACCCGCTCATCACCTGCCAGCTCGCCCAGTCGAGCACGATGAAGACGGTCATCAAGTCCCGCTTCGTGGCCAGCACCCAGCAATTGCTTCGTGTCGACACAGAGGATGACAATCCCGATATGGGGCCTGCCGCCGCTGTCCTCGCCTCGGCCATTTCGAAGGCCGCGCAGGACGCCTGCGTCATCATCGTCTCGGACTATGCCAAGGGCACAGTCACACCGGCGGTCTTCAGCGCCTGCCGCGAGGCGGCAAAGGCAAACGGCATCCCGCTTCTGGTGGACCCCAAATCGAAGGATTTCTCCATCTATAAGGGCGCCGGCCTCATCAAGCCGAATGCCAGTGAGCTCTCGGCCGCAACCAGCCTGCCGACCCGCACAGACAGCGATGTCGAACGTGCGCTGGAAACTCTTTCTCGTGGCCTGCCTGGCACGCAGATCGTCGTCACGCGGGCAGGGCAGGGCATGTCCTGGCGCTCGCAGGGCGAAACCGCCCATATGAAGGGCGAGGCAAGACAGGTCTTCGATGTCTCCGGGGCAGGCGATACCAGCATGGCCGCCCTCGCCGCCGCGATTGCGGCAGGCGCAGAGCTGCGCGATGCCGTCGCGCTTGCCATCGCCGCCTCCGGTATCGTCGTTGGCAAGGTCGGCACCGCGACGGTCAGCGCAGAGGAAATCCGCCATTCCCTCTCCTCAGCGCGCGGGGCAGAGGGCACTGCGATCCATGACCGGGTCCATATCGCAGAGCTGGTGACCCGCTGGAAGTCAGCGGGCCTGCGGGTCGGCTTCACCAATGGCTGTTTCGACATCCTTCATCCCGGCCACCTCAAAGTGCTCCAGCAGGCCCGCGCCCATTGCGACAGGCTAGTCGTCGCCATCAATACCGATGCGTCTGTAAAGCGCCTCAAGGGCGAGCACCGCCCGGTCAACAGCGAGACAGACCGCGCGCTCCTCCTGTCAGGGCTCTCTGCTGTCGACGCTGTCACCAGCTTTGATGAGGACACGCCTGCCGCGCTGATCGAGGCGCTACGGCCAGATGTACTCGTCAAGGGCGGCGACTATAAGGAGGACGAGATCGTCGGAGCGGAGACGGTCAGGGCGGGCGGCGGCGACGTCGTGATCGTGCCGCTGCTCGAAGGACGCTCGACCACCGGCATCATCGAGCGCTCGCAGCTCTAATCGTCCCGTTCGCCCGATATGTCGCGCTCTGAATTGGGCCGGCGGATCGGCGCGACATCAACCACTTCCTCTGCCGCCCAGGTGTCAAACGGCTCAGCCGGCTTGGTGGCATTGGCCTCCAGCCAGTCCGACAGCTCGCTCGCCCGTCGCTCGATCAGATCGGTGCTCTCTCCCTCATCGGAATGGACAAGCCGTGGCCTTGGCAGATTGGGCAGGAATATCCGGCGCATCCGGCGCGAGGCTGTAACGCCACTGGCGGCGACGCAGGTCTCGAACGCGCCGCTGCATGTGCCGGTCCTATCGCCCCAGTCCGCCGGGTCCATGTCTGCGGAGACGACAAGCCCGCCAAACCGTGTGCGGAACGCCTCATCCTCGGGCAGGCTTGAAAGCGCCGCTTCCAGAAGAGGCTCGCTACCGGGCGAGGCAAAAAGGATGAGTCCGCGCTGGCGGTTGTCAGACGCCAGATAGCGCGCCACCGCCCGGCTTATATCTTCGCTCGCAAGCCCGGCCGCACTCTCGCGAAACCGGCGCCCGGACGCAGGCGAGGGCGCCCGGAAAGATGGCGTGTAGACGACAAGGTCTTCGGGACGGAGCCCGGATTCCTCGATGAAACGCTGATACTCAGCCTGCATGATATCCGAAGACGCCGTCAGCAGCCCGGCAGGAGCGGGCGCGGTCGGCATCGGCGCAAGGACGAGCAGGTCGACGCCCCAGGGGCTCGCCCAGCCACCTTCAGGCAGCTCTCCCGGGCGCGCGAGCCAAGCCTCTTCCAGCGAATAGTCGGGCGCCTCGGCCTCGCGCTCACCCGTTCCGAGTGAGGCGGCATACAGACGATCCTTGAACGCAAACCAGCCGATAATAACGACGGCGATCAGGCCGAGCGCAATCAGGATACGGCGCATGCTTAGTCCTCAAGAGCAGTTGCAAGTCCCGAATATTTCGGTTGGTCGACCTTTAGCTGTGCAATTGCGGTCTTTTTGAGGTGATCCATCAGCGCGTCAGACTGAATTGTCAGCTCGCCAGCCCGTATCCTGTCGCGAAGCACCTCGTTCAACGCCTCACGAGACTTTCCCTCACTATCTGGCAGCAGCGCGATCAGCCGCTCATATTCAGCCGCGTCATTCGCCTCGCGGCTGTCGAGATCGCGCAGGATCGTCGCCAGTACGTTGGAGGCAACCCGCGCATGAAACGCGGCCCGCCCCTCAAGCTCGGGCATGGCCGAATGATCGACGAAATTCTTTACCGCCTGAACAAGTTCACTGACGCTAGGCTGATTATGCATGACGCTGGCCCTCCAGCAGGTTTATGAGGTCCATCTCGGTCTCGGACACCCGGCGCCCGATGGCCGCGCGCTCCACGCTCGCATCTGCGCCAGAGCGGAAGGTCTCATACATGCCCATGCACATGATGCCCCATTTCATACTGCCCAGCATGTCCCACCAGTCGATATCGCGCGCGGTAAACTCCGGGCCGCCTGCCTCGGCATAGGCCTCCAGCAGCGGCTCGACATCGCCAAAGCCACCAAGCCGGTTCTGCGACTGCCCGAAGCGCCAAGAATTGGTGCACATCCAGCCAATGTCCTCGCGCGGGTCGCCATAATGGGCAAGTTCCCAGTCCAGCACGGCGGCGAGGCCGGTCTCGTCCACCATGATATTCCCAAGCCGGAAGTCGCCATGCACAAGCCTCGGCGCGAGCGGTTTCGGTGCGTTCTCCTTCAGCCAGACCATGGCAAGATCGAAGATTGGCCGGCAGACGCCGATCTCCTGATAGGTCTCTTCATACTGCTCGACCTGCGCAAGGCCCGTACTCTCCCTGATACGAGGGACGTCGCTGCCATCTATGCCATGTATGCCAGCGAGGGCGCGGCCGCATTGGGCGGGCAGCTTCTCCCGCGCCGTTGCATATTCCTCATCGCGCAGGATGCGCCGGGCAATCGTCTCGCCCTCGACGCGCGACATGATGAAGCCTTCGCCGACCCCTTCGTCAGGCGCCAGCACATGCACCACGTCCGGCACGGCGACACCGGCGTCTTTCGCCTTGCGAATCAGCTTCGCCTCATTGGGGAGGCCGATGGCACGCGAATCCACGGCCGAGCCCATGCCCTCCGGCGCACGGCGCAGAATCAGCGTATCGGGCGCGGACTGGCTCTTCACGGTCAGCAGCCAGGTCTCCTGGCTCGCGCCGCCTGACAGCCTGTTGGCAGAGGTGAGCTCTGTCTGCTCACCATACACGCGTCGAAGGACCGCCTGCAGCCTGCTATCGAATTCTTGTTTGTCACTCATCTTGGCCACAATTACCCGAAAACATATGTTCTCCAAGCCATACTCAACGTAAACCCATGCCACTTTTAGGAGCTCCTTGATGGCGAAGAAGTCCGGTGACCCTGACAGCGGATTGATGGCCCCAGAGCCAAAGAAACCGAGCCTCGGCGCGTGGCTGCGCGGCCGTTTCCTTGCCGGCATGGTGATTGCGGCCCCCATCGCCATCACCTTCTTTGTGCTGCAGTTTCTGATCAATTTCATCGACAACCGGGTGAAACCGCTCCTGCCGCCGGTGATCCAGCCGGAAACCTATACGAATATCGCCATTCCGGGCTTCGGCGTCATCGTCATGGTGGTGGCCCTGACGGTTCTGGGCGCAGTGACCACAAACCTGCTCGGCCGGTCCGTGGTGCGCGGCACCGACAGGCTGCTTTCCAGCGTGCCCATTGTGCGCAACGTCTATGCGGCCTTCAAACAGCTGGTGGAGGTTCTGACAAACAACCAGCAGGCCTCCTATGACCGCGTGGTCATGGTTGAGTATCCCAAGGCCGGGTCATGGTGCATCGGCTTTGTCTCTTCCAATGCCAAGGGAGAGATTGCGCACCGCCTCGGGCGTGAGTTCATCGGCGTCTTCGTTCCGACCACACCCAATCCGACCTCCGGCTTTCTCATCTACATGAAGGAAAGCGAGTGCATCGAGATGGACATGTCGATTGAAGAGGGCGCCAAGATGATCCTCTCGGCCGGCCTGGTCGTGCCGGAATACGGCACCGCCGAGCCAAGCGAGCAGCGCTCACTCCCTCTGGCGGACAAGCGGACTGAGAAGCTCTCTGAGGAGGCTTAGCGCCCGCCCGCGCTCGCTGGTCAGGCCCGGATCGGTCTCGATGGCATAGCGTGCATCCTTGCGCGCGATTTCTATGAGGTCGGCGTCCGACTGGAGGTCGACAATCCGGTAATCGACCGCGCCGGACTGGCGCACGCCAAGGACGTCCCCCGGCCCGCGCAGCTTGAAGTCGGCTTCGGCAATGGCGAACCCGTCCTCTGTCTCGCGCAGCGTCTCCAGACGTTTATGCGCCAGCTCGCCTAGCGGCGGGCGATAGAGCAGGATGCAATAGGACTTGCGGTCGCCGCGCCCGACTCGCCCGCGCAACTGGTGCAGCTGCGCAAGGCCAAAGCCTTCGGCGCGCTCGATCACCATCACGGTCGCATCCGGCACGTCCACGCCCACCTCGATCACGGTCGTGGCCACAAGAACCTGCGTCTCCCCCCGCCGGAACGCCTCCAGCGCCTCATCCTTCTGGTCGCCGCGAAGGCGCCCATGCACAAGCCCCACTTTCTGGCCCAGCCAGTCCTCCAGCGCGGCGGCGCGCGCCACGGCCGAGCTGTCATCCTCATCGGCGTCAACCCGCGGACAGACCCAGAAGACCCGCTCACCACGCCCGATGGCCCGGCCGATCGCCTCGACCACATCTTCGATCCGTGTATCGGGAATGGCGCGTGTCTCGATTGGCTGGCGCCCGGCCGGCTTCTCATCAAGGATGGAGATATCGAGATCGCCATGAACCGCCTGCGCCAGCGTGCGCGGAATGGGTGTCGCGCTCATCACGAGCATGTGCGGCGCCGACGCTTTCTCAACGAGCCGCATCCGGTCAGCCACCCCGAAGCGGTGCTGCTCATCGACCACGATAAGACCCAGCTTCCTGAACGCCACGCTTTCCTGAAAAAGGGCCTGCGTGCCCACCACGACCTGAATGCTGCCGTCGGCAAGCCCCATCAGTGTCGATTCGCGTTTAGGTCCTTTTTCCCGCCCCGTGAGGATCGCAACCTCGTGGCCGAGCGGGGCGAGCAGGCCCGCTACCGTCTCATATTGCTGGCGAGCCAGCACTTCTGTCGGCGCCATGAAGGCCGCCTGATAGCCCGAAGCAACGGCCTTCAGTGCGGCAAGCACAGCGACCAGCGTCTTGCCCGCGCCAACATCGCCCTGAAGCATGCGGCGCATGGGATGCGGACGGGCTACATCCTCTGCGATCTCCCGCACGGCGCGGCGCTGCGCTGAGGTCAGCTTGTAGGGCAGGCGGCCTGACAGCTCATTGAGCGCATCATTCGGTCCCTCAAGCGGCGGCGCGGACTTTCGCGCCCGGCTTTCACGGGCAAAGGCAAACACCGTCTCGCGCGCCAGCGCCTCATCATAGGCAAGCCGCCTGCGCGCACGCTCAAACGCCTCCGGATCATAGGCGTCAGGTACATGAAGAGCTTGCAGCGCCGCCTTGAAGCCCGGCCAGTCCTGCGCGGCAACAAGATCGGCGCCCAGCCATTCAGGCAGATCGTCAGGCACAAGATCCAGCGCGGCCATCATTGCTGAATGCACCCGTTTGTTCGTCAGCCCCGCGGTCAGACCATAGATCGGCTCAACTGCTGGCGGTGTCTCGCCGCGTGCCGGATCAAGCACATAGTCCGGGTGCGACATCTGCCGCTCGCCATTAAACTCGCTGACGGGACCAGAGACGATGCGCTCCTTGCCGATGGGAAACTGGCCCTGAAGCCAGCGTGGATCGGCCCGGAAATAGGTCAGCGTGAGGAAGCCATTGCCATCGAACAGCTGCACGCGGTGCGGCGCACGGTCAGAGAAAGGCGCCTTGTATGACATCACCTCGCCGCGAACGGTCGCCACCTCACCGGCCACAAGGTCCTGAAAACTGTCTCGCACCCTGCGGTCCAGCCACTTTTCCGGCAGATGGAGCAGCAGATCCCAGACCGTATCGCCATCGGCCAGCCGTTCGAAGACCGGCTTCAGCTTCGGGCCGATACCGGGCAGTTTGTCGACCGGCTGGAAAAGAGGAAAGAGTCGTTCGTCACGCATGGGAAGCGCGACAATATCGAAAGCGTCGCAGGCTTCAATTGAAGAGGCGGCTGGGCAAGCGGCAAACTGGCACCTATGTGACGGTTTCCAGCTCAATTGAGGTATCCGACGTGCAAGAACGCAAACGCAAACTCCAATTCCGCGCCTCGCGCCGCGGCTTCCGTGAAATGGACCTGATCATGGGCCAGTTCGCGCAGCAGAAGATTGAAGCGATGAGCGAGGAGGAACTCGACGAATTCGAACGCCTGCTCGCCACGCCAGACTGGGAAGTCTATGCCTGGATCATCGGAAACAAGCCGGTGCCGCCAAATTATGCAGGCCCCGTTCTGGACCAGCTCCTCGGCTTTAGATACGACGCGCACGCCCAGTAAACACGGCGGCCGCGCTGAAGGCGCACGCCTGTCTCTTCCGCCAGGTGATTTGACCTATGTCCAGCCCGTCGCGCCTCTCCAGCCTGTCTGCGCCGACCAATGTGTCGGGCGCGCCCTTTGGTCTGGACCTGAAAGCCTTTCAGGACGCATTGCTGGAAGCGGGCGGTATCGCACTCTATGTGGCGCGCGACGACAAGACAGCCGCGACCGCGCTCAAGCTGGCCGAGTTCTTTCATCCCACAATGGACCGCGTCCTGCTGCCGGGCTGGGATATTCTCCCCTATGATCGTGTAAGCCCCAGCGCCGCCGTCGCCTCCCAGCGCTGCGCTGCGCTCGCCCGGATCGCCCAGCAGCGCGAAGACAGCAAGCCGCTTCTCGTCATAACCACCGGCTCGTCTCTGGTTCAGCGTGTTCCGCCGCGTGAGACCATGCGTGCGGCCAGCTTCTCCATGAGCGTCGGCGAAGACCTCGCTGAGGACGCGCTCACCGACTACCTCTCGGTCAATGGCTATATCCGCTCGTCTACCGTCAGCGAGCGCGGCGAATATGCGATTCGCGGCGGTATCATCGACATCTTCCCCCCGACCAGCGATGAGCCGATCCGCCTCGACCTTTTCGGCGACACGCTGGACCAGCTCAAAGCCTTCAATCCCGAGACACAGATTTCCACGCGTGAGCTGACCTCCATCACACTCGCGCCGGTCTCAGAGATTCTCTTTTCGACAGAGACGCTCAGCCTCTTCCGGGAGAAATATCTGGATGCCTTCGGGGCGCCCGGCGGCGACACGATGTATGAGGCCGCCCGCGCCCAGATCAGGCGGCAGGGCCTCGAGAACTGGCTCCCGCTCTTCCACGACCATCTCGACAGCCTGTTCGACTATATCGGGCCCGGCGCCCTGATCGGCTTCAGCTATCTGGCAGGTGAAGCGGCAAGCGAACGCCGCGCGCAGGCCGAGGACTATCACACCGCCCGCCTCGAAGCGGCGACCGATGACCGGCCTTCGCGCGTCCTGCCACCGGACGCGCTCTATCTCGGCAATAGCGAGCTGGACGAGGAATTGTCCGCGCGCGGTATCGCGAGATTCAACGCCTCGGCCTCCGACAGTGGCATAGATCTTGGCGGCGTCCCTGGCCGCGACTTTGCCCCCGAACGCGCCCAGCCGGACATCAATGTCTTTCAGGCCGCGGCCACGCACGCCCAGGACCTGCGCCAGAAGGGCCTGACCGTCATTCTCGGCGCATGGACATCAGGCTCAGCCGACCGCCTCGTCAACGTCATGGAAGACCACGGCCTTGGCGCGCTGCCGCGTGTCTATTCGCTCGAAGCGGCCCAGACGGCCGGCCTCAGCATCTGCGAACTGCCGCTGGAGCAGGGGATCGAGACGGCGAATCTCGCCATCATTTCAGAGCCCGACGTGCTTGGCGACCGGCTCGCCGCGCCGCGCAAGAAGCGCAAGGCGGCCAACTTCATATCCGAAGCCGCTTCCCTTAACACTGGCGACCTTGTCGTCCATGTCGATCATGGTGTGGGGCGATATGAAGGCCTGAAGACGCTGGAGCTGACCGGCGCACCGCATGACTGTCTGGAGCTTGCCTATGCCGGCGGCGACAAGATCTATCTGCCGGTCGAGAACGTCGATCTCATCAGCCGTTACGGCAGCGACGACGCCGAAAGCGCGGTCGACAAGCTTGGCGGTGTCGGCTGGCAGACCCGCAAGGCCAAGGCCAAGAAGCGCATCCTCGAAATGGCCGCCGAGCTGCTCGATATCGCGGCCGCGCGTGAGCTCAAGAAGGCAGAACCGACAACGACAGGGCAGGGGCTCTATGAAGAGTTCGCCGCCCGTTTCCCCTATGAGGAAACCGACGACCAGCTCAACGCCATTGAGGACACGCTGGAAGACCTCGCCAGCGGCAAGCCGATGGACCGGCTGGTCTGCGGCGATGTCGGCTTCGGCAAGACAGAGGTCGCCCTGCGCGCCGCCTTCGTTGCGGCCATGAGCGGCATGCAGGTCGCCGTCATCGCGCCGACGACGCTGCTCGCCCGCCAGCACTTCAATTCCTTCGCTGAACGCTTCGCGAACTGGCCCGTCAAAGTGCGCCACCTCTCGCGCATGGTCAGCCAGAAAGAGGCAAATGAGGCGCGCGAAGGCCTCACCAATGGCGATGTCGACATCATTGTCGGCACCCACGCGCTCCTGTCCCAGTCGATTGAGTTCAAACGCCTCGGCCTTCTCATCGTCGATGAGGAGCAACGCTTCGGTGTGAAGCACAAAGAGCGGCTGAAAGAGCTGAAAGCCGACGTCCACGTCCTCACGCTGTCTGCCACGCCGATTCCGCGCACCCTCCAGATGGCGCTCACCGGCATTCGCGACCTCTCCATCATCGCGACCCCGCCGGTCGACCGTCTCTCGGTGCGCACCTATGTCGCCGAATTCGACACGGTCACCATCCGCGAGGCGCTGCTGCGTGAGAAGTATCGCGGCGGCCAGGCTTTCTTTGTCGCCCCGCGCATTTACGACCTCGATTTCCTCGAAACCTTCATGCGCGACAATGTCCCCGAAGTGAGCTTCATCGTCGCCCACGGCCAGATGCCGCCGACCGAGCTCGAGGACATCATGACTGCCTTCTATGAGGGCGAATACGATGTGCTCCTGTCCACCACCATCGTGGAAAGCGGCCTCGACATTCCCCGCGCCAACACGCTCGTCATCTATCGCTCCGATATGTTCGGCCTGGCCCAGCTCTATCAGCTGCGCGGACGCGTCGGCCGCTCCAAACTGCGCGCCTATGCCTATCTCACCACGCCGCGCGAGCATGTCATGACACCGGGCGCAGAGCGCCGTCTGCGCATCCTGCAATCGCTCGACAGCCTCGGCGCGGGCTTCCAGCTTGCCAGCCACGACCTCGACATGCGGGGTTCCGGCAACCTCCTCGGTGACCAGCAGTCCGGCCACGTCAAAGAGGTCGGCGTGGAGCTTTACCAGTCCATGCTGGAAGACGCCGTGGCCGCCCTCAAATCCGGCAGTGATATTGAAGAGGAAGTGGCAGACGACTGGTCGCCGCAGATCAATCTCGGTGTCGCCGTCCTTATCCCGGAAGACTATGTCGAGGATCTTGGCGTGCGCCTTGCCCTCTACCGCCGCCTTGCCGAGATCGACACCGATGAGGGCCGCGAGCGCTTTGCCGCAGAGCTCATCGACCGGTTCGGCCCGCTGCCGGACGAGACAAAACAGCTGCTCGATGTCACCGCTATCAAGGCCGCCTGCAAACAGCTCGGCATCGCCAAGCTCGATTCGGGCCCCAAAGGCATCGTCATGGCCTTCCGGGAAGATACGCCCGTCGAGCCCGGCCAGCTCATGACCATCGTCCAGGCCCGGCCCAATTCGATGAAGCTTCGCCCCGATTCCAAACTCGTCATCACCCGCGCGCCGGACGACAAGCAGAAGCGTATCCAGCTCATCCGCGGCCTCCTGCGCGAGCTGAGCGGCCTCGTTCCCGCTTAAGGCCTGCGCCGCCGGCCAAATGCGACGCGACGGCAAGGCTTGGCAGCCCGACCGGCTCTTATATGGTCGCGCCAGTCACCAAATCAGGAGGAGCGAGGCCATGGCCAGCGGACCACTTACAGGCGTCAGGATTGTTGAATTTCAGGGCATTGGACCAGGGCCGTTCTGCGGCATGCTCCTGTCCGACCTCGGCGCGGACGTCGTGCGTATCGACCGGGCCGGCAAGGGCGGGCGCGCCGCCACACCGGCAAATGTTGAATCGCGCGGGCGCCGCTCCATCGCGCTCGACCTCAAGAACCCAGACGATGTCGAAACGGCGCTCAAGCTCATCGAAAAGGCTGATGGCCTGATTGAAGGCTTCCGCCCCGGCGTCATGGAACGCCTTGGCCTCGGCCCGGATGTCGTGCTAGCCCGCAACCCGAAGCTCGCCTATGGCCGCATGACCGGCTGGGGCCAGTTCGGCCCGCTGGCACAGGCGGCCGGCCATGACCTCAACTATATCGCACTGACCGGCGCGCTCGGCGCCATGGGCCGCAAGGGCGAGCGCCCCTATCCGCCGCTCAACCTGATCGGCGACTATGGCGGCGGTGCGCTCTACCTCGCTTTCGGTCTGCTTGCCGCCATCATTAATGCGCGTGGCGGCGGCGAAGGCCAGGTGATCGATGTCGCAATGACAGACGGGGCAGCCTCACTCACCTCGATGTTCTTCGGCATGCGCGCCATGGGTGTGTGGACCGATGAGCGCGAAGACAACATGCTCGATGGCGGCGCACACTTCTACGACACCTATGAGACCAAGGATGGCGGCTACGTCGCCATCGGGTCGATCGAGCCGCAATTCTACGCGCTTCTGCTGGAGAAGGCGGGGCTCACCGATCCGGACTTCCAGAAACAGATGGACCGCAGCAAATGGCCAGAACTCAAAGCCAAGATCATCGACGTATTCAAGACGAAGACACGCGATGAATGGTGCGAGATCATGGAAGGCACCGATGTCTGCTTCGCGCCGGTCCTCTCCATGGCCGAAGCGCCAGAGCATCCGCACAACAAGGAACGCCAGACCTTCGTGAATTATGAAGGCGTTACCCAGCCGGCCCCGGCGCCGCGCTTTTCGAAGACGCCCGGTAAGATCCAGCGCCCGCCCGCCAGCCCCGGTGCGCATACCGATGAGGTCCTCAAGGAGTGGGAAATCGGCTGACCCTGTAGCGAATGCGCCTGAATGCAAGACAACAGATTGTCTCGCATCTTGTTCAGGTGGCTTTTGGTAAACAAATATTGTCGGTTGCGGAAATTAGCGCTCACGCGCTTTTTACTTGCGTAACCGGCGTCCTTCTTGCTTGAACTGGGCCGCCTTTGGGGCGGCCCTTTTTTTTCATCATGAAGTCTTCGCCAAAGCGCATCGATATCTCAGCGTTTCATATTTTTTATGAAGTCGGTTGTTGCTGTAACGCATAAAGCTAGAGGATAATCGGGGTTCAAATTACTAATTCTGGTTGTTCGAGGGGTCCTATGAGCACAGTTCTTACTGCATCGCCGCGCAAGGTGAGCGACGCTGATCGTGGTATCGGTCAGTTGGTCCGTCAGGCGCGTCGGCGCATCGGCATGACGCTTGACGATCTCGCCAAGCAGCTTGGCCTGTCCTACCAGCAAGTGCACAAATACGAGAACGGGACGAACAGGATCAGCGCCGGCACGCTGGCAGCCATTGCCAATATCCTCGCCGTGCCGATTGAACACCTGTTTCCAGAAGAAGTCCTTCTCGGCAGCGGCGATAGCGGCGACAGCGAGATTGACCGTATGCGCGCTGAAGTCAGCCGCATCACCCGGACGATTGACGATCCGAAGAAACTCGAAGCAATCGTAACGATCCTGAAGACCGTCTAGGCGGTCTTCTTCCGGCCCGCGCCCGCCTCGATCGGTGTCCATTTGTTCGGGTGGACGAACGTATCCTGAAACCAGGGTGAGCGCTCGGTCGAGAACTGTTTGCGGATCCAGTCGATCAGCGTGCGGCCCATGGAAAGGCGCTGCACGCGGTGCGTATAGGTCAGCCAGAACTCGATCGGCGCCACTTCCGGCAGGTCGAGGGGGACGAGTCTGCTATCGATGTCGCAGACATAGGACGGCATGACCGCTATGCCGCCCCCATTCGCGCACACTTCCTTCAGCACAGTGCCTGAATTGGTCTGCAGCTTGAACCTCAGCGCCTTTTTCAGATCGATGGCCCGTGTCGACCAGCTGTCGATCTGGTTGGAATAGGAATCGTGCATCAGCACATTATGCCCCTGCAGATCGTACAGGCTCGCCGGGGCAGGGCGCCCGTCCAGATACCGCTCCGTGGCAAAGAACATGTAGTGAAGAACGCCCAGACGCATCGAGAGAATGTCGCGATGGCGCGGCTCGCTGAAGGTGATGCTTAGATCGGCTTCACCGTCCAGGAGATTGGCTTCCTGATCATGGATCTGGAAATCCAGATCGATCTTCGCGTGATGGTTTTGAAACTCCGGAATGAACTGCGTCAGCCAGTGAGAGGCCACGCCGTCCTGGGATGACAGGCGCAGGATGCCGCCCCCGCCAATGTCGACCCCGCTCAGCGTATGCATGATGTCATGGGCCTGTTCGGTCATCATGTGCGTACGCTTGAGCACTTGCCGGCCTGCCTCGGTCAGCTCGACCCCCTTGGTCGTGCGCGTCAGCAGATCGCAGCGCAACAGCTTCTCCAGCTCGTCAATCTTGCGGCTCACCGTTGGCGTGGACTCACCGAGCCGTTTGGCGGCGGCTGTGAAGCTCTTCAGTTCGGCGACAACGCCAAAAACGCGAAGCTGCTCCCAGTTCAGGTGACGATCAGGCTTCTTCATCGGTCAACTTCCTCTGGACGCTGAGGGATTTGAGACCCGGCCTGACCGGAAAACGGCGAAATGTAAATCGCACAACTTGACAACCCTTGCGCGAAAATACAGAAATCTCGCGTAAAGGGAGTTTTAACCATGACAGTTCACCGTTCAGTTGTAGCACAAACTGCCAGTCCGTACTGTATCACGTCGCCCGCAAAGGTGGCGGGCATCATGGCGAAGTATGGTTTGCACCGTACGCCCGCCGCGAACGTTGCTGAGACCCTCCGGCTCGGCGAAACGCTCATCAATGCCGCCCTGGCCGAGCCCGAAATCGTGACGACGGTCGATTCCATCACGGGAATGACGATCTGGAACACGCAAGAAGATGAAATTACCGGACTTTTTCTGCTCGTGCCTGTGACAGAGGCGGGCAGGGCGGCCGTCGAGGACGGAACGTTCACACCGGGGGATCCGGCCATCCGTCATATCGCGCCGGCGAACACACCTATTTTCGGCGTCTATTGCGGAATTTATGCCGGCGCCACACGTACTGCACGAAAATCGGTACTCATGGCCGCCGGAGATCTGCGTCTCAACGCGTTCGCTCCCGTGCCGACCTATGCGCGCGGCGCAACCGAGGACGGCGCGCGCTCCATGCTGACCCTTGGCTATCGCCCGCTGCAGGGAGGACTGCCCGACCTGTTTGTTTCCGACCCGATGGGTGAATGATCATGGCGCCGTCTCTTGCTTACCCGTCCATTGGTCTTGAAGCCCTTCGCCGCGCCCCGTCGGAGGACCAGTTCGGGTCCGTCCAGGTTCGCCCGGTCCAGTCACTGGATGACTTGCAACGTGTCTTTGCCATCCGCGCGGCCGTCTTCATGGCAGAACAGAGCTGCCCCTATGATGAGGAATATGACGGCAATGACCTTGCCGCCATGCATCTCATCGCGACAATCGGCAAAGAACCGTTGGGCACGCTGCGTCTTCGCTGGTTTGCCAGTTTCGGCAAGATCGAACGGGTCTGCATCCTGCCCTCCATGCGCGGCCGCCACATTGAGCGTATCCTGCTCGCCCATGCGATAGAGATCGCGGCCCGCAAGGGCTACACACTCATGATCGGCCAGATACAGGCGCGCCTCTGGCCGCTCTGGTCGCGCGTCCTTCACTGTACGCTTCAGGAGGGCCGCACCCGTTTCAGCTTCTCCGACTACGACTATCTCGAAATCGACATTCCAGTGCCCACCCACCCGGATGCCCTCAGCCCGCAAAGCGATCCGTTCATCCTGATCCGCCCGGAAGGCGACTGGGACAGGGAAGGCATTCTCGAAAAATCCGCGGAACGCTCCACGGTCGAGGAACGTGACGAGGCCGCCTGACCCTCGATGGCTGGCTCACCACCCCAAAACACCACCCATGCACCGCCGGAACACCGTGCCTGCACTGGCTTTGCACCAATAGTTTCCGCCCCCGTTCGCGCCCGGCCTAGTCTTGGCCCATGATCGCCCGCGACTGGATCCTCGATGTGCTCGCAAAGCTGGAGCTGCGCTACTGGCCGGTCTTCCTGTGGCAGCTCTGGTGGCTGGACCGCTATATGAAGGCCCGGCGCGCAGAGCATAGCTCCGGTCTCATCGGCTACAGCGTCTGCGCAAGAGGCCGCATCTACATCACCCTCCAGGCCTTCGGCGACAAACCAGACCCCAATGACTGGACAAGATTTGCGCCGCGCGCGCCCTGGGAAAAACTCGCGCCGGGATGCGAGGTGGAAGGTCTGCAGCTCTCCGGTCTTGAGCCCATAAGAGCTCGGCTGGCAACTGTGAGCCTCGGTCGCGACCCCTGCAGCATTGGTCGTGTTTGGGAGCTCGCCCTTCATCCACCCTGAAGCTCTGAACCGTACAGCTCAAAGCGCTCATCCTGAGCGAAGTCGAAGGACGAGCGCGGGCACACAGGAGGCCCCTTCTCCGAAGATACCTGCGAAAGCAGGTCCGTAAAAACCGGGATCCTGACCGCAGCCCCACCGGGCCTGCGGCCGCACCTGATGGTTTCAGCCTTGTCCAGAGGCCCCGCCACATCTGCAAAGTCTCCGGACTCTCGCGCCCGGTCAGCTTGAAATTTTCTGGTCGTCGAGTTCAACATCTATCCAGATGGGTAGATGGTCAGAGGCACGTTCTGCCGATTGTTTCGACACGACGCCATGTGAAGCGATGCTTACGGCTCCGTGGATGACGAACCGGTCCAGTTTAAAGTGCGGCGCGGAGGCGTGAAAGGACGGGCCGGGGGCAATCTCTGTCCAGCTTGAGCCAGGCGGCAGAAGACCTTTGGTCTTGTGCCATTCGTTCAGATCGCCGCCAAGAATGATTGGCCCGCTGAATTCTTGAGCGGCGTCAAGGACATGCGCCATCTGAATCAGACGGTCGCGTCGCCGCAATCCAAGATGAAGACCGCCAACGCTCAGGCGTATACCGGGCCCGGTCACCGTCGCCAGCACGGCACCGCGCGGTTCCAGCCCTGGCAGATCAAGCGCCTTCAACGTCTTCAGCTGCAGATATGGCCGGAGCAGGATTGCATTGCCATGGTGACCAATGGAGGGGGTATCGGGATCGGCGTCGATGGACGTCCAGCCTGAAAGCCGAACCAGATCAAGGGGCAGGGCAGGTGGCCGCGGCGGCAGGCGTTTGTCGCTTTCCTGCAAGAGCACGATATCGGGTTCGAGGCGTTCGATCACGCGCAGAACGCGCTCGGGTTTGCGGCGCCAATCGAGCCCGACGGCCTTGCGAATGTTCCAGCTGACGATGCGGAGGGCCTGCATCAGAGAACCGGCCCAAACAGGCGGGCCACCGGGGCCAGCAATCTGACATGCCAGGGCCCTGGCAAGGCGACGGGCTCTGATTTTGAGAAATCTTCCTCCAGCATGGCCGCAACATCGGCGGCGAAGGCCTGATCCTCAATGAGGGCGGTTTCCTCAAAGTTCAGCAAGGCCGATCGAATATCCAGATTAACCGTGCCAATCGATGCGATATCGTCATCAATCAACATGACCTTGGAATGCATGAAACCGGGCTCGTACACGAAAACCCTGACGCCCGCTTCCGCCAGGATGCGCGCCGCATGGCGGGAGGCATACCACGCAATGACATTGTCTGAGGGGCCCGGAATCAGGATGCGAACATCAACGCCGCGCATTGAAGCCAGCTGAAGGACCGTCAACAGGTCAGTGTGCGGAATGAGATAAGGCGTCGTGAGCCAGAGCCTGTGACGCGCAAGATTGACCAGACCACAGAGCAGTAGACTGCCGCGCTCGAGATGATCGGTAGGGCCAAAACCTGTCACGAGGCCACGCACACGTCCGGGGCAGTCTGGCGGCGTTTCAAGGTGCAGAGATGGAAGCCTGTCCCCCGTCACGGCCTTCCAGTCGAACGCGAAGATATCGCGAAGCTGCCTCACCATCGGGCCCTTGATACGCAGGTGCGTGTCTCGCCAGGACCTGAACTTCTTTCCCCCATCGATATATTCCTGTCCGACATTGATCCCGCCGGTAAACCCGATCGATCCATCGACCACCACGGCCTTGCGGTGATTGCGGAAATTGACCCCGATACGGCCCAAAGCGCGATGTGGACCTGGAATACCGCGTATTTCTATGCCTTCCGTCTGAAGGGCGCGGACATAGCGCTCGCCCAGGAACAACGAGCCGATCTTGTCGCAAAGCACACGGACTTTGACCCCGCGCCTCGCTGCCTGAATCAGGTGCTCCTTCAAACCGTCGCCAACGGCATCGGAGCGAATAATGTAATACTGGACAAGGATTTCGTGCTCCGCGGCATCTATGGCGGCAAAGATGGCCTCGAATGTCACTTGTCCATCGACAAGAAGGGTCGCCGAATTGCCATCGGCCGGGGAATTGGCGGCAAGGCTAGCGAGACTCTCCAGCCGTCCCTGAGCAGGCTCTGCGGGCGCCTGCACATTATACCCGTCTGTCCGCGACGTAAGCCGGGAAACACCGCCAAATAGCGCGAACGCAGGCAACGCCAAAAGCGGGAAGGAAATCAGGAAAACAACCCAGGCGGCGGCGCCTTGCGGCGTCCTCGCGGTTGTGATGGCGGCGCGGGCCACAAAAATGCCGATGACGATAAGCGCGAACTGCAAACCGACGACGAGACCAATCATCGTCATGTCCTGTTCATGCGATCAATGGCAGGTCAAGAGACTCATGGCCCGCGACCGCCATCACCCGGTCTTTCTGAGCTGCGTGCGTCACCTCAGCAGGTTTGCCTTGGCTAGTTCAACAACCTCGTCGCCGCGGCCGTTCAACACGGCCTTCAGCATGTATAGGGTGAAGCCCTTGGCCATCTCGGTCGTCACCTTCGGCGGCATCGCCAACTCCATGCGTTCGACGACGGCATCGATCAGGACCGGGCCGTCATGGGCCAATGCCTCGGCAATGCTGCTCTCCAGGTCTGCCGGGTCTTCGATACGGATGCCCTTGATCCCGACCGCCTCGGCCAAAGCTGCGAAATCAGGATTGTCGAATCCAGTACCGAAATCGACGAAGCCCGACGACTTCTGCTCCAGCTCGATAAAGCCGAGTGAGCTGTTGTTGAAGACGACGACCTTGACCGGCAAGTTCAGCTGCTTGAGCGACAGCAAATCACCCATCAGCATCGTGAAGCCACCATCGCCCGAGAGCGAAATGACCTGACGCTCCGGATAGCCCGCCTGAATGCCGATCGCCTGCGGCATCGCGTTTGCCATCGAGCCGTGCCAGAAGGACCCGATCAGCCGGCGCTTGTCACTCATCGCGAGGTAGCGCGCGCTCCAGACGGTCGGCAGGCCGACGTCAGCCGTGAACGCCGCGTCTTCGTTCGCCAGCTCGCTCAGCACGCGAACCACATGCTGCGGATGGAGGCGGCCGCCCGGACGCCCGTCAGCCAGCTTGTCCAGTGCAGCCCGCGCCTCTTTGTAATGATCGACCGACGCGCTCAGATGCCCGTCGTCGCTCTTCTCAGTGATCTTTGGCAGCAGCGCGGCGAGCGTGTGCTTCACGTCACCGATCAGCCCCTCCTCGACCGAGGTACGCCGACCGATTGATTCCGGCCGGATGTCGATCTGCGCGACGCGCGCGTCTTTGGGGTAGAACTGGCGGTAGGGAAAATCGGTCCCCAGCATCAGCAGCGCATCGCAGGCGCCCATCGCATAATAACCGGAAGAAAAGCCGATGAGGCCGGTCATCCCGACGTCGTAGGGATTATCCCACTCGATATGTTCCTTGCCGCGCAGCGCGTGGACGATCGGCGCCTTGAGCGCTGCGGCGAGCGCAACGACCTCGTCATGCGCGCCCTCGACGCCCCCGCCGCAGAGCAGGGTGACGCGCTTAGATTCGTTGAGCAACGCTGCGAGCCGGTCGAGGGCGTCTTCGGGAGGCGCAACGATCGGTTTGGGGGGCTTCAGCGACAGCGGCTGCGGCTCGCTCTCTCCCGAAATCTCCTTCAACGCGACGTCACCCGGGATGACCAGCACCGATACACAGCGCTCGGCAACGGCCCGGCGGATCGCCGTTTCCATCGCGCGCGGCATCTGGGCCGGGCTGGAGACGAGTTCGCAGTAGCTCGAGCATTCGCGAAAGAGCTCCTCCGGATGGGTCTCCTGGAAATAGCCGGAACCGATTTCGCCCGACGGGATTTGCGCCGCGATCGCGAGCACCGGGACGCGCGAGCGATGCGCGTCGAACAGGCCGTTGATGAGATGGAGATTGCCCGGACCACAGCTGCCCGCACATACTGCGAGTTCGCCGGTCGCATGGGCCTCGCCGGCCGCAGCGAAGGCGGCCACCTCTTCGTGACGGACGTGAAGCCAGTCGATCCCTCCCTTGCGACGGAGCGCATCGGTGAAGCCGTTGAGGCTGTCACCCACGATGCCGTAGATCCGCTTCACACCCGCGGCCTTGAGGGTATCGACCATCTGGTCGGCTACGGTAGGCATGAATACCTCCTTGAGATTTCAATCTCGGAATGTCGTAAAGTTGCGCAACCGCTATCGCTTGAGGCACAGCCCCGACGACAGGACGGGCAATCAAAGGTCGAGAACGATCTTCTTCGTTTTCGACCGGCTCACGCAGATCATCATCCGTCCGCCATGTGCACGTGCTTCATCCGTATACCACTGATCGCGATGCGCCGGTATTCCCTCAAGGACCGCGACCTCACAGGTTCCGCACACCCCCTCCTCGCAAGAAGTGGGTTGATCGGGCAGGATCTGCTTCACATGATCCAGGATCGTCTCATGCGGTTCCACGGTAAAGCTGTGCCCACTGGCGCGGCATTCGACCTCGAAAGCCGCATTCGAGCTGATCCGTTCCGCGGTTTCGCCCTGACAGATGGGTTGAGGCTGCTCTGCGATGACCTCCGTCCTCTGGTCATCGAAATCCTCCATGTAGAACCGGACCCCCTCTCGCTTCGAGACGATGGCCTCGGCCTCGTTCATGAAGCCGGTTGGACCGCACGCATAGACGGCGTCCAGATTGTCTTCGTGCTCGAGAAGTTCGGAAATTGACTGGCGGCCGGTTTCGCCGCTGACATAGACGTTCAATTCCGCATTCGCCTTGTCGGCCAAAGCCCGCATATCGTCAATGAAGGGCATCTGATCCCTGGTTCTGACGAAGTAGTGGCATTTCCAGGCAGCGTCGGTGCCATCGAGATCCCGAAGCATCGAGAGGATCGGCGTCACGCCGATACCGGCTGCCAGGAAGGTATAGTGTGACGCCTGCCTGATCGGAAATCGGTTGATCGCCGGATAGATGACGACGTCGGTACCGACATGGAAATGGTCGCGAATGGCTAAGGAGGCCGATCCCGGATCGTCGAGGATCTTGACCGCGATCCGGTACTTCTTCTGGTAATCCCCGTCTACCAGCGAATAGGATCGCAATCCGCAGCCGGGAACCTCCACGTCGATATGCGCTCCGGCCGTCCAGGAGGGAAAATACTCGGCGCTGAACTCGATCAGAAGAATGGCCTCGGCGATTTCGTCGCGCCTCGTTATCTTCGCCGGGATACGGGTGAGCGCCATATTTCTGCTGGACATTGTCATGTCAGACATCAGTTCACCCTCTTCATGAGCGCGCGAGCTGACGAAATCAGCTCATGACCATCTGGCCCCCAGAACAAATCGATCGCTCGCCGCTCGACATCCGGCGATTCCTGCCGGGCCTTAATTTCTGGCAGCGCCGCCTTCAAATTCTCGGCTTCTTCAGCTCTTTTCTCTTCGTCCCAGCCCGCTCCCCATATCTGAAGATAGGTCGGATAAGAGGCGATGACCAAGTTCGTCGGCTTCATGAAGAACTCTTCCAGGACATCAACGGCCATCTGCTGGGTGGGATGCCAATTCTTCTTGATCTGTTCCTCGCTGAGGGCCGCGAAATCCTTGCCGGATTCGGGCATGATATTCATCGTTTCGGTCTTCTTGAAGAGATCCTGGTATCGATGGAACAAGGCATCGACATCCGCCATGGTCTGAGGGATCTCCTCTTCCGGCGCCCCCACGACACGCAGATATGCCGCTGAGTCCGCGACATACTGGTCGCGTTCATGATTCGGCAGCCGCTGTGGGGGAGTGTCGCCATGCCAGGCGAAATGTTCGTACACAAAGAGCATACCCATCATCTCGGTCAGGGCAGCCCACATCACATCACGGGGGCCATCGGCGTGGTACTCGCCCAGTTCCGGTTGCCCGACATCGATGAGGCCGCCTTTCACATGGGCATGAAGCGCATGCAGGTGCGCCCACATGGTTTCGGCAGTGCGCGTATCACCGAACCACATCGGCGCATGCAGGCCCGAATTGCGCTGAAAGCGCTCGAAGGAGTCAAACGCGGTCAACTTGCCGGCGCGAACCTTGGTCGCTAGCGGATCCGCATCGCGGACGCCCGCGACCACCGGCTTGTACATCAGCTGCATGCTGAATTGTGCCACCGTCTGGTAGATGATCGTGGCGGGGTGCAAAATGACCTTCCACACGACACTGGACGGACCGAAGAGGCCGTAGTCCGGCGTGCCATCGTCATTAATCGACCGGCCCGCGGCAACAGGCACTCCCAGCCGCCGCCATCTCTCAGGGTTTCCCATCAGTTTTTCGACCGAAAGGGCGAACTCTTCCGACGAACTTTCCGCATCTTGTTCGGACATCTCAAAATCCTTCCCGTTTCTCTACAAATCGATTGCTCGCGGGCCTGCGATCTTCCGAAAAAGCTTGGCATGACCGATTTTGCCCCATCCGGGGGCATCATCCTGTCATGACAGCTTCTCATAAAGCTTTATTCCCGGGCGGGAATAAAAGATAGGTAGTGCATGTCGTCAGGCGCGCAAGGTGTGGCGCAGCACATAGTCGGGTTTGAGGTCAGGGTAGTTTGATTACTGTCCGTCGGAGCCGGCGCTTAAAAAAGCCGCACGACGGATCAACGGCCCGGTTCCAACGGTCAATCGCTACAGAAAGGACCCGACATTCCTGCAGCCGATCATCATCGGCGCTGGCATGGTCGGCTTTACCAAGGCGGAGGTGGAAGCCTGGCTTGAGGCGCGCCGCAGGTAAAAATCAGCAAGAACGCCTCAGACTCTCCGCCGGCAGCGGCCTTGCAGCAAAGCGGTTGTGGTTCTGTTCAGCATCTTTCGCGCCCCCAACAGCCTGCGCAGGAAGCAGTCCGGTAGACGAAGAAAAGGCTAAACAGGAAAGGATATCAGCCAGCCTGATCCGTATTGACCGGCGCTGGTCCGATGAATTGGCGGAGGAGGAGGGATTCGAACCCCCGGAACGTTCGCACGCTCAACGGTTTTCAAGACCGCCGCATTCAACCACTCTGCCACTCCTCCGGGCGGGCGTCTGTTTCCTTCATTGCCGCTTCAAATGCAAGTGCAGCACTGAACCACAATTCTGCCTCATTCCGGGGCGACCTCTCGCTGACGACGAAAGAACTGGAAACACTTTGTTTGCAATTTTCGCCGTATGCAGTTCAGTCGGGGCAGGGGGAACTCAGACTGGACACTGTCCAGCGCATGTGCCGCGTGAGGGCGGCCCATGCCAACCCGAATTCAGGATGAGGGCCAAATGGCAGCATCGCGCACCTTGCAGACCCGGGCTCTGGTCAGCCTCATGACAGCCGCCGCACTTGCGCTTCCCGCAAGTGCCGAGCGAACCGATGCGCGGCTTGTCCACGTCAGTGCATCAGCCTCTTCGCTTCAGATGGCGGCGCTTATGCAGTCGGCCGCAGTCGCGCCTGCGCTCAGCATGTCGAGCGAGCAGGGCATCGCCTCCTGGTATGGGCGTGCTTTCCAGGGCCGCCCGACGGCCAGTGGCGAACTTTTTGATGCCAACATCCCGACTGCCGCCCATCCGTCCTTGCCTCTGCCGAGCCTTGTAAAGGTGACAAACCAGCAGAATGGCCGTGAGATTGTCGTCCGCGTCAATGATCGCGGGCCGTTCACAGGCGGGCGTATCATTGATCTTTCGCGCCGCGCAGCTGAAACGCTGGGCATGATCGATCAGGGTACGGCAAGCGTAAAACTCGACTATCTCGGCCCCGCGCCTGAGCTTATTCCGGTCCATATGGGCGAGAGCATCCAGGCCGGCCCGGCGATGAACAAGGTGGCCAGCGAACCGAAACCCGCCAAGCCTGCGCCGAAACTCTATGATGACCGTCTTCTCGGCGGCGTCGAACCCTCTCTCGGCGTACCGGATCCCGGCAAGAAGGTCGCAACGCCAGCCCGTTTGCCCGATTATTCGCCGCCACCGGTTTTCGCAGAGGCCACCCCGTCAGAGCCTGTGGTTCATGAGGCGGGCGCGGCACAAAGCGGTCCAGAGCCGCTTCGCCCGCAGCCCGTGGCTGCAGAGCCCCAGGCCGCAGAGCAGACCGCCTATGGCCCGCAGGTCTATGTCCAGGTTGGCTCGTTTACCCGCATAAACAATGCAGAGGCCGTCTCCAGCAAGCTCAATGGTCGCTATACCACCGACATAGAGTCGGTGCGTGTCGATGAAGCAGATTATTTCCGCGTCTTCGCCGGGCCATTTGCGACGCGCTCGGCCGGTGAGCAGGCGCGCCAGGATCTGCAGTCCCTTGGTCTTGGCGAGGGCTTCTTGGTCCTTCGCTAGGCGAGGGGAGTGGAATAGGGCGCAAGCCTCCCGCGGCCAATTTGTAACCAAATTCCTACCTGAACGTGTGCGAACTTTTCCTTCTGCTTCAGTTGATCTCTACCTTATTACGCTAGCGTCCAGGATGACCGAATAAATCGGTCCGTGCCCCCGGCAGAATGTCGGACACGAAAAATGAGACCGCAGAACGAGGTTCCCATGGCTATGAATGCCACTGCCGGGATGCGTGCGCTTGTCGCAACGTCACTTCTGGCGTCAGTCTGTCCGCTCATCGCGAATGCCGGGCCGCGCGACGCCGCGCCCATCTCGTATAATCATCGTACCGCCGTGAGCCAGGCGCCGACGGTCCAGCCCGTCAACGCGCCGGCCACGCCGCTCTATTCACCAGCTTCCGGCGCCACGCCGAGGCTGAATCCCGTAGCTTCGCAGGATAGCTGGCGCGGCCCGGTCACCCAGACCGGCTCCGGCACGCTGCCTGCCCAGCGGCGTCAGATCAGTTTTACCTATCCGGGCAGTGTGCGCCCCGGTGCGTCCGCCAGCCTGCCATCTGTGCAGTCAGCGGCGCAGCCCGCCAGCGCGCTTGCCAATGGTGTGTCCAGCCGCGCAATCGTGGCTGCAAGCTTTGGCGCCTCGAGCGGCATGACGGCCGGGCATACCAGCCTGCCACTGAACGGTCTCGCCCATGTGCGGGTGCTGAGCAGTGGGAGCGAGGTCGTGGTCCGCATCACCTCACGCACCTCTGCTGCCAGCGGGAATGTGATGACGCTTTCGCCTCATGCAGGTGAAATGCTCGGCCTGTCGCAGGGCCAGTCCGCCGATGTTGAGATCGAGTATCTCGGTGCAGCTTCCGGCGTGGCCGGCGAACACCTGCAAGACCAGGCCACGGTCGCGCCGCCCCCTGCACAGCCTGTCTCCCTGCCACCTGCACAGCGCCGCGCGCCTGTCAGCGACCAGCGTCAGCAGATGGCGGACACGTCGGGCCTGTTTGTCCAGATCGGCTCGTTCATGGATTTCGACCACGCACGCTCGCTTGCGGGTAAGGTCACCTCCGGCATGCGCAGCGACGTCAAGACCGTTGACCTTCGCGGAACCACCTATCACCGCGTGATGGTCGGCCCGTTCAGGACCCGAGCCGATGCCGACAGCGCTCGCACGAGGCTCTCACATCAGGGCTATCGCGACAGCTTCGTCACGCAGGGCTGAATTCAGGCGGGCTGCATTGACCCGGCTTCCAAAACGCCCTCACTGGGTTAGGTTGGATCTATATTGATCCTGCCCAGACCCGGAGAGAGTTCCATGCGCCGACCGACCCTGCTTGCCGCCGTCCTGTTTATCGTCGGGGCCGTCCTGCCGGCGAGCGCTCAGTACATCGATACGCAGGCAGAATACGCCGTGATCATGGACTATGAGACGGGCGACATCCTCTATTCCAAACGCGGCAGCGAGCCGATGATTCCGGCCTCCATGACCAAGATCATGACCGCGCATGTGATCTATGACGCGATTGAGAGCGGGGAAATCTCGCTCGACGACGAAATGGTTGTCAGCGAACGTGCCTGGCGCGAAGGCGGCTGGGCGACCGGCGGCTCCACCATGGGGCTCAAGATCGGCGAGACGCCAACCGTTGAGCAATTGCTTCGGGGCGTCGTCGTTCTCTCGGGCAATGATGCCTGCATTGTCCTCGCCGAAGGGCTTTCCGGATCCGAGGATGCCTTTGCCGACCGCATGACAGATCTCGCGCACGAGCTTGGTCTCGAATCCGCCAACTTCAAGAATGCCAGCGGCCTGCCGGCAGAAGGCCATGTCATCTCCGCGATCGACCTTGCAAAGCTCGCCGCTGCCGAGATCCGCAACTATCCGCAATACTACAAATACTATTCCGAGCTGGAGATGACCTGGAACGGCATCACACAGGGAAACCGCAACCCGCTTCTCTACACGATGGAAGGGGCTGACGGCCTCAAGACCGGCCACCTCCAGGCCTCTGGATACGGCCTCACAGCCTCAGCCGAACGCGACGGCCAGCGTATGATCATGGTGCTGAACGGGCTTCCGAGTTCGCAGGCCCGTGCCGAGGAATCCGAGCGTTTGATGCGGATTGCCTTTACCGCATTCGACTCCAGGACCATTAGCCCCGGCGCCGAACCGCTGGCCCAGCTTCCGGTCTGGAACGGCGAGTCCCGCACCGTAGGGGTCCAGCTGGCCTCGGACGTCCGCGTCGCCGGTCACAAGCAGAGTTTCGATGAGGCGAAAAGCGAGATCGTCTATAACGGCCCCATCGCCGCGCCCATCAAGGCGGGCGACGAGATCGCAACCCTGGTCATCACCATGGACGGCAAGGACGTTCCCGTGACGGCGCCGCTGGTTGCGACAGAATCCGTGGGCGCACTTGGTTTTGTCGGCCGCGCCATTGAGGGGCTCAGCCTCAAAATGGGTGGCGGCACGGCCGAATGATCCGGCCAGGCAAGTTCATAACGGTTGAGGGCGGTGAAGGAACCGGCAAGTCCACTCTGATTGCCGGGCTCGAAACGCATCTGCTCGACAGGGGACAGCCCGTTATCGTCACGCGGGAGCCAGGAGGCACGCCGCTCGCAGAAGCCGTGCGCAGCCTCGTCCTCTCACCCCCGGGAGAGGAACGCTGGAGCGCTCTCAGCGAAGCGTTGCTGGTCTTTGGGGCCCGGCTCAATCACCTTGAAAAGCTGATCCTGCCCGCGCTCGAGGCCGGAGAATGGATCATCTCGGACCGTTTTGCCGATTCGACGCGCGTCTATCAGGGGCTCGGCGGGCTTTCGACCGAAGATTTCGAGACCCTCGACAGGCTGGTAGTGGGCAAGGCGCAGCCTGACCTCACCCTTGTCCTCGACGGCCCGGTCACCGACCTCGTCGCCCGCCGCAAGCAGCGTGGCGGATCGGACGTGTTTGAATCCATGCCGCTCAGCTTCCATGAAAAAGTGCGCCAGTTCTATCTCGATATAGCCGCGGCTAATCCTGATCGCTGCCGGGTGATCGACGCCATGCAGTCCCCCGAAGAGGTGCTGAAGCAGACGCTCAGAACACTGGATGAGGCCTTGTCATGACGCGGGTGGCTTTTCCGCTTTACGGCCATGATGACGCCCAGCAGAAATTCATGAAGGCGCTCTCCGGCGGGCGGCTTCACCATGCCTGGATATTCGAGGGCTCATCCGGGATCGGCAAGGCGCGCTTTGCCTTGCGTCTGGCTGCCATGCTGCTCGGCGCCAGGCCCGCAGGCGACGATCCCGCCGCAGCACCGGAAGACGACCCCGTCATCCAGAAAGTCCTCGCATCTGGCCATCCAGACCTCAAACACGTCCAGCGCGGCCTCAATGACAAGGGCAACCTGAAACAGGACATCTCCGTTGAGCAGATCCGCGAGCTCAACCATTTCTTCGCCCTCAAGCCAGCACTTGGCGGCTGGCGGATCGGCATTCTCGACTCGCTCGATGAAATGAATGCCAACGGCCGCAATGCCTTGCTCAAGACCCTGGAAGAGCCGCCGGCGCGTGCCATCCTGTTCCTCATCTCACACGCCACGACGCCGGTTCTGGCGACGATCCGGTCACGCTGCCAGACCTTGCGGCTGCACACGCTATCCGATGAGGACACGCTCCAGGCCCTGAAAGATCAGGAGGTCGAAACGCCCGATCAGGTGGCCGCGCTGGTAAAGGGACGGCCGGGGCGCGCAGAAGAGCTGACCGGCCCCAAAGTGCTCGCCGCCGCGCATGCCGCCCAGAGCCTCCTGAAGGCCTTTCCGAAGCCGAATGACGCGACCCTTGCAACAGCCATTCAGGCCGCAGCAGAAGACGAGACAAGCTTTGCCGTCTTTGCCGATGAGATCATGAGCTGGGTTGGCGACAAGGCACAGGAGACCCCGCGCTGGGCCGATATCTGGTTCGAGTTGCAACGCACGGTCGCCGCGCAGCGAAACCTTCACATGACACCCATCCAGGCCGCGTCCAAACTGGTAACCGGGCTTCAATCCGGCGCCTCAAGGGATTAGGGGCAGGTCCATGTTCGATACCCATGTCAACCTGCACGCAGACGCGTTCGTGGACGACCTCGAAGATGTGCTGACACGCGCGCGCGAGGCCGGCGTCACACGCTTTCTCGCCATTTGCGACCGCTTCGATAATTACGATACCGTCCGGGCCATTGCAGAGGCGAATGACGATATCTGGAATACAGCTGGCGTGCACCCGCATCACGCCAAGGACTTCACCGATCTAACAGTTGAAGAGCTTCTCCGCGCAGCCAGTGACCCAAAGACCGTGGCGATAGGGGAGACCGGGCTCGATTTTCACTATGGCTATTCAGCCGAGGCCGAACAGGTCGCCAATTTTCGCCGCCATATTGCCGCGGCTCGCGAGACAGGACTACCGCTCGTCGTTCACACACGGGAAGCCGATGAAATGACGGCAGATATTCTTGAAGAGGAATACGAGAACGGGCCGTTCCGCATTCTTCTGCATTGTTATACGGGCGGACAGACGCTTGCCGATCGCGGCCTGGCGCTTGGCGCGTATTTTTCTGTCTCCGGCATTCTGTCTTTCAAGAACGCCCATGATGTCCGTGCCGTCATCTCCACGATCCCGTTGGAGAGGGTGATCCTGGAAACCGATTGCCCATATCTCGCGCCCGTTCCATATCGTGGGCGCCGGAATGAACCCTCCTATCTGCCTTTTGTGGCAGATGCGCTGGCCGGGCTGCACGGCCGGTCACGCGAAGAAATTACTTCAATATGCGAAGATAATGCCTTGACTTTATTTGATAAAGTGAATAGTTAGATGGAGCAGGCGAGGTTCACATTTCTCGGCACAGGGTCCTCCGGCGGCGTCCCGCGGGTCGGAAACGACTGGGGCGACTGCGATCCATCCGAGCCGCGCAATCGCCGTCGGCGATGCTGTGCTTTGCTCGATGTCGGGCCGCTCGAGACGCCAGACACATGTACACGCATCCTGATCGATTCCTCACCAGAACTTCGCGAACAGCTTCTTGATGTCGGCCTGCAGCATCTGGATGCTCTGGTCTACACACATGACCATGCTGACCAGTCCCACGGGATAGACGATGTACGCGCACTCGCGCTGCGCATGCGCCGCCGTGTGCCGACCTATATGGATGCCCGGACCGCGTCGACGCTGACTGAACGTTTCAGCTACTGCTTCAAGGGCCATGGCGGCTATCCGCCGATCCTTGACCGTCAGGCCGATATCGTCCCGCTGGAACCATTTACGATCACGGGAGAGGGCGGGCCGGTCACACTCCTGCCAGTCGAACAGATGCACGGCCGTATCATGAGCCTGGGCTTCCGGATCGGGAATCTGGCTTACTGCAATGATCTTCATGATTTCCCTGAAGAGAGCCTGGAGGCGCTGACTGGTCTCGACACGCTCATTCTCGACGCGCTGCGCTACACGCCGCATCCCAGCCATGCGCACCTCGAACGCGCGCTGGACTGGATCGAACGGCTTGCGCCAAAAGAGGCGTGGCTCACCAATCTTCATATCGACATGGATTACCAGACACTCTGCAAGGAGCTGCCGGACCATGTGCGCCCGGCCTATGACGGCCTCGCTCTCGACTTCCCGCTCTAGGACATCAGTCTCGAATTTCCCATAATATTGATTATGCGATTTTCGGATTATGATCCTGTGGCGCCCGCCTGTATGGTTTTCAGGTCGCTCAACCGTCCCACCGGACCTGACAACGGTTTTTTGCCCAAGCCCTCGAACCGGTTTTCCAATCCTCTCCCCATGTCAGAATTCTGCCTCTCCCCCATTGCGCCGGGGCCGGCAAGCACGTCACTAATCATGCCCGGATATTCGTACGACTGACCCGACGCCCACAGGAGGTTTCAATCTTGTCCACACCCCCTGCTTCGCAATTCGACCGGCTGAGAGAGATCATGGCCCAGCTGCGCAATCCCGATGGCGGCTGCCCCTGGGACCTTGAGCAGGACTTCGAAACCATCGCGCCCTATACGATCGAGGAAGCCTATGAAGTCGCAGATGCTATCGAGCGCCGCGATTTCAGCGACCTGAAGGAAGAGCTTGGCGACCTTCTTCTTCAGGTCGTCTTTCACAGCCAGATGGCCTCTGAAGCCGGTCTCTTTACGGTCGATGACGTCGCCAGAAGCATCAATGACAAGATGGTCCGGCGCCATCCGCATGTCTTCGACCAGCCCGACGGGCGCAGCGCCGACGGCCAGACCGAAGCCTGGGAAACGATCAAGGCGCGCGAACGCGCCGAGAAAGGCAGGAGCGAGGACAGGTCTGCGCTGGCCGGCGTTGCAAAGGCACTTCCCGCGCTGATGCGCGCGGAAAAGATACAGAAGCGCGCCGCGCGCACCGGCTTCGACTGGACGAACCCCGAAGACATTCTGGAAAAGCTGGACGAGGAATCGCTGGAAGTCCGCGAGGCCATCGAGAGCCAGGATATGGACGCAATTGAGGATGAGATCGGCGATCTGCTTTTCGTGTCGGCCAATCTCGCACGGCGCTTCAAGCTCGACCCCGAAATTGCCCTGCGCAAGGCGAACGCGAAATTCGAGCGCCGCTTCCGCGCCATGGAAGCGCTGGCAGCCAAGCGCGGACAGGACTTTTCAAGCCTCTCCCTGAATGAACAGGGCGCGCTCTGGGATGCCGTCAAGGCGACCGAGAAGACCGGCTAATTGTTCTCAGACCCCGGCGCAGGCGGAATGAATTCCGCGTCTGGCATGGGCGGCGCAGGCGGGGTCTTGTCGGGGTCCACCGGCAGGCTGTCTGGAATGGACGTATCGGCCGGATTCTCGAAAATGCGCCGCAGGATGCCCGGTGTCACGGCCGATAGCGGATTCACGGCCACCTGCGCGCGATCGAGCGTACCGCGGACCGAATAGGTCAGCGAGAAGATCCCCTCACCTTCACGCCCGACAAAGAGGTCGCCAATCACAGGCACACCGCCCAGCATGGAGTTCATCCCGAAGCTCGGCACCAGAACACCGCTCAGCCGGATCTCGTCGCTTTCCTGTTCGAACCAGCCATTGAGTGTCAGACCGAGCGCCGGGCCATTGGCACGCGCCCCTTCAATTATGAACCGGCCGGCCTGCACGGCAACGGGAACCTCGATATCGGTAAATAGCACCCCTTCCCCGCTCAGCGTGTCGGCGAGCCCCCTCAATGAGGCAAGCGAGAGGACCTGCGTCAGGAAGGGCGCATCACGCATCCTCACATCGGAGAGAGACAGGTGTAGCCGCGCCGGGTCCGGGCCACGGGCCAGCTTCCCCTCAAGCTCGAGCGATCCACCGCTCAAAAAGTCCTGACGTAACAGCGCGCGCATGAAGAAGCCGGCATCGTCGCTTTCAAGTTGGATTGTGGCCGCATCTTCTGCGGTCGGCCCCCGATAGACTGCCGACATCTGGCCGCCGGTCTCGATTGTGCCATCAGCCTGCACCTCCCGGACCCCCGTCTTCGAACTCACGAAAACGAGGCTTGCATCTTCAAGGTCGAGCCCCTCGCGCAGACGCAGCGTGTCGAGATTTGCACTGAGCGTGACCGGCAGGCTGACATTCCCGGCACTGCCGCCGACGGCGCCAAAATCCCCAAAGAACGCGCTCGCGTCGAGAAAGGCGCCGTTCAGTTCGCTGACCAGTTTGCCATTCTGCTCGCGGCGGATGGTGCCGCTCACATCTACAGTGTCCTGCAGATAGGCTTCACGCACATCCAGCGACTGGAGCTGGCCGGACTTTGACAGAACGATATCGCTGTCCAGACGGGCTTTCTCGCTCTGATACCTGAATGTCGAGGCATTGGTCTCGGAATTCGCGTCATAGGCGAGTGTGGCGCGGCCGGGTTCGCCGACTGGCTTGATGTAGCCAATCTCGGAAATATCGACCCGTGACTGCTCCAGTTCAAAGCCCACCTCGAGCGCCTCAAGGCCGTTATTGGCGACCTTTGCCTGCAGCTCAACGGGGATGTCCTCCGACACATAGGCACGCCCGACAACGCCGAAGCGGTTGAGAAAGTCCGGAGAAATGAAGGCGCTGGCCGAAAGGTCGGCCGTATCGACGTCATCATTGAATTCGTCGCGCCACGAGAACTGGACCGGCGCCGGGCCAAGCTCGCCATGGCCCGTCATGACAAGCCGCATCTCCTTCAGCTCGACATCGACATCTGCGCCGGTGAGGTCCAGGCCCGGAAGAGCATCCTTGAGCCTCCCGTCCTCAACGTTTGCCGTGACGCTGATCTCAGTGTCCTCAAGCGGCACGTCGTCGAGTGCCGGCCGCAGCATTTCGAAAGTTGCCCTGGCGTCGCCGGAGAAGCGCTCCGGATCGAGCGTGCTGTCTTCAGACATCAGGCTCGACCCGGCGATCAGCCGCATCACATTGACCAGAGGCCCCTCGCCTCTTGCATAGACGCGGAAAAGCTCACCCTTGGGATTGAAGCGCGGAAACTGGACACTGCCCTCTGTCAGCTCCCAGCCATTATACTCCCCCTCGCTGAGCTGAACCTGAAAGCCATTCCCGGTGAGACGTCCGCTGCCAGAGGCCTTGGTGACCGGCGGCAGGTCGTCAAGAAACTTGACCGAACCATCCTCAACGAAAAAGCGCACGGTGAGATCCTCATCACGCAGGAAGCCTTCGGCAAAACTGTCGCGCTGGAGATCGAGACTGTAGTTGGCGGCGGTCACCCGTCCGCCAAGGACCTTGCGTCTCGCAAAGCCGCGCGCCCCTTCCCCAAGGGTTTCCGGCCAGAAGCTCAGGATCTGTTCCTTCGTGATCGTGCCCTCAGCCTCGCCTGTCGTCCGCACCCGTACGGGCAGTTCGCCTTCCTCTTGATCGGCAACAGGGGCAATTTCCGCATTGCCCTTGAAGGTGATGCCTTTGACCGAGGCCTGATACGCCTCAATCGAGAGTGCGGTCGTCTCTTCATCCAGGCGGCCGCTGGCGCTGATGTCAGACATTTCCCAGACCTCAGGAAAATACGGTGTGAAATCCAGCGTGAAGGCGTCGGAGGTGAGGTCGAACTGCGTGCTTTCCTCGTTGCCGACGACACCGGACATGCTGCCGGAAACGGTGCCGGATCCCCGCTCTGTTTCGACAGACACATCGCTCAGCGAAAGCGTGTCGGTTTCAGGGTCATAGGCGGAGTCGAAACTGAGGTCGCTGACCTCAAACTTCCGCCCGCCAAGCGTCAGCCGGCCTTCGGACGCGTCGGCGGCCAGTCTCAACCCGGTAATTCCCTCAGACGCCTCATAGTCGAGGCCGATTGTGATATCTGCCGGAAAGCCACTGACGAGTGCATCGCCAATCCCCAGGCGTGCAGCAAGATCGCCTACGCTCCAGCTGCCAATCTCGATACTGAAGTCCAGGGCATTATAGCTTGGCGGCGCCTCAAGATTTGCTCTCACATCGCCGGGCAGACCGATCCCCTCCCCGCTGCCGGATACGGCCATCTCAAGTCCATCCGCCGATTGCTCAAACCGGCCGGTCGCATCATCCATCTGGGCCATGAGGTCGCCAGACACATCAAAGAACCGCAGCTCCATATCCTGGAAGGCCGCAGTCTCGAACTTTGTCGTGGTGCGATTGACCTGAAGCCCCCGGAGCACCTCGCCGAGGCCTCGATTGGCGAGCGCAAGCCAGCCTTCGGGCGTGCTTGGAAGCTCTCGCGCTTCGAATTCCGGCAAGGGTTCACCCGCAAATGTCCATTCGGTTGGCGACACATTGCGCACATCTGCCCAGCCATTGCGCAGCTCGAGTCCGATGACCTCTGCGCGCCTGTAAAGAAGAGAGCCGGCATCCAGCGTGATAATGGCCTTCTCCGCCTCTGCTGCGAGCTGTCCATCATTGTCGGCAAGCCTCAGCCCGCTGGCGGCAATGATCATCCGGCGGTCAGACGCCTCCCATTGCAATGTCAGCCCGTCGATCTCGACATCCCGGCCGTCGCGGGCGGCGACCAGGGCTTTCTCAATGTCTGCCTTGAAAAGATTGAGTTCGACCGGCCCGCGCGACAGCATGAAAGCAAGGCCCACTGCGCCTGCAATCGCCAGAAGAAGTATCCCGCCGATGATCTCGAATGTAATGACGGCTGCGGTCTGTCGCACCAAGTCCGGTTTGCCTCCTTCAACCAAGGCTGTAGACGTCTACTAGCCTATCAATAAAGCAGAAATAGGACGAGAAGCCCGATGACCGCACCACTTTCAGCAGGCGATGCTGCCCCTGCCCTAAAACTGGACACCACCGCTGGCCCTATCTCCCTGCCGCCCTCCGGCGGACGCGGCGTGATCGTATTCTTTTACCCGAAAGACAATACACCCGGGTGCACGACCGAGGCCAAAGCTTTCACCGAGATGAAAGCGGAGTTCGACGCCAAGGGTTTCGACATTGTCGGCGTGTCCCGCGACACCCTGGCCTCGCATGAGAAATTCATAGAAAAACAGGCGCTTGCCATCCCTCTCGCTTCAGACGAGGACGGAGCGGCCTGTGAAGCCTTCGGTGTCTGGAAGGAAAAGAACATGTACGGGCGCAAATTCATGGGAATAGAACGCTCTACTTTCGCAATTGGCAGCGATGGTATGATTATTGAATGCTGGCGGAAGGTGCGGGTGAAAGGACATGTTGAGAAAGTTCTCTCTATACTTTGACCTATTCTGCATCAGACGTGCCGAGGCGAGGGAAGATTTAGTAAAAAATTTTATCAATTGTGAGAAAAATGCGGCGAACCGGGGGATTTGCCCTTTCCGCTGCGATACGAATTGCGTTAGAAAAATTCCTGAGGGTGTGCTGTGGATGACACAGCAAGTGTAAGAGTAATTAGAGAGGCAGGCGCGTCGATGACGAAAAAGACGATGAAAGTGGGGGAGCTTTTCAGTCGCCTTTTCCCGGAACGCCAGATTTACCACCGCAGCGGTGGGACCGTCCGCTACTTCATAATCTCGCCTTCCCAGCAAGCCGTCCTGTCTGTCGCCATCGCCGCCGTTGTTGGCTGGACCTTGTACGCCACCGCCAGTCTCGTATTCCTCCCCGGCAGCACGCTGTCGGCCCAGGGCCAGCAGCAGATCGACAAGTATGAGCGCTGGGTTCAGGAGCTGCGGGCACGCGATGCCCTCTCCCGCTCCCAGCTGGTCGAACGGACTGAAGCCTTCCAGGAAGCGACCGTCAGCTTTGAAGAACGCCATCGTACACTGGAAGTGATGCTCGACGCCCTGCGAAATGGCGGGGAGCTGGAAACCGCCGCCCTTCGCGGCGATGGCACCGCCCTCCTAGTCAATGCGTCTATCGATGAAGCCGACCGGCGCCAGTCGCGGGCGTCGGAGTCGATCCAGGAAGCCAGAACCGATAATGCCGGTGTCCGCCGCCAGATTGCCGACATCCAACGTGAGCAGCAGGTCTTCCTCGATGAGGTCGAGGACATCGCTATTGAGCGCGCTGAGGCGGCCCGCGGTGTCCTGCGCCTGACTGCGGTGGGCACGAACCGCATTGCTGAAAACCGGGAAATGGGCGGCCCACTTGTGCCGTTCGCAAGCCTGACCTCAGGGGAATTCAACAGCCCGGAAGAAGCCATGTTCGCCGAGCGCGTCGCCCAGGTGGCCGCGCGGATGGAAGAAGCGCGCTATTATGAGAATGTCGTCTCGACCCTTCCGCTGGCCGATCCGGTCGGCGTGCCATCCCATCTGACCTCGAATTACGGCCTGCGCGTCGATCCGTTCAATCAGCGTCCGGGCTGGCACAATGGCATTGATGTCGGTGCCTACTGGAATGCGCCGATCACGGCGACGGGCCCCGGCAAGGTCAGCTTTGCGGGCACCAAGTCCGGTTATGGCCGGCTGGTCGAGATCGACCATGGCAATGGCTTCAAGTCACGTTACGGTCATTTAAGACGTATAAATGTGAGCACCGGTGATACGGTGGCGATCGGGGACACTGTCGGGGCGATGGGGTCAACAGGACGCAGTACCGGACCACACCTTCACTATGAGGTCTGGTTCAACAACAAACCTTACGATCCAGTAGAATTTCTCAGGGCAGGTAAACATGTTCACCAAGAATAAGGACAGCGCCAGCACACAAAGCTACGCACCGCCGGTCGATCCGAAGGCGGCGTCCAGCCGCACGGGAACGCGCTCCGCCGCCGCTTCGATCATCTGCAACGATATGGAGATCAAGGGCTCGATCAGTTCTGATGGAGCGCTTCACATTGATGGTGTAATCGATGGTGATGTGACCGCCGGCGAGATCACGATCGGCGCCAGCGGCAAGGTGATTGGCGAAGTCAAGGCTGAAGCGGTGAAGGTGAAGGGCGAGGTCCTTGGCTCGATCCGCGCCCGCCGTGTCGAACTGGAGACGGGGGCCCGTGTAGAAGGCGACATCCTTCACGCCTCGCTCAGCATTCAGCCCAATGCGATTTTCGAAGGCCAGGTCAAATATTCCGAAGATCCGCTGAAGACGTCCGGCCCGAAAGCGGCGCGCCCGTCGACCAGTATCGAAGGCGAGTCCAGCTCCGCAAAGGCGGACGGCAAGACGGCATCGTCGACGGCCTCCAGCACGAGCGACAGCCGCAGCTCTGCCAGTATGAGCAGCCCCACAGCCCTCTCCTGATCTGCTTTTCTTCGGTAAAGCGAAACAGACTGAAACGGCCACACCTCAAGGTGTGGCCGTTTTTCTGTCTAGGCCTCTTCTTCGCGTGTGGCCCCCACATCGTGCGCCAGCGAGGCACTCAGGAACGCATCGATATCGCCGTCCAAAACGCCTGATGTGTCAGAGGTCTCATGATTTGTGCGGAGGTCTTTCACAAGCTGATAGGGCTGGAGCACATATGACCGGATCTGGTGACCCCAGCCGATATCCGACTTGGAGTCGTGACTGTCCTGCGCAGCTTCGCGGCGTTTCTGCAATTCCAGCTCATAGAGCTTGGAGCGAAGCATCTCCCACGCCTTGGCCCGGTTCTGGTGCTGCGAACGGCCTGCCTGACAGGCAACGACAATCCCGGTCGGCTCATGGGTCAGACGCACGGCCGAGTCCGTCTTGTTGACGTGCTGGCCGCCGGCCCCCGATGATCTGTACGTGTCGGTGCGCACATCGGAGGGGTCGATCTCGACCTCGATGGACTCGTCAATCACAGGCGAAACCGTCACCGAAGCAAATGAGGTGTGCCGGCGCGCCGAGGAGTCATAGGGCGAAATCCGCACAAGGCGGTGCACGCCCGACTCCGATTTCAGCCAGCCATAGGCGTTGTGACCGGAGATGAGCAGTGTCGCCGACTTGATCCCGGCTTCTTCGCCATCATGCGCGTCGACTTCCTCGACCTTGTAACCGCTTCCTTCGGCCCAGCGTACATACATGCGCCGCAGCATGGCGGCCCAGTCCTGGCTTTCGGTGCCCCCTGCCCCGGCATTGATCTGCATATAGCAGTCATTGCTGTCGGCCTCGCCGGACAGAAGGGCTTGAAGCTCAGCCTTGGCGGCGCGCTCGCGCAGGCGTTTCATGCTGGCGGATAGATCCTCGATCATGTCCTCGTCGCCATCGGCGAGTTCGAGGAGTTCGCGCCCGTCGCTGGCCTCACGCTCAAGCTCAAGCACGGTTTCGATACCGGTCTCGAGCTGCTGGCGTTCGGCCATCAGCTTGCGGGCCTGTTCCGGATCGTTCCAGAAATCCTGGCGCTCTGACAGCGCGTTCAGTTCATCGAGTCGTTTTTGTGCGACGTCCCAGTCAAAGACGCCTCCTCAGCAGTTCTGCCGACTGCTCGATGTCATCAATAAGGGTCGTGATTTCAGTAGACATAAACTCTTGTCTCTACATGGGTTTCAGCTTGCACGGGATGCACATTACCGGCGCCGGGGTCAATAAATGCCGCTCAGATTCTCGTCCGCGACATCATCCTCTTCGCCGGCCTTGGCACCGGGGCGCCGGCCCAGACCTTCAGAGAAGGGATCGGCCACATCGCCCGGATTGCTCGCGCCCTGATTGCCCGAGATTGAGAAGCCACCATCCTCGTCAAATACCGCGCCGGGTTCCGTGCCCGGACGGAAGGCCTCGACGATCACCTCACCTGAGCCGGAGGTCGGCAGCCCGCCTGTATCGTGATCTACCGACACGAGCCGCACACCTGGCGGGATACGGAACGGCATGGCGGGCGCGTCTTTCAGGGCCTCTTCCATGAAGCTGATGAAGACCGGCAGCGCCACCGAGCCACCTGCCTCGCCATAGCCGAGCGTACGGGGCTGGTCGAAACCGACCCAGACACCGACCACAAGGTCCGGCGAGAAGCCATAGAAGAGCGCGTCGAAATAATCATTCGTCGTCCCGGTCTTGCCGGCAAGCGGCTTGCCCAGACGGGCGGCCCGGCGTGCGGTGCCACGCTCGACGACGCCTTCCAGCATGTGGACGACCTGATAGGCAATCACAGGGTCGATCAGCTGCTCGCGATTGTCGGCAAGCTCTGGCGGTTCGCCGCCATCCCAGCTCTCGGCCTCGCAGCCCTCGCATTCGCGCTCATCATGGCGGTAAAGCGTGTCGCCATAGCGGTCCTGCACACGGTCCAGCAGGGTCGGTGTCACTTCCTTGCCGCCATTCACGAAAGCGGCATAGCCCCGCGCCATTTTCCAGGGTGTCGTGTCGCCTGAACCGAGCGCCATGGCTGGATAGGCAGGCAGGTCATCATAAAGCCCGAAGCGCTCGGCAAGCGCGGACACGTCTTCCATACCGATATCGACAGCGACCCGCGCGGTCACCTGGTTGAAGGAGCGTTCCAGCGCCGTCCGCATCGTCACTTCGCCATAGCTGCGACCGGCCGAATAGTTCTGCGGCTTCCAGGTCTGCCCGGTTTCCTCGTCATAATAGACGAAGGGAGAGTCGAGGATCTTGGTAGACGGCGTGTAGCCATTCTCCAGCGCCGCGGCATAGACAAAAGGTTTGAAGGACGAGCCCGGCTGACGCATGCCTTGCGTCACGCGGTTGAACGGGCTCTTGAAGAAGGAATATCCACCCACCATTGCGAGCACCCGTCCGGTATGCGGATCCAGCGCGACAATGGCGCCCTCGACATCCGGCACCTGTTTAAGGCGCGCGGTCTCTGACGGGACAGAAATCCAGTCTTCCTCATCGCGGATCTCGTCTTCTTCAACCTCTTCCGGTGCACCGGGGCGCAACTCTTCGGTGCGCTCGACATCAACGAGGATCACATCACCGCGCGCCAGACCTTCGCCGCCCTCGGGGCGGTCCCACTTGCCGGCCCAGTCGACATCCTCTTTCGGGATCGTGGTGGTGCGCCCGTCATGCAGCGTGATGGTCGCGCCGTCGCCTGTAAGCTCATCCACCATGCCCGCTTCCCAGTCGCCATAGCCAGCGGGGCGTTCAACGTCGGAAAGCTGGGCGGCGACATCGCCGGACGGATCAACCGTCGTGAAGGGGCCGCGATAACCGTGGCGGCGGTCATAGGTTTCCAGCCCGCTCTGCAGCGCATTCTGGGCCGCAAGCTGCATCTTGGTGTCCATCGTGGTGCGGATGGAAAGGCCGCCGCGCTCCAGCGCCTCCTCACCATATTCGTCGATGAGCTCACGGCGAAGCTCCTGGACGAAATAGGTCGCGGCCGCATATTCCGGCCCGCGAAGCCGGTCGACCACCTTCAGCGGCTGGGCTTTTGCCTCCTCGGCGTCCTCTTTTGTGATGTAGCCGTCTTCGAGCATCCGGTTCAGCACATAGTCCCGGCGTGCCAGCAGGCGCTGCGGACGCCGGTACGGGTTCACGGTCGAGGGGGCCTGGGCCAGGGAAGCGAGGATAGCCGCCTCAGAGAGGTTCAATTCCGGGAGCGACTTATTGAAATAGATGAGCGCGGCCGAGCCGACGCCATAGGCGCGGACACCGAGATAGATCTCATTCAGGTAGATCTCGAGAATCTCGTCCTTGGTGAACGTATTCTCCATGCGCCGCGCGATGATGGCTTCTTTCACCTTGCGTTCGATCCGCTGATCACGCGTAAGCAGCATGTTCTTTGCCACCTGCTGTGTGATGGTCGACCCGCCCTGCAGGTTGCGGCCGCTGCCCGACAGCTTGATCTGCGCCGAATTGATGGCGCCGCGCAGGATACCGAGATAATCGAGGCCGGAATGATCGAAGAACTTCTTGTCCTCGGCGGCGACGAAGGCTTGGACAACGTGGTCCGGAATGGACTCGATGGGCACGAAGACACGGTGTTCGTCGGCAAATTCGGCGATGAGCGTGCCGTCCCCGGCATGCACCCGCGAGGTGATCGGCGGCTCATAGTCGGCAAGGCGCTCATGCGACGGCAAGTCCCGGGAGAGCGCGGCAACCCACAGCATCACGGCGGTGAAACAGATCGCCCCCAGTATGACGAGGCCGATTGCCACGCGCCGGGCCGTCTTCCAGGTCAGGAATCGTCTTTTCGCGGTCTGTTCACTCATGGACATGTCCGTTCAGGCGTTATCGTTACGAAGGCAGCGCTTCGCAGAATTCCATGTCCAGAGTAAGGCGCGCCTGCAGCCTACGGAAGACGAAAACAGCTAATTGACTGCAGTGTGGCCTGCCGCCTGGGCGAAATAGGTGTCGATGGCATTCGCAATTGCGGCCGCGGTACGGTCCCTGCCCTGCTGCGAGGAGAGACGCGCCACATCGGCCCGATTCGTCAGAAAGCCGATCTCGACCAGCACCGCTGGCACGTCCGGGGCCAGCAGCACGAAGAAGTTCTCGCGCCTGTGGCTGTTGCGAACAATCGGCCCTGCTCCGGCGAGTTCAGGGATGAGCATTTCCGCAAAGATCGATGAATTCGTTTTGGTTTCGCGCTTGGTGAGGTCCGTCAGAATGCCCACGATTTCCTGAGACGTGCCGTCTTCCACCGGCAACTGCCAGCCATTCGCGCTGGCCGTGCCATCGACGCGCCGCTCACCGCGGGCTGACAGCGTATAGACCGTCGCCCCCGAGACCGAGCTGTTCCCCGCAGCGTCTGCGTGGACGGAAATGAACAGGTCGGCGCCCCAGTTACGGGCCATCGAGACACGGTCCTCATGGTCGATATAGGTATCGTCGCTGCGCGTCAGATGAACGGTATAGCGCCCCGTCGCATCGAGCTTTGTCTTCAAGGCCTGCGAGGTCGCAAGCACAATAGTCTTCTCGCGCGTCAGATCATGCGCCGAGGCGCCCGGATCATGTCCGCCATGGCCGGGATCGATCACAATGACGCGCTTGCGCGAGGCCGGTTCGGCGGCAGCCATCTCGACCGCTTCGGCCGGACCAGCGCCCTCCCCTGAGAGGAAAGCGGCACGCCGGTCGACATCGACAGCCGCCTCCCGGTCAAACCGGACCGGCGAGACACGGACAAGGTCGACCACAAGACGGTGGCGCGGATCGGCCGTGGTCGGGCCGATACTGAGAGCCCGAGACACTTCAACGGCATGGCTCAACCGGAAAGCGATACCGCCGCCCAGAATTTCATAGGATGTGACCGCCCCGGTGGGTGCGGGCGTGACCGCACTCGTACCAACGCGCGCGTCTGGAAAATCAATGGCAATCGCTCGCTGGCCATTATGCGCCAGCGAAAAGATACCGTGGCGAATCTCTGTGTCGGAGGCGAGCGTGATGCGCGTATACTCGCCCTCGCCGACGACACTGACTTCGCTGATTTCTCCGGCAAGGGCCGAATTGCCCAGCCAGACCACAGCACACAGAAGAAGAAGGAAATACCGGAATTTACCTGTCATGGGTCCATCTGATATTCGGTGAATCGATTACCCGCTATTGTGAGCCGCCTTCGTTAATCCAGTGTTTACCGTAGCCTGGACGGCTGCTTATTTCTTGTTTCTCTGATTTTTGCGCTTTTCATTGGCCCCGGCTTTGGGCATGCTGAAACGGACCTCCATAAAGAGGCTCGAGCCATTTCCAGAAGGCCTGCGGACAGGCGCCTTAAGCCGCGCAAGGCATGATCGGACACGGAACAACCTGTAATGTATCTTTTGTCCCATAAAGCATTGTCGAGACTAGCGCCCGCTGGCGCGCAGACGTGCGGACGCAAGATATCCCGTCACAAACTAACTGGCGTTCGCCGCAGCCTCGGGGCCAATTTGTCCCGGGCCGCGCCGCCAGATCACAAGGCGATAACATATGAGCAAATTAATGCTGATCGATGCGGTCCACCCGGAGGAAACCCGGGTGGCGCTCGTGTCGGATGGACGCGTAGATGACTTCGATTTCGAGACAACAGGCAAGGAACAGCTAAGAGGCAATATCTATCTCGCGAAAGTCACGCGGGTTGAGCCCTCCCTTCAGGCCTGTTTCGTCGAATATGGCGGCAATCGCCACGGCTTTCTCGCCTTCAACGAAATCCACCCGGACTATTACCAGCTTCCCCAGGAAGACCGCGAGGCCCTGCTTCAGGACGCCGCCCGCGCAGCCGCCGAGGAAGATGACGACGACGATAACGACGCGTCCAATGAGTCCGATGAGGATGATGACGAGCGCGACGAGGAGACCGAATCGGACGCCGATGAGGCCGCCGCGGAGGCTGCAGCCGCCAAGCCGCGCCCGCAGGCGAGTTCCAAACGCTACAAGATCCAGGAAGTCATCCGCCGCCGGCAGGTGATGCTGGTTCAGGTCGTCAAGGAAGAGCGCGGCAACAAGGGTGCGGCGCTCACCACCTTCCTGTCGCTCGCGGGCCGTTACAGCGTTCTCATGCCGAACACGCCCCGCGGCGGCGGCATTTCCCGCAAGATCACCAATGGCGCTGACCGCAAGCGCCTGAAGGAAATCATGTCCAGCCTCGACGTGCCGCACGGCATGGGGCTGATCGTGCGCACGGCCGGCGCCAAGCGCACCAAGACCGATATCCGGCGCGATTATGAATACCTCCAGAAGCTCTGGGACAATATCCGCAACCGGACCATGGAATCGATTGCGCCCTGCATCATCCATGAGGAAGGCGGCCTCGTTCACCGCGCCATGCGGGACATGTTCGACAAGGATATCGAGGAAGTGATCATCCAGGGCCAGTCGGCCTACCGGGAGGCAAAAGACCTCTCGAAAATGATCATGCCGACGCAGGCCCGGAAGGTGAAACAGTGGAAGTCCACCGCACCGCTCTTCGTGTCCGAAAGCGTCGAGGACCAGCTCGATTCCATATTCTCACCCGTCGTCCAGATGAAATCGGGCGGCTATCTCGTCATCAACCAGACTGAAGCGCTCGTCGCCATCGACGTGAACTCGGGCAAGGCGACGAAAGAGCGGAATATCGAGCAGACCGCCCTGCGCACCAATCTGGAAGCCGCCGAGGAAGCCTGCCGCCAGATGCGCCTGCGCGACCTTGCCGGCCTCATCGTGATCGATTTCATCGACATGGAGGAGAACAAGAACAATCGCGCCGTCGAGAAGAAGCTGAAAGACTGCCTCAAGATCGACCGCGCCCGTGTGCAGAGCGGCAAGATTTCGCAATTCGGCCTGATGGAAATCTCACGCCAGCGCCGCCGCGCCGGTGTTCTGCAGGCAACCTCCGACCCTTGCGACGCGTGTAATGGCACCGGCCGGCGCCGTTCGGTGCCTTCGGCCGCCCTGCAGCTGCTTCGCGCCCTGGAAGCGCGCGCGGCGGGCGGTGGACTGTCTTCCATCACCGTCCATGCGCCGACGGAAGTCGCGCTCTACCTGCTCAACAACAAGCGTGAAGCTGTCACCGATATCGAGGAAGTCGCGGGCTTTGCGATCTCGATACGCTCTTCGGACGATTTCCTTCCCGGCGACTTCAAGATCGACGCCGAAAAGGACCCCAACAGCAAGTCGCGCCGCTCGCGCAAGTCTGACCGCAACCGCCATATCATCGGCGATGAGGATGACGACCAGCTGCCAGACGAGTTTGACGACTCCACTGAAGACGAGACGGACGACGAAACCGAGAGCAGCGACAGCCAGGACACATCTGACGAGGCGAACGCCGACAATGACGATCAGTCCGGCAGTTCCCGCAAACGCCGCAGGCGTGGCCGCCGCGGTGGCCGCCGCCGGCGCCGTGAGTCCAACCCGGTCGTGCCTGCCGATGGCGGCGCGCTGCTCGATGGCCTCGCCCACAGCCCAGCCGCCCTGCTCGACGATGAGCCCCCTGCCCTGCCCGATCCGGACGAAGCCAATCGCTCCACCGCCTCGCAGCCACAGCTTGCCAAGAATGTCGCTATGGAAGCGATCAAGCAGGACTCCGCTGACGACGGCAATTCAGACAAAGGCTCGGACGACAACGAATCCTCCAGCGAGGATGAAAAGCCAAAGTCCCGCCGCTCGCGCTCCCGCCGCAGCCGCGGCGGCCGCCGTCAGTCGAAAAAGCCTGAATCGGAAACACAACAAAACGATCAGACTGCCAGCTCCAGCGAGTCGAGCGGCGCTTCAGACAAGACCGCTGAAAACGAGACGCCAGCAGAAGCGCGCGCGGACGCCCCTGCCAAGGCAGAGCCGCAGCCTGAACCCCCGGTAAAGGCCGTTGAGACGGAACAGCCTGCGCCGCAAGCTGATACAGAAACCGGCGCGGCAGATGAGACGTCCTCTCAGGATGAAACGACGGATGAGGCCACCGAGGCTGAAACCTCTCCGTCCACAGCAGCTGTCTTCGACCCGGAAAAACCGGTCGCAAGCGAGCCTGTGCTGATCTCCAGCGATGAGGATGAACCTGCGAAAGAAGAAAAGACCGAAGAGAAGCCGAAACGTCGCGGCTGGTGGTCACGCCGGCGCTAGGCGCCGGCGCTTCGCCTCATTCTCTCAAACTCAGGAAGACTGCGCCTCTGCGATCCGCGCACGCGCAATCTTCTCGGCGACCTCATTGGTCGGGGCGTTGCGGTCTTTGGCTTCGTCCAGCACTTCGCCCAGTGTCTCGATCAGGATATTGAGCTTGCCCATGACCCAGTTGCGGGAATAGGCGCCCGAAATCTCTGCGGCCACATTGATGATGCCGCCGCCATTGATGACATAGTCGGGCGCATAGAGAATCCCGCGATCGCGAAGGGCGGCATCCATCTCGGCGATGGCAAGCTGATTGTTGGCACCGCCCGCCACGACCTTGGCCTTGAGGCGCGGAAGCGTTTCGGGATTGATCACGGCGCCGAGGGCGTTCGGCGAAAAGATATCGACATCCTGGTCATAGATTTCGTCGCTCGCGACGATCTTCGCGCCGGTCCGCTCGCTCACGGCCTTGAGAAGATCCTGATCGATATCGGTAATGATGAGGTGGGCCCCCTCCTCGGCGAGGTGATCGCAAAGATAGCCGCCGACATGACCGACGCCCTGAACGGCAATCGTGCGGCCTTCGAGACTGTCACTGCCGAATGCGCGCTTGGCGCTCGCCTTGATGCCGCGATAGACACCCAGCGCCGTGATCGGGGACGGATCGCCGCTCGCCGCATCGCCCTGGTCCAGACCGGCGACATATTCTGTCTGCGTCGCTACAATCTGCATGTCCTGCGGGCTGATCCCGACGTCTTCTGCGGTATAGTACGAACCGTTCAGCGAATTGATCGCCCGCCCGAACGCCTCGAACAGCTCCTTTGACTTGCCGGTTTTGGAATTGCCCCAGATGACCGCCTTGCCGCCGCCCAGCGGAAGGCCCGCCATGGCGTTCTTGAAGCTCATCCCCTTGGAGAGGCGCAGCGCATCGCGCAGGGCTTCCTCACCGGTGTCGTAATTCCACATCCGGCATCCACCTGCCGCAGGGCCAAGCGCGGTCGAGTGAACCGCGATAATGGCCTTCAGGCCGCTCGCCGCGTCCTCGAACATGTGAACGCCTTCATGGCCGTCAAAGGATGGATGGTCGAACATGAATGATCTCCTCAATCTCTCGCCCCGGCCTTAGCGGCCTATATGGAGCGGTCAACTGCTACCTTCACTTGGCAGGTATGCTTGAAACGCCGGATGGCAGGGGCGCAGAAGGATCTTGCATGAAAGCCCACATATCAGCGTAGACCGTTTCGGCCTGAAGGTCTCTCAGCAGCATATGATACCCCTTGGGGTAATAGGCGGTGCGAACATGGGGCGCGAGGATCTTCAGCGTCCGCCTCACACCGCCCGGCGGAACGACAATATCCCTCGCACCATAGGTCATCAGTGTCGGGAGGCTTTCCGGCAGCTTCGGCGCGGCCTCATGCGCCGCCTCCATAAGCGCCACGACGCCATAGACCTGGTCGATGCGGTTGTCCGTCATCCGCAGGGGGTCCTCCATCATCCGGCGCAGCATCTCAACATTGTCCGACGGCTCGATCTTGACCCCGCGCGGCGGGCGCACGACCCAGCCGGGACGCGTATGCGCCGAGAGCCAGAGGGCACCGCGATAGAGCCAGTTCATGGCGCCCCAGCCGCGAAGCCCTGGCCCCGACAGGATCAGCCGGTCCACGCCTTCCGGCGGATTGTCCGATCCGAACAGCGTCATCGCCGCAGAGCCGCCCATGGATATCCCGATCAGCGTCAGGGTCGCATCTGGATGGCGCGCCCGGACAAGATCAATGGCAACCCGAATATCCTCCCTCATCAAGTCCGGCTCCGGCCAGATGCCGCGCTCGACAGACCGGCCAAAGCCGCGCTGATCATAGGCATAGGTCGTCACGCCCCGCTCTGCGAACCAGGGGGCGACCATATGAAAGGCGTTGGCGTAGTCATTCATGCCGTGCACACCGAGAATGACATGCTCGGCGCCAGCCCCTTCAACGCCCGCATCCGCCTGCCAGACTGTCAGGCCAAGTTCAGCACCATCAAAGCTGGTAAACGTCGAAAGCTCCGGCTCGAAACGTGGTTGAGGCGTGCCGTCAGGCATCAGAGCCTCCTGCATGTGCGGCGTGGCGCAGGCGGTCAGGATAAGCAGGGGCAGCAGGGCAAGCCATCTCAAAGCAGGTCTCTCACTTTCTGTCGCAACACGGGCAGGACCTCGGTCTCGAACCAGGGGTTCTTCTTCAGCCATGCATTATTGCGCCAGCTTGGATGCGGGGTTGGCAGGATACCGGCCTCCATATGCGTGCGCCAGTTACGAACAGTTTCGGTAAGCGTGCGTGAGGCAGCCGGCCCAAGATGCCATCTCTGGGCGTATCCGCCGATGGCCAGCACAAGCTCTATATCTGGCAGCCGCTCCAGAAGGCCGGGCCGCCAGGTCGGCGCGCACACCTTCATCGGCGGCAGGTCGCCGCCCTTCTTGTCATAGCCCGGAAAACAGAAGCCCATCGGCGCGATGACGACGCGCGACTCGTCATAGAATTCCCCCTCGCTCACCCCCATCCAGCTGCGCAGCCGCACGCCGGACGGGTCGGCAAACGGCCTGGAGGACAGATCAGCGAGATTTCCGGGCGCCTGGCTGGCGATCAGGATTTTCGCGCCCCTTGCCGCGCGCACGATCGGATTGGGCGAACGCGGCATATCGCCCGCACAGAGCGTGCAGGCGCGCAATTGCTCAAGATATCTATTCAGATCGGCGCTCACTTGGGCCAAGATGAGGGGCGCCGCAGCCAAGACAAGGACGCCCCTGCATGTCTGATCCCGTAGACCTCGTTATCGATGCCCGCCCGCGCGACCTTGGCGGCGGGTTCAAGGTCCGCCGTGTGCTCCCCTTCCACAAGCGCAGGATGGTCGGCCCGTTCATCTTCTTCGACCATTTCGGCCCCGTGGACTATCCGCCCGGCAAGGGTTTCGACGTGCGCCCACACCCCCATATCGGCCTCGCCACGGTGACCTATCTCTTTGACGGCGCAATCGCCCACAGGGACACGGTCGGCTCCGACATCACGATCCGGCCCGGCGCTGTGAACTGGATGGTAGCCGGCAAGGGGATCGTCCATTCCGAACGCACGCCCCCCGAAGAGCGCGAGGCCGGCATGCGCATGCACGGCATCCAGACCTGGGTCGCCCTGCCCAAGACGCATGAAACCTGTGAGCCTTCCTTCACCCACCACGCCAGGGTCACGCTGCCGGAATTCGATCTTGGCGGTGCGCGGGCGCAGGTGCTGGCCGGGGAGGCGTGGGGCCACCGCTCTCCGGTCGAGTTTCCATGGGGCATCTGGTATGTCGGCGTTACCGCGCCGGACGGAGCAACATTCGACATTCCCGGCGATGCTGCCGATGAACGCGCAATCTACATCGCTGGCGGCTCAGCTGAGATCGCGGGCAAGACGTATGGCGATGGCAATATGGTGATCCTGAAGCCCGGCGAACCCGCCTCCGTAAACGCCTCGAAAGACAGCCATCTCATGCTGGCCGGCGGACAGAAGATGGATGGCCCGCGCCTCATCGACTGGAACCTCGTTGCCAGCGATCAGGCCCTCATCGATGAAGCGCGCGCAGGCTGGACTGATTCCATTGAAAACGGCTGGGCGGGAACCCGTTTCAGCCTGCCTGAGGGCGAGACCGACTATATTCCCCTCCCCTGAGGCGCTGACCGCTCACGCGACCCTTCCAGCGGTTTTCTTGTGGCGATTGAGCGCCTGTGTCACAACCGGGCCAGCAATCGATTCAGGAGATCATGATGAAACGCTCTTTCTGGCCAGCCATTTCGCTGCTCGCCCTCGCCGCCTGTTCTGAGCCGGCGACACCTGCAGATGAGGCCGCCGCCCCGGATGCGGAAGCCACCGAAGACGGCGCCGCCATGGAAGAGGATGCCGGCGGCGACATGTCTGGCGATCAGAGCGCCGAACTCATCCTGCCCCTGCCGGAAGAGACATCGACGGAGATCACCGCCGAAGACCTTGCCGTGCGCATCTCCACCCTCGCCGACGACGCCTATGAGGGCCGCGGTCCGGGCAGCGAAGCGGGCGAGAACTCGGCGCTCTGGATCGCCCGTGAAATGGAACGCATCGGCCTTGAGCCGGGCGGCGAGGATGGCGGCTGGTTCCAGACCGTCGCCATGGTCGAGCAGAGCATCGATGAGAACGCCTCTTCCATCACCTTCAACGGCACAGGCTCCGGCGAAGCAATGCCGATGACGCTGAAGGAGGACGCGGTTCTCTGGACCAAGCATCAGGATCAGACCGACCTCGACTTCACCGATTCCGACCTCGTCTTTGTCGGCTATGGCGTCGTTGCGCCGGAATATGACTGGAACGACTATGAGGGCCTCGATGTCGAGGGCAAGACCGTCGTCATGCTGGTCAACGATCCCGGCTTTGCCCGCGAGAGCGAAGACCTCTTCAAAGGCCGCGCCATGACCTATTATGGCCGCTGGACCTACAAGTTCGAGGAAGCGGCCCGTCAGGGCGCAACCGGCGCGATCATCATCCATGAGACCGAACCGGCCTCCTATCCCTGGGAAGTGGTCCGCAATTCCTGGTCCGGCGCGCAGGCCGACCTGGTCCGCGACAATGGCGGCGCCGACCGCACCACCTTCGAGTCCTGGATCACGGTCGACGTGGCCCGCAAGCTCTTCGAAGAAGCCGGCCTCGACTATGAAGAGCTGAAATCGGCCGCCAAGGAGCCGGGCTTCGAGGCCGTCGACATGGGCGACCTCACCGTGTCCGGCAACATCGTCCAGAGCATCGACACGATGGATTCGCGCAATGTGGTCGGCGTCCTGCCGGGCACTGAGCGGCCCGACGAATACATGCTCTACACCGCGCACTGGGACCATCTCGGCAAGAAGAGCGAAGAACGCGCCGGGGAACCGGGCCAGGACTTCTATCAGGATGACATCTTCAACGGCGCGGTCGACAATGCGACGGGCTCGGCTGCCCTTCTGGAGATCGCCGAACGCATGGCCGCCGAGGAGCATCCGCGCTCGGGCCTTTTCCTGTCGGTGACGCTTGAGGAGTCCGGCCTGCTCGGCTCGGCCTATTATGCCGACAATCCGACCGTCCCGCTGAACCAGGTCGTCGCCGGTATCAATATGGACGGCATGCTGCCTGTGGGCCGCACAAAGGAAATGGTCGTGGTCGGCTATGGCGCGTCTGAGCTTGAAGACATACTGAAAGCCAAGCTGGAAGAGCAGGACCGCGTCGTTGAACCCGATCCGCGTCCGGAGGCTGGCTCATTCTACCGCTCCGACCACATCTCCTTCGCCAAGAAGGGCGTGCCGATGCTCTATGCCGATGGCGGCCTCGACAAGCGCGATGGCGGCGAAGCGGCCGGCCGTGCCGCAGCCGACACCTATACCGCGCAGCGCTATCACAAGCCGATGGACGAGTATTCCGAGGACTGGGATCTCTCTGGCATGGTTGAGGATGTGACCGCCCTTTACGAGGTGGGCCTTGAAATCATCAACTCCGATGAGTGGCCGACCTGGTATGAAGGCAATGAGTTCGAGGCTGCCCGCGAAGCCTCGCTCGCCGAAAAGACAGACGGCGAGTAAGTCTTGCTTTCCTATCAGCATGGCTTTCATGCCGGCAACAGGGCTGACGTGCTCAAGCACGCAGCCCTGTTTTCCGTTCTCCAGATCGCCGCTCAGGCCCAGCATGACTGGCTCTATATGGAGACGCATTCTGCCGCCGGCACCTACGACCTAAATGACAAGCTGGCCCGCAAAACGGGCGAGGCCGATGACGGCGTCCTGCGCCTTCTGAAAAAACGCCCTGCGGACTCCCCTGCCCTTCAGGCCTGGCTGGACTTCGTGGCCGAGCGCGGCCCGCAGGCCTATCCCGGCTCACCGAAGATCGCCCAGCACTGCCTTGGCGAAAAGGACAGGATGATCTTCTTCGAACGCCACCCGGCCGAGTTCGAAAAGCTGAAATCCGCGATAGACGGCGATGACAGGGCGCGGGCGCTGAAGGAAGACGGGTATAATGGCGCGCTGAAGCTTCAGCCCCGGCGAGGCGAGCGCCTCATGGTCTTTCTTGACCCAAGCTATGAGACCGAGCGCGACATGGAGCAGCTTGCCGAATGGCTGCCACGCGCCATGAAACGCTGGCCCAAGGCAGCCTTCCTCGTCTGGCTTCCCCTGTTCAAGGATGAAAGGGAGCTTGAGTTCGGCCAGTTCATTTCCAGCCTCGATTATGGCTTCGTCGCAGGCACGCGCTGGGTCGACACTAGCGAAAAGGACACAGCTCTGGAAGGGTCCGCCATGATCGGGCTACGCACAACACCGGCAATGGCCCGTCCATGCTATGAGGTCGCTGAAACGCTGGACCGTTACTGGTAGCCCCTAGCGGGGCTTTCAGGCGACGTCGCGGTCTGATCCCTCCGATGCCTCTGAGGCTGGGCCCACCCAGTCATCCTCGTCCTCGCTAGCCCGTGGCCGGTCGGTTGGGCGGCCGATGGAGCTCGGCGGCAGAGTCAGTATGGCGGTCGTGCCGACACCGACACGCGATTTGAGGACCACGTCGCCAGCCATGAGACGCGCCAGATGCCGGCAGAGCGTCAGACCGAGGCCGGTTCCGCCATGCTCGCGGTCGAAATCGCCATCGGCCTGATAGAAAGCGTCGAACACCTTCTCCAGCTTCTCTTCAGGAATGCCGCGGCCGAAATCGCGGATGGCGATGAAAGGCGCGCCGTCGGTGTCCACCCCGGCGCGGATCACGATCTTCTTGCCTTCTGGGTTGTGGCGCACTGCATTGCTGACCAGATTGATCAGGATCCGTTTCATCGCGGTTTCATCCGCATGCAACTTGCTGACTTTCGGCGATATCCCGACATCGAAATCCCCGGCGGCCACCTTGTCTTCAAAGCCTGCGGCCAGGGTGATCGCCTCGCTGAGCAGGCCCTTTGTGTCCAGATCCACCGGGTGAACCGGCAGCCGCTCCAGCCCGACTTTCGAATAATCGATGATGTCGTTGATCAGTTTGAGAAGATGCGTACCGCTTGCGTGGATATTGTCCGCATATTCACGCACATCATCCGGCGAGAGGGCAATCTTGGACTTACCGGTCATCAGTTTGGAGAAACCGAGAATGATGTTCATCGGCGTGCGCAGCTCGTGGCTCATCGTCGACAGGAAGCGGCTCTTGGCCTCATCGGCTTCGACGGCCTCGCGCTGGGCCTCGATCAGTTCGCGCTCACGTGTCTTGAGCGCCGTGATGTCGGTATGCACAACAACAGCCCCGCCCTTCCCTGTCTGGCGTGTCGAGCGCATCAACCAGCGCCCGCTGTCCAGCAGAACCGGCACGGAGTCTTCCCCCGGCTTGAAATCTGGCTCTCCGCATTCGAACCAGTCGCGATGGCGCGCATTGGCCATGAGGAGCTCATTATTCGCATCATAGAAGGCAAAGGCGTCATTGGATGACTCGATGGCATCAGCCAGACGTTCGCGCGCGCCTTCGCTCTGGATGCTCTGCTCAACCATTTCAAAGACATGGCGGTAATTGCGAAGTCCGCCCATGATCAGCGCCGCTGTGAAGGAGAGGGCCAGAAGTGTGACTTCAAAGGCGAAAGGCGTGTTGAGCGCGATATTCGCCGCCAGCATGACGCTGACGCTGCCAAGCAGAAAGCGGCTGCCAACCCTGGCGACCGGGCCGAGGATCGACATCGTCCCCGCTGTCATGCCCGCTATGACGATACAGATGAATAGATTGGCGAGCTGGTCCTCGGTATGGAAGGCAATCGCGGACGCACCCCATACGACGCCAAGGAAAAGCGATGAGACTTCCGACTTCCGTAGCAGCTTTACCGAGACGCGTTTCAGGCCACCCCTCTTGCTAATGCTTCGCGCGCTCAGCAGCTGCATGGCTGAAAACAGCACCACCGGCGTGAACCAGGCGGCCACGCGTACGGGTCCGACATATTGCAGGAAGGCCGCCGAATAGATCAGACCGTTGACGAAATTGATGACGGCCATGGGAACCAGCAAGCGGATCATGAGCCGCTGCATCTCGCCATATACCCGTTCCTCCGCAGCCGAACGTGGCGCGGGTAGCGTCGCAAACAGGGATTTGGCCCAGCTGGTGGCCTGCGGCGAGCTTTCCATCACTCTTGATCTATATCAGCAGTGTCTTAACCATCCACGAATCCGGAATGTCGAATAATCATGGTTGGTTTCGTATAATCGGCTGATCGAGAATCGCCCCAATATTCGTCATTCGAACAAGAACAGTCGCAGAAGGCGCATCTTTACCCGTGCCAGCAAGCAGCAGGACGCTCAATGGAACAACAACGCATTGCAATCGTCGGCGGAGGACCTGCAGGATTAAGTCTCGCCCGGCTGCTCAGCGATGCAACGGATGCCTATATCACCGTTTTCGAGGCGGGCGTCCGGCCGGGAGGAAAGTCCTTTTCCTTCATACAGGGCGATGCGGTCGTGGAGATGGGCACCTGCTATACGACACGCGCGCACAGGATTGTGCTGGACTGGATGAAGGAAACCGGCATCCACCTCAAACCGCTTCGCGAACAGAGTTTCGATGGCGAGGATTTTCTGGACTATGTGAAACGCGGTGAAGGCCCGGCCCTGCCGATTCAGATATTGCGCTTCCTCGGCGGCCGCCAGCGTCTCATGTCAAAGCTGAAAAAGGACCCCGTACCAGAAGCCGCCCGGCAGGAAGCTGCCCAGACAACAGCCGACTGGCTGCGCGCGCGGGGTCTCCACAAGATCGAACGCTTCATGTACCGGTCGATGACCAATCTCGGCTATGGCTTTGTCGATGAGACCCCCATCGTTCAGGCCATGCGCTGGAATGACTTCGATCTTATCCTGACCGGTCTGCTCAAACAGCTGAAAATGCCCGTCGAAGGCTGGACCGCCTTCTGGGAGCGGGTAGCCGCCCCGCTGGATGTGCGCACCGCAACGCCGATTGCCCGCATAGAGCGCGGGAGCGGCAAAATACGCCTGACCAGCGCGGCGGGCGAGAGCTTCGAGGCCGACCAGCTCGTCTGCGCCATGGCGATCGACGACTTTACCAAACTCCTCGATGAGCCCCTGCCCGAGGAAACTTTCGCTGCAGGCGCGCTCAGCTGGAATGGTTATACGACCACGCTTGTCGCGACATCGGAAAAGTTCACAGACGTCAATGTCGCGGCCTGGAGCCGGGCTCTCACCCCCGGCGCGCAGACTGGCCAGATGATGTCGGCGCGCTATGACGGCTATGAGTCAGAGCTTGGCGGCCACCTTTATCTCACCGGCCAGCTATCCGGCGAGTATAGCGACAGCGAACTTGAGGAACTCCTGCGCGAGGAAATCTCCCGCGAGGGCGGAGAGATTACCAATATCGTGCTGCAGCGGACCTGGAAGTATTTCGCCCGCTACCATCAGGATGCCGTCCGTGACGGTCTTCTCACCCGGCTGGAGGAGATGCAGGGCAAGCACGCGACCTGGTACACCGGCTCTGCCTTCTCGCACGAAGCGGTCTCGAACATCGTCAACTTCAATGCCGGACTGGCGCGCAAGATGCAGGCTGCCTTGTGACCCTGTTCCACCGGGACACAGAATGAACCTCTTTATCCGCCTTCTCTTTGTTTTCCTGCGCGCGAACCTCTCACGCGAACGTGTCAGCCTGTTTGACACGACCCGGATCAAGGCGAAGGTGCGCCTGACCGATCAGGACATGTTCGCCCATATGACGAACAGCCGCTACTTCTCCTTCAGCGATCTTGCCGTCATCAACTATATCGTGCGCACTGGCACCTGGACCAAGCTGAAGGCGCGTGGGTGGATTCCGGTTGTCTGCTCTGAATCCGTTACACTTTCCAGAATGTTGAGCTGGCGTGACCGGTTCGAGATCGAAACCCGACTCATCGGCTGGACGGACACCTATATGTGCCTGGAGCATGACTTCCTGCACAAGGGCAAGCTCACCGCCAGGATCCGGATCATCTCCCGATTTGCCAGCCGCAAGCGTGAACGCGTCACCATGGAGGATGTCGTCGCCCATCTCGGCGTCGAACGGGCCTCCCCGCCCCTGCCGCCTGAGTTCGAGGCCATGGTAAACGACGTCGAAGCTGCCCGCATCCGCAGGACCAGCGAGACTGGCCCCGCCTAGGCCAGCTCGTCTATAGTCTCTTCAGGTTCAGAAAGACTGGGAGAGCCACCATGCATATCCTGGGAGTCGCCGCGCTTGGCCTCGCCATCGCCTGCATGATCGCCGCCTGGCGCGCCTGGCGGCGCGAAAACTGACAATGGAGGATGGTGGGCGGTAACGGGCTCGAACCGCTGACCCTCTCGGTGTAAACGAGATGCTCTACCAACTGAGCTAACCGCCCCTCACGCAGACATTTGCTTGAGCTTGCCGCCAAATGCAAGACAGCCCCTGCGTGTTATCTGCAGGGGCTGTCTCAATCTTTATGTGGACATCCGCCTAGTGGCGGACGGTCGGCTCACCTTCCGGATCGGAAGACGGCTTGCCGGCCAGGCTTGCCTGAAGCGCCGCCTCATCCTCGTCGGACCATTCGATCTCCGAGAGCGGCCGCGTCAGCGCCCGGGCGAAGACCTCATTGATGTCCTTCACGGGCACAATGGTCAGGCCTTCCTTAACATTGTCCGGAATCTCGGCCAGGTCCTTCTCATTCTCTTCCGGGATGAGAACGGTCTTGATGCCGCCGCGAAGGGCTGCGAGCAGCTTTTCCTTCAGGCCGCCGATCGGCAGCACACGGCCGCGCAGCGAGACCTCACCGGTCATCGCCACATCGCGGCGCACCGGATTGCCTGTCAGCAGCGAGACGATGGCTGTCGTCATCGCAATACCTGCAGACGGGCCGTCCTTTGGCGTCGCGCCGTCCGGCACGTGGACGTGAATGTCCGTCGTGTTGAACTGGCTCGGCTTGATGCCCAGCATCACGGCGCGCGAACGCACCAGAGAGCTGGCCGCCTGGATGGATTCCTTCATCACATCACGGAGGTTACCGGTCACTTTCATCATGCCACGGCCCGGCATCTTGACCGCCTCGATGGTGAGAAGGTCGCCGCCGGTCTCGGTCCAGGCAAGGCCTGTCACGGCGCCGGTCTGGTCCTCATCGTCGGCAAGCCCATAGCGGAACTTGCGCACGCCGGAATAGTCCGCGAGGTTCTCAGACGTGACCTCGATGGAGGTCTTGTCGCTCTGGGAAATCTCGCGCACGGCCTTGCGGGCCAGCTTGGCCAGCTCGCGCTCCAGGTTCCGCACACCGGCCTCACGCGTATAGTAACGCACCAGGTCGCGGATCGCGCCGTCATCCACCGTCCACTCGCTTTCTGCGAGGCCGTGATCCTTGCGGATCTTCTGGAAAAGGTGGCGCTTGGCGATCTCCAGCTTCTCGTCCTCGGTGTAACCCGCGATGCGGATCACTTCCATACGGTCGAGAAGCGGCTGCGGCATGTTGAGCGAGTTCGCCGTCGTCACGAACATCACATCCGAAAGATCATAGTCGACTTCAAGATAGTGGTCGTTGAACGTCGAGTTCTGCGCCGGGTCCAGCACTTCCAGAAGCGCGGAAGCCGGATCGCCGCGATGGTCCATACCCATCTTGTCGATCTCGTCGAGCAGGAAGAGCGGATTGCCCGTCTTGGCCTTTTTCATCGACTGGATGATCCGGCCCGGCATGGAGCCGATATAGGTCCGGCGGTGACCACGGATCTCACTCTCGTCACGCACGCCGCCCAGCGACACGCGCACGAATTCACGGCCCGTGGCTTCGGCGATGGACCGGCCAAGCGAGGTCTTGCCGACACCGGGCGGACCAACGAGGCACAGGATCGGGCCCTTGAGCTTCTTGGTCCGCTTCTGCACGGCCAGATACTCAATGATCCGCTCCTTGACCTTTTCGAGGCCATAATGGTCCTCATCGAGCTGGTTTTCCGCTTTGGTGAGGTCGGTGGAAATGTCGGTCCGCTTGCCCCATGGCAGCGCGACCAGCCAGTCCAGATAGTTGCGCACGACGGTCGACTCTGCCGACATCGGGCTCATCTGGCGCAGCTTCTTCATTTCCTGATCGGCCTTGGTGCGGGCCTCTTCGGACAGTGGCGTGTCACGCAGCTTTTCTTCAAGCTCGGAGATCTCGTCGCGTTCGCCTTCCGGAGAATCGCCCAGCTCGCGCTGAATGGCCTTCATCTGCTCATTCAGATAATATTCGCGCTGGGTCTTCTCCATCTGACGCTTGACGCGGTTCTTGATCTTCCGCTCCATCTGCATCATGCCCATCTCGCCCTCCATGAGAGCGAAGACCTTCTCAAGGCGCTCACGCGCATTGGTCAGTTCGAGCAATTCCTGCTTGTCGGCGAGCTTCACCTGAAGCTGTGAGGCGACAGCATCGGCCAGCTTGCCGGCCTCGGTGATCTGCGAGACGGTGGCGACCGATTCCGGCGGAATCTTGCGGTTCAGCTTGGCATAGTTCTCGAACTGGTCGATCACCGCGCGGGCCAGAGCCTGCACCTCGCCTGTATCGCCTTCCTCGGCCTCGACGAGTTCGACATCGGCGTCGAAATAGGTGTCACGGTCATTGAAGGACACGACGCGCGCACGCGCGGAGCCTTCGACCAGGACCTTCACCGTGCCATCGGGCAGTTTCAGGAGCTGGAGAATGGTTGCCACGGTGCCGAGCGCATGGACATCATCGCCCGTCGGCTCGTCCGTGGAGGGGTCTTTCTGGGCGACGAGCATGATCTCATTTTCGCCTTCGTCCACCATTTCGAGCGCCGCGACGGACTTGTCACGGCCGACGAAAAGCGGGGCCACCATGTCTGGAAAGACCACGATATCCCGGAGTGGAAGCACTGGGAGGGTTTTTTTGGGCATTCAAGCCTCCTCTTTAAGTCTGGATCCTGCTCAGCAGCGATCCGGCCGGGCGCCGCTTTACTGTCTGACGATTCCGGCCTTCTGAGAAAGATGTGGAGACAAAAACGGCCCGTTCAAGCTACGTTGAACAGGCCGTTCCGATACATTCCTGTGGGTAGACCCGATCAGGACGCTTCGCTTGGCTTGGCCTGCTTGGCGTGGACGTAGAGCGGCGCGGCATGGCCATCGACCACCTCGCCATTCACCACGACCTCCTCGACACCGCGAAGGGTCGGCAGGTCGAACATCGTGTCCAGCAGGATGCCTTCCATGATGGAGCGCAGGCCACGGGCACCGGTCTTGCGCGCAATCGCCTTGCGCGCGACCGCTATCAGGGCCTCATCGGTAAAGGTCAGCTCGACATCCTCCATGTCGAAGAGACGCTGATACTGCTTGAGCAGCGCATTCTTCGGCTGGGTCAGGATTTCGATCAGCGCCTCTTCATCGAGGTCTTCCAGCGTCGCGATGACGGGCAGACGGCCGATGAATTCCGGGATCAGGCCATAGCGCTGCAGGTCTTCCGGCTCGACTTCACGGAGGACTTCGCCAACGCCGCGGGCATCGGGGTCCTTCACATCGGCGCCAAAGCCCATACGCGTGCCTTCGCCGCGTGAGGTGATGATCTTGTCGAGGCCGGCAAAGGCGCCGCCCACGATGAACAGGATATTCGTCGTATCGACCTGCAGGAATTCCTGCTGCGGATGCTTGCGCCCGCCCTGTGGCGGCACAGCCGCAACCGTGCCTTCCATAATCTTCAGAAGCGCCTGCTGCACACCCTCGCCCGACACGTCGCGCGTTATGGACGGATTGTCGGACTTGCGGGAAATCTTGTCGATCTCATCGATATAGACAATGCCGCGCTGGGCGCGTTCGACATTATAGTCGGCCGACTGAAGCAGTTTCAGCACGATGTTCTCGACATCCTCACCGACATAGCCGGCCTCGGTCAGCGTTGTCGCATCGGCCATGGTAAACGGCACGTCCAGAATACGCGCCAGCGTCTGCGCCAGAAGCGTCTTGCCGCAGCCTGTCGGGCCGACCAGAAGAATGTTCGACTTCGACAGCTCCACGCCATCGGACGAGGAGGCGTGCGAGAGACGCTTGTAATGGTTGTGGACGGCGACGGACAGGATACGCTTGGCGTATTGCTGGCCAATCACATAATCGTCAAGCACGTCGCAGATTTCACGCGGGCTCGGCACGCCTTCCTTGGACTTGAAGCCCGCTGCCTTGCTCTCTTCGCGGATAATATCCATGCAGAGCTCGACGCATTCATCGCAGATGAAAACCGTCGGCCCAGCAATGAGCTTCTTCACTTCATGCTGGCTCTTTCCGCAGAAAGAACAGTAGAGCGTATTCTTTGAATCGCCGGAGCCGTTTTGCTTGGTCATGGCTACCTCTTAGCTTGGGAGCCTTTAACGCCCGATTTAAACCGGGCGAGAAATCCCTCTAGAAACTGATCTTATAAAGTGAGCCTGCAGGTGCAAGCCTGCATGCGCATTCGATCAGGCTACTTCTTGTCTTCGTCCTTGCGGCGCTCATAGACCTGATCGATCAGGCCGAAATCACGCGCTTCCTCGGCGGTCATGAACGTGTCGCGGTCAAGCTTGCGCTCGATCGTCTCATAGTCCTGGCCGGTATGCTTCACATAGATATTGTTGAGACGGCGCTTCAGCTCGAGGATCTCCTCGGCGTGACGCTCTATATCCGTGGCCACACCGCGATAACCGCCGGACGGCTGGTGGACCATGACGCGTGCATTCGGCAGCGCGATCCGCATGCCCTTCTCGCCGGCTGCGAGCAGCAGCGAACCCATGCTGGCGGCCTGGCCGATACACACGGTCGAGATCGGGCAGCGGATATATTGCATCGTGTCATAGATCGCGAGACCCGAGGAGACATATCCGCCGGGGCTGTTGATATACATGGCGATGTCTTTTTTCGGGCTCTCGGACTCCAGGAAAAGAAGCTGCGAGGTGATGAGCGCGGCCATGCCGTCATCGATCCCACCGGTCACGAAGATGATCCGCTCTTTCAGCAGCCTCGAGAAGATATCGAAGGCGCGTTCGCCGCGGCTGGTCTGTTCGACCACCATCGGGACAAGATTGAGAGCGGTATTGAAAGGATCGGTGTTCATATGAAGCGTTCCAGCCTGACTGTCGTCTATCGAGAATTTCCGGACACCTTGGTCGCAGAGACGTCCATATTTGTCTACTCCACTCTGCACGCAAGGGCTGCGCCTGACTGTGAACAGCACTACACCCCGAAAAGAAAATGCCGGGACATCGCTGCCCCGGCATGATCGCTTGCGCTACTAGGTCCTTCTAGACCTTGTAGTACATGTCGAATTCGACCGGGTGCGGATGAAGCTGGAGACGCTCCACCTCTTCCATCTTGAGGTCGATATAGGCGTCAAGCTGGTCGTCATCGAAGACGTTGCCCTTCTTGAGGAAGTCGCGGTCACCATCGAGGTTCTCCAGCGCTTCACGCAGCGAGCCGCAGACCTGCGGAATGGACTTCGCCTCTTCTGGCGGCAGGTCGTAAAGGTCCTTGTCCATGGCGTCGCCCGGATGGATCTTGTTCTCGATCCCGTCCAGACCGGCCATGAGAAGCGCGGCGAAGGCGAGATACGGGTTCGCCGTCGGATCCGGGAAGCGGGTCTCGATACGCTTGGCTTTCGGATTGGAGCCGAACGGAATACGGATCGAGGCAGACCGGTTGCGGGCCGAATAGGCCAGCATGACGGGCGCTTCATAACCCGGCACCAGACGCTTGTAGGAGTTGGTGGACGGGTTGGTCAGCGCGTTCAGCGCCTTGGCGTGCTTGATGATACCGCCGATATAGAACAGGCAGTTTTCAGACAGGCCCGCATACTCGTCGCCAGCGAAGGTCGGCTTGTCGCCGTCCCAGATCGACTGGTGGACGTGCATGCCCGAACCATTGTCCTTGAAGTAAGGCTTCGGCATGAAGGTCGCCGTCTTACCGTACTGGGCGGCCACATTGTGGATCACATACTTGTACAGCTGCAGACGGTCAGCCATCTTGGTCAGCGTCGAGAACTTCATGCCAAGCTCATGCTGGGCCGGCGCCACCTCATGGTGGTGCTTTTCAGGCTCAAGGCCGATCTCACCCATGATGGCAAGCATTTCAGAGCGCATGTCCTGCTCTGAGTCGATCGGCGGGACCGGGAAGTAACCGCCCTTGGAGTGCGGCCGGTGGCCCATATTACCAGTCGGGTATTCCTTGCCGGTATTGAACGGCAGCTCGGTCGAATCGAAGGAATATCCGGTATTGTGCGGGTCGGTCGACCAGCGCACATCGTCGAACACGAAGAATTCTGCTTCCGGGCCGAAGAAGGCGGTGGTGCCGACGCCGGCCTGTTGCAGATAGGCTTCGGCCTTCTTCGCCGTCGTGCGCGGGTCGCGGCCATAGGGCTGCATCGTCGTCGGGTCGAGGATATCGCAGAAGACAGACAGCGTGGTCTGCTGGAAGAAGGGGTCGATGATCGCCGCGCTCTGGTCCGGCTTCAGAAGCATGTCGGACTCGTTGATCGTCTTCCAGCCGGCGACGGACGAGCCGTCGAACATCTGGCCTTCCTCAAAGAAGTCGTCATCGACCATGCCCTTGTCGAAGGTCACGTGCTGCATCTTGCCACGCGGGTCGGTAAAGCGGAGATCGACGAACTCGACGTCTTTCTCCTTCATCATTTTTAGAAGATTCTCGGCCATATAGCCCTCCTGTTAGAATTACTTTTGCATGCCTGTTGAGACGGGCGGATTTCAGAGTGCACCGTCGCCGGTCTCACCCGTACGAATGCGGACGGCTTCTGTCACGTCAGAAACGAAAATCTTGCCGTCGCCGATCTTGCCGGTCTGGGCAGCTTTCGAAATCGCATCGATGGCATTGGCGACGCTGGAATCGGAGACGACGAGCTCAAGCTTCAGCTTTGGCAGGAAATCGACGACATATTCGGCCCCGCGATAGAGTTCCGTGTGGCCGCGCTGGCGCCCGAAACCCTTGGCTTCGGTCACGGTCATCCCCTGCATGCCGACCCCGTGCAGCGCTTCTTTTACGTCATCGAGTTTGAACGGCTTGATGATCGCCTCAATTTTTTTCATCGCCTTCCTTTATCCCTTCTCTGTAGGCATCTGTCCCAGCCCTATCAGCCTCCACGGCGGGGTCGATTGTTCGGGGTCTGCAAATCCGCGAAGCGAATTCGCGGCGCCTAATTTTTGGTCGCGCCTGCTGATAATTTAATCAGCGCGCACCGAAAAAACTTGACGCCTGCGTCATTGTTTTTGAGGGCCTCTGGTATTATATTAAGTAATTCTCCCTAACTCATCTGTGACGACCCATGACCACGACCACCTTTTACGTTGATCCTGCCCGCGAGACGCCAAGGCTTCAGCCTCTGAAGGCATGGCGCCACATGAAAAAGCTGATCGCGAACAAGGAAGACACCGAACAGGTCTTCCAGATTATCGAAGCCTTGAACGGCAAGTCCGCCTATCGCGACTTCGAGAAGTTCATAGCAACACCGGCGGGCCAGGCCGAGTTTGCCAAGCGCACCTACCTTCCTCCGATCCTCGACAACCATGCGCCGCTCCATGACCTGCCGGAAGGCAGCGTCGGGCGCACCTATGTGGAATTCATGGAACGCGAGGGCCTCTCGGCCGCCGGCCTGGTCGCCGAAAGCGAAAAACGCCCGGGCGTGCTGCGTGCCCATGATGACGATCTGCTCTGGTACGGTAACCGCCTGCGCGACACGCATGACATGTATCATATCCTGACCGGCTATGGCCGCGACGCGCTCGACGAAGCCACCCTGCTCGGCTTCACACACAGCCAGCATGGCGGTCTCGGCATCAGCTTCATCTGCTTCATGGGTGGGCGCCAGATCGCCAAACGCGCCCCGAAGGAGGCCGATATCCCGGCCGTCATCAAGGAAGGCCGGCGCAATGGCAAGCTGGCCAGAAGGCTGATCGAACAGGACATCGAAGCCCTGCTCCCCCGTCCGCTCGATGAAGTCCGCGAGGAGCTGAACATCAAGCCGCCTGTCGCCTATTACCGCGCTCATGAAGTCATGCGCGCCCATGGCCTCGATCCCTATTCGGGGGGCCTCTAGGCCACGGCCGAGAACCCGGGCGGTTGTCCTGAAGGTGATTTCATTGGATGCTGAAGGCTGAGCCTTAACGGGCCTTGCGCTTTCATTGAACACGTTCAGGACACTTAATGATCTATCTAGTCAGACACGGCGAGGCTGAGGCCGGCTGGGGCACATCTCCGGATCCCGGTCTCTCCGCGCTCGGTCTCAAACAGGCCGAGGCGGTTGCCGAACAGCTCGCCAGCCAGCCGGTCAACCAGATCCTCGCCAGCCCGATGCGCCGCTGCCAGGAAACCTCCCGCCCCTTTGCCGGCCAGTCCGGCCTGCAGGTGTCGACCGAACCGGCTGTCACCGAAATCCCGACCCCGGACGGTCTCGATGACCGGGTCGACTGGCTACGCGGCTTCATGGCCGGCACCTGGGACGCGGCGCCGCCGGTCGTCGCCGACTGGCGCGAGGCCTTGGTCGGCAAGCTCGCCTCGATTGAGAACCACACAGTGGTCTTCACCCACTTCATCGCGATCAACACCATTGTCGGCCATCTTTCCGGCAGCGACGCGGTAACCTCATTCAGACCTGGGCACTGCTCGGTGACGAAACTCCAGCGCGAAAACGACGTTCTGCGCATTGTCGAACGCGGCAGCGAGGCGGCGACACGGGTCTTGTAAGGCCAATCGCGGCGCCACACGCCTGGAACACCGCCCAGACACCGTCCATGCACCGCCCGTGCACCGTCGAAACTGCAGGAAACGCCCGGTCTTTCCGGTCGCATGATACAAGGGACCAAATGACCTCCCCGACCCCGGACACGAACCATCCAGACCTCTGGCTTGCCGACTGGCCATGGCCTGCAGATGACAGCCACAAGCACAAGCGCGGCGCCCTCGGCGTCGTCACGGGCCCGCCCGCCTCGACCGGCGCGGCGCGCCTCGCGGCCCGTGCTGGCCTTCGCATCGGGGCCGGCCTCGCCACCCTGTTCTGCCCGCCATCTGCCACGCTTGTGAATGCGGCCCATGAGACTGCCGTCATGGTGAAGCCCTTCGGCTCCCCCGAAGCCCTGGGTGAGCTCGCGGAAAGCTGCAAATGCGTTCTTATCGGCCCTGCAGCCGGCGTCAGCGACGCCACCCGCGACAATACTCTGACCGTACTGGACAAGGCAGGCGCCGCGGTCCTCGACGCAGATGCGCTCACCGTCTTCAAGGACGACCCGAAGACGTTGTTCGACGCGATCATCCATCCCACAGTCCTGACCCCGCATGAGGGGGAGTTCGCGCGCGTGTTTCCCGGGCTTCTCGACAAGTACAGCCGCCCGGAAGCGACCGCCATCGCGGCAGCCCGGTCCGGGGCGGTTGTGCTCCTGAAAGGCAATGAAACGCTGATCGCCGCGCCAGATGGTCAGCTTGTGCTCAACCGCCACGCCTCCCCGTTTCTTGCGACAGCTGGCAGCGGCGACGTCCTCGCCGGCATGATCGCCGGCCTCATCGCGCAGGGCCTTGATGCGTTCAAGGCGGCCTGCGCGGGCGCCTGGACCCATGGCGAGATTGCCCGCCGCCTAGGACCCGGCCTCATCTCCGAAGATCTGCCAGACGCCCTGCCCGGACTGCTGGCTGAATTTTATGCAAGACGCGCTTGATAGGCCCCTGCCGCACAAGTAGGAGACCAGCTCTGGCGTTGGCCCATGTGCGGATGTGGCGAAATTGGTAGACGCACCAGATTTAGGTTCTGGCGCCGCGAGGCGTGGGGGTTCAAGTCCCTCCATCCGCACCAGCCCCCAAAGCCCCGCTACGGCGGGGCTATCGCGCCATATGAAATTGCTTCAGCGGCACGCATGGACAGTCCAGACCCGCTGTGACATACAGCGCCGCTTCTAGGAAAAACCAACGCCAAAGCCTAAAGCCACGGGGCTCAACGGCACAAGGAATGACAAGATGGAATGCACCGAAACGACTGATGGCCTGAGCCGCACTTACAAGGTCAAGGTGCCTGCAAGTGAGCTGAAAACGCGTCTCGATGAGCGGATCGAGGAGATTCGCCCGCAGATGCGCCTCAAGGGCTTCCGCCCCGGCAAGGTGCCCGCCTCCCACGTGCGCAAGATGTTCGGCAAGTCGATCATGGGCGAAGTGGTCGAAGCGGCCATGAAAGAGTCCTCCGAAAAGGCCATCACCGACGCCGATGTGCGCCCCGCTTCCCAGCCGGACATGCACATGGAAAGCGACATGGAGAAAGTGCTCGAGGGCGAAGAAGACCTCGCTTACCACATGCATGTCGATGTCATGCCGGACTTCGAACCGGCCGACATGTCGGGCATCAAGATCAAGAAGCCAGTCGCCGAAGTCGATGACGCGCAACTCGAAGAGACGCTCGATCAGGTCGCCGAGAATAACATGAAGTATGAGGCCCGCGGAAAGACCGCAAAGGCGCGCGAAGGCGACGCCGTGGTCATCGACTTCCTGGGCAAGATTGATGGCGAGCCTTTCGAAGGCGGCGCCGCAGAAGGCCACACGCTGGTCCTCGGCTCCGGCAGCTTCATTCCGGGCTTCGAAGACCAGCTCATCGGCCTCAAGACCGGTGAGGAAAAGGACGTCGAGGTTACCTTCCCTGAAGAATACCAGGCTGAGCATCTCGCCGGTAAGGCCGCTGTCTTCGAAGTGAAGGTCAATGAGGTCCGCGCGCCGAAGAAGCCGGACATCGATGAAGAGTTCGCCAAGGGCCTTGGCATCGACTCGCTCGAAGAACTGAAAGACATGCTGAAGACCCAGCTTCAGCAAGAGCTTGACAACGCCTCGCGCGCAAAGGCCAAGCGTCATCTTCTCGACGCACTCGATGAGCGTCACGACTTCGAGCTGCCGCCAAAAATGGTCAACATGGAATTCGACCAGATCTGGCAGCAGCTTCAGTCCGAAATGGATGCCGGCCGCGTCAGCGACGAGGACAAGGACAAGTCTGAGGACGAGCTGAAGGAAGAGTATCGCAAGATCGCAGAGCGCCGCGTGCGCCTCGGCCTCGTCCTCGCCGAAATCGGCCGCCTTCAGGAGATCAAGATTTCCGAGCAGGAAGTCCAGCAGGCGCTCATCCGCGAAGCCCAGCGCTATCCGGGTCAGGAGCGTCAGGTGCTCGAATTCTTCCAGAAGAATGAGAACGCCATGGCCCAGCTGCGTGCCCCGATCTATGAGGACAAGGTTGTCGACCACCTCCTCGACACGGTTGAGATCGAGGAAGAGAAAGTCTCCCGCGAGGAGCTTCTGAGCGAAGACGAAGAATAGGCCACAGCCTGTACAACTGGTTCAGAGAGCCCGGCCCGCAAAGGCCGGGCTCTTTTCATTCGAGCATCGCAAACTGGCGCTTATGCGAGGCGCTCCTGTCTGGCGGCCGAAACAGCTCCTGAGACAGGGCAACGTCCACGCGCTGAAACCGCCCGCCGGGCGGCACGTGGAGGCTGGTCTCAATCCTCTCCCAGCCGATATCGACAGACAGGGTATACTGGCCGGGGGCCACACCCTCAAAGACATACTGGCCGAAAGAGGCTGACCGGTGGGTGGTCACCTCACCGGTGTCCAGAGCTGTAAGGGTCACACCCTCGCCCTCCAGGCGCGTGTCGCCGGCGCCTGGCAGACCGTCTGTGTCATTATCGATGAAGACAGTCCCGCGAAGCTGGGCCGCCACATCTTCAAACACCTCTGAGGGCGCACCGCTGTCGCGGGGAGATCGCTTTGCGGTTCCCGGCGCGTGCCTGCCGGCCATATCGGAGATGTCGAACGTCGCGCGATGAAGAGCGGCCTCAGGCTCTGCAGGTACGCTTTGACGCGTTCGCAGGACCGGCTGCACCAGAGGCGGCGCAGGTGATGCGCCGCCCTTATCGGGGCGCGCCGCCTGTTCCAGATCTCCACGCAGGCGCGCCCCGGTGCCCCCATCCCCGCCCCTCGGCATCGTCAACGAGGCCTCCAGAAGAAAGCCTGCCCACGCCCTCTGGCTGCGCCAGTCCAACCGCGTCCTTGCGGGCGGCCTATTGGCGATGCCCGCATCATGAATGGCTTCGTCATGCTGAATCCCCCCGGCCTGCAGGCGTAGTTCTCCGGCGAACAGATCAGCCATCGCCGCATCGATTTGCGCGCGCCTGGAGACGAAAGATTGCGGGCGTTCCACCCGCCCCGCACGCCGCCCGCCATCTGGCAGCTGGAGGGACAAGCTGGCGCTGGACGGGAGGCGCCCTGCTCCGCTTTCAATGAGCCGAGACGAGAGGTCATTCCTTTGCCCATAGGATGGGTCTGCAGTGGCTTCAAACACACCTGCGAGCAGGCTGAATGCGATCAGGCAGAGCAGAGAGAGGGTGATACGAAGGGACATGGCGGGACGAAAAGGCACTCCATTGAGGCTGCCTCAATCTGTCTCATTCAGCGCTGGCAGCAGGCCTGTTACGCCTCACACTAAGCAAAGCCGGTTAAGTCCGCGCTTTATGAATATGTTGAATTCCCAGCTTTTACGGGCTGCTCCCCCAGCCTTTATCTGGCTGGGAAAACCCTGTTCGTGCATATGCACGATGCAATCGAATGGACATTTTTAAATGTCAGACTTTAGCTTCAAATGCTTGTTTATATGCAGTATTTTTCCGATGGCCCTTGCCGTCTCGTGCGACGATACGACGAGCACCACGGCCGCGCCTGCGCCCGCGCAGAGGGCCGCCGAACCTGCTGCGGCGCCTCCAGCCGAGGCAGCACCCTCGCAAACGCCTAGCGCGCATCAGTCAGAGTTCGCGAATCTGCCGGCCCCTTACTCCCAAGCTGATTACAGCCTTGGGCGCCGGACTTTCAAGAATTGCCAGTCCTGCCACACCATCGCCGAAGGCGCGCGCCATCTGGTTGGGCCCAACCTTTACGGTCTGTTCGGGCGTGAGGTCGGCACCGTCAGCGACTTTCAGTACTCCGGCGCACTCCAGTCCGCAGACTTCGAATGGACACCGGAACGGCTTGAAGAGTGGCTGACCAATCCACGCGACTACTTGCCGGGCAACCGGATGAGCTTTGCCGGGGTGCATCGCCCGGATGCCCGCCACGCCGTTATCGCCTATCTGATGGTCGAAAGCGGATATGGGGGCGAAGCGGCTCCGCAGGACGCCCCGACCGACGCTGAGGACTAGAACCTGCGTGCAATCGAGAAGAAGACAGCAGTCTCTTCAAATTCACCGCCAAGCTCTACCAGCGACCCGACAGACAGGTCGAGCGCGCCACGCCGCCAGAGATACTCCGCCTGATATTTCTGTGAGCGGGCGTTTTCCGACCCCTGATCGAACCAGGCCTGCGCGATCAGCCAGATATCCGTACTGACTTCCCGGCCAATACCGGTTTCAAGCCGATAGCGCTGGCAACCGTCCGAATGCGCCCTTGTCGCCACTTCAGCGAACCAGAACCCGTAACGGCGTCTCTTGTCGCCCCTGTTCGAGCTTGAACCGAATGTGAAGGACTGACCGATACCGCCGCGCGCCTCTCCTCCAAAGGACTGGCAACCGGAGGCGCCGCCAATGGCCTCGCCCTCCAGGGCGCCGCCTTCAAGCGAAGCGACCATATTTCCGGACAAGGGAAAAGTGCGCCTGAGGGTGGTCCGCCAGCCGCTTGCGGCGAACTCGGAAAACCCGTCAAAGGTGACGCGCTCATATTTCGCCGTCGCCGTCCAGCGCTCGCTCACCCCATATTCGCCATAGAGATCGACGCGGGAGGCTGAGAGTCCTTCGACCTCGCCAGTGTGGAGCGCAGCGCGCGTATAAACGCCATCATCGGGCCGCCCCCAGGGGCTGGCCTCGGCCTGTTGCGAAATCAACAGGAAGGTCAGGCATAGCAGTCTTCGAACCATTCGCGGAGAGCTATAACGCCCTCCGCCAATGGTTGAAGCCGAAAATTAGAGACGGAAGCGGATCTGGTCGGACCAGAAGCGCTCCAGACGCGACACGGTCTTGTTGAGCTGGGTCAGATCCATCGGCCGGACACTCGCCGTCGGCTCAAGCGCATCTGCCTGTTTGGCGAACAGGCCCTCAACGCGCTTGCGAACCTTGTGGCCGCGCTCGGTGAGACGAAGATGCACGGTCCGCTTGTCGGCTTCCGAGCGCGACTGGACCAGATAACCACCCTCCTGGAGCTTCTTGATATTGTAGGAGAGACTTGTGCCAGCAAAAGCGCCACGTGCGCGCAGAATGGAGGCCGGCGTCTCGCCTTCGCCAATTTCATAGAGGAGAAGCGCCTGGACACCGGTGAGATGGCGCTCGCCACCCCGCTCCAGATCGTCCTTGACCACATCGTGGAGGCGGCGGTGCGCCTGCTCAAGAAGCGAAAGAGACTTCAGGAAAGATTCAGCGACCGTATCTTCTCCGGTCACTGCTTGTGCAGTGTTGTTCATTGTAACCACCATCATCACTCAACTTTTGTTGTAGTTTGAACAGAGTTACGCGCTTCATCCTGATATTTCGTTAAACAAGGGGTCTGCGAATCGCCGATTCGTTAACAAAACCCGGCAATCCGGTTAACATCGGACGTAAATTCAGCCACAATTGGGCCTATCAACCTTTAGGAAACCTTAGAAGCGCACGCTGCATTAGCATTCAGACACGTACTGGCACAAAGTACCGGCTCTTCCGGAAACAGTGTAGAAAACGCGTAGAAGACAAGATCATGCAATCGAAGATCGAAATGGCAGAGTCTGATCCCCAAGAACAACGCGACTTCCCGCGCTTTGAAGTGAATACGACCGGAACACTTATTCTCGAGACCGGGTTCAAGATGTCATTTGTCGTAAAGGACATGTCACAGCGCGGTGCAAAGATCCTGCTGAACAAGACATCCATCCTGCCCGAGACGTTTACGGTGGAGATCATCAGCCCCGACGGTTCCAAGCTGAAACGCTGCGACGCCCGCCGTCAGTGGCAGCGCGGCCCGCTGGCGGGCATCCGGCTGCTCAGCGCCAAGACGATCCGCTTATAAATCACGCCAATTGTCTGTAAGGCCTTTTACATGAAACAGGCCCGGCAATCCGATGGTGAGAATGAGCGGGGATGGAGAGAACCGGACATGGTCGTTCGCCCTGCCCGCGCCTCAGAGACAAAGGCCGTGATCGCAGCTGATATCGCCGCTTCGGCCCTATTTGCTCCAAATTGTCCTTTCCACATTTCGCGACCTTGCCTGGAATGCGCCTTTCTATGCCTCGGCGGGGTTCGTGGAGCTACCGCGCGATGCGCTTGAGACGTAGATGCATGAGATTGAGCGTGCTCAGGCGCCATTCATGGATGTTTCCAAACGCATATTCATGGCAAAAAACCGTTCGACATTCCTGACAGAGATATAAGTAGGCCTGCATGACTTCTCCTTTTCCGCAGACATTCCCGGCAACACGTCTGAGACGTCTCCGCCACTCCGGCTGGATACGCGAGCTTTCCGGTGAACACGCGCTGACGCCCAGCGACATCATCTGGTCGATGATTGTGCATGATGGCGAGGACGCCAAGGTTCCCGTGGGCTCCATGCCAGGGCTGGACCGGCTCAACGTTGACGAAGCCGCCAAGGCCGCAAGGCGCGCCAGGGATCTCGGCATTCCGGCAATTGCGATCTTTCCGCATATCGACCCATCAAGAAAGGACGAGACCGGCAGCGAGGCACTGAACAAGGACGGCCTCATACCGACCGTTATCAAGGCCATGAAGGACGCCGCGCCCGAAGTGGGCGTGATCTGCGACGTCGCGCTGGACCCCTTCACCATTCATGGCCATGACGGGGTGGTCGATGAAGCCGGTTATGTCCGCAATGACGATACAGTCGAGCTTCTGCGCCAGCAGGCCGTGGTCCAGGCAGAAGCTGGCGCCGATATCGTCGCCCCGTCCGACATGATGGATGGCCGCGTCGGAGCGATTCGGACCGCTCTCGAAGAGGGTGGGTTCTCAAACACCATGATCCTCTCCTATGCCGCGAAATATGCGAGCGGCTTCTATGGCCCCTACCGCGATGCCATCGGCTCGGCCTCGGCGCTGAAAGGGGACAAGAAGACCTATCAGCAGAACCCGGCCAATAGCGACGAGGCGCTGCGCGAAGTGGCGATGGATATCGCCGAGGGCGCCGATCTTGTCATGGTAAAGCCCGGCCTGCCCTATCTCGATATCATCCGCCGGGTCTCGGAGACCTTCGCCGTGCCAACTATCGCTTTCCAGGTTTCTGGTGAGTATGCCCAGATCAAGGCAGCGGGACAGAATGGCTGGATCGACGAGGAGCGCGTGATGATGGAAACGCTGCTCTGCTTCAAGCGGGCGGGCGCAGCCGGTGTCATCACCTATTTCGCAGAAGCAGCCGCGCAGATCCTGAATGACTAGAGACCTCCCCCTTCCCTTCCCCAAAAGCGGGCTCAAGGTCCTCACGACCCTCCTCGCCAGCCTCGCCCTTGGTTCGTTGGCGGCGCAGGCACAGACTATACCTAGCGATGCGGTCTCCTTGCCTGACCTTGACGGCGGGCGCTGGGGGGTCTCCGTGGTCTCACTTGATGGGGAGCAGGTCTTCGGCCTTTCGGAAGACCAGCGATTTGCTCCGGCCTCGACGCTCAAACTTGTCACCACATCGGCCGCTTTCCGACTGCTGGGTGATTTCGACTCCGGGCGCTGGCCTGGCGGGACAAGTGTTAATCTGGAGTCTGTATCCACGTCACCCTATCCCAATCTGGTTCTCAAAGGCGCCGGCGATCCCAGCCTTTCCGCGACAGGACGCTGTGAAGGCAACTGTCTGCAATTGCTGGCAGATGCCGTGGCAGAGAGCGGGGTAACCGACATTGCAGCGATCGATGTCGACGATTCCCTTTTCCAGCCGCCACACTGGCCGACCGGCTGGACACATGAGGATTTCCGCTTCGGCTATGCGACGGCGATCTCCTCGCTGAGCATTGATGGCGGTGTCGCGCGCGCCCGCCTGACACCTGGCAACCGGCAGGGCCAGCCGCCAGAGGTCTCCTGGGAGTGGACACCCTTCTTCAAGATCAACACGGATGAGGCCCAGACCGTGTCGACGCGCCAGTTCAATCTGGATCTTATCCGCCGGCCGGGCGCGCAGGAGGCCTTCCTTCTGGGGCGCCTGCCGCTTGCTTCGCCGCCGGTACATCTTCAGTTCGGCCTGGACGACCCGGCGCTCTATGCGGGCGAAGTCTTCAAGGCCATGCTGCAGTCGCGCGGTGTGACAGTGCATGGGCCGGTGTTCCGCGGCGAAATCGTGCATGAGCCTGAAGCCGTGGAAGACGAGGCTGCCGATCAGCCGGCTGATTTCGCCCTGCCCGCGCCCGACCCTGCCGATCTGCTCGAAGAAATCCTCCACAAGAGCAATAATTTCTACACCGAAGTCCTTCTCCATCACATTTCACTCACCGCACGCGACCGCTCTCAGGAATCCGGGCTGGAGCTCATGGGAGACATGATGGTCGATGCGGGTGCGGCGAGAAGCGAGTTCAATTTTGCTGATGGCTCGGGCCTTTCCGTCTATGACCGGATTACCCCCTCGGCGATGACAGACCTCCTGGTGTGGGCCAGTCAGCAAAGCTGGTTTGAGACATGGCTTGGGAACATGGCCAGGCCCGGCGAGAACGGCACGCTCAAATACAGGTTCCGTGAGCTGGCCGAAACCGGCCGCCTTCACGCAAAGACCGGCAGCCTGACCGGGGTCGGTGCACTGGCAGGTTATTTCGAAACGCCGAGCGGCGAGCGCTATGCCTTTGCCGTCTTCGCCAACGACTCCTCCCTGAGTTCATCCCTCACGCGCAGGCGCCTAGATCAGCTCCTCTCCGAAATCTTTGACGAGCTGGATTAGGCCGGAGTCTCAGACAGGCCTGCCGCCCAGCGCCACGATCGCTCAATTACCGATGGAGACCTGTTCTCCAAGATCGAGAACCACGATCAGCACCATCATCGCGACAAGCAGGATCGCGGAGATTGACAGGTTGATCCAGAAGGCGCGGGTGGCGTTCTGCTGATCCAGCCAGCCACGTGGTTTGATATTCTTGAGGCGGAAAACGGCCAGCGCCGAGACGAGCAGGCAGATGATGTTGAGGGTCAGCAAAAGACCCGAGCGCATGGCGAATGACCACTCCTGCGCGCCGACGAAAAGGCCGAAGGCAGCGCCGGGCGGCAGTAGGGCTGCAGCCACCATAACACCGACCAGGCCGGCGGAGTTACCCTGGGCCATGGACAGCGCTGCTGCCGCACCCGCAGCCAGGGCAAGAGCCACGCTATCCAACGTGACCTGCGTACGGGCCATAAGCTCTTCACTGCCAGTGTTCAGCGGGAGGAAGAATGAGATCAGGAAGGCGACAAGCAAGGCCGTCCCAAGCCCTGCCGCAAGCGTCAGGCCAGACTGACGCAGCAAGCCCATATTGCCCAGCCCAGCGCCGAGCGCGAAACCGAGGATGGGCCCGAGGAGTGGCGCAATCACCATGGCGCCGATCACCGCCGCCACGCCATCGGCGTTGAGACCAATCGCCGCCACGATCGTCGAGAGCCCCGACAGGATAAGGAAATCGCGCGTAAGGGTCGCATCCTTGGTCACGTCATCGAGCAATTCCTCGCGAAGGACGCGAAGGTCGCTGGCGGCCTCATCCTGCTCAAGCTCTCTTGGCTCAGGCAGGCTTGCCTCGACCGGGATCATGGTGATGCGCCAGTCGCGGCAGTCCTGAAGCGCTTCGGACGCTGCATCGATGAGGATCTGGCAGCGCCCGTCATGGGCAAGGACGCGGATCATCTTCCGGTCGGCCTGCTCAATATCGAACTGGATCCAGTCGACGGGCTCAAATGCCTTGATCGCCCGAATGACCGTGTCGCTATCGCGTTTCTTCAGGTGAATTTCGACCTGTTTCAAATCAACGCTTTCGTGGTGGGCCGAAACGGGTGACGAGGCTGGACGTGTCCCAGCGATTACCGCCATCGGCCTGAACGTCGGCATAGAACTGATCGACCAGCGCGGTCACCGGCAGACGGGCTCCACTGTCACGCGCAGCTTTGAGGGCGATACGCAAGTCCTTGCGCATCCAGTCAACCGCAAAACCATGCTCGAACTCTCGTGCGGCCATGGTCTTCCAGCGGTTTTCCATCTGCCAGCTCTGGGCGGCCCCACCGGAAATGGCTTCCATCACCTTGGCCACGTCGAGGCCATTGCTTTCGGCAAAATGGATCCCCTCCGACAGGCCCTGTACGATCCCTGCGATACAGATCTGGTTGACCGATTTGGCAAGCTGTCCCGCGCCGCTCTCGCCAATATGGGTGATACGCGCGCCATAAGCCTCCATGACAGGACGCGCCTTCTCCATGGCATCGTCCTCGCCGCCGCACATGATGGTAAGCTTGCCGGCCTCTGCACCAGCCTGACCGCCGGAAATGGGCGCATCTATGAAATGGGCCCCGCGTGAATTACAGCGCTCAAAGAGATTGCGGGCAAGCTGCGCACTGGCGGTTGTGTGATCGATGACGATGCAACCGGCTTTCAGACTATCCTCGATCTGATCGAAGACCGCCTCCACGTCCGGGTCGTCACCGAGGCAGAGGCAGACGAAATCAGCGTCCTTTACAGCGTCGGCGGCGGATTCGGCCGCCTTACCCTTGTGCTTGCTTTCCCAGTCTGCCGATTTTGCACCTGTCCGGTTCCAGACAGTTACATCGTGTCCACTGGCCGCCAGATGGCCAGCCATCGGAAAGCCCATGACACCCAGTCCAAGAAATGCGCAATTGGTCATGAAGTCCTCTCAGGTCTTACTCACCGCAGCCATATGCCGGGCGAGACTCTATCCTCTGGTGCCCACTTAGAGCGGCTTCGGCAAGACGGCCAGATTTGTTTGAAATTACAACATCTCGCCAAACCTGATCTCAAATCGAGTAGCCTAGAGCCGTCAGTGAAGATCAGAAAGATCGGACCTGATGGCTGATGTAAACGCCTTGTCGCGGGCCAGGGGCAGAATGCCCTTGGCGCCGATCCGCCAGACCGGCGGATGGAAGCTCGCTTATGCGGACTTCCTGACAGCGCTCTGTGCGCTGTTCCTGGTGCTATGGCTTGTCCACGGGGCGACGCCAGAGCAAAAGGAAAGCGTGGCAGAACAATTCGGCGCAGCGCCCTCGCTTTCGGCCATGTCACTCGTGCCGGAGCGGCACGAACCAGCGCGCGCGGACCAGCTTGCCGCAACGCTGAAGTCCTCACCGCTTTTCGACCAGAACCTCACCTATGTCTCGCTTCAAAAACTCGAAAACGGCGTTCGCATCGAACTCATGGACCTTGATCGCGCGCCTCTGTTCGAGAAAGGCTCCCCCCTGCTCAACCCGCGCGGCAAAGACCTGATTGCCATGACCGCGTCTGCCCTTTCGCTTGTCGATTATGGCGTTTCCATTGAGGGCCATACCGACAGTGATCCGATCCACCGGATGGGCTATTCCAACTGGGACCTCTCGGCAGATCGTGCCAATGCCGCGCGCCGGGCGCTGCTTGCTGAAGGGCTCGACCCTGCGCGCATTCGCAGCGTGGCGGGCCTCGCCGATACCCGTCCGCTGGATGATGCGGCCACCAGCTTGCCTCAAAACCGGCGCTTGAGCATAGTCGTCCATCTAGATTGATGCCGCGCGACCAGCCATGAGCTGGTCAAGGCGGTCGGGAGGCTGGATGGATTCAGAGCTGATCGCCAACTGGCCGATGTGGGCCAGCCTCTTCGTCATTGCGTGCACGATTGTCGTTTACGTGCTGGACCGCTGGTCGATGGAGCTGGTTTCTATCGGGGTGATCCTCGCCCTGCTGCTGGTCTTCGCCCTGCCGGGAGCGACCGGCGTGGGCGACGAGCCGATCAGTTCCGCTGACCTGCTCCAGGGGTTCGGCAACCCGGCCCTGATCACCATCATGGCGCTTCTGGTTGTTGGACAGGGCCTCTTTCAAACCGGCGCCATTGAAGGGCCGACCAAGTCGCTGGTGCGCTCCTATGGCAAACGGCCTGTTTCGACGCTTTTTCTGACCTTCCTGGCCGTCTTCGCCATAAGCGCGTTCACCAATAATACGCCCGTTGTCATCATGTTCCTGCCGGTCATGAGCGCGATTGCTATGCGGATGAAGGCGTCACCCTCGCGCCTCATGATGCCGCTGAGTTTCGTGTCCATCCTGGCCGGCATGACCACACTGATCGGCACCTCGACAAACCTTCTTGCCGCCGACGCCTATCGCCGCACCGAAGGCATATCCCTCGGCTTCTTCGAGCAGACGCCGATGGGGCTGTTGCTTGCGGGCGTAGGGCTTGTCTATATCGCGATCTTTTCGCGTTTCCTGCTGCCCGACCGTGAGACGTTCGCGCAGGAAGTGGTGCCCAGCGGCAAACAGTTCGTGGCCCAGTTCGAGGTGACACAGGACCATTTCCTTGTCGGCAAATCTCCCGTCGCCGGCATGTTCCCTGACCTAAAGGACATGACGGTAAGACTGATCCAGCGCGGCGAGCGCGCCATGCTGCCGCCCTTTGATGACGTGCAGCTTCGTCCCGGAGACCTCGTCATCGTCGCCGCGACCCGCAAGGCGATCAGCGAACTCCTCGCGGCAAAGCCGGGCCTTTTGCAGCAGATCTGGCAGGACAGCGGGACAGAAGAGGTCGACACCTCCCTGCCCCAGCTCAGCCTGATCGAGGCGGTGATCGCACCGGGCTCTCGCATGGCGGGGCGGACGGTGGAAATGCTGGGCTTCCGGCGGCTGACCTCTGCGGTCGTCCTCGGGATCCAGAGACGGTCGCGCATGATACGGTCAAAGCTCGGACAGATCCGGTTGGAAGCCGGGGACACGCTCTTGCTGTGTGCGCCGCAGACGGTGTTCCAGGACCTTCGTACCAGCCGCGACATCATCCTTCTGGAATGGTCGCAGAAGGAGATCCCCTTCACGGCGCATAGCCTCGCAGCGCGGCTGATCGCTCTGGGCATGGTGGTGCTGGCGGCAAGCGGTATCACCAGCATTCTTGTCGCCTCGGTTCTCGCCGCCTTCGCGATGATCGTGACCCAGTGCCTGAACACGAGACAGGCCAGCCGGGCGCTCGATATCCGCATCTTCCTTGTGATCGCCGCAGCGCTCGCCATGGGTACGGCGCTGGAGCGGACAGGTGCCGCCACGCTGATCGCCAATGGCGTGGTCAACCTCGCCGCGCCCTATGGACCCGTCGTCATCCTGTCGACCATCTTTCTCTGCGTCGCGATCCTGACGAATATCCTGAGCAATGCGGCCACCGCCGTCCTGTTTGCGCCGGTCGCGCTGGAAGCAGCCCAGACAACGGGGAGCGACCCTCTGCCCTATATCCTCGCCGTCATATATGCATCGAATTGCAGTTTCGCCTCGCCTATCGCCTATCAGACGAACATGCTTGTAATGGCCCCCGGTCATTACAGATTTTCAGACTTCATAAAGTTCGGTGGGCCACTTTTGGTTGTGATGTGGATCGCATTCACGTTAATGGCCCCTTGGCGTTTTGATATTTGAGTGCCTTAATCGATGACGATGAAACTGGATGAGTCGCTATTCACCGTTCCGGGCGTGGGCCGCGGACTACGTTTCTATGTCACCGGCGCAACTCCCTGCCCCTATCTGGACGGCCAGATGGAGCGGAAGGCGTTTACCCATCTCAACCAGGCTTCACCGGACGCGCTTCATAACCAGCTGAGCGAGGCCGGCTTCCGGCGCAGCCAGTCGGTCGCCTACCGTCCGGCCTGCCCGTCCTGCAATGCCTGCCGCAGCGTGCGCGTCGATGCCTCCGGTTTTACGGCCAGCCGCAACCAGAAACGTATCCTGAAGCGCAATGAGGATCTCATGCGCCGGCCCGTCGCGCCGAAAGCGACGCGTGAGCAGTACAGGCTGCTCAAACGCTATCTGATTTCGCGCCATGAAGGCGGCGGCATGTCGGATATGGGCTTTCGTGAATTTGCCGGCATGGTGAACGAGACCCCTGTGCAGACCCTTATGTTCGAGTACCGCGAAGGACCGGAGGAAGACTCGCCGCTGATCGCTGTCTCCCTGACCGACGTGCTGCGCGACGGGTTTTCGATGGTGTACACCTTTTTCGACACGCGCCAGCCCCGGCGCAGCCTCGGCACCTACCTGATCCTGGACCATATCCGCAGCGCGCAGGACTACGGCCTGCCGCATGTCTATCTCGGCTACTGGATCAAGCAGAGCCCCAAGATGGACTACAAACGCCGCTTCCAGCCGCTGGAAGTCCTTGACGGGCCGGTCTGGCGTCCGCTTCAAGAGGGTGAATAGAACCCGCACCGAATGAGGGGGTGCCGGGCGATCCTGAGGATCGGGGGAGGACATGATACGTAGACGCAACCTGCTGGGCGCAGGGCTTCTTGGCATAGGTGGTGCAGCCGCCTCCTTTGGCCGTCCGGAGAGCACAAGCAAACTCGCCGCGCCCTCAATCAGCCGGAACCGCCGGCAGCTTAACATGGTGACGACCTGGCCGAAGGGCCTGCCAGGGCTCGGCCGGGCGGCAGAGCGGGTCGCCGAACGCATCTTTGCAATGTCCGACGGCATGATCGAGGTGAAGGTCTTTGCTGCCGGCGAGCTGGTGCCGGCCTTCGAAAGCTTCGACGCGGTCGCGAACGGCTCTGCCGACATGTATCACGGCGCCGAGTATTACTGGACCGCCAAGTCCACGGCCTATCCTTTCTTTACCGCTGTCCCCTTCGGCATGACGGCGCAGGAAATCATGGGCTGGATCGATTTCGGCGGCGGACAGGCCCTCTGGGATGAGTTGTCGGCCGGCTTTGGCATCAAGCCGCTGCAGGGCGCCAATACAGGCCACCAGATGGGCGGCTGGTTCCGGCGCGAGATCAACAGCCTCGACGATCTTGTCGGCCTTCAGATGCGCATTCCCGGTCAGGGCGGCGACGTGCTGCGCGCCCTGGGCGGCTCTGCCAAGGCGCTGCCGGGCGGTGAAATCTATCAGGCGCTCCAGACGGGCAATATCGACGCGACCGAATGGGTCGGGCCATGGAATGACTATTCGCTCGGCTTCTACCGCGAGGCGCCGTATTATTACGGGCCCGGCTTCCATGAACCGGGCGCCAGTCTGGCGGTCGGCATCAATCTCAATCTCTGGGACAGGCTGAGCGAAAGCGAGCAGGCCCTGATCAAGGCCGCCTGCGAGTCAGTCAATCACACCTCGCTGGGGGAGTTCACTTATCAGAACTCGGTCTATCTCGACCTTCTGGTGCGCGAACATGGCGTGCAGTTGCGCTCCTTCCCGGACGATGTCGTCAAGGCGATGGCCGAAGCCTCCCGCGATGTGCGCGCAGATTCGGGACGCGACGGGATCGAAAAGCGTATCTATGAAAGCTTCGAGGCAGGCTTGAACAAGATGACCGGATGGGCGGCGGTCTCGGACGGGCCGTATTATGCGGCCCGCGCGCTTGGCCGGCAGAGCCAGGGCTAGGCTCGCCATGGATCCGCAAGTCTTCCTGACGATCGGCAGTTTCCTGAAGTGGATCGGGCTCATCGCGTCCCCCCTTCTCCTCTTCCCGCTTTTCATCCTTGTCATACCTAAGCCGCTTCATGATGCGGGAGAGAGGCTGGCAAACGGTCTGGATGCAGCGATTGAGTGGGCCTTGCGCGCGGCGATGCTTGCGGCGATCCTCCTCTTCCTTCTGCAGCTCATTGTCGTCATCGCGAGCTATGCGCTCGCCCTGACCGCGACCTGGCTGTCGGAGTCGGTGATCTACGCGTTCGCGGCCATGTTCATGCTGGGCGCGGCCAGCGCCCTTCGCGACGACGCTCATGTCCGGGTGGACATTCTGCGGCCGCGATTTGGGGAAAATGGGCGCAACTGGATCGAACTGGCAGGCACCTATCTCCTTCTCTTCCCGATCTGTATCCGGCTCCTGACCACCGGGGAACAGGGGCTTGCGAGGGCGTGGTCGCTGTTTGAAGGCTCCCGCGAAAGCGACGGCCTGCCGCTCCTCTTCCTGTTCAAGACGCTGGTCCCTGTTTTCGCCATCCTGCTGATCCTTGCTGGTCTGTCGGTTGCCCTGCGCGCCGCCTTGCGACTGACAGGTTTCGAAGCCCCGGTTGATCCCGCCTCACCGCAGGAGCGTCATTATGGAGCTTGAATTCCTCCTCGCGCTGCTGATGTTCCTGACAGCCATTGGCGCCCTGCTCGCGGGCTATCCGGTCGCGCTCACCCTTGGCGGGGTGGCGCTTCTCTTCGCCCTGTTAGGCATGAGTTTCGGCGTCTTCCCCGAACACCTTCTGCGGTCACTGCCCAGCCGCATCCAGGGCGGGTCCATCATGCAGAATGAAACCCTGGTGGCCGTCCCCCTGTTCGTTCTCATGGGGGTCATTCTGGAACGTTCCCGGGTGGCAGAGGATCTGCTTCACATCGCCGGACGCCTGCTCGGCCGGCTGCGCGGCGGCCTTGGCTATGCTGTTGTGCTGGTCGGCGCCCTGCTGGCGGCCTCTACAGGCATTGTCGGCGCCACCGTCATCACCATGACGCTGATCGCCCTGCCGACCATGCTGGCCCAGAAATACGATCCAAAGCTCGCGACGGGCACGATCGCGGCGTCGGGTACGCTCGGCCAGATCATTCCGCCCAGTATCGTGCTTATCCTGCTTGCCGACGCGGTCTCAAACGCAGCCAGCCAGGCCGCCAATGAAATGAATGTCGGCAGCTTCGTCGTCTCGGTCGGCGACCTCTTTGCTGGCGCCCTGCTGCCCGGACTTCTGCTGGTCGGTTTCTATCTCGCCTGGATTGCTGTGATGTCGGTGCTCCGCCCCAGCACGTGCCCACCGGTGATCGACGATACCAGCCTGCCCCTCACGACAAGGGAAGTCGCCTTTGGTCTCGGCGCGCCGCTCTTTCTCATCATTGCCGTGCTCGGCGCCATTCTGGGCGGCATTGCAACGCCAACGGCAGCGGCGTCTATCGGCGTGGGCGGCGCTCTCCTCCTCGCAGGGCTGCGGCTCGGTGAGGCTGGCGACCGCAAGCTGGAATGGCTGATCCTTGCCGCCTTCGCGGCGCTTGTCGTCATCCTGCTGGTCCGCAATGTAATGGATTTGCGTCTTGGTGTAGCCTCGACCGATGCGCTGACCGTGACCGGCATTGCGATCATCGTGGCCGCGGGCATCGTCTTTCTGGCCGGCATCCTTGCCGGAATGGCAATCCTGCACCGGCGCGGCTTTCTATCGCTGGCACTCAAGAGCGGTGTTCACATCACAGCGATGGTCTTCCTGATCCTGATTGGTGCGTCACTCTTTTCTCTGGTCTTTCGCGGCTTTGGTGGCGACGAGATGGTGGCGGACCTGCTGGAATCGATCCCCGGCGGACGCTGGGGCGCACTGATCGGCGCCATGCTCGTCATGTTCGTGCTGGGCTTCTTTCTCGACTTCATCGAGATCGTGTTCGTCGTCGTGCCGCTGGTGACGCCGCCGCTGATCATCATGGGATTTGACCCGGTCTGGCTGGCCATTCTCATGGCGCTTAACCTGCAGACGAGTTTCCTGACGCCGCCCTTCGGCTTTGCCCTCTTCTATCTTCGCGGCGCCGCGCCCGACCAGGTTCGCACAATCGACATCTGGCAGGGCGCCCTGCCCTTCATCGGCCTTCAGCTTCTGATGATCCTTGCTGTCGCCTTCATTCCCGAGCTCGCGACATGGCTGCCCTCACTACAGGCGGACTGAGAAAAATCCCGGTCTTTCAAACGGAAAGACCGGGATTCTAAACGGGTCACGATTGTATCTGACTGCCTAGAACTTCACTTCCGGCACATTTGAAAGCGCCGTGCGGTCGCCGCCAAGGTCGAAGAATTCACGTTCCTCGAAATTGAACATGCCCGCGACGATGGAATTGGGGAATTGCTCGCGCGAGGTGTTATAGTCCTGTACGGCAGCATTGTAGAAGCGGCGCGCGGCGGCGAGCTTGTCCTCGATGACCGACAGCTCATCCTGCAGATCCTTGAAGTTCTCATTCGCCTTGAGATCGGGATAGGATTCGGAAAGCGCAAAGAGACGGCCAAGCGCGCTGGTGAGGGCGCCTTCAGCCTGTGCCATCTCACCTGGCGACTGCGCCGCCACGGCTGAATTGCGCGCCTGGACCACCTCTTCGAGCGTCTGGCGTTCATGGCTGGCATAGCCTTTCACCGTCTCCACGAGATTGGGGATCAGGTTCTGGCGCTGCTTCAGCTGGACGTCGATGTCCGCGAAAGCCTGATTGCAGCGCTGCCGCTTGGCGACCAGCGAATTGTAGATACCGATCAGGAAGACGACCACGATCGCCATCGCCCCGATAAGAATATAGATAAATGTCATGGAGGTCCCTCCACCTCGAAATACGCCCCGACGGGATGAGTAAACCCGCCTCTTCTGCGTGACAAGCTAGCCGGTGAATGTGCCGGATTTCGGAAAGCCTCTTGGCGCAGCCTTGCCGGCCTGTGCGCGCTTGCCGAGCCACTCTTCCCAGTCAGGGAATGTCCGCGAGCGGCCAGCCGCATCTGTCACCGCAAAGCCTTCCTCTGCGGTGAATGTCTTGGCATCTGCGAGCTTGTCTTTGCCTCGATAGGCCTGGAGTTTGACGCCTTTGCCACGCGCCATTTCAGGCAACTCTTCCAGCGGGAAAATCAGGAGCTTCTTGTTGGTCCCGATCACGGCAATCTGGTCGCCATCGACAGGATAGCTGACGAGCAAATTGCCCCCGCCCGTATTCACGACTGACTTGCCGGCCTTGCGGTTCGATTCAAGCTCGCTTTCCGGCACAATGAAGCCATAGCCGATATCGGATGCCATCAGCCGCTTGCGGGAGGTATCGAGGCGGAACATGTCGACAATCTCGATATTGTCCTCAAGATCTATGGAAAGGCGGATCGGTTCACCATGCCCGCGCCCGCCTGGAAGCTTGTCGCATGTCATGGTGAAGGCACGCCCATCACTTGCGAGAAGGACGAGCTTGTCGGTCGTCTGCACTTCCTCGCTCAGATAGAGGCTGTCGCCTTCCTTGAACTTGGTTGTTTCGAGATCGAGGCCGTGGCCCTTCATGCCGCGAATCCAGCCCATAGATGAGAGGACCACTGTCAGCGGTTCTTTCGGCGTAGACGCTTCGAGCGCAGCGGAAAGGTCGATTTCCGGCGCATCCTCAAAGGTGGCGCGGCGTTTGCCAAGCTCCGTGCCCGGGTCGAACGCCTTGCGGGCTTCTTTCAGCTCCTTGCCGACCTTGGTCCACTGGCGGCGCGACGAGCCGAGCAGAGCTTCGATGTCGGCGCGCTCTTCCTGAAGCTCTTCATGCTCCTTCTTGATCTGCATCTCTTCGAGCTTGCGCAGGGCGCGCAGACGAAGGTTGAGGATCGCTTCGGCCTGCGTATCGGTCAGCTCAAAGCGCTGCATCAGCTCCTGCTTGGGCTCATCTTCCTCGCGGATGATGCGGATCACCTCATCGATATTGAGGTAGGCGATGAGATAGCCTTCAAGCAGATGAAGGCGCTTTTCGATCTTGTCGAGGCGGAAACGGGCCCGGCGGTTCACGACTTCGCGGCGGTGATCGAGATAGGCAATGATCACTTCGCGCAGGCTCATCACCTTGGGGGCGCCGCGGTCCAGGACGTTCATGTTCATGGAGAAGCGCGATTCCAGGTCGCAGAGCTTGAACAGGCTCTCCATCATCACGTCGGGGTCGACGGTCTTCGCGCGCGGCTCAAGCACGATACGGATATCTTCGGCGCTCTCATCACGAACATCGCTGAGAAGCGGCGCCTTCTTGGTCTCGATCAGCTCTGCAAGCTTTTCGATCAGGCGGGATTTCTGGACCTGGTACGGGATTTCCGTGACCACGATCTGCCAGGTCCCCCGGCCAAGGTCCTCAACCGACCAGCGCGCGCGGATACGGAAGCCGCCCCGGCCTGTTTCATAGGCTTCGCGGATGGCGCTACGGGGTTCAACGATCACCCCGCCCGTCGGAAAGTCCGGCCCGGGCATGACGTTCATCAGTTCGGTGATCGGCGTATCGCGGTCTTCGATCAGCAGAAGCGCAGCATCGATGACCTCGGCGACATTGTGCGGCGGGATGGAGGTCGCCATGCCGACCGCAATACCGGAGGCGCCATTTGCCAGGAGGTTGGGATACCCGGCAGGCAAAACGACCGGCTCCCGGTCAGTTTCGGAGTAGTTGTCCTTGAAGTCGACCGCGTCCTCATTCAGCCCCTCAAGCAGGAGCTTCGCCGCCGCTGTCATCCGCGCTTCGGTATACCGGTAGGCGGCCGCATTATCGCCGTCGATATTGCCGAAATTGCCCTGTCCGTCGACCAGTGGGTACCGGACGGAAAAATCCTGGGCGAGCCGGACAAGCGTGTCATAGATGGCGCTGTCGCCGTGCGGGTGGAAGTTACCCATCACGTCACCGACGATTTTCGCACATTTACGGTAGCCGGATTCCGGATCGAGCTTAAGTTCGCGCATGCCGTAAAGGATACGGCGCTGAACGGGCTTCAGGCCGTCGCGCACATCCGGAAGGGCGCGCGACGTGATGGTCGACAAGGCATAGGCAAGGTAGCGCTTGGTGAGGGCTTCACTTAGCGGCTCATTGATGATCTTGCCATCTTCGGGGTCCAGAAGGTCGGACATAGTGGCTCCTTCGGGCTCTGCCTGTGGAGGAATCAGGCTCAGCCTCTGACTCTATCAGAATGACGGACGATTATAAGAAATGATCAGCACGGTTGAGCGCGTGATTAAACAGGTAGGTGTCGTTGCGGCGCTGCTTTTGGCAGTGATCGCGTTCAACGCCTATGTCCCGGTTCAGCACAACCCTTTGCGTCCGCTCAGCCTGAATGATCCTATTGGCCTGGCAACGCCCTTGAAGCTTGCCCGCCTCAAAGGCGACACCGACCAGTGTTATCGGCTTCTGGACCGCGCCGGTGTCGCTTACACCGCTCTGCCCGAAGGCAGCGGAACGGACCGCTGCCCGCTGAAACGGCCGCTGACGCTGGACAGGTCTGCCTACCCCTACTCCGTCGCGCCGCTGAAGATGACCTGCGCCCAGACCGCCTCGCTCTATGTCTGGGAACGTGAAGTGGTGGCCCCGGCGGCAGAAGCCATCCTCGGCGAGGAGGTCGACCGTATCCTTTCCTATGGCTCCTTCTCCTGCCGCAATATTGCCGGTGCCAGCCGGCTCAGCGAGCATGGCCGCGCCAATGCCATCGACATTCGCGGCTTTCGTCTGGCCGACGGGCGCGTCATCGAGGTGCGCCAGCACTGGCGCGAAGACAGTGAGCTCGGAGAGTTCCTGGAGGAGGTGCATGGCGGGGCCTGCCAGCTATTTTCTGTCGTTCTCGGTCCCGACTACAATGCGGCGCATGCCGACCATTTTCACTTCGACATGGGCGGCGCCAGCATCTGCCGCTAGGGGCTGGCGGGCCGGGCAAGCTTTGCCGCAAGACGCCGGCGCGCTTCCGGCATGTCGCGGTTCATCGTGTTGAAGAGACGGCGCTCGATGAAATGACCGGTAAGGTCTAGACCATGCGCGATATCGGCCTGCCCTGCCGGCGCGCGCGCATCGATCAGGAAGTTCGGCAGGATGAATAGCCGGTCGACATATTCTTCCGCCTCCGACCCCTTCACCGCGCGGCCGGTCCGCGGCGAAACATGGGTCAGCCCGTCATTGGCGCCGCTGACGGCGCAGGCTTCAAGGTCCAGTCCGAAACCGAGCATGGAGAGCAAACCAAGCTCCCAGCGTACATAGAGCGCCGGCCAGATCGCATCTTCATCCAGCCGGTCGAGCAGCATCTCCGTCGCATCATAAAGGGCGGAGCCGGCATGATCGCCCTCATTCAGGGCGCCGCGCAGAAGCGCGCAGATGGAGGCAACAGCATTGAGAGCCAGCGGCAGGTCAATCAGACGCGAAGCGCGCTGGCGGGAGCTTTCGGCCACATCGAAGCGTCCGAGCTGTTCCTCAAGGCGTCCAGACCAGGACAGGTCCACCGTATTGCCAGGCTCATACTGGGCGCGCTTCTTGCGCGAGGCACCGCCATAGACGAGACCGGAACGGCGCCCGCGCTCTCGGGTCAGCACATCGAGGATCAGTCCGCTTTCGCCGAATTTACGGCCGCCGAGGACAAGGCCCTCATCGCGCCATTGCATCAGCTATCGAACTCCAGCCCAAGATGGGAATAGCTTTCGCGCTTTTCCTGCCACTTCTCGTCCACCTTCACAAAGAGGAAGAGGTGGACGCGGGTATCGAGCAGCTTGCCGAGCTCTTCCCGCGCGGCCTTGCTGACCCATTTGATCGTCTGGCCATTCTTGCCGAGGACCATGGACTTGTGATTGTCGCGGCCGACGATAACGGCCTGTTCGATCCGCACATCGCCGTTCTGGAAGTCTTCCCAGGTCTCGGTTTCCACGGTGAGCTGGTAGGGCAGCTCCTCATGCAGGCGGAGCATCAGCTTTTCGCGTGTAATCTCTGCCGCCAGCAGCCGCATCGGAATATCTGCCGACTGATCCGGCGGGAACATGGCCGGGCCTTCGGGCATCTGAGCGGCAACGTGCTCGAGCAGCCGGTCTAACCCGTCGCCATTCTCTGCCGAGATCATGAAGATGTCGCTATAGGCGCCCTCCTCATTGAAGTGCGAGATCAAGGGCAGGACTTCCTCATGCGGGAAAAGGTCGATCTTGTTGAGGGCGAGGATGACCTTTCGTCCGGTCTGTTTCAGCGTGCGGATGACATCTCGGTCATCCTCAACCGATTTCGTCTGCGCTGGCGCGGCCTTGCCCTTGCGTTCGGCGATCCAGGCGGCCGCGTCGATCAAATGGACCACGGCGTCGGCATCGTCTGCCCCCGTCCATGCAGACTTTACCATGGCGCGGTCGAGCCGCTTCTTCGCGCCAAAGATGCCGGGTGTGTCGACGATCACGAGCTGTGCGTCGCCAGCATGCGCAACGCCCCGCACCGGGAAGCGGGTGGTCTGCACCTTGTGGGTCACGATGGCCACCTTGGTGCCGACAATGGCATTGGTCAGTGTGGACTTGCCGGCATTGGGCGCGCCGATAACGGCGACAAAGCCTGCGCGGTTGATGTCTTCAGCCTGCATTGCGGATCAGATCCCTTAATAGACGGTCGGCCGCAGCCATTTCAGCTTCCTGCCTGGAGCGGCCCTTGTCGCGTGCAGCGCCCCGGCCCTCAACCTTCGCCTCGACCAGAAAGACAGGCTCATGGTCAGGGCCCGACCGCTCTATGATATCATAAGTCGCATAAGGCGCACGATTTGCGCCGCACCAGTCACTCAGCCTTGTTTTCGGGTTCTGCTGCGAGATCTCCCGCTCGACAAGCTCCATGATCCAGTGACGGCTGATAAAGGCGCGCGCTGCTTCCATGCCCCCATCGCGGTAAATCGCTGCGATAATGGCCTCAATGGCGTCGGCCACGCTCTTGTCATAGCTGCCGCGCTTATTGTTCTCCATCGACGCGTCGAGGAAGAGGAAAGGCCGTAACCCTATCGCCTCGCCAACTTCCGCGCAGGCTTCACCGCTGACCAGCTGATGGAAGATACGCGTGAGATAGCCTTCGCGCTCTGAGGGGAATTTCGCGATCAGCATCTCGGCCATGACGAGGCCAAGCACCCGGTCGCCCAGGAATTCCAGCCGCTGGTTCGAGAACTGCGCATCGCCGTCATAATTGTCGATCAGGCTTGGATGCGTCAGCGCCCGGTGCAGCCATTCGACAGTACGGAAGGTGTAGCCAAGCTTGCCCTCAAGCGCCTTGCGGTCATCGCTTGAAAGCTCAGGACGCTTGCGCTTCAGCGCCTTTGCGGAGGCGCGCAGTCGTGTGCGTTTCGGGCGGGCGGGTTTCATGAGCGCGCTTCTAAGGGCATGGCCTCGATAATGACAACCGCCGATGCCCATGGATGGTCGTCGGTGATGGTCAGGTGGATGAGGGCTTCATGACCTGCGGGCAACATTTCGGCCAGGCGCGTGGCCGCTCCGCCCGTCAGCGCCATGGTCGGTTTGCCGGTCGGCAAATTCACCACGCCCATATGTTTCCAGTGCACGCCCCGGCGCGGCACACCTGTGCCAAGCGCCTTTGCACACGCCTCCTTGGCAGCGAACCGTTTGGCATAGGTCTCGGCAGACCGGCGGCGGCGTTCGGCGAGCGCGATCTCCGTTTCGGTGAAACAGCGTTGCTTGAAGCGGTCGCCAAAGCGGGCAATCGACTTCTCGATCCGCTCAATATTGCAAAGGTCATTGCCCATACCGATGATCATGAGCGCGCGCTCCTTCAGGCAAGGCCACGGCTGCCGGGCTTGACCGGCGGGATGGCCTTGAGATCATCCGGCAGGTCATCAGGGTCATAGTCCGGGAAATCCACTTTCGCGAGCGAGACCAGTTCACACCCGACATCAGCACGGCCATTGGAGCGATCAATGACACAGGACCCGCCGACGACCTTGCCCGGCAGCTTGCCCAGCGCCGTCACCGTCTCCCTGAAGGAGAGACCAGTCGTCACAATGTCCTCGGCAATCAGGATTGTCTCACCTTCGGCGATGGAAAAGCCGCGCCTGAACTGAAGCTCACCATCGACCCGTTCGGCGAAGATGGAGCGGCAGCCAAGCTGGCGTGCAAGTTCGTATCCGGGAATAATGCCGCCGACCGCAGGCCCTGCTACAACATCAATCTTCCCGAATTTTGCCGTCACTTTCTCTGCAAGCGCCTTACAGAGACGTTCGGCAAGCTCCGGCTGCGAGAAGACCAGCGCCTTCTGGAGAAAGACCGGGCTGCGGCGGCCGGATGAAAGAATGAAATGACCTTCGAGCAATGCACCGGCTTCGCGGAAACAGTCGAGTACATCGTCATTGGTCAATTGGTCGTCTCCTCGATCCGCTCGACGCTCTCCACGACGGCGAGCGAACGCAATGCGGCCCTTATGTGCTCGAGATGGCGCAAGTCCTCAACCTCGATATCGAAGATGAGCTGAAGAAAATCAGCTGCCCGTTCACCCGTTTCCACCCGGGTGATGTTCCCGCCCGCCTGGGCCACCGCAGAACACTGTAGCGCCATGACGCCCGGCTTGTTCACCGCCTGCACGCCAATGCGGCCGACAGCAACCACGCCCTGTTTGGCAACCTCATTCCAGCGCAGGTCCACCCAGAGATCCGGACGGTCCTCGAAATCGGCGACCTTGCGGCAGAAGATCGTATGGATGACGAGGCCTTTTTCAGGTTCGCGCAGACCAATGATGCGGTCACCAGGGATCGGGTGGCAGCATTCACCAAGGTGCAGCGTGACACCCGGGGTCAAATCCTCGCCCGCAATCATCTGGCTGGCATATTCATCATCGATCAGGGTGCGGTCCTGCGGATTGAGCGCGGCAGGTTCATGGCCCGGGAAAGCGGTGCGGATGAATTCGGATGTCTCGTAACGGCCCCGGCCAATCGCTTCGGCAAGGTCTTCCGCAGATTCAAATTCGGCACGGCGGGCCACACGAACCATGTCGATCTCGATAGGGTCGATCCCCGCCCGGCGAAGATCCCGGTCGATGAGCGCGCGCCCGAGCTTCACGAATTCAATCTGCTCACGTCCGCGGATGAGCCGGCGGATGGCAGACCGTGCCCGGCCTGTGACCGTCAGCGCTTCCCAGCCTACCACAGGACGCGACTCCTCGCGGCGCAAAATCTCGACAACGTCACCGTTTTTCAGCGGCGTACGGAGCGTACGGTCTACCCCGTTGATCTTTACACCATCACACGTATCGCCAACCGCCGTGTGAACCGCATAGGCAAAGTCGAGAGGCATCGCCCCGCTCGGCAGGATGATGAGGCGCCCCTTCGGCGTGAAGACGAAGGCGTGCTCGCGGTACATTTCGAGCTTGGCATGCTCAAGAAACTCATCAGGCTCAGCGCCATCGGCCAGCAATTCGCCAAATGCCCGCAGGTTGATGCTGGGGTCGAGGCCTGCTGCCTTGGAGGATTCAAGGTCGAAGCCGTATTCGCTGTTCTTGTAGGTCCAGTGGGCGGCCACACCATGCTCGGCGGTACGGTCCATTTCCTCGGTGCGGATCTGTAGTTCGACCAGCCGGTTTCCTGACGCCCGGACGGTCGTATGGATCGAGGCATAGCCGTTCGGCTTGGGCACCGAAATGAAGTCCCTGAACCGGTCTGGCAGGCAGGCCCAAACGGTGTGGAAGGCGCCGAGCAGCTGGTAGCATTCGCGCACATCGTTGACGATGACGCGGAAGCCGAAAATGTCGGCAACATCCCGGAAGGAAATCGATTTTCGCTCCAGTTTGCGCCAGATTGAATAAGGCTGTTTGCGCCGCCCCTTGATCCGCGCCTCTATCCCCTGCTCTGCGACCACCTGTTTGATGGCGAAGCGGATGCGCTCAAGATCGTCGGCATTTTCCGACATCAGCTCTTCGAGCTTGAGGACAATGCTTTCGCGCGCCGCCGGGTTCACATGATGAAAGCCGAGGTCTTCAAGTTCCGAGGCGACCTGGTAAAGACCCACCCGGCGGGCAAGCGGGGCATAGATCTCCAGCGTCTCGCCCGCGATACGGCGGCGGGACTCTTCCTTCGGCACAAAATGAAGGGTGCGCATATTGTGAAGTCTGTCGGTGAGCTTCACCAGCAGAACACGAATGTCATGCACCGTCGCCAGAATGAATTTCTGGAAGTTCTCGGCCTGCTTGGACTTCTCGGATTTATAGTCGAGCTTGCCGAGCTTCGTGACACCATCCACCAGCTCAGCCACATCAGTGCCGAACCGTTGATCTATCTCCTCGAGCGAGACGTCGCAGTCTTCGACCGTATCGTGCAGGAGACCGGCCATGACGGTGCACTGATCGAGCTGAAGCGCTGCCAGGAGCATCGCGACCTGGACTGGGTGGGAATAATAGGGGTCGCCGGATTTGCGCAGCTGTTCGCCGTGCTTTTCCTTAGCGAAATCATAGGCTTGCCCAAGCCTTACAGAATCCACTTCCGGATAATAGGCCCGGACGGCCTCAACCAGGTCTTCGCGCGCAGGTATGTTGACGCGAGCACCTGACTCGCGCCGCTCCATATTTGCGGGCGACCGGTCTTTCGAAGGTACGGTCGCACTGTCCATGGGAATACTAGAAACGGTCGTCGCGGCCCGACTCAAGCTCGGCCTGATAGGCGCGCATCACGTCTTCTTCGCTGGCAGCCGGTGCCGTCTCGAGAGCTGCACGATCTGCTTCACGCTCTTCTTCCTCGCCAGGACGCACTTCCTGGAGGTTGGCGATAAGGCCTTCGCGAACCACATCTAGGCTGACGGAACGGTCTGCGATCTCACGCAGGGAGATCACCGGATCCTTGTCATTGTCACGGTCGACCGTGATCGGCGAGCCTTCGCGGATCATACGCGCGCGCTGGGCGGCAAGAAGGATCAGGTCAAAACGGTTCGGGACCTGTTCAATGCAGTCTTCGACTGTAACTCGAGCCATATGGAAATTCTCCTGATAGCCGTCCTTTATATGCGCTGCAGCAGGCCGATACAACCCGTCCCTTGATTGGAGTGCAGTGGCCAGCTACCCTCCTCTGATATTTTTACATCTCCCTGATTACTGGTTGAAAATGGCATTTTACAAGGACGAACGGCTGATGCTGTTCATCGACGGGGCAAGCCTCTATTCCACCGCCCGGTCACTCGACATCGAAATCGACTTCCGCAAGTTGCTGACCGAGTTCCGCAATCGCGGCCGCCTGCTGCGGGCAAATTATTATACGACGATCTTTGATGGCGACGACTACAGCCCGGTGCGCCCGCTGGTCGACTGGCTGAGCTATAATGGTTTCAACGTGCTGCATAAGCCGGCGCGCGAATTCACCGACCGCGAGGGCCGCAAGCGTGGCCGCGGGAACATGAATGTCGAAATCACGGTCGACATGCTGAAGGCCGCATCGACAGTCGATCATATCGTCTTCTTTGCGGGCGACGCGGATTACCGCCGGCTGATCGAAGCTGTGAAGGCTGAAGGCTGCCGCGTCACCGTCGTGTCCTCGGTGAAGTCACAGCCGCAGGGCGTTGCAGATGAGCTGCGCCGTGAGGCCGATGTCTTCATCGATCTTGATGAACTGGGTGATCTGATCGCCCGGCCGCGCGGCGCCGGCGCAGACCGGCAGGGCGAATATGGCAGGGACGATGATGACTGAAGCACCAGCCACATATCCACCCGAAGCGCCGCTGAATTGCGATCTCTGCCCACGGCTTGTCACCTACAGGTCCAAGAACCGTCTGGAGCATCCGGGCTGGTTCAATGCACCCGTCCCGTCTTTCGGCGACGAGGACGCGCAACTTCTCGTCATCGGCCTTGCGCCCGGCGTGACCGGGGCGAACAAGACGGGCCGGCCCTTTACGGGCGACTGGGCGGGGGATCTGCTTTACGCCACGCTCGACAAGTTCGGTTTCTCGGAAGGCGAGTATCAGGCACGTCCCGATGACGGTCTTCAGCTGAAAGGCGCCATGATCACCAATGCCGTGCGCTGCGTGCCGCCAAAGAACAAACCGGTCGGCAGTGAGGTCAACAATTGCCGCAACTATCTCATGTCGCGCATCGACGCGCTGAAATCCGCCAGGGTGCTTCTCTGCCTCGGCAAGATTTCCCATGACACGACGCTTCGGGCCTTTGACATGAAGATCAAGGATCACCCCTTCGGACATGGCAGTGAATATGCCGTCCCGGGCAACCGTGTGCTGCTGTCGAGCTATCACTGCTCGCGCTACAATACGAATACAGGACGGCTCACCACGGAGATGTTCGAGGACATCTTCCAGCGCGCCAGCGAGCTGCTCGGCCGGTAGGCATTCCGGGTTCTTTGGCCCGGAAACGCAGTCCTTCAACAGCTAATGAGAGGTCCGGGGCTAGGAGACCTGACATTCCGCCTCGTATCATCGGTATGATTCGGGATAGACGAGGTGGTCATGGCAGGTTCAAACCAGGCACAACTGTTCGACGACATGGCACCCGACAATTCCGGGTACTCGGCCAAGGACATCGAGGTCCTTGAGGGCCTTGAGCCGGTGCGCAAGCGGCCGGGCATGTATATCGGCGGCACCGATGAGCGGGCCTATCACCACCTCTTTGCCGAAGTCCTCGACAACTCGATGGATGAAGCGGTCGCGGGCCATGCGAGCCGGATCGAAGTGCATCTGGCAGAGGACGGCTTCCTGACCGTCACCGACAATGGTCGCGGCATTCCGATCGACCCGCACCCGAAATTCCCGGACAAGTCGGCGCTCGAAGTCATCATGACCACGCTGCATGCGGGCGGCAAATTCTCCGACAAGGCCTATGAGACCGCAGGCGGTCTGCACGGCGTCGGCATCTCTGTCGTCAACGCCCTGTCGGAACGCGTCGAGGTGGAGGTCGCCCGTGACCGCAAGCTTTATGTCCAGGTGTTCGAACGCGGCCATGTGGTCTCTCCGGTCGAGCTGAAGGGCGCCGCCCCCAACCGGCGCGGCACAAGTGTCCGTTTCCGGCCCGATGTCGAAATTTTCGGCGAGAAGCTCCGCTTCCGCCCGGCCCGCCTGTTCCAGATGGCCCGCTCCAAGGCCTATCTCTACCGCGGCGTCGAAGTCCGGTGGTCCTGCGACCCGTCCCTCCTGCCCGAGGACTCCAAGGTCCCAGCAGAGGCGACGCTGACCTATCCGAACGGTCTGGCCGACCAGCTCGAAGAAGTCTTCAAGGGCAAGGCCACGATCACGAATGAGGCGTTCTCCGGACTCGTCGAGACAGATGATGGCAAGGTCGAGTGGGCCATTGCCTGGACCGCTGCCGGCTTTGGAGAAGCGGACGGCTTCTCGCGCTCCTACTGTAACACCATCCCGACACCCGATGGCGGCACACACGAGGCGGGTCTTCGCTCTGCCATTACAAAGGGCCTTCGCAATTATGGTGAGCTGACAGGTCAGAAGAAGGCGAGCACCATCACTGCCGACGATGTCATGTCCTATGCTGGCATCCTGCTTTCGGTCTTCATCCGGGGGCCTGAATTCGTCGGCCAGACGAAGGACAAGCTCTCGACGGCGGCCGCCTTCCGCCTGGTCGAGAATGCCGTGCGCGACCGGTTCGACCATTGGCTCGCCGGCAGCCCGAAAGAAGCTGACAAGCTGCTGAACTGGGCGATGGAACGCGCCGATGAGCGTGCCAAACGCCGCAAGGACAAGGAAGTCGCCCGCAAGTCGGCGACGCGCAAGCTGCGCCTTCCCGGCAAGCTCGCCGACTGTTCTGCCAATTCCGGCGACACCGAACTGTTCATCGTCGAGGGCGACTCCGCTGGTGGTACGGCCAAGACGGCACGTGACCGGAAAACGCAGGCGATCCTGCCCCTGCGTGGCAAGATCCTGAACGTTGCCTCTGCCTCCACCGACAAGCTGGAAAAGAACCAGGAACTGTCGGATCTTATGCTCGCGCTGGGCACGGGTCTGAAGACGCGCTTCAACCTCGATGACCTTCGGTATGAGCGCGTCATCATCATGACCGACGCTGACGTCGACGGCGCCCACATCGCATCGCTGCTCATCACCTTCTTCTATCAGATGACGCCCGGCCTGATCGAAAGCGGGCGGCTCTATATGGCCATGCCCCCGCTTTACCGGCTCAGCCATAAGGGCAAGTCCGTCTATGCCATGGATGACGCGCAGAAGGCCGAGCTGATCGAGAAGGAATTCAAGGGCAGCGAAAAGGTGGAAGTCGGCCGCTTCAAGGGTCTCGGCGAGATGAATGCGCCGCAGCTCAAGGAAACGACGATGGATCCCAAGTCACGGACCCTGGCGCGGATCACGCTTCCCGATTCCATGGATGAGCTGACCGAGCTTAAACCAGCCGAACTCATCGACACGCTGATGGGCCGTAAAGCCGAGCACCGGTTCAAGTTCATTCAGGACAACGCCCAGTTCGCCGCAGACCTCGACATCTAGAACACTGCCCGGTCTGGCGCAGTTCTTGCGGCGGCGGGAAGGGAATCTTCACCCCTGTCTGTCATGGGACAGGGCTAGGACATCTCTGCGGGCTGGACTGTTTCATCCATGAGTATCGACTGGCACATCATGCGCGGCGCGGCCGACGGGACCGACCTCTTCTGCGCTGAACACACATTCCAGACCTTGCCGCTTTTCAGCGATAGCGCCCTTGAGGCGCTGCTCGATGCCTATCCCCGCGAGCGTCTCGGCATCTGGACATTTGGAGCTTATGGTGAGGGCGAAGACCTGCCCGTCCGGGGCACCGCAAACGGACTCACGGGGGCCGAAATCATGCAGGCGGTGCGCGGCGGGCGTATATGGCTGAATTTGCGCGCCACCAATGATCTCGTTCGCGACTATGCGGGCGTGGCAGACGATATCTTTGACAGTCTCCAGGCGCGGATGGGCCATCGCGCCATCAAGCGGGACATGAGTGTGCTCATTTCTTCGCCCGGGATCCATGTTCACTATCATCTCGATATTCCACTGGTGGCCCTGTTGCAGATCAGGGGCACCAAGACCCTCCACCTCTATCCGGCAACGGATCGCTTTGCGCCCACAGAGCGGCTGGAAGCCATCGCGCTTGGCGAAGGCGATGAGAGCCTCTTCTTCGACCCATCGTTTGAGGAGGCCGCACAGAAGGTCGAACTTTCGCCTGGCAGCGGCCTCTCCTGGCCGCAGAATGCTCCTCACAGGGTCCAGAATGGCGACATGGTCAATGTCTCGCTCTCCTGCGAATTCATGACCTGGCCGGCCCTCTTCCGGGCAAATGCGCTTTATGCCAATGCCCGGCTGCGCCGGTCTATTGGCGCGCGGCCTGGACGTCCCGGTGAGCCGGGAGTGGCGACGTTTGGCAAGGTCGTTCTCGCGCGGGCCATGAAGAAGCTGGAGCGCAGGAAGCCCGGACCAGCGGGTACGCCGGCAGGGTTCGTTCTCGACCTCTCATCTCCCGGCTGCACGCGCCCGATCGACAGATCGGCGCAGCAATGATCCCCGTCTGATCGAAGGTCAGCAGTTTCCTGAATTTCCCTGATTTCCCTTGCCCTGCCCCATTGCATACGCGGCCAAACCGGCCACTATGGACAAAATCAAATCTGGCTGAGGGGCTGACATGAAGTTTGCCATTCGTCTGGCAGCAACGCTGTCCGTCGCCGCGCTGCTTTCCGCGTGCGGCACTAATGAGACCGACACAAAGGACAAGAAGGCCGGGTCCGGCGAGGCGGAAGAAGCCGCCTTCGACCGAGATCCTTATCCGTCCACCTATAAGGCCTATCCCTCGGATGCCGTGCTTCTTCGGGATGCGACGGTCTATGACGGACTTGGCAATGTCTACGAGAATTACGATGTCCTGCTTCAGGACGGGAATATCGCCAATATGGGCGAGGACCTTGAAGCCGGTGACGATACCGAAGTCGTCGATGCCTCCGGCAAGTTCGTGACGCCCGGCATCATCGACAATCACTCTCACCTTGGCGTCTATCCTTCTCCAAGCGTGAGCGGGCTGCAGGACGGTAATGAGATTTCGGCCCCCGTCACGGCTGAGGTCTGGGCAGAACACGGGATCTGGCCGCAGGATCCGGGCTTTACCCGGGCCTTGGCTGGCGGCGTCACCTCGCTGCAGATCCTGCCCGGCTCCGCCAACCTCTTTGGCGGGCGCGGCGTCACACTGAAAAACGTGCTCTCGCGCACGGTGCAGGGGATGAAGTTTCCGGAGGCCCCATACACGCTGAAGATGGCATGTGGCGAAAACCCCAAGCGGGTCTACGGCTATGGCGGCGGACGGTTTCCGGGCGGCGCCCCCTATTCGCGGATGGGGAACGTCGCTGGCTATCGCGGGTCGTGGATCGAGGCGCAGGCCTATGACCAGAAATGGGATAGCTGGGAAGAGGAAGGCGGCGACATGCCGACCCGCAACCTCGAACTGGACACACTGCGCGGCGTTCTCGACGGCGACATCCTCGTTCACATGCATTGCTACCGCGCCGACGAGATGGCTCAGGTCATCGATATGTCCAAGGAGTTCGGCTACAAGGTCACCTCCTTCCACCATGCCGTGGAGAGCTACAAGATTGCCGACAAGCTCGCCGAGGAAGGCATCTGCTCGTCGATGTGGGCCGACTGGTGGGGCTTCAAGATGGAAGCCTATGACGGCATCCGGGAGAATATCCCGATGGTCCATAAGGCGGGCGCCTGCGCGATTGTTCATTCCGACAGCGATATCGGCATCCAGCGGCTGAACCAGGAAGCCGCCAAGGCGCTGGCTGACGGCCGGCGCGCCGGAATCGATATCTCCGATGCCGAAGCCTGGACGTGGCTCTCGGCCAATCCGGCAAAATCGCTGGGCATCTTTGACCAGACCGGCTCGCTCGAAACCGGCAAGGATGCCGATGTGGTGCTCTGGACGGGCAACCCGTTCTCCACCTACTCGAATGCAGAACGCGTCTATATCGATGGCGCCCTCATGTTCGACCTTGAGCGCCCGGACTACACGCCGGTAACCGATTTCGAACTTGGCCAGCCGGGTGAAGGAGACGTGAAATGATCCGCAAGCTAACCGCACTCGCCGCCTCGACCTCCCTGCTCGCGCTTTCTGCCGCGGCGCAGAACCTCGTGATCCAGAACGCAAACCTGTTTGACGGCGAAACCGTCCGCGAAAACGCGACTCTCGTCATCCGCGACGGCTCTGTTGTCGCGTGGGAGGATGGCGACACCCTGCCCAGCGGACTGGAAACCATAGATGCTGAAGGTGCCTGGGTGACGCCCGGGATTTTCTCGGCCTTCTCCCAGACAGGCATCGTTGAAGTCGACGCCGAGGACACAACGAATGACACCTCGGCTCCACAGTCCGGCTTCAGCGCAGCTCTGGACATGAGTGACGGCTTCAATCCGGCCGCCACCGCAATCGACGTGACCCGAATTGAGGGGGTCACACGTATTGCTGTCGCTCCAAGCCTTGGGTCCTCCCTGTTTGGCGGTCAGGGCTTCATCGCCTCCACGACCGGGGAGCCGGGTTCAGTGACCCAGAAGCGCGCTTTCACGTTCATAAACCTTGGCGAAGGCGGTGCAGGTCTCGCAGGCGGTTCGCGTCCTGCGGCCTGGGCGACGCTGCGGGCAGCCTTTGGTGATGCACGCGCCTATCCGGCCCGCTATCTTGCTCACAGCGAAGGTGACGCGCTCGGGCGGATGGATGCGGAAGCCTTTGCGCGCGCCGCACAAGGCAATCAGCTCATCATGATCGCTGTCAGCCGTGAGAGCGACATTCGCGAGATCATCGATCTCAAGAAAACAATGACAAATCTTCAAATCGTCATCGTCGGCGCTCAGGAAGGCTGGCTGGCCGCAGAGGCTCTGGCCGAGGCGGATATTCCCGTCATCATCGACCCCTATAACAACCTTCCCGGCAGCTTTGAGCAGCTTGGCGCAACGCAGGAAAACGCCGCCCGCCTTATCGAGGCAGGCGTGCAGACAGCCTTCGCCTATTTCGATGACAACAGCCATCAGGCGCGCCTTATCCTGCAGAGTGCCGGCAATGCGGTGGGCAGCGGGGTCGACCACACCGATGCGCTGCAGGCCATTACATCCGTTCCAGCCGACATCTTCGGTGTCGATGGCGCGGGACGCCTGACCACAGGCAGCATTGGAGATGTTGTCATCTGGGACGGCGATCCGCTCGAAGTCATGAGCGCGCCGGTCCGGGTGTTCATCGATGGGGAAGAACAGCCGCTTGATAGCCGCCAGACCAAGCTGCGCGACCGTTATCTCAACCTGGATGAAAACGAGAGACCGTTTGCCTATCGGCGCTGATCAGCGTTTGGCGACATTCTCGATCTTTTCGAGCGGCTCAATCGTCTGCACATAGCCGGCCTCTGCCGGGATGTGCAGACATGGATTGCCGTTCTCATCCTTGCCGACCACTGGCAGCACCGTCACCACCTTGCCCTCCCTGAAGCGGCTGATGGCCGTTGGCACGCTCTCGGCCTCAGCCAGCTTGCCGAGGTTCATCTTGGTTGGAAAGATGATGGTCGCTTCGCCGGCCGCTTCCATGTCGAGCGCCAGCTGGGGTGACAACCACACCGCATCGGTCGTCTCGCGGCCATCATGTGTTGCCAGCTGCTGCGGCGGGGTCGGCGCGAGGTAGAAATGGGTGTCGAAACGCTTCGGCATCATGTCCGGTGTGATCCAGTGGCCGAAATGGACCAGCGTATCGAGCGCGAGGACGAGATTGTTTTCCTCGATCAGCTCGACAAAACTCTTCTCCCGGCGGTCCACCGCTTCACGCAGCGGCGCAATCCTGTCCGCCACATCGACACCCACCAGCGGCGCGCCCTCGCCGCGCTCACCGGCGTGCCGTGCCAGTATGATCCCGGACTCCTCAAAGGCCTCCCGCAGGGCCGCGACGCGTGCTGTCCGGGCCTTGCCTTCATAATTGCCGTCGCTGAGCCCATCCCAGGCATCCGAGGCATCTTCTTCATTCGTCTTGCCGCCCGGAAAGACGAGCGCGCCCGCCGCGAAGTCGATCTGGTAGTGACGCTTCACCATCAGGACCTGAAGGTCGGGCGCGTCGCGCAGGAGGAGGACGGTGGCAGATAGTCTGGGCGCGGCGGCAGTCATAACGGGTCCTCCATCAAATCCGGCAAATTTGCAGGAAATCCACCCGTTCCGATCCGCGTGATCTCAACGAGCGTCTGTCATTGTTATCGTTCAAACAATCACAGACAGGGGTGCTCTATGCAACAGGTTCGGACACGGTCGTCGCGTCAACCCTCCATCGTTCCAGGCGCAGATGAACTGAGGCTCTCGCCCGTCATTCACCTGACCACTGGGGACATTGTGAACCTTGTGGCTGAAACCCAGTTCGCCTTCGATGACCGCGTTTCTTTCGGCGCTGGCGGCCAGCTTGTCAGCCGGATCAGCCCGGCGCTCTGGCTCGCGCACCAGGTAGAGGCCGTGGCGCGGCTGGCCTATGACCAGCCTTGCGCAACCGCGCGCCCGATCATCATCGAAGCGCCCATCGTCGCGCTCATGCATCCAGACACCCCAATAGCCTGCGAGGCCGCCGCGGCGCGCAGCCGGATCTGTCCACAGGAGATCTGCATTGAGGTTGATGACGCTTCACTGGCGCAGTCGAAAGCCGACGTCCTGAAAAGCATCGAGTCGCTGCGCCGGCGCGGCTTCCGCGTTGGCGTGAACGCCACGCGCTCCTGGTGCACGCCGCTGGATACGCGTCTTCGTCTGTTGCTGGATTCGGTACGCGTGGACGCCCGGAAGGTCTGGGTTGAGGCTGATCTTCTGAACCGCATCGAAGCGGCAAGCGCCTGCGGCATGGCCGTGATTGCAGAGCACGCCCGCTACCGTGACGGCGAAAAGCTGGCCGGTGTCGGCATTGAGCTCGGCCGCGCGCCGAAGGTCGACGCCTAGATCGCGCGCCTTGCGGCCTCTTCAGAAGGCGCGGCATCCATGGCCTTGGCCTGCTCTGAATAGAAGTCCAGCTTTTCCAGAAGATAGTCCAGGTCGCCCTTCGGGATAGCCTGGAACTGGGTCAGCACGCGCTCAATCATGCGCATGCGGAACCGCGCCTTGTCGTTCGGGCCGCCATCGACTTCGGTCTCGTGGAAGACGTTCACCGCCGCCTTGAATGCCGGGAGTAGCTTGCGCGGCAGGCCTGCCCTGTCAAAGATCGCCGCCAGCCCCCGAGGCCCCGCATCGTGGATCATAAGCCACGCCTTGCCATGCGTGACGCCTGCAAGCTCTGCCATGGCGTGCTCGACAAACTTCATCTGCCCGAGACAGAGCGCGCGCATGATGAGTGAGTTCGTCAGCCGGCCATTGAGGTCCAGCTGATGAACGAAATACCCCATGTCCTGGCTGCGGTCGGCCTGCTCCACCAGATCGACAGTCGCGCGCTCGCGCGCACCAGCAGCCAGATCAATTGCAAGCTGCGCCGGCAGCTCATGCCGGTTGACCAGCATGTCGAAGGCCTGCCCCGAAACCAGCGAGACCAGCTTTTCGGCAATGTGGACCGGGATATGCTCGCGCGCGATCAGTGCGGTCTTGACGCCTTCATCATCCCCGAACCGGTCGATGGAGCGATCATACGCCTTGTTGGTCCAGCTCGCGCCCCGGTTTCTCGCCAGGGCGGCGACCGCCTCGGCAACCCCTTCGCCCGCAATGGCTTCACAGAGCTCCCCATCGATCCGTTCACGTGACGCGATGGCGATCTGTTTGGCGCCGGCGACGGCGCGCACCAGCTCAATCAGGTCCTGATCCGTCAGCGAAGGCGAGTATTGCAGCACCGGCAGCGCCACAGTCTCAACGTCCCGGGCGAGCTTCAGGGCGACATCGCGTGGCAGGCGCGGTGAATTGCGCAGCGCGACAGAAAGCGTCTTGCGGACCAGTTCGGCGGCATCTTCAGCGAGGATCGCAATGATCTCCTCGGCGTGGTGCCGCTCGGTCTCATTCAGCGGGTCAGTCGCGATGCGCCGGCAAAGCTTGTGCGCAATCCCGGCCCGCTCATCCGGCGTCTCCCCTTTCATGAGCCGCTCAATGTCCTGTTCGGACAGTTGCGGTCGCATGCTAGAAATGCCCATAGGTAAAGCCTTCCCTCAGCCGAGGAATCAATTTGCTGACACTTCTATTGTGCCGGTTAATGTCCGGTTTACCAATGGGTCGGGCAGCAGACCCGAGAAAAACCTGGGAGAAAACATGCTCGAAGGAATTCGCGTCATTGAATACGCCACCTATATGGCCGCCCCTGGCGCCGGTAGCATCCTGAGCGACTGGGGCGCCGAAGTTATCAAGGTCGAGCCGCCCGGCGGTGACCCGATCCGTAAGTTCTTCGCCACCATCGGCACCGACATTCAGGACAATCCGGTCTTCGACTTCGACAATCGCGGCAAGAAATCCATTGCGCTCGACACGACGACCGAGGAGGGCCGCAAGATCCTGCGCGAACTGGCCGAAAGCGCGGATGTCTTCCTGACCAATGTCCGCCCTGGCGGCCTCGCGCGCTCTGGCCTCGACTATGAGGGTTTGAAATCGGTCAATCCGAAACTCGTCTATTGCAGCCTCACCGGCTATGGCCTCGAGGGGCCGGATGCGGACAAGCCCGGCTTCGACGTCGCCAGCTTCTGGGCACGCTCCGGCGTGGCGCATTCGACCATTCCTAAAGGCGGCGAGCCCTTCCCCTGCCGCACGGCCTTTGGGGATCACACGACAAGTATTGCCGCCGCCGCAGGTATCTGCGCAGCCCTGGTCGAGGCGGGCAAGACGGGTAAGGGCCGCCTGGTCGAAGCGTCTCTTCTGCGCACCGCGCTCTTCACACTGGGCTCCGATTTCGCGATCCAGCTCTTTTTCGGCCGGCTCGGCTCAACCAAGCAGCGGCATGAGCAGACCGTGCCGATAATGAATTTCTTCCGCACCAGCGACGACCACTGGCTGTGCATCGTGGCACGCCAGGGCAATTCCGACTGGGCGCCGATCTGCCGCGTTATCGGACGCGAGGACCTGATAGAGGATGAGCGGTTTGCCTCGCCAAAGGCCCGCAGAAAGAACAGCGTCGACTGCGTTGATATTCTGGATGAAGGCTTTGGCCGGATGACCAAGGAGGAAGCGGCAAAACGACTCGACGAACACTCCATCGCCTGGGCGCCGGTCCAGACGCTGGCAGAGGCAGCAAAGGACCCGCAGGTGAAAGCCGCAGGCGGCATTGTCGACCTGCCCTCTTCGGCAGACGACGGGTCGACCTTTCAGTCACCCGCCTCGCCAGTGCGCTTTCCGGGCGCCGATGACGGGCCCAAGGGGCCGTCTCCGAAGTTTGGCCAGCACAGCCGCGAGGTGCTTGCTGCGCTGGGACGCAGCGAGGCAGAGATCGCTCAATTGCTTGAGTCGGGCGCCGTTTCGGATGGGGCAAAGCCCGCAAAATAGGTGCGGATTTCGGCGCCGCGTTCTTTTTCAAGGGCGATACAAAGCTCGATACTCTCGCGCGCTTCGGCCAGCGCCCGCTCATAGCCGGGCGCAAGGTCCCCATGCGTCTCAAAAAGGGCTTCAAGCTCATCAATTGCCGCAGGCGAGCAGAGATCTGATGCCAGACGCGGCGTCGAGCGCGGGCGCTGACCGGGAATGCGGGTCACGAATTCAGGATAGTTGGACTGGAGCCAGCGCCAGGCTGCAGCCTGCGTCGGCTTCTGTCGCATCTGGCCCGCCATGATCGTATAGGTTTCCCGGGTGCCGAGCTTGCCGGACATGGTAAGATCGAGGATGATGGGTAGCAGCTCCGGATCCCGGTTCTGACCGATGGCATAGGCGACAGCCTGCTCATAGGTCGGGTCATCAATGTCTGAAAGCGACGCAAGCATGGCATTGAGGAAAGGCTCGCCGCCTTCCTGAAAGCCGATGGCCAGTGCTGTGGCGAAATCATCGCTGGTCAGAGGGCGCACGTCGCCTTCTACGGGACGACCGACATAAGCATTTGCGGCACGCGCAAAGTCCTCTCTCAGCGTCTGGTCATTCCCGGTACGCGCCAGAAAACCTTCAAGCCTTGAGGTGATGATGCGATCACGATCACGACCTGACCCTGCAGCCGCTGCAAGCCGTGGGCGGAACACACGCGAAACCTCACTTTCGAATCCCGCCCGCGCGGCCTCTTCGTCTGCGACCGCCTGATAGAGCCCTGCATAGGTGCGTACTGCCTCCTCAATCACCTGGCGTTCCTCATGCCGCGTTCCGGCATTTGTAATGGCCATCAGCAGAGGCAGGGAAAGCTGGCCTGCCTCAAAGCTGGCCCGGGCACTGTCTATGGCGACCATGGCCTCACCCGGTTCAAGCGAGGCAAAATTGACGGCCAGCAACGCCCATTGCGCCTCCGGCATGGTGAAACGCCAATAACCGGCCCCGCCCGCATTCGGCATCACCCAGTCCGGACAGGAGTCCAGTGCCTCAAGCGGCAGCGTCAATTCCGGCTCGCTCATCATGGTGCAGACCCGCTCGCGGCGCTCCCCGCTGGCCGCGATCATGCAGAAGGGAACCGTCCAGCGGCGGCTTTCCTCAATCGGGCTGCCAAGCGGCTGATAGCGGCTCTGGGAAAGAGTGACCTCGGGCGTGCGCCCTTCACGGCATTGCAGCCCGGCATCGATCACCGGCAGCCCGGACTGTTCGACAAAGCTGCGAAAAGCGGTGGTGAGGTCCGGCTCGCCGGTCTCCTCGGCAATCACCTCAAAGAATTGCGGGCTGTCGGCAACGGAATCCTCAAACCGTTCGATGTAACGGCCCAGTGCGGGGCGGAACGTCTCCGCGCCGAAATAGGAATCGACCATCGCAATGACGGCAAGACCCTTGTCATAGGTGATGGAGTCATAGGCGTTGCGGATGTCCTCATTCATCGTGATCGGCTCACGCACCGCCCGTGCACTGGCAAGACTATCCAGCGCCATGGCGCTGATACTGTCGGCCACCGCATCAAGCTCATATCCGCCCTCGGGCTCCATATCAGCCAGGACGATCCCGGTGGCCCAGCTTGCGAAACCCTCCTTCAGCCAGAGATCGTCCCACCAGGGCGGTGTGACGAGGTCGCCGAACCACATATGTGCAAGCTCGTGGCTGTGAATATTGAGAAGGGACCGGCGCGCCGCGGGGCCGCTATTGGCCCCATAGAGAATACGGCTCTCACGATAGGTGATGGCAGCGGCCAGCTCCGTTGCACCGCTCGGCCACTGTGGCGCCGCGATGATATCAAGCTTCTCATAGGGGTAAGGCACGCCAAGTTGGCGTTCGAAAAAGCTCACCATTGGCTCTGTCATCATGAGGGCGTAGGAAATCTCGCTCCCCTTGCCTTGCCGCGTATAGCCGGTCAGCGGCACAGGCGTGGCACGCACCTCATTCGGCGACAGCGCCGGCCCTTCGACTTCATCGAATGGTCCGACGCCAAGCGACAGGAGATAGGTCGGCAGTGGCCGTGTGGTCTCGAAGACGACACGGGTAAGCCCCTCTTCCTCAAGCGTTTCGACGCGCTCGACAGGCGTGTTCGAAATGGCCATGGCGTCTTCTGGAACGGTCAGCGTTATATCGAACGGCGCCTTGAAGCGCGGTTCGTCAAAGCCTGGCATGAACCGGCGCGCCTGGATGCTTTCGGACTTGGCCAGCGCATAGGCGTTGCCCTGCTCCTCCACCTTGAAGAGACCGGCCAGATTCGCGTCAAAGGGGGCGGTATAGCGGATTGAAACTTCAGCACTTCCCGAGCTGACGCGACGGGGAAAATTGATCCATGCCACGCCGGAATTCAGCACATCCCGCCACGTCGCAGACTCGTCCTCCAGAAGCTCGCTGGTCACGCGGACATCCCGGATTTCCAGTCCCTGACCATGAAGCCAGACTCCGTCCGCAGGCTTGTCAAATTCCAGGTCTATCGTGACCGTTCCGCCAAACCTCTCTTTGCGCGGATCTATGGTCAGGTCCATCTCATAGGCCGTCGGACGCACACCGCCGGGCAAGGGCCCGCGCGGTGCGGCTTCATAAAGCTCAGCCAGGCCCGGCTCCTTCTTGCGCGGTGTCGGGCCGCAAGAAGCCAGGGCAAAGGCGAGAGCGAGAGAAAGGACGAAACAGCGGAACATGAAGACCCCTTAATCTTGTCCTTATGGCATAGGGTCGACGGGCACCGCAGGTAACCCCCTAAAACTCCCCTCCACTGTGATCGATGCACGCCAGTTGAGCATGCGCGCATGGTGCGGAGGCTGAATCGCGCCTATAAGGGCGCCATGAAAATCGCGACCTGGAATGTCAACTCGATCAAGGCCCGTATGGCGACGGTGCTTGATGTGCTGAAGGCCATCGATGCGGATGTCGTCTGCCTTCAGGAGATCAAGTGTGAAACCGACAGTTTCCCGTATATGGAGATCGAGGAACTCGGCTATAATTGCGCTGTGCACGGGCAGAAGAGCTATAATGGCGTCGCCCTGCTGTCGCGCTATCCACTTGAGGACATCGTCACCGGCCTTCCCGGCAATGAGGATGACGATCAGGCCCGTTATGTCGAAGCACTTGTCCTCGCGGACCGGCCCGTCCGTGTTGGCGGTCTCTACCTGCCGAATGGCAATCCGGCGCCCGGCCCCAAATACGACTACAAACTCGGCTGGATGAAGCATCTGAAAGCGCATGCGGCGCAGCAGCTCAAGCTGGAGGAACCCTTCCTTCTGGCCGGCGACTATAACGTCATCCCGCGCGACGAGGATTGCTGGGATATCGCTGTCTGGCGTGATGACGCCCTTGCCCTTCAGACCACGCGCGCCGCATTCCGCGAGCTCAAATGGCTCGGCCTGACAGAGGCCTATGAAGCCGCCGATGGCCGCGCACATGAATACAGCTTCTGGGACTATCAGGGCAGCGCCTGGAAGAAGGGCCACGGCATCAGAATCGATCATCTCCTGCTCTCGCCGCAGGTGGCGGACCGTCTGGAAGGTGTCGAAATCTACAAAAAGGCACGCGAAATGGACAAACCGTCCGACCACGTGCCGGTGATTGCGACCCTGGCAGACTAGCTGGCGCTAGCCTTCATTGGCGCAATTGGTGTTGTAGGCTGAAACACGGGCATTTGTACGCTCAGCCTTTGTTTGCAGCTCTGTATCGAGCGCACGTAGTTGCGCTTTCAGCTCGTCATAGTCCGCCTTCGCGGTATCGGCGCGGGCCGCATGATCTGAACTGAAATTGCGCACAGTCTGCGCGTCCTCCCAGGTCTCACCGGCGGTTTCGACCTTCTCCAACAGCGCGGCCCGATCCGCCTTGAGGTCCAGGGCGGCAGTCTGCGCCTTGCGGATAGCTGCCGCCTGTTCGGCACAGCTTTCAGATGCAAAGGCGGCAGGTGTCGAAGCGATCAGGCCAAAAGCGATTGCGGCCGCGGGCAGGAAATGTGTCATCTTGAGCATCCTTCTGAGGCTATCAGGACCAGCCTGAAGCCTCAGTGAACGAGATGACCATTCCATGGCCGCAATCTGCAGCTTTTACGGCGATCTAGAGATCGGCGTAGACGTGGCGCTCTGCCTTGAAGCCTTCATGCGTGACCGCCCCCTCATGGGCCGGGCCGACCAGTTTGGAGAATTTGGCAAGCGCACCGGAGGCATAGCGCGTTTCGCGCGGCGACCAGGTCTTCTTGCGCTCGGCAAGCTCTGCCTCGCTGACCTCAAGGTCGATCGTACCCTTTTCGGCATCGATCGAAATCATGTCGCCATCCTTGATCAGGCCGATGGGGCCGCCTTCCTGGGCTTCCGGGCCGACATGGCCGATACAGAATCCGCGCGTCGCACCGGAGAAACGCCCATCGGTGATAAGCGCCACCTTGTCGCCCATGCCCTGCCCATAAATGGCTGCCGTGGTCGACAGCATCTCGCGCATGCCGGGGCCGCCTTTGGGCCCTTCATAGCGGATGATCAGGACATCGCCTTCATTGTAGTCCTTGTTCTCGACTGCCTTGAAGCAGGCATCCTCGCCATCAAAGACGCGGGCAGGGCCGCGGAACTGGAGCGACTGAAGGCCTGCGACCTTCACAATACCCCCGTCCGGGGCGAGTGAGCCCCAGAGGCCGACGACGCCGCCCGTCCTGGTGATCGGCTTGCTGGCCGGTGAGATGACTTTCTGGTTCGGGTCCCAGGTCACCTCTTCAAGGTTCTCCGCCCATGTCTTGCCCGTGACGGTGATACAGTCGCCATGGATAAGACCTTCTTCCAGAAGGGTTTTCATGAGCATCGGCACACCGCCGGCTTCGCCGAAATCCTTGGCGACATATTCACCGCCGGGCTTCAGGGACGCGATGTAAGGCGTTTTTTCGAAGATCCGGGCGACGTCCTTCAGCTGGAAGTCGACCCCGCACTCATTCGCCATGGCGGGCAGGTGAAGCGCCGCATTGGTGGAGCCGCCAGTGGCCGCGACGACGACGGCGGCGTTCTCAAAGGCTTCACGCGTGCAGATATCCCGCGGGCGCAGATTGGTCTCAACAAGACGCATGACAGCCTCGCCCGAGGCGACCGCATACTCATCGCGGTTTGTATATGGCGCTGGCAGGGCCGAGGACAGCGGCAGCGCGAGGCCGATGGCCTCTGACACGCAAGCCATTGTATTTGCGGTAAATTGCCCGCCGCAGGCCCCGTCACCCGGACAGGCAAGCTTTTCCAGCGCGTGCAGCTTTTCCTCGGTCATATCATTATTGCCGGCTGCATGGGCGCCGACTGCTTCGAACACGTCGAGAACGGTCACATCCTTGCCTTCGAACCGTCCCGGAAGGATGGAGCCGCCATAGAGGAAAACCGACGGCACGTTGAGGCGCAGCATGGCCATCATCATGCCCGGCAAAGACTTGTCGCAACCGGCCACGCCAACAAGCGCATCATAGCCGTGGCCGCGCATGGTGAGTTCGACGGAATCTGCAATGACTTCGCGCGAAACGAGCGAGGAGCGCATGCCTTCATGGCCCATGGCGATGCCGTCTGTGACGGTGATGGTGCAGAACTCACGCGGGGTGCCGTCGCCAGCCTTTACGCCTTCAGAGACGGCGTGAGCCTGGCGCATGAGGGTGGTATTGCAGGGCGCCGCTTCATTCCAGCAGGAGGCGACGCCGACAAAAGGCTTCTGAATATCCTTTGTCGACAGGCCCATAGCGTAATAATAGCTGCGGTGCGGGGCGCGGGACGGGCCTTCAGTGACGTGGCGCGACGGCAGGCGGGATTTGTCCCAGGTCTTGCTCATTTCGGCGGCTCCTCGAGCTAGTGATCTTCGCCGATGTGAATAGAAGCCAGAGTCGCCCGGCGCTAGTGGGGTGCGGCGAATTTCCGCTGGAAAGTCTGCGAAAAATTCTGCCCTTTGGGCCTCAAAATACGGTGTATGGACGGTGCATGGACGGTGTTTCTGACGGTGCACGGGCGGTGTTTGGCAAAATTATTCCAATTTCAGCCGCATCAGGAATTCGAGGTCGCGATGATTCCCGACCGGGAAATCGAACTCTCCGACCTTCTCGAAACCGAACCGCTCATAAAGCGCGCGCGCCCGGTCATTCTCCGAAAAGACACTGAGATAGAGTTCGGGCGCCTGCGAAATCTTCGCCCAGTCGATGGCCTCTTCGATGAAGTGCGAGCCAAGCCCCCTGCCCTGCAGCGGCTGATCGACATAGACGCGCATCAGTTCAACCGACCCTTCGGCAGCCTCTTTAGCCGGCAGCTCCAGCGGTGAGCAGACGAGATAGGCCGACAGCGTTTCGTCGGGGAGCGCGGCGACCCGGACGAGGAAGTCCGGGCTCTCAATCATGTCGGCATAGACTGCCTGAGTATGCGCTTCATCAAGATAGGCGTGGAGGTCGGCCTTTGAGTAGATATGGCCGAACTTGCCGATGAAGGTGCGCCGGCCGAGCTCCGCCAGGGCTGCGGCGTCGCCCAATACAGCTGCGCGGATCGTAATGCCGGTCAGGTCAGAGGCCATCTGAGACCACTATTCCTCAGGTCCGAAAATCGCGGTTTCCAGACCGCCATCGGCGTCCATCATGCCGCGATACATGCCTTTGGAGTTGAAGACATAGGCGTACTGGCCCTCACCGCCCATGACGATGACGCCGCCATCGCCGCCAAGGTCTGCGACCTGGCCGAGGGCGTTGTCGGCGGCGGTTTCGATGTCTTCGCCCGCAAGCTCAACACGCGAACAGATCGTTTTCGCGACACCGACGCGGATAAAGTACTCACCGTGACCGGTCGCTGAGACCGCGCACACCCCGTTCTCCGCATAGGTCGCCGCGCCGATCAGGGGCGCGTCACCGATACGTCCGTGCATCTTTGCCGTCATGCCGCCTGTCGTCGTTGCGGCGGCGAGGTTGCCGTTCTGGTCGATGGCGACAGCGCCCACCGTGCCATGGCGGTCTGCATCCGTGCGCTCGCGCGTCTCCAGCACACGTTCCAGCGCTTCGCGGCGCCGCTCGGTGGTGAAGTAGGAGTTCTCAACCAGCTCAAGGCCCACCGATTCAGCGAAGCTGTCAGCGCCCTCGCCCGCGAACATGACGTGTTCGGACTGGTCCATCACGGCGCGGGCCGCAAGGATCGGGTTCTTCACGCGCGTCACACCGGCGACCGAGCCGGCATCGCGGTTGCTGCCTTCCATGATGGAGGCGTCGAGTTCGTGGATGCCTTCTGCCGTCATGACCGCGCCATAGCCTGCATTGAAGAGCGGATCGTCTTCCATGGTGAGGACGGCGGCCTGCACCGCGTCGAGCGAGGAGCCGCCATCAGAAAGGATATCGGCCCCGGCCTGAAGCGAGGTTTCAAGAGCCGCCCTGTAAGCGGCCTCCTGCTCATCGGAGAGGTCTTCGCGCAGGATGACCCCTGCCCCGCCATGAATGACGATACGCCAGTCAGGCGCTTGGGCTGTCGCCATGTCGGCCTCCGTCTCGTCTCCAGCGTCGGTGGTCTCAATAGCTGACTCTGCGCCTTCATTCGTCGCGGCGCCAAGCTCCGACTGTTCAGGGGCTTCGGGCGCGCAGGCAGCGAGCGCCACGATAGCGAATAGTCCGGCATAGAGGGGCTTCATGATCTTACCTTCCCGTGTCAGCTGAGCGCAGCCAATTGTTCACGTGCCGAGCGCAGCTTGGCAAGGGTGGCCGTCCATTCGGTGATCCGTTCGCGGTTCTCCTCGACGATCTCCGGCGGGGCCTTGGCGACGAAGTTCTCATTCGAGAGTTTCTTTTCAGTCCCCTCAATGTCCTTGCCGAGCTTTGCCATCTCCTTGTCGAGACGGGCGACCTCATCCGACAGGGTGATGAATTCCTGCACTTCGAGCGCGATGGTCTCTTCGCCGGACGCAATTGTAACTGCGCCGGACGGCTTCTCGGCCGCGATATCAAAGCTGGAGAGGCGGGCGAGCTGCCTGATCGGCGTCTCGTTTTCCTTTGCCCAGCCTTTCACCTTGTCAGACGCGCCGATCAGCGAGGCAGGCACTTGCGCGCCGGCCGGCACATTGAGGACAGACCGAGTCGAGCGGATTTCGGAAACCGTATCCAGCACCCATTGAAGCTCTGCTTCGGCTTCATCGTCGGACCAGGCGTCGGCAAAGGCGGGCCAGTCCTGCACCATGAGGAAGTCCGGACGCTTGCGGCCCTCCTGTTCTGTCTGTGCCCAAAGCGCTTCAGTCACGAAAGGCGTGAAGGGGTGAAGCAGCTTCAGCGTCTGGTCGATGACCCAGCCGCAGGCCTTGCGGGTTTCGGCTTTTGCCGCTTCATCCTCACCATTCATGACCGGCTTGATCAGCTCGATATACCAGTCGCAGAGCACGTTCCAGATGAACTGGTAGAGCGCCTCGGCCGCTTCATTGAACTTGTAGGCTTCGAGCGCACGCGTGACAGCGGCAGCTGCCTTGCCAAGTTCGGCCGCGATCCAGCGATTGAGCGGGAGCTTGAGGTCGCCGGGTTTGAGGTCATGGCCGAACTCGCAACTGTTCATTTCCGCAAAGCGGGCGGCATTCCAGAGCTTGGTGGTGAAGTTGCGATAGCCTTCAACGGCCTGCGGGGAGAGGCGGATATTACGCCCCTGCGCGGCCTGACGGGCGAAGGTGAAGCGCAGGGCATCGGCGCCATACTGATCGACCAGTTCCAGCGGGTCCATGGCATTGCCCTTGGACTTGGACATCTTCTGGCCCTTCTCATCCAGCACGAGGGCGTGGATGTAGACGTCATGAAAGGGCACTTCGCCGTCCATGAAGTGAAGGCCCATCATCATCATCCGGGCGACCCAGAAGAAGATGATGTCATGCGCTGTGACCAGCACGCTGGTCGGATAATATTGTTTCAGGGCTTCGGTGTTCTCTGGCCAGCCTTGCGTCGAGAACGGCCAGAGGGCGGAGGAGAACCATGTGTCGAGGACGTCAGGATCTTGAAACAGCTTAACATATAGTTCTTGATCACCGCCCAGTCTTCCGTATTCCATTGCAGGAATATCTCGATCGTCGAAAGAGACCTGAACATCATCCCCATAGTACTCTTTCGCCTGAGCCAGAGCTTCAGCTCTAGATAAAGCGCAGAATATTTTTGGCCCCCGGATATTACTCATCAGCTTTGAAACGCCGCCCGACATGGCGCCTTCAATTTTATGAGTTTCTTCTAGCACGGACTTCTGCGGCCCATACCAAACTGGCACTTGGTGCCCCCACCAGAGCTGGCGGGAGATGCACCAGGGCTGGATGTTGTCCATCCAGTTATAATAGGTCTTGGTCCAGTTCTCAGGCACGAATTTGGTCTTGCCGGACCGCACCGCCTCGATCGCCGGTTTCGCCAGCTCTTCGGCCTTCACGAACCATTGGTCGGTGAGCATCGGCTCAATCACCACGCCGGAGCGGTCCCCGAAGGGCTGGGTGATCAGCTTGTCCTCAACCTCGATCATCAGGCCATCGGCATCGATGTCAGCGACCACCTGCTTGCGCGCCTCATAGCGGTCGAGCCCACGATACTTGTTCGGCACCAGATTGAGCGCGTCCACGTCGGCAGCAGTCGCCTGTTTTCCCGACGCGATTTGTTGAGCTTCCATCGCGCTCTCTTCGTAGCTCGGACCCTCAGTGCGCATCCGAGCTTCCATATCCATCAGCCGGTACATCGGGATATTGTTGCGCTGGGCGACGCCATAATCGTTTTCGTCATGCGCGCCGGTGATCTTCACCGCGCCAGAGCCAAAGTCAGGATCCGGGTAATCGTCGGTAATGATCGGGATCAGACGGCGATGCTCTTTCGGGCCGACCGGGATCTCGCACAGCTTGCCGACAATCGGGGCGTAACGCTCATCGTCCGGGTGCACGGCCACGGCGCCGTCGCCGAGCATGGTTTCCGGCCGTGTCGTGGCGATGGAGATATAGTCGCGCTCTTCCTCCAGCGTGACATTCCCGTCCTCGTCCTTTTCGACATAGGTGTAGGTCTCCCCGCCCGCGAGCGGGTATTTGAAATGCCACATATGGCCTTTCACATCCCGGCTCTCGACTTCGAGGTCGGAGATGGCCGTCTGGAAGTGCGGATCCCAGTTCACCAGCCGCTTGTCGCGGTAGATGAGACCTTCATTGTAGAGGTCGACAAAGACCTTGCGGACCGCTTCCTGCATCTGGTCGTCGGGGTTGTCCCGGTCGCCCATGGTGAAGCGCTCATTCTCCCAGTCGCAGGAGGCGCCGAGGCGTTTCAGCTGCTGGATGATCTGTCCGCCGGACTGTTCCTTCCACTGCCAGACGCGGTCGATGAAGGCCTCGCGGCCCAGGCTGGCGCGGCTCTCGTTTCCGTCCTGGGCAAGCTGGCGCTCAACCACCATCTGCGTGGCGATACCGGCATGGTCCGTGCCCGGCTGCCAGCGGACATTCTTGCCGCGCATACGCTCAAACCGGACAAGGATATCCTGAAGCGTGTTGTTGAGGGCGTGGCCCATATGCAGGACGCCGGTGACGTTTGGCGGCGGGATGACGACCGAATAGGCCTGCGCACTCGTATCGCCGGAGGGGCGGAAGCATCCCGCCTCTTCCCAGCGCTCATAGATGCGCCCTTCGGCGCTCTGCGGATCGAAGCGTTGGTCAAGCATTTGGTCGGTCCATCATTGTCGGTCAGAAACTACAAAAGAAAAGGCGCGCCGTTTCGGGCGCGCCTCGTCTCTATATCAGGGTGTGAACGAGGGTCTAGCGCGCCATGCGGGCGATACGCTGTACTTCTTCCTCGACCTTGCGCTCAACGATGGCCGGGAGGTTGGCATCGAGCCATTCCTTGATCATCGGGCGTAGAAGCTCGCGCATGAGACCATCGAGCGTGTTGGGGTTGGCTTCTTCCTCGCTGCTGGAGCGTTTGACCATCAGCTTGCCAAGCGCGGTGGCGGCGGCGCCGGCGATACGCTCATCGGTCAGGGCCTCGCCGCCCTGAGAAGCGGAAGACGTGTAGGACTCGGTCATCTGAGGCTCCGGCTCTGGGGCTGCCATGTCGGCGATAGCGGGTTCGGTTTCAGGCTCCACATCGACCGGCGGGGCCTGATCGATATCCGGAGCGAAGCTGGTCTCCTGCGCGGCCGGTTCCCAGCTCGTTTCGGGCTCAGGCTGCGGCGCGACGCCGGCGAACGGGTCATTGCCTGCATCCTGCTCCGTCATGAAGTCAGGCTCGGGCTCGCTGTCCATATAGGACGGCTGGTCCATGTCCGGGTCCGCTTCGGTCTGCGGAGCTGCGAGCTCTTCCGGTGTCCAGGTCGCCCCCGGCGAATCGGCGGCGCGGCGCACGGCAGGCGATTCGGCAACCGGCGTGTCGTCTTCCTCGGCCAGGCCGAAGTCGAAATCTTCCAGATCATCGTCACTGTCGTCGAAGGCGTGGGGCTGATTATCGTAGGACTGCGGTGTCTGCGGCGCGAACTCTCCGGATTGATCTGCTTCGCTGCCACGGTCGCCAAGATCGTCGAACATGTCATCATCGACATCGGCCAGCATGTTGCCGGAGGTGTCGGCGTCTTCCATCAGGTCGAAGTCCGATTCGCCGGCATCATGGCGCTGTTCGGTATGGCTCTGTTCACCCGAAAGATACCGCTCTGACGTGTTATCGAAGGCGTCATCTTCCTCGGTCTCCGACATCACATCGTCGAGGGAAAGATCGTCAAAATCATCGTCACCGGCGACATTCACGTCTACCGAACCGGAACTCTGGCTTTCCGAGCGGGCGGCGGGACGCGAGGTCTCGCCATCATCGGCGATGATCTTGCGGATGGAGGCAAGGATTTCCTCCATTGTTGGTTCGGATTGCGCTTTGTCCGCCATTTTCAGCTCCCGCAGAAAAGAATGTATGCCTCAATCCGGCTACACCGCGCCAGTTAATATGATGTTATGCCGGATTCGCGGCGCGATACACCCGTGGGCCTTGTATTAACCAAGGCTGAGGCCGAGACGCGCCGGCGTCAACTGGCCCATTGCGGCGAGCAGGGTGTGGGCGGCGACATAGCGGTCGCGCTCCGCCGTCACCTGCGAGAGGCGCGCTTCGAGGAGCTCCTGCTCCTGGTCCAGCACATCGAGCGTGGTGCGCACACCGACGCTGAGCTCTTCCTGCGCGCCTTCATAGGCCAGCTCTGCGGCCTCGACCTGGCGGCCGGAAGCCTCGACGGCGCGGTCGGCGGCCAGGAAACCATACCAGGCGCGCGCGACGCTGGTGCGCACCACACGCTCACTGAGGGCGATACGGCTGGCGGCCTGCTGGCGCGAGAGCTGGGCTTCGCGCACGAGCGAGGTGTTGAGACCGCCCGTGAAGAGCGGGAAACTGGCCTGGGCGCCAGCGAGCATGCTGGAATCGGTAAAGCCTTCGGTGTGGTATTCCTCAACGCCGGCCTGCGCGATGAGAGAGACTTCAGGCTTCAGCGCGCCGCGGGCGACCTCGACCGACCGGCGGGCGGCCTGTTCGGCAAACCGGGCCGCTGTAATGTCCGGATTGGCATCAAGGGCGACGGCGAGCGCGGCCTCAAAACTCTCGGGCAGCTCCGGGACGGGCGGGAGCGGCGCGAGCAGGTCGGCCGCTTCCAGTCCGGTGAGCAGCGCATACTGGGCGAGCGCGGCTTCAAGGTCTGCCTCTGCCGAGGCGAGCGCGGCGCGCCCCCCTTCGAGGCGGGCGCGGGCCAGCGAAACGTCTGTACGGGTGGTGTCGCCCACCTCGAACCGGTCGGAGGCGGCGGTGAACTGGCCCTCAAGCAGGCGGATACTGTTCTCACGGATGGAGATGACCTCACGCGCCCGCAGGATGTCGACATAGGCGATGAGCGTGTCGAGCAGGATGGACTGGCCGGCCGAGTTGAGCTGGGCGCCCGCCGCAAGCGCTCCGGCTTCGGCCTGCTGGACGCCTGCGGTGATGCGCCCGCCTGTATAGACGGGAAGGCGCGCCTCGATCTGGGCGGAGGCAACAGGCCGGTCACCCAGATTGAAGGCGAAGGGGCGGTTGGAATCGACCGATTCGTAGACATAGCTGCCGAACAGGCTGACCGTGGGTTTGCGCTGGGCGCGGGCCTGCTCGATCCGCTCGCCGGCAATGGCCGCCGAATCGCGCTCGGCCTCGAGGGCGGGATTGTTCAGCCAGGCCGCCGACAGCGCATCCTGCAGCGTTTCACCTTGCGCCGGCAGTGCTATCAGCACCACCCCCACTGCCAGCAGTGTTGAGGCATATCTCGTTCGACGCATCGCCCTGCCCTCCCTCGGCAGGCATGACCTTACACGGCTTCAGGAAGAAAGTGAACACTGTTCACTTTGCGAATGGTGTATGCTCGTTATCCGCGTTCCTGATCATATCTCTCAACGTCTGAAGTACCAGTGGAAACTGGTCGAACCCATCCCTCGCCAGGAAGTGACCGCCTGTTTCGGCAGGCAGGAAATCTGCGTCGATGTCTTCGGCGAGCGCCTGGCTCTGGCGATGAGGGACGATTGGATCATCCTTCGCAGAGATGACAGCCCGCCTGCTGGCGATCTGCCTGATCCGGCCGGCATCGAAAGGCGCGTCCATATAGGCGTCGAGGGCCGGAATGGCTGGCAGCCTGCCGGGGAAGCCCGACACCAGCAGCAAGCCGCCAAGCTCGCTGTCGTCATCCAGGCCGGAGAGGTAGCGAAGCACCGTAATCGAGCCGAGGCTGTGGGCGACGATATAGGTTTTACGGTCGGGCGTGCCGATCTCGTCTGCCAGGGCCTTTTCCCATTCAGCGGGGTCGGGATCATCCGATTGTGGCAAGGTCAGGCGGACGGCCTCGCCGCCACCGGCTTCTATCCGGGTCTCGAGCCACTCGAACCAGTGGTCGTCCGGACCCGCCATGTATCCGTGGACGATATAGGTCTTCGTGCCGGCAAAGGACTTCGTTGCCTTGGGCGGCGCGAGGCAGGCCGCCACAAGCAGACCAGCAAAGAGTATGCCCGCGAAGAGGTAGGCTGATGGTTTCACCATGACCGGTCCTTTCTTTCCCATGAGGGTCAGAAGGTCGGGGATGGATGACGGGGCCGCAATGGCGGCCCACTAAACCCAGTGATTAGAAAACGAAGCTTTTGGGCTTTTCGAAACCGGGGAGACGGGGCGGGCAGCAATCGAAGACTTCGCGATAGGAGACGGTCTCACCAGCCTTGGTCCAGACACGGGCACGGCCAAGGTCACGGCCATGCGGGACAGCGGCGCCAAGACGGCCACCTTCTGCCAGCTGGGTGAACCAGGTCTCCGGCGCCTCTTCGATCAGGCCGCAGACGAGGATGATGTCGAACGGCGCCTGGTCGGCTAGGCCTTCGCGAAGGTCGCCCTGAACAGCGACCGCGCGGTCGAGGCCGAGCGTGCCGAAGCGGGCGGTAAGCTCATCAACCAGCTCATCGCTCTCTTCCAGGGCGATGACGGTTTCACAGAGACGCGAGAGAATGGCGGTCTCATAGCCGGCCCCTGCCCCGATGACGAGCGCGATGTCGGAAGGCTCCGGCTCCAGCGACTTGATCATCTTGCCGATGTCGCGGGGCGTCCAGAGCGCGCGCCCTTCGCTGGTCTCGATCTCGTATTCGGCATAGGCGATGGATTGCTCGCTCTTGGGCACGAACGCTTCGCGCGGCGTATGCAGGAAGGCCGATACGATTTCCGGGTCGGTCACATCATTCGGGCGGATCTGGGAATCCACCATAATCCGGCGCATCTTTGCGAAATCCATGGGCGCTTACCTTTCAGGCAATCCATTCTGAGGTATTCGTGTCGCCATATCTTAGCGCACGAGAGTGTGCAACGGCGCGCCATGTGCGAAACGCCGCATTCCTCCGTTGCAAGCAGCTGGAACCGCTGCTATCTGACGCTCCTCTCTTGGCACGGCCCTGTGGCGGAGTGGTGACGCAGCGGATTGCAAATCCGTGTACCCCGGTTCGATTCCGGGCGGGGCCTCCAGATACTTCCCACTCCCCCAAGATCATTCAGACCTCGAAGACCATCTTCATGGCCCCATCGACGCGCCGGTCGAAGATGTCATAGGCATGCGCGCCGTCCGATAGGGGCAGCGTGTGACTGATATAGCGCTCCGGCCTGATCCGTCCGGACTGGATCAGCGGGGTGAGATCCGGCCATTCCTGCGGCACAGAACACGTCCCGATGCGGAAGGTGAGCCCCATGGCGAACGCATTGGCCATCGGGAAGTCCATGGACCTGTCCTGAGAGACACCGATGACGGAAACCGTGCCCCGGCGCCCGGCAAAGCCGAGGGCCGCGCGGATTGTGGCGGAATGACCGACGGCCTCAATGACGCTGTCGCACATCTGGCCCTTGGTCGCTTCCTTCACATAGTCGCGCGCCGTCGCCGGGTCAGGTGTTTCGAGACCGATGGCGCGTCCCATGGCGCGGCGCTCCTCGACAAGGTCGATGCCGAAGACGCGGGCCGCGCCCATGGCAAGCGCGCTTTCGGCCGCCATCAGGCCAATCGGGCCAAGCCCGACGACCGCGACAGTGGCGCCATGTCCGATGTCGGCATTGCGCGCGCCGAACCAGGCGGTGGCGAGCGCATCGGTCATCATGAGCGCCTGATCCGCCGTAACCCCTTCCGGGACCTTCGCCGCGTTGAAGTCTGCCGCCGGCACGCGCACAAACTCTGCCTGGCAGCCCTGCAAGGCGGCCGACAGTCCATAACAGCGGCCGGAATTGGTCTCACAATTGACGACATTGCCGGCAAGGCAGGAGCGGCATTCCCCGCACCCGACAGCGGCCGATATCATGACCTTGTCGCCCACTTTCAGCTGATGGACGGAGCGGCCTGTCTCAACCACTTCGCCGACCGCCTCATGACCGACGCAATAGCCGGTATCCTTCGAAAAGGTTTCGCCGTGATAGATGTGCAGGTCGCTGCCACAGATCGCGCATTTGTCGACCTTGATGATGGCATCGCGCTCTTCCTCGATGCCCGGATCGGCCATGCTTTCAAACGCGATGTCCTTTGGGCCGCGATAGACGAGTGCTTTCATGGTCTGCCTCCGCTGCTCAGTTTACATTCGGTGCGTTGTATTCGCGGATCTTGAGCTTGCCGAGCTGGGACATGTGAACCTCATCGGGCCCGTCCGCGATGCGCAGGAAGCGGTTCAGGGTGAAGAAACGCGCAATCGGCGTGTCATTGCTGACACCCATTCCGCCATGCACCTGAATCGCGCGGTCGCAGACCGTCTGGGCCATTTGCGGCGCAATCACCTTGATGGCGCCGATCAGGTCTTTCGCCTGCTTGTTGCCGTACCGGTCCATCGCATCGGCCGCTTTCAGGGTCAGCAGGCGCGCCATTTCGATCTCACAGAAGCTTTTGGCAATGTCCTGACGGATCGAGCTCTGGTCGGAGAGCTTCTTGCCGAAGGCAACGCGGTTTTCGGCGCGGCGGGACATGATCTCAAGCGCCCGCTGGGCCTGCCCGATGGAGCGCATGCAGTGATGGATGCGGCCCGGCCCGAGGCGGCCCTGCGCAATCTCGAAGCCCCGCCCTTCGCCGAGGATCATGTTTTCCTTGGGCACGCGGACATTGTCGAAGAGAAGCTCACACTCACCGCCGGGCGAGTTCTTCGAGCCAAACACTGTCAGATGGCGGACAATGGAGATACCGGGCGTATCCGGTTCAACCAGTATCTGTGAATGCTGCTGGTGGCGTGGATTGTCGAGCAGCGTCTTGCCCATGACGATCCAGATCTTGCAGTTCGGGTTCATTGCCCCCGAAATCCACCATTTTCGGCCATTGATGACATAGTCGTCGCCGTCTGGAAGGATGGTCATTTCGAGATTGGTGGCGTCGGAGGAGGCGACCTGCGGCTCTGTCATGACATAGGCAGAACGGATATCGCCGGCGAGAAGCGGCTTCAGCCAGCGCTCTTTCTGTTCGGGCGAGCCATATTTCGCCAGCACTTCCATATTGCCGGTATCGGGCGCCGAGCAGTTGAAGAATTCGGACGAATGCGGCACGCGGCCCATGATCTCTGCCAGCGGGGCATATTCCAGATTGGTGAGGCCAGGGCTGTAGTCGCCATATTCCTCCGGCAGGAACAGGTTCCAGAGGCCCTCGGCCTTTGCGTGCTCCTTGATCCTGTCGATGCCGGGCCAGCGGACCCAGAGATTGGCCGGATCCTCATCCCAGGCATGGTACTCCTCTTCGGTGGGATAGACGTATTTGTCGAAAAAGGCTTCGACGCGGGCGATCAGGTCCTTGGTCTTCTGGCTATATTCAAATTGCATGAGCTTGTTTCCTTATCCCTTTGACGTGTTTTCAGCCGATCCAGCGCAGCGCGCGCTCGAGCAGCCAGATTGTTCTGCTGTGAAGATTGTCGCCGATATCCTTCGGCGCCTTGCCGGCGCAGGCGCGCGCATAGGTGCCCTCGAGGATGATACCGAGCTTGTAGCAGGCGAGAACGCCGTACCAGTCGATGGTTGAGAGGTCGCGGTCGGACTGTTTGCCGTAATGGGCAACGAGTTCGCTTGCCGCCGGAAAGCCTTCCCAGGGCTGGACGGCGACGGTGCCGTCATCCGACGTGTCGGCTTCATCCGGCCAGGTTGCCATCAGCCAGCCAAGATCGAGCAGCGGATCGCCGATGGTTGTCAGTTCCCAGTCGACAATGGCCGCCAGTTCCGGCCGGTCGAACCGGTACATCACATTGCCGAGGTGATAGTCGCCATGGATGATTCCGGGCCGGAAATTGCCGGGCCGGTTTGCCTCAAGCCAGTCACCGATCCGGTTGATTCCCGGCAGGTCCTTGCGGCCATCCCATTCGGGCATGTCGCCATAGCTTTCCAGCTGGGACTTCCAGCGGCTGACCTGACGCTCAAGATAATTGTCGGGTTTGCCGAACCCTTCCAGGCCGACAGCCTTATAGTCCAGCGCGCCCAAAGCGGCGATGCCATCCACGAGCGAGAGCCCCATCTGATGGCGAAGCTCCGGCGAGCTGACAAAGGGTTCAGGCATGCCCTGAGAGGGCGCATAGCCGTCGACCGGCTCCATAAGATAGAAAGCCGCGCCCAGAACCGTTTCGTCACCGCAAGCGGCGATCAGGCCCGGATGGGGGACGTCAGAGCCGGCAATTGCCGCCAGCACCCGGGCTTCGCGCCGCATGGTCTCATTTGAATTGGCGCGAAGCGAGGGCGGCGGGCGCCGTAGAACATAGGTGCGCCCTGCCCTGTCGAATTTCAGCAGAATGTTCTGTGTGCCGCCCGCAAGACGCACGGCGTTCTCGATTGGGCCGTTTCCCAGTGATTGCTCATCCATCCAGGATGCGAGCCGGGTCAGGTCTACGCCTGTCTCCACATTTCCTCTCCATTAAATCATTTGGATAATATGCTTGACGATCAAGAGACGCGAAGACAAGCCTTCCCCATGGTCCGCCTGAACGAAAAAGCTGAATCCGACGCGGTCGGCGCCCTGAAGCGGGCGGCGATGAAACTGTTCGCAGAGCGCGGCGTGGACGGCGTGACGGTACGCGAGATCGCAAGCGCAGCCGGACAGAAGAATCATGGTGCCGTTGGCTATCATTTCGGATCGAAAGCCGAACTCATCCGCGCTCTGGTCGTCGATGGGGCGCAGCTCATCGATGCGCGGCGGCAGGGCGAGCTGGCGCGATTCGCGGCAGATGGCGGCGAGCCGGCGCTGGAGGATGTTGTCGGGACACTGGTCTACCCCTCAATCGGCCTGGCCGGGCCGGGTGAGGAAGAATACTATAACCGGTTCGTGGTCCTGTTCGCGATGGCGCACAGGGACCAGTTCATGGAGGCGCTTGCCGGCCGGTGGAATACCGGCTTCCAGGCGTGCATCAAACTTCTGCGCGGCCATATGAGTCACCTGCCGCCGCGCCAGCAAACCGAGCGGATCGTCTTTATCGAATCCTATCTCGGCGCTGTTCTTGCTGCGCGTGAAACGCGCCTTGCCGATGACACGCGCGCCCACTCGATTTGGTCCACGACGGATGTACTGGACCATCTGGTGCACACGATCTGCGCGATTGTTAAGGCGCCCTAGCCGTTCCGGAGGCGGATCAGCGTGAGGAATTCACGGCGGAGGGACGCATTTTCGAGGAATTCCCCGCGCATGACGCTGTTGATCATCTGGGTGTTGTCATCCTTCACCCCGCGCCAGTGCATGCAGAAGTGATCGGCTTCCATCACAACCGCAATACCGTCAGGCTCAATCATGTCTTCAAGAAGATCGGCAAGCTGCACGATCGCCTCTTCCTGTATCTGCGGGCGCGACATGATCCAGTTCGTCAGCCGCGAATATTTCGACAGGCCGATCAGGCTGGACGTCGTTTTCGGCAGGACGCCCAGCCAGACACGGCCGATGATCGGGCAGAGGTGATGGCTGCACGCGCTGCGCACGGTGATCGGGCCGACGATCATCAGCTCGTTGAGCGCTTCGGCATTGGGAAATTCTGTGGTGGCAGGCTGGGCGTTGTAGCGGCCTGCAAACACCTCATCGAGATACATCTTTGCGACGCGGCGGGCGGTTTCGCGCGAATTGTGATCATTGCGCCAGTCGATGACGAGACTGTCGAGCAAATCCTCAACTGCCGCTTCGGCCTCTTCATGAAGGCCCTCAAGCTCGCCCGGCTGAAGCATGTCGGCGATATTGTCATTGGCAAAATAGCGCCGGCCTTCGGCTTCCAGCCGCTCGCGGATTCTGGCCGAAACCAGATCCTTCCTGTGATTGTCGCTCGCCATTTCTTGTCCTCCCCACGGGCCTCCACGCTGAGCAGCCCGGTTTTTCCTCTCACACAAGGTGAGTGTCATTCGCCAGCTTTCCAGAGCGATTTGCATGGCGGGCGCGGTAACGTGGCGGCATGATTGACTGACCCGGCCGGATAGCTCTCATTCGCCTGCATAACCACAACAAGCGCATGACGTGCAGACCTAAGGACAAGGGCGGAAGAGAAGATGAATCTCGATTTTTCTGACGAACAGAAACAGTTGCGTGAGCAGGTCAGGCGGTTCCTGAAAGAGAACTGTCCGCCAGCGGCCGTTCGGGCGGTCCTCGAAGGCGGCCAGCATTACGACCAGAAACTCTATGCCGGCCTCGCAGAGCTGGGTGTCCTGGGCGCGGCCATCCCGGAAGAATATGGCGGCGTGGGCCTTGGCCATCTGGAGCTTTGCGTGGTCGCAGAGGAACTTGGCCGTGTGCTCGCGCCGGTGCCGGTCGCCTCGACCGTCTATCTTGGTGCTGAATGCCTGATGCAGGCCGGGTCAGAAGAGCAGAAGCAGGCATGGCTCCCGAAGATTTCGGCCGGCGAAGCCATTGGCTGCTGGGCGATCAATGAGGGCAGCGGCCGCATGAAGCCCGAAAAGGTCAGCCTGAGCTTCGATGGCAGCACGCTGTCGGGCAGCAAGGCGCCGGTCACCGATGGGGCCATCGCAGACTTTGCCATCGTGCTTGCAAAGGAAGCGGGCGGCCTTTCACTCTGTCTTGTCGACCTCTCCGGCAAGGGCGTCAGCCGCGAAGACCTCGACTCGATCGATCCAACACGCAGCCAGGCCAGGCTTTCTTTCGACGGCACGCCAGCAACACGGATCGGCGAGGCTGGCGATGGCTGGCATATCGCGACGCAGGTCATGGACCGCGCGGCGATCCTGATCGGCTTCGAACAGCTGGGCGGGGCAGACCGCGCGCTGGAAATGGGGCGCGACTATGCGCTGGAGCGTATGGCATTCGGCCGTCAGATCGGCTCCTTCCAGGCGGTCAAGCACATCCTGGCGGACATGTATGTGTCGGCGACGCTGGCGCGGTCCAATTGCTATTATGGTGCCTGGGCCCTGTCATCGAGCGCGGCCGAGCTGCCGATAGCGGCCGCGACGGCCCGCGTCTCGGCGACCAATGCGTTCCAGCACTGCGCCAAGAACAATATCCAGGTCCATGGCGGCATGGGCTTCACCTGGGCCTTCGACTGCCACCTTTACTACCGCCGCTCCAATGCACTGGCCCTGACCATCGGCTCGCTCTCCACCTGGGAGAGCCTGCTCATCGAACGGATGAGCGCCGGAAATGTCGAAGCGGCCGCCTAGAAGGGAAGGAAAAAGATCATGGATTTCAACGATACACCGCAAGAAGCTGAATTTCGCAAAGAGGTCCGCAGCTGGCTTGATGCGAATGCACCGAAGCACCTTGAGCCTGAGCTGAAGCGCGCAAGCTTCGGTTCCAACGGTCTGGAAAGCGAAGACCCGATCAAGGCATCCAAGGCGTGGCAGAAAAAGAAGGCCGAGGCCGGCTGGGCCTGCCTGCACTGGCCGAAGGAATATGGCGGCGGCGCGCGCTCTGCCATGGAGCGTGTGATCTGGAGCCAGGAGGAAGGCCCTTATGCCGTTCTCTCCGGCCTGTTCACAATCGGTCACGGTATGTGCGGGCCGACTGTCATGGAGTGGGCCAGTGAAGAGTGGAAAGAACGGCTTCTGCCCCCGCTCGCAAGCGGTGAGGAAGTCTGGTGCCAGCTCTTCTCAGAGCCTGCCAGCGGGTCGGACCTTGCAGGTCTTCGCACCAGGGCGGTGAAGGCCGATGATGGCTCAGGCGACTGGATCATCAATGGCCAGAAGATCTGGACCAGCGGCGCGCAGAATTCCGACTGGGGCCTGCTGATTACCCGCACCGACCCCGATGTGCCAAAGCACAAAGGCCTCACCATGTTCTTCCTGCGCATGGACAGCCCCGGGGTGAAAGTCGTGCCGATCAAGCAGGCAAATGGCGCCTCCGGCTTCAATGAGGTCTATTTCGATGATGTGCGCATCCCGGACGACCAGCGCCTTGGCGATGTCGGTCAGGGCTGGAAAGTCTCGCTGACGACGCTGATGAATGAGCGCCTGTCCATCGGGTCCGGCATGTCGACGGGGTTTCCGGAGCTGTTCAAGTTCTGCATGGACATGGAGATCGACGGAGAGGCTGCGACGGCGGATTCCGGCGTGCGTTCCAAGCTCGCCCAGTTCGCGGTCAAGCAGAGCGGCCTCAAATATACCGGCATGCGGGCGATCTCTGCCCTGTCGAAAGGCGAAACGCCCGGACCCGAGAACTCCATCGGCAAGCTGGTCGCTGGCGCCACGATGCAGGAGCTCGCCATGTACGCGCTGGACCTGCAGGGCGAAGCCGGGGTCGTCTGGGATGAGGACAGCCCGCAGAATGGCCGCTTCCAGGCCATGCTGATGCGCTCGCCTGCGACACGGATCGAGGGCGGCTCGGATGAGATCCTGCGCAACATTATCGGTGAGCGCGTGCTTGGCCTGCCGGGCGATATCCGTGTCGACAAGGATGTCGCCTTCAAGGACATCCCGACCAGCGGAAAGGGCAAGTAATGGACTATCCTCTTCCGAACAAATCGACCGATCTCACCGGTCAGGTCGCTCTTGTCACCGGCGCTTCATCGGGCCTCGGCCTGCGATTCGCCAAGGTTCTGGCCAGTCAGGGCGCAAAGGTCGCGATTGCGGCCCGGCGGCTGGACCGGCTGGAAGCCCTGGCCAAGGAGATCAAGGATGCGGGGGGTGAAGCCCTGCCCGTCGAAATGGACGCGACCGATGCCGACCAGATGATCGCCGCAGTCAAGAAAGCGGAAGACGCGCTCGGCACCGTCACGATCCTTGTGAACAATGCCGGCATTCCAGATGCCCAGCGTGCCCACAAGATGGATATCGACCTCATCGACCGCGTGCTCGACATCAATGTTCGGGCACCCTGGGTGCTGAGCTGTGAGGTGGCCCGCCGCCTCATGGCCGCAGACAAGCCGGGCCGGATCGTCAATATCGCCTCGGCTGCGGCGTTTCACTATGCGGGCAATGGCGCGGCGCTCTATTCGGTCTCCAAGGCCGCTGTCGTGCGGATCACGGAGACGCTATCTGTCGAGTGGAGCCGCAACCATATCAACGTCAACGCCATCGCGCCGGGCGCGTTCGAGTCCGAGATGATGGACGGCATGCTGGAGCGGATGGGCGATATTGCCCAGCACTTCCCGCGCAAGCGGATCGGCAATCCCGCGCAGCTTGATTCGGCCCTTCTGTTCCTGGTCGGCCCATCTTCGGATGCCGTCACGGGCACCTGTATCAAAGTCGATGACGGGCAAGGCTCACGCTAGGCGGCGCTGACCAAAGGGAGGAATTTCCATGTACGACTACAAGACGATCAGCGTCGAGGTCCGCGGCGGCGTTCACTATCTGACGCTCAACCGGCCCGACATGCTGAATGCCATCAATACCGAGATGGTTGGCGAGCTGTCGGACTATTTCGGCGGGCTTTTCCATAACCGTGACTGCCGGATCGTGGTCATGAAGGGCGCCGGCCGCGCGTTCTGTGCCGGCCTAGACATCAAGGCACGCGCTGAAGGCGAGGAGCCACCGTTTGGCGGCGGCTTCGGGTTTCAGGGCTATCTGGCGGACGTCTACATCAAGATGCGCCGCTGCCCGCAGCCAATCATCTCGCTGATACAGGGCGCTGCCTGCGGCGGCGGGTTCGCCTTCGCGCTCGCGTCCGACATCCGCATCGGCGGTGAAAGCATGAAAATGAATGCCGCTTTCATCAAGCTCGGCCTGTCGGCCTGCGATATGGGCGTCAGCTATTTCCTGCCGCGTCTCGTCGGGGTCACCATCGCATCGGAACTGATGATGACCGGGCGCTTCATTCATGCAGATCGCGCCCTCGCCGTGGGGCTGGTCAACCAGATCGTACCGGATGCCGAACTTGATTCGGCTGGTGAGGTGTTTGTCGAGGAAATGCTCGCAACCTCCCCCATGGGCCTGCGCCTCACCAAGGAAGGGCTCAACATGGCGGTGGATGCGGCAAGTCTGGAGGCGGCCATGGCCATCGAGAACCGGAATCAGGTGCTCTGCGCCGGCACAGAAGACGTGAAGGAAGGCATGCAGGCCTTCATCGAGAAGCGAAAACCCGTCTACAAGGATGCCTGACAGAGCGGCCTGCAGACGCGGACGCCCGTCTCACGGGACTATTGTGAATCCCAGGGGCTTTTTCGTTAATCTCTTTACGACGCATTAACCATTCCGACTCATACCTACACTCGTCTTCTTTGGAGACACCCACCATCACCCAACGCCTCGGCGGGAGATTTTCAGTCTCCCGCCCTTTTTTTGTCAGACGCTGCAGCGGGGTGTTTGACACGCGCGTTCGCTCTGGTATTGGAGCCGTCTCGCAAGTGATCCGCGATAGCTCAGTTGGTAGAGCAGGCGACTGTTAATCGCCCGGTCGTAGGTTCGAGTCCTACTCGCGGAGCCACTTTCCTTCCCCAAAATGTGATGATGCTGAACCCTGAATGATCAGGGCTTGCAGGCACGTACCCCGAGCACGGGGATGACGGTGCGCCAGCCCTCTTCGGCGGTGATGGTCATGCGGCCATCCTCAATGCGCTGGCCGCCCTGAAGCTCTTCTCCCGGCTCGAAACGCACCTCGACCTGTTCGCCGCCCGGCGCGAGGAAGAGCTGCTCTGTCATGAACTGCCCGAAGATTCTGCCGCCATTCGAGGCCTGAACGGCGTCCACGGTCTCATCGGCAATCTTGAGCCGGGCCTGTCCGCTGGCTGCGCGCTGGAAGAAGATGAGCCGGTCAGGATCGGTCTTGCTCCACAGGAAGAGACCGCATTCATCGCTGGCAAGCGTCTGCGCGCCGATGCCGGACTGGGGAATGACGCTGACCGCGGGGGCGAGGCCCTTCGCGGCAAGGGCCGCCTCAGCCGCCGAGACCTGACGGGCTGGTTCGGGGCGCGCGGGCGATTCGCTCTCGCCCTCAACGCTCTGACAGCCTCCAAGGAAGGCGAGCGCGGCAGCGAGTGTCAGACATGTTCTCTTGATGGTCATTGTGCCCCCTGCCCCATGGCGCCGGTCTCACGTGTATATGTCCAGACGCCATTCTGGCGGGCAAAGCCGGCATTTGCGAGCAGCGTCTCTATTTCATCATCATTTGTATTGGCGACGATTTCGATCTGCGAACGGCCATAGAGGCTTACATCGGCATCGACCGCGACGGTATCGCCCGACGGGCCTGATCCGTTCATGGCAATGCTGAAGGCCCCGTCCACACAATCGAGCGAGCCTGTCAGCTCCGAGAATTCGCGGTCGAACCGGGTTGCTGCGATGGAAAGCGTATCCGAACTCAGCCGTCCTGTGGCCGATGTGCAGTCCCGCCCCTCAATGCGGACCGCGCCCTGGCTGAGCCGTAAGGTGCCGCCAATCGCGCGCACCTCCGGCGAAAGACTTTCAAGGGCAGAAATGTTCTGCTCCATCCGAAGGTCGCTGGCTTCAAGGATGTCGCCATGCATCGCAACAGACCCCGCGCCGCGGCCACCCGCGCCGCCCCACTGCAGATCGACCTTCGGGCGGGCGAGCAGAAGCGAGACAGGCTGCAGCGCCACATCGATGTCGCCGACGGGCTGGCCGTTGAGATAGACGCCCATGATCCGCCCGTTCCAGACTGTGCCTTCTGACTGGGTCCAGTTCACGCCCATCGCATTCAGCGGAACCTGACGCAGAGCAAATCCGAGCGGGATCTGCGAGAGCCCGGCCCAGACAAGCGCAACAAGGGCCGCAAGGATAAGTAAAATACGCATGGGCTCCTAGCTTCCTCCCGCCGCGACATCGATGGTGGCCCGCACGCGATCATTCGAGGCCTGGTCGATACTCATCCGCTCAATACGCCCGCCAAGGCGAGTCTCTATCTCATTCATCCAGTAATAGAGCTGGCGGATATCGGCCTGCTCGAAGACAAGCGAGAAGCGCCCCGCTTCACCGCCCTGCAGGCGCGAGATCGCAAGACCGGCGGTCTGCGCCGCGCGGGTGACTTCGGTCTTGAAGGCATCGCCCGCATAAGGCGCCCGGCCAGCGGAGGTTGTACTGGAGGAGAGCGGCATACGCGCCCTCTGGACCGCGAGCAGGCGTTCGACCTGAGCAAGCTCATCAGCGGCGGTCTGGCGTGCCATACGTGCCTCGGCGCGGGCGTTGAAGAGAGGCGAGGCAATGCCATACCAGAAGATGACGAGAACCAGCAGCGCGCCGGCCGCGCCGATCAGCGCCTGTTCGCGAAGGCTGAGGCCGCTCCACCAGTCCTTCATGTCGCCGCCCCCTCAATCACGAATTCGCCCAGTACACGCTCCCCCGTCTGGCGGGCCTGCCCGAGCCGGACATTCAGGCCCGCCTCTTCCAGACGCCCGGCTATGGCATCGGCCTCGGCATAATTGGCGATGACGACCAGCGCGGTGAGCTGGCCGCTGGCCGCATCATAGCGCATGGACCGGATCTCGGCATTGTCGCTCTCGCCCAGCGCCTCATACAGGGCAGCGGACGCCATGGTGGCGCGAACGGAGGCCGCGCCTGTGCGCTGGGTCTGGCGCAGGGTGGCAAGAGCCTCCTGAACATTCCCATTCGCGGCCGGGACGGCGGAATTGACGATGCGTGCTGTTTCGGTGCGCAGCGCATCGGTCTGGCTGCGATAGGCCGATGTCTCCAGCGCCACGCTGGCAAGCCACAGGACCAGCACGCTTGCCGCCAGAGCGCCGACGAGCCCCCAGCGCCGTGCCCAGCCAAGGCTGAACGGACTGCGGATGGCGTAGATGCCCTGGCGAAGCGAGAGAAGGCTGCCCGGCGTGGCCGCCTCATAGCCCTCCGCCAGCATTTGAAGATAGGCAGCGCGATCGCGCGCCCCCTCCCCTGCCGGGACCGTGCCGAGCTTGCGTGCCAGCTGGGCACCATAGACCGCGCCGGGCGGCTGCGGCGCAAGAAGCTGAAGAAGATCCTCCGGCGTCTGCTCATCGACTGCAAAGACCCGGCCCTCCTTGCGGACAAGATATTCGCCTGGAGCCTCATAAAGATCGGCGTTTTCCGGCATGAGGCTATGGGCCGCGACAAGGTCCGCGCTGGGATAGCCGTTTGCTGCAAGCCAGGCTGTCCAGGCCGCCATATCGGCCGCTGACGTAACCAGAACGGCCCGCTGGTCATTTTCTCCGGGCGTGCCAAGCGCGATATGAAGCCGGTCCACGGGCTCTGCGACATCGTCCTCAATGGCAAAAAGGGCCGCCTGCCTTGCTTCGGAGGGCTTGCGCGCGGCGATATGGACCTCATGCCGCGTGACCGATGTGCCCGGAACGAAGGCCACGGCTGCAGGGTCTGTCAGACCGGCAGGCGGCGCCTCACCCGTCGCCCAGCGGCCGTATTGGCGCCAGCCATAAAGCGGCGCGCCATCCATGGCTTCGGGCAGGAGAATGAAGAGGTCGGCCAAATCCTATCCTTTCCGTTCCCGCCATACTGTCTTTGCCGGACGCGTGCCATCAAGCTCATACACAATATCGACAAGGCGGCGGATGCCCCTGAAATCGATTGCCGCCTGCATGGCAATGTAGGCAGATTGTGTCGACAGCATCTTCTCGCGCCGAAGCTCCGGCGCGATCTCCTTGACGGCAGGCTCGGCAAGGAAGCTCTCCAAGCTCTGCCAGCCACCGAGTGGGCGCTGGAAGATGAGGTCCCGTGCGTCGTTGACGCTGAGCGCGCCGGAAAAGGCCAGCGACAGGAGGGGGGCCTGCGCCTCTTCCAGCGTATTGATATTGAGCGGGATGGGCGCAGCCTCTGGCATGGCGCAGAGGAGCGGCTTCAACGCATCGTATACGGACGGGGTGTAATAGCGCACCGCGCGCAATTCGCTGATGTCTGCCATGGGCTGGCCGGATGTGCGGTAATTGAGACCCGGCGACGCATAGAACGCATCCTCGGCGCCATTGAGACCGGGTGTCTGATCGGCGTCGATCCAGTCCGCGAGGCTCGCCACAAGTCCTGTCCGGTTGCCTGCATCTATATCGGCAAGCTCGAGCAGCTTTTCATAGTCTTCCTGCGGCGTTGCCTGCTGCACCGGTGCGCCTTGGGTTTCTGCTGTAGCCGCGCGGCCGCCGAGCTGGTTGACGTTGAAGCAATTGCCACCATCGCGTCCGCTGAGGGTGATGAGGCCGCCTTCCACGGTGAACCGAACAGGGTCATCCAGGCCCGGCATGCCCGCAAAGAGCTGGCCTTCGGTCTGCGCGACCATCTCACCGATCAGGACGCGGCCAAATTCCTCCGATGACAGCGCCAGCCAGTCGGCCTGACTCGCCGCGTCGATGGCGCGGGCCCGGCTGGTTGTGGACAGGACGGTCGAGGAAAGCGTCACAGCCACGGTGGACATGGCAGCAACGATCATCAGTACCGTGACGAGCGCGACGCCTTGTTCTGAAGATTTTGCCGGGCGCGTCATGATCCAGGACCTCCCACGAGGCTTGAAATCGTCAGTGTACGGCGCTCGTCCAAGCGGATCTGCATCTCGATCCGCCGCGGCAGCGCGGCCCTGGCTCCACCGGGGGCAGCTTCCCAATAGGTCGAGCTCTGATTGCCCTGCCAGAAAGTGAGATCCACCGACTCTATACCCGAGAGGAGGACGCGGCGCGTGACCTCTGTCGAGCGGGTCGGATCCGGACGCAGGCTCGCCTCACGGATAAGCTCGCCCTCCTCGCTCAGCACATAGCGGACAGCTTGCAGGCCGGAGCGCTCTGCGGCGGCTTCCGGATTGATCCAGCCATTGCGGACAAAGCTGATCAGCGCATCGGTCTGGCTGGTTTCACCGCCGGTCATGATCTGCAGGCCGCCCCGCCCATCTGCCGTTTCGGCGGCACGCAGCGTCGCGGCCTCAAGATCGTCGCGGATGAAGGCCTGGGCGATATCGAGCTCGCGGAGGACGGCCTCGCGGTCGCGCACCTGTTTTCCCGCATCCGTGGCACGCAGAAGCAGGCTGCCGCCCGCGACAGCCATCATCGACAGGATGAGCAGCGCGACGAGCGTCTCGACCAGCGTGAAGCCAGCCTCGCAGCTTTCGGGGCCCTGTCTCATTCGTCCACCAGAGGCTGCGAAGGCAGCGTCTTCAACGTCATGAGGCGCGCAAGCACCTGCTGGCCCCCGGCCTCATGCACATAGACTTCCATCCGGACCAGCGCGTCGCGGCCTGTCGGGAGCACATTCAGCTCCCAGGCATAATCGCGGCCCATCTGGGTCTCGGTGCCGGCGCTGACACCGATCTCCACGGGGTCCGGGTCCGACATGGCGCGGGCCAGCACGTTTTCAGCCGTCGTGCGTGCCAGCAGCCGGGATTCAAGGCGGGCGGTATTCTGGACCGCGCCGGTCGCAACCTGCATGAGCGGAACCGCCGCCAGCGACAGGATGCCGAGCGCAGCTACGGTTTCGACAAGGCTGAAGCCGCGCTCCCCGGCGGCCGGGGATCTAGCTGGATGCGCCATGGACCACCTCCCCATCCGGCATGAGGGTGAGACGCTGGGCGTAGGTTCGCCAGGTCACGGCGAGGTGGACGGGCTGGGTGGCGCCAAGCGGATTGAAGACGATACGCTGGGGGATCTCGTCGTGATCGCGGCGGTCGTCTTCCGCGCCCACCACTTCAAGCCTCACACCGTCTGGCAGGCTTAGCCTGTCTGCGCGCAGCGGCAGCCACTCCTCACCCGTCCAGCTGAGGAGGTCGAGGCCATGCTCTGTCGGCTGGACGCCGATCACCTCGCCGGTCAGCACGGCGCGGTCCTGGGCGTCTCTCAGCGCCGACTGGACCTCCCGGACGGCCCGCTCATACGGTGTCTCGCGGGCCGGCAGCGTCATCACGGCGACAGCGCTGACCAGACCCATGACGAAGATCACGACAAGGATCTCCACCAGTGTCAGGCCTGCATCGCGCCTCAACATATGGCCCTGCCCCGCCGTCAAACCCTAGTTCCAGTTCCCGATATCGGCGTTCTCATCCTCGCCGCCTTCCTGACCGTCCGCGCCAAGCGAATAGAGGTCATAGGCGCGGCCGGACTTTTCGCCGGGGCGTTTGTAGATGAAGGGCCGGCCCCATGGGTCGAGCGGAACCGAATTGATGTAGCCGCCGCGCCTGTATGTGCCTGCCCCGCTGGCATCGTCTGGCTCATTCACCAGCGCGTCGAGGCCCTGCTGCTGGGTCGGATAGTCGTACATGTCGAGGCTGTACTGTTCGAGTGCATTGCTGAGCGCGGTAACATTGGTGCGCGCGGTCTTGACCTGCGCATCGGTGCGCGCGCCGAGCACGTTGAACAGGACGACAGATGAGAGAAGGCCGATGATGAACACCACGACCATGATCTCTGTCAGCGTGAAGCCCGCCTCTTTCGAGCGCTTCGCCTGTTTCTTTCTTGCGTCTTCTATCATCTGGACGTCTCCGTTGAGGGGCTAGCCGATGGCCAGCTGGTTGATCTGCAGGATGGGCAGCATGATGGAGAGCACGATCAGCGCCACGATACCGGCGAGAAACACGATCATGATCGGCTCCAGCAGGCCGAGCGCCACGGTGGAGGCATTGTCGAACTCATCCTCAAGATAGTCCGCCGCCCGCTCCATCATCCCGGCAAGGTCCCCGCCGCGTTCGCCGCTGGCCACCATATGCAGCAGCATGGGCGGGAAGACCATTTCGGCGCGCATGGCGCGGGCAAGGCTGGTGCCCTCCTCCACACGCCGGCGCACAGACAGTGTCGCCTTGCGGAAAACGGCATTCGACATCGCGCCGCGCGCCGCGCCCAGACAATCGGGCACGGGAGAGCCGGACGCCGACAGGGTGGCAAAAGTGCGCGCGAAAGCGGCCGCAGAGACACCGCGCGCCAGACGGCCGATGACCGGAAGCGAGAGGATGAAGCGGTCACGCGCTTCAGCGATTTTCGGCTGCCGGAAAAGCCGGCGCAGCCCCCAGATGCCCGCCACAATGAGGACAAGCACCACAAGCCCCCATTGGCGCAGGAAGGCAGAGATGGAAATGACCGCGTCCGTCAGCCATGGCAGGTCCTGACCCAGCGTGTCGAACTGTTCGACGATGGACGGCACGACGAAGACCATCAGAAGCGTGACCACGATCAGGGCGATCACGGAAAGGACGATCGGGTAGATCAGCGCCGACATGATCTTGTTGCGCATCTTGCGCGACTTTTCGAGGTGGACGGCAAGCCGTTCCAGCACCTCGTCCAGACGGCCCGAAGACTGACCGGAAGAGACCACCGCGCGATAGAAAGGCGGAAAGGCTTTCGGTGCTGTGTTCAGAGCCTCCGGCACGGAATAGCCGTCCGTGATGGAAGACCGCACGCCGAGAAAGACCTTTCGCGTGGCCGGTTTTTCCGCTTCGGCGGCGACAGAGCCGATGGCCTCCTCAACAGGCGTGCCGGCCTTGACCAGAAGCGCAAGCTGGCGCGTCGCGACGACAAGATCGCTACCGGGGAGTTTCTGGTCATGACCTGTGACAGAGGTCCCGGTTTTCGACTGACGGCTTTCTGCGATGCTCAGCGGAGAGAGCTGGCGCAGGCGCAGCTCCTTGCGGGCGGCGCGCGGCGAGTCAGCTGTGATGACGCCGCGTGTCTTCTTCCCGTCCGTTCCAATCGCCTGATAGTCGAAGACGGCCATGATCAGGCGTCCTCGTCCTTGCGGCAGACGCGCAACACTTCCTCGACACTGGTCTGACCGGCCACGACATAGCGCTTCGCGTTGCGGAAGAGCGTGTCGTGTTGTGCAAAGGCATGTGTTTCCAGCTCATCCTCCGAGACGTCTTCGCGGATCAGCCGGCGCATCTCCTGATCGACCAGGAGGAGCTCATAGACGCCGAGGCGGCCTTCATAGCCGGTCTGGGCGCACGCCATGCACCCGACCGGGCGGTAGAAGTCGTGCGCCTCTTCAGCCGGAATACCGAACATCGCCTTTTCCTCCGCTGTCGCTTCATGCGGGGCCTTGCAGCTGTCGCAGAGCTTGCGCACCAGGCGCTGGGCGAGGACGGCGCGCATGGTGGCGGCGATCACATAAGGCTCAATCCCCATGTCACGCAGACGCTGGATCGCCCCGACCGAGGAATTGGTATGGACGGTCGAAAGCGCCGGGCGCCCGGTTGACGAGAATTCGAAGGCGACCTTGGCGGTCTCAAGGTCACGGATCTCCCCGACCATGACGACATCCGGATCATGGCGCAGGATGGCCCGCAAGGTGGCAGCAAAGGTGAGCCCGACGCGGTGATGCATCTGCGTCTGGCTGATGCCTTCAAGGCCATATTCGATCGGGTCTTCGAGCGTCATGACATTGCGCTGGCCATTATTGAGTACCGAGAGCGCGGAATAGAGCGTGGTCGTCTTGCCAGACCCCGTGGGACCTGTGACCAGGGTGATGCCATTCGGCTGGGCCAGCACCGAACGGAACCGCGCCAGCGTCTCCGGGTCCATGCCAAGCTCATCAAGCCCGAGCAGTGCATTGCGCGTATCGAGCAGGCGCATTGTGACGCGCTCGCCATAGCGCGAGGGCAGCGTCGAGACGCGCACATCGATGGAGCGACCGCCAATGGAGAGCGAGATGCGGCCATCCTGGGGAATGCGTTTTTCGGCAATGTCGAGCCGGGCCATGACTTTCACCCGGCTGGTCAGCGGCGCGGCGAGCTTGCGCGAAGGGGTGAGGACTTCCTGCAGGACGCCGTCGATCCGGTAGCGCACCGAGAGATTGTCCTCATGCGGCTCAATATGGATGTCCGAGGCGCGGCGCTTGACGGCTTCGTAGATGAGGCCGTTGATCAGGCGCACGACCGGCGCGTCGTCGTCGCCATCGAGCAGGTCGGCGGTTTGCGGAATGTCGTCGATCAGGGCGTGCAGGTCGCCATGGCTGTCCATGGCGGCGTCAGCTTCCTCATTCTCGATGGCGCTGCGGGCATAGGCTTCCGAGAGCTCACGTTCGAAGCGGCTGGCATCAAGCGGCGTGAACCGAAGCGTGCGGCCGAGGGCACGGCGTGCCTCGACAATGGCCATCGGGTCGGCGCCTGCACGCACGCCAAGGCTGATCGCGCCATCCACCTCGCCCATGACAACGAGGCCCTTGTCGCGCGCAAAGGCGTAGGTGAGTGTGCGGGTTTCTGTCGACGTATCGCTCATCTTCTACAGTCGGCGGGCGGAGCTCGCCTGCCGCCTTATTCCGGATCTGCCACTGGTCCGAGCACCTCATCGAGGAAAGTATCGATGCTCACACCCGCCTGTTCACCGCGCAGGAGCTCCTGCGCGCGGATATAGTTGTAGTTACGTGCCGTCACCGCATTGGCAGAGCCGCGGTCGCGCACAATGGTCGGCTTGATGAAGATCATCAGATTTGTGCGCGTATTCGACCGGCCTTCGGACTTGAAGAGGTTTCCGGCCACGGGGATGTCGCCCAGGAACGGCACCTTGGAATTCACGATGGCGTCGGTCTGCTCGATGAGGCCGCCCAGCACGATGATCTCGCCATTGTCGGCCAGAAGGCTGGTGCGGAACTCGCGCGTATTCAGGATGATGTCTGGCGAGGCGCCGCCACCGATAAAGTCATCGACGCTGGAGACTTCCTGATAGATGTCGAGCCGGATCGTGTCGTCCGACGAGATACGCGGGGTCACTTCCAGCTTCACACCGACCTGCTCTCGCTGAACCGTTCGGAACGGGTTGGTATTGTCACTGCCCAGAACCTCACCTGAGGTCAGGGGCACGTCCTGGCCGACCAGAAGCTCTGAGGTGCCATTGTCGAGCGTCATGTTGAAGGGCTTCGAAAGCACGCGAGAATTGGTGTCCTGTTCGACGGCGTTGATGATGGCGCCGAACAGCGTGTCGCCATCCTGGCCGCCTACGCCGAACAGTGTGCCGTTCGTTCCCAGGAGCGAATTGACCGCGGCATTCGTGAACTGGTTGCTTCCCCCTTCGCCGTCCCCGTCACCGCCAAGGTCAGGGTCGATGATGGCGCCGGCGAGCGCGAGAAGGTTTGGCGCCGAGCGCGAAAAATTGGTCGAGGCAAAAGGTGTCGTTGAGTCGCCGGTCCCGGAGAGCAGGAATTGCACGCCCAGCTCGCGCGCCGTATCGTCCGACATTTCCACGATGATCGCCTCTACGAGGACCTGCGCGCGGCGCTGGTCGAGGGCGTCGACCACACGTTCCATGGCCAGAAGTGTGTCCGGCGTCGCGCTTATGATCAGCGAGTTGGATTCGACATGGGCGGCGATGGTCGCAGGTGGCGCGGCATTCTCGGCGGGGCTTCGCTGATCGGCCATGGTGGCGGCGATCTTTTCCAGCACCGGCACGATTTCTTCGGCGCTCGCATTGTTGAGTTCCAGCACCCGGATATTGTCGCGCGTCGGTTCGGCCGCATCGAGTTCGCTGGCGACCTGAACGGCGCGCGCAACGGTTGGCGCGTCGCCACGAATGATGACCGAATTGCTGGTCTGGGCGGCCGTCACCTCGAAATTCTGGCGCGGGTTGCCGTCCTGCGTGCCGAGAAGGTCTGTGAGGATTCCTTCCATTTCACGGGCCGGTACGCTGGAGAGGGAGACGGTCTGAACCTCGCTGCGGTCAGCGGTATCGAGCGACTGGATGACTTCGCGTACGCGCGGCATGTTGGACGCGTAATCCACGACCACCACCGAATTGGAGCGGGCATTGGCGACAACCTGTCCCTGCGCGTCGATGATCGGCTTCAGCATCTGCGCTGCTTCCACCGCGCCGAAACTGTCCAGCGTGAAGACCTGGGTAACAAAGGCATTCGGCCCGCTCGCCGCGCCGCCGGCTTCGCCCACAGCAAGGGCTTCCGGCACGATCCGGTAGACACCCCGCCCCGCCGGGATGGCGGCGAACCCATTGACCCGCAGCGTCGAGAGAAAAACCTCGAACACTTCATTTGTGGTCATGGGCGTGCGCGACAGGACCGTGACCCGGGTCCGGCCAACGTCGGGATGCAGGATGAAGGTATAACCGGTGATCGTCGATACATCGTCGATCAGCGCCGTGATCTCGACATCATCGAGGCTCAGCACATGGCGGTCAGCCTGCGCATTGGCTGTGCCCGCTGTTGCGGCAAGGGCCATCAGGCCCAGTGTCGTGAGGAGTTTCCTCATCGCCTCATCCCTCCTCGAAACGGATATCGAAGGTCCGCACCTGCCCGCCGCGCAACACTGTCACGCTGACGGTTTCAGACGAACCCAATTCTGCAGCAAGCGCGGCGGCATCAAAGTCTGCCACCCGCTGATTATTGACGCGCACCAGCCTGTCGCCCGGCTCCAGCCCCGCATCGCGCATGAGCTGCGGATTGCTGCGCGGACTGAGGACGAAAGCCTCAACAACACCGTCGCGCATTTCGGCGGAGGGCGTCATGCTCGCCAGAAGCGTGCGGGCGCTGACGCCCGGCGAAAACATGGCCGAGCCAGGCGCCTCGACCGTTGAAGGCGCGTCGGCCACCTCCCCGGCGTCAGAAATTACCGAAAGCCCCGCCTCCCGTCCGCCGCGCATCAGGGTCTCTTCATTCCCGTCGCGCGAAATGATGACCCGGTCGCTCAGCACGCGGACGAGACTTACACCGGGCAGGAACTCCTCCCCCGGCTGCACACGCACGGTCTGATTGTCCGGCGTAACGATGCTGGCGGAATCCGCGCTTGGGTCTGTAGACATGAAGATTGCCACCAGACGCAAATTCAGCGTGGTTTCTGGCGCATCGGGTACGGCGTCCGCCGGGCGGCCGGAGGCTTCGAACGGGTTGGTTGTCATGAGAAGGCTGAGATCGCCCCGCACATCTGCCCGTGTCGTCTGCTGGATCGGACTTGGCAGCGGGCGAGGCGTCAGCGTGGACACCGCGTCATTCGGCGCGATGATCAGCCAGCCAATTCGTGCGGCGATTACGGCCAGCAGGACAATGAGCACGAACTGCAAAGCCAGACGCACGCCTTCGATGAGGCGTCCGGCGCCTGCGGGAAGTGAAAATCGTCCCTCGAAACTCATATGATCCCTCAAGAGGTCCGGGGGCAGGATGACCCTGCCCCCGATCCGGTATAACTCAACTTGCAGGCCGGAACAGCCCGGGACGCCCCTCGCGCCCCCTGCCCTAGAAACGGCGCTTCAGACCGAAGCCGATGGAGGTGCCGATCTCGTAGACATCGACATCCACGCGGTCACCGCCAGCCGTCTGATAGGCTTCGTATTCATCCCCAAGCAGGTTCTCAACCTTGAAGGAGAATTCATACTCGCCGCCATAGGCCATGAAGCCCTGGTTCCAGACGAAGTCCAGCGTGGTCGGCGGCTCTTCCATGATCGCCGGGATGTTCAGCGCGAGCGCCTCACCCGAACGGATACGCTCACTGGCATAGTTCACCAGAAGGCTGATCTCGCGCATGGCGTCGACGTCTTCATAGATGAGCTGGAAGTTCGCCAGATGCTCGGACTGACCCTGAAGCTGGCGGCCATCCTCGATCAGGCCGGCGCCCGGCAGGAAGAAGGGCTCGGGGTCCAGCGGCTGCTCATTGGTGATGACGCATTCATCGCGGAACTGGATACAGAACTCGCTGCTGCTGAGACCGACCGCATTGGGGTTACGGCCTGCAGACACCTCGGAGTCGGACCAGGTGTAGTTGGCCTTTACCGTGAGGTCGCGGTCACGGAAGAAGCCCCAGCCGAACTTGTCATAGAGCGGCAGGACCTGCTCATACTCGATCTCTGCACCGTAAAGCTCGGCGCTCGGCACGTTGACGAAGGTCGTCTTCGGCGTGTCGCCCTGACGTTGGTTAATCTCCTCGATCGGACGGTCCATATCCTTGTAGAAGACACCGAAGGTGATGAACTGGTCGCGGCCGAAATAGTATTCGCCGCGAATGTCATAGTTCTTGATCTCGGCATTGATCAGGAACGGGTTACCGATGAAGTTCACATCGGTTTCGGTGTTGAGGAATTCCGTCGGCGCGAGTTCGCGGAACTGGGGCCGCGTGACGGTCTCGGAGTAGCCAGCGCGGACCTGCAGGTCCTCGAACGGGTTCCAGGTGATCGTCGCGGCCGGCAGGATATCCTCGGTCGGCTCGCAGCTCTGGTCAGCCTGGCGGTCGATACAGGCCTCGACATAATTGTCAGCCAGATCGGCGCCGAGCACGCGGGTATCGACAACCTCTATGGCGCGCTCATAACGGGCGCCGATGGCACCGCGGATATAGGGCGTGATCTGGGTATCGAGGCCAACATAGCCGGCATCGATTTCCAGCGTCGCCAGATAGCGTTCCGGGAAAGTTGTGCCGCCAATGGAGCTTGCATCCAGCACGCCCTGTCCGGCGAGATCGTTGAACAGATAGTCGATCCGCGTGCTGGAGGTCGGCAGACCCTCAATCGCGAAGAGACGTGAGGTCGCGCTGCGGTCATTCTCGGTATAGGCATAACCGGCGCGAAGGTCGGTTTCGCAGAAGAAGGTACAGTCGCTGCCGCCAAAGGTCAGCGGAAGCTCCGCATCGATACCGAGATCGGTCGAGTCGTCATCGATCCGGCTGAAGCCGAACGTGGTGTCGGCCGCATTGGACAGGGTCTGCAGGCCGCTGCCGGAGTCCTGATAGAGGATATTGAACTGGTAAGGCGCATCGCGAAGCGCTTCGGAATAGGAGGCGCGCCAGTCAATATTGAGGTCCATCAGGTTCGGGAAATAGTGCGACCCCGTCAGCTGCGTGGTCCAGAGCTGGCGCTCAAACCACTCAATGCTGTCATTGCGCTCGAAATTGTCGTCGAAGTCGATCCCCTGAACGGTGCGGGCTTCCTTGTCGGTAGAGCGGACGATGAGGGCTGTGCCCTTGATCTCGTGATTGTCATAGAGATCGAAGCCAAGCGACACGAAGCCGTTCACATCGACCGAGTTCTCGGTCGAGTAGAGGTCATAGCTGAACCGCTCGCTGAGGCCGTCGCCGGCGCTGTCGGCAAACCCCCGCGTCCCCTTGCGGGTGCGCCAGTCATTGGAATAGGAGGCCGCCGCGATCAGACCCATGGAGATGTCCTGGTTCAGATCATAGCGGTTGCCGCCCGACATGCTGAAGCCGACATCAACCGGCACGGTGCCTTCCTGGATGATGAGAAGGCTTGAATTGTTCGTCAGCGCGCGGGCGAAATTGGCATCGACCCCGTCTTCCGGAATGTCCGGGATGTCACGCTGGCTGTCGGAGATGCCGAGGAAATCCAGATCACCGCCATCATAGAGAAGCCCGTCCTGGAAAGTTGTTTCCGTATCACCCGAGACCGAAGCCGAGATTTCGAAGAAAGCCTCGTCCGGCAGGGCCTTGGTGCGGATATCGACAAGACCGCCGCCAAACTCACCCGGCAGCTGCGGCGAAAAGGTCTTCTGGACAAGGATGCTTTCCAGCACCGAGGTTGGGAAAAGGTCGAGCGGCGCAACGCGGCGCAGCGGCTCGGGGCTCGGCAGCGGCGAGCCGTTCAGCGTGGCGCTCGAATAGCGCTCATTGAGGCCGCGGACATAGACAAAGCGGTCCTGCGCGGTCGAGATACCGGCCACACGGGCCAGAGCGGCAGCCGCATCGCTGTCGCCGGTGACCTGGAAATCGCCGGCATCGATGAGGCTCGAGACCTCTGAGGTCGAGCGTTTTTCATCGGGAATGAACTGGCCACGAACGACCACGCTCTCCTGGCGAAGCTCTTCTCCGGAGTCCTCGTTTGCGGTCGTATCCTGGCCTGTGGTGTCCTGCGCCACCGATGTGGAGGCGAGACACGCTGCGGATGCACCGGCAAGCAACACATAGCGCAGGTAATTTGCGGGTTTTTTCATGACTTCCCCCTCGGGCGGAGAGGCCCCTCAGGCCTCTCGAATGAGCGACAGAATGTGATGAGGCAGGGCAGCCCTTTTCAGGAGACCGCCCTGCCCCGATCGTTGGATCAGACCTAGTTGGAGGTCTCTGCACCGGTGATGTCGACGGTCCAGCCGCGGAACCAGTTATCGGATCCGTCAGCCACCGCACCGATGTGCGAGGTCGCTTCAAGCTCCCCGTTCCCGGCGACCGAGAACGGCGTCACGGCAAGCTCGGTACCGCCCGGCACGACACCTGTCGCGTTCGGAACAAAGGTGAAGCCGCCCATCGAGTTGGTGCCGGTGACGATGTTGTCAGATGCCGTGAAGGACGGCACGCCATCGGTGTCCGTGTCGAAGTTGGTCGTGTTGTCGAGGAACAGCGACTTAATCTGCAGGGTGCCATCATTATAGTTGGTGAAGGTCTGCGTGCTGTCCACGTCGAGACCGGTGGACCAGTCAACGACGATACCATTGGCAATGAGGCCTCTCGTGCCGCGGCGAAGCAGGATGCCCTGCTGGGTCGCGCTGTCACCCGAATTGATCAGGGTGAAGTTGGAGAGGTTCGGCGCCGAGAATGGCGTCTTGTCATTGTCGCCGTCGCGGTTGTCGGCTTCGATGCCGCGCGGATCGCCTGACATGTTCGGCGAGACGCCCGGATAGACGATTGCGTATTGCAGCGAGCCGGTCCAGCCATCGGTCCAGTCAATCGAGTCGTCGCCGACACCGGTGATCACGACGTGGTCGGCCGAAACCGTGCCACCGAACCATTCGATGCCGTCGTCGAGGTTGTTCGCAACCTGGACATAGCTGACCTCGGTGCCGCTGCCGACACCCTGGAAGGCGATGCCGTTCAGCTCGTCATCATTGGTCAGGCGCACACCGGCATACTGGACGCGGGTGTAGCGCAGGCGGCCGCTGTCATCGTCAGCGGTTGCGCCGCCGAAGAGGCCGGACGCACCTTCGCCAGACTTTTCACAATCAACGGTGCCGCCCGTTGCGCTCGCCTCGATACAGGCATTGATCGGCGCGCGGCCATTGATCACGAGACCGCCCCAGATACCCTTGGTGGCGTTGGTGATCGAGCTTGGGTCCGAAATAGCGCTCTTTGCCGTGAAGACGACCGGCGCCGTCGCCGTGCCGTTGGTTACAAGGCGCGAGCCGCGGCGAACGATGAGATAGGCGTCCTCATCCGCACCGACGACAGTGACGCCCGGCTCGATGGTAAGGGTCGCGGAGATACCGCCCGGCACAGGCGCGGCCGGATCAGGACCGAGGTCGACACCGACACCGACGACGCCGTTCAGCTCATAAATAAGCTCATCGCCGTTCGACAGGGTGAGGTTCGAGGTGAGGTTACCGCCCGGGATCTGGCAGAGACGCTTGCCGTCCAGCGTGCCATTCTCCGTCGTACCGGTCGGGCAGCCAATCGGAGCGAAGAGCGTACCGGTCTGCGCGAAGCTCGCCCAGTTGCTGGCCCGCGTTTCGGTGCCCGAGAATGCGCCGATATAGGAGACGTCGTCGAAGAACGGGTTTGCATCCAGGTCGTTGGAGACAGGCACAGCCAGCTCCTGCGTGCCCGGGAAGAAACGCTCGCGTAGCGAGTTCTCACCGCCAACGATATTGTTGTTGGCCGCATAGGTGGAAAGGTTGTTGGCTGTGTCGTCCGCATCGTCGGCCAGCGTCTTTGCTGCGTCGATGAAGAGCGATGCCACTTTCAGCGTGCCGTCGGCGAGGTTGGTGTAGGTCTGGTCGCTGTCGATATCGAGACCCGGCGTGTAACCGCCGGAAACGATGCCGTTGACGACCGTGCCACGGGTGCCGCGGCGAAGCACGATACCTCCCTGATTGCCTTGCGATCCGATAAGGGTGAAGTTTGCAACATTCGGCGCGGAGAACGGCGTCTTGTCATTGTCGCCATCGCGGTTGTCGGCTTCGATGCCGCGCGGGTCGCCAGAGGACGGAACGTCGGAATAGACGACGGCGTATTGCAGGTTGCCCTGCCAGCCATCAGTCCAGTCGAGCGAGTCGTCGCCCGCGCCGGTGATGACCACATAGCGAGCGCTAACCGTACCGCCGAACCATTCGATGCCGTCATCGAGATTGTTATGGACCTGAACGTGGGAAACGCTGGTCCCGCTGCCGACACCCTGGAAGGCGATGCCGTTCAGCTCGTCTTCATTGGTGAGGCGTGCGCCGGCATATTCAACGGTCAGGTAATCGATGGACCCGGAGTCGTCGGCTGCGTCAGCGCCGCCGAAGAGACCGGAGCTGCCCTCGCCAGACTTTTCACAGTCAGCAGAGCCGCCGGCGGCCGTTGCTTCAATACAGGCGTTGATCGGAGCGAAACCGTTGATGATCAGGCCGCCCCACTGGGCGTTGGTGCCTTCCTCGATCAGGCTGGAGCCAACTTCCTCGTCATTGAGGGCCGCGCGGGCGGTCATACGGACCGGCGCCGTCTCGGTGCCATTAACGACGATGTCGGAGCCACGCGTGATGACGACATAGTCGTCCGAGCCATCGCCCGTACCCGTCGCAGCGGCACCGAAGAGGCGTGCGCCCTCATTCAGGGTCAGCGTTGCAGGGGTGCCACCATCTTCACCGATGAAGACCGCGCCGCGAATGGCGACAGTCACACCCGCAGGGATGGTAACGTCAGATGTAATCGTGGTCTCTGTGCCGGCGGCGTCGCCGATGGCGCAGACATCTACGCTCGAGAAGCCTTCAGACGCGATCGCTTCCAGTGTGATCTGCGTGGTGCTTGCCGGACAACCGGCGGTCGGGACGAGCTGGATCGTCGACGCGGCTGGGGGCGGAGGCGGCGGCGGAGCGGTTGGCGGCGGCGGAGGCGGCGGAACGGGTGCGCCCGGTGAAGAAATATCGGTGTCGGAACACGCTGCCACGGCAAGTGCCAGCACACTTGTCGTAAACGCAAGACGCAATGTGGTCGCCTTATTCATAAGAAGCCCCCTTCAGGGTTACTGAGATCCATCACATGGAGCGGGAGCGGCCGCGCCGATTCCCTCACTCAGGGGGCGCTATGACATAGCTCAACGACAGTATTGCGACATCATAAAAGCTTCACATTTACTGTCACATTTGTGTCATTGTTTAAATCAAAGAAAATAATCGTGATCTGTTAATTATACACTTTATTGAATGAAGTATTCAGCAGTTAACAGATTTTAATAAAGATAAACCGTCCTCATGCGGACTGGAAATCAGCAGCACAATCTGATCAGCTGCGCGCAATCCATTCTGGAACACGTGGAAAACGAAGCCGCCATCACGGCCCTCGTCCTTTTTTCACACCTTTGGATCCCCATTACGCGGCAATTGCGCTGACAGGAATCAATCGGATGCGCTCTGGCCGGCGTCCTCGCCGCCCAAGGTTCCGACACCCGCCAGAGCCGCATCGAGCGAGATCATCATCAGTTCGCCGTCGCGCGAGAAGAAGAGGATCGATCCGTCCCCGGACAGTCCAGCGCCAAAATCGATACCTGATGTGTTCACCGGCTCGCCAAGATTTTGCGGCGCCTGCCAGGTGCCATCGGCGCCGCGCTCAGCCGTCCAGATATCGACACTGCCGAGCTTGGGCTGACGGTGGCTGTAGAAAAAGAGACGATTGCCGTCCGGCGTGACAGCAAGATGTGCCTCGGCGCGGAAGCTGTTGAAGCCCTCCGGCATGGGGGAGATTTCCCAGGCCCCGTCCTCACCCTCGCGCGCAGCCTCAAAGATATCGTGACCGCCCTCGCTGTCATAGCCATTATCGGTGAAATAGAGACGGCCCTGTTCATCCATGGCCGGATTAAGCTGGTCTGCCCCCGTATTGATCGAGGCCGGCAGAGGTTCGGGCTCACCCCAGCCGTCTTCCGTCGGCGCAACGCGCCAGATATTGGCGTCGCGCTGGCCGCGCTCCAGTATGTCCTGATCAGAGGAATAATAGAGCATGCCATCTGCAAAGCTGAAGGAGGGTGTGGTCAGCTTGATGCGGGCGGGAAACTCCAGCTGGGCAGGCTCTGACCAGGTGCCGTCGGCGTGTTTGCGCATTTCATAGAGGTGCGTCTTGTCGCGCGCTTCCTTCGCAAAGACGCGGATATTGCCATCGGGGGATTCGGTAAGACCAAAAGCGCGCGTGAAAACTGTGGGCGCCTCGGCATCCGGCAGGACCGGGGTCGGCGTGTCGATCTCGGGCACTTTCGCGCCGCAGGCTGCAAGCACGAGGAGGCTGACAAAAATTCCGGTGCGCTTCATTTTAAGGGCTCCCTCTTCCAGACCCGCAATGTGTGCGCTCTCTAGTTGCCCCATATGACGGTTTCGCAACACGCACTGCAGATGAAGGAATGCATCAGGCCGCGTTTTGTGCCCAGCCCAGCGCCGCGCCTCCGCAAGGCCGGTGAAACGAAAGAACAGATGTGAGAATGGCGTGTGAGAATGAAAAAGCACCCTCCGCCACAATTCCCAATGGTGACGGTGGTGCCGGCAGAGGGACTTGAACCCCCGACCCCCTGATTACAAATCAGGTGCTCTACCAGCTGAGCTATACCGGCGCCTGCTCCGCCCTTTACGCGGTGCCGCGGCGAGGGGCAAGATTCCTTTGCAATCTCATCGCAGCGCCCCGCCTGGCCCTGGCGCGGCGAACCAGCCCGCTCGCCAAGAAACGGCAGTGTTTGGCTGCTCTGCCGTTTCAATTTAATGCTGCCGCGCCTATGAGTTGCCGCAAGACCCGGCGCGTGCACGACGCGCCCAAATCACTTCGACGGAAGGTATCATGACGAAGTCAGCCCCGCGCCGCATTCTGGTCACCTCGGCCCTGCCCTATATCAACGGCGTCAAGCATCTCGGCAATCTCGCAGGCTCCATGCTGCCGGCCGATGTCTATGCCCGGTTCCAGCGCCTGCGCGGCCATGATGTCCTCTATATCTGCGCCACCGACGAGCATGGCACACCTGCCGAACTTGCCGCGCAGGCCGCAGACGTGCCCGTGCGCCAATATGTCGATGAGCAGCACGCAATCCAGAAAAAGGCGGGCGAGGACTTCCTGCTCTCCTATGATCATTTCGGCCGCTCCTGCAGCCCCCAGAACGCCGCCCTCACCCAGCATTTTGCCCACGTCCTCGAAGCCAATGGGCTGATCGAGGAAAGGTCGATGCGTCAGGTCTATTCCATCGATGACGGGCGTTTCCTGCCCGACCGCTATGTCGAAGGCACCTGTCCGCATTGCGAGTTCGAAAAGGCACGCGGCGATCAGTGCGACAATTGCGGGCGTCTGCTGGACCCCGTCGACCTGATCGATCCCTATTCGGCCGTCTCCGGCTCGAAGAATGTCGAGATCCGTGAGACGCGCCACCTCTTCCTGCTCCAGTCGCAGATGCAGGACCGGATTCGCGACTGGATCGAGCAGGCTACCGACTGGCCGCCGCTTGCCCGGTCCATTGCCCTGAAATGGCTGGACGAAGGCCTTCGCGACCGCGCGATCACGCGCGACCTTTCCTGGGGCGTGCCGGTGACCAATCCGAATGGCTCCATCCGGGAAGGATTTGAGACCAAGGTCTTCTATGTCTGGTTCGACGCGCCGATTGAGTATATCGGGGCGACGCAGGAATGGGCCGAAGCCAATGGCGAGCCGAATGCCTGGCGGTCATGGTGGCGCACGGACGAAGGCGCCGATGGCGTCGACTATGTCCAGTTCATGGGCAAGGACAATGTCGCCTTCCACACGGTTGGTTTCCCGGTCACGATTCTCGGGTCGCAGGAGCCGTGGAAGCTGGTCGACCGGCTGAAGGCCTTCAACTGGGTCACCTGGTATGGCGGCAAGTTCTCCACTTCCAACAAGCGCGGCGTCTTCATGGACCAGGCGCTGGACCTGCTGCCGGCCGACTATTGGCGCTGGTATCTGACGGCGAATGCGCCGGAAGGCTCAGACGCGGCATTCACATGGGAAGGCTTCCAGTCCGCCATCAATTCCGATCTTGCCAATGTGCTGGGCAATTTCGTCAACCGGATCACCAAATACTGCGCGTCCAAATTCGACGGCAGGGTCCCGGAAGGCGGCACGCCGGGCGACGCCGAAAGCTGGATGATCGCCGAGCTTGAGACACGCCTTCCGGCGCTGGTCGAGCATTATGAGAATATGGATTTCCGCAAAGCGGCGGCCGAAACGCGCGCCATCTGGGCGGCCGGCAACGAATACCTGACCAAGGCAGAACCCTGGGTGAAGTATAAGAGCGATGTGGACGCCGCAGCGATTGGCGTGCGCGCGGGCCTCAATCTCGCCGCCCTTTTCGGCATCATTGCCCAGCCCATCATCCCCGAAGCGGCCGCGATGATCCTCGATGCGCTCGGCGTACCGGAAGACAGGCGTACCCTCGCCGCTGATGCACTTGGCGACATTCCCGCCCTGCTCAACGCGCTGCCGCAAGGCCATGAAATCAGCCCGCCGGATGTCCTCTTCCGCAAGATCGAGGACGAACAGGTCGCTGAATGGACGAAGCGGTTTGGCGGCGATCCGGACGCATCCTGATAAAGAATCCGGGCGAAGTCTCTCTGGCGGGGCCGACTTAACGTGTTAGGGTAAGACATACCTCGCACGTTCAACCGGAGAGATTTGCCCCATGAAGTTTTCCAGCCGCCTTGCAGCCTGCGCCGCCGCAATCGCCCTGATGCCGGTAACCCCGGCCCTCTCGCAACAATCGTCGGTGCCTGCGCCGGGCACAGAGCTGGTCGACCTCTACACCTGGCTTCACGCGCATCCGGAACTCTCCTTCAAGGAATCCACCTCCTCTTCCATTCTTGCTGAAGAGCTTGAGGAGCTTGGCTTCAAGGTCACGACCGGCCTTGGCGACGATTGGATCCGCGAGAAGTCGAAACGCGACGAAGGCACAGTGCGCGACGGCGTCGGCGGCTATGGCGTCGTCGGCGTCTACGAGAATGGCGAGGGTCCGACCGTGCTGATCCGCGCCGACATGGACGCCCTGCCCGTACCGGAGCAGACCGGTCTAGACTATGCTTCGCAGGTCACAAGCACCACCTGGACGGGGGTTGAGAGCCCGGTCATGCATGCCTGCGGCCACGACATCCACATGACCAGCTGGGTTGGCACCGCGCGGGAGCTCATGGCGAACAAGGATGACTGGTCCGGCACGCTCATCATGCTGGCCCAGCCTGCCGAGGAGATCGGTCTTGGCGCCAAGGCCATGATCGAGGGTGGCCTTTATTCGCAGTTTCCGCTGCCGGACTACAATCTCGCCCTTCATGTGAACGCCAGCGCGCCCGCCGGAACGATTGCCTATTCTTCAGGCTATGCGCTCGCCAATGTCGACAGCGTGGATATTCTGGTGAAGGGCGTGGGCGGCCACGGCGCCTATCCGCATACGACCAAGGACCCGATCGTCGTCGGTTCCGCCATCGTGATGGCGTTGCAGACGCTTGTCTCACGCAATGTCGACCCGCAAACCCCTGCCGTCGTGACGGTTGGCTCCTTCACGGCCGGCGCCAAGCACAACATCATTTCAGACGCCGCCGAACTCCTGCTGACGGTCCGGTCCTATGACGATGCGACCCGCCAGCTTCTGCTCGACGGCATCCAGCGCATCGCCAAGGCGCAGGCTGAGGCGTTTGGCGCACCGGAACCGGAAATCTCCATCGATTCCGATTATACGCCCTCGACCTATAACGATCCGGAACTGACAGAGATGGCGATGGCCGCGGTCAGCTCCGCAATCGGCCAGGATAATGTCACCGAAGTGAAAGCCGTCATGGGCGGCGAAGACTTCTCCCAGTTCGGTCGTACTGAAGAGGATGTGCCAGGCCTCATCTTCTGGCTCGGCGCCGTGGCGCCGGAGACCTATCAGGCCGCACAGGAGGGCGGAGATGCCCTGCCCTCCCTGCACTCACCGTTCTTTGCGCCGGATGCGCCGCCGACCATCGAGACAGGCGTCAGCGCCATGACGGCAGCGGCGATGTCCCTGTTCAACCAGGCCAGCGCAACGAACGCCGCCACTGAAACTGAAATGGAGACCGAGGCTGAAGAGGCCGCGGACACCACGTCTGAAACCGACTCAGAGTGAGTTCAGCCAGCCCAGCAGGATCGTGTTCACTTCATCTGGACGCTCCTGCTGGGTCCAGTGACCGCAGCCCTCCAGCAAATGCGCTGATTTGAGGCCGGGCAGCCATGGCTTCATGGCCTCTACCGGATCGCCGCGGAACATGGCGAGGACAAGGTCTCGCGTGCCGCCGATAAACAGGCTCGGCTGATGGATCCTGTGATCCTCAAGCGACGTCAGGAAGGCGTGATCGCGCTCATGATTACGGTAGCGGTTGAGCGGCCCACGAAAACCGGATGCCCGGAACTCGGAGGCGTAATAGGCAACGTCTTCCTCGCTCAGCCAGGGCAGCGGCATATCCGGTTCAGGCAGGCGGTGAAGCAGCGTGTCGCCATGCTTCTTGTGCTTCGGCCACGTTCCTTCCGGCGCATCCCCTGAAATAGCATAGTAGAAGCGACGGATGCTCGCGGCGGGGTCCGCTTCAAGTTCCTCTTCCGGCGGTCCCTGATCCTGGAAATAGACCTGATAGAAGAACATGCCGCGCGCGGTGAAAAAGTCGCGAAAACTCTGGATGGCCGGCTTGTCGCCCGGCGGCATATACGGCACCGAAAGCCCCGCCACGGCCCTGAACTGATCCGGGTGAACAAGCGCTGAGTTCCAGGCGATGGGTGCGCCCCAGTCATGACCCACAACGACACATGGCGCGCCGGGCTGAAGCGCTGCGGCGACACCGGCTATGTCTGCGGTGATCGTCTCCATGTCATAGGCCTCGACGGCGTGCGGCTTGTCCGATCCGCCATAGCCGCGCACGTCTACCGCAGCGGCCCGGTAGCCTGCCCCGGCCAGCGCTCTCAGCTGATGACGCCAAGAATACCAGCTTTCAGGAAAGCCGTGGACGAAGAGGACGAGGGGTCCATCCTCAGGGCCTTCAAGCGCTACGCGAAGCTTGATGCCATTGGTTTCAACCATCTTGAATCTGGCCATGTCCGGTCCTTTCAGTTCGAGGGGCGGGCCCGAGCAGCGCCAAACGCCGAAAACCCGCAGCAGGCAGACTGTCTCACCGCTGACGGAACGCTGCAATCATGGCGTCGGGGCAATTGCGGGTCCATGACACAAGAGAGGCCGGCGCTGTGGGGAACGCCGGCCTTAAACCTGGTCACTGGAGTTTCGGTTTACTGCTGAGGCGCCGGCGTACCGTCCTGCGGCGCGGCCTGGCGGCTGGCCTGGATGGCGGCGACCGTCTCTGGATGGCTGAAGAAGCGGTAGCCCGCATCCTGTCCGTACTCCTTGATCGCCTGAAGCAGGGTTGCAAGCTCAATCGGGACGATCTTGATCTCGTCGCTCGCCGCATCGCTGTTGCCGAGATTGGCGGCCAGCTGCTCCGCATTGGCATAACCGGTAAGGATCGGCGTGATGCGGCCGTTTTCCGTCTGAAGCTGGGCTTCCATCTCGCCGCTCATGACAAGAAAGACCGGCGCCATGAAGTCTTCTGTTTCCGGGTCGAGCATCTCGGCCTTCTGGATTTCCTGCGGCGAGCTGCGGAAGATGACCGCGCCGTCCCAGCCGGCAAGGATACTGGCAAGATCGACAATCCCGACCTGCATGTCCTCATCCTCGACGCTCTGCAGCTCGGCTTCGGCGGCAGCCGGCGTCATGAAGACAACGATGGCCTGCGTTCCAGACTGGGATTGCACCGAGGCGACGCCGCCTTCACTGTTCTGAAGCACGGCGACCTGCATGCCCTGCAGCGCCGCCAGCATTGGATGGATCGCGCGCTGCTGAGGCTGGGCCGGAGCTGCCTCACCCTGCGCTGGCGGCGGAGCCGTCTGTTGTGCGGGGGCTGGTGACTGGGCGAGTGCGGCCGGAAAGGCCAGCGCAACCACCGCCCCGGTAACCGTCAGAAATCGTTTCATGGATGCTCTCCTCGTAAACGCATACGGGGCGCAGGCTTACCACCTGCGCCCCGCAGCACAAGGATAGCGGATCAGCCCTGTTTGAGTTCCTCAAAGGGCACTTTCTTGTCGACACGCACATCCTGGGGAAGGCCTAGCACGCGTTCGGCGATGATGTTCTTCAGGATTTCATCGGTCCCGCCAGCAATCCGCAGGCCCGGCGCCCACATGAAGCTCTGCTGGAACAGGGCATTGGCCGGCATCGTGTCACTATCATTCATGATGCCGTAATGGTCCTGCATCTCGATGGCCGAGTTACAGATATCCTGCAGCTGGTTTGCCGTGATGATCTTGCCGATGGAGTTTTCCGGCCCGGGCGTGTCGCCGCGCGACAGCGCCGTCTGGGTGCGGAACTTGGTCAGGCTGTAGCCCTGAGCGGCCACATACCAGTCTGCCAGTTTCTCGCGGAAGGCCTGATCGGTGAGCGACCCCGTCCCACGGGCATAGTCCATGATCTCCTTCCAGTCCGGGCCCGGCGAGCCACCGACAGCCAGACGCTCATTCATCAGCGTAACCAGCGCAACCTTCCAGCCATCGCCGACCTCGCCGAGGCGGTCGGAGTCCGGAATGCGCACATCGGTGAAATAGACCTCATTGAATTCGCGCCCGCCCGATGCCTGGTGGATGGGCTTGGCCTCAACACCCTTCTGATGCATGTCCACGATGAACATGGTGAGGCCCTTATGCTTGGGCGCCTTGGGGTCTGTACGGGTCAGGACGATACCGTAGTCGGAGAAGTGCGCGCCGGTGGTCCAGACCTTCTGGCCATTGATCACCCACTCGTCACCATCCTTGATCGCACGGGTTTTCACACCTGCAACGTCAGAGCCGGCCGCCGGTTCGGAGAAGAGCTGGCACCAGATCTCCTCCCCGCGAAGGGCCTTCTCGACATAGCGTTTCTTGTGCTCGTCGGAGCCGAAGGCGATGACGGTCGGCACACACATGCCGAGGCCAATTGTGAACGGGCCGGTCGGCGCGTCGAACTTGCCCTCTTCCTGATTCCAGATGACCTGCTGCATGGTTGTGCCACCACGCCCGCCCCATTCCTTGGGCCAGGTGATCTGTGCAAAGCCGCCTTCAGCCTTGGTTTTCTGCCACTCCTTGGCACGCTTCAGGAAGTCCTCCCCCGTCGGACGGCGCGGTGAATTGGCGTCCTTGGGTTTGAGGTGTTTCTCGAGGAAGCTGCGCGCCTCTGCGCGGAACTCTGCTTCTTCCTTGGTGTCGTTGAAGTCCATAGCGTGTCCTCCTGCGGCAAATGACGATGCTTCTGACGATACAATATACGCTGACGAACTCGCCTGCCCAGCCGTGGCGTCGGGTCAAGACAAGACAAAACTCCGACGCTGGCGCCTTGGGCGCCTAGTAATCGAGCTCAAAGCTGGGGCAGTACGGCTTCAGCGTTTGCCGGTAGCTTCGGCTGGCTTCCTGAAAGGTCCCTGTCGCCATGGGATGGCTCGGATCGCCCACCTTGATGCCTTCTGCTGACTTCGAAACATCCTTCAGCTCATTTATCGTGGCGGAGACGTCCCCGGGCAGATCGGGCTGAAGCGCTTCGAGGCCAGAGCGCGCCTCAGCAGGCGTCATGCCTGCCTTGCCGACCATCGCCAGTTCCAGCTTTGACATCGCCAGGACAAGCGTCATGCACTCATCTTCGCTCATTGAATCCTGAGCGAGCGCAGGCGCCGTGAGCATACCGAGCGAAACACATGCCGCAAAAGCCGTTCTCTTCAAAGATGCCATGGATCGATCCTCCTTTGAGCTAACAAAGGTCAATTCCTAACATCCAGCGCAGTCGCTTCAACCCCGCCAGAGGGCGCCGGCACGAGGGCCGGCGCCGGGGTGTCAGGCGGCGTTCTTGCGCTCAAGCGCGCTGACGAGTTTCTCTTTCCAGACCTTCGGGGCTCCGGCCTGCACGGCCAGCAATTTGGCCCGGCGGTAGAAGAGGTGGCAGTCCACTTCCCAGGTAAAGCCCATGCCGCCATGTGTCTGGATATTCTCCTTCGACGCGAACCAGTAGGCCTCACTGGCCGCGAGGCGTGCGGCGGCAGCGGCTTCCGGCAGCTCTGCCGCATCGGTGGAAAGCGCCCAGGCGCCGTAATAGCAGTTCGAGCGCGCGACCTGATTCTTCACATACATGTCGGCCAGCTTGTGCTTGATCGCCTGATTCCCCCCGATCGGGCGGCCGAAAGCGTACCGGTCCTTGGCAAATTCCGTTGCCATTTCGAGGCAGCGGTCGGCACCGCCAAGCTGTTCGAAAGCGAGCAGGACAGCGGCCCGGTTAAGGATTGCATCATTCATGTCCGCGCCTTCGCCGGCATTGCCGAGACGGGCGGCAGGCGCGCCATCGAAAGTGATTTCTGCATGGCTGCGCGTCGGCTCAAGCGTGCTGACCGTCTTGCGCGACACACCCTCGCCGGTGAGGTCGACCAGAACGAGGCTCGCACCGGAGCCTTCCTTGGCCAGAACCACAGCATGGGTGGCGATATCGCCATCGGTGACAGGGACCTTGGTGCCAGTCAGTTTGGAGCCATCGAAGGTGGTTTTCAGCTTCGAGGGATCTGGATTGCCCGGCCCTTCACTGGCCGCATAGCAGCCGACGACTTCACCGCTCACGACTTTCTCGAGAAGGTCCTTCTTCTGGTCCTCCGAGCCGGCGAGCTTCAGGGCTTCGGCGAAGAAATAGGTGGTGGAAGAAAACGGCACCGGCGCCAGCGCGCGGCCCATCTCCTCTGCTATCACGCAGAGTTCCAGCATGCCGAGCCCCAGCCCGCCATACTCTTCAGGGATCGCGGCCCCGATCCAGCCCATCTCGAGAACCTTCTGCCAGACGCCCTCATGATGGGTCTTGCTTTCGTCATCGAGCACCTCGCGCACATGTGCGGTCGTGCACTGCGCGTTCAGAAATTTCCTTGCTTCACCTGCCAGGAATTTCTGGTCTTCCGAAAAGTCGAAGTTCATGCCGCTCCGTCTCCCTAAATCCTGTAATTATCGCTGGACAATAACGCGGCCTCCGCCCCCGTGAAGCCGTCTCGCAAGGTAAGGCCTGCGCAAGTCCCGAAGACGCAAATTCGGTCCGGCGTATTTACCCTCGCTAAAACCCGTTGTGACACACTCCGCAGAAGATCAGGAGACGGCGACATGGCAAAGGCACTCTTCCACAAGTCCCAGCGGGTTTTCGTCAAACCGGTGGGCACGTGGGCAATTGTCGAAAAGGTCATCCCCCACTGGGTGAAGGATGTCGAAGAGCCCCTGCGCGTCACCTATGATGTGGGGCTCGGCCGTGAATTTGCGCCCACGGAGCTCTCGTCCGAAGACACCGTGCGCGGGCGCGCGCGCATGGAAGAAGACCCGACCGCCGAGCATTGGCGTGTCCAGCGCGCAAAGAATCGCTGGCAGGATAGCGACGAGGTCGCCAGCCACCCCCACCCCGGCACCTTTCCTGTCGTCATCACCGACGAGAATGACTGGGGCGGCTGGCGCGTGCCGGGCGCGGAATATGATCGCGACCCGAACAGGATAGAGTATCAGGCAAGACTGATCGCGAACGCACCGCAACTTCTGCTCATGGTCCGCAGGATGGCAGAATATGCTGCCCGCCACCCCGGTGAAGTGTCTGACGAGATAAAGTCCATTCTTCAACCCGCCCGGCAGGTCCTGCGCCATGTCTATGATGTGGCCGGCACGCCCAGCAAAGGTGGCTGAATAAACTCAGCCCGTGGAAGGACCGGCGATTGAGGGCCGGGGCCAGCCACCCTATCTGTTGGTCAAGAACGACAGATAGGAAAACCAATGCTGCGCACAGATACACCGGTTTCGATCAAGCTCGAAGATTATACCCCCTACCCGTTCGAGATCGATGAGGTTTCGCTCGATTTCTCACTGGATCCCAAGGCGACGCGGGTGAAGGCCAGGATGAAGGTGCGCCGCACCGGGGAGGGATCGTTCGTTCTCGACGGTGTGAAGCTCAAACTCAATGCGATCAGCCTCGACGGAAAATCGCTCGGCCCGGGCGACTATAGCCGGGATGACGAGAAGCTGACGATCAGCAATGTTCCCGACCAGTTTACCCTGGAAACGGACGTCACGATTGATCCGTCCAGCAACACCGCCCTGTCGGGCCTCTACATCTCTGGCGGACGCTTCTGCAGCCAGTGTGAAGCGACGGGCTTCCGCCACATCACCTACTGGCCTGATCGTCCGGATGTCATGAGCCGCTTTCATGTCCGTATGGATGCGGACAAGTCCAAATATCCGATCCTTCTGTCGAATGGCACACCGGGCGAGAGCGGCGACCATTCAGACGGGCGCCATTATGCAGAGTGGGACGATCCACACCCCAAACCCTCTTACCTGTTTGCGCTCTGTGCCGGAGACTATGATGTCTGGCGCGACACCTTCACCACGATGAATGGCGACCATGTCGATCTCGGGGTCTATGTCGACAAGGGACAGGCGGCGCGCGCCGAATGGGCCATGGAAAGTCTCAAGGCCTCCATGAAATGGGATGAGGAGCGCTTCGGACGCGCCTACGACCTCGGCGTCTTCAACATCGTGGCCGTGCGCGACTTCAATTTCGGCGCCATGGAGAATAAGGGTCTCAACATCTTCAATTCCGCTTACGTTCTGGCCAGCCAGGACAGCGCGACCGACGCCGATTTTGAAGCGATCGAGAGCATTGTGGGGCACGAGTATTTCCACAACTGGACCGGCAACCGGATCACCTGCCGCGACTGGTTCCAGCTCTGCCTGAAGGAAGGTCTGACGGTGTTCCGCGATCAGGAATTCTCTTCCGACCTGCGCTCGCGCCCTGTCCAGCGCATCAAGGATGTCATGCGCCTGCGCGCGCGCCAGTTCGCCGAGGATGCCGGCCCGCTTGCCCATCCAGTGCGTCCGGACAAATATGCATCTATCGACAATCTGTATACAGCAACGGTCTATGAGAAGGGCTCAGAATTAATCCGTGCGCTGACTGTCCTTATAGGGATCGATGATTTCAACAAGGGCATGCAGATTTACTTCGATGAGTATGATGGCACGGCTTCGACAATCGAGGATTTTTACGGCTGTTTCGAGAAGGCGTCGGGCAAGGACCTCAGCCAGTTCCGCCGCTGGTACGCCCAGGCCGGCACGCCCTCCGTCCGCGTGGAGGAAGACTGGAACGCCGACACCTCGACCCTGACATTGAAGCTGCGCCAGTCGACACCGGCCACGCCGGGCCAACCCGACAAGCAGCCTGTGCCCATTCCCCTTCGTGTAGCGCTGCTGGATGGCAAGGGCGGTCACGCCTCAGCCGAAGGATGGGAGAATGGTGAGACCGTCATCGTCCTCAATGACGAAGATAAGACGGCAGAGATCAAGCTGGGCAAAGGCGCCAGCAAACCCCTCCTCTCGATCAACCGCCAGTTCAGCGCGCCGGTCCGTATCGACCGCGACCTGACCAATGCCCAATTGCTGGAGCTTGCCGCGAGCGAGACCGATCCCTTCAACATCTGGGACAATTTCCAGACACTGACGCGCAGCGAAATCTTCCGTCTGCTGGATGAGCCGCAATCTCCGCCAGACGAAGCACTCGTCGCCGCACTCGGCGACGCGGTGCGGGCCAATGAATCCGATCCGGCCTTCGCCGCCCTGCTGACAGCTCTGCCCGACATCGGTGAGCTCTTCCAGCACCGCGAGCCGGTTGATCCGGCGGGCCTGAATGAAGCGCGCAAGCGTCTGCGCAAGGCGCTTGGTGAGAACCTCAAGCCGGATGCCGAGCGCATCCTGGCAGAGCCGTCCCCTGCCCCGTTCGAACCGAACGCCGAACAGGCTGGCATCCGGGCGCTCCGCTCCGCCATGATCGGCCTTACCGGCGCGCTGGACACGGGCGATGCTGCCAAGCGTCTGAAAGCGCTCTTCGATGCGGCGCCGAACATGACCGAGAGCCTCGCCTGCCTGCGTACGCTCGTCCCCTTCAAGGGGGCTGAGCGCGACGAGGCCATTGAGACCTTCTATGAGCGCTGGAAAGACAATCCGCTGGTCATCGACAAATGGTTCGCCGTCCAGGCCGGACAGGGCACCGCAGAGGATGCCCGGCGTCTGTCGCAGCACCCAGACTTCGACCTGTCCAACCCGAACCGGGTGCGCTCTGTCGCAGCCGCCTTCTCGATGACCAATCTTGCCGCCTTCCACGCCAAGGATGGCGAAGGTCATAAGGTGATCGGGGACATCGTGCTCGAGACCGACAAGCGCAATCCGGCCCTCGCCGCGCGCCTGCTCACCAGTTTCGAGCAATGGCGCAAGCTTGAGCCGGCCGCCAAGGCGAGCGCGGAGAAGACGCTGAAAGCACTCCAGGCCGAAGGTTTGTCGGAAAACGCCGCAGATATTCTCTCGCGCGCCATCGATTAACAGCCCCGCGCCCTTCATTAACGCGAACGCAAAGCTTTTCTGACCAAGGTGTTACTGGTTTTGCGGGACGTGAATGAAGGGCCGGGATTTGGCGGCAGGCAACACGAAGGTTGAACGGGGCAAGCCCCCGTCGCGAGCCTCCGGCGCGAACCGGATGGTTGCGCCTGTGCTCATCGTAACCTTCTGCATCCTGGCCGCCTGTGTCGTTCTTGTTGGCTGGCTCGGCCAGACCTCGAAGGACCGTGATGCCATGCAGCTCGCCCAGCGCGACGCCCTGCTCACAGGCCAGATGCTGAACGCCTCCGCCGATGCGGCGACGAGGGCGCTGGATACGTTCCTGGAGACCGGCCGCCCTCTCTCGCGCATCGACGCAGAAGAGATCGGCGTCGATCATCTGGTCTCCCTTCAGTCCGCCCGGACGTCGAATGATCCGCTACAGCGCGAGCTTGCCGAGATGGCAGACGGCATGATCGAGGCGGGCACCCGGCTGCATTTGGCGCCAGACAATGACATCATGCTCGTCCACCCGCTCGATGCAGAGACGGGCATCATTTCGCGCGTGGGCGCCGGCAAGTGGGTGCTGGGTGCAAACCCGGTGCAACGCGTTATTCTGGATGGCGAACGTAACCTCTCGATTGGCGGCCAGTCTGTCCTCGCGCCGACCCACACCATTCTCAGCCAAGGCACAGGGTTTCACTATTCCGGGCTGCTTCAGCGGTCACTGACCGCATGTGCGCCAGTAGAAGGCGCCGCCTTCTCGCTGTGCCTCAATCGCTCAAGTCCGCTTGTGACGGTCGACAATGCGATCCACCTTCTACTTTACCTGACCCTTCTTGCCGCACCGGCCTTTGGCGTTTTCGGTCTCTACAGCAGTCTCAGCACCCGACCGGCAGATCCACCGCCATCTCCGGCCGCAGGGCCGGTCCAGCCAGCGGCCCACACCCTCGTCGAAAAAGCCAATATCAATGGCCGCATTGGCGCCTGGCGCATTTCGCTTGCATCCAGCGAGGCATGGATCAACGAGGATGCCGCGCGCCTTTTCGGCCTGCAATTCAGCGGTGAGCTCACCACATCCGAACTCTTTGCCCAGATCTTTCAGGATCATCGCAACCAGCTGCGGCACGCCCTCGAAGAGACCCGCCCCGGCCAGACCTTTACCATGCCCGTGGCCACCGCCATGTCACGCGGGGAGACCTGGATCGAACTTCGCGGCAGCGCCAATGAACCCGGCAAGGATCAGCCGGGCGACATCAGCGGCGTTGTCTTCGACATTACTGACGCCATGCGCCAGCGCGAGCGCCAGAAATCATCGGAAACGCGCCTCAAGACAGCCATCGAGCACTTCCCGAGCCCCTTTGCCCTCTGGGACAACAAGCATCGGCTCATCTTCTGGAATCAGGCGTTTACCCGGATATTCGCGCTGGAAGACGTGGTCAGGGCCGGGGTGGCCTATGAAACCGTCATGCTGGCCAGAAGCGCCAATGTCATCAGTGAGCGGACCACGCCAGACGACGCCAATGTCACCGTGGTGGGGCTGCGCTCGGGCGACTGGTACAAGATTGTGGAGCGTCGCTCGCCCGCCGGGGGGCTGACCACCTTTGGTCTGGACGTCACACAGGACGTGAAGAGCGAAGAAGAACTGACCCAGCAGAGAAAGAAGCTTCGCGCCGCCGTACAGGAGCTCGCCCGCTCTGAAGGCCACAATGTGGAGCTTGCCCGCAAATACAATGAAGAGAAGGCCAAGGCCGAGCGGTCCGCCAATTCCAAGAGCGCCTTCCTCGCCAATATGAGCCACGAGCTGCGCACCCCGCTCAACGCCATCAACGGCTTTTCCGAAATCCTGGTCAACGAGATGTACGGCCCACTCGGTGACATGCGCTATAATGAGTATGCGCGCGATATCCTGACTTCCGGCCAGCACCTGCTCGACATGATCAATGACATCCTCGACATCGCGAAGATCGAAGCCGGCAAGATGACTATCGACCCCAAACCGATCGATCTTGTCGATCCGGTCGATGCCGCCGTCCGGATGATCCGCCGCAAGGCCGAGGACAAGGATATTACCCTCTCGCTTCAAGCCGACGAGCCGCTGCCCGAAGTGGACGCAGACCACCGCGCCGTGCGCCAGATGGTGCTGAACCTGCTCTCCAATGCGATCAAGTTCACCGATCCGGGCGGGCGTATCCTGGTCGCCGTCCAGAAGAAGGATGACTTCGTCCGGGTCGCGGTCCGGGATACGGGCGTCGGCATTCCCAAGGAGCATCTGCCCCGCCTCGCCCAGCCCTTCGAACAGGTCCACGAAACGCGCGAGCGCAATTATGACGGCACCGGCCTCGGCCTTGCCCTCACCAAGTCATTTGCGGAAATGCATGGCGGGCGCTTCTCCATCGCCAGCGAGGTCGGCCGTGGCACCATGGTGAGCTTCTTCCTGCCGGTCAGCCGCGATATGCCTTCACGCGACCGGGACGTCGCCTGAGGGCAGCTCTGATGAATATGTATTTCAGAGGCTCTCGTCAGAGATTTCTTCGCTTTCCGAGGCAACGGCGCGCTCTGCGATAAAGGTGGCGGCCCGTTCGACGCACTGGCGCCCGGCATCGGCAAGGGCTATGGCCCGCGCCAGGTCATCGCGGGCGCTCGCTGGCGAACTCGCTGATACGGTGTGTTGGGCGACGGGCTCCCGGCTCCCCCCGTCGAGCAGGGTCAGCTCCAGCTGGCAAACACCTTCACCGCCGTCCAGCGAGAATTGCGAGACACGCCAGTAGACCTCATAGGCGCCGCTCACACCGGTGACATCGTCTACCGCAAGGCCGTTTCCACTCGTGCTGAAAGCGTCGAGCAGCGTAACCTGAAACATGCGGGTTGCGCGGTCTGCCCACGCAACGCCCGGCAACACCTTGAACCCGCCATCCGGCCCCTGAGACGTAATCTTGCGGACGGCCAGAAGACGCGGCGCATCCGGCTCCCGGATGACGACATTTGTTTCCAGCTCCACACGGGTCTGCGGGTCCGGCAGGCGGTAGACGGCCTCGGGCTTTGGCTGTTCAGGCAGAACCGAAACGCAACCGGCGGAGGCAAGACCGAGCGCCAGAACAGCGCCGGTGATGGAAGTGCGGAGGGTGATCATTCGCCGTCCCTTTCATATGGCAGCGGATCGCTGCGAAGCAGGCTTTGAGGGTTCTGCTCGATCTCACGCGTCAGCCGGTTGAGCCTTGCGATCAGAACCCGAAGGTCCTGGGCCACGATCCGGAAATCGCTCACCGCATCCGTGCCCGGACCCTCGATGACATCTGCTGCGGAATCGACAGCCCCTTCGATCCGGTCAATGGCCGCCTGAGCAGAACTTGTGACCTCTTTCAGGTCGTCGGTGATGGCTTCGATATCGTCGCCGACGCGTTTGACCTCGGCGCTGGCGTCGCGGCCAAGCTGGCCGACATCTTTCGACGCCTGATCAAAGCTGCGGGCCGCGTCCTCGGCGGTTTTCAGCAAGCTGGTCACATCTGTCAGAAGCGTACCATTCCCACTCAACGCTTCGGTGATGGCCTCGACGTTCTGGACGCTGTTTGTGACCGCATTGATATTGTCCTCGCTGAGTACTTTATCGATCCGCTCAAGCGCCAGCGTCGCCCGCCCCATGACCTCTGTCCCGCTCGAGACAAGCGCGCTGAGCGGATTGGATTCAGTCTTGATCTCGGGGATGTCTTCGCGCGAGGCGCGCTTCAGCCACTCCGCGTCCGGAGAGCCCGCATTGATCTGGATGTAGGTCACGCCCGTGATGCCAGCAAACTCGATCGATGCGGAGGAGTCCGTTTTCACCGGTGTCTCGCTGTCGATACGCAGGCGCGCACGCACCTTGGAGGCATCGTTGCGGTCGATACCGATCGATGTCACCTCACCGACCTTGATGCCGATATAGCGGACCGAGGCACCCTCCTCGAGGTTCACCGGGCCCTCAAAGACCGCGTCATAGACGTCAAAATCCTGGTTGAACTGGGACTGGCCCAGCCACAGGACAAATCCGAGCGCGGCCAGCGCCGCGAATATGACGAAAGCGCCTATCAGCGCATAGTTGGCACGTGTTTCCATCAGCTTCTTCCCGCTTGGGCGGCGCGGCCACGTGGGCCGCAGAAATAATCCTGTATCCAGGGATCTTCGTTCTGGCGCAGTTCGTCGATCGTCCCTGTGGCGATCACTTTCTTGCGGCCGAGCACCGCGATCCGGTCGCAGGTGGCCGCCAGCGTGTCCACATCATGTGTGACGAGAAACACGGTGAGAGACAAGGCGCTCTGCAGCTCGCGCACCAGACTGTCGAACGCGCCCGCGGTGATCGGGTCCAGCCCGGCCGTCGGTTCATCCAGAAAGAGGATAGGTGGATCGAGCGCCAGGGCACGGGCGAGCGCGGCGCGCTTGCGCATGCCGCCAGAAAGGTCGGAGGGGAATTTCGGGCCCGCACTGTCCTCAAGGCCGGACATGCGCAGCTTCTGGTCAGCCAGCTGCTGCATCAGGCCGAGTGGCAGATCGGTATGTTCGCGCATCGGGACCATAACGTTCTCGCGCACGGTGAGGTTCGAAAACAGGGCTCCATCCTGAAACATGATACCCCAGAGGTTCTGGACCTTGCGCAGCTCATCGCCCCGAAGATCCGTCACATTCTCACCGAAGACCTCGACCGTGCCTTCAGAAGGCGCCTTCAGGCCGACAATGGCGCGGAGCAGAACGGATTTGCCCGTGCCAGATGGCCCGATCACGCCGAGAATCTCCCCCTTGCGCACGTCGAGGTCGAGGCCCTCATGAACCTTGTGCTCGCCATAGGCTGTGGTCAGCCCGCGCACCTTGATGGCTGTCTCCTCGCCGCTCAAATTCCGAGCTCCAGATAGAAAAGGGCGAACATCGCATCGATAACGATGATCGAGAAAATCGCCTGGACAACCGATTTGGTGGTCGATTGACCGAGCGACTGCACGCTGCCGCCGACCTGCAGACCCTGCCGGCAGCCGATCAGTGCGACAACCAGGCCGAAGACCGGCGCCTTCGACATCCCCACCCAGAAATTCGCTACCGGCACAGCGCTCTGCAGCCGGTTGATAAAGACAGTCGGATTGATATCGAGGGCCAGCCAGCTGACAAAGACGCCGCCGCCAAGTCCGAAGAGGGCAGCGATCAGCGTCAGGATCGGCGTCATCACCAGCATGGCGAAAGCGCGCGGCACGACCAGCACGTCCATCGGGTTGAGGCCGAGCGTCACCAGGGCGTCCACCTCCTGACGCATACGCATGGCCCCGATCTGGGCCGTAAAGGCCGAATTCGTGCGGCCTGCGAGAATGATGGCCGTGATGACCACACCAAATTCACGCAGCACGGCAAACCCAACCAGTTCCACGGTGAAGATTGTGGCGCCGAACTCCGACAGCGTGGTCGCTCCGATAAAAGCGATGACCATGCCCACAAAGAATGAGAGGAAGGCCACGATGGGAACAGCGTCCAGCCCGGAGTCTTCCATGACGGAGACAAGGGCCGTCCACCGCATCTTTGAGGGTCGCGTGACCATATGCGCCATGGAGGCAATGGTCTCGCCCAGAAAGGCCAGGGTTGCCGTGGTCTCCTCTAGGAAACTCATCGTTGTGCGGCCGGTGCGTTCAAGCAGGTCCACAACGCCGTATTCTGTCTTGCTTTTCTCCTCATGCTCCTCCGGGCGAAGAGAGGCAGCCTGTTCAAGCAGCGCAGAGACCTGCGGGCTCGCATTGACTGCTTTGACCTCGCCTGCACCTGCGCGGCACGCAAAGCGGTCGATAATAAAGGCGCCAGCGGTATCCAGACGCCCAAGATCGGTGCAATCTGCCTGCAGCTCTTTCACATCGCTTTTCTGGACGGCGGCGAGGCGTTGGGAGACATCGCGGATTGTATGCACCGTCCAGTCACCCGACAGCGTAAGCTGCGGCGGCGAGGCCTCGCTCTCAAACTGGAAATCAGGCCTGTCTGGCATGAGTCGCCTTGCGTCTAGCTGGTACCTGTCTGCGCATCCAAGCCTTGAGCATGGTAAAGAGCGTCTTACAACATTCTGCAGGAAAACGAGATTCTATTTCATATGGTCAGGCTTTCAATCGAGCATGTGTCGTCACCATTGGCGCAAGCTTTCTCAATCTCGCGCGGTTCAAAGACGAGCGCCGAATCGGTCCGTGTGACACTTGAGCGGGACGGACAGCGCGGGCGCGGCGAAAGCGTCCCCTATGGCCGGTATGGCGAAACCGTAGAAAGCGTCATCGAACTCATTGAGACACAGCGCACCGCTATTGAAGAGGGGCTGAGCCGCGAAGACCTCCAGGGCGTGCTGCCGGCGGGCGCGGCCCGCTGCGCAATCGACTGCGCCATGTGGGATCTGGAAGCCAGGGTCAGCGGGACACCGGTCTGGAAGCGCGCCGGCCTTCCCGAACCAAAAGTGCTGGAAACCGCCGTTACCGTCGTTCTCGGGGAAAAATCCGCCATGGCCGAGGCCGCAAGGCAAGCGCCCGGCAGGCTGCTCAAGGTCAAACTTGGCGGCGAGGGCGACATGGACCGCGTGCGCGCCGTTCACGAAGCGCGTCCGGATGCACGCTTCATCCTGGACGCTAATGAACAGCTGGACGCCGGCGCCCTGCCCGGCCTGGCCCGCGAAGCCAAAGCGCTTGGTGTTGTCCTCATCGAACAGCCCTTTCCGGCCGGCGAGGATGGCGCCTTGCTGAAACGTCCGCCAGAGGTCGCGATCTGCGCCGATGAGAGCGCCCATACGCGCGATCAGGTTCAGGATCTCGCCCGGCTATACGATGTCATCAACGTCAAGCTCGACAAGACGGGCGGACTGACCGAAGCGCTCGCCATGGTCCGCGCAGCCAAAGCCTGCGGCCTTGGCGTCATGGTCGGCTGTATGGTGGCCAGCTCGCTCAGCATGGCCCCAGCTGTCCTGCTGGGCACGCTTGCCGATGCGGTCGACCTCGACGGCCCGCTCTGGCTTGCCGATGATATTGAAAACGGCCTGAGATATGAGGACGGGAAAGTCTTCCCGCCCTCACAGGCCCTCTGGGGATAGCCTTCAGGTGTCCAGAACATCCTTCCAGCCGGAAGGTGTGTGCGGGCCGACAAACAGTTGCTCCAGCGCCCCGACGCCTTCGGAGGAGGTGCCGTCCGGGCTCTCATGGGTCACTTTTGAAATGGCCTGGATGTGCAGATTGGTCGGGTCATTCCACGCCAGAACGCCGGGTTTGAAGTCTTCGCGCTCAATGGCGTACTCACCCTTATAGACGCCATGCCCCCATTGCGGGTGGCCATAGCCAAGCCCCTTCATCTGGAAGATGGAGAGAGGCTCATAATGGACCTTGTGCTGGCCGCCATTGCCATCGCCTGCTTCCAGAAGCCCCTTGCGGATACGGCGTGTGCCCGTCTCATATTCGGCGGAGAATTTCGGGTCGTGAAGATGCAGCAGCCCGCCAGCATCCGCGCCATCCTTGCCAAGGACAGACCTTATATTCCAGGCATCGCCCGTCTCATCCTCATTCACATGGAAATAAAGCGCATGGTCGCCAAAGTTCAGGGGCGTCCAGACCCAGTAGAACTGGAAGGGCTTCTCCGGCACGACGGGCTGGGGATCAGGCGTGCCGATAGGCCGGACACCCCAGCTGCGGTCACGCGTACCATAATAGCTTGAGACTTCGATCCGCTCCCCATCCACCTCGATCCAGCCATTCCAGGACCCGTTCTGCGTCATCCGGGTCACATCCATCACCGTGCGGGAGCCGGACCGGCGCTGGAACCGCGGCTCCTCCACAGGGAAATGGCGCCCTTCGAAGGTCAGCTCGCCGGAAATCCCCTCTGCTCCGTCGAGCGTGATCTTCACGGAATGAAGCGGCTGAAGCACGTCGATCTTCATTGGGCCGACACGGGTATCCATGCGCTCATGATGCAGAATGCGGGAAAGGTGAACCGAATACTGGACCCCGTCCTTCAGGACCGAAAACGCCCCGTCCATGATATTGAGGTGCGGATAGACACCGAAGGCCGCGCCGAAGAAGACAGAGCCATCCCTGGCATAGCCGTTGAAAAAGTAGCGGTCGTAGAAATTACGGTCAGACCCGGCCACCCAGACCGGTTCGGGTGTCTGGTGGATCGGGTATTCATCGCCCCATGTAAGCATATCGGTTTCCTTCCCTGTCGTGACCACTTGGCGGGCCTGAAGCTTTGCCTAGAGTGCCGGGACCGGTGGGCCGGATCAATCAGTGACGCGGGGAAAGCCATGGCATCAAAAGTGAGTGTGGAGGAAGCCAACAGCTTTCTCGCGAAGGCCTTCAACAATACCCAGAACCGTTCCGAGGTGATCCTGATGGAGGACGGCCACGCCATCATGCGCCTCAAAGCCGGGCCGGAGCATCTGCGCCCGGGCGGCTACATCTCAGGCCCGACGCAAATGACCATGGCTGACAGCGTTACCTATATGGCCATTTTCACCCGTCTCGGCATCACGCCGATGACGGTCACAAGCAATCTCAACATCAACTTCCTGCGCCCCTGTATCGGCGAAGCGGTGATCGCCGAAGCAAAGCTGATGAAGCTCGGCAAGACGCTGGCCGTGGCGGAGGTGGAGATTCGCCCTGAAGGCTCCGACAAGGTGTCGAGCCATGTGATCGTGACCTATTCCATACCGGCAGGCTGATCGCTCCACCGGCCCGATGCCGGAATTCTTCCCCGGCGTCATAGGCGTTCTTCCCTATATGCGCAGGGCCTCCCAGTGCTAGGCTTGCGCGAAAAGACGTCCAAAGGGAGGACAGAATGGGCGAGAAGATACTCGACGTACTGATTGTTGGCGCAGGCATTTCCGGTGTGGGCGCAGCCCGCCACCTCAAGACACGCTGCCCGGACAGGAAAATTGCCGTTTTCGAAGCGCTGGACAGTTTCGGCGGCACCTGGAAGGTCCACACCTATCCCGGCATCCGCTCAGACAGCGACCTCTATACCTTCGGCTATCGCGACAAGCCCTGGACCGGCCCGCCCATCGCGGCCGCAGACCAAATCCTCACCTATATGGGCGAATTTATCGAAGAGAACGATCTCGCCCCCCTCATCCATTACAATCACAAGATCACAAAGGCCGAATGGTCCTCGGCCGAGAAGCTCTACACCGTCACCTATGAGACGCCCGACGGCGAACACACCGTAAAGGCGCGCTTTCTCTGGATGTGCCAGGGCTATTACGACCTCGACAAGGGTTACACACCCGACTGGGAGGGTATGGACAGCTTCAAGGGAGAGATCGTCCATCCGCAGAACTGGCCGGACAATATCGACCTCTCCGGCAAGAAGGTCGTGGTCATCGGCTCTGGCGCCACCGCTGCGACACTGGTGCCGAACATTGCGGGCGATTGTGCCCATGTCACCCTGCTCCAGCGCTCGCCGACCTATTTCGCGCCGGGCCGCAATATCAATGAACTTGCCGACGAACTGCGCCGTCTGGAGATCGACGAGGAGTGGATTCACACCATCATCCGCAAAAAGGTCCTCGTCGACCAGCACGACTTCACCCAGCGCGCCAAGGATGAGCCCGACGCGGTAAAAGGCGAACTCCTCGAAGCTGTCAAAGCCTTCCTCGGCGACGACTTCGACATGAAGCATTTCACGCCGAGCTATCGGCCCTGGCGCCAGCGCATCGCCTTTGTGCCCGATGGCGACATCTTCCAGGGCATTGCCAGCGGCAAGGCAAGTGTCGTGACCGACCATATCGACCGCTTCGTGCCGGAAGGCATCAAGCTCAAATCCGGCGACGTGCTCGAAGCCGATGTCATCATCACGGCGACAGGCTTCAATCTCAAATTCCTCGGCAATATCCCCTTCGTGATCGACGGGGAAACGGTCGACTGGAATGAGCGCCTCACCTGGCGCGGCATGATGGTTGAGGATGTGCCGAACATGCTCTTCGTCTTCGGCTATTTCCGGGCAAGCTGGACCCTGCGGGTCGATCTGCTTGGCGATTTCATGGTCCGGCTGCTGGCCCATATGGACGAGGTGGGCGCCGCCGAAGTCCGCCCCGAAGTCCCCGATAGCCTGCGCGACATGGAGCGGATGAGCTGGATGGATGCCGTCGATTTCAATCCCGGATATCTGCAGCGCGGCCAGCACCTCATGCCCAAGCGGGTCGATCATCCCGACTGGCAGCACACCCAGGACTACTGGCACGAAAAGGACGCCCTGCCGCAGGTCGATCTCGATGAGGCGCCCCTCGTCTATGAGGACGCCTCCGGCCAGGTCGTCGGCAAGACGAAAGCCCACGCGGCCTGAGGTCCGGACCGGGACCGGATGTAGCATTGCCCGCCTCCAGCCATCTGATCTAAGAGAAAGATGACTGGAGGCGCCTCATGCCATTGACCCTGATTGCATCTGTTCTCGGTTTTGTCGGCGTTGCGCTTGGCGCATTCGGCGCACATGGCATGTCGGGCCGGTTCACACCGGAAAGCCGCGGCTGGTGGGAAACCGCCACGCTCTACCTTCTCGTCCACGCCGTCGCCGTCTTCGCGGCCAGCCTCTCAGGACGTACCGGTCTTTTCTCGGCGGGCGGCTGGATCATGCTGATCGGCGCGATGATCTTCTCCGGCACACTCTATTCCATGGCGCTCGGGGCGCCGCGATGGTTCGGCGCGATCACGCCGATTGGTGGCGTTTGCCTCCTGATCGGCTGGGCACTCTTTGCCGCCGCAGCCCTCCGCAGCTGATTCTCGTATGCCAGTTTCCGCAAGGGGATTGGCAGAGCCCACGATTTGAATATGGTGCGGCGCCAGATACTGCACATGTGAAATAAACGGAGGAAACCATGGCCAGTCTTTTCGATCTTTCCGGCAAGGTTGCGCTCATCACCGGCTCATCGCGCGGCATCGGCAAGGCGATTGCCGAACAGATGGCTGAACAAGGCGCCAAGGTCGTCATCTCCTCGCGCAAGCCTGCCCCCTGTCAGGAAGTTGCCGACGAACTCAATGAAAAGCACGGCGCTGGCACCGCGATCTCGGTCCCGGCAAATATCTCCTCGAAGGAAGAGCTCCAGCATCTCGTCGATGAAACCCGCGCATCGTTCGGCAAGATCGATATCCTCGTCTGCAACGCCGCCTCCAACCCCTATTACGGGCCGATGGAAGAGATCGGGGATGAACAGTTCGAGAAGATCCTGTCGAACAATATCATCTCCAATCACTGGCTGATCCAGATGGTCGCCCCGGAGATGAAAGAGCGTAAGGACGGCGCGGTCGTCATCATCTCGTCCATTGGCGGCCTCAAGGGCTCACCGGTCATCGGGGCCTATAACATTTCCAAGGCCGCCGACTTCCAGCTCGCCCGCAACTATGCGATTGAGCTTGGCCCCCACAATATCCGCGTCAATTGCGTCGCCCCCGGCCTCATCAAGACAGACTTTGCCCGCGCGCTCTGGGAAAACCCGGAAAACGCCCAGCGGATCGAGAAAGGCACGCCGATGCGCCGCATCGGGGACCCGGTCGATATCGCTGGCGCCGCCATCTTCCTCGCGTCCGATGCCGGCAAGTATATGGCGGGCCAGATGATTGTCGTCGATGGCGGCTCGGTGATCGTCTAGAAAGGACTTCAGCCATGCATATGGTCGACCTGCCGGGCGATACGCCCGCAGACCCCATTGATTTCGACACGTTCCGGAAGGTCGATATCCGGATCGGGACCGTGCTTGAGGCTGCCCCACTGGAGGGCGCGCGCAAGCCGGCGATCCGACTCCTCATCGATTTCGGACCGGGCGTTGGCGAAAAGAAATCCTCCGCGCAGATCACCGAACACTATACGCCCGAGCAGCTGGTCGGGCGTCAGGTCATGGCCGTGGTGAACTTTCCGCCCCGCCAGATCGGCAAGTTCATGTCAGAGGTCTTGACCCTTGGCTTCCCCGACGATGGCGGCGCCATCGTCCTTGGCGGCCCGGATACGCCCGTCCCGAACGGAGCACGTCTCGTATGAGCCTTTCATATAATCCCGGCGATTATTCCCCCATGTTTCAGGGCTTCCTGAAAGGGATCAGCTCCGGCGACTGGCCCTCCAAGCCGAAAGGCATCGCCAAGCTGGGGATCATGCCGGAAGACTGGCTGAAAGAGATCGAACCGGGACGCGTTCACTATGTCTGGCCCAATGATGGCAGCCACGATGTCCAGCCCGGCCGTGCCTTTGGCGGCTGGGTCGGGGCCCTGTCCGACCATGTGGTCTCCATCTGCATGTTCTCGGCCCTCACCGATGGCGAGGCCTTCACGACGCAGGACCTTCAGATCAAGCTCTTCCGCCCTGTCGGCCACGGCGACATCATCATCGATGCACATGTCGTGAACCGCTCGAAATCGACCGGCTATATCGAGGCTGAGTGGCGCAACAGCGACGGCAAGCTGCTGGTCAAGGTCCTCGCCTGGAAAGCCATCCGGACCGTCGAAGCCATTCACGGGCGCGGACCGGCATGATGCTTTCCCCTCTCCTTGGGGAGAGGGGCTAGGGGTGAGGGGGAGCCACCTGTCGGCATGGTATAATATCGGCAGTGATGCGCCCTTTCTCGTCACTGCGACCCCTAGGGCCAGCGGAAAGGGCGCTCCCCCTCATCCCCGGCCCTTCTCCCGGTGGGAGAAGGGAGACGTAAATTCCATCCCCACCCTCATAAACCCGCCCCATACTACACGCCTCCCATCACCAGACAGGGCGGTCCGGACCGACCGGGTGGAGGTGGTTCTCGTTGACGCCGTGCGTGCCGGTACAGACCCCGGCGCGTGCGGTAGAGGCGGGAGGGCTCGCCTGCATCAGCAATGATGCGGGCTGAGTGGAGTGCGAAGGTGACCGGTGCTGCGGGCAGGGTGTAACGCCCCTGCCATGTGGTCGGCGTCATGTGGGGTAATCAGTGCTGCGCAGGCTGTCCTGCGTACGAAAATGTTTCCGAGACGGGCCGGGAGT
>Ga0310345_10000095_pt1 | contig 188329 bp, 168 predicted proteins | sample HC15DNA20500_MG_FD_204667 | JGI IMG/M metagenome (GOLD analysis project Ga0310345, IMG submission 204667) | Marine microbial communities from station ALOHA, North Pacific Subtropical Gyre - HC15-DNA-20-500_MG | ecosystem: Environmental > Aquatic > Marine > Oceanic | place: Pacific Ocean... | reverse complement strand
CTCGCGCTCGCGCTGCGCGCTCGCTGGCCGCCCGCTGCCGCGGGATCGGACGACTCGAGTGGCGCGTGCGGCGACCTCGCTGCGCTCGTCGCCTGCCGTCGCCTCGGGTCACTGTCGTGGAAGCGGGCGGGGGTGCCCCGGCGCTTGTTCGTCACCTCTCGAGTTTCTTGGAGGGTTTGGTGCAAACCCTCCCCCCATCGGGCAAAGCGCCAATGGGGCCCCCTCCCGACTCCGCCGGCGGCTCGCGCTCGCGCTCGCCGGCCGAAACGCCGCACCTGGATCGGAGCGCACGCCGAGCCCCGGCCACCCTCCATCCCGCGGCCACTCAGCCCCTTTGCGTCTTTGCGTCTTTGCGCGAAATTAGGTGCCACCGAAGCCCCACACCTCGATTCGGCAGGGATCGAGCGGGCCGCCCGCTGCCGCGGGCTTCACGGCTCGTCGCTCCACGCGCGGGGGAGGCGGAGCGAGAAGGTCGCGCCCTCTCCGGGGGGCGACTCGACGTCGAGGGAGCCGCCGTGCGCGAGCGCGATGGCGCGCGAGATGGACAGACCGAGGCCGGTGCCGGCGAAGGCGCGCGCGTCGGTGGAGTCGCCCTGGACGAAGGGCTCGAAGATGCGGCCCTGGGCCTCGAGGGCGACCCCGGGGCCGCGGTCCCGGACGTCGACGACGGCGTAGGCGCCCTCGGCCCGCGTGGTGAGGGTGATCGGCGCGCCCTCCGGTGAGAACTTCGCGGCGTTGGAGAGCAGGTTGTCCAGGATCTGCTCGACCCGCACGTCGTCGAGCTCGACCTCGAGCGGCCCGGCCTCGTGGCGCACCGTGAGCGCGACGCCGAAGCGCGCGGCCAGGCCCTCGGCGCGCTCCACGCAGCCGTCGACCAGGGCGCAGACGTCGACGCGCGTCAGGCGCAGGCTGAGGCGGCCGGCGGCGAGCTTCTGCACGTCGAGCAGGTCGTCCACCAGGGTCGCGAGGCGCACGACGTTCCGCTCGGCGAGCGCCAGCACGCTCGCCCGCTTCTCCGCGCCGCCCAGCGCCTCGGAGGTCAGCAGGCCCAGCGCGCCCCGGATGCTGGTGATCGGGGTGCGCAGCTCGTGGCTGACGGTCGAGATCAGCTCGTCCTTGATCTGCATCGCGCGGTGGCTCGCGGTGACGTCGTCGCGGTTGACCAGCAGGCCCTCCTCGCCGGTCGCGGGGTCGCGGGTGGGCAGCGCGTGCAGCCGATGGAAGGCGCGCCCGTTGGGGGTCTCCCGCGGCACCACGCCCGCCCAGGGCCGACCGCCGCGCGCCGACTCGAGCACGGTGGCCGCCAGCACCCGGTCGCCGACCGTCTCCTCGAAGCGGACGCCGCGCCCGAAGACGGCGAAGTGCGCCGGGTTGTGAAAGAGCTCCTCGCCGCTCGGGCCGTAGAGCGCGATCAGCGAGCCGGTGTGCCTCAACGCCTCGAGCGCCCGCAGGGTCGGCGCGTCCGCGTCGTCGTCCTGGCGGCGCGCCTCCACGAGCATCGCGGACCGTCCATCCGCGTCCCAGGGGCTGCAGGTCACCTCGACCGGCGTCGGGCGGCCGCGCGGATAGAACGTCCACTGCAGGACCACCCGCTCGCCCGCGTCGAGCCGCTCGCGCAGGTCGCGCTGCCGGGCCCGCGCCGCGTCGCTCATGTCCGAGAAGTCTCGGGCCCGCAGCGCCTCGAGGCTCTCGGCGGACCACAGCGCCAGCGCGGCCCGGTTCGCCCACAGGAGCGCGTTGGACTCGAAGCCGTGCACCCACACCGCAGTCGACAGCGCCTGCAGCACCGACGCCGCAGGCGGCTCGTACGCCGCTCCCACCGGAAGAGGATAGCTGCTACCGTCCGCGGCCACATGGACGCCAACGTCGCCCGCTGCCTGCTCGTCGCGAAGGTCCTGGCCGCCGACGGCATCATGACCGACGAGGAGCGCGAGTTCCTCGAGTCGAGCATGGACGCGCTGTCCCTCGACGACGCGGCCCGTCAGCGGGTGCGCGAGCTCGAGGGGTGGGACGAGGCGGAGTCGGTCGTGAACGCCCTCTCGGACGACGAGAAGCGCGCCTTCATGGACGGGCTGGTGCAGGCGGTGCTCGCCGACGGCAAGGTCAGCCCCCACGAGATGCAGACGATCGAGAAGCTCTCCAGCGCGCTGGGGCTCGATTGAGCGTCCCCCGAAATCCTCAACGATTTCGTGGAATCATCCGGACTACCGGGGGGCTCTTGCCTTCCCCGCGGGGGCTCTCTATACAGTCGAGCCTCGCCCGTCCAGGCTGTGGAGTTCGGGTGGGGAAACCTGGGGATGGAACACGGGAGCACATGGGGACGACTTCTCCCACACTGTGTCCCCGATTTCGTCCACGGGCTGAGACATCGGATCGAGGTAAGGATTCCGGGCACTTGGCCGGATCCATCCCCAATCCACAGCACTTAAGAAGACGACGGAATTGAATTTAAAGATCCGAAAGGATCTTCTTCTGCGCGCTCGTGGATGTGGAAAGCGCGAGCCGCGCCCCAGCGGCGGGAAAGAGGCGAGGGACGGATGGAGCTCACGATCAGCAAGCGGAACTTCCTGCGTGGCCTGGCACGTACCCACGGTGTCGCGGATCGGAAGAGCTCGATGCCGATCCTGTCGAACATCCTCCTGACCACCGAGAGCACCGGAACGCTCCGGCTCGCGGCGACCGACCTGTACCTCGGCGTCACCGCGACCGTGGAGGCGGAGGTGAAGACCGGGGGCTCGGTGGCGGTGGCGGCGAGGACGCTCTTCGACATCGTCAAGAACCTGCCCGAGGGCGACGTGAAGTGGACCGTCGGGGCGAACAACGCCGCAGAGATTCGCTGCGGAAAGGTCAAATACAAAATTCCCGGCATGCCCGGTGACGACTTCCCGCCCCTGCCGAGCCCCGGCCGGGCCGACTTCGTCGAGCTCGACGCCGATTCCGTCGGGGATCTCATCGGCAAGACCCAGTACTCGATGAGCACCGACGACACCCGGCCGCACCTGGCGGGCGCGCTCTTCGAGGGCGACGGCAAGCTCATGCGCATGGTGACCACCGACGGTCACCGCCTCAGCAAGGCCGAGCACAAGCTCGACGGCTCGATGCTCAGCTTCACGATGCTCGTGCCCAACAAGGGGATCGGCGAGCTGAAGCGCCTCATCGACGACGCCAAGTCCGAGCAGAAGAAGGGCGAGGGCGAAGGCGCCAGCGTCGGCGTGGCCACCACCGGCGGCAACGCGTTCTTCCGCGGCAAGGACGTCCTCCTGAGCGTGAAGCTGGCCGACGAGCAGTTCCCGCCCTACTCCAAGGTCATTCCGCAGCAGCAGACCAAGCGCGTCATCTGCGCGCGCACCAGCCTCATCGACTCGCTCCGCCGGATCAGCCTGGTCTCGAGCGACAAGAGCGGCGGGGTGCGGCTGACGCTGGAGCCCGGGACGCTGAAGATCGTGAGCGAGAACCCCGACGTCGGCGAAGGCAGCGAGGAGCTCGACGTCGACTACGCCGGCGACGCGCTCACCGTCGGCTTCAACGCCCGCTACATCCTCGACGTGCTCGGGGCCCTCGACGACGACGAGGTGGCGCTGGAGCTGAGCGGCGAGCTCGATCCCGGCGTGCTCAAGCCGGCGGGCGACGCGGCGGCGAGCTTCGTCGGCGTCGTGATGCCGATGCGCATCTGATCGACATGGAGGAGCGACGGCCAGCCCTCCGTCTGACGCGGCTGGCGCTCCGTGGTTGGCGCAACCTCGCCGACCTCGACCTCAGCCCCGGCGAGCGCTTCAACGTGCTCGGGGGCGACAACGGGCAGGGCAAGTCCAACCTGCTCGAAGCCATCTACTACTTCGGCGCCCTGAAGAGCTTCCGGCTCGCGGGGCGCGAGGACCTCATCGGGCGCGACCGGGAGCAGGCGGTGCTCGGGGCCCGCTTCGACGCCAGCCCGGCTCCGATCACCGCGAAGGTGCGCCTCGATCGCCGCAAGGCCCGGGCGCTCTCCCTCGAGGGCAAGCGGCCCCGCTCGACCGCGGCCTGGATCGCCTCGCTCCAGATGGTCCTGTTCCATCCGGGCGACCTGAGCCTGGCCAGCGGCTCCCCCGAGGGGCGGCGTGGGTACCTGGATCGCATCCTCGAGCAGCTCGACCCGACCTACGCGAAGACGCTGGCCTCCTACGGCAAGGCCCTGAGGAGCCGTAATCGCCTCCTGAAGCGCGAGGACGGGGATCCCCGGGGGGTCACGTCATATGACGCGCTCCTGGCCTCAGCGGGCGCTGTGGTGGCGCAGTGCCGGGCTCGCCTGGTGGAGGAGCTGGCCCCGCTCGCCGAGCGCGCCTTCGAGGAGGTCGCCGGTCAGGAGCTCCCGCTGGCGGTGGCGTATCGTCCGCGAGTCGAGCCGACGGTGGAGGCGATCCGGGAGGCGCTGGCTCGCTCACTCCAGAAGGACCTCGCCCGCGGCTTCACCGCCGAGGGCCCGCACGGCGACGACCTCGCGCTGACGGTGCACGCGGACCGCGGCGCCCGGCATCACGCCTCCCAGGGGCAGCACCGCATGATGGTGCTCGCGCTGAAGGTGGCCGAGCTCGAGGTGCTCTCGCGCCGGGTGGGGCGGGTCCCGATCCTGCTGCTGGACGACGTCTCGAGCGAGCTGGACAAGACCCGCAACCGACGCCTGTTCGAGTATCTCGACCGGCTGGGCGGGCAGGTCTTCCTCACGACCACGCACCCCGAGCTCATCCGCCTCGAGGGCAGCCGGACCGAGCTGCGGGTCGAGGCGGGGCGGGTCGAGGCCGTCGCGTGAAGCGCATCTACGACTCGCTGCCCCGCTGGCGCCGGCCGATGCTGGTCGCCCTGGCGCTGCTGAGCGCCGGGCTGATGAGTCAGATCCCGAAGCTGGAGGCGGTCTTCGCGCCCGAGGAGCTGGTCCCGGCGCGGCCCGAGGAGGCGGCCCGGGCCGAGCGGGCGTTCGAGGGCTTCTCGGGGCGAGACGAGCCTCTCCTGGTGGTCCTGGAGGCCGACGACGCCCTCGCGCCGGAGGTGCTCGGCTACCTGCACCGGGCGGCGCGGGCGATGCGCGACCGGCCGTGGGTGGCGCGGATCGATGGGCTCACCGTCACCGCCCTGCCCCACGCGCCCCGAGAGGCGGCGGTCGGCCTCGACGCGCTCGAGGAGGCCGAGCCGGTGGACGAGGCGACCGAGGACGCGCTCTCGGCCATCGTCGCCTCGGAGCCCGAGCGCTTCCCGATGGGCCTCGCCTCCCTGGAGCGCGGCGCCCCCGAGGTCGGCCCGCTCGTCGAGGGCGACGCGATCGACGCCGAGGAGCGGGAGGCCATCCTCGAGGCGGTCGCGAGCGGCGCCCTCGACCGACGCCTCATCGACGAGGAACGCCGGGTCACCCAGCTCGTGATCGCGCCGCGCCCGCTGGACGAGGACGCGGCCCGGGCGGCGGTGGAGGAGCTCGAGGCGTGGCTCGCCCGTCACCCGCCGCCCGCCGGGGTCGAGGCCCAGGTCGGCGGCCTGCCCGCGGTGCGGGTGGCGATGATCGAGGCGCTCGAGGACGACCAGGTGCTGCTCGTCGGGCTGGCGGTGCTCGGCAGCCTGATCGTGCTCGTCATCGGCTTCCGCTCGTGGGCCGGGGTGCTCCTGCCGCTCGGGGCGGCGGGCATGACCGCGGGCATGACGGTCGGGGCGATGGCCTGGCTGGGCGAGCCGCTGAACCTGCTCAACAACGTCGTGCCGCCGCTCCTGATCACCATCGGCCTGGGCGACGCGGTGCACCTGCTCGTCCGGCACCGCGAGGAGCTCCGGCGCGACCCCGACCGCATCGCCGCCTCCCGGCGCACCATGCGGGCGATGGTCGGCGCGTGTTTCCTGACCTCGGCCACCACCGCGGTGGGCTTCGGCTCTCTCGTCATCAGCGAGACGGGGGTGCTCCGCCGCTTCGGCGTGACCGCGGCGCTCGGGGTGATGCTCGCCTACCTGGTCACGGTGCTCTTCCTGCCGGCCGCCCTGCCCGACTTCCGGGTGACGGTGCGCGAGGCGGGCCCGAAGATGAGCCTCGAGGTCTGGATCCCGAGGCTCGCGGCCTGGGTCTCGCGGCGCGGCGGCTGGGTGCTCGGGGGCACGCTGGCCCTCCTGCTCCTCTCGGTGGCCACCGCCGGCCGGCTCCGGGTCGACAGCGCGCTCCTCGACCAGCTGCCCCCGGACTCGTCCACCGCGCGCACCGCGGCCCTCCTCGAGGAGCGGCTCGGGGGCGTGCGGGTGCTCGAGGTCGGGCTCGTCGGGGAGCGAGGGCGCTTCCAGGGCGCGGAGGGGCTGCGAGAGCTGGCGGCGCTGGAGGCGTGGCTCGCGGCCCAGCCCCAGGTGCTGCGCGTCTCGGGCGCGGCCGGGTTCGGGGGCGCGCTCTGGCGCTGGATCGACCCGGGCGACGACCGACCCGATCCGTTCTCCGACGACGCGCGGGCCGAGGGGCTCGCGTCCCTGGCGTCGGCGTCGTCCCCGGCGCGCTGGGCGACCTACGTGAGCGCCGACGGCGCGCGGGCCCGGGTGGAGGTGCGCCTCGCCGACGCGGGCGAGCGCGCCATCAACCGGCTGATCGATCGCGTCGAGGCGCGCGAGATGGAGAGCGAGCTGGTGCTCGGGGGCGAGGCCTATCGCTCGGCGCGGGGGCTCGAGCGCCTCGTCGGCGAGCTGGTGGTCAGCCTGGCCGCCGCGGTGGTCATCATCTTCGTGCTCCTCGGCCTCCTGCTCCGGAGCGCCCGCCTCGGCCTGATCAGCGTCCTGCCCAACGTGCTCCCGCTGACGCTGACCCTCGCCTGGATGGCCATCCGCGGCATCCCCCTGCACGCGGCCACCGCCATCGTCTTCACGGTGAGCATCGGGCTCGCGGTCGACGGCACGGTGCACATCCTCGCCCGCTATCGGGAGGAGATCTCCGAGGGCCAGCGGCGTCAACGCGCCATGATACTCGCGATGCGCGGGAGCGGGCGCGCGGTGGTGATCGGGGCGATGACGCTCCTGCTCGGCTTCTTCGCCCTGCTCTTCGGCTCGTTCGTGCCCATCCGGCTCTTCGCCGAGCTCTCGGTGGTGGCGATCGGCACCTCGCTGCTCGCCGAGCTGATCGTGCTGCCCGCGCTGCTCAGCCGCTTCGGCCCGACGGTGGTCGAGGGCCGCGCGATGGTCCGCACCAAGCTCGAGCACTCCGGCGAGGCGCCGCCCTACCGGCGTTGATCAGTTGCAGTAGAGGGTCTGCTCGTCGATGTCGACGCACTGCCCGAGGCTCAGGTCCGTCCCGGTGCAGAACCCGGACGCGCACTCGTCGGAGCGGTTGCACGGGCTGCCCGCCGCCTCGCCGGGGCCGCAGGTCCCGGGCGCGATCAAGCTGCCCCGCGGGCAGCGCGCGGTGTCGCACACGAGCCCGGAGCGGCAGGGGCGTCCGTCCTCGAGCTTTCGGCCGCAGCGCCAGTCGTCCACGCCGACCTGCTGGCAGATGTGGTCGCGGTTCTGGCAGGTCAGGTGCGCGACGAAGAGCGCGAGCTCGCTCCGGTCCATCGGGTCGCAGACCTCCCCGCCCTCGACCTCGCCCTCGAGGCCGCCGAGGAAGCCGCGCCGGTCGGTGGCCCAGGCGACGATGCCGAGGTCGCAGGCGTCGAGCAGGACCTGCCCGCTGGCGAGGGCCTCGGCGGCGAGGGTCGGGCTGTAGGTCACGCCGTCCACCCCGAAGGCGCTGCCGTAGAACATCTCGCACTCGCTCTCGGCGGCGTCGGAGCACGCGCCGATGTCGACCCCGCCGCTCTCGCAGCAGTCGGCCTTGGCCTGGCAGAAGGCCTCGGCGTAGCGCCCGCAGAAGTCCTCGAAGCGCACCTCGGCCGGTCCGGCGTCGGTCGCGGGGCCGAGGTGGTCGGCGGGATCGTTCACCAGCGAGCAGCCGGTCGAGAGCAGGAGCAGAAGCCAGGCGCGGCGCATCAGAAGCGTCCTCCCGCGGCGACGCCCGCGTCGCCGGTGGGGCTCACGTAGGGGGTCATCCAGGCGCTCGCGCCCTCGGGGTCGGCCTCGGGGCTCAGCGCGAAGAGGAGGATCACGCCGGTCGCCCCCGCGACCGCGGCCGCGATCCAGCTGACGTCGGCGACGGTGTTGTAGATCCGCAAGGTGTCTACCCGGCTCTCCGCGCAGGTCAGCGCGGGGTTGTCCCGGCCGCACTCGCTGGCGAGCGCTCCGTCTTCGGCCTCGCTCAGGGCGGCGAACACGCCGAAGCTCGCGAGGAGCACGCCGGCGCCGATCAGCACGCCGACGCCCGCGGGGTGCACGCCGGAGGCGGGCCGAGGCTCGGGCGGGGCGAGGTCGCGGTTCCGGGTGCGCTCGTCGGGCGCCGCGTCTCGGCTGGCCTCCCGCGCGGCCCGCTCGCGCTCGAGCGCCGCCTCGGCCTCGGCCGCGCGCTGCTCGGCGACCCGCGCCTGCAGCCGGGCCAGCCGGGCGCTCAGGGCGGTGCGGCGGTCTTCGGCCATCTCGCCCTCGGCCAGGTAGCGCTCGAGCGCGGTCGCCGCCTCGGCCAGGGCCCCGCCGCGCTCCTGCGCCGAGTAGATGTTGAAGAGCAGGTCCGGGTGGCCGGTCAGCTCGTGGGCGGCGCGGAACTCGGTCGCCGCGCGCCCGTAGTCGCCGGTGTCGAAGGCGGCGGTGCCCGCCTCGAAGTGAGCCTGGGCCTCGGCCCGAACCGCGTCGTCGAGCGGCGGATCCGCCGCGTCGTCCTGGGCGAGCGCGGGGAGCGAGACGAGGAGTGAGGCCGCGATGAGCGGGGCGAAGCGAAGCACGCCCGCAGGGTAATGGATGAGCCGCGCGCGCGTCACCGACAGACGCAGACCCGACGCTTGCCGTTGCGCTTCGCCTCGTACATCGCCTCGTCGGCGCGGCGGAAGAGCGCGACCGCGTCGGGCGCGTGCTCGGGGAACGCGGCGACCCCGATCGAGATGCCCGGCGAGAGCGAGACCCCGTCCTTCTCGTAGCCGTGCGAGAGCACCGCCGCGAGGATGCCCTCGGCGATGGCCCGGCTCGCGTCGAGGTCGAGCCCCGGGAACGCCGCCACGAACTCGTCGCCCCCGAAGCGGGCGGCGATGGCGGCGTCGGGGATGGTGGCGCCGATGAGCTTGCCGCTCTCCGAGATGACGTAGGCGCCGAAGAGGTGGCCGTGCGCGTCGTTGATCGCCTTGAGCCCGTCGAGGTCCATCACCAGCATGCCGAGCGGCTCGCCCCGCACCCGGGCGCCCCGCATCAGCTCCTCGACCTCGCGGTCGAAGCGGCGGCGCACGTAGAGGCCGGTGAGGTCGTCGATGTCGATGAGGCGCTCGACCAGCTCGTCGTACGCCTGGTCCGCCGCGTCCTGGAGCTCGAAGCGGAGCACGCTGTCGCCGACCTCGATCTTGTCGTTCGGGTGCAGCTTCACCTCGCCGTCGACCGCGCTCCCGTTCACGCTCGTGCCGTTCGTCGACCCGAGCTCGACGAGCGCCCAGCCGTCGCCGCGGTCCTCGATGCGGCAGTGCCTCGACGAGACCCGCGGGTCGGTGAGCGTGAGGTCCACGGAGTGGCTCCGGCCCACCACCAGCGACGACTCCCGGACGCGCGCGCGCCGGCCGACGTCCTCACCGAGCACCACCACCAGGGTGGGCCGCCGCTTCACCTGCGCCGCCGCCGCGAGCGCCCGGTGCCGGAGCGACTCGCCGTCGTCGATCTGCAGGGTCCGCGCGACCTCCTCGTCGGTGCTCCGCTTGGTCACCGCCCCGGAGTCTAGCAGCTGCTGGCACACGCGCGGCATCGTCCCTAGGCTGGCGCCCGAGCGGCGGGGGGTGGCCCTGCCTCATGGAGAGAGACACGAGAGATGGCCGTTCTTCCCCACCTTCGAGGCGTCACCGACACCGCTCCGCTCGGGGGCGACGTGAGCTGGCGTCAGGCGCTCGACGCCGCCGTGAACGCCTTCATGAAGCCGAACGACCGGCTCCGGACCACCGGAGAGCCCATCCCGGTGACCGAGGAGTCGCCGACCGCGGTGGTGATCGGCGCGGGGCTCGGGGGGCTCGCGGCGGCCGTGAGGCTCGGCGCGCGCGGCTACCGCGTGACCGTCGTCGACCGCCTCGAGCAGCCCGGCGGTCGGGCGCGCGTGTTCCGGGACGACGGCTTCGTCTTCGACGCCGGCCCGACCGTGATCACCGCGCCGTTCATGCTCGAGGAGCTCTGGCGCCTCGCGGGCAAGCGGCTCGAGGACGACGTCGAGCTCCGCGAGGTGTCGCCCTTCTACCGGATCCGGTTCCACGACGGCTCGCAGTTCGACTACACGGGCTCGGCCGAGGTCATGCGCAGCGAGATCGAGCGCTTCGCGCCGAGCGACCTCGCCGGCTACGACGAGTTCCTGAAGCACAGCGAGCGCATCTTCGAGATCGGCTTCGAGAAGCTCGCCCACGTGCCCTTCGACAGCGCGGTCGACATGGCGCGCATCGTCCCGGCGATGATGCGGCTCGAGAACTACCGCACCGTGCACGGGCTCGTCGCGAAGTACGTGAAGGACGAGCGCCTGCGCCAGGTCTTCAGCTTCCACCCGCTGCTCGTCGGCGGGAACCCCTACAGCTGCAGCTCCATCTACACGCTCATCGCCTACCTCGAGCGCAAGTGGAAGGTGTGGTTCGCGATGGGCGGCACCGGCGAGATCGTCGAGGGCCTCGTCGGCCTCGTCGAGCACCTCGGCGGAGAGGTGCAGCTCGGAAAAGACGTGGCGGAGATCATCGTCGAGGACGGCAAGGCCGAGGGCCTCCGCTTCCAGGACGGCTCCTCGATGCAGGCCGACGTCGTCGTCTCGAACGCGGACGCGGCCTGGACCTACCGGCACCTCGTCGCGCCGCAGCATCGCAAGTTCTGGCCCGACTGGCGCCTCGAGCGCAGCCGCTACTCGATGAGCCTCTTCGTCTGGTACTTCGGCACCAAGCGCCGCTACGAGGACGTGGCCCACCACACCATCCTGCTCGGGCCGCGCTACGAGGAGCTGCTCGACGACATCTTCGCCAAGAAGCACCTCGCCGACGACTTCAGCCTCTACCTGCACCGGCCGACCGCGACCGATCCGTCGATGGCGCCGGACGGCTGCGACGCCTTCTACGTGCTGTCGCCGGTGCCGCACCTCGACAGCGGGACCGACTGGTCGACGATGACCGAGCCCTACCGGAAGAAGATCGAGCGCTACCTGAGCGACACGATCATGCCGGGCCTCGAGTCCGAGGTCGTCACCAGCCGGACGCTCACCCCGCAGGGCTTCCTCGACGATTACCTCTCGTTCAAGGGGGCCGCCTTCTCGCTCGAGCCGGTGCTCCAGCAGAGCGCCTACTTCCGGCCGCACAACCGGAGCGAGGACGTCGACGGGCTCTACCTCGTCGGGGCCGGGACCCACCCCGGGGCCGGCATGCCCGGCGTGCTCTCGAGCGCCCGCGTGCTCGACACCGTGGTCCCGGACGTCGTCCGCCGCCGGTGATCGCGACCCAGCCCATCCCGGGACGGCCCGCTTCGGTGTACCGTCCCGCCGCCATGCGCCCGCCGCGACAGGTGCTCGACGAATGCCGCGCCATCCTCGGGCGGGGCAGCAAGAGCTTCGCGGCGGCCTCCCGCCTGCTCCCGGCGCGGCTGCGCGACCCGGTCGCCTGCTACTACGCCTTCTGCCGGGTGAGCGACGACGCGGTGGACGAGTCCGACGACCCCCGGCGCGCGCTCGACGGTCTCCGGGCGCGGGTGGACCGCGTCGTGGACGGACGCCCGGACGACCACCCCGCCGACCTCGGGCTCGCCTGGGTGATGGACGCGTTCGGGGTGCCGCGCGCGCCGATCGACGCCCTCCTCGAGGGCTACCTCTGGGACGTCGAGGAGCGCCGCTACGCCGACCTCTCCGGGGTGCGCGCCTACTCGGCGCGGGTCGCGGCCAGCGTCGGGGTGGTGATGACCCTCTTGATGGGGCGCCGGGAGGACTACGTGCTGCACCGAGCGGCGGACCTCGGCGTGGCCATGCAGCTGACGAACATCGCGCGGGACGTGGGCGAGGACGCGCGGGCCGGCCGGCTCTACCTGCCGACCGCGTGGCTCGAGCGGGAGGGCGTGGACGTCGAGGCCTGGCTCGCCGCGCCGCGCTACGAGGACGGCGTCGGCGTCGCCGTCTGTCGCCTCCTGGACCACGCCGCGCACCTCTACCGCCGCGCCGACCTCGGGGTGCCGGAGCTCCCGGCGGACTGCCGGGTCGCCATCGCCGGCGCCCGCCACATCTACAGCGACATCGGCCGCGTCATCCGCGGGGGCGGGCACGACAGCGTGACCGGGCGGGCCTTCACCTCCGGCCCCCGCAAGGTCATGCTCCTGGCCCGCGCCGCCTCCGAGCGCTGGCGTGACCCCGATCCTTTCGCGGTGCATCCTCCGCCGCTCCCCGAAATCACGTTTCTCGTCGAGGGCGTCTCTTGAGTCAGCTACACGAACAACCGCTAGAGCAGCGCAAGCAGACCGTGCCGCGCGAGTTCGACGTCGTCGCCACGACGTACGACCTCCTCACCGGGATGAACCCGGGCTACCACCGCAACCTCCGTCAGAGCGCCGAGCGGCTCTCCGTTCGGGGCGAGCGGCCGCGGCTCCTCGACCTCTGCTGCGGCACCGGCGCGAGCACCTCGGCGCTCCGCGCGACCTACCCGGACGCGGAGATCGTGGGCCTCGACGCCTCGGCCGGCATGCTCGCTCAGGCCCGCCGCAAGAAGGGCCTCGAGGGCGTGCGTTTCTTCGAAGGCGACGCCACCGATCCCGCGGCCTGCGGGGTCGAGGGGACCTTCGACGGCGTCCTGATGGCCTACGGCATCCGCAACCTCCCGGAGCCCGACCGCGGTCTCGAGAACGTGCGCGCGTTGCTCCGCCCGGGCGCCCGCGTGGTCTTCCACGAGTACTCGGTGCGCGACTCGCGGCGGGCGCGGCTGAAGTGGGACGCGGTCTGCTACGGCGTGATCCTGCCGGGCGGGATGATCACCGCGCGGGACAGCGACATCTACCGCTACCTCCACCGCAGCGTGCGTGACTTCGACGGGGTGCGGGCCTTCGAGGAGCGCCTGCGGCGCGCAGGCTACGTGGACGTGTGGACGGCGCCGATGGACGGCTGGCAGCGCGGGATCCTGCACTCGTTCGTCGGGCGGACGGCGTCGTGAGCCTGCTCGAGAACCTGGGCTTCGGGCGGCGCGAGGTCCGCGGCGTCACCCGCGGCACCCGCGATCGGGTCGAGGATCCGACGCGGGTGGTCGTGGTCGGCGGGGGCCTCGCCGGCGTCGCGGCGGCTTGCGTCCTCGCGGAGCGAGGCGTGAGAGTCACCCTGCTCGAGAAGGAGCGCTTCCTCGGCGGCCGCGTGGGCGCGTGGACCGAGAAGCTCCCCGACGGCACGCCGTACGAGATGGAGCGCGGCTTCCACGGCTTCTTCCGGCAGTACTACAACCTGCGAAACCTCTTGCGGCGCGTGGACCCGGAGCTGTCGCGCCTGCGGCCGCTCGACGACTACCCGGTGCTCGGGCCGGACGGCTCGATGGAGTCGTTCGAGGGGCTGCCCAAGACCCCGCCCCTGAACCTCATGGCGCTGCTCCGGCGCACCCAGTTCGTCCGGCTCAAGGACCTGCGGGGGGTCGATCAGTCGAAGGCGCGGCTGATGCTGATGTTCGACCCGGCGCGCACCTACGCGGAGCACGACGAGACGACCGCGCGCGACTACCTCGACTCGCTCAAGTTCCCCGAGCGCGGCCGGCAGATGCTCTTCGACGTCTTCTCGCACTCGTTCTTCAACCCCGAGGCGGGGATGAGCGCGGCCGAGATGTTGATGATGTTCCACTTCTACTTCCTCGGGAACCCGGAGGGCCTCGTCTTCGACGTGCTCGACGAGCCGTTCAGCGACGCGCTCTGGAAGCCCTTCGAGCGCTACCTCTCGGGGCTCGACGTGGACGTGCGGCTCGGCGCCGAGGTGGAGTCGGTGGAGCAGACCGGCACCGCGTCCTGGCGGGTGCACGCGGACGGCGAGCACTTCGACGGCGAGGGCCTCGTGCTCGCGGTCACGGTGCCGGCGCTCAAGTCGATCCTCGCCGCCTCGCCCTCGCTGCAGGTGGCCGAGGGGCTCGCGCAGTCGGTCGACGGGCTCGACGTGACGCTCCCCTTCGCGGTGTGGCGCCTCTTCCTCGATCGCCCGGCGAACGAGGAGCGTCACCCCTTCGCCGGCACCGCGGGCATCGGCCTCATCGACAACATCTCGCTGTACGAGCGCTTCGAGGGCGAGAGCCGTCGCTGGTCGATGCGCACCGGCGGCTCGGTGGTCGAGCTCCACGCCTACGCCTGCCCGACGTCGGACGAGCGCGCGATCAAGGAGGAGCTGCTCGACGGGCTCCATCAGGTCTACCCCGAGCTCGCCGACGCCGACATCCTGCACGACACCTGGCTCCTGCGTCAGGACTGTCCGTCCTTCGGCCCCGGCAGCCACGGCGACCGGCCCCGGGTGGCCACGCCCTTCGGCAACGTCGTGCTCGCGGGAGACTTCGTGAAGATGCCGTTCCCGACCGCGCTGATGGAGCGCGCGGCCTCGAGCGGCATGCTGGCGGCCAACCACCTGCTCGACCGCTGGGACGTGCGGGGCGAGAGCCTCTTCAGCATCCCGCCCCGCGGCTTCATGTCTCGTCTCCCGCTGTAGCCAGACGCCGAAGGCGGCCGGCGACAGCGGCCCGTGCCCGTGCCCGTGACGGCAGCGGCTCGGTGATCGACGAGCTCATCGCCCGGCGGGCTCGGGCTCGTAGGGCATCACCACGTTGTCGCGAATGTCCCAGGCGGCCGGCGGCGCGCCGCAGTAGAAGCAGCTCCACACGTCGGTCATCACCAGGTTGTTCCGGGCGTGCAGCGCGCCGATGGCGCCGTCCGGGTTGAAGAGGTCGGGCGCGACGTGGTGGAAGACGTTGTCGTCGAACCAGATGCGGTCGAGGGTGTCGCCGGCCATGCGGCCGAGCATCACGCCGGTCCCGACGAGCACGTTGTCGCGGGCGTAGGCCAGGTCGCTCAGGCCGTGGATCCGGTAGTTGTGCTTGTTGGTGTTCGCGATCCGGTTCTCGACGGTCGCGGTCCGGAGCACCGACACGAGGCGCACCGTGGACTCGGGCCCGGCCGAGTCGAAGTCGTTGCGGAAGAGGATGAGGTCCTCCGTCTGCATCGGGCCGGTGTCGCCGCACCACACCGAGTAGCGCTCCGCGATGGCCGTGCTGTCCATGATGGCGATGCGGCGCCCGCGGACGTCGAAGGCGATGTCGCCCGAGACCACGCGCAGACCCTCGAGGGAGATGTCCTCGGCCATCCAGTCGCTCCGGTAGGAGGGACCGCCGCCGTCCCACGACGCGGGGATGGGGAAGCGCACGCCGCTCCACTGGCCGCCGACCACGCGCACGCGGTGCACGCCGTGGGCGAAGCTGAGCTGGCCGAGCCGGCTGCTCGAGTCGAGCACGATCTCGACGTCGTTGGCGGTCACGGTCACGCTCGTGCCGCTCACGCCGTTCGCGATCACGCGGGTGCCGGCCACGCCGACCTCACGCGTCAGGGAGGCGCCGTCGGTGACGGTCACCTCGCGGGTGATCGAAGGCGCCGTGGGCCAGCGCAGGCCGGACAGCTCGGCGGGGAGCGGTCCCAGGTCGCGGGGGCCCATCACCGGGGGCTCCTCGGTCGGGGGTTCTTCGACGGGGGGCGGGGGCTCCCCTTCGCCGACCGGCTGGGCGTCCGGCTGCCAGCCGCTCGCGCCGTCCGCCAGCGCGAGATCCTCGAGCTCTCCGTCCATCGTCGGGCCCGGGTCGAGGGTCCCCGGCTCCGATACGACCTGGCCCACACAGCCGGTCAGCGCACACACGTATCCACACAGGAGCGCGAGGCTCCACACACACACCTTAGACATGGTCACCGTCACCGAAGGGTGTCGACTCGTTTTGACGCCGACGCGCCCCCCAGCGCTCGCGGCCCTTCGTCCTTTCCGGGCCTAAGAATGTCGCTGCGCAGAGTTCGTACAATGGGGGACAACCCCGACACTCGGCGGGGTTTCCCAGGGCCCGGACGTGTACGATTTCACTGGGTTACGACGCGCAGGCGCTGCGGCGTGCGCTCGCCTTCGGACCGGCGTCGGAGCGCGTAGGTGCGCTCCGCGTACGCCTTGTCCTCGACCCACAGCCGGGCGGCGCGGGCCTCGATCATCGGTCGCGCGAGACCGCTCAGCTTGCGAACGAACGGGAACAGCATCCGATCGCTCGTCGCGAGCGTCGCCTCGATCACCGCGCTGCGCCCCTCGTCGATCGGGGTCGCGTGCGTCTCCACCACCGAGCCGACTCCGTCGCCGCGCACGATGGTCATCACGATGGTGCGCGGGTCCGGGCAGTCGAAGCGCGCGTCGACCTCCATCGCGAGCGGGCCGAGCACCTTGTAGACGACGCGCACGGTGAGCTGCGTGACGTCCTCGTCGATCACGTGGAGGCGCAAGAAGGAGTGCGGGTGATAGTGCGCGCCGTGCCACGGATCGAGGCGGTTGGCGATGATGTCGCGGGGCTCGCACCGCGCCTCCATGCGGATCACGCCGCTCATGAACGAGCGCGGTCGCGCGGTCAGGATGGGCGCGTCGGTCGGCGCCTCGCCGGGCGCGAGCAGCTCGGGCATTCGCACCCAGGCGAGCACCCCGTCGTCGTGGGTGGTCAGCGGGGCCCAGTCGCCGCGCGCGCGGTCCCCGAGGGCGAGCCCGTGCCAGGGGCAGACCACGCGGCCGTCCCGGTCGACGTGCCCGTCGCAGAGCGAGGCGCCCATGTGCGGGCACGCCTCGGGCGCCACCCGCAGGGCTCCGTCCGGCGTGCGCCAGGCCACCAGCGCGCGGCCGGCGACGGTGAAGCCGCGCGGGGCGTCGATCCGGTCGCTCGCGTCCAGCACCGCCCAGCCGCCGGAGGGCAGCGAGCGGGCGTGGGCGAGGCTCCGCTCGATCCGCGCCGGGTTGGCCTGCACCCAGTCGGGGCGGTCCGACACCGGATCGGCGTCGAGCTCCGAAGCGGGCGAGCGACCGAAGAGGACGAAGCGAGCCATGCGATCTCCTACCATTGCTGAGACGAGGCAGATAGCCCCGCCGCCGTTACCGACACCCTGGTGTCATTCCGGCCCGAGGGCATACGCTCGTCGCATGGACGACCCGCTCCTGGTCCGCGTGCGCGCCCTGATCGAGGCGCTCCCCGAGACGTCCGAGAAGCTCTCCCACGGCGCCCCGATGTTCTGGGGCGGCCGGAAGACCTTCGCGTGCTTCCACGCCGGCCAGTACGACGAGGGCCGACGAGGGGTCTGGATCAAGGCCGACGACGGCGTCCAGGGCGAGCTCATCGAGAGCGACCCGGAGCGCTTCTACCGCCCGAAGTACGTGGGCCCGAGCGGCTGGGTGGGGGTCAGGCTCGAGGGCGACGTCGACTGGGAGCAGGTCCGGGTGCTGCTCGAAGACGGCTGGCGCCTCGTCGTGACCAAGCGCGCCCTCCGCGCGCTCGAAGAGGCCCGGCGCTAGAGAGGCCAGCGACGATCCACCCCGCGCGGCATCCACCGGGCTCGGCTTCGGATCCGGGCTCGGTTTCGGTCTTCGGGCACGGGCAGGGGCACGGGCAGGGGCACGGGGGCGCGAGAGGCGCTTCGCGACTCTCTCGCGCCTGCTATGATGGCCGCCCATGGGGGTGCCCGCCGACAGCGAGCCTTCGCGCGAAGCCGCCGAGCCCGACCTCGAGCCGGCGCCGGGGACCACCACCGCCGGTCTCGGGCCGGGGCAGCGGCGCTCGGTCGCGGGGCGCTACACCCTACTCGAGCACATCGCCGAGGGGGGCATGGGCTCGGTCTACGTGGCCGAGCACGCGCTCAGCAAGAAGAAGCTCGCGCTCAAGCTCGTGCATCCCTACCTCTGCCGCGGGCGGCAGGGGGTCGAGCGCTTCCGTCGGGAGGTCAGCGCGGCGGCGGAGATCGATCACCCCGGCATCGTGCAGGTCTACGACGCCGGCACCGACGACGACGGCGGCTTCTTCATGGCGATGGAGCTGCTCGACGGCGAGAGCCTCGGGGACCGGCTGCGCCGCGACTGGCCGGGCATGAAGACCGCGGTGGCGCTGGTCGACGGCATGCTCGAGCCGCTCGCCAAGGCGCACGCCAAGGGCTTCGTGCACCGCGACCTCAAGCCCGACAACATCTTCCTCGCGCGCACCGACGACGGGGAGCGGGTGAAGCTGCTCGACTTCGGGCTCGCGCGCGAGGTCGACAAGAGCGGCGCCACCCGCACCGGGATCACCTTCGGCACGCCGGAGTACATGAGCCCGGAGCAGGCGATGAGCGCCCGGAAGGTGCGCGCGCCCGGCGACGTCTGGTCGGTCGGCGTGATGCTCTACGAGCTGCTGAGCGGAGACCACCCGTTCACCGGCGAGACGCCGAACGCCATCATGGCCAACGCGATCAAGGAGCCGCTCCCGCCGCTGCGCGAGCGCGCGCCGCACGTGCCCCCTCCCCTCGCCGCCGTGATCGAGCGCGCGCTCGAGAAGGAGCCGAAGGCCCGCCCGCAGACCGCGGGGGAGCTGCTCGAGGAGCTGCGCGCGGCGGTGGCCCAGTGCACCCTCGACGAGACCGTGCCCGAGGTGACCACGCCGCCCGGGCAGTGGGGCAGCGACGAGGACGACGTCGCCGTCTCCAGCTCCTACCCGGTCGCGCGCCCGCCCCAGGCCAAGGTGGCCACCCACGTCGTCGCCGAGGGCGCCTCGGAGCCCGAGCGCGAGCGCGCCAAGAACCCCGCGCTCTGGGTGATCGGCGGCGCGGTGGTCATGGGGCTGCTGCTGATCGTCGGGTCGGTCGTCTATCGCGTGACCACGAGCGGCGAAGACGAAGTCGCCGAGCCGGTGGCGGTCGCCCCCGCGGAGCCCGAGACGCCCGAGACCGAGTCGCCCGAGACCGAGACGCCCGAGACCAGGGAGGCCGAGCTCGCCCTGCCCGCGGCGCCGCCCGAGGCCGAATCGCCTCCCGAGGTCGAGGCGCCGCCCGCCGGCGAGGAGGCGCCCGAGCCCGCGGAGGTCGCGCAGGCCGAGCCTCGCCCGACCCGTCGCCGCGCGCCCCGCCCCTCGGCGCTCGACGAGGCGCAGACCTGCCTCGCCTCCGGCGACCGGGAGTGCGCGCGTCAGGCCCTCGCCGGCCGGGCCCGCAGCGCCTCGGAGATGGCCCTGCTCATCCGCCTGAGCCGCGACACCGGCCACGGCGCCGACGCGGTGCGCCTCATGCGCCAGTTCGTGGAGCGCTGGCCCGACGCGCCCCAGACCCCCGGGTACCGCCAGGACCTGGGTCTCTGACGGTCAGCCGTAGAGCGCGCGGATCTCGTCCTTGCGGACGACGACGATGCCCCACGCGTAGTAGGCGATCTTGATGATCAGGAAGCCGATCGCCATGCACATGCTGGCGCTCGCGCTCGCCTCGCCGAAGGCGCCCATCGTCTCGGCGAAGCCCGCGGGGCCGTTCTCGCCCGACGCGGCGAGGAACTCTCGCAGGATCGGCTTCATCTCGAGCTGAGCGAGGAAGCCGAGGACCGCGCCGAGCGTGTCGACGAGGATGCCCACCCCGGCCGCGCCGACGAACAGGGTCAGCCCGAGCTTCTTCCAGCGCAGCAGCAGGATGCCCGCGATGCCGAGCGCGAGGCTGGCGAAGAGGTTCAGCACCTGATGGGTCAAGGTGAACGGCATCCAGCTGTCGGTGACCTCCTGGAGCCGCTCCTGCAGCTCGAGCTGCCGCTGGAGCTGCTCCGCGCCCGGGCCGTGCATCGACTCCATGTTGGCGCGGTTGAAGTCGTTCACCAGGCCCTGGGTGGCCGTGGACAGGAAGGTGAAGGAGCTCACGCAGCTGCCGAGCACGCCGATGACGATGGCGATGATGGCGATGGCGGTCAGCTGACCGGGGCGGTTCTTGGCCATGCGGTCATGTAGCAGCCGGCCGCTCCGCGTCGAACCGCTCGACCACCTCACCGGAGTGCAGGACGATCGAGCCGTAGACGATCATCGCGAGCGAGGTCGGCAGGCAATAGCAGCCGAGGAAGGTCAGGAGCCCGAGCCAGAGCGACGTGATGCCGAGCCCGCGCGACTGGTAGGTGCGCACCCGCCAGCCGGCCAGGAGCTGCAGCACCCCGGACGGCATGTGGATCACGCCGAGCCCCAGCATGCCGCCGAGCATGATCGAGGACATCGCCTGCTGGGCCGGGTCGTCGTTCGCGGGCAGGCCGCCGAGCGCCGCCGCGGTGAACACGCCGTAGACGAGCAGGATCAGGCCCATCGCGACCGTCAAGCCGCCGTGCACCATCATGAGCACGCCGAGGATGGGGACCTGCGCCACCCACCGCCCGCGCCCCAGCCGACGCGCGCAGGTCTCGCAGAGGCCCGCGCCGGGGGCCGAGCGGCAGCCCTCGCACATGAAGCTGCCGCAGCGCTCGCAGGTGCCGACGCTGGCCCGCTCGGGGTGGACCGCGCACACCTCGGCCAGCTCGACGGCTTCGCTCACCCGCCGAAGGTAGCAGCTCTCGCCGCCCGCGAGCGCGTCAGCCGCGGTCGGCGGCGGGGCGAGGCAGCGCGGCGTTGCGCTCGGCGCCGAGGCGACGGAGGGCCGGCTGGTAGCGAGGCGAGATGCGGAGCGCGCGGCGGTAGGCGCGGCGGGCGGCGTCGGGCTGGTCGTTGGCGTCGAGCGCGTCGCCGAGCAGGACCTGGTAGTAGGGGAGGCCGCCGCGGAGCCGGGCGGCGCGGCGGGCGAGGCGGAGGCCGGCCCCGGCGTTGCCGCGGCGGAGGGCCCGGCGAGAGGCGCGGGCGAGCCGGCGGGCCTCGACCCGTCGCTCCTCGCGGTCCTCGGCGGCCGGCGCGGGATCCTCGGACTCCGGGCTCGGCGCGTCGGCCAGCGGCGCCTCGTCGAGCGCGACCGAGGGGCCCGGCACCACCGCGCGCTGGGCCGGCGGCTGGAGCGCGTCTCCCTCCATCGCCGCGTAGGCCACGCCGACCCCGCCGAGCAGGAAGAGCGCCGCGACCGCGACGAGCCAGCGGCGCCGGGGCTTCGTGCGGATCTCGGGGGCCTTCACCCGGGGCGCGGCCGGGACCGCGGGAGGGCGGGCGGCCCGGCGGGGCGCGGACGCGAGCAGCTCCTCGGGCAGCTCCAGCTCCTCGGTGACCGGCTCCGCGTGGAGCGGGCGCGCCTGGGGGAGCGCGACCTCCACCGTGTCCGGCGGGCCGGGCGGTCGCGAGCTCGCGCGCATCAGGTCGGGCAGCGCGTGCACCGGCTCGAGGATGTTCGCGAGCGACGGGAAGCGGAGGGGCGAGACCGCGGCGTCGCCGGTGCGCGTCTTCCGGAGCAGCGCGTAGGCCTCGCGCCCCTGGAGCTCCGCGCCGCTCTTGTCCGCGACCGCGCCGACCACCAGGCCTCCGCCGACCTCGACCGTGACCGCGCCGAAGAGGCACTCGACCTCCACCCGATAGCTCCCCCCGTCGGCGGCGAGGCGCTCCAGGATGGTCGTCGGGCTCACCTCGGTGAGCGAGAGGACGACGGGCTCCCCGGCGGCGATGGCGGCTTCGAGCGCGGCTTCGGTCATGCGTGTCGGCGATGCAGCATCCAGGCCGAGCCGCGGATGGGGAAAGCCCGTCGGGATTCACCCCGCGCCGCGGACTGATGGACCCACCGGTGTGGCCGGTCGGAGCCCGCCGCGCTCCGGATCAACCGCTGAGCTGGTCGCGCACGGCTCGGCGATCGACCTTGCCGCTCGCCGCGACCGGGAGCGCGTCGGCGCGGGCCCAGCGGCGGGGGTGCTTGAAGCCGGCGAGGCGGGGCGCGAGGTGGGCGCGGAGGACCTCGGGCTCGACGTCGCCCACGATCATCGCCGCGACCCGCTGGCCCCACCGCGGGTCGGGCACGCCGACGACGCAGGCGTCGCGCACCGCGGGGTGGCTGCGCAGGGCGGCCTCGACCTCGAGCGGGTCCACGTTCTCGCCGCCGCTCACGATGCGGTCGTCCGAGCGCCCGAGCACGTGCAGGCATCCGTCCGCGTCGAGCCGGCCGAGGTCGCCCGTGCGATACCATGTCCCGGGCGACGACCCCTCGGGCGTGGGGTCGTCGAGGAAGCCGTCGAACAGGGTCGGGCCCGAGACCTCGACGTGATCATCCCGTATCCGTAGCGACACACCCGGGAGCGCTGGCCCCACCCCCTCGGGGCGCGGATCCTCGAGCCGCTGGGTGGCGACCTGGGCGCAGGTCTCGCTCGTGCCGTAGGTCGGGAGCAGCGGCCAGCCGGCCTCTCGACCGCGGGCCAGGAGCTCGGCCGGGCAGGCGGCGCCGCCCAGGAGCGCGGCCCGCAGCCGGGGCGGCGGGGCGACCCCGCGCTCGAGCAGCCGATCGAGCATGGTCGGCACGAGCGAGAGCAGCGTGACCTCGAGCCGCGCGAGGTCGTCGCAGAAAGTATCGGGTGCGAACCCTTCCTGGCCGAGCGCGACCGCGCCGCGGGACCAGAGCGCCCGGGTGAGGATGGAGAGGCCGCCCACGTGGCCGAGGGGCATCGCGAGCAGCCAGCGATCGCCCGGCGCCCAGGGAAGCGCGCGCGCGTGGGCCTCGGCCGCGGCGCCGAGGGCGGCGGCGGAGAGGCAAACCCCCTTGGGCCGACCGGTCGATCCCGAGGTGAACACGACGGCCTGGGCGGTCGGGGCCGCGGCCTCGAGGCGGCGCCTCGCCGCCGCGCGCTCCGCCGCGGTCCAGCGCGCGTGCAGGAGCGCGAAGGGCACGCCGGCGTCGAGCAGTGACCAGATCCGGAGCACGTCGGCGCGGCGCGCGTGGGCGGTGAGCACCACCGGAGGCGCGCCGGGCGGCGGGAGCCGGGCGGCGACCTCGGCCCACGTGAGCGCGCCGTCGTCGTCGACGAGGGCGATCCGCGTCGGCGCCTCCCGCGCCGCCTCGCGGACCGAGAAGCTCACCAGGCCAGCTCGAGCGACATGCCGGGCAGACCGGGCGGCTCGATCCAGGCGAGGTCGATCCACGGCGCGGCGAGGCCGTCGCTCAGGGGCGCGAGGGCGGGGTGATCGCCGAGCCCGGGGGGCGGGCCGCCGAGCGCGAGCGCGAGGTGAGCGGTGGCGGCCCGCGCGATCACGCCCTCCATCGTGTGGCTGAGGATCGCGCGCTTGCCCGCCTCGGTGGCCCGCGCGGCGATGGCCCGGCAGCGCTCCAGGCCGCCGAGCAGGGTGGGCTTGAGCACCACCGCGCCGATGTGGGGGCAGGCGAGGGCTCGCTCGAGGATGGCCTCGCCGTCCGGGCCGGACAGGGTCTCGTCGACCGCCAGCGGGAAGGGCACCTCGGAGAGCGCCTCCACGTGCTCGAGCGCGCACGGCTCCTCGAGCAGGTCGGGCTCGTGGGCGGCGAGGGCCTCGAGCCGCTTCGCGAGGGTGTCGGGCTCGATGCTGCCGTTGGCGTCGAGGCGCAGGTCGATGGGGCCGACCACCGCGCGCACGTCCCGGAGCAGGGCGTTCTCGCGGGCCGGCGACTGCCAGCCGATCTTCATCTTGATCGCGAGCACCTCGTAGGCGGCTGCCTCGCGGGCCGACTGGAGGATGGCGCCCTCGTCGCTGCCCCAGAGCGCGCTCGCGATCGCGATCTCCTCGCTGGTCTCGGTCCACATCGCCCACATCGGGACCTCGTGCACCGAGGCAGCGAGCGAGGTGAGGGCGCTCTCCGCCGCGAAGCGGGCCGACGGGAGCGACGCGTCGATGCGCGAGACGCGGTCGGTGATCTCGTCGAGCTCGAGGAGCGGCTCCTCCGGCCACTCGAAGCGCGCGAGGGCCGCGCGGGCCTCGGAGGCGGACTCCTGGCTCATGCCCGGGAGCGGCGCGGCCTCGCCGAGCCCGACGTGTCCCTCGCCGTCGTCGAGGATCACGCGCACCGCGCTCCGGGAGTGCCAGCGACGCTTTGCGTTGCCGGTCTCCTCGATGCTCGTGTGCAGGGTCTGTAGCTCGGGCCGCATGCGCTCCGCCGAAGCGTGAACCGTAGCAGGATGTCAGACCAATTTTCGGTCAGGCCGCGAGACCGGCCGCGAAGAGCACTCCGTATGCCAGCAAGAGCTGCGCGGTGCGGGCGAGCGTCTGGTTGAGCGGGCGGCCGGCGCGGGTGGCCACCTGCTGACAGAGGAGCGCGGCCCACGGCAGGGTGATCGCGGGCAGGAAGACCCAGGGCGACGCGAGCTCGAGCGCCCAGAGCAGGGTGGGCGTCGCGTAGCTGATCGCGATGAGCAGCATGTACTCGGCGATGGCGCCGCCCCGGCCGAAGCGGACCGCGAGGGTGCGCTTGCCGGCGACGACGTCGGTCTCGCGATCGCGCAGGTTGTTGACGACGAGGATGGCGGTCGCGAGCGCGCCGACCGGGACGCTCGCCCAGAGCGCGACCGGCGGCACCTCGCCGACCTGCACGAACGCGGTCCCGCACACGGCGACGAAGCCGAAGAAGATCATCACGAAGACGTCGCCGAGCCCGTGGTAGCCGAGCGGATAGGGCCCGCCGGTGTAGGCGATGCCGCTGAGCACCGAGGCGACGCCGATGGCGATCACCGGCCATCCAGCCACCCACACGAGGTAGGCGCCGCACAGGGTGGCGAGCCCGAAGGCGACGACCATCGCGACCCGCATCGCGCGCGCGCTGATCAGCCCCGAGGCCACCGCGCGGGTCGGGCCGAGGCGGTCTTCGGTGTCGGCGCCCTTCTCGGCGTCGAAGACGTCGTTGGCGAAGTTGGTGCCGATCTGGATCCAGAAGGCGCCGAGCAGCGCGGCGAGCGCGGGGCCCCAGGAGAGGCCGCCGGCGGCGTGCGCGCAGGCGGTTCCGACGGCGACCGGCACGAAGGCGGCGGTGAGGGTGGCGGGGCGTGCGGCGAGGATCCAGCGCTTCATGAGGTTTCCGTGAGGAGCGCGGCGAGGCGCTCCGGGCGCTCGAGCACGACGTTGTGCCCGGCGCCTTCGATCACCGTGAGCCGCCCGGACGGCAGGCGCGAGGCGAGCGCGCCCGAGAGCGCGCGGTGCTTGTCGTCTTCGGCCCCGACCACGAGGCGCACCGGCAGCCGGAGCGCGTCGGGCGCGACCGGCGGCATCTCGGCGAGGCCGAGCACCTCGAGGGCGTGGGCCAGCCCGTCGGCGGCGTGCGCCTCGCGCTGGGCGCGCTGGGCCGCGAGGCGCTCCGCCGGCAGGCGCGCCTGGGAGGCCCAGAGCGGCAGCCGCTCCCACTCGGCGAGGAACGCCTCGAGGCCGTCCTCGCGGAGGAGCCGGATCCAGCGGGCGTCGGCCTCGCGCCGGGCGCGCCGGGCCTCGTCGTCGTCGAGCCCCGGGTGGGCGCCGATCAGGGTGGCGCGCGCGAACCGCTCCGGGCAGCGCTGGAGGAGGTGGTAGCCGACGCGGCCACCGAGCGAGTAGCCGACGAGGTGGGCCCCCTCGACCGCCTCCGCCTCGAGCAGCGCGGCCAGACGCTCGAGCTCGTCTCCCCAGGACGCGGGGCGCGCGGGGCTCGGGCCGTGGCCGGCGAGCCAGGGGCGGATCACCCGGGCGCCGCTGGGCAGCGCGACCGCGTCCCAGCTCGCGGGGCCGCCGGTGAAGCCGTGCAAGAGGACGTACGTCACCGGAGCGCCTCCCGGAGCCGCGCCTCGAGGGCGCTGGCCGCGCTGGGCGCCACCTTCACGTGCACGAGCGTGACGCCCGGCCGGACGAGCGACTCCCGCACCGCGGCCCGCGCGCTCTCGGCGTCCTCGGCGGCCGCGTAGCGCACCCCGTAGGCCTCGGCGGCGAGGTCGAAGCGCACGCGCGGCGGGGTGGTGAAGAGGTCGAACGCGCCGTCGGGCAGGTCCCGCGAGGCGATCGGCAGCTGCTCGAAGATCCGGCCGCCGCCGTTGTCGATCACGACGAGCGCGACCGGCGCCTTCACCTGCGCCGCGAGGGCGAGCGAGGAGAGGTCGTGCGCCGCGGTCACGTCGCCGACGATCCAGGCCCCGGGCCCGCCGTCGGCCTGCGCCGCGCCCGCGAGGCCCGCGATCCAGCCGTCGATCCCGTTGACGCCGCGCTGGGTGATCACGCGGAGGTCGCCGCCGCCGGGCACGAAGCGGTCGGCGTGCCGGATGGGGAGGCTGTTGCCGAGCCCGAGGAGCGCGCCATTCGGCAGGGCGCCGATCACCGCGCGCACGATCGCGCCCTCGGCGTCGGGGGTCAGCGCCGCCTCGACCGCGTCCCAGGCCCGGCGCTCGGCCGCGCGGGTGGCTCGGGCGAAGTCCGGGTCGGGCTCGCGGGCGCCGACCGAGGCGAGGCGGGTCACGATCTCGTCGAGCTCGCCCAGGAGCACCGCCTCCGCCGCGCCGCTCGGGTCGCGGTGGCGGGTGCCGCCGAGCACGAAGCGGCGGACCGGCGGCGCGGCGTCGAGCCAGCGCGCGTAGGCGGCGGAGGTGGGGGTGCCGCCGAGCTCGAGGATCACGTCGGGCGCCGCCTCGTGCGGGCCGCGGAGCCACAGATCGAAGGCGTCGGCGACGAGCAGCCCGCTCCGGTCGACGAAGCGGAGCTGGCTGCCGGCCTCGGCCCAGAGCGCGGCCCCGATCGTCTCGCAGACCGCGAGCACGGCGTCGCGCGGCGCGTCGAGCCCGAGGGGGCCGGCGACCATCGCGACCCGGCGGCTCGCCGACAGCGCCTCGCACACCGTGCCCAGCTCGGGCCGGGCGAGCCGGCGTCGACCGATCGAGGTCGGCGGGAGCGAGGCGGCGAGGGCCTCGAGCGCCCGGCCCTCGTCGCTGGAGGCGGCGGCGGGCTCGAGCGGCTTGCGGGCCCGGGCGTTGATCTGCACCGGTCCGGGCAGGGGGCCGACCGCCGTCTCCACGGCGCGGGCGGCGGCCGAGCGCATCGCCCGGAGCGCGCGCGGGGTCGGGTCGGCGTCGCCGAGCTCCACGAAGGCGCGGGCGTGATCGCCGTAGAGCTGGCGCTGGTCGGTGGTCTGCGGCGCGCCGGTGCCGGTCAGCTCGGTCGGCCGGTCCGCGCTCAGCACCACCAGGGGCAGCGCCGCCTCGGACGCCTCGATGACCGCCGGATAGTAGTGGGCCGGCGCGGTGCCGGAGGTGCAGAGCAGGAGCGGCGGGGCGCCGGTCACCCGGGCGAGGCCGAGCGCGTAGAACGAGGCGGCGCGCTCGTCGATCACCGGGTGCAGGGTGAGGTCGTCCCGCCGGGCGGCGGCGAGCAGGAAGGGGGTCGACCGGGAGCCCGGGCTCACCACGACGTCGCGGACGCCGGCCTGCGCGAGCGCGCCGAGCAGCGCGTCCGCCCAGACGGTGAGCAGGTTCTCCGGTCGATGGGTCACTCCGCGTCGCCCTCCCCGTCCACGCCGAGCGCGTGGGTGAAGGGGCGGAGCTTGAGCGCGGACTCGCGCCACTCGGCGTCGGGCTCGGAGCCCTCGACGATGCCGCCGCCGGCCCAGGCCCAGGCGTTCGCGCCGCGGATCACCCCGCAGCGGAGCGCGACCGCGAAGTCGGCGTCTCCGTCCGCGTCCAGCCAGCCCACCGGGCCGGCGTACCAGCCGCGGGGGTGGGCCTCGTTGTCGGCGATCCAGCGGACCGCGGCCTCGCTGGGCACGCCGCCGACCGCCGGGGTCGGGTGGAGGGCGGCCGCGAGATCCGCGGCGTGCACCTCGGCGCGCAGGTGACCGCGGAGGGGGGTGTGCAAGTGCAAGATGTTCGGCATGCGGCGCAGCTCGGGCGCGGGGGGCGCGTCGAGCTGCGCACAGAGCGGCCCGAGCCGCGCCTGGAGGTGCTCGACCACCGGGCGATGCTCGCGCTGATCCTTGGCGCTGGCCAGCAGCCGCGCCTCGGCGTCCACCTCGCTTGCCGCGATGGAGCCGGCGAGCGCGTCGGTCTCGACCAGGCGGCCGCGCTTGACGAAGAGGCGCTCGGGGGTGGCGGCGAGGAAGGTGCTGCGCCCGAAGCGGAGCCCGAAGCGCCAGGTCTCCGGGTAGCGCGCGCCGAGCCCACGCAGGACCGCCCACGCGTCGAGGTCGCGATCGGTGCGGACCTCGGTGCGGCGCGCCGCGACGACCTTCTCGAACGCGCCCTCGCGGATCGCCTCGGTGATCGCGTCGATCTGGCGGCGCCAGGCGTCTTCGGAGAGATGCGCCACCCGCGCGACCCGAGGCGGCGGGGTCTCGGAGGGGGGCTGCACGAGCGCGTCCCAGACCGCGCCGAGCTCCGCCTTGGCGAGCGAGAGCTTGCCGGCCCATCCGTCGCGCAGGTCCGCGGCGTAGGTGAGGGTCGGGCGCGAGCTCGGCGAGGGGCGCTCGTAGGTCCAGCGCGCGAGGAAGAAGCGGCCGTCGCCGAAGTCCTCCCACGGCGCGGCTTCGGCGCCGCCGACCGCGAAGGAGAAGCCGCCGAAGAGCCGCGGCGCGGCGTCGGGCGCGTCGGGGTGGGTGAAGCGCGCGACCTCGGCGAAGAGCGCGGAGCTCCGGGTCTCGAAGTCGGCGAAGCGCGCCTCGCCCGAGAGGGTGAGGGTCGCCGCCGCGCCGTGGGCCGACAGCTCCGGGCCCTCGGGCGGCCGCCAGCTCATCGCGGTGTCGCGACGGAGGGCGCGGAGCGGCGCGTCGGCCGGAGCGCGCGGGGCGGGGAAGCGCACCACCGCGATCGCCCGATCCTCGAGCGCGCGGGAGAGCGCGTCCATCAGGAAGCGCTCGGCCTCCTTGCGGTCGAAGGGCGCGCGCGTGAGCGCGGTCTGGGCGGGGGCGTTCACTGCGCCTCCGCCGGGGTCCCCACGTAGAGGGTGCAGACGCCGAAGGTCAGCGGGGTGACCTCGAGCACCTCGAGCCCGGACTCGCGCATGAGCTCCGCGAACGCCTCCGGGGGCGGGAAGTCGGCGATCGACTTCTGCAGGTAGCGGTACTCCTTCTTGCCGCTGATGAGCCCGCCGATGGTGGGCACCACGTGATGCACGTGGAAGCGGGCGAGCGGCCCGAGCACGCCGGAGCGCGGCTCGCTGAGCTCGAGGATGGCCACGCGCCCGCCCGGCCGGGTGACCCGGGCCATCTCGGCGAGCGCCTTGCCGCGGTCGGGCACGTTCCGGATGCCGAACGCGATGGTCACGCCGTCGAAGCGGTCGTCGTCGAAGGGCAGCGCCTGCGCGTCGCCCTCGACGAGCTTCACGCGGTCGTCGATCTCCTCGCGCCGCGCCTTGTCGCGCCCGATGGAGAGCATGTTGACGCTCGGATCGAGGCCGATGACCTGCGCGTCCGGGTGCGTCTGGGCGATGCGGAGGGCGAGGTCGGCGGTGCCGGTCGCGAGGTCGAGCACCCGGGGGCGCTCCTGCAGCTCGAGGGCGGCGACGGTGAGGCGTCGCCAGCGCTGGTCGATCCCGAGGCTGATGATGCGGTTGAGCAGGTCGTAGCGTTCGGCGATGGCGTCGAACATCTGGCCCGAGCCCTGCCTGACTTCGGTGGCGCTGGTCATCGGGGGCTCCTTCAGCTCGGGCGGTGCACGGTGGCGTCGGCGACGGTGACGAGTGCGTCCTTCGCGCGCGACGGGGGCATGGCGGAGAGCGCGTCCTTCGCGCGGGCCGCGTGGTCGAGGGCGAGCTTGCGGCACTCCTCGAGGCTGCCGGTGCGGTCGAGGGTGGCGAGGACCTGGCGGTGCTGCGCCGGCGTGGAGACGTCGGCCGCGATGATCTCGCGCAGCAGCGGCTCGAGCTCGGGCTCGCGGGCGAGCGACACGATGAGGGGGTAGGTCAGCTTGCCTTCGCGCAGGTCGGTGAAGAGCGCCTTGCCGGTCTCCTCCGGGTCGCCGGCGAGGTCGAGCAGGTCGTCGATGGCCTGGAAGGCGACGCCGAGGTGGCGGCCGTAGGTCTCGAGCACCGCGCAGTCCTCGGGGCTGGCGCCGCCGGCCTTGCCGCCCGCGAACATCGCCCAGCGGAAGAGCGCCGCGGTCTTGCCGTCGACGATCTCGAACCACTGCGCCTTCGTCGTGTCGAGCCGGCCGCGCCGCTCGAGCTGGAGGGACTCGGCGAGGATCATCTCCTCGATCACGTCGAAGAGGCGCTCGAGCACTCCGTCGACCTGCGCCTTCCGCACGCGGCGGAGCGCGTCGATGAGCAGCCAGTCGCCGGCGAAGATGCTCACCGCGTTGCCGAAGATCATGCGGGCGGCGGGCGCGCCCCGGCGGGTCTCGCCCAGGTCGACCACGTCGTCGTGCAGGAGCGTCGCCGCGTGCACCATCTCGACCGCGACGGCGAGCTGCAGCGCGCGCTCGTCGAAGCCGTCCCCGAGCCGCGCCGCGAGGGCCACGCAGATCGGTCGCAGCCGCTTGCCGCCCAGGTCCACCAGGTGCTGCGCCCCGCGCTCGACCGCGCTGGCTTCGGGCCGGAGCGACGGCACGGCGCGCTCGAAGCGAGCCACGTCGGGGCCGACGAGATCGGCGAGCTCGGCGAGCCGCGCGGCGAGCGCGCCCAGCTCGCGTCCGCGGCAGAGGGACTGGAGACGTCGGAGCAGATCCGGGGGATCGGCCTGGACGGCGGCGGTGGTCGGCATGGAGTGGCTCCTCGGATTCTCGACCCGTCAGACCGGAGCGGTCGAAACGTTCAAGAACTTTTGAAACCACTGTGGGGTCGACGGCGGACGAATTCAAGCCGGCGCGGTCGCCTCGTGGTTCAGCGCAGCCAGAGCCGATGCGACCGCAGCGTCTCGGCGGTCATCGCCCGGACCGGCATCGCGGCCATCACCTCGAGGCTGTGGCTCGGGCTCGTGCGGTCGCTGAGGAAACGCGCGAGCAGCTCGGGGCGCACCCGCTCGAAGAGCCGGACCAACGTGGCCGGCATCCGCTCGGTGTATCGCGATAGGTACGAGAGAAAGACCCGGTCCTGGAACAGCTGGAACGACGTGCGCGGCGGCGGCGGCTCAGGCAGCGTATCGACGTCGAGGCGCTTCGCCATCTCGGCCGAGAAGGTCTGGATCGCCTGAAAGGCGTATCCGGTCGAGGGCTTGGCCATGCCGCCGCCGAGCCCGATGCGGTACACGCGATCCGAGATCCGGACCGGCATCGGCTCGGCGCTCATCGGGATCACGCCCCGCTCACGCCCGGTGACGCGCCAGTCCCGGAGCCCCAGCTCCTGCCGGATGTATCGCACCAGCGCCTGGCGATACACCGCCTCGTCGGGCACCTCGGTGCCGAACCAGGTCGCCTCGACCAGGGCCCGGCGCGGGCCGTAGGGGAGCACGTAGAAGAAGTGCACCCCGTGCTCCTGGGGCACCGCGAAGTCCATCAGGGTGGCGACGGAGTCGTCGAACACGTCGCGGTCGGCCTCGATCTGCCAGCCTTCGAAGTGCTGGAGGAAGGCGACGTCCCGCCCGGGCACGCTGGCCACCCGTCGCCGCGGCGGCCGGCTGTCGAAGACCACCGGCGCGCGGAGCGGTCCGTCCGGGGTCTCGACGCTGGCCCCGTCCCGGGTCTCGGTCACCTCGCCGGCCTCGACGCCGAGACGGAGCTCGACCCCCGGCGTGCGCCTCAGCCTGGCGATCACCCGGTCGTAGAAGGCGTCCGACGGAAGGTGCTCGTAGCGCAGCCCGCGGGAGGCGCGCTCGACCCAGGGGCCCTGATGCCGGACCCGCCAGCGATCCCACCGATGGGTGACCAGGTCCTCGAAAGGGTGATCGACCACGTTCCAGAAGCACCAGGTCCGGTCCCGGCCGTAGTCGCTGCGGGGATCGACGAGGACGAGGCGGCGGCCCTCGAGCCCACGCTCCACGAGGTGCCACGCGAGGCTCAGCCCGGCGCAGCCAGCGCCGACGATGGCGACGTCGGCGTCGCTCAGCCCGCCGCGCGGGCGAGCGCTTCGAGGGTCTCGTCGAAGGAGCACGTCTCTCCAGGGGGTTGGCGAAGGAAGGCCTCGAGGGCGTCGATCTGGGCGAGGGCGGCGTCGAGCTGCGGGTCGCGTCCCTTCTCGTGTGCGCCGAGCAGCACGAGGTCTCGCTTCGCTTCGTAGACCGCGAGGTGAGCGCGCGCCTGCCTCGCGTACGCGCGGTGAGACTCGTCGGTGACCGCGTCCATCACCCGGGACAGGCTCCGGAGGGGATCGATGGCCGGCCAGCGCCCGCGGGCGGCGAGCTCCCGGTCGAGCACCACGTGCCCGTCGAGGATGCCGCGGACCTCGTCCGCGATCGGCTCGTCCATGTCCCCGCCCTCGACGAGCACCGTGTAGACCGCGGTGATCGAGCCGCGCTCGCCCTGACCGGTGCGCTCGAGCAGCTCGGGCAGGGCCGCGAACACGCTCGGCGGGTAGCCGCGACGGGTCGGCGGCTCTCCGGCGGCCAGCCCGACCTCGCGCGCGGCCCGGGCGAACCGGGTCACGCTGTCCATCAAGAGCAGCACGCGCTGCCCCTGATCGCGGAAGTACTCGGCGAGCGCGGTGGCGACCCAGGCGGAGCGCATGCGGACCAGCGCGGGGGCGTCGCTCGTCGCGGCGACCACCACCGAGCGCGCGAGGCCATCCGGGCCGAGGCTCTCCTCGATGAGCTCCCGGACCTCGCGGCCACGCTCGCCGACCAGGCCGATGACGACGACGTCCGCGTCGGCCTCGCGTGCGATACGACCGAGCAGGGTGCTCTTGCCCACCCCGCTGCCGGCGAAGAGGCCCACCCGCTGGCCTTCGCCGAAGGTCATGAGGCCGTCGATGGCGCGCACTCCGGTGACGAAGCGCTCGGTGATGCGCGCGCGAGAGAGGGGATCGGGCGCCGGGCGCGTCACCGGCCACGCGACCCCGGGAGGCAGCGGCGAGCCGTCGATCGGCTGCCCGAGCCCGTCGATCACCCTCCCCTTGAGCGCCCCGCTCGCCTGCACCGCGAACGGCCTCCCGGTGGGCCGCACCGGCAGGTCCGGGCCGACCCCGCGGGCGTCGCCGAGCGGCAGCAGCGTCGCGTCGTCGAGCTCGAAGCCCACCACCTCCGCGAGCAGCGGCTCCCGATCGCGGCGCAGGATCTCGACCACCTCACCGACGCGGACCCCCGGGATGGCGGCGCGGATCGTCAGCCCCACCACCGCGCGCACCCGGCCGGTCACCGAGACCGAGTCGGTGTCCGCGAGCTTCGCCAGCGCGGACTCGAGATCGAAGGGCATGCCCAGACCCTGCCACATAGGATCCACCCCACGAAATCCGCAAGGGATCGCGCGAGGGTCGCCGAGGTGTCAGGCTCGGCCCGTGCGCTGGTTTGCCCTCGCGATGGCCGCGGCCCTCTCCGCCTGCGCAGGCGAAGGCCTGGCGGAGACGCCCAGCGCGGAGGTCTGCGGTCGTGCGGACTCCCATGCGCGCGGAGAGTGGCTCCCGGTGCGAGGGGGACGCATCTGGTACTCGGCTCGCGGCCCGGTCGACGCGCCGCCCGTCGTCTTCCTCCACGGCGGTCCCGGCTACAATTCCTACGTCTTCGAGCGTTCGGTGGGCGAGCGGCTCGCGGAGCGCGTGCGCCTGGTGGTGCTCGACCAACGAGGCTGCGGCCGCTCGGCGAGCGTCGGGGCCGAGCTCGGTCTCGAGCCGACGCTCTCGGACCTGGAGGCCCTGCGGCGAGCGCTGGGCGTCGAGCGGTGGACGGTGGTCGGTCACTCGTTCGGAGGTCTCCTCGCCGTCGCCTACGCCCAGCGGCACCCCGACGCGGTCGCGGGGCTGGTGCTCGTCGAGACCACGCCCGATCTGCCGGCGGCGTTCGCGCATCAGCTGCAGACGGCGGCCGCCGCGGCCGACGAGCGCTGGCCCGAGCAGGCGGAGTCGATCCGGACGCTGGCGGAGGGGGACGGCCCCGCGTTCGACCGCCTGCTCGCGCTGTACGGCCTGACGGGGCAGACGTCCTTGCAGGCGCTGCTCCACTGGGCGAGCCCCGCGCACCAGGCGCGGGCCGACCGTTGGGACGCAGACAGCGGCTTGCTGCGGTGCACCCGCCCGTCCGTGCTCGAGGCGTTCGCCGCGGACGGCCTGCTCGACGGGACGGAGCCCTCGCTGGGGCGCCCGCTCCCGACGCCGGGGGTGCTCGTCGGCGGACGGCACTCCAACGTGATCGGCGCCGCACAGCTCGGCCACGCGGCGGAGGTCTGGGGCGTGGAGCAGCGCTGGATGAGCGAGAGCGGGCACTTCCCCTACGTGGAGGAGCCTGCGGCCTTCACCGCGCTCGTGGCCGACGCCGCCGAGACCTTCGCGGAGGGCGCGCGGTTCAGTCGAACAGCGCCTTGAGCTTGTCGAGGAAGCCCTTCTGCTGCGGGTGGACCTCCTCGCCCATCTCCGAGGCGAGCTCCGCGATCAGCTGCTTCTGCTTCTTGCTGATCTTCTCCGGCACCTCGACGACGACCTTCACCAGCTCGTCGCCTTTGCCGTAGCCGCCGAGCACCGGGATGCCCTTGCCGCGGAGGCGGAAGATCTTGCCCGACTGGGTGCCGGCGGGGATCCGCATCTTCACCCGGCCGTCGAGGGTCGGCACGTCGATCTGCGCGCCGAGGACCGCCTGCGGGAAGCTGATCGGCACCGTCACCCGCACGTCGGCGCCGTCGCGCTGGAACAGGGGGTGGGGCTCGACGACGATGCGCACGTGGAGGTCGCCCGCGCCGCCGCGGCCGCGCTCGCCGCCGCCCTTGACGGTGCGGATGGAGCCGTCCTCGACCCCGGCGGGGATCTTGACGTCGAGCTCCTCGGACTTGGGCACCACTCCGTCGCCGGCGCAGGCGGGGCAGGGCTTCTCGATGCGCTTGCCCGAGCCGCCGCAGGTCGCGCACGGCCGCGCGACGCTGAAGAACCCGCGCTGGTAGCGGACCTCGCCGCGGCCGCTGCACTGGGGGCACGCGCTGACCTTGGTGCCCTCGGCCGCGCCGCTGCCCTCGCAGGCGTCGCAGGACTGCCGCCGCTGGATGGTGATCGACTTCTCGGCGCCGAGCGCGGCCTCCTCGAAGCTGACCCGGAGGTCGACCTCGATGTCTCCGCCCACCCGGGCGCGCCGCATGCCGCCGCCGAAGACGCCGCCGAACAGCCCCTCGAGGATCTCGCCGAAGGAGCTGAAGTCGACCCGCTCGTAGGGGGTGCCGCCGCCGGCGTTCTGGAACGCGGCGTGGCCCATCCGGTCGTAGCGCCGGCGCTTCTCGTCGTCCGAGAGCACGGCGTAGGCCTCGGTGGCCTCCTTGAAGCGCGCCTCGGCCTCGGCGTCGCCCGGGTTCCGGTCGGGGTGTGAGGCGAGCGCGATCTTTCGAAAGGCCCGCTTGATCTCGTCGAGCGAGGCGCCCTTGGTCACCCCGAGGACGTCGTAGTAATCGCGGGTCGGCGCCACGGCGGGGGGACTCTAGCAGCGTCGCGCCGAAATGCCTGCGCGTTGAGCGCGGCGCCCGGGCGTGGGAGGTTCCGGCTCCGATGAGCCAAGACGGTCAGCTCAGCCTCCTCGACCTGCAACCGAGCTCGGCCGGACGCGGCGCCGCCTCCGGCGAGGTCCGCTGGATCGCCGGGGCCGACCCCGGGCGGATCGGGCGCGCCGCGTTCGGAGACCTCGAGGCGCTCCGAGCCGCGTCGAAGGCCACCGTCTTCGTCGGCGTCGGAGGAGACCCCGAGGCGCTCGAGCGGGCGGCGAACGAGGCCGACCTCGCGGTGCGCTGGACGGAGAGCGCCGACGACGAACGCCACGTCGACGCGCTCGTCTTCGACCTCCGCTCCGGCCGAAGATGTTTGCTCATCGGCGAGGACGCAGACACCGCGCTCCTCGCCGCCCTCGTCCTGGTGGAGCACGGCAAGCGCCCCTCCGAAGCCATCGCCGCGCTCGGCGGGAAGGCAGCGTTCGGACCCGAGAGAGAGGCCCTCGTGCGAGCCCGGCGCGCCGAGGCGAGGGAAGAGCTCGTGCTCCGCGCGGAGCGCCCCGCCACGCGCTCCGTCGGCGCCGCAGCCGGCGCCGCTGGCGCTGCCGCAGCCGGCTCCGCTGCCGGTCCCGCAGCCGGCTCCGCTGCCGGTTCCGCAGCCGGCTCCGCTGCCGGTTCGGTTGCCGGCTCCGCTGGCGGTTCCGCTGCGGGCTCCGCTGGCGCCGCCGGTTCCGCTGTCGCTGCCGGTTCCGCTGGCGGCTCCGCTGCCGGTTCCGCTGCCGCAGCCGGCTCCGCTGCCGGTTCCGCAGCCGGCTCCGCTGCCGGCTCCGCTGCCGGTTCCGCAGCCGGCTCCGCTGCCGCCGCCGGCTCCGCTGCCGCAGCCGGCTCCGCTGCCGCCGCCGGCTCCGCTGCCGCCGCCGGCTCCGCTGCCGCTGCCGCTGCCGGTTCCGCTGCCGCTGCCGCTGCCGCTGCCGGTTCCGCTGTCGCTGCCGGTTCCGCTGTCGCTGCCGGTTCCGCTTCCGGTGGCGTTGTCTCCGCTGCCGAGACTGCGACCGAGTCAGCGACCCTGAGGGAGACCGAGACCGAGACCGAGTCCGAGTCCGAGACAGAGACCGAGTCCGAGTCCGAGTCCGAGTCCGAGTCCGAGTCCGAGTCCGAGTCCGAGTCCGAGACCGAGTCCGCGACCGAGACCGAGACCGAGACCGCGACCGAGTCCGAGTCCGAGACCGCGACCGAAACCGCGACCGAGACCGAGACCGAGACCGAGACCGAGTCCGAGTCCGAGTCCGAGTCCGAGTCCGAGTCCGAGTCCGAGTCCGAGTCCGCGTCCGCGTCCGCGTCCGAGTCCGAGTCCGAGTCCGAGTCCGAGCCCGACACCGGGACCGCGACCGAGACCGAGTCCGAGTCCGAGTCCGAGTCCGAGACCGAGACCGCGACCGAGACCGAGACCGCCACCGAGTCCGCCGCCGCCAACGAGAGCCCGGGCGAGACCGCCACGGCCGGCGCCACCGAGTCCGCGGGCGCCTTCATGTCGCCGACCGCGTCCGAGAGGTCGGGCGAGACCGCGACCGAGCTCGAGCCGGACGCTGGGTTCGAGGCGCGGGCCCAGAACGGATCGGGGACCGACGCCGCGGTGGGGAGCGCGCCTTCGGTCCCCGGGGAGCGCGCGAGCTCGGCGGCGTTCAGAGCCGAGGCGGTTGGGGGAACCGGCGGGGGCAACGGGGTCGCCTGGTCTCTGGAGGGTCTCGACGCGCGACCCGTGCCGTCGCGGGCGGCGAGGGTTCGGGGGGCGGTGCTCGGGGCGGCGATCGGGGACGCGCTGGGGCATCCGGTCGAGCACCTGGAGTCGTTCGAGGCCATCGGCGCGGCGTGGCCGCCGGCCGGGGTCACCGGGTACGTCCGATACCGCGAGCTCGAGGGGAGACGGTTTGCGTCGTTCAGCGACGAGACGCAGCTCGCCGAGCTCGCGTTGCGAGCGGCGCTGTGGAGCCGGGAGAAGGGGGCCGGGATCGACGAGGCGATGGGTCACCTGGGCGGGCTGCTCGCCGAGTGGGTCGAGGCGCCGCGGGGCGGGCACCGGGAGCCGGGGAACGCGTGCCTGCTCGGGGCCCGCAAGATCGCGCGCGGCGTGCGGTGGGACGAGGCCGGCGGCGAGCGGGCGGCGGGCTCCGGCTCGGTCGTACGGGCGCACGCGTTCGGGCTCGTCTTCGCGGACGACCTCGAGCGCGCCGAGCGCTGGGCGGCCGAGAGCTCCAAGCTCACCCACCGCGACCCGATCGCGCTCGCCGCGTGCGGCGCGATGGCGGTCGGCGTGGCGAGGCTCCTGCGGGGGGAGGCGCCGCGATTCGTGGTCAGCGAGATGGTCGCCGCCGCCTGCCGACGCTCTCCGTCGACGGCCGCGACGATGGCCACCGCGATCGACGACGCCGAGCGAGGCGTACCTCCCGAGATGACGCTCGACCGGCTCCGGGGCTGGGCCGCGCACGAGGCCCTCGCCGCCGCCGTCTACGTCTTCGCGCGGCACCCCGCCGATCCCCGCGCCGCGATCCTCGAAGCCGTGAACACCCCTGGCGACAGCGACGCCCTCGCCGCCCTCGTCGGCGCCCTCGTCGGGGCCCATCTCGGCGACGACGCCCTACCCTCGGAGTGGCGCGCCCACCTCGAACGCGCCGACGAGCTCACCGCCCTGAGTAGCCGCGTATGAGGACCTGGGGACGGAGTTAACTTGCGAACCTAGGTAGGATGTTTGCTGATCTTTAGCCGCGTATGAGGACTCGGGGATAGCCGCGTATGAGGACTCGGGGACGGTGTTTCCTTGTTGCGCAGCGACCGCGCGGGATCGGGGGATACCCGCGTATTGGGACTTGGGGACGGTGTTTCCTTGTTGCCAAGCGGGATCGGTAACGAGCCTGGGCGTTGCTGGAGACTGTGGTCACGATGCGGACCCCGGCGACGGGTGATCAGAATCCTCCGTTTGGGAGCATCGTTCGGGGCTACTCGACCGGTTGGGCAACAAGGAAACTCCGTCCCGGAGCCTCCGTTTGGGAGCATCGTTCGGGGCTACGCGACCGGTTGGGCAACAAGGAAACTCCGTCCCCTGGTCTCCATTCGGAGCTATCCCCGGGTCTCGATTCGGAGCTACTCGCCGAGGCGGCGCTTCAGGGCTCGGAGCTCGTCTTCGATCTGCTTCGCGTCGCGCTTCTTTTGCTTCGCGCGGGCCTTCTCGGCGCGCTTCGCGGCGCGCTCGGCTTCGCGGGCGGCTCTCTTCGCGGCCTTCTCGGCGGCGCGGATCTCGGCTTCGGTCTTCGGGGGCTCGTCCTCGGTGAGGCGCTCGATGCCCTCTCGCGCGGCCGAGCGGCCGAGCTCCCAGCCGATGCCCTGCACGATGAAGCGGAGGAGGCCCACGGCTTCACTCTACGCCAGGACGCGCCGGAGATCCCTCAGGCGTAGCGGAAGACCCAGACGCCTCGGTTGCGGGCGCCGGCGATGACGAAGACGCCGTGCGCCGGGTCGAAGTAGCCGAAGGCGGTGCCCCACGGCGGCGGCGGGAAGGGGTCGCCGTCGACCTCGATGAGCTCCCACGCGGCGGTCTCGAGCGAGAGGGCGGCCACGCGGCTCGGGTGGCGCTCGTCGAAGAGCAAGAAGACGTCGTTGACCGTGTCGTAGGCGAACACGGTGCGGGCGTCGTGGGCGTCGATGCGCTCGTCGCTCAGCAGGTGCGCCCACTCGTTCCGGTCGATGTCGTAGGTGTAGGTCTCGCTGCCGAGCACGGCGACGATCTGACGCGCGACCGGGCTGTAGGCGGTCTGCTGCTCCGAGCCGGGGGCCAGGCCGTCGGCGGTGGCGAGCTGACGGATCGCGGTCCCGCCGTTCGGGTGCAGCTCGGTCCAGGTGTCCGCCGCGAGGTCGTGGCTCCACATCTCGAAGGCCGGCGGGGTGACGTTCTGAGCCGCCGCGTAGTGCACGACCGCGCAAAGATCCGGGACGTAGATCGCGGTGGTGCCCATGCCGCGCAGCGACGAGCGCGGGGTCTCGCCGTCGTGCCGGTACCAGCGCCAGCGCGCGCTCTCGGGGTCGAAGGTCCACATCGGCGTGGTGTCGGTGGCGCGCTGCGCGGTGACCTCGGCCGCGTCCATCTCGAGCACGTAGGCGACCGCGGCATCCGACAAGCTCTGATGCGCGCCCATGCGCCAGACCATCTGCCGCGTGCGCGGGTCGTAGGTGAGCCCGTCCCACTGGTGCGAGGGCATGATCGGGCCGCCCTCGAGCGTGGTGTAGAGCCCGTCCCGCAGCTCGGTGTGCTCGCGCGCCCAGGCCACGAAGCCGTCGATGTCCTCCATCGTCTCGGCGTCCGGGGTCTCGCCGCCGTCGATCATGCGGCGGAGCGCGAACAGCCCCGCCTTGTGCGGCCCACGTTGCCGCCGACCGGCCGGAACAGCATCTGCCAGGTGTTCGAGCCGAGGTGGTACTCCCAGACGTCGTTTGCACGGTACGTCCCGTGGCTGCCGCCCGCGTAGAGCGCGGTCCGGCGCTCGGGCGCGAACACCATCGCGTTCGAGTAGTCGCGGTGCGGGGGCCCCTTGTGGCTGTCGTAGCCGGTGAAGCCCATGTTGTGCACCGTCGGCGCGGGCAGCGAGCGAGCGGTGCGCGCGGGGAGCGCCTCGAGGAGCCCGACGATCTCGGCGTCGTCCGCGTACACCCCGACCTCGGCCGGCGCGGGATCGCAGGGGCTCGGGGGCCCCGCGTCCGGTGCGGCGGTGGAGGCGTCCGCTCCCGGCGAAGGCGAGGCGTCGGCGATCGGCCGGCCCGCGTCATCCGCCGTCGGGGATGGCTCGGCGCACGCGGTCAGGGCGACGAGGAGAGCGAAGGTGACGCGCATGCCCCCGATGCTGAGCGCCGCGCGCGCTCCCCGCGATTACCTCGCCTGCGCCGATTTGCTCGCATGTCCACGAGCGCGGACACTGGGACGGAGTTTCTTTGTTGCCGAGCGCGGTTGGGCAACGAGGAAACTCCGTCCCAGGGCGCTCGACTACGTCGAGGGAGCCGGCCAGGTCTCCAGCAGCCGTTCGACCTCGCGCCGGCTGCGGAGGCGGACGAATCGCAGGTGCGCCCAGGTCGGGTCGACCATCGCGGCCAGGTAGGTCGCGCGGTAGGCGTGGAAGCGGGTGAAGGACCACGCCAGCACCGAGCGCTCCGGGTCGAGCGAGGTGAGGTTGCTCCACGGCTCGCGGTTGCCGTTGTAGAGCGGCTCACGCGTCAGGGTGCGACGCAGCGTCCGGCCCACGAGCGCGCGCATCACCCGGTGGCGCGGCAGATCCAGCCACACGACGGCGTCGGCCGCGCTCCAGATCTGCGCACGGTGCGCGGCGTAGTTGCCGTCGATGACCCAGCGCCGCTCGCGCTCCAGAAACGCCGCGATCCGCGCGCGAGTCTCCGCCTCCGGGCGCGGTCGCCAGCCCGGCAGGTGGTGCAGCGCGTCCAGCTCGAGCCACGCGTGCCCGCGCTCGCGCTGCAGCCGGCGGGCGAGGGTGCTCTTCCCCGCCCCGCTCGACCCCACGATCGCGATTCGGTCCATCACGTCAGCATGGCGTGCTCGGCGTAGCCTTCGAACGCGACGGGGCCGAGCATGGCGTCGGGGATGCCGAAGGCGTTCACCAGGGCGACCGAGTGGCGGCGGACCTCGGCGCACTGGCGGCCGAAGAGCTTGCGGAGCGCGCGGGCCTTGCGGCCGTCGAGGTAGTCGTTCTCGAGGTACCAGCCGACGTCGTCGTGCAGGCGCCAGATCGCGAAGAGCGCGCGCAGGGACTCGAGGGCCTCTCGCTCGGCGCCCTCGGCCGCGTCGACCGCGTCGGCGAAGCAGGCGTGCACGTGCTCCTCGACGTGGGCGCGGGCGAGCGCGACCAGGTGGTCCTGCACCTCGGTGAAGGCGTCGAAGGGGTCCATGTCGGCGTCGGTGCGCTTCTTCATGCGGCGCGCGGCCGAGACGAGCAGGTTGTGGGTGCGGTAGCGGAGCGCGTCGCGGTGGAAGTCGACGCTCTTCAGGTGCTCGTCGTCGGTGCGGCGCTTGTTCACCGGGTTCTGCTCGATCAGCGCGCGCTTCGCCCGCTCGCCGATCTCGCTGAGCAGGGTGCCGATGAGGTTGTCCGAGAGCTGCTTCGCGAAGCCGGTGAGCAGGCTCTTGGCCACCAGCTGCAAGAGCACGGTGTTGTCGCCCTCGAAGGTCGCGAACACGTCGACGTCGCGCCGCATCTGGGAGATGCGGTTGAGGGTCAGGAAGCCCATGCCGCCGCAGCACTCGCGCGCGGCCTGACACGCGTCGATGCCGTGCCAGGTGGCGAGCGCCTTGACCCCGGCGGCGAGCGCCTCGATCTCGCGGGTGTCCTCGCCCTCGTGCTCGGCCCAGCGGCGCTGCAGGTCGGCGGCGGTGAAGTGGTGCGCGTAGGCGCTCGCGAGCCAGGGCATGAGGCGCTGCTGGTGCGCGGGGTAGTCGAGCACGCTGGTCTCCGCCTGCCCCTCGGGGCCGAACTGGCGGCGGAGCGCGCCGTAGCGGATGGCGGTGGCCAGCGAGACCTTGGACGCGGTGACCGCGGCCGCGCCGACGCTGATGCGGCCGCCGACCAGGGTGCCGAGCATGGTGAAGAAGCGGCGCGAGGGGTTCGCGATCGGGCTGTCGTAGGTGCCGTCCTCGGCGACGCTCGCGTAGCGGTCGAGCAGGTTCTCGCGCGGCACCTGCACGTGGTCGAACCAGAGGCGGCCGTTGTCGACGCCGTTGAGACCCATCTTGTGGCCGCAGTCCTCCACCGACACGCCGGGGAGCAGGTTGCCCTCCTCGTCGCGAATCGGGACGTAGAAGACGTGCACGCCGTGGGACTCGCCGCCGGTCTCGAGCTGGGCGAAGACCGCCATCGCCCGGCCGTGGAGCGCGGCGTTGCCGATCCACTCCTTGCGCGCCGAGACGCTCGGGGTGTGCAGCACGAAGACGCCTTGCTCGACGTCGTAGCGGGCGACGGTCTCGAGGTCGCGCACGTTCGAGCCGTGGCCGAGCTCGGTCATCGCGAAGCCGCCGAGCAGCTCGCCGCGCCCGATGGCCGGCAGGAGCGTCGCGTGGTGCCGCTCGCTCCCGAGGTTCGCGATGGCGCCGCCGAAGAGGCCGAACTGCACGCCGAGCTTCACCACGAGCGAGAGGTCGTGCATGCCGAGCGCCTCGAAGCTCTTCACGAACCGACGCGTGAGCCCGCCGCCGCCGTGGGCCTCGGGGTAGCTCAGCGCGCCGATGCCCTCCTCGGTGAGCACCTTCAGCTGCTCGAAGATCCGCGCGCGGTATTCGGGCGTGGGCAGACCGTGGGCCAGCGCGAGGCGCGGGTCGGTCACGAGCCCGCGGATCCGCTCCCAGTCCTCGCGCGCGTCCCCGTCGAGCAGCGCGGTCAGCGCGGCCACGTCGAAGGGCGGGGCCGGCTCGTCGAAGTCCTGTCGCACCGGCGGGCGCTCCTCGAAGAAGTGCCGCGCGACCTCCCGGCTCTGGATGCCGAGAGCCGCCTCCACCTCCTCGAGCGCGCGCAGCTTGGCGTCCTCCGCGTCGAGGTCGCCCTCGAGGCTCGCGATCGCGCAGCCGAGGTCGACGAGGCTGCTCCGCGCCTTCGCGTCGAGCCGACCGGCCCGGTCGCGCACGAAGCGATAGAGCCGGAGCAGCTCGGTCGACGACGGCGGCGCGTCGGGATCCAGCCAGTGATCGAGCGACGCGTGCTGCTCGCTCGGGAGCCGCGCGCGCGCCGCCTCCCGGATCGCGCGGATCTCCTCCGCTTCGAGCGCGCCGTCCGCCCACGCCACGTAGAGCAGCGGGGTCATCGCGGTCAGCTCGGGGTGTCGCGTCAGCTCTTCGATGGCGGCCATGCCGACACCGTAGATCCAACTGCCCCCGGGAGAACCAGGATCACTCACAATGGCCGGCGACGCAGGCGCGCCCGTCGTCGACGCAGTGGCCGTCCGGGTGGGCGGGCCCGCAGAGCGGCTCGCAGGCGCCGGCGAGGCAGACCTCGTCGTGGGGGCAGAGCCCGAACGGGCTGATCGGCGCGCAGGGCTCGATGTCCACCTCGAGATCACCGGCGCTCGCGATGAAGCGGAGCCGGGAGGGCGGCGCGTCGAGGGAGAAGGCGACTACGCAGCGACGGGTGCCGCTCTCGAGCAGCCCGCGGCAGCCGCCGATCCCCACGTCGCGCTCCGCCTCGTGCCAGCGTCCGTCGAGGGTCGCGAGGCGGAAGCGCTCGGGCTCGACCGAGCCGGCGCCGGCGACCTCCACCGTCAGCCCGAGCCGGGTCGGCGTCTGCCACCACGCCTGCCGCAGGGTCATCGTCTCCTCACCGCCGGCGTCCGCGCCCGCCCTCCCTACGTGGCTCGACGCGCAGCCGAGCCAGAGGGCCATCGTGATCCGGATCCAGATGTTCATCGCTCACCTCCGTGGGCACCCGGAGCGAGCCGCGTGCCGGACGGCGCGCACGTGATCTCGGGGACTTGCGGGGCCGGATCGGCGGCGGTGGCGGGCGGAGGGGTGGCGGCCGCCGGGGAATCCCCGGACTGGCACGGTTCTCTCGCCGCAGTACCGTGGCCCGGTGCAGCTCCCGGAAGCGGCTCCGCTCTCCCTCTGGCCGTCGCGCCTCGCGGTGCAGACCCCGGGCGACGCGTCGGCGGGCCACGCACACCACACGATGCACCTCGTGCTCGCTCGGGAGGGCACGCTGACCCTGCGTGGTGACGCCCTGCGTGGTGACACCGTGCGCGCTGACACCGTGCGCGCTGACACCGTGCGTGGTGACAGAGTGGAGGGGGCCCACGCCGGGGTGCTGACGCCGCCGGACGTGCCGCACGCGCTCGACGCGGAGGGTCAGATCGTCGTGCTGCTCTTCATCGATCCGGAGTCGCGGCCCGGCAGAAGGCTGCGGGCGGGCCTCGAGGGCATCCGCACGCTCTCGGCCGTCGAGCGCGACGCGCTGCTCGAGGGGCTGCCGGCGCGGCCCACCTCGAGCGAGCTCGACGCGTGGGCCCGCCGCACCCTCGATCGGCTCGCGGGCGAGGAGGCGCCGGCGCCGATGCACCCGAAGGTGCGCGCGCTGCTCGAGACGCTGCGCGAGCTGCCTCCGGACGCCGACACCTCCCTGGAGGCGCTCGCGGCCCGGGTCTCGCTCTCGCCGTCGCGGCTGATGCACGCCTTCACCGAGTCGGTGGGGATCCCGCTCCGGCCGTACCTGCGCTGGCTGCGGGTGCAGCGGGCGGCGACCGCCATCGTGACCGGCACGCCGCTCTCGCTCGCGGCGGCGGAGGCTGGCTTCAGCGACGCCGCGCACATGAGCCGCACCTTCAAGCAGATGTTCGGCATGACGCCGTCGGCGCTGCAGCGGCGGGCCGAGATCGACAGCCAGTCCGTTCAAGCGCGCTGAGCGGCCGCCGCCCAGGATGAGGGCATGGCGACCGACACCTTCCTCTCGCGGCACCTCGAGGGCTACCCGCTCGTGCACGCCAGCCGGGCCAACCTCGTGCTGCACGTGCTCACCGTGCCGCTCTTCCAGCTGGGCACGCTCGCGCCGCTGGTCGCGCTGCTGACCGGGGCGCCGTGGCTCGCGCTCGGGGCGCTGGCGATGCCGCTCGCGATGGCCGCCCAGGCGCGGGGTCACGCGCTGGAGGCGCGCTCGCCGGAGCCGTTCACCGGACCGCTGAACGTGGTCGGGCGCATCTTCGCCGAGCAGTGGATCACCTTCCCGCGGTTCGTGCTCTCGGGCGGGCTCGCGCGGGCCTGGCGGCGCGATGAGGTCACTCCGGTCGCACGGTGATGCGCACCCCGGCGTCGGCGACGTCCTCGCGGGCGAAGCGGATCTCGTAGACGCCGGGGGCCTCGAGCAGCGACTCGATCGAGCGCTCGGTGGAGACGGTCTCCTGAGGGTTCAGGCTCGCCCACCCGGGCTCCTGGATGCCGTTGGAGAAGGCGAGCGCGAGGCCGGGCGCGGGCTCTCCGTTGACCGTCCAGGTGCCCGCCGCGAGCTCGGGCCGGGCGGCCTCGGTGCCGTCGTTGCGTGCGGACAGGCGGAGCCGGGTCTCGGCGCGCTCGGCCATCGTCGGGCGCGGGCGCGTCGCCTCGAGCCACCAGGAGACGCCGCGGTCTTCGGGCGCGTTGGCGGTCACGATCACCCGGGTCTCGGCCCGCGCGCTCCCGTGCTCGTAGGTGAGCACGTAGGCGCCGGGCTCGGGGAAGAGGGTCTCGCCGATCTCGCGGATGAGGGTGCCGCTGTCGCCCGGCTCCACGTCCTCCCACTCGCCGCCGCGAGGCCCGGAGGTGAGCGCCTCCACCAGCGCGGGGTCGCGCCGGCCGTTGACGAAGAACTGCTCGGAGAGGGGAAGCTCGTCCAGCTCGGCGCCGCTGCGGTTGGCGAGGGTGAGCTGGAGACGGAAGTGCGGGCGGTCGTTGAGGATGAGGACCTCGGGGCGCGCCAGCAGCCGGGCCTCGACGTCGGCGCCCGCCTCCCAGCGCGGGACGAGCCCGTCGCGCTCGATCTCCTCGGGCGTCTGGGTGGAGACCGGCAGCTCCTCCTCCGCCTCGGCCGGGGCCGCCGCCTCGGGCTCGGGCTCGGCGGGCGCCTCCGCCGGGGCTGAAGACGCGGGCGTCTCCTCGCCGCAGGACGCGAGCAACAGGACGGTCACGAGCAGCCAGCGCATGCGCCGACTCTACCCGATCAGTCGTCTTCGGAGAGGGCGCGGAGCCGGCGCTGCAGCTGGGCCTGCGCGGCGGCGTTGTCGGGCAGGGTCGGCTTGGATCCGCGGCGCCTGCGGTGGGCGCGCGGGGCGGCCGGGGCGGTGGAGCCGTCGTGGGCGTGCACCCGGTCGCGGATGGCGCGCTCGAGGCTCGAGAAGTCGACGACCCGGTGCGTTCGCAGGACGTCGTGCGCGATCCACATCAGGTGCGCGCAGGCGTGCGGCGTGATCGAGGGCGCGGCGAGGCGGGGCAACGCGACCGAGCGGATCGCGCCCGGGTCGACGCCGTTGCGGAGGTCCACCGTGAGCAGCGCGGCGCCGGTGGCCCGGGCGACCGCCTCCCCGTCGGTGGGGTCGGCGAGCCCGGTGGCGATGAGGAAGCGCGGCGCGGTCTTGCCGGTGTCGAAGCAGAGGGCGCGGCCGTGCGGGATCGCGCCGCCCTGGGCGCGCACCGCCTCGGTCAGCGCCTTGGGCACGCTCGGTCCGAGGAACGTCGCCACCGTGCGGGCCACGCCGCCGTCCATCGCGCCGTTGGGCGGGACCGGCACGACCCAGGCGTCGGTCCGCGCGTCGAGCATCGAGGCGCCGGTCACCTCGACGTCGGGGTGGTCGAACCGGCTCCGCCACGCGTCGGCCATCGCGCTGCTGGCGTCGGCGAGCTGGATGCGGATCCCCATGCGGTCATTGAACCAGGCTGCACCCGAATTGAACAGCCGCGGGCCGCCGTTTCCCCCGGGATCCCCCGACGACGGCGCCGCGGCACCCCTTCCTACGGCGCGTGCTCCACGGACCTTCCCGAGAAAGCGCGCTTCGTCGGGCGCGGCTTCACCCACATGCGCATCCCGTGCTTCGGGCGCAGGGTCACCGCCGGGTCCAGGGCGACGCGGTGGCCGGGGACGAGCGCGAGGTGATGGCGCTGCCGCAGGGTGGCGAGCACGAGCTTGGCCTCCATCATCGCCATGCCGAGCCCGATGCACTGGCGCGGCCCGGCGCCGAAGGGCAGGTACGCGAAGCGGTTGCGCCCCTTGGCGCGCGCGGGGAGCCAGCGGTCGGGATCGAAGCCCTCGGGGTTGTCCCAGTGATCGGGGTGCCGGTGGAGCGCGTAGGGCGCGATGCCGAGGGTCGATCCGGCGGGGATGCGCCAGCCGCAGAGCTCGTCCTCCTCCAGGCTGTCGCGCTCGAACGCCCACGCCGGCGGGTAGAGCCGGAGCGACTCGCGCACGACGCGCTCGGTGAGCTCGAGCTTCGGGAGGTCCTCGGCGGTCGGCAGGCGCCCGCCCAGCACCGCGTCGAGCTCGGCCTCGAGGGCCCGGTCGGTCTCCGGGTGCCGCGAGAGCAGGTACCAGGTCCAGCTGAGCAGGTTCGCGGTGGTCTCGTGGCCGGCCATCACCAGGGTGATCACCTCGTCGCGGAGCTGCTGCTCGCTCATGCGGCCGTCCTCGTCGGTCGCGCTCATCAGCAGCCCGAGCAGATCCTCGCGCTCGTCGCCCGCGCGGCGGCGGGTCTCGACGATGTCGCGCACCAGGCGGTCGAGGGACGCCTTGGCCCGCCGGAACTCGAAGTTGCGCGGGAGCGGCACCCAGGTCGGCAGCCGCAGCAGGCTCTCCGCCCAGTCGTTGGCGAAGTGGATGAGCACCGAGACGGTCGGGCCGATGTGGTCCGCCTCGCGCTCCAGGTCCTCGTCGAAGAGCGTCTTGCCGACGATGCGAAACGTCAGCTTCATCATCTCGTCGTGCACGTCGAGGGCCTCGCCGCCGCGGGCATCCCAGGCGTCGGCCATGTCGGCGGCGTAGCGCGCGATCGGCGGGGCGAAGGCCTCGATGCGCCGCTTCATGAACGCGGGCTGGGCGAGCTTGCGCTGCCGCCTCCAGAGCTCGCCGTCGCTGGTCACCAGGCCCTCGCCGAGCACCAGCTTCAGGCCCTCGTAGTTGCGGCTCTTCACGTAGGCGCGGTTGTTGTCGATGAGGACCCGCTTCACCGCGTCGACGTCGTTGACGAGGTAGTAGGGGAAGGGCCCGAAGGTGAAGCGCACCAGGTCGCCGTGGTCGCGCGAGGCCTCGAGCAGGTTCGTCAGGGGGTCCTTCCAGAGCAGGTGCGCGTGCCCGATGACCGGGTAGCCCTTCGGACCGGGGGGCCGGTCTCCGCCTCGTCGCCAGATGCGCGTCATGTCTTCCCCTCCCAGGCATAACGTGAGGACCGCCTCACGTTTATGGTGCTAGAATGTGAGGCCCGCCTCGGGTTAGTCAAGGCAGTCATGACCACGCGGCTCAGGAAACGTCCGGTCCAGGCCCGGAGCCGGAAGCGCTTCGAGGCGATCCTCGACGCGGCCGCCGAGCAGTTCGCGGTCCATGGGCTCGACAAGACGACCATGGACGCCATCGCCGCGGCGGCCGGCACCTCGATCGGCAGCGTCTACCAGTACTTCCCGGACAAGGACGCGGTGTTCCTCGCCCTCGCCGAGCGGGTGCTCGAGCGGAGCCGGGAGCTCTTCGACGCGCTGATCCCGGCGATGGAGGCCGCGCGCCCGCCCTGGGAGATCCTGCTCGACCGGGTCATCGAGGGCTTCGCGCTGATCACCCGGGACGCCTCGGTGCGCGCGGTGTGGCGGAACCTGCAGCTCCACGGCGAGGTGGCGGAGGCGGACGCGGCGCTGCACGAGGAGCTGATCGTGCGGACGACCGAGATCCTCACCTGGTACGCGCCGGCGGCGAGCCCGGAGGCGCGCCGGGCGGTGGCCACGATGACGGTGGACGTGGTCGGCGCGGTGCTCTTCATCGGCATCCTCCGGGACGACGAGCGCACGCCGCGGATGCGCGAGGAGCTGCGCCTGCTGCTGCAGCGATACCTCGAGCCGTGGATCGCGGAGCACCAGAGCCGGTAGGGTTCGGGGGGTGAGCTTCGACCTCGAGGTGGACGCGGCCGAGGACGGGACGCGCCTCGACGTGCTGCTGGTGCGGCGGGTCGACGGCATGAGCCGGGCGAAGGCGCGCCGCATGATCCAGGACGGGCTGGTCAAGCTGAACGACCGGCGGGCCAAGAAGGGCGCGCGGGTGAGCCAGGGGGACACCGTCGCGCTCGAGGAGCTGCCGCGGCCGACCGACTTCGTGGCGCAGGCGGCCCCGGAGGTCCCCCTCGAGGTCGTGCACGAGGACCGGCACCTCGTGGTGGTGAACAAACCGGCGGGCATGCCGACCCACCCGCTCCGGCCGCACGAGCGGCAGACCCTCGCCAACGCGCTGATCGCCCGCTACCCGGAGATGGAGCGGGTCGGCTACGCGCTGCGCGAGCCCGGCATCCTGCACCGCCTCGACAACGACACCTCCGGGCTGCTGGTCGCCGCGCGCAGTCAGGCCGCGTTCGAGCGGCTCCGCGAGATGCTGAGCGAGGGCGCCATCGAGAAGGCCTACGAGGCGCTGGTCGACGGCTACGTGCAGGCGCCGATGGAGATCGACCACCCGATCGCGCCTCACCCCAGCGATCCGCGGCGGGTGCACGTCTGCATGGACCACGCGGACCGGCGGCTCCCGGCGGCGCGGCCGGCCCGGACCGAGCTGGCGCGGGCCGAGCGCGTGGGATCGGCGACCCTGGTGGACGTGCACGCGCCGGTGGCCGTGCGCCATCAGATCCGCGCGCACCTCGCGGCGGTCGGCCATCCGCTGGTCGGGGACTGGCTCTACGGCGGCTCGGGGATAGACCAGCTGGGGAGGCACTTCCTCCACGCCTCACGGATCGCGCTCGCGCATCCCTTCGGCGGCGCGCGACTCGAGGTGACGGCGGACCTGCCCGACGACCTGAGAGAGGCGCTCGCGTGGAAGAAGCAGCACTGAACGAGCCGCGGGCGCGAATGGTCCGCTCCCAGCTGGCGGCCCGGGGCATCCTGGACCGGCGGGTGCTCGAGGCGATGGGGCGGGTGCCGCGGGAGGACTTCGTGCCCGCGGGTCGCCGCGCCGCCGCCTACGAGGATCGGGCGCTGCCGCTCGAGGAGGGGCAGACGATCTCGCAGCCCTACATGGTCGCGCGCACCCTCGAGCTGGCCCGGGTCTCGCCTGGCGGCCGGGCCCTCGACGTGGGCACGGGCTCTGGATACCAGGCCGCGCTCCTGGGCGAGCTGGTCGGCGAGGTCGTCACCATCGAGCGCATCCCGGCGCTGGCCGCGCACGCGCGCGTCACCCTCGAGCGCCTCGGCTACACGAACGTCGAGGTCATCGTCGGCGACGGCTCCCTCGGCTGGTCCGACCGCGCCCCCTACGACGCCATCGTCGGTGCCGCCGCGGCCCCCCGCGCCCCCGAGGCGCTGAAGCGGCAGCTCGCGATCGGCGGCCGCCTCGTCTTCCCCATCGGCTCCCGGACCATGCAGCGCCTCACCGTGATCGAGCGCACCTCGGAGGACACCTACCGCTCCGAGGAGCACGAGGGCTGCGTCTACGTCCCCCTCCTCGGCGCCGAGGGTTGGAGCTCCTGATGCTAGGGGACGGAGTCAACTTGTGAACTTACGTAGGGGTTCTGACTACGTAGGTTGACAAGTTCACTCCGTCCCCCCGTCCTAGAACGGAGCTCTCAGCCCGGCCTGGGCGAGGATGGCGTCGCCGAAGGTGCTGGTCTGGTGCCAGTAGTTGAACGAGAGGTCGACCCAGGCGCGCTCGAGGAACGAGAGCGGGGTGCGGCCGAGGAAGTCGAGACCCACCCGGAGCTGCACGCCGAAGAGGTGGGAGAAGAAGTTGCTCATCTTCGGGTCCGCGGTGACGAAGTCCTCGGTCCCCGTGTACTCGGTGCGGAAGAAGAAGGAGTCGACCTGGTCGTGGTAGCGGTAGCGCAGCCGCACGAGCACGCTGTCGCCGAGCAGCTGGTAGATCCGCACCTCGGGGTTGAGCGCCGAGACGTCCCAGTCGTCGATGTACGCGCGGTACATCAGATGGACGGCGGTGCGGGTCTCCGGGAAGAAGTGCGCGAGCCGGCCCCAGAGGGTGTGCCGGGTGCGCTGGTCGGGGTGCTCCTCCGGGACCAGGCCGCCGCTGACCCGCGCGCGCCGGTAGGGGTTCTGCAGGTAGCCCCAGTTGTGCACGAGCTGGTAGCCCGCCACGAAGGTGGTCACGGGGGAGAGCACCTGGTTGAGCGACAGCGAGGCGGTGACGCCCTCGAGCTGTCCCTGCCGTCCGCGGTCGCTGAGGTCGCGGCCCATGTCGTCGGTGCGGGGCATGCCGCCGCGGAGCACGGATCCGACGTTGTCGTGGATGTAGGTGAAGGCGCCGCTGATCACCGTCGAGCGCTGGTTGAGCGAGAGCGTCGAGAAGGTGGTGAGGCGCGAGGCGAAGTAATCGGGCTCGTGGCTCAGGCCGCCGAGCACGCCGAGCCGGAGCTGCATCTCGCCGAGGTCGAATTCGCGGCTGGCTCCGAGTGAGCCCTGGTTGCGCACCTCGGTGAAGCGGATGTCCTCCTGCACGCCGGCGGCGATGCTCGCGCTGGTGATCGCGTCGATGAGGTAGCCGCCGTCGATCTGCACGCCGTCCGGGGTGACGAGGCGCGCGCGGACCTCGGGAGCCACCACGCGGGTGGAGGTCTCCCAGTAGTAGTTCGCGCGGAGCTCGACCGAGCCGGTCCAGGTGCCCGACGCCTCGTCGGCGGCGGCGGGCGCGGCGGCGAGCGTCGCGATCAGGGCTGCGAGGAGAGCGCGCATCAGTTGCAGCCGCAGCCGCCGCCGGTGGAGCCGGTGCCGCCGGTCGCGCCCTCGCGCGAGTCGAAGACGTGGGCCTGGAACTCGCCTTCGCCCTCCTCGAGCTCGACGTTCATCGCCGGGTTCGCGAGGTATTCGCGCTCGTACGGCGCGACGCTGACGCAGCCGCCGAGGAGCGCTGCGGAGAGGCAGAGGAGCGAGACCACACGCATGACGCGCGGAGCCTAGCTCGGATCGAGAGGCGGCTCACCCCGCGAGGACGAGCACACGCGCGGATCGGGCGGCTAGCAGCCCGCGGCGAAAATGACTGCGCGCGCCTCGCCGGCGGGACGCCGCGCCCAGCGCGCCAGTCGCTCCTCCGAAATGCTGAAGCATTTCGTCGTCGGCCCGCCGCGCTGGACGCGACGTCGCGCTCGCCGATCCATCACGCGCATATTCGCCGCGCACTGCTAGGGCGTCGCGGTGATCACGCCGGTCGTGGCGAGGCTGGGGTCGTCGGGCTGGAGGGTGGCGCCGCCGAGCGAGATCATGGCCGCGCTCCGGGCGTTGACGCGGAGCCGGCCCGCGCCGCCGCCGCCGCCGCCCCCGTTCTGGGCGCCGGTGCCGGCGCGCCCCGCGCTCCCGGTGGCGTCGCTGCCGTCGCCGCCGCCGCCGCCGTCGCCGGATCCCGCCGGGCCGGGCGCGGGCACCGTCACCGTGTCGCCGTCCGGGCCGTCGTCGCCGCGCCCTCCGCAGCCGATGCCCGCGCCGCAGCGGCTGCCCTGGGCGCCCGCGCCGCCGTTCGCGCCGAGGGTGCCGGTGACCGTGACCGACGCGCCCTCGAGCAGGATCGCGCCGCCGGCCCCGCCGCCGCCTCCGGCGCCGCTGTCGAAGAGCGCCCCGCTCCCGCCGCGTCCGCCGCCGCCGCCGGCGTCGATCACGCCGCCGACCCGCACGTCACCGCCGGCGCTCAGCTGGAAGGCGCCGCCGCCGCCGCCGCCCCAGCCGCCGTCGTTGTCGCCGCCGCCGCCGCCGCCCGATCCGCCGCGGATCGGGACGAGGCTGGCCGCGCCGTGGGTCCCGCCGCCGCCCGTGCCGCGCCCTCCCGCGCCGCCGCCCGAGCCGTGTCCGCCGCCGCCGCCGCCGGCGTCGTCGTTGCCCGAGCCGTCGGATCCGCCGCCGCCGCCGCCGGGCCCGCCGCCGCCGCTCCGGTCGCCGCCGCCCCCGTCGCCGCCGGGCCCGCCACCCTGGCCGTCGGCGCTGACGTCGACCCGGCCGTCGAGGACCGCGTCGTCGCTAACCAGGAGCACCAGCGCGCGAGACCCGACGCCGCGCAGCGTGGTGCCCGAGGCGAGCGACAGCGAGCGCATCACGAACACCCCGAGGGGCGCCCCGGTCGGCGCGCTCGGGTCGAGGCGGGCGTAGTAGATGCCCGAGTCGGGGTCCCGTCCTTCGCCGTCGGAGGCCTCGCGGATCACGGTGGCGCCCTGCACGATCGAGCCGTCGCCGGTGTCGAAGACCACCGGGTCGGGGCCAGCGAGCGAGACCACCGCGTCTCCGGCGTCCATCGCGACCCGGGCGCCGACGTTGCTGGGCAGGAGCACGCGGCAGGCGCCGGACGCGCAGCCCAGGCGACAGGTGGTGCGCACGACCGCGCCCATCTCGCAGGCGATGCGGTCGTCACCCGCGCAGGTCGGCGGGCTCGGGAGGCAGCTGATGCCGGAGTCGCCGCCCCCGTCGAGGCCGCCGTCCTCGGGCCCCGAGTCGCCGCCCGCGTCCATCGTGCCCGCGTCGCCGGTGCCGCCGTCGAGCAGACCGGCGTCGTCCGCGCCGCCGTCGACCTGGGCGTCGGGGCGCCCGCCGTCCGGGCGCATCGTCGCGCCATCGGGCCTCTCCCCGGCGTCGCGTCCTCCGCCGTCGAAGCGCCCCGCGTCCAGGCGATCGCCCGCGTCGGCGCCCGTCGCCCGCAGGCCGCTCCGGTCGAGGGTGCAGCCGAGGGCCAGGAGGGCCACGCAGGCGAGGACGGACGCGGATCGCATGGCCCGACTCTTAGACGAGATGAGCCGCGGTTCAACGCCCGCGGCCGTGACCCGGCCGGGACGTCCCCTTCAGCGGCGCGGCCGCTGCTTCTTTCGGTCGCGTTTGATCGAGCGGCCGCTCTTGCCGAGCAGCTGGTCCTCGAGGAGCCGGACCTCGTCGCGCAGCTCGGCCGCGCGCTCGAACTCGAGGTTCTCGGCGGCGAGCAGCATGCGCGAGCGGAGCTCCTCGATCTTGTCCGGGATCTCCTCCGGCGCGAGGGCCTCCTCGGGCAGCTTGGCCTTCGGCACCGACGACCAGTCCGCGCCGCCGCTCGCCGCGTCCATCTGGAAGAGCGACTTCTTCACCGTCTCCGGGGTGATGCCGTGCTCCTCGTTGTACTGCCGCTGGAGCACCCGCCGCCGCTCGGTCTCGTCGATGGCGTACTGCATCGCCTCGGTGACCTTGTCGGCGTACATGATCACCTCGCCCCGCGAGTTCCGGGCGGCGCGGCCGATCGTCTGGATGAGCGAGCGCGGGCTCCGCAGGAAGCCCTCCTTGTCGGCGTCGAGGATGGCGACGAGCGACACCTCGGGCAGGTCGAGGCCCTCGCGCAGCAGGTTGATGCCCACGAGCACGTCGAACTCGCCGCGACGAAGGTCGCGGAGGATCTCGATGCGCTCGAGCGTGTCGACGTCGCTGTGGAGGTAGCGGCATCGCACGTCGAGCTCGCCGAAGTACTCGGTGAGGTCCTCGGCCATGCGCTTGGTCAGGGTGGTCACCAGCACCCGCTCGTCGCGCGCCACCCGCGCCCGGATCTCCTCGAGCAGGTCGTCCACCTGATGAGACACCGGCTTCACGTGGATGATCGGATCCATGAGCCCGGTCGGCCGGATCACCTGCTCCACGAGCACGCCCTCGGCCTTGTCGACCTCCCACTCGCCGGGCGTCGCCGACACGTGCACCGTCTGGTAGATGCGCTCCCAGAGCTCCTCGAACTGCAGCGGGCGGTTGTCCATCGCGCTCGGCAGCCGGAAGCCGTGCTCGACGAGGGTCTTCTTGCGGGCCTGGTCGCCGCGGTACATCGCCGAGAGCTGCGGCACCGTCTGGTGCGACTCGTCGAGCACGAGCAAGAAGTCGTTCGGGAAGTAGTCGACGAGGACCGGGGGAGGCTCGCCGGGCGCGCGCTGGCTGAAGTGCCGCGAGTAGTTCTCGATGCCGTGACAGAAGCCCATCTGCTCGAGCATCTCGAGGTCGTACATGGTGCGCTGCTCGAGCCGCTGCGCCTCGAGGATCTTGCCCTCCTGGCGCAGCTCGACGAGGCGCTCCGACAGCTCCTGTCGGATGGCGCCCACCGCGCGCTCGCGCACCTCGGCCGGCGTCACGTAGTGAGAGCCCGGGTAGATCGCGTAGGCCGGGAGATCGCGCAGCACCTTGCCGCGGAGCGGATCGATCTCGGAGAGGCGATCGATCTCGTCGCCCCAGAACTCGATCCGGATCGCGCGGTCCTCGGCGTCGACCGGGAAGATCTCGACCACGTCGCCGCGCACCCGGAAGGTGCCGCGGTGGAAGTCGACGTCGTTGCGCTGGTACTGGACGTCGACGAGCTGTCGCAGCAGGTGATCGCGCCGGAAGCTCTCGCCGGTCTTCAGCTGGATGAGCATCTGCCCGTACGCCTCGCGCGAGCCGATGCCGTAGATGCAGGAGACGCTGGCGACGATGATGACGTCGCGCCGGCTCAGGAGCGCGCGGGTGGCCGCGTGCCGCATCCGGTCGATGCGATCGTTGATGATCGCGTCTTTCTCGATGTAGGTGTCCGAGGTCGGGACGTAGGCCTCGGGCTGGTAGTAGTCGTAGTAGGAGACGAAGTACTCGACCGCGTTGTGCGGGAAGAGCTCCTTCATCTCGCCCCAGAGCTGCGCCGCGAGCGTCTTGTTGGGCGCGATGATCAACGTCGGCCGCTGCGTCCTCGCGATGACGTTGGCCATCGTGAAGGTCTTGCCGCTGCCGGTGATGCCGAGCAGGACCTGGTGGGCGTCGCCCGCCTCGAGGCCCTCGACCAGCTTCTCGATCGCCTGGGGCTGATCGCCCTTGGGGCTCAGGTGCGTGACCAGCTCGAAGCGCTCTTCCACCGGGCTGACTTAGCGCCGCGCGTGGGGGCGCGCACCCGGTCTCCTGACAGCGTCCTGGCGGCATCCGGCGCTCGGGGTATGGTCGCGGGCGATGCGCGCGAAGGCCCTGCTGCTGCGGATGCTCCGCCTGCTCACGGTGGCGGCGGCGGCCTACCTCGGCTTCCGCTGGCTGGAGCCCCAGGGCCTCGGCTGGGTGGTCTTCCTGGTGGCCGGGCTCGGGGTCGCGGCGTGGATCGGCTTCCGAGCGGTGCGCATCCGGCGGGCCCGGGCCGAGGACGCGCGGGCCGATCGCTGGGCCGAGGCGCTGCTGGTGCCAGAGAAGCGGCCGGAGGCGATGCGCGAGATCGAGGCGGAGCGCGCGCTTCGTCAGCCCGAGAACCCGAAGCACGCCGAGGATCACGCGCGGCTGACGCTGGTGCTCGCGGAGCTGCTCGAGGCGGAGGGCGAGACCGACCGGGCGCTCGAGGCGCTCTCCGAGGTGGCGCTCGCCCGGCTGCCGGACGCGCTCCGCGGGGCCACGCTGCACGCCCGAGCCATCGCGCACCTGAGCGCGGGGGATCCGGACGGAGCGGCCGACGCGCTCGACGCGATCGGCGGGGCGACCGGGGTTCGCGACGTGGATCTGCGGGTCCGGCTCGCGCGCGGTCTGGTCCACGTCGAGCGCGGCGAGCGCGAAGAGGCGCTGATCGTGGCCGACGAGGTGCGCCAGGAGAGCGACGGCGACCGCCACCTCGAGCTCGAGGCCCGGGTGCTGAAGGCGGTGGCCCTCGCGGAGACCGACCGCGCGGCGGCGCTGAAGGCGATGGCGGCGATCGACGACGAGATGCTCGAGGTCCTGGTCGTGCTCGGGTTGCCTCGGGTGCGCGCGCTGGCCGACGACGCGCTCGGCGCGCGCGACGCTTGAGGCCTTCCGGAGGCCTCGGCGGGGGCTGTATTCACGGGGTGACCGACACCTGGGTGATCGCCAACCCGCGGGCTGGGAGCGCGGACGCGGGGGACGAGCTGCGCGCCGCGGCGGAGGGACGAGGCTGGCGCTGGCTGGCCTGTGAGGACGCGGCCGACGGGGTGCGCTTCGCGAAGGAGGCGTGCGCGCGGGGCGCGGAGCGAGTGCTGGCCGCGGGCGGGGACGGAACCGTGCACACGGTGGCGCGGGGGCTCCTCGAGGCCGGCGGCGGGCCGGTGCTCGGGGTGCTGCCGATGGGGACGGGCAACGACCTGGCGCGCTCGCTCGGGCTGGGCGTGGATCCGATGGCGGCGCTGGAGGCGATCGAAGGCGGGCGGGTGCGCCGCATCGACGTCGGCCGGTTCACGAGCGAGTCGGCGGCCCGGTGGATGATCAACGTGTCCGCCTGGGGCTTCGCCGGCGAGGTCGACCGGGTGCTCGAGGACGAGGCGAAGCGGACCTGGGGCACGCTCGCCTACGTGGGCGGCGCGCTCGAGGTGCTCTCGGACCTGCCGCTCCACGACGTGCAGCTCTTCGTGGCCGGCTCGCTGGTCGCCCGGTCGCGCTGCGTCGGGGTGACGGTGGCCAACGCGCGGACCTGCGGCGGCGGCGTGGTGGTGGCGCCGACCGCGGACCTGGAGGACGGGCTGCTGGACGTCACCTTCGTGGAGGAGGGCAGCCCGGTGCAGCTGGCGACGACCGCGGCGCGGTTGCGGAGCGGGCAGACGCTGTCGGATCCGAGGGTGCGGCATCACCTCGGGTCCGACCTGTCGCTGCGCGTGGATCCGCCGATGCTCGCCAACGTCGACGGGGAGCTGCTCGGGCGGTTCGCGGAGGCGCGGTTCGAGGTGCGTCGGGCGGCGCTGCCGGTCTTCGTCGGGGAGGGCTACCGCCGCGAGCCGGTGCCGGTGTTCGACGGCTGGACGAGTCAGCAATGATAGGGGTGAGCGGCGGGCAGGCTTTGTAGGTCGACGGCCTACGTAAGTTCGCAAGTTCACTCCGTCCCCCCCCTCCTAGCTGGCGGCCTCCTAGCTGGCGGCCAGGTGGAGGCGGGACTTGGCGAAGCGGGCGGTGACGCCGACGATGCCGGGGGTCTCGGCGACCTTCTCGAGGACGGCCAGGGCCTCGTCGAAGGTGAGGGCGGGTCGGCGGGAGAGGCCGATGTCGTTGGCGGCGCTGCGCACCGCCAGCTCGGCCTTCTCCTGTCCCACGGTATGGGACAGGAGCTTCCAGAGTCGGTCGATGTCGATGGTGGTGTCGCTCAAAGCTGCCTCGATCTCCCCCCGCGGAAGATCGTCGTCGATCCAGGTGAGTCCCCCCGACGGCCCGTCAACCGGGGAAGGCCAGGACCACGGTCGTGGTGTTGTGGAAGCCGGAGAGGTCGCCGGCGTCGAGCGCGATCTCGCCGTAGGTCTCGAAGCCGGCGAGCGGCACGCCGCCCAGCTCCTCCGAGATGCCGGCGACCGCCTGCTCGAAGCGCTCGCTGAGGATGAGGTTCCGGCAGATGCAGTCGAAGACGATGGCGCCCGCCGCGTCGGTGCCGAGCTGCGCCCGGGCGCGCTTGGCCGCGGTGCGCGCGCTCTCGATCTGACGCTCGGGCACGCTCTCGGTGATCCGGATCCGGGCGCCCTGCGGGATGCCGCAGGCCATGCCCAGCGAGCCGTCCGGGTTCCGGCTCAGCGGCGCACGGATCTTGTATTCGTCGCCGCTCGCCAGCCCCGCCTCGTAGCGGAGCAGGAAGCCCCCGACCTCGTCTTCGCCGAGGGTATCGGGATCGAGGCCGACCGCGGCCGCGGCCTCTCGGGTGTGCTCGGCCCAGACCTCCCACGCCGGGCGGCCCTCGACCTCGTGCACGACCCCGCCCTCGGCGCGGGTCACCTCGAGGGGCTCGCTGATCGGCCGGTGGCCGTGGCAGACGCCGACGCCGAGCGGCGCCTTGCTGAACACGACCGCGGCGACGATGGCGTCGTCCTCCGCCCGGGCGCCGTAGCTCACGACGGTGCGCTTCATCGCGAGGTCGTCGCCGGCCGCGCCCCCGGCGAGCCGGATGTCGTCTCCGAGGTAGGCGGCGGTGATGAGGGTCGCCTCCTCCCCGTTGCCGGCGAGCGGGTCGAGCAGGAGCAGCCCTGTGCGGTGCGGGTAGCCCTCGACCGTGGCCGGGATGCCCTCGACCGCCGCCTTCACGGCCTCGTCGGCGCTCGCCGCGAGCGCGGTCCCGAGGCCCCCGTGCACGACGAAGTCGCCGGCGACCGCTACCGCCACCACCGAGCGCTTCGCGTCGCCGCGCTCGGTGAACTCGCCGGCGGTGGAGCTGCCGAGCACCGCCGCGTCGGCGAACGCCTCGGTGAGCGCGGGCGCCAGCGCCTCCACCGGCTGATCGGTCGAGGCGAAGAACATCACCAGGGCCGGTGACGCGCCGTCGAGCTGGCTCCGGAGCGAGTCGACGAGGGTGGCCGCGGCCTGGGCGGCGTCGCCCTGGGCGTGGGCGGTGACGAGGCGGGTTGTCATGGGTCCTCCGGGGAGGACTCGACTCTACATATACTGCGAGATGCCGTCAATCGTGGAAAGTTGCCGCGGCTCACCCGTGATTCTTCGCGAACGCGCGCATGAAGTCCACGAGGCGCTCGATCCAGGCCTGCTCCACCGCGTTGTACATGCTGATCCGGATGCCGCCGACCTTGCGGTGGCCCTTCACGCCCAGCATTCCGGCCTCGGTGGCCTCGGCGACGAAGCGCTTCTCGAGCGCCTCGCTCGGCAGCCGGAAGACCGCGTTCATGATCGAGCGCGACCCCTCCTCGACCGGGCATCGGTAGAAGTCCGACAGCGAATCGACGGTCCCGTACACGAGGTCCGCTTTCCGCTGGTTACGTTCCGCGAGGCCGGCCGCGCCGCCCCACTCCTTCAGCACCGCGAGCGTGTTTCGCATCATGTAGATGGGGAAGGTCGGGGGCGTGTTCCAGAGCGAGTCCTTCTCGGCGTGGGACGCCCAGCGGAAGACGGCGGGGATGTCCTCGCGCGCGCCGTCCACGAGGTCCTTGCGCACCACGACCACCGTCACCCCGGCCGGGCCGACGTTCTTCTGGGCCCCCGCGTAGAAGGCGCCGAAGCGGCTCGCGTCGATCGGGCGGCTCAGCAGGTCGCTCGTCATGTCCGCGATCAGCGGCACGTCGCCGGTGTCCGGGTAGCGGTGCCACTGCGTCCCGTAGAGCGTGTTGTTGCTGGTGATGTGCACGTAGGCGGCGTCGGGGTCGAGCTCCAGCTCGCCCTGCGCCGGGACCCGCACGAAGGTGCCGTCCGCCTCGGTGTCCGCGGCGGCGCGGGCCTGGCCGACGAGCTTCGCCTCGGACAGGGCCTGCTTCGCCCAGTTGCCGGTCACGACGTAGTCCGCGCTCCGCCCGGCGCGGAGGAGGTTCATCGGGATCATGGCGAACTGCTGCCGCGCGCCGCCCTGGAGCAGCAGCACGTGGAACTCGTCGCCGATGCCGACGAGCTCGCGGAGGAGCGCGATGGCCTCCTGATGCACCGCCTCGTAGGCCGGGCCCCGGTGGCTGTGCTCCATGATGGACATGCCCGTGCCCTGGAAGTCGGTCAGCTCGCGCTGGGCGCGCTCGAGGGCCGCGAGGGGGAGGGCCGCGGGGCCCGCGTAGAAGTTCATCGTCCGGTTGGCCATGGGCCGCACTCTAGCCTGCTTCGAGGGAGGACGGATGGGGCCCCGCGTGCCATGCTCCGCCCCCGTCATGGAAGACCACGACAAGAGCGACGACCGGCTCCACCGCATCCGCCACAGCCTCGCGCACGTGCTCGCGCAGGCGGTCCTCGAGCTGCGCCCCGGATCGACCTTGGGCTTCGGCCCGCCGATCGACGACGGCTTCTACTACGACTTCATCCTCTCCGAGCCGCTGACGGAAGACGACTTCCCCGCGCTCGAGAAGAAGATGAAGCAGATCATCAAGTCGGGGCAGAAGTTCGAGCGCGAGGAGCTCGCGAAGGACGAGGCCCTGGCGCGCATCGACGAGATGGGCGAGCCCTACAAGCGCGAGTACGCGCAGGAGCTCGTCGACAAGAAGGGCCTCGACACCCTCACGTTCTACCGGAACGGGCCCTTCCTCGACATGTGCGACGGGCCGCACGTCGAGAGCACCCGCCAGCTGCCGAAGGGCGCGTTCAAGCTGCGCAGCGTCGCCGGAGCCTACTGGCGAGGCGACAGCGACAACGCGATGATGACCCGCATCTACGCGTGGGCGTTCGAGAGCAAAGAGGAGCTCGAGACGCACGTGAAGGCCTACAAGGAGGCCCTCGCGCGCGACCACAAGAAGCTCAACCGCGAGCTCGACTACTTCGTCATCGACGACGTCATCGGCAAGGGCCTGCCGCTCTGGCTCCCCAACGGCACCGTGCTGCGCGACGAGCTCGAGAAGTACCTGCGCGAGCTCGAGTTCCAGGACGGCTACGACCGGGTCGCGACCCCGCAGCTCGCCAAGACCGAGCTCTACTACCAGACCGGTCACCTGCCGCTCTACGGCGAGCACATGTACCCGTTCCTCGAGCTCAAGGAGAAGGTCGAGGACGAGTCGGGCGCGCACGAGGAGGTCCGCGAGACCTACGCGCTCCGCCCGATGAACTGCCCGCACCATCACCGGGTGTTCGGCGCCCAGCTGCGCAGCTACCGCGACCTCCCGCTCCGGCTCGCCGAGTACGGGCAGGTCTACCGCTACGAGGACTCGGGCGCGCTCAGCGGCCTGCTCCGGGTGCGCGGCTTCTGCATGAACGACGCGCACATCTACTGCACCGAGGAGCAGATCGAGGAGGAGTTCCTCAAGGTGATGCGCATGATCGAGCGGCTCTACGAGACGCTCGGCCTCACCGACTACTACTTCCGCTTCTCGACCTGGGACCCCGAGGACCCGAAGGGCAAGCAGAAGTACGTCGACAACCCCGAGGCGTGGGCGGTGAGTGAGCGCCACATGCGCGCGGCCATGGAGAAGAGCGGCCTGCCCTTCGTCGAGGTGAAGGGCGAGGCGGCGTTCTACGGCCCGAAGATCGACGTGCAGCTCAAGACGGTGACTGGCCGCGAAGAGACGGTGAGCACCAACCAGCTCGACTTCGCGGTGCCGCAGCGCCTCGGCCTCGTGTACCGCGGCGCCGACAACGCCGAGCACCACCCGTTCTGCATCCACCGCGCGCCGGCGAGCACCCACGAGCGCATGGTCGCGTTCCTCATCGAGCACTTCGGGGGCGCGTTCCCCACCTGGCTCGCGCCGACCCAGGTGCAGGTGCTGACGGTCAGCGATCAGTTCCGCGCCTACGGCGAGGACATCGTGGCCCGGCTGCGCCGCCACTTCGTGCGCGCGGTCTTCGACGAGTCCAGCGAGACGATGGGCAAGAAGATCCGCAACGCGGTCACGCGCAAGATCCCCAACGTGCTCGTCGTCGGCGAGCGCGAGCAGGAGGACGGCACCGTCACCGTGCGCCGCTACGGCTCGCGGGATCAGGTGACCGTGTCGCTCGACGAGTTCGAGAAGGATCTGCTCGAGCGGATCCGGACCCGCGCCCTCGACCGGGTGGACTGGGCGTCCTCAGATTCGTGAGGCCACCGCCCGGCGGAAGCGGAACGCCGGGTCCGAGACCCAGAAGCGGGCGAGGTCGCTCGCGGTGTTGTCCGGGCCGAGGTCCTCGCCGAGGGCCTCGATCGCGGCGAGCAGATCGTCGCAGACCAGGAGCGCGGCCCGGGCGGCCATGCGGCGCGCGCTCGTCGCCCACGCCCGGAGGTCGCGCGTCGGGTCGGCGGCGAACGAGGTCGCCGCGTCCTGGATGCGGCCGCGGCTGAAGAAGCCGATCGCCTTGCCGACGCGCTTGGTCTCCACGTCGAGCAGGGACTCGTCGAGCCCGGCGACGACGAAGGTCGGATCGAACTGCCGGGCCGTGCCGACCAGCAGGTGGGTGGTCGTGTCGTCCGGCACCGCGTCGAGCGGGTGGAGGTGCCGGCTCAGGAGCGCGAGCGGGCGGGCGAGGTGGAAGGCCAGCACCGGGTCGCGCGCGTTGGCCACCCGGGCCGGCACGAGGAGCGCCGGGGGGCTGCCCGCGAGCACGGTCGCGCGGTCGAGCCGGCTGTCGTCGACCTCGTAGACGTCGACCTCGGGGACGCCGAAGATCGCACCGACGCGATCGACGTAGGCGCGCAGCGGGTGGCCATCGCCCTGACGGAGCCGGTCGCGCTTGCTCACGCCCCAGCGCTCGAGGTCGACGCCCTCGAGCTTGCCGAAGACGTCGTCGAGCGCCGCGAGGAGCTGCGCCGCCGTCGTCCGGAGGACCGCGCCGTCGGCGAGCTGCTCCAGCCCCTGCTCGCCGAGGATGCCCGGCGGCGCGACCGCGACCCGGAGCTGGCGCGAGGTGACGGTGCGGGTCTCGTCGTCGGTGGCCTCGCTCATCGCCACCAGCGGCGCGAGCACCACCGCGGCGCCGTCGGGCTCGCCGTTCTTGCGCACCGCGTCCGCCATCGCGCGCCACGCCCGCGGGCGCCGCACGTTCACCGCGAGGATGCGCCGCAGCTCGGCGATCGCCTTGTCGGTCGCGTCGACGCCCTGCAGCGCGCGCACGAGGGTGAGCGCCACCGCCTCGTCGTCGGGGCAAGCCTCCACGCCCTCGCGGAGGATGTTGATCGCGCGATCGGGCCGGTTGAGCGCCTCGCCCTGGACCTTCGCGATCTCGAGGTAGGTGGCGGCGACGTCGCCGCCGAGGGCCCGGGCCGACTCGAGGTAGCCCATGAGCGCGGTCGCGTAGTGATCCCAGCTCGCGTGCTCGGGCGCGTCGGCGACCAGGCCCTTGTAGACGCGCGCGCCGGCGCCGTTCGGGCCCTGGATGCCGACCGCGCCCATCGCGTGGGCGGCCGCGGCGGCTCCCTCCCCGCGCGCCCGCTCGAGCTCGGCCAGCTCGGCGAGGGTCTCGGCCTTCCGGTTGGGATCGGAGACGACCGAGATGAGCTTCTTGGCGAGGCGCAGCGCCTCCTCGTCCCGGCCCTTCGCCCGCTCGAGGCGGACCAGCGCGGCCAGCGCCTCCTCGCTCTCCTCGTCCCGGGCGAGCACCGCGCGCAGCGATCGGATGGCCCGGTCGGCGTCGCCGAGGCGCTTCTCCGCGATGCGGGCGAGGCGGAGGTGCGCGTCGACCAGGGCGCTCTCCTTCGCCTTGGCGATGACCCGCTCGAGCGCGGCCGCCGCCTCCTCCCACTGCCCGTTCTGCTCGAGATGAAGGGCGAGCTGGGCCTGGGCCCGCTGATCGTTCGGCACCGCGTCGAGGGCGCGCTGCGCGGCGGCGACCGCGGCGGGCAGATCGCGCCTCGCCTCCGCCTGAAGCCGCGCGACCTCGAGGTGCAGGGCCGCGATCCGGCTCGGGTCCTTCGCGGCGTGGGCCGCCCGGGTCAGCAGCTCGACCAGCCGCTCGAACTGCTGGAGGCCGATCAACATCGACACCAGCCCGGCGGCCGCGTCGACGTTCTCCGGGTCGATGGCGAGCGCCCGCTCGAAGTCGGCGGCCGAGGCCTCTCCTTCGCCCGACTCGTGGGCGATGCGCGCCGCCTCGAGCAGGAGGCCCACGGCGAGGTCGCGGTCGCGGGTGATCTCGGACTCGTGCTTGGCGGCGGCCCGCAGCGCCTCGGCGCTCTGCGCGAGCCGGGCCGCGCGGGTCAGCCCGCGTGCGGCGGTGAGGCTCTGCGGGTCGAGCGCGAGGGCGGCGCGGAAGGCGGCGAGGGCGCCCTGGGCGTCGCCCTCGTCGAGCAGCATCGCGCCCACCCGGCTCTGGTGATGCGCGCCGACCCGCGGGTCGCTCGAGGTGGAGGCGAGCCGCGCCTGCATGGCGAGGGCGGTGTCCTTCTCGCCCGCCTTCTCGGCGGCCTCGGCGAGCGCCTCGAGCGCGGCCGCGTCGTCGCCCGCGAGCTTCAGGATCCGGCGGCGGACCGAGGTGACCTCCTGGTCGGTGGCGGCCCGCACGCGCGCGAGCTCCGACAGGGCGGCGAGCTTCGCCTTCGGATCGGCGAGCACCTCGGCCATCTTCTCGTAGGTCGCCGCGAGCCCGGCGTCGTCGCGGGTGCGCGCGTAGATCTCCTCGACGGCGAGGAGGGCGCCGACGTGCTCCGGCTTCTTCGCGAACACCGGCCGGAAGGCGTCGAGCGCCGCGTTGGCCGCGCCCTGCTCCGAGAGCAGGAGCGCCGCGCGCAGGGCGGCTTGCGATTCGAGGAACGGATCGTCGAGGCGCTCGGCCTCCTCGCCCAGCACCTGCGCCAGCCGCGTCGGCTCGCCGGCGTCGGTGAGGAGTCGCTCGCGGGCGTCGAGCGCGGGGCGGTGCAGCGGCATCGCCTCGAGCGCCTTCTCGTACGCCTCGAGCGCGCCGTCGCGGTCGCCCTGCCGCTCCTCGCGGAGCTCCCCGAGCTCGGTCCAGGCGCGGGCGCGCTCGCCGGCCTCGGTGAGGCGCCCGATGCGCTCGAGCAGGGCGGCGGAGAGATCGCTCCAGCGCTCGGCCCGGGTGAGGGCGGCGATGCGCGCCTCCCGCGCCGCGTCGCAGTCGGGGTCGAGCTGGAGCGCCTCGGCGTAGGCGTCGATGGCGCCGCCGTCGTCGCCCAGCTGGGTCTCGCGGAGGTCGCCGCGGCGGAGGTGGAGGCGCACCTGCTCGCGCGCCGATCCCACCAGCGGCAGGAGGCGGCCGTACACGCGGTCGAGCGCGTCCCACTGCCCGCCGTCGGCGTAGAGGCGGGCGAGCGTCTCGAGGCTCGGGAGGTGGTCGGGGCTCTGCTCGGTCAGCGCCTCGAGCGCGCGGCTGGCGGCGGAGGCGTCCCCGAGCGCGTCCGCGGTCAGGGTGGCGGCGCGGTGGAGGAGGGCGGCGCGCCGGGGTCCGGGCGCGGCGAGCGAGGCTTGCTTCTCCAGCACCTCGACCGCGCGGGCCGGCTGCCCGGCGCGCTCGGCGGCGCGGGCGCTCGCGTGGAGCGCGCCGAGGTGATCGCCGTCGCGCTCCAGGATCCGCGCGTAGGCGGCGAGCGCGCCCTCGGCGTCGTCGAGGCGGTCCTCGAGCACGCCGCCGAGCCGGAAGAGCCAGGCGATCGCCTCGGCGTCGTTCGCGGCGCGGTCGATCGCGCGCTCGTAGAGCTCGGCCAGCTCGCGCCACCGGCCGGCGCTCGCGTGGAGGCGCGCGAGATCCTCGAAGGCGTCGTGGTGATCGGGCGCGAGCCCGAGCGCGCGGGCGTGGTGGGCGGCGGCCTCCTCGGGCTGCTCGAGCTCGCGCTCCAGCAGGGCGCCGATCCGGTGGTGCAGCTCGGCGCGCTCCCGCGGCGCGGTCAGCGCCTCGGCCCGGGCCTGCAGCACGCCGATCGCGTCCGTCCAGCGCTCGCGGGCCTCGTGGAGGCGGAACAGCGCGAGGGCGGCGGCGCGGTGATCGGGCTCGGCCTCGAGCGCGCGCTGGTACCACGGGGCCGCGCGATCGCCGTCCCCGAGCATCTGGTCGTGCAGCTGCGCGGTGCGGTGCGCGACCCGGGCGCGCTCACCCCGCTCGTCCACCAGCTCGTAGAGGCGGGTGAGGGCGCCGATCTCGGCCGCGTGCCTCCCGGCCGCGCGGTGGAGGCGCACCAGCTCGCGCAGGAGCGCGGCCTCGCCCGGGCTGCCGTCGATCGCCGCCTCGAGGGTGTCCACCGCGGCGTCCGCGTCTCCCAGGCGCCGCTCGCGGATCCGGGCGATGGTGGCGAGGATCGCGAGCTTGGTCTGCGCGTCGGTGGTGAGCGCGTGCTCGCGGGTGAGCGCGTCGACCAGCTGCGGCCAGCGCTTCTGCGCGGTTCCGAGGCGCTTCACGTTGGCGAGCGCGGCGGTGGCGTGCGGATCCGCCTCGAGCGCGGCCTCGTAGAGCGCGGCCGCCTGCACCGGATCGCCGAGCTTGGTCTCGGTGAGCTGCGCGCGCACCGCGGTCCACGCGGCCTTGAGCGCGGCGTCCTCGACCGCGTTGGTCAGCTGCTCGTAGACCGCCGCGAGCTCGGCCCACGCCTTGTCGCGGCGCAGCGCCCGCTCGATCGCCTTGAGGATGACGAGGTTGCCGGGGTCGAGCTCGAGCGCGGCGCGGTACGCCGCGAGTGCGGGGCCGGTCTGCCGGAGGTGCTCCTCCATCACCCGCGCCTTCGCGTAGACGAGCCGCGCGCGGGCGGTGGGCTCGCGGGTGATGGCGGCCTCGGCGTCGTAGAGCGCGGGGAGGGCGGGGTGGCGGCCGAGCCGGGCGAGGGTGCGCCGGGCGCCGCGCAGGGCCGCGGCGTGATCGGGCGCGTGCCGGAGCGTGGCCTGGTAGTGCTCGGCCGCCTTGCCGTCGTCGCGCAGGTCGGCCTCGTAGATGCGGCCGAGCTCGTACGAGAGGCGCGCCTTGCGCTCGGGATCGCGCTCGGTGCGCAGCTGCTCTTCGCAGAGGCGCCGCAGCTCCTCCGCGGACGCGTCGATCGGCGCGGGCTCGGGCGGCGCGGGCGCCTCGAGCTCGGCGGGGGCGTCGGCGGGCGGCGCGGACGGCCGGGGCGCGGGAGGCGGGCTGGGGTTCTTCGCCGCCGCCTTCTTCTTCCGCTTCTTCTTGGGCGGCGGGGGCGGCGCGCTCGGCGTGGCCGGGACCGCGCCGGGGAGGGTGGTCGTCGCCTGCACCGCCTTCGGCTTCAGTGGGCGGCCGAGCCCGGGGCGCGGCACCGGCGGTGGATCGTCGTCGATCTCCTCGAGCACCTCGATCTCGTCGGTCGGCGGGTCGAACAGCTCGATCTCGCCCAGCGAGAGCTCGGCGGTCTCGTCCGTCCGCTCTCCCTCGGTGTCTCTGCTCCGATCAGCCATTCTCGGGATCCTCCGTGACGCCAGGGTACCCCGATCGGCCCCCGAATCGGTGTCGGGCATCACCCCCCGCCCCCCAGGGGGGTTCAGCGGGCGCCCATCCGGCCGATTGCCGCCCCGGAGGCCGTGTGGCCTCGTCAGCCCGGAGGGTGGGGACCCTTGGACGTCAGCGTGCATTCGAACGAACCCTCGAGCGGGCCGAACCTCGAGGGCTTCATGGAGCTGTCCCTCGACCTGTTCTGCGTCGCGGGCGTCGACGGAGTGTTCCGTTGGCTGTCGCCCCGATGGACCGAGGTCCTCGGCTGGTCGGTTGCCGAGCTCTGCGCCTCGCCCTTCGTCGAGTTCGTGCATCCTCAGGATCGCGCGGCGACGCTCGACGAGCTGAGCCGGCTGAACGCGGGGGCGACGACCCTCTGCTTCGAGAACCGCTACCGCTGTCGAGACGGCTCGTATCGCTGGCTCGAGTGGAGCGCGCGGCCGCACGGCGAGCTCGTCTACGCGACCGCGAGGGACGTGACCTCGCTGCGGGAGCGGCGTGAGGAGCGCGACGAGCGCGCTCGCTTCCTGGAGCTCGCCGAAGAGCTGGCCCACGTCGGGCACTGGCGGGTCGACCTCGAGGAGGAGAGCGTCTTCTGGTCCGACGAGGTCTACCGGATCCACGGCCGCGCGCCGGGGTCGTTCGTGCCGTCGCTCGGCGAGGGCGTCGAGGCGTATCATCCGGAGGATCGCGAGGCGGTCTGGGAGGCGGTCGCCGCGGCGGTGGAGCGAGGCGAGAGCTTCGACATCGTGCGCCGGCTCATCCGCGACGACGGGGAGCTCCGCTACATCCGCTCGGTCGGTCGGCCGGAGCACGCGCCGGACGGAAAGATCGTGGCGATCTTCGGGGTCTTCCAGGACGTGACCGAGGCCCACGTGCTGCAGGAGCGGCTGCTCCAGTCGGAGCGTATGGCGTCGGTGGGCACGCTCGCCGGCGGCGTCGCCCACGAGATCAACAACCCGCTCGCGTTCGTGATGGCGAACCTCGAGGTGATCGAGGAGGAGCTGCTCGATCTCGACGCGACCGCCGACGTGCGGGAGCTGGTGCAGGCGGTCCGCGAGGCGCGCTCCGGGGCGGCGCGGGTGCGTCGCATCGTGCGCGGGCTCAAGTCCTTCTCGCGCGTCGAGCCGCCCAAGACCGAGCCGGTGAACGTGGCGCAGGTGCTCAAGAGCGCCATCGAGATGGCGCACAACGAGATCCGCCACCGCGCGACGCTCATCCGCGAGATCGGCTCGATGCCGCGGGTGGTGGGCGACGACCAGCGCCTCTCGCAGGCGCTCCTCAACGTCCTGGTGAACGCGGCTCAGGCCTTGCCGGAGGGCGGGGCCCAGGACGGGCGCATCGCCATCCGCGCCGGCGCGGTCCCGGGGGGCGTCTCGATCGAGGTGAGCGACAACGGATGTGGCATGAGTCGAGACGTGGCGCGCCGCGCGCTCGAGCCCTTCTTCACCACCCGCCCGGTCGGGCTGGGGAGCGGGCTCGGCCTCTCGATCGCGCACGGCATCGTCGAGTCCTTCGGCGGGCGGATCGAGCTCGATTCCGTCGAAGGCGGCGGCACGACCGTCTCGATCTGGCTGCCCGCGGTCGAGGTCGCGACCTCGAAGGGCGCGGGGCGAAGCGAGCACGAGGCGCTCGCGCGGGTGCTCGTGGTCGACGACGAGGAGTTCGTCCGCGAGGCGGTGCGCCGGCTGCTGCGCAAGGTGGCGTCGGTCGTCGCGGTCGAGAGCGGGATCGCCGCGCTCGACCTCCTCGAGAGCGACGCCGACTTCGACGTGGTGCTCTGTGACCTGATGATGCCGCGCATGAGCGGCATGGATCTCGAGCGAGAGCTCCGGCTCCGCCACGCCGAGCTCGCCGACCGCATGGTCTTCATCTCGGGCGGGGCCTTCAGCGACGGCGCGGCCACCTTCCTCGACGAGACCGAGCAGCCGGTGCTCGAGAAGCCGTTCGACGGCGCGTCCCTGCGCGAGCTCGTCGCCGACGTCGCCCGCCGGAGCTGAGGTCTGGGCGAAACGCGAAAAGGCCACCCGATTGGGTGGCCTTCTTGCGTTTCCGAGTGGAGCTGAGGGGGATCGAACCCCTGACCTCTAGAGTGCGATTCTAGCGCTCTCCCAACTGAGCTACAGCCCCGAGGAGCGCGGAGTATACACATGGCCGAGGGGGTGGCAAGGGGTGAGGGAACGCCTGGCGAAGGTCGGTGATCGCCCTCATTTTCCGGCTCCGAAGAAGGAGCAGAGATGGCGTTCAGCGGAGTGGACTACTACGGCCTCGACGAGGAGCTCACCGACGAGGAGCGGCTGGTGCGGGACAACGTGCGCCGCTTCGTCGACAAGGAGGTCGTGCCCGTCATCGGCGAGCACTACCAGGCGGGCACCTTCCCGATGGACCTGGTGCCGAAGTTCGCCGACCTCGGGCTGCTCGGCGCCAACCTCGAAGGCTACGGCTGCGCGGGCATGGGCGACATCGCCTACGGGCTCGCGATGCAGGAGCTCGAGCGGGGCGACTCGGGCGTCCGCTCCTTCTGCTCCGTGCAGGGCTCGCTCTGCATGTACCCGATCCACGCCTTCGGCTCCGAGGCGCAGAAGGAGCGCTGGCTCCCGGGCATGGCGGCCGGCGAGCTGATCGGCTGCTTCGGGCTCACCGAGCCGGACTTCGGCTCGAATCCGTCCGGCATGATCACCAAGGCCGAGACGCTGCCGGGCGGCGGCTTCCGCATCAACGGCACCAAGCGCTGGATCACCAACGGTGACCTCGCCGACGTCGCCATCGTCTGGGCGAAGCTCGACGGCGGCAAGGTGCGCGGCTTCCTCGTGCCCAAGGGCACCCCCGGATACTCGACCCGCAAGATCGACGACAAGTTCAGCCTGCGCGCGTCGGTGACCAGCGAGCTCTTCTTCGAGGACTGCGAGGTCGGCGAGGACGCCATCCTCCCCGGCGTGGTGGGGATGCGCGGACCTCTTTCGTGTTTGTCTCAAGCGCGATACGGAATCTGCTTCGGCGCGATCGGCGCGGCGATGAGCTGCTACGAGACGGCGCTCGAGTACGCGAAGGACCGCAAGCAGTTCTCGCGTCCCATCGCCGGCTACCAGCTCGTGCAGCAGAAGCTGGTGCACATGCTCAGCGAGATCACCAAGGCGCAGTGCCTGACCCTCCGGCTCGGGCGGCTCAAGGAGTCCGGCAAGATCAAGCCGCCGCACATCTCGCTCGCCAAGCGGAACAACGTGTCGATGGCGCTCGAGATCGCGCGCATGGCGCGGGACGTCCTCGGCGCCAACGGCATCATGTACGAGTACCCGGTGGGTCGGCACATGATGAACCTGGAGACCGTCTACACCTACGAGGGCACCCACGACATCCACACCCTGATCGTGGGTCAGGACATCACGGGGCTGGCCGCCTTCGAGTGAGCCCGAGCGGGGCGAGGAGCGGCTCGGCGGCGCGCGCCAGGTCGCTCTCGTCTCGCGGAGCGAAGGCGAGCACCGGGACGTCGAGGCGACGCGCGAGCAAGGCGCGGTTCGATCCCGCGTCGTCTTCGACCCGGTTCCCGGTCATCACCACCGCGCGCGGCGTGATGCCGCGCCGAGCGCAGCTCTCCACCGCGGTCAGGGTGTGGGACAGGGTCCCGAGCGCGTCGGCCGCCGCGAGCACGAGGGGCAGCGCCAGCTCTCCCACGAGGTCGAGGATGTCGTGCTCCTCGTCCAGCGGGACGAGCACGCCCCCCGCGCCTTCGACCAGGTGCACGCCTGCGTGCTCGGTGAGCAAAGCGCGGGTGCTCGAGACGACCCGCGGGTGGTCGTAAGGCGCGTCGCCGCGGAGGGTGGCCGACCAGGGGCTGAGGGGAAGCCTCCCGCGGTGGAGACCCGGGGCGTCGGCGAGCTCCGGGCGGCCGCACGCCTCGGCGAGCGCCACCGCGTCGAGGGGCTCGGGGTCGCAGCCGGTCTCGATGGGCTTGAGGGCGATGACCGGGGCGCCGTGGGCCCGGAGCGCGCCCGCGAGCCCGCGGGTCAGCCAGGTCTTTCCGATCCCCGTCCCGGTGGCGGTGACGAACAGACCGCGAGCCGTTTCACGTGACATGGAGTCCGTCGAACGCCTCGAGGAGGGCGTCGATGTCGGCGGCCCGATGCGCCGCGGTCGGCACGATCCGGAGCCGGCTCGTGCCCTGGGGCACCGTGGGGGGACGGATGCCCTGCACGAAGACGCCGCGCTCGAGGAGGGCTGCGGAGAGCCTCATGGTCTCCGCGCTCTCGCCGACGTGCACCGGGATTATCGGGGACTCGCCCTCCGGCACGTTCCATCCCCGCGCCCGGAGGTGGGAGCGGATGCGGGTGGCGTGCTGGGCGAGGCGAGCCCTGGCGTCGGCCGCGTGCCGGACGCGCTGAACCGAGGCGGTGATCACGGCGGCGAGGAACGGAGGGATCGCGGTGGAGAACACGAAGCTCCTGGCGCGGTTCTCGAGCAGGGCGCGCAGCGGCGCGCTGCCGGCGACGAAGGCACCCGAGAGCCCGGTCGCCTTGCCCAGGGTCCCCACGACCACGTCAGGTCGAACGCCGAGCTCCCGGCAGAGCCCTTCGCCGGCGCCGATCACGCCGAGCGTGTGCGCCTCGTCGACGTAGAGGGCGGCGTCGTGGGCGTCGGCGCGCTCCCTCAGGGCCTCCACCGGGGCGACGTCGCCGTCCATGGAGAACAGGGTGTCGGAGACGACGAACGCTCGGTCGCCTTCCGGGCGATGGCGGCGGAGGAGCCACTCGAGGTGGTCGACGTCGCCATGGCCGTAGATGTGGACCTTCGCCCGGCTGGCCCGGAGCCCGTCGATGAGCGACGCGTGGTTGAGGCGGTCGCTGAAGGCGACGTCGCCTTTGCGGAGCAGCGTGCTCAGCGCGCCGACGTTGGCGGCGTAGCCGGAGGAGAAGAGGAGGGCGGCGTCGGCTCCCACCCAAGCGGCGAGGGCGCGTTCGGCGTCTCGGTGGGCGGTGCGGGTCCCGGAGACGAGTCGCGAGGCGCCGCCACCGAGGCCGTGCTCTCCCAGGGCGTCACGCGCGGCTTCGATCAGCGCGGGATCGTCCGCGAGGCCCAGGTAGTCGTTGGAGCAGAAGACCAGGAGGGGCCGATCGCCCAGCGCGAACCGCCCGTCGGACAGGCGGGTGAGGGTAGGGGGCTCGCGCAGGAGGCCGGCGTCTCGCAGCGCCTCCAGCTCGGCGCGGAGCTCGTCGTCGAGGTCCATCGGCGGGAGCATGGGTCGGAGCCGCGGGATGGTCAAAGCCGACCGTGTTTCACGTGACACAGGTCGGGGGCACGTCCTTCGCCGCCCTCCGAGTGCGGGCCTCCGAAGGCTCCAGAATGGGCTCTTGCCGAGCCGCCAAGCCCCGAAGGGACGGCCAGGCGACGGGATGGAGCCTCGCCAACGGCTCCCCCGTCACCGCGGCGCGTCGTCCTCGGAGTGCGGGGCTCCGAAGGCTCCAGAATTGGCTCTCGCCAAGCCGCAAAGCCGCCAAGGGACGACCACGGCGACGGGATGGAGCCTCGCCATCCCGTCCCCATCAGCGCGGCGCGCCCCCTCTGGACTCTCAGTGTCTGCGAGAGACCCCAGCTCGTCGAGCTCGGGGCCAGCGACCCCCACACCCCGGCGTCCCTCCATCCCGCGGCCCCTCAGTCCCTTTTTGCGTCTCAGCGTCCTTGCGTGAGGAACTGCCGTCCTCCGAGTCCGGGGCTCCGAAGGCTGCAGAATTGGCTCTCGCCAAGCCGCCAAGCCGCAAAGGGACGAGCAGGCGACGGGATGGAGCCTCGCCATCGCGGGCCCCCAGCTCGGCGCGCCCCACGAGCCCCTCTGCGTCTCTGCGCCTCTGCGAGAGCCCCCACTCCAGACATCGACGTCGTGGCGCCCGCGACACCCCGGCGTCCCTCCTCCCGCGGCCCCTCAGTCCCTTTGCGTCTCAGCGTCCTTGCGTGAGGAACTGCCGTCCTCCGAGTCTAGGTCTCCGAAGGCTCCAGAGTTGGCTCGCGCCAAGCCGCCAAGCCGCAAAGGGACGAGCAGGGGACGGGATGGAGCCTCGCCATCGCGTCCCCCAGCTCGGCGCGCCCCCACGAGCCCCTCTGCGTCTCTGCGCCTCTGCGAGAGCCCCCACGTCCAGACATCGAGGTCGGTGGCGCCCGCCACACCCCGGCGTCCCTCCATCCCGCGGCCCCCCATCCCCTTTGCGTCTTTGCGTGAGCAATTGCTGGTTCTCCGAGTCTAGGGCTCCGAAGGCTCCAGAGTTGGCTCGCGCCAAGCCGCCAAGCCGCCAAGCCGCAGAGGGACGAGCAGCCCAGGGGACGGAGCCTCGCCATTGCGTCCCACGGGCGGCGCGCCCCACGAGCGTCTCTGCGGCTCTGCGTCTCCGCGCCTCTGCGAGAGCCCCCAACTCGAGACATCGAGGTCGGTGGCGATGCCCACACCCCGGCGTCCCTCCATCCTGCGGCCCCCCAGCCCCGTTGCGTCTTTGCGTCTTTGCGTGAGTAAGTATTTGCCGTTCTCCGCGTCCCGCGACCGAAGGCTCCAGGGTTGGCTCGCGCCAAGCCGCCAAGCCGCAAAGGGATGAGCAGGCGAGGAGATGGAGGCTCGCCACGCGGAGCCATCAGTAAGGAGGTGGGTGGCGACCGCCACACCCCGGCGTCCCCTCCACCCCGTCGCCCCCCAACCCCTTTGCGGCTTGGCGGCTTTGCGAGAGCAAATTGTCCCCCGTGCCTACCCGATCGCTGACAGGTTCGAGGAGAGATGGATCAGAGGGATCGGGCGTGAGAGGTTGTGCGCATGACTCCTCGGGCTTCCAGCGTTTCACGTGAAACGTCACGCCATCGCCAGCCATGGTTTCACGTGAAACGTCACGTCATGTGTGGTCACGCCACGACGGTCACCTGGGCCGCCTTGCTCTGCGTCACGCTTGCCGTGACGTCGTGCGATGAGCCCGAAGCTACCCCCACAACCTCCGAGCCGACGCCAGCCGCCGAAGTCCGTGTCAGCCGCGAGGCCCTCATCGCGGCCGCCGACCGGCGAATCGATGAGCCCCTCCGGGACGCCCTCTCGAGCTCCGACCCAGGGATCCGTCGTGAGGCCCTGCTCGGCCTCGCGAGGAACCGGAGCAAAGATCTCCCCCTTCTGGGGCGGTTCCTCCGTGACACCGATCCCACGGTCCGGGAGGCCGCGTCGCTCGCCGTCGCCAGCTCCGGAGGAGAAGCCGCGACCGCGCTCCTCGCCGGCGCCCTCGCGGCTGAGCGCGACCCCACGCACCGAGCGATCCTGATACGCGACCTGGGCCGCACCCATCATCCGAACGCGCTGCCAGCGATCCGCGCCGCGTCCGACGCCGAGAGCCCCCTGGAGCGAGAGGCCGCCTGTCTCGCTTCCGCCGAGTGGGGGCTGGCGGGGGAGCCGAGCCCCGTCGGACTCCGACCCCGGCTCGCCGTGTTCCTCGACCCGGACCAGCCGGAGCCCGTTCGACGAGCCTGCGCTTACGCCCTGGGACGTCTCACCCCCGGGCCCCGGGAGGAGGGAGTGGCCGCCTCCCTCGGCCTGGCCCTCGCCGACCCCAGCGCCGACGTCCGCGCGTTCGCGTACCGCGCGGCGGCGAGCGAGCCGGGAATCACCCTCGAGGTCCTCCAGCCTGGCGTCCTCGACGAAGACTGGCGGGTCGCGGTCCAGGCCCTCCGGGCGCTCGGCCAGCGCGCCCCCGGCGCCGACGAGGGGCCCACGGCGATCGCCCGCGCGCTCCGCGCCACCGTGAGCGCGGTGATCGTGGACGGAGCCCTCGAAGCCGGCGGACCGACCCACCGACTCCTCACCGCCTTCGCGGCCGCGGGCGGGGTCGCCCGAAGCGGCCCGGTGCACGACCTCGCGGCCGAGCTCCACCGGGAGCTGGAGCAGCTCGAGGGCGGCCACCCCAGGGACCGCGCCCTGGCGCACTGCGCCGCCGCCGAGCTCGTCGACCGGGGCCGCGGGTGGCCGAGCCGGGTGGAGCGCTGCGGCGGAGACGTGATCGACGACACTGCGAGACGGGTCCGGGCCGCCCACGTGCTCCGGGACCTCGAAGGAGCCCACGCCCAGCGCGTGGTGTTCCTCCGGCGGCTGTTCGAGACCGGCGAGCCTCGGGTCCAGCAAGCCGCCGTCGAGGCGGCGGCCGCCATCCCCCTCTCCGAGGCGACCTCCCTCGTCCTGGAGGCGTTTCACGTGAACGACGCCGGGGTTCGGGCGACCGCTGCGTCCACGCTCGCCCGGATCGCCAGACGCCCAATCGATCCCGAGGTCGTGCCTCCGCCCCTGCCCATGGAGGAGGTGCGCGCCGCCCTGCGCGCCATGGCCGAGCAGACCCCGGAGGACGAGCTCGAGACCTGGGTGAGCTGGATCGACGCCCTGGAGGCGACCGACGCCCGGGCCCTCGCCGACCGGCTGCTTCCGCCGGCGACCCACCCGAGTCACGGGGTCCGCCAACCGGCGCGGGAGCTCCTCACCCAGTGGGACCAGGACCTCCCCGGCGATTGGCGGCCGGTCCCCGACGGTGCAGCGCCAGACAGCGTTCCCGACGCCGCCGCGAGGCCCCGGCTCCGGTTCGAGACCAGCCGCGGCCCGTTCGTCGTCGAGCTGCGCCCGGACGCCGCCCCGGTGACCGTGCGGCGAATCTCGAGCCTGGCCGCCGACGGGTTCTACGACGGGCTGAGCTTTCACCGTGTCGTCCCCGCCTTCGTCGTGCAGGGCGGCGATCCCCGCGGCGACGGCTACGGAGGCCCCGGGTGGTGGCAGCGCTGCGAGGACAACCGGCTGAGCTACACCCGGGGAACCGTGGGCATGGCGCTCGCGGGCCGGGACACCGGCGGCAGCCAGTTCTTCGTCACCCACGCCCCCCAGCCCCATCTGGAGGGCCGGTACACCGCCTTCGGCCAGGTGGTCGAAGGCATCGACGTGATCGACCAGCTCCAGGAGGGGGACGCCATCGCCTCTGTATCGCAGTAGATACCGGCTGGGCCAAACGAGCCAACCGCGCCTCGCTGCGGCTCGCCTCCACCCAGCGACCGTTCACGCGCGCCTGCTTGAAGGCCCCCTCGGCCGGTGATAGCTCGGCATCGTGCCCCTTTTGGACCTTCGGCGTCTCCCCAAGCACGTGGCCATCATCATGGATGGCAACGGGCGCTGGGCTCAAAAGCAGGGCTTCCTGCGCACCCTCGGCCACCGCGAAGGGAGCGAGTCGGTGCGGCGCACGGTGCGCTCGGCGCGACGGCTCGGCCTCGACGCCCTGACGCTCTACGCGTTCAGCGAGCAGAACTGGGATCGTCCGCGCTTCGAGGTCGACGCGCTCATGACCCTGCTCGAGGACTTCCTGATCTCGGAGCGGGACGAGCTCATCCGCAACGGGATCCGCCTCCGCATGATCGGGCGCCGCGAGCGGCTCCCCGACCGGGTGGGCGACGTGCTCGACCGGATCGTGGCCGAGACCTCCGAGCTGGACCGGATGACCCTGACCCTCGCGCTCTCCTACGGCGGCCGCGAGGAGATCGCCGACGCCGCGCGCGAGATCGCCCGCCGCGCCGCCTCCGGCGAGCTCGACCCCGAGGCGGTGGACGAGCGCTTCATGGGCGCCGTGCTTCCGTCGATGGAGGTCGGTCCCGTCGACCTGCTCATCCGCACCAGCGGCGAGCAGCGGGTCAGCAACTTCCTCCTCTGGGCGACGGCCTACGCCGAGATGGTCTTCACCGACACGCTGTGGCCGGACTTCTCGGAAGAGGACTTCTACGCCGCCATCGCCGCTTATCAGGCGCGCGATCGGCGCTTCGGCCGTGTAGCATGCGCCGCGACGGAGGGTACGCTGGGTGACCCGGCGACCGTCGTCGCGAGCGGCGTGCATGCCTGAAGCGAACCAAGAAGCAGAGAAGAAGAGCGGCGAGCCCGAGGCGAAGAAGGGCCCGTCCAACCTCGCCATCCGTCTGCTCACCGCGGCGGTGGGCATCCCCATCATCCTGTGGATGCTCTATCTGGCGCCTCCCTGGGTCTTCTCGATCTTCGGCGTCTGCGCGTCGGGCATCGCCGCCCAGGAGCTCGCCGCGATGACCCAGAAGGAGTCTCGCGCGCTGCGGGTCTGGCTGATCCTCGCCAGCGCGACGGTGACCGGGGTGCTGGTGTTCTTGCCCACGGTCGAGGCGCTCTCGACGTTGCTCTTCGGCGTCTTCGTCACCGGAGCGCTGGCGCTGCTCGTGCGCCCCGACCCGATGGAGACCGCGGCCCGGCGCATGGGGTGGCTGATCGCGGGCCCCATCTACGTCGGCGGCGCGGTCGCCGCGATCGCGAAGCTCCATCACCTCCCCAACGGCGGCACCTGGGTGGTGCTCAGCATGGCCCTCGCGTGGGGCAGCGACACGGGCGGCTACTTCGCCGGCCGCGCCTTCGGCAAGCACAAGCTCTACGCGAAGATCTCGCCGAAGAAGACCATCGAGGGCGCCATCGGCGGGCTCGCGGCGGTGGTCGGCTTCGCGGTGGTCATCCACTACCTCTGGCTGCCCGCCCTCTCGGTCCTCCACGCGGTCGTGCTCGCGCTCGTGGCCGGCGCGATCGGGCAGGCGGGCGACCTCTGCATCTCGGTGATCAAGCGCAGCACCGGGGTCAAGGACAGCGGGTTCATCATCCCGGGCCACGGCGGGCTGCTCGATCGGATCGACGCCCTGATGTTCACGGCGACGGTCACGCTCCTCTACACCCACTGGGTCCTGGAGCTCCCGACGACCGTCCCCGTCTTCTGGGAGTGAGGCTTCACACGAGGCCGCGGAGGCCAGCCGGTCGATTCCGCGGAGATTTCGCCCTTATTTGACGCGTGGGGTGACGCGTCGCGTCGTTGACGCCTCGCCGGCGCGGGCTATCACGGCCTCGACTTCCCCACCCTTCAGGAGGCGCATGTCCAGCGACTACAAGTTCTTCAAGGTCGTCCAGGGTTACCTGGAAGAGGCCGGCCGCGTCATCGACCTGCCCGACCACGTGGCGACCATCCTCGCCCAGCCGAAGAACGAGATCATCGTCCACTTCCCCGTGAAGATGGACAACGGCCAGACCCGGGTCTTCAAGGGCTACCGCGTCCAGCACAACAACTTGCTCGGGCCGTACAAGGGCGGGCTCCGCTTCCACGAGAGCGTGAGCCTCGACGACCTGAAGGCGCTGGCCTCGATGATGACGTGGAAGTGCGCCCTCATGGAGATCCCGTTCGGGGGTGGCAAGGGCGGCGTCAAGATGAACCCGCACACGATGACGCACGAGGAGCTTCGTCGCGTCACCCGCCGGTTCACCCACGCGCTCGGCGCCAACATCGGCCCCGAGTACGACATCCCGGCGCCCGACGTCGGCACCAACGCGCAGACGATGGTGTGGGTGATGGACACCTACATGAACACCGTCGGCCACGCGATGAAGAACGCGCAGATGCGCATCGTCACCGGCAAGACGCTGACCTGCGGCGGCTCGCACGGTCGCGACAAGGCGACCTCGCAGGGCCTCGTGCACTGCGTCACCGAGTGGGCGAAGGAGAACAGCTTCGACCTCGCCGGCAAGACCGCTATCATCCAGGGCTTCGGCAACGTCGGCAGCCACGCCGCGCTGCTCCTCAACAAGCTCGGCGTCAGCACCGTCGCGACCGGCGATCACTCGGGCTACCTCTACAACCCCGAGGGCTTCAACCCGCACAAGCTCGCCGACTACGTGAAGCACAACGGCTCCATCGCCGGCTACAGCGCGGGCTCGGAGATCTCGCGCGAGGACTTCTTCGGGATCAAGGCCGACCTCTTCATCCCGGCGGCCCTCGAGAACCAGGTGGGCGCGGCCGAGGCCGAGGCGCTCGACGTGAAGCTCATCGCCGAGGGCGCCAACGGCCCGCTCAACCCCGAGGGCGAGGCCATCCTCGCCGACAAGGGCATCCCGGTGATCCCGGACGTGCTCGCCAACTCGGGCGGCGTGACCGTCAGCTACTTCGAGTGGATCCAGAACAAGCGCAGCGAGACCTGGGACCTCGAGGAGGTCGACGAGAAGCTCGAGCGCAAGATGAAGAAGGCCTACCACCGCGTGGTCTCCTTCTCCCGCGAGCGCGGCGTGAACATGCGCATCGCCGCGTACTCCCTGGCCCTCGAGGCCATCAAGACCGCGTACCACGAGCGCGGCATCTTCCCGTAGAACGCACCGCGAGGGCCCCGTGCCCCTGCCCCCGCCCGTGCCCGACCCGAGTCGGCGCGGGCTTTCTTCTTTCTCCCGCAGCGCCCCGTGAACGTTGCGGCCTCGGCGGCTGCAATTTGCTCTCGCCAAGGCGCCAAGCCGCCAAGGGGGGGAGTGGCCGCGAGATGGCGGCTGGCCGGGCCGTGGCAGGTCGCTCTGGTGTGGGCGACCGCCTTTTTGCTCTCGCCAAGCCGCCAAGGGGCTGGGCGGCGGCGGGGTGGCGACTGGCCGGGCTGTGGCGGGTCGCGCTGGTGTGGGCGGCTGCATTTGGCTCTCGCCAAGGCGCCAAGCCGCCAAGGGGCTGAGTGGCCGCGGGATGGCGGCTGGCCGGGCCGCGGCGAGTCGCTGCGGTCTCGGCCCCTGCGTTTTCATCACGCAAAGACGCAAAGACGCCAAGGGGCTGGGTGGCGGCGGGACGGCGGCTGGCCGGGCCGTGGCGGGTTGCGTTGGTGTGGGCGCCAGTGGTTTTTCTCTCGCAGAGGCGCAGAGGCGCAGAGCGGGCGGGGTGGACCGGGCGAGCGGTGACGGGGTCGTGGGCGCGTGCCCAGCTCTGGCGAGGTCGCGGTGGTGAGGTGACGGGCGCGGTCGGGGACGGTCGGGCGCGGCCTGCGACCGTCCCGCTGCCCGACCCCTCTTTGCGGCCTTGCGGCTTTGCGAGAGCCCACTCCTTGCCGAGCGGAGCGTGAGTGAGCTGACGGCCGCGGTCCGGCGTGGCCGGCAGCTGTCCCGGAGCCAGTCCCCCTCTTCTCTGCGCCTCTGCGTCTCTGCGAGAGATACTTTGTCCCCCGGTCGTCGGCCGAGAGCTCACCGTCGAGAGGGGGTGGCCTGCCACCATCCCGCTGCCTGTCCTCTCTTTGCGGCTTCGCGGCTTTGCGCGAGCCCACTCCTTCCCGGAGAGTCTCGAGAGCGCCCGCTCTTTCCGAACGAGCGTGAGTCGCGGTCGGGCGTGGCCGGCGACCATCCCGCGGCCTGCTGGCTCTTCTCTGCGCCTCTGCGTCTCCGCGAGAGACTATTGGTCCCCCGGTCGTCGGCCGAGAGGGGTCAGTGAGGGACGGCGAGGACGCGGTCGATGCGGCAGGCGGCGCGGGCTTCGGCGCTCGCGTCGCGGGCGGCGTCGTGGGCGGGGCGGATCGCGGGAGACACGGGGGCCGTCTCGGCGCGGTCGGCGGCGCGGTCACCTTCTCGTACGCCCGCCGCGTAGGCTTCGGCGGCGCGGCGCGAGCGTCGGGCGAGGTCTCGGGCGGCGTCCCGGGCGCGGCGCTCCTCGCCGCTGCCGGGGCGGGCTTCGTCGAGCACCGACTCGAGGGCCAGGATCGCGCCCTGGGTCGCGCGGACCGCGCCCTGCTCGCTGCGATCGGTGAGCAGCGCCTCCGCCGCGTCGTCGGCCCGCTCGCGCACCGACGTCGGCAGGTCGGCGCCGACCTCGTCGATGCCGTCCATGACCGCGCTGGACAGCGCCATCGCCTCTTCGCCGTCGACCTCGCGGGGCGCCTCGCGGAGCGCGGCGAGGTGATCTTGCAGGCGATCGAGCGCGGTCTCCGCCGCCAGTGGATCGCGGTCGGGGGGCGCCGCCTCGGCCTCGGCCGCGGTCGCCACCGCGTCCCAGCGGCTGGCCGCCTCGCCTCGCGCGGCCTCGCACTCGGGGCCGGGGCCGGTCTGCGCGCCGGTCGCCGGGCCTCCGCACGCCGCGGAGGAGAGCACGAGGAGGAGGCCGAAGGTCGTTTCTCGCAGATTCATCGCTGGTCGCGCCGGCCCCGGAGCCTGCATGATCGCCGACCCCATGGCCACCCTGGACGACCTCGCCTCCCGGCTGCGCGGCCTCGAACGACGCGGCTACCCCGCCTACAAGTCGATCCGGGGCGCGTGGGAGGGAGACGGCTTCACCCTCTTCGTGGACCACGTGCAGGGCGACCCCTTCGCCACGCCCTCGAGCCTGCGCATCCGCATCCCGCACGAGCGGCACGGCATCCCGCCCGAGTGGTTCTCGTCGCCGGTGCGGCGGACCGCGCTGGCGGATCTGCTGTTGGACGTGTTCGCCGAGGAGACGGCCGAGCTGTCCGCGAGCGGCAGCGGCGGCTCCGGGCGGGTGAAGGTGGACGCGGGAGGGGCCGAGATCCTCGCCCGCACCGGGTGCCTGATCTTCGACGCGTGCCTCGAGCTCCGCTTCCGGGTCGGACTGCCGGCCCGCGGGCGCTCGATCCTCGGCCACGCCGCCGCGCGCCTGCTCACCGAGGATCTCCCGGCCGCGGCTGGCGCCATCGCCTGGGACGCGCTCGACCCGGACGAGGTGAAGGCCCAGGTCGAGCTCGTCGAGGACCATCGGCACCTGCAGGGCCAGCTCGCGGAGCGCGGCCTCGTCGCCTTCGTGCGGGACGGCGCCGTGCTGCCGCGCGCGAGCGGGGTGTCGTCGTCGCCGCTCGAGGGCGCGGTCCCGTTTCGCAGCCCCGAGCGCCTGCGGGTGCGCTTGCCCACCCTGCACCACGGAGAGGTGGAGGGCATGGGCGTGCCCGAAGGCGTCACCCTGCTGGTCGGCGGCGGCTTCCACGGCAAGACGACCCTGCTCGAGGCGCTCCAGCTCGGGGTCTACCCGCACGTGCCCGGCGACGGTCGCGAGTGGGTGGTCACGAGGCCCGACGCGGTGAAGGTGCGGAGCGAGGACGGGCGCAGCGTGGTGGGTGTCGACCTCCGGCCGTTCATCCGTGACCTCCCGCGGGGCCGCGACACCGCGCGCTTCTCGACCCCGGACGCCTCGGGCTCGACCTCGCTCGCGGCGGCGATCCTGGAGGCGGTCGACCTCGGCGCGCGCACGCTCCTCCTGGACGAGGACACCTGCGCGACCAACCTGCTGGTGCGCGACGCGCGCATGCAGGCGCTCGTGGCCCACGAGCCGATCGTGCCGCTCATCGATCGCGCCCGGGAGCTCCACGAGGCGCACGGGGTCTCGACGGTGCTCGCGCTCGGCGGGAGCGGCGACTACCTCGACGTGGCCACCACCGTGATCCGCATGGAGGCCTACGTGCCGGAGGAGGTGACCGAGGAGGCGCGCGCGGTCGCCGAGCGAGTGCCGACCCGGCGGCGACCCGAGCCCGCGCTGCCGCCGATGACCTTCGCGAGCCGCAGACCCCAGGGCCGCTCGTTCGACGCGCGCGTCGGCAAGCGCAGGCGCGTGAAGTCTCGCGGGGTCCGGGAGCTCACCCTCGGGCACGAGGTGGTGGAGCTGTCGGCGGTCGAGCAGCTGGTGCACGACTCGCAGGTGCGCGCGATCGGCGCGATGCTCGAGCGCGCCGAGGGGATCGCCGATGGGACCCTCACGGTGAGCGCGCTCGTGGACGCGCTGATGGCGCGGGTCGAAGACGAGACGCTGCTCGCGGTGCGTGACGCCCCGGAGCTCGCGATGCCTCGCCGCTTCGAGGTGGGCGCCGCCATCGACCGGCTCCGGGGGCTGAAGCTGGCGGAGTGATCTTGCCGGCGCGCGACCGCATGGGCGACAATCGCGCGCCTATGTCGTCCCCGCCTCCGTCGCGCGGTCAGATCCCCGAAGGCGGGGCGATCGATCTGCTGCGCGAGCTCGAGACCAACCGGGTCACCGGGGTCCTGCGCTACGAGTCGGACGGCAAGTCGGGCGAGATCCTGCTGTTCGGTGGCGAGATCGCGGTCGACCAGAAGCCGCGGTCAGACGGCGACGACCCGGTGGACGCGTTCCTGTCGGCCGGTGAGCTCCGCTACGAGATCCGTCAGGAGCTGCCCGAGCTGCCGGTGTCCCGCGGCGACGGTCGGACCAAGCAGGGATCACTCGCGGTGCACGTGCCCGCCGATCTCATGAACTGGTGCGAGCACGCGGGCCTGACGGGCGTGCTGGAGCTGACCCACGAGGGGCGGCGCGCGGAGGCGTTTTACGAGCGCGGGGAGCTGCTCGCGATCGAGCTCGACGGAAGCGACGCCGCCGACCTGCACGAGGTCTTCGGCTGGGAGCAAGGTCGCTTTCGGGTGCGGCTCGACGAAGAGGCGATCGCTCGGTTCCACCGCGACCACGCCGAGCCGCCCGAGGCGGAGGCCTGGGCGCCGGCGCCGCCCGCCAAGCGCGAGGACACCCGTCAGTTCCTGCGGGTCGTGGAGATGGCGCTCGCCGAGGTGGTCGACACCAGCGAGAAGGCGCGCAGCCCGACCCGCACCAGCCCTCCGCTGCCGCCGCCCCCGAAGAAGCGACCGCGCCCCGACTCGATGCCGCCGCCTCGCACGCGCCGCCGCGACGAGCAGACGGTGCGGCTGATCTATCTCTCGGGCGACCCGCCGCCGCCTCAGGAAGAGGGCGCGAGCACCCGCCACGTGCGTGGTGACGTCACCGCCGAATTCGCGCTGACCGAGGCGCAGCCCGAGCGGCGCGCCCGGATCGAAGAAAGCCCCCCGATGGCCAAGAAGAAGAAGAAGACCCCGAAGAAGCCGCAGCCCGCTCCCGAGCCGGAGGCGCCCCAGGAAGAACAGGTGGCCGAGGCCAGCGAGGCCGAGGCCGCCGCGCCGGAGCCGCCCCCGAAGAAGGAGAGCGCCGAGCCCGCGCCGCCCGAGACGCCGTCGCCGCCGCCTGGCGGGCTGGCGGGCGCGGCGGGCTGGACGCTCGGGACGGTCGCGCTCGGCGTGGCCATCCTCGCGCTGCTCGCGCTGCTGCCCCCGGTGAGCTGTCCGCCGGGGCGCGAGGTCTGCGGCTGGTCGAGCGGCTGCGTCGATCTGTCGAGCGACGCGGAGAACTGCGGGGCCTGCGGCCAGAGCTGCGGCGCGGGCACCTGTCAGTTCGGCGAGTGCACCGAGTAGACCGGCCGCGCTACGCTGCGCGCGGCCGCATGGCGCGCGACACGATACCTGTCCTCTCGGCGGCGCTCCTGGCGCTGGTGATGGGGGTGTCCACGGGGGCCGCGCAGGCGCCGGTGGAGGGGGCCGTCGACGAGGCGGAGCCCGTCGCCGACCCCGCGGCCGAGCCCGAGACCGACGCCGAGTCCGAGACCGAAGCCGAGGCCGAAGCCGAGACCGAATCCGTCGCCGAGTCCGCGGCCGAGACCGTCGCCGAGTCCGCGGCCGAGACCGTCGCCGAGACCGAGTCGTCGGCGGAGACCGAGCCCGGCTCGGGCGGCGGGCCCGAGGCCGGGGACGCGGGGGGAGCGCCGGCGGGGCCGAGTCGGTTCGTGCTCGAGCGGGTGGAGGTGCGGGGGAACGGGAGGACGGACTCGGGGATCATCCGGGCTTACGTGCCGCTGCGCGACGGGGAGGCGCTCGACGCGCGGGACCCGCGGCTGGAGGCGGTGCGCTGGCGGCTGCTCTCGACCGGGTGGTTCGAGTCGGTGCGGGTGTCGATCGAGCGGGGATCCGAGCGACCGCTGGTGGTGCTCGTGGTGCAGGTGCAGGAGCGCAACACGTTCGTCGTGCAGAACCTCGCGTTCGGGGTCTCCGAGGGGCTGCTCGCGAGCGACGATCCGAACACGCAGGTGGAGCCCTACTTCGGGCTCAGCCTCGCCGAGGGGAACCTCTTCGGGACCGGCGTGGGGCTGGAGCTGGCCACGCTGCTCTCGCTGCCTCAGCAGGGCGTGCGGCTGCGGGCCGGGCGCGCCGGCGTCGGCGGCAGCGACTGGGGGCTGACCGGCTCGCTCTTCTTCAACAACGGGCGCGAGTTCTTCGGCAACGACGACGTGGTGGTGGCCCTCGACGAGTGCCCGGACGACCCGAGCATGCCGTGCGAGATGTCCCGCAACGCCGTCGTCGTCTACCGGCGCTACGGTGGCTCGATCGGGACCGGCGTCGACCTCGGCACCACCCTCCGGCTCGGCATCGAGTGGCACTTCGAGGCGGTGGAGCTGGTCGACCGGCCGGAGGCGGCGAGCCACCGGCGCGGCAGCGAGATCGTGCCCATCGACTTCCACGTGCACGACGGGCTGAGCTTCGTCTCCGCGCTCATGCTCGGGCTCGAGCACGACGAGCGCGACCAGCCCGGGCTGCCGACCTCGGGGCGCCACGTCTTCCTCAACGCGGACCTCAGCGCGCGGCTGATCGGGTCGAGCTACGACTTCGTCCGGGTGCAGGGCGGCTGGCGCGAGTGGTTCCGGCTGCCCGAGGCCAAGCACACCCTCCGGCTCGGCGCGTACGCGGGCGCGGCGGTGGGCGACACCCCGTTCTTCTATCGCTTCTACGTCGCCGACCTCAGCGACCTGATCCCCTCGCGCATGCTCGAGCTCAACCTCGACCGCCGCGCGCCGCCCAACCTCCTGGGCACCTCGGTCGCGGAGATGCGCGCGCAGGAGCTCGCCGGGCGGATCGACGTCGAGTACTCGCTCTGGGTCTGGGAGAACGAAGGCGACGTGCGCGGGCTCGTGATCTACGGGCTCGTCGGCGCCTACACCCTGCTCGACGGCGAGGACCTGCGGGTGGCCATCCCCGGCTACGAGGGCTTCTCCCGCGCGCCGATCGACCTGACCTTCGACGTCGGCGTGCGCCTCGACACGGTCGTCGGCGTGTTCGAGGTCGGGTTCTCCACCTTGCTGGGGTTCGTGCAGCTATGAGGCGCGGGCTCGTCGTCGCCGCCGCGCTCTCGCTGATCGCCTCGGTGGCGCTCGCGCAGCAGGTGCCTCGCCGCCGGGTCGGGGTGAACTGGCGCGAGGGCGTGCCGCAGCTCGACTTCCGGGCGACCGACCTCGCCGACGCCGAGGTGCGAGAGATCTTGCGCTTCGGTCCCGAGCAGCGGCTCGTGATGCGGGTCTACGCCTACCGGGCGAACGGCGAGCCGATCACGCTGGCGATCCGCCAGTGCAACGTCTCCTTCGATCCGTGGCTGCGCACCTACCACGTGCAGGTCCAGGACGAGCGCCGCGACGCGAGCGTCGCGCTCGGGACCGAGGAGGCGATGCTCGACCGGTGCCTCGTGGCGCGGCAGCTTCCCCTCGGCCGCGCCTCCGACTGGCGCGAGGTGCGGGGAGAGAGCGTCTACTTCGCCGCCGTCATCGAGCTCAACCCGATCTCACCGGCCGAGGTGCAGCGCATCCGCCGCTGGCTCGCGCGGCCGGTCGGCGGCGGCCGGGTGGGCGGCACCGCGTTCTTCGGCTCGTTCGTCAGCCTCTTCGTCAACCGCCGCATCGGTGAAGCCGATCGCACCCTGCGCTTCCGCTCGCAGTCGGTGAGGGTCCGGTGAGGCTGGGGCGCTTCGAGCGGCGCATCATCGCCGCCATCGCGCTCGTCGCTGCGGTGACCCTCGGCGGCGCCCTCTGGTTCGGGCAGACGGCGGTGACCGAGGCCTACGAGGTCGGGGTCAACGACCGCGTGCTCCATCAGCTCGAGGGCTCGCTCGACGTCTACCGCGACTACTTCCGCGCGGTGCGGGACCACGCCGACCGGACGGCGGACTCGGTGGCCTTCGACCGCCGGGGGGACGCGGCGCTCTCGGCCGATGGCGCGGCCCTGGCGCGCTTCCTCGACGACACCCTCGACCGCTACGACAACGTCGCGCGGGTCGTGGTGGAGTCGGCCTCGGGCGAGGTCCTCGCGAGCGCCGAGCGCCCCGACCGCCTGGACACCGAGCGGAGCCGCCTGCTGACCCTGCAGCGTCCCGCGGCGGACGGCGCGCGCTTCCTGATCACCGTCACCACCCCGATCGCGCCCTTCCGCGAGTTCGAGCGCGCCGACGAGCTGACCACCGTGTACGCGCGCCTCCACGGCGGCGCGAGCTACGTGACCGGCTTCTACCTCGCCGTCTACATCGCGTTCCTGCTCAGCGTGATCGTGGTCGCGCTCGCGGTCGGCATCGTGATCAGCCGGCGCGTCACCCGGCGCGTGGCCGTGCTCGCGGAGGCCACCGAGCGCGTCGGTCGCGGCGACCTGGGCGTGCAGGTCCCGCTCGACGGGCAGGACGAGGTGGCGGAGCTGACCCGGGCGTTCAACGCGATGGTGCGCGACATCCGCGAGAGCCGGGACCGGATCGAGTACCTGCAGCGGATCGGCGCGTGGCAGGAGTTCGCCCGGCGCCTCGCGCACGAGATCAAGAACCCGCTGACCCCGATCCAGCTCGCCGTGCAGCAGGTGCACCGGACCTACCGCGGGGAGGACGCGCGCTTCCGCCGGACGCTCGACGACGCGAGCGCGATCGTCGAGGAGGAGGTGGCCACGCTGCGGCGGCTCGTGGGTGAGTTCAGCGAGTTCGCGCGGCTGCCGGTCGCGGCCCTCGAGCCGGCCGATCTCGGCGCGTTCGTGCGCGAGGCGATGCGCGGAGTGGACGCGGCCGCGCTCCTGCCGCCGTCGCTCGAAGGCGCGGAGAGCCCGGAGATCGCGCTCGAGGTGGCGTCCGGCCCGATGTCGGTGAAGATCGACGCTCAGATGCTGCGGCGCGCCCTCGACAACCTGGTCCGGAACGCGGTGCAGGCGGTGGCCCACGCGGCCCCCGAAGGCGGCGGCCGGGTGGTGGTCGCGGCGCGACCCGAAGGAGACGACGTGGTGCTCGAGGTGAGGGACGACGGACCGGGCATCGCCCCGGAGGCGCGGGAGCGGGTCTTCGACCCCTACTTCACCACCAAGCAGGAGGGCACCGGGCTGGGTCTCGCCATCGTGAAGAAGGTGGCGCTCGAGCACGGCGGGGCGATCAGCTGCCACGAGGCGCCGGAGGGTGGCGCGGCGTTCCGGGTGCGCCTGCCGGTGGACGAGGAGAATCGATCATGAGCCGTGGGCGCGACCGCATCGGTTGGTACATCGGCGGCTTCGCGGTGCTCACGATCGCGATGCTGGCGCTCCGCTTCTTCGGCGGGTCGGACGCGCCGACGTCGCGGCTCGTGGGTCTGGAGGCGCCGGACTTCACGCTCCCCGTCGTCGCCGGGCAGGGGGCCTCCGAGGGGGAGAGGGTGTCGCTGGCTGCCCTCCGGGGCGAGGTGGTGGTGCTCGACTTCTGGGCGAGCTGGTGTCAGCCCTGCCGCTACTCGATCCCGGTGATGAACGAGATTCATGAGCGATACGGAGAGCGGGCTCGCGTCTACGGGGTGAACGTCGAGGAGGGCGTCCCGCTCCGGGTCGTCGAGCGCGGCTACCGCGACTTCGGCATGGAATTCCCGTCGCTCCGGGACCAGAGCGGGGTCGCCCAGGTCAGCTACGAGGTCCAGAGCATCCCGACGGTGGTGGTCATCGGGAGGGACGGCGCGGTGCGGTGGGTGCACCACGGGGTGCCGTCCGAAGACGACCTGGCCGACGCGCTCGACGAGGCCCTGGCCGAGGGCCCGACGCCACGGGATTGATCCAGCCGGGAAAGATGAGTAAACTTCGCGGCCCCGGGGGCCGTCGTGGTCGAGGCTCCCGGCAACGAGGTCGGAGGGAGTCCGGGGTGCAGGCGCAGCGTTTGGACAAGCGGTTGAACGTCCTCCATCGCAAGATGGAGGACGCAGACGAGGAGTCGCTCACGAGCTACAACAAGATGCTCGAGCTCTCCTGGATCTTCCATGACAGCGCGCTCGAGGGCGTCGTCTACAACATGGACGAGCTGCGGCAAGCGCTCGATGACGAGGTCACGACCGACACGTCCCTCATCCCGGTCTACGACGAGATCCGCCAGAACAAGGCGGCCATCGAGCTGATCCGCGAGCTGTCCCAGAAGAAGCGGCTCAACATCTCGCTCGAGGTCATCAAGAAGATCTACGCGACCCTCGCGCCGGAAGAGGTCGAGGGGAAGAACCCGCCGAAGTACCGCAAGGACATGCCCTTGCACCGCATGTACTTCCACGAGATCGCGCCGCCGGAGAAGATCTCCTACAAGATGCGGCAGCTCGTGCAGTGGATGAACTCCTCCGAGACCAAGCGCGCGACGCACACCCTGCGCCTGGCGGCCAAGGCCCACCATCAGCTGCTCCACATCTACCCGTTCCCCAAGATGAGCGGGAAGGTGGCGCGCCTGCTGATGAACCTGATCCTGCTCCGCGGGAACTACCCGCCGGCCATCCTGCACGCGACGGAGCGTCAGCGATACTACGACGCGCTGAAGACCTCCGACAACGCGACCGCCAAGGTGGTGACCGAGGCGCTGATCGCCTCGATGGACAGCGCGATCCGCTTCTTCGAAGAGGAAGAGAAGGCGCGCGAAGGTCGCCGCGCCCGCTCGGCCTGATCAGTCTTCGAGGTCCCCGCCGGGGAGCAGATCGATCATGTGCCGGGCGACGCGGTCGCCGACCAGCGCGATCCGCGGCGCGGTGTCGAAGTCCACGACCACCAGCACCTTGCCGCCCGCGTCCGACAGGATCGTGTAGCGGCAGCTGGCCTCGGTGCGGGGCAGGTGCTCGCCGCTGCGCGTGACCGTCGCGTGCCCCCGCCGCTCGAGCCGCACCCGCCGACCCGCGACCGCCAGGGCCTCCGGCACCGCCCCGTCCGGCACCTCGTCGGTCTCCTCGAGGGTGGCCAGGTCGCTCGCCTCGTCGTCGAGCTGCGCCACCCAGCCGGCGGAGGTGCCCCCCGGGGTCGGGAAGAGGCGGACCACGAAGCCCTCCTCGTCGAGCTCGAGCGCGCCGGCGAGCCACAGCTCCCCCGCGCCGTGGAGGAGCACGTCTCCGACCCGCAGGCCTCGCGGGCCCTCGCGCAGCGGCGCTCTCCGGCGCTTCGGCGGCGCGTCGTCCGCCTCGGGCTCGGCGTCGGGCTGCCCCTCCTCGGCGTCGAGCTCGCCGCGGCGCATGAGCATCCGAGCGGCGGCCGCCCCCGCCATCACGAGCCCGGCGCCGACGATCAGCTCGACGATCACGTGGACCCTCCGAGCGCGGCGTGCATCGCGCGGGCGGCCTGCTCCGGGTCGGGTGCCCGGCAGACGGCGCCGATCGCGGCTCCCCAGCGCGCCCCCGCCTTCGCCACCGCCGCCGCGCGCTCGGGGTCCAGCCCGCCGATCGCGACCACCGGGAGCGGGGAGCCGGCGCAGACCGCGGCCAGGCGCTCGAGGCCCACCACCGGGTCGGGCGCGGACTTGCCGGTGGTGTCGAAGACCGGGCCGAACGCGATCAGGTCCGCGCCGTCGGCGACCGCGGCCCGAGCCTGCGCCTCGTCGTGGGTCGAGCGCCCGATCGGCGTCGACAGGAGCCGCCGCGCCTCCGCCACCGGAAGGTCGTCCTGGCCGAGGTGGAGCCACGCGCCGGTCAGCGCCGCGAGGTCGGCGCGATCGTTGATCACGAACGGCACGCTCGCGGCCCGGCAGCGCGCGGCGAGGCGTCGGGCGAGGGCGAGGTGCGGAGCGTCGGGACCCTGCTTGTGCCGCAGCTGGAGGAGCGCGCAGCCGCCGCGCAGGATCGCGTCGGTCACCACCTCCGGGTCGCGACCGTCGCAGGCCGCCGGATCGACGATCGCGTAGAGGCCCGCGTCCGGGAGCATGGCGCGGAGGGTACGCCGCGGCGTGGACGGGTCAACGGCTTCCGTCCTCAAGTCGGCCCCGGACCGGCCGTTGTCCCAGAACGAGCCACCTCTCGAAGCTGGAGCCCCGCCTCATGAGCGCCGTCGTCGTCGGTCGATTCACCCCCGAGCAATCCGATTCCATTCGCATGGCGCTGTCTCGCGCCGGGATGGAGGTCCGGCCGGTCGCGGATGGTCCCGGCGCCCGCCGGCTGCTCTCGGACACGAGCGCCACGCCGCGGCTCATCCTGGTGGACGCGGCGATGATCGAGCTCGAGCCGCTCCTGACCTGGATCCGGAGCCAGGCTCGCCTCTTCGGCGCCATGGTGGTCTCGATCGTGCCCGCGCCGAGCGACCGCGCCTTCGCCGAGGCCTGCGCGGCCGGCTGCGACGACGTCATCGTGCAGGGCGACCTCGGCGCCATCACGCGCCGGGCCGCGGTGCTGACCCACTACGACCCGACCGCGCGACCGCCGACCACCCAGGGCGGCGCGATCGTCGCGCATCCCAATGAGCACCGCCGCCGGATCCTGGGGCGCACGCTGCGGCTCGCCGGCTTCGACGTCCGGTTCGCGGAGGACGCGGCCGAGCTCGAGCGGGTCTGCCGTCAGGGCTCCGAGCCGACCATGTTCGTGACCGCCGACTCGCTCCCGCCGGACGGAGGCCTCCGCTCGGTGATCGCGGCCCGGCGGGCCACCGGCCTCGGCTCGCTCCCGAGCATCGTGGTGGGCACCGAGCGGGAGCTGCGGGAGCTGGCCGCCGACGAGCTCAACCGGGTGGCGATGGTGCACGAGCACGCGCCGCCGGATCACCTGCTCTTCGTCGCGAACGAGCTGCTGCGCCCCGGCGTCAAGAACCTCCGCGCCTCTCAGCGCGTGATCTGGGACGCGATGTGCGCCTTCCGGCCCGCCGGACAGCTGCACCCGGTGCTCGGGCTGACCTACAACCTGAGCCGCGAGGGCCTCTACGTGCGCACCCTCGACCCGCCCCGGAGCGGCACCAAGCTCTGGTTCGAGCTGCGCCCGCCCCACTCGAGCGACGCGGTGCACCTCCGCGGCACCGTGGTCTGGGTGCGCAGCGTGGAGCGCGGCCCGGGCGGCGCGGCGCCCCCCGGCTTCGGCGTGCGCCTCGACGCGGACGCCTGCCCGCCGCTCGACCTGCGGCGCTACCAGGACCACTACCAGCAGCTGGTGACGAACCTCCGAATGGTCGCCTGACGCCGGCCTGCTACCATCGCGCGCCTTGACCCCTGCCAGGGACAGCGAGGCGCGCCGCCGGCGGCTCGACCGGCCCGTCCTCGGGCTGACCGCGGCGATGGCCGTGCTCTTCGCCGCGCTCGGCCTGGCGCGGTTCCGCACCTTTCACAACGAGACCTTCGATCTCGCGTTCTACGTGCGGATCGCGTGGGGCCTCGTGAACCAGAACTGGTGGGAGCCGATGGTGGACGCCCACTTCTACGGGCTCCACCTCTCCCCCGTGCTCGCGCCGCTCGGGGCCATCGGGGCGCTGACCGGCTCGATCGCGACCGCGCTCATCGTGGCCCAGGCGCTCGCGCTCGCCCTCGCCGCTTTCCCGCTGGCGCGGATCGGAGAGCGACACCTCGGGCCGATGGGGCGCTTCGTCGGCGCGTTCGTGTGGCTGCTGTACCCGAACCTCGGTCACGTCGCGGGCTACGAGTTCCACCCGGGCTCGCTCGCCGTGCTCCCCCTGGCGTGGATGGCCTACGCGATCGACCGCGGCCACGCGCGGGCGCTCGCGCTCTCGACCCTGGGCGTCCTGCTCTGCCGGGAGGATCTGGCGCTGGTCACCGCGGCCGGCGCGACGCTCTTCGCGCTCGAGCATCGAGGGAAGCGCCCGGCGGCGGCCCTCGTCGGCGGCGTCTCGCTCGCCTACGCGCTGCTCTTCTTCCTCGCCATCCAGCCCGCCTACGCGCCCGCGCAGGGATCGCTCTCGCTCCACTTCGGGAAGTTCGGGGGCAGCGTGCCGGCGGTGGCGCTGCACCTGATCACGCACCCGGGGGAGCTCGCCGCGCACCTCGCGACCCCGGAGCGGCTCACCTACCTGCCGAAGGTGCTCGCGCCGCTCGCGCTGCTGCCGCTGCTGAGGGCGAAGTGGCTGATCCCGACCGCGCCGATCCTGGCGATCAACCTGATCAGCGAGTGGCCCACGACGACCGATCTCGACGTCCACTACCTCACGCCGGCGCTGCCTTTCCTGGTCGCGGGCGGCCTGGCGGGCGCGGGCCGGGTCGCGGGCAAGGCGCCGTTCGCGATTCAGATCGTGCCGCTCGTGGCGATCTTCGTCGGGCACGTGATCGCCGGCGGGACGCCGCTCTCGACCGACTTCGACGCCGGCGCCTACCGCCCCGACGCCCGCTCCGCCGCCGCGGCCGAGATCGTGCGCGCCATCCCCCACGACGCGAGCGTGCAGGCGCCCTACCCGCTCCTGCCGCACCTCGCCGAGCGCGCGATCCTCCATCGGACGAGCTCGCCCGAGGCGAACGACGACTACTACGTGCTCGACGTCTGGCACCGGCGCCGGTACGCGGGGCAGGAGGACCTGATCCGCACGGTCGAGGAGCCGCCGGTGCGCGACTGGCTGGCGCGGGAGGATCACCGGCTCGCGCTGGCGCGCGGGGACTTCCTCCTGCTCGAGCGCGGGGCGCACCCGCGCGATGGGCTCGGCGGGCGGGCGATCGTCGGCCGCGCGATCCCGCAGTCGGGGCAGGCGCTGACCGATTGCCTCGCGGTGCGCGGGGCGACGCTCGAGGACACCCTGCTCACGCTGGAGCTGGTGGCCCGGGGCCCGTGTCCGCACGACCTCGCGCTCCGGATCGGCGTCGCCGACCGACCGCGCCGCGTCGACCTGCCGTTCGCCGGGTGGCTCAGCCCCGCGCATCTGCGTCGCGGCGACCGGCTCGAGAGCAAGCATCGGCTCACACCGGCTCAACGAGACGCGATCCGGACGCGCGGGCTTCGGGTGGGCGCGATAAGGCAGAGCGGCGCGCGCCCGGAGCCCGACGATCCGAACTCGGTGCGTGTGGAGCTCTGAGGTCAGCCGCCGGCGCCGTCGGCGCCGAGGAGCACGTCGTAGAGATCGGGGCGGCGATCGCGGAAGAAGCCCCACGAGGCGCGTCGGCGGGAGAGCGCCTTCCGGTCGAAGGTGTGCACGAGGAAGCCCTGCTCCTCGCGGCCGAGCTCCGCGACCTTCTCGCCGCGCGGATCGGCGATGAACGACGCGCCGTAGAAGACCTGACCGCCCTCGTCGCCGATCCGGTTGGCCGCGCAGACCGGCATCGAGTTGGCGACCGCGTGGCCGACCATGCAGCGCTGCCACGGATCCTTGGTCTCCTCTCCGCTCTTCGGCTCGGAGCCGATCGCGGTCGGGTACATGAGCGCCTCGGCGCCCATCAGCGCCATCGCGCGGGCGCACTCGGGGAACCACTGATCCCAGCAGATGCCGACGCCGATGCGGCCGTGCGCCGTGTTCCAGACGCGGAAGCCGGTGTCGCCCTGGCGGAAGTAGTACTTCTCCTCGTAGCCCGGTCCGTCGGGGATGTGCGACTTGCGGTAGACACCCATGAGGGAGCCGTCCGCGTCGAGCATGGCGAGGCTGTTGTAGAAGGTCTGGCCGGCGCGCTCGAACCAGGAGTACGGGATCACCACGCCGAGCTCCTTCGCGAGGTCGGAGAGGCGGGAGAGCGTCTTGTTGTCCTTCAGCGGGCGCGCCCACTCGAAGAAGTCTTCGTCTTCGGTGCGGGGGAAGTACGGGCCCTCGAAGAGCTCCGGGGGGAGGATCACCTTCGCGCCGGCGTCGGCGGCCTCGCGGATGAGGCCCACGACGCGCGCCACGTTGAGCTCACGCGCCTCGGCGAGGGGACACTGGAGAACGGAGAGGCTCAGCTCGTCGTCGTTGGCCATCAGCTTCGGGCTCCCAGGGGCTGCTGCTGTGTGATGCAGTGGAAGGCGCCGCCGCCGGCGAGGATCGCCCGCGCCGAGCACCCCACGACCTTTCGTCCCGGAAAGAGGGAGGACAAGGCCTCGACCGCCTCGTCGTCGTACGGCGAGCCATACGTGGGGACGACGACGGTCGTGTTCGCGATGTAGAAGTTGACGTAGCTCGCGGGCATCAGGAGGCCCTCGTCGTCCTCGATGCGGCCCGGCGACGGGACGCGCTCCACCTGGAGCTTGCGGCCGCGCGCGTCGGTCATCTCGGCGAGATCCGCGGCGATCCGATCGAGCACCTCCCGGTTCGGATCGTCCTCGTCGCGCGCCTCCATGCAGACCACGGTCGTCTCGTCGACGAAGCGAGCGAGGGTGTCGACGTGCCCGTCGGTGTGGTCGTTGAGGAGGCCTTCGTCGAGCCAGAGCACCTTCTCGGCGCCGAGGGAGTCGGCGAGCCCGCTCTCGATCCGCGCCAGGTCCATGCCCGGGTTGCGGTTGGGGTTGAGCAGGCACTGGCGGGTCGTGAGCAGCGTTCCGTCGCCGTTGGGCTCGATGGCGCCGCCCTCGAGGACCCAGCCGAACGCGTAGAGCTCCCCGCCGGCCAGCTCGCCCACCCGCCCGGCGACCAGATCGTCGCCGTCGAGGATGTACTTGCCGCCCCAGCCGTTGAAGGCGAAGCAGACCGGGGAGACGTCGCCGTCCTCGTTGCGCACGAAGATCGGCGCGATGTCGCGCATCCAGATGTCGCCGAAGGGGACGCGGTGGAAGCGGGCGCCGGTGCCCTCGAGGGCGGCCCGCGCCTCGATCTCGCGCATCGCGTCCGGCACCAGGACGTGCAGGGACTCGCCGCGCGGCCGGCCATCCTCGTCGACGTCGGCGATCGCGCGACAGAGCGCCTCGTGCTCGCGCTGTGCGTCGGGCAGGAGCTGGGCCCAGAGCTCGTCGTGGCTCGGCCAGGCCAGCCAGACCGCCTGGTGCGGCTCCCACTCGGCGGGTTGCCGGTAGCCGCCGGCGCGGGGATGAAGCGGTCGTTCCATTCGGGGCCGCCGATCATAAGTCGTCGCCGCGCGGGCACCACTCCGAATCGAGACGGATTTGGGGGACGCGCCCGGCCGTGTCATCTTCTCCGGCGGTGATGGGACCCGTGGTGACGGTCGTGAGCGACGACCTCGCGCTGCGAAGCGGCGTGGAGGAGGGGCTGCGATCCCGCGGCTTCGAGATCCTGCCGCTCCCCGAGGGCGAGGACTGGAGCCGCCCGCCCCTCGCGCGGAAGCCCAGCGCCCTCCTGCTCGACGCCACGGTCGACCCCTACGGCGCCACCGAGCTCGCGGAGCAGCTCAGGGCGTGGCTCGACGCCCGCTGTCCCGCGCTCGTGTGTCTCGGAGAGCCGGCCGAGCCAGCGCCCGAGGGCGTCTTCGACGCGCGGGTCACCTGCGGGGAGGGCCTCGTCGCCGAGCTCGCGCAGCTCCTCCCGCGCCTCACCGCGGCCAGCGGCGTCGCCCTGCGCGGTGACGTGCGAGACGCCCTCGACGACGAAGCCGCCGGGCAGTAGCTCGCTCGGACCCCCCTCGCGCCCGGCGGCCGCCACCCCTGCGCCCGCCACATTCGCCGATCCGGCGCTGCAAGTACGCGGAATCACGTGCGCGGTGACCGGCACGTCGGGTGCGCCGTCGTGGCGGCGTGCCCACGAACCCTCGCTACATCGAGCCCAAGTCGGTCTACTTCATCACCCGCTGCATAGAGGGCCGTCGCTTCTTGCTGAGGCCGGACCGTCCGCTGTCGTCGGTCTTCCAGTACATGCTCGCGCACTACGCGAAGCGGCACGGCGTGGAGGTGCACCTGGTGGTGGTGATGAGCACGCACTTCCACATGGTCGTGAGCGTGGAGGGCGGCAACGTCAGTGACTTCATGCACGACCTCGATCTCTTGCTGTCGAAGGAGCTCAAGCGGCTGAGACCGGAGGCGATCGGCGTCTCGTGGGAGCCGGGCAAGCTCTCGATCGTGCAGCTGCTGGACCGCGAGGCGCTGATCGAGGAGCTGGCGTACAGCATGGCGAACCCGGTCGAGGCGGGCCTGGTGTGGGAGCCGCATCTCTGGCCGGGCGTCACGGCGACGGTCGACGAGCTGGGCGTGAAGGTGCTGGAGGGCGAGCGCCCGCCGGGTCGATCCCCGAAACGCTGGCCGGCCAGGGCGTCGATCCCGCTGACGTGGCCGGAGTGGCTGGCGGACGACGTCGAGGACGCGAAGGCCCGCATCCAGGCGCGCCTCGACGTGCTGGTCGAGCAGGCGCACGCGAAGATCAGGCGCGCGGGGTGGAAGGTCATGAGCGCCCGACAAGCGCAGCGCGTCTCGCCCTATCGTGTGGCCCGGACCCGACACGCGCCCGGCCTGAGACCTCATCTCGCGGCGGGGAGCAAGGCGGTGCGCCGCGAAGGCATCGCGCGCCTGAAGGCCTTCCGCGCGCGCCACCGCGAGTGCAAGCAGCGCTGGTGCGCGGGCGAGCGCGACGTCGTGTTCCCGGCGGGCACGTACTGGATGAAGAAGCACCACGGGGTGCGGACCGAGCCGTTCCCCTAGAAGCTCGGCGATCGCGTGAACCCACGACGGAGCCCGGCGGCCTCTGGCTGCCGGGCTCCGTCCTTCGGGTCCTCGCCGGCTCTCGAGGGGGCAGATCGGCCCCGCGCCGATCAGCCGACGCAGCAATCGTTCGTTCTGGCGGAAACGGGCAGCGCACGATCGCCGGCCCGAGCGCGCCACGCGCTCGCTTGGACCGGGCGGTACCACGTACCGGAGGCTTCGGTACCTAGTACGGAGTCGGATCAGCCGGAACGGGCTCAGATCAGCGGGTTGATCCGCTCGAGGTCGGAGCCGCCGGCGTATCCGTAGCTGCCGACCGAGTGATACCCGTAGACCATGATCCCCACCGGGAGGTCGGCGTCTACAGTGTGCGCGCCGGCCTCGACCGGGCAGGTGACGGCTTCGTAGGTCGTGCCGTCGAGCTCTCCGGCCCTCTCGTAGGTGCAGCGCGACATGAACTCGTCGCCGCGGATGTCGCCGCCGTCGAGCAGGACGCTCGTGCCGACCGGGGCGCTGATGACGACGTAGTCGACGCTGAAGGTGCTCGGGGTGAGGAAGACGTAGCTCTCGCGGTACTGCTGGTACGGCGGGTAGAGGATCATCGAGGGGTCGCCGCCGTGGCCGCTCTTCCAGTCCGAGACCCAGCCCTGGCTGACCAGGATCTGCTCGATGCTCACCGGCGCGTCGGCGCGCAGGATGAAGGAGCGCTGGGAGTAGAACTCGCGCCACTGGCCGGGCTCGAGGACGAAGGTGTCGTCGGGGGCCGGGAGGTTGGTGGTCACGGTGGTCCGCGCGCGGTCGGCCATGATGCGGTAGATGTCCGGCTCGGCCCACGAGCGGCCGCGCTGCGGGCTGCGCGTCATGACGAAGTCGCGGCCCCACGCGGTGGTGGGGAAGACCTGCTCCTCGAGGTGCTCGGTGCAACACCAGTCGTCGGGCATGCCGCCGGGGGGCGCGGGGACGCCGTCGGTGCTCAGCGGCGCGATGCCTCGCTCGCCTCCGCTGAAGACCGCCACCGGCGCGCTCGACTCGACGACGGTCCCGGTCAGGTCGCCGGGCGCCCCGTCGCTCTCCAGGTTCAGGACGTCGTACGCGCCGAGCGTCGTCTCGTAGACCTCCCCCGGCGCGAGCGGGCCGATGCCGAGGCCGTAGTTGTCGCCGACGATCGCCGCGCCCGCGGTGACCCGCACGGTGGTGCCCGCCTGCGTGCCGACGATGGTCACGAACGAGCGGTCCGGGATGCCCTCGATGTTGCCGAAGGGCTCGATGGGGTTGGCGCTCCCCCACCCCAGGATGCGGTGGTGGTTATCCAGCCCGCTCGCCGGGATGAGCAGCGAGGCGTCGTTCGAGAACGACTGGATGATCGGGTTGAACTGATATGCGACGACCGGGAAGTTCGTCGTGATCCGGTAGGCGTGACTGCTCAGCCAGGTGCCGCGGGTGTCGGCGTTGTCGGTCTGCGGGCCGTCCACCTCGCGCTGATCCAGCTCGATCTCGAGCACGTCCCGCGGCCCCACGGTGCCCTGGAAGACCTGCCGCTCGACCGGCGCGGTGCCCAGCGGCGCGTCGTTGACGAACACCCGCACCGTCGCGGTGACGTCCGAGGGGTTGGCGATCGCGACCGCGTACTGCTCGGAGTAGGCGTCCTCGCTGACCAGGGATCCGCTCGCGTAGGCGTTGTCGAGGTCCACCGCCCAGTACTCGCAGCCGATGTTCGAACGGTTGGCGACCGCGTCGGCGCAGGCGCTCTGGCACATGCCCACCCGGCCGGACGCGCTGCAGATCTCGTCGGCGGTGCACGACATCTCGATGTCGAAGCCGGAGCCGTCCGCGCGGCAGCGGTAGAGGTCCGATCCATTGCACGTGTAGTGGTCGGGGCGGCAGGCGACGCAGCCGAGGCCGTCGGCGCAGACGGTGTCGCCGGTGCAGGTGGTCTCCGGGACGAGCGACCCGCCCTGACACCGCGCGACGACCTCGCCCGGCTGGCAGTAGAGCTGCCCGTTCATGCACGGGCCGGCGTCCCCCACCGAGCCGTCCGGGCCCCCCGGCGGGTCGTCGCCTCCGGCGGTGCAGGCGGCGAGCGAGAGGGCGAAGCAGAGCGCGACGGCGGCGTGAGGTCTCATCGCGAGACCCGTGTCCTCCCGCGCCCGTCACCGATCACCGGACGCGGCGTCTCCTGTGCGTTCCATCACCACGCGTAGACGGCGTCCTCGCCGTGACGCTCCACGAGCCCGTCGACGTGCTCGAGGAGATGACGCCGCCGGACCTCGAGGTTCGCCAGCTGCCGCTCGCTCAGGGTCGGCGCCAGCGGGTCGGCGGCGAGCCGCGCCTGGAACGCCTCGACGTCGAGGTCGCGCACCGCGTCGATGGTCTCCCGGCGGAAGCGCTGCACCTGGTGGAGGCGTCGATCCATGAGCGGGATGCGCGCGCGCCCGAGGGTGAAGGCGGCCGCGTTATCGAGGAACATCAGCGGTCCGCCCTCGCCGACGGTCCGGATGTTGGTGTTGTGCCCGCCCCATCGGTCGAGGTTGTTGGTGAGGTAGTCGAAGACGATGAGGTCGCTCATCTCGGCGGGTCGGTCCTCGACGTCCGGCGCGGGCGCGGCCGGCACGCTGCGGGTGCGCCCGGCGGCGCGCGCGCGACGGTAGGCGCCCGGCCGCTGGAAGGGCGACACCTCGGGCGGCTCGCCCTCGATCAGGAGCCATCGCTCCCAGCCGTCGGGCAGCGCGACCGGGCGGAGCCGCTCGGGCACCCACCAGATGAACGCGCCCTGGATCGAGCCGTCCTCGGCCGGCCGGAGCTCGTCCACCCGCGCGTCCGACGCCGCGGCCCGCGCGAGGTCCTCGTGCGACACCGACCGGGCGACCGAAGGCGCGGTGCGGCCGAAGCCCAGCTCCCGGTCGAGGTGATAGGCGGCGATCTCCGCCGTCCAGTTCATCCCGTTGAACGACTGCGCCGGCTTGAAGAAGCCCTCGGTGTCGTCGTCGAGGGTGATGCGGAACGAGAGCGAGCGGCCGCCGTGGCCGCGGCGCACCTCGGACACGTCACCTCGCGACAGCGCGCGCCGGATCGGAGCGTCCCGGTGCTCGAAGAAGCGGTCCTCGCGCACCGCCTGCGCGGGCGGCGCCGGCGCGTCTTCGGTCACGCGGGCGGTGACGACCGCGGGCGCGGCGACGGCCGGGCGCGCCTCCTTCTCTCCGCTGCGGACCTTCGCCGACGCTTGCCCCCCGCCCACTGCCCCCAGCGCGAGGATCGCGGCGGCCGCCGCCCACCGTGTCCGCCTTGCCGCGTTTCCGTCTCCGAGCTTCCTCATCGCTGGCCCTCCTCCCCGGGGAATCGCCCCGCGATCGACGGAGACTGCAGGGAGCGAGCCAGCGGATCGCGGGTTGCAGCTCGGGGACTCCGTGAAGACGTCACCGATCGTGGTGTGGCTCGTGTTCGCCCCGGCCATCGCCCTGGCCCAGCCCGAGCCCCCCTCCGCCGAGATCCCCCGCGCGCTGGGCGAGCCGCAGGACACCTGGACCGACCCGAACCCGGGCGTCCGTCATCTCTCCCGCCGCTACGCGTCCCCGCCGATCCGCGTGCACGCCCTGGTGGTCGACACCCGCGTGGAGGGGGTGCGGGTCGTCGCCACCCCCGAGGCCGAGCGCTGGGGCACGGTCACCGACTTCGCGACCTCGCGAGGCGCGGCGGCCGCGATCAACGGCGGCTTCTGGGGGCTCTGGCAGAGCCCACACGGCATCACCGCGGGGGGCGGCGCGCTCTGGGATCGCAGCACCCCCGACCCGGACTTCGGTCACTTCGGCGTGCTCGAGGGCGGCCGCGGCGTCGTCCACGCGCCCGGCGAGGGCGAAGATCCGTCCAGCCTCGCGCGGCTCCACGACGCGGTCGCCGGCCGCCCGGTGCTCGTGACCGGCGGCGAGGTCGACACGGCGCGCCTCGACGGCTTCGAGACCGCGAACCTCCGTCAGCCTCGCACGGCGATCGGCGTGTCTCGGGACGGGCGCACCTTCGTGCTCGCGGTGGTCGACGGCCGGCAGGGCCACAGCGTCGGCTTCACCCTCTACCAGCTCGCGCGGCTGCTCGTGGAGCTCGGCGCGCACCGGGCCATCAACCTCGACGGCGGCGGGTCGAGCGCGATGTACATCGCCAACGAGGGCGGCGTGGTCACCTCCCCCGCGCGCGGGCGCTGGGTCCGCGCGCTCGGGTTGGGGGAGGCGGAGACCCGGCGGGTGCGCACCCAGGACGGCGCGCGCGACGTCTACGTGCGCGGCGTCGAGCGGGAGGTGATGAACCACCTCGCGGTGATCGCGCCCGCGCCGGAGCGCGACGTGGCGGTGCGCGGCGTCGACAGCGCGCTCGCCGACGGCCTCGGGCCCATCCGGTCCGAGCCGCTGGCCGCGCCGCGCTCCTCACCGATCCGCCTCGGTCGCCTCCGGGAGCTGGTCGCCCCCGCGCTCACGTTCGGCGCGCCCGCGATCCTGCTGCTCGGCGTGGTGGTGCTGCGCCGCCGCCGGGCGTCATGAGCTCGAGAGCAGGCCGGCCAGCGCGGACGGCGGGATCTCGTAGACCTGGCCGCAGTAGTCGCAGGTGATGTGCAGCGACTCCTCGCTCGACATCAGGTCCTCGATGTCCGAGCGAGGCAGGGTCGCGAGGCTGCTCAGCACCCGCACCGAGCTGCAGTGGCAGCCGAAGCGGAGCTGGGTCTCCTGCGTCTTCTCGAACGGCATCTGCCAGAGGATCTCGGAGAGCATCTCGTCGGGGTCCTTCTGGATGCCGCGCACGACCGAGGGGATGTCGGAGAAGTCCGCGTCGAGCCGCTCCGTCATCACCGCCAGCGGCGCCCGGCTCACCTCGGGCAGGAGCTGCACCAGGTAGCCTCCGGCCGCGACCAGCTCGCCGCCCTCGAACACGCAGCCGACGCGGGCCACCGAGGTGATCTGCTCCGACGTCTGGAAGTAGCCCATGAGCGCGCCGCTGATCCCCGAGGCCGGCACCTCGACCATGCCCTGGTTCACCGCGCCGGTCGGGAGGGTGCGCATCATCACCATCACCGCGCCGTCTCCGAGCGAGACCTCCTTCAGGCCCTTCGGGCGCTGGATGAGGCCGCGGGCGCTGCCGTCCGGGTGGCTGTCGCCGACGAGCGTGCCCCGCTGGTCGGGACCGCGCACGATGCCCTGCACCCGGTAGGTGGGGGCCATGGTGAGCCGGACGAGGATGCTCCCGCTCAGCACGTCCGCGAGGTTGCGCGCGTTGTCGCCCTCGACCTCCTGCGTCTCGATGGAGCGGCGCACGGTGTCGGTCGTGCGCATCACGATGACCCGGAAGGCGCCGTCGTGGGTCACCGCGGTGACCGCGCGGTCGCCGCTCGATTCGGTCTCGTCCGTCATTTGAGGCCAGGTGTACGTCTCCACGGCGTCGGGCGCCACGACCTGCCCGGGCGACGCTTCTTTGCCCGATGCCGAGGAGCCGCGGCATCCTGTGAGGGTGGGAGAGCGACTCCGTCTGGGCGACATGCTCGTGGCCGCCGGCCTCGTCACCGAGGCGCAGGTCCAGGAGGCGCTCGGGGAGCAGAAGAAGCGCGGCAAGCGCCTCGGCGAGACCCTGGTCGCCCTCGGCTACGTGAGCGAGGCGCAGATGACCCAGATCGTCTCCAACCAGCTCACCATCCCCTGGGTGAATCTGTATCACGTGGACTTCAGCCGGGAGCTGCTCGATCTCGTCCCGGCCGCCCTCGCCGAGGAGCACTCGCTGGTCCCGGTGTACGTTCGGAACGTGCGTCGCCAGGGCGATACCCTCTACGTGGCGATGGAGGACCCGCTCAACCTCGACGCCCTGCAGCTCGTCGCCGACCACGCGGGGCTCCCGGTGAAGCCCATGGTCGCCTCGCCCACCGACCTCGAGAACGCGATCCGGGTCTACTACCTCGGCCTGCCGCCGCTCGAGGAGGAGGAGGCGCGCCCGTCGATGCCGGCGCCGCGCAAGAGCGACATCGAGGAGCTGGAGCTCGCGGAGGACGAGCTGCAGGAGCTGGCCGACAGCCTCCCCCCGCCCGACGTCGACGCGGAGCCGGAGCCGGAGGAGCAGGGCCCGACCGCGACGCCCTCGGTGCCTCCGCCGGCGCGCCCGGGGCCGGGCTTCCTGACCCTGACCCTGCTCGACGGGACGCAGGTGCGTCTCCCCTCGGGCGGCTCCAAGAAGCCCGCCGAGGAGGAGGAGCCCGAGGCGCGCGGCCTCACGACCCGCGATCTCATCCACGCGCTCCAGGCCCGCGCCGCCGGGGAGGACGTCTCGGACGTGGTCCCCGAAGATCAGTGGGAGCCGCTGGTGGCCGCGCTGCTCTCGGTGCTCCTGCGCAAGGGGCTCATCGCCGACTGGGAGTTCGTCGACGAGTGGAAGAAGCAGCGGGAGCGCTCGACGCGAAAGAAGCGATGACGTTCTTCCTGACCCGGCCGCTCTCGATCGATCCGCGCGTGGTCGTCGGCGACGAGGTGGAGGTGCGGATCTTCCAGCACGTCCGGGTGCCGACGCCCGACGAGGTCGCGCGCGCCGCGAGGGGCTGCACCACGCTGCTGACCCTGGTGAGCGATCCGGTCGACGGCGCGCTGCTCGACGCGCTGCCCGAGGTGAAGCACGTCGCCCAGGTCGCCGTCGGCTACGACAACGTGGACGTCGAGGCCTGCCGGTCCCGCGGGGTGCTGGTCACCCACACCCCCGGCGTCTTGACCGACGCGACCGCCGATCTCGCGATGACGTTGATCCTCTCCGTCGCTCGCCGGGTGCGCGAGGGCGAGCAGCTGCTGCGAGACGGTCGCTTCCACGGCTGGTCGCCGACCATGCTGCTCGGCATGGAGCTGAGCGGGCGCACCCTCGGCGTCTTCGGCTTCGGCCGCATCGGGCGCGCGGTGGCGCGGCGCGCCCGCGCCTTCGGCATGGAGGTCGTCTACTGCTCGCGCTCGGAGGTGCCGGGCGAGGACGCGCGGCGGGTCTCCTTCGAGGCGCTGCTCGCCGAGAGCGACGTGATCAGCCTGCACGCGCCGCTGACCGACGAGACCCGGCACGCCTTCGACGCCGCCGCGCTCGCGGCGATGAAGCCGGGCTCGATCCTCGTCAACACCGCTCGCGGTCCTCTGATCGACGAGCGGGCGCTGGCCGCCGCGCTCGAGGACGGCCCGCTCTTCGGCGCCGGCCTCGACGTCTACGAGCACGAGCCGGCGGTGCACGTCGGGCTGCTCGATCGCGACGACGTGGTGCTGCTCCCTCACCTCGGCAGCGCCACCGAGGCGGCGCGGCGGCGAATGGCCGAGACCGCGCTCCGGGACGCGCTGGCGGTGCACCGCGGCGAGCGCCCCGCGTTCGTGATCCCGGAGCTGTCGTCTTGAGCGTCGACTTCACCGCGCCGGCCCGCCCGGTCTCGATGTCGCTGGTGAGCGGGCGCGGGCACTACGAGACGGTGATCGCGGCCCTCCGCGAGGCGAAGGTCAGCGTCTGGATCGCCACCGCCAACCTCAAGGAGCTGATGGTCGACGAGCCGTCGGTGGGCCGGAGGCGGCGCTGGCGGAGCGTGCTCGAGATCTTCGACGGCCTCGCCTCGCGCGGGGTCGAGCTGCGCATCCTGCACGCCGGCTTCCCGTCCCGCGCGTTCCGCGACGCCTTCGATCGGCACCCGCGGCTCGTCGAGGGTGGGCTGGAGCTCCGGCAGTGCCCGCGCGTGCACCTCAAGACGGTGATCGTCGACGGCCAGCGCCTCTACCTCGGCAGCGCCAACTGGACCGGCGCCGGCCTCGGCGCCAAAGGCGACGCCAAGCGGAACTTCGAGCTCGGCGTCTGGAGCGGCGACGAGCTGCTGCTCGACGAGGTGCAGGCGCTCTTCGACCGCCTCTGGCGCGGCGGCGAGTGCGCGGGCTGCGGTCGCCGCGACGTCTGCGACGACCCGATCGACACGCTGTAGAACATCCGGCGTCCTGGCGCGTATGGCTCCACATGCGCCACCTCGCCCTCGCCCTCACCGCCGCCGCTCTGCTCCACCCCGCGCTCGCCAGCGCCGAGCCGGCCGGCCTCCAAGAGACCCTCCGACGCGCTCAGCCGGCGGTTCATCGCTGCGTGGAGCGCTCGATCCGCGCGGGCGAAGACCCGGGTCGACGAGCCGAGGTGGTCGCGCGCATCGCCCCGACCGGGCGGGTGACCGAGGCGCGGCTCGCGGGCCGGGACGCGCACCCGCGCTTCGCTCGCTGCGTCGAGGCGACGGTCGAGCGGCTCCGCTTCCCGAGCCGCCGCGAGCCGGTCACGGTGCGCTTCCCGCTCTGGATGCGGTAGCGCAGATCGCCGGTCGGGCCGCGCGCAGCCGCTCCACCAGCCGCGCCTCCAGCGTCCTCCGGGCCTCGGGCGATCCGTCCACCGGGGACACCGAGGACGCGCCGCCTCCGAGCGAGATCGCGGGTAGCGCCGCGGGCACGCAGCCTTCGACCCGTCCGGCCTCGGTCACCCGGAGCAGCTCGGCCGCGTGGTTCTCGCCGGGTCGGTCGCTGTCGGGCCAGGTGAGCGTGCCCTCGGCGAGCGTCCGGTCGCCGTGCACCCAGGCCCAGGCGAGGCGGGTCTGCCCGCTGTGTCTCCAGCCGCCGCGGCCGAAGCCCATGTGCCCCTCGAGCCCGGCGCGAAACCGCCGTCGCAGCCTGGGCGGGGCGGGCACCTCGCGCAGCCGAGTGCGTCGCCGGGTCACCGTCTCGGCGCCGAGCAGCATCCAGGCGGCCTCCCGCAGGTTGTCGAGCGGCAGCCGCCCGGACTCGACGACGATCTCGCCCGGGCGCGCGTGGACGTCGACGGTGCCGCCCGGCTGGAGCGCGAGCCCTCGGCAGCTCCGGGCGGCGATCGCGCCCCCGGTCGAGAGGTCGTAGGCCCGCACCTCCTCGCAGTACCGGTAGTGACCGCGCCGTCCCCGCAGCACCAGCCAGCCTCGGGTCGGCGCGCGCCAGCGCTCGAGGGGCAGGGCGCCGGGGGCCGGAGCGCGGGACGCCTCGCAGCGGGCCCAGTTGTCCCAGCGTCGCCCGTGGCTCGAGCGACGGATCACCGCGGCGCAGTCCCGGTCGGCCTCCGACGCTGCGGCCTCGAACGCGGCCTCCGCGCGCCGCCGCCAACCGAGCGTGTCCGCGCCGCAGCTCGGGTCGCTCCTCGGACACATCAGCGCGCGCAGCCCCGGCGAGAGCGCGTCCAGGTCCAGGGGCGCCGGGGGCTCGGGCGGGATGACGAGCGCGTCCTCCGCGGAGAGCAGCGAGTAGAGCCAGTCCCGGCCCCCCGCGTCCCACCAGGCGCGGAAGTGCGGCAGCGACGCGAGATCGGGTGGGGGCATCGTCTCGGCCGCGATCGCGAGGCACGGCTCGTCGCGCACCGTCTCCCAGCGGCGGCGCAGCGACTCCAGCGGCTCGCCTCCTTCGAGCGCCCCGCCGAAGTGGCGCAGCGCCTCGCGGGCGCGCCGGGCCTCCCCGTCGTCGGGCGCGCAGGGGGCCACCCAGCCCCCGGGATCCGGCTGGGCGGAGGCGGCGGCGGGGCAGAGCAGGAGCAGGGCGATCAGCGCGCGCATGGCGACACCGACCGCGAGGGCGGGCTCAGGTTCCGTCGGCGCGGCCGTAGTTCGCGGGATCGGCGACCGAGACGCAGAAGCGGCGGTCGCCACGCTCCTCGTCGACCACCTCGGCGATCGGGTCGCCGCCCATGGTCTCGGTGGCGAGCACCTCGTCCGCGCCGAGGCAGATGAAGTCCTCGCTCACCCGGCAGGCCTCGTCGACCTCGCACGGCTTCATGCACGCGGTGAAGGTCAGGCGCGACGGGTCCGGGCGGAAGCGCACGCAGACCGCGTCGTCGGGGCAGGTGTCCGCCTCGCAGCCGAAGATCGTGCACACCCCGCTCGGCTGCGACAGGTCGCACTGCCGGTCCCCGTTGATCGAGCAGTCGAAGCTGTTGTTGCAGCCGTCGCCGATCTGCGGCGCGCAACCTACCGAGATCACGGCGAAGACGACCAATACGAGGTGAAGCGGGGACCGCATGGGCGGCGGAGCATAGCGGAGGGGTCCGGTCGGGGCGAGCCGGCGGGCCCGGGCGGCTGGTGTACAACCGCGGCGTGGAATCCCCCGGGCTCGCTCTCGCGTTGCGACCCTCGATGCGCGCCGCTCTCCTCTGCCTCGGCTTGCTCGCCGCGCTCGCCACGCCGGCCGCGCCGCCGGTTCGAGCGCAGGACGATCCGTTCGAGGCGATCGCGCCGCTGGTCCGCCGCCGCGCGGACGCCGAGGCCCTCCGGGCGCTCGTCCGCTCGCCCGGCCCGGTCCGGGACGGATCCCGCGGGCGCTATCTGCGCGGCCGGCTGCTCGAGCGGCTCGGTCGCTGGGCGGAGGCGGCCGAGGCCTTCCCGGTGGACGAGGCGGCGGCCGGGCTGCCCGACACCGTGCGCGCCGACGCCGCCCGACGACGCGCGATCGCCCTGGCCCGGGCCGGTCGATGCGAGGCGGCGGCGGCGCTCCTCGAGGACCTCGGGGACGACCCGCTGATCCAGGCCCGGGCGGCGGAGTGCCGGCTCGCGAGCGGCGACGAGGGCGCGGTCGAGGCCCTCCGGCGGGTGGTGGCGCGCGCGGCGCCGGCGGTGGATCTCTTCGCGGCGCGCTTCGAGCTGGCCGAGGCCCTCGCCCGGGCCGGCGAGCGCGAGGAGGCGCGGCGGGTGCTGCTCGAGCTGAGCCTCGACCGGGTCGAGCACCCGGAGGCGCCCCGCGCCTGGGCCGCGCTCGAGGCGCTGACCGACGGAGAGGTCGCGCTCACCTTCGACCAGCGGCTGCGCCGGGCCGAGCGCCTGATGGAGGTGCGCCGCTACCCCGAGGCGCTGACCGAGCTCGAGGCCGCCGGGCGCCCGCCCGGCCGGGCGGAGCTGAGGCGCTTCCTGCACGCGCGGGGCATGGCCCTCTACCAGACCCGGCGCCGCTACCCCGAGGCGGCGGAGGTGCTGGCCGAGAGCGCCGGGCTCGGCGGCGCCCACGCGGCGGACGACGCCTTCCACGCGGCCCGCGCGCTCTCCCGCGCCGATCGAGACCGGGAGGCGATCCGCGCCTACCGTCGCTTCGCCCGCCGCTACCGCAGCCATCAGCGCGCCGCCGAGGCGACCTACCTCGCGGCCTGGCTCGAGCTGCGGCACGGGCTCGCGGGCGGCGAGCGGCAGATGAGCCGCTTCGTGCGGGGCCCGCTCGCCGATCGCGCTCCTCGGTTGGCCCGCGACGGGCGCTGGCAGCTCGCCCTGCGCGCCTTCGAGCGGGGCCGGCACCGCCGCGCGGCCGAGCTCTTCCAGCGCTACGCCGACAGCGACGCGCAGCCCCTCGTGCGAGGCCGGGGGCTGTACTGGGTGGGCCGGGCGCACCACGCGCGCGGGGACCATCGGGCCGCGATCGCGGCCTACCGGGAGGCGCTCTACGTCGAGCCGCTCCACTGGTACGGGATGCTCGCCCGGCAGCGGCTGATGGAGCTCGGCGAGGACTCGCCGCCGCCCTTCCCGGAGCCGCCCGAGGACGGGGCCGAGGACGCGCCGCCGCTCGCGCTGCCGGAGGACGCCCAGCTCTACGCCGCGCTCGGCCTCCGCGAGGACGCCCGCGACGCGCTCCGGTCCCGCGAGCGCGAGCTCCGTCGGGCCGACGGGCTGCGCGCGGTGGTCGAGGCCTACCAGCGGCTCGGCGAGCCCTCGCGCCTGGTTCGGCTCGCGGGCGGGCCCTCCACCACGCGGCGGCGCGCCCAGCCCGGCCCGGCCGACCGGTGGCGCTGGGACGCGGCCTATCCCCAGCCCTGGCGCCGCGAGGTCCAGAGCGCGGCCCGCGCGGCGGGGCTCTCGCCGGCCCACCTCTACGCGGTGATGCGGCAGGAGAGCGGCTACGACCCGGACGCGGTCAGCTACGCCGACGCCATCGGGCTCATGCAGCTCATCCCGCCGACCGCCGCGCGGCTCGCCGAGGACATGGGCCTGGAGCTCGAGCGCGAGATGCTCTTCGACCCCGCGGTCAACGTGCGCCTCGGCGCCGCCTACGTCGGCGCGCTCGTGCGTCGCTTCGGCGTCCCGCTCGCCTTCGCCGCGTTCAACGCCGGGGAGCACCGGGTGGCCGAGTGGCTCGAGGAGCAGGGGCGCACCGAGCTGGATCTCTTCGTCGAGCGCATCCCCTTCCAGCAGACCCGCAACTACGTGCGTCGCGTGACCACGCACTTCGCGCACTACCTCTACCTCCGCGATCCCGCCGGCGGCTGGCCGCTCACCCTGCCCAGCCACGTCCCCGTCCCCGCCGACTGACAGCCCGTTGCTGCTGCGCGTGCGGGGCTTACTCATCGCAGAGGCAGCGCACCGCGGGGGGCGGCGCGCCGATCGAGAGGCTTTCGCGATGCAGAGACTCGCTCTGGTGATCCCGTGCGTCCTGTGCCTCGTCGGGTGCGACGACGGCATGGGTGACCCCATGGCGCCCCCGGGCGCGCGCTCCTACGTGCTGCGCGTCGAGAACGTCGCCGGCGCGTCCTTCCCGAGCGCGATCTCGCCGGGCGTGTGGCTGGCCCACGCCGACGCCGATCCGCTCTTCACCGAGGGCGAGCGCGACCGGGGCGAGGGGCTCGAGGCGCTGGCCGAGGACGGCGATCCGTCGGCGCTCGCCGCGACGCTCGATCCCGCGCTCTCGGGGATCTTCGGCGACGGGCCGCTCGCGCCCGGGGAGTCCCTCGAGGTCACCGTGCACGTCACCGGCGAGCGGCCGCGGCTGAGCTTCGCGACCATGCTCGTCGAGACCAACGACGTCTTCCTCGCCCCGGCCGGCGACGGGATCGATCTGAGCGGCATCACCGCGGAGACCGACATCACCGACCGCCTGCAGCTCTGGAACGCGGGCACCGAAGACGACGAGGCCCCGTTCCTCGGCCCGCACCAGGCCCCGCGGCAGCAGACGCCGGGCGCCGGGCCGGTCGAGGGCGTCATCCGTCACTTCGGCGCCGCGACCCGGACCCTGCCGCGCAGCTTCGACATGCTCGCCATCCGGGTCACCGAGGCGGGCGGCACCTACACCTTCGCCTTCGAGAACGTCTCGATGGACCGGCGAAATTTCGTCACCCCGCTCTCGCCGATCTTCTGGGCGCTGCACGGCGACGAGTGGCGCCTCTTCACCGCCGGCGAGCCGGCCCCGGCGGGCCTGGACGAGCTGGCCGAGATCGGGGATCCGCGCGCGCTCCTGCGCGGGGCGATGGGCGCGCCCGGGGTGGCCGACGCCGGGATCGCCAACCAGCGCGTCGGGAGCGGCGACTTCGGCCTCCTGCGCCCGGGCGACGTCTTCGAGATCGAGGTCACGCCCGACGCCGATCACCCGCGGCTCTCGTTCGCGACGATGCTGATCGCCACCAACGATCTCTTCCTCTCGTTCCCGGGCGAGGGCCTGGCCCTGCTCGACGAGGACGGCGCGCCGCGGAGCGCGGCCGAGGTGGAGCGCGAGGCCCGGCGCTGGCTCGCCGCCTGGGACGCGGGCACCGAGGCGAACGAGGTCCCGGCCGGCGGGCATCACCAGGGGCCGGTCGGCGGGCTCGACGACATGCCCGACGATCCCGACCCGGCGGTGCGCCTCTACGACGACTTCACGAACGACGTCGAGGGGCCGGGCGCCAACGGCCTGGTGGAGGTCACCATCACCCACCAGAGCGGCACCACCTTCCAGGTGCGGGTGCGCAACGGCTCCGACACCATGCCCTTCAACGCGCTGCTGACCCCCTTCGTCTGGATCGTGCACGACGACGGCGACGGCCTCTTCGGCGTCGACGGGCTGCAGTCGCCGGGGCTGATCGAGCTCGGCGAGGACTGCCTGACGAACCTGCTGCACCAGGAGATGCAGGCGAACGAGTCGGTGGTGAGCTCCGGGGTGGTCAGCGTGCCCGACATGAGCACGACCTCGGCGCCGATCTTCCCGGGGGAGAGCTTCACCTTCGAGGTCACGCTGGACGCGGCCCACCGCTTCTTCAACCTGGCCTCGATGCCCTACCCCTCGAACGACATGTTCGTCGCCTTCGAGCCGCCGGGCGTGGCCCTGCTCGACGAGGGCGGCTCGCCCCGCTCCGACGCCGCGATCGCGTCCGACGTCGCCGCGCTCTTCTACGCCTGGGACACGGGCACCGAGGCCAACCAGGCCGGCGGCGGCGGGCGGGACAACGTGCCGCTCCAGAACAACGAGATGCTCACCGACGTCGGCGCCTCCGAGGGCGACGGCACGGTGCGCGCGGAGCCCGACCCGACCTACGGCTTCCCGAGCCCGGCCGAGCTGGTGCGGGTCACCATCGCGCCGGTCGAGTGAGCTTGCTACCCCTCCGGGGTGCGCCGCGTCTCCCGCCGCTACGACGATCCGCTCGACCGGGTGTGGCTCACCGCGGCCGAGCGCGTCGGCCTGCGGGTGAGGCGCAGCCCGGACGCCTTCGCCTCGACCGACGGCCGGGGCGGGCTGATCATCGGCTCGGTCGAGACCCTCGACCCGGACGACTGCCTCGCGCAGATGATCTTCCACGAGCTCTGCCACTCGCTGGTCCAGGGCCCCGAGAGCTTCGAGCGGCCGGACTGGGGGCTCGACAACGAGAGCGAGCGCGACCTCGTGCGAGAGCACGCGTGCTTGCGCCTCCAGGCGTTCCTCTCGCGCCGCCACGGCCTGCGCGCGGTGCTGGCCCCGACCACCGATCACCGCGCCTTCTACGACGCGCTCGGCGTCGATCCGCTCGCCGGCGAGGACGCGTCGGTGCCCCTGGCCCGCGCCGGCGTGGCCCGGGCGGAGCGCGATCCGTGGAGCCCGCACCTCGCCGAGGCGCTCGAGGCGACGGCGGCGATCGCCCGGGTCGCCGCCGCGCACCTGCCCCGACCGCCGCGTGGGGTGGTGCCCGAGGACGCGCCCCCCGCCGCGCTCCCCTCGCTCTGGGCCGACGTCACCGACCCGCTGCCTCGCCACCCCACCGGCCGCTTCGTGCACGCGACCGAGACCGCGACCTGCGCGGGCTGCGCCTGGAACGCGGCCGGGGTGTGCGCGGGCGCCGATCTCGTCGATCCCACCTGGCCGGCCTGCGAGCGCTTCGAGCGCGCCATCGTGTGCGAGGGCTGCGGCGCCTGCTGTCGCGAGGCCTACCACCAGCTCGAGCTCGAAGAAGACGACCCCTTCCTGGCCCGCCACCCCGATCTCGTCGAGCGCGTCGACGGCCGCCTCGCCCTGCGCCGCCTCGACGGCCGCTGCCCCCCGCTCCGCGGCGACGGAACCGCGCCGTCCCCCTACCGCTGCGCCGTCCACGCCGACCGCCCCCGAACCTGCCGCGAGTTCACCCGCGGCAGCGCGAGCTGCCTGGACGCGAGGCGCCGCGTGGGCTGCTCGATCTAGATCTGAGAGACCACCCACTCGCCGACCGCGCGGGTGCCGAGCTCGCCGCCGACGTCGGCGGTGCAGTGGCCCTCGTCGACGGCGCGGCGCACGAGGTCGACCAGGCGGGCCTCCTCCTCGGGCCAGCCGAGGTGGGTCATCATCATGCCGATCGTCAGCACGGTCGCGAGCGGGTTCGCCTTGTCTTCGCCGGCGATGTCGGGCGCCGAGCCGTGGACCGGCTCGAAGAGGCCGATGCGGCCCGGGTGCACGTTGGCGCTCGCCGCCATGCCGAGGCCACCCTGCAGCGCGGCGCCGAGATCGGTGACGATGTCGCCGAAGAGGTTGTTGGTGACGACGACCTCGAACTGCGACGGATCGCGGATCAGGTTGAAGCAGAGCGCGTCGACGTACTGGTGCTTCGCCTCGATGCCCGGGTAGTCGGCGGCGACCTCGCGGAAGCAGCGCTGCCAGAGCTCGTGGGCGTGCTTCATCGCGTTGGACTTGTCGGCCATGTGAACGCGGGTGCGGCCGTGGGCCTTCGCGAAGTCGAACGCGGCGCGGATCACCCGCTCGACGCCCTTGCGGGTGTTCACGTCCTCGTTGATCGCGACCTCGTCCGGCGTGCCCTTCTTGAACTGGCCGCCGACGTTCACGTAGATGCCCTCGGTGTTCTCGCGGAACACCACCATGTCGCAGTCCCGGGCCGTCTTGCCCTTCAGCGGCATGAGGCGGTCGCTGAGGCACTGGATCGGGCGGATGTTGCAGTAGAGATCGAGCCCGAAGCGCAGGCCGAAGAGGATGTCGCGCGCGTAGTCGAGGCTCGGGACGCGGGGGTCGCCGAGCGCGCCGAGCAGCACCGCGTCGCAGGTCTCGCGGATCGTCCGCTGGTCTTCTTCCGGAAAGGTGGCACCGTCCCGGAGAAATCGATCGGCGCCGAGGTCGAAATGCACCAGCTCGATTTGGTAGCCTCGCGTCTCGGCGAGGCGCTCGAGGAGCGCGACGCCGACCGCCACCACCTCCTTGCCGATGCCATCCCCCTCGATGATCGCGATGCGCTTCTGGTCCGACTGCTCCGACATGGCGGCGGAAGGTAGCACCGACTTCACGGACGGGTCGCCCGTTCAGCACGAATCTCGCTTCCCGCGCACTGCCTTCTTGACACTGCGGCGCGTTCACGGGAGCTTTTCCGCTACGCGCATGCCCAGGCGCCGTCCATGAACATCATCGCTGCAGGACTGTCCGACGTCGGGCAACAGCGGGAGCACAACGAGGACTCCTTCTGCATCCTGCCCGAATACGATCTCTTCATCGTCGCTGACGGGATGGGAGGTCATCGGGCTGGGGACGTGGCGTCCAAGATGGCCACGCACACCATCGCGTCGTTCTTCCAGGCGACGTCGAAGGAAGACGCGACGTGGCCCTTCCACTTCGACCCGCACCTGTCGGTCGAGGAGAACCGCCTCATCACCGGCATCAAGGTGGCGAACAAGCGGATCTTCGAGGCCTCGACCCGCTACCGCGAGGTCCACGGCATGGGCACGACGGTGGTCGGGGCGCTCTTCTCGCCCGAGCGAGGCCGCATGTACGTGGCCCACGTGGGCGACAGCCGGGCCTACCGGGTGCGCGGCGGTGAGATCACGCAGCTCACCCGCGACCACTCGCTGCTCAACGACTACCTGCTCGTCATGCCCGACATGACCCAGGAGCAGCGGGACGAGCTGCCGAAGAACGTCATCACTCGGGCGCTCGGCATGCAGGACTCGGTGGTCGTCGACCTCGTGCCCGAGCAGCCGCACGTCGGCGACGTCTACGTCCTCTGCTCCGACGGCCTCAGCGGCATGATGGAGGACGACGAGATCCGCGAGATCGTGAACAGCCACGCCGGGGACCTCGATGCGGCCTCGCAGGCGCTGATCGACCTCGCCAACGCCAACGGCGGCGAGGACAACATCACCGTGGTCCTGCTCGGCATCACCGAGTAGCGAATTCGTGCTAAGGCCCTCCCCGAACGGAGGACGCCCTTGGCCACGAAGATTCAGACGCGCGACCACTTCGCCGTCACGCCGCAGCAGTTCTGGGACGAGGTCTTCTTCGACGAGGCCTACAACCAGCAGCTCTACACCGACGCGCTGGGCTTCGTCGGGCTCGACATCCAGAAGATGGAGGGCGGCCCGGGCGAGCCGCGGCATCGGGTGATGAAGGCCGAGCCGAAGAGCGAGATGCCTTCGGTGATGAAGAAGATCGTCGGCGACTCGCTGGCCTACACCGAGACCGGCGACTTCGACCCGAAGACCGGCATCTGGACCTACCGGGTCGTGACCAACAAGGTCGGCGACAAGGTGAAGATCGGCGGCAAGCTGTGGTGCGAGCCGAAGGGCGACGACGGCTGCATCCGCGTCGCCGAGGTCGAGATCGAGGTGAAGATCTTCGGGGTCGGCGGGACGATCGAGAAGTTCATCGAGAAGCAGACCCGCGAGAGCTACGAGAAGACCGCGACCTTCACCAACCGCTGGATTGCCGAGCGCGCCTGATCGGGGCATGCTCCCGCCCGCTTTCGAACGGAGTCCGACGTGGCCAAGAAGCAGCTGAACCCCGAGAATGAGCGCACCACCAGCCTCGACCTCGCCCTCCTCGTGGCGATGCCCGGCGTCATCGTCGTGCTCGGCGTGGTGATCTGGTACCTCGCGGAGCTCACCACCGCCGCGATGCAGGCGGGCTGACCTCGCTCACTCGATCAGCGCCCACGGGCGCCGGATGATCCCGCTCCGGTAGGCGCCGACCTCGGCGTCCTCGACGCGAACGAGCACCCCCTCGGCGTCCTCGGGCACCCGCTCGTGGAGCGGCATCAGCTCGTCGAGGCCGCACGGGAGCGCGGCCCGGGGGCAGCGCGCCCAGCCCGAGGGCGTGCGGGCCAGCGCGGCGAGTCGGCTCCGGGCGTGCTGCGCCCAGGCGGCGGCGAGCAGACCGGCCCACGCCACCCCGAGCGCGAGCCACGGCGGCCGTCCAGCGAGCAGGCAGACGCCAGCCACCGCCCCTCCGGCCACCGCGACGGTGAGCCCGACCGCCCAGCCGACTCGCGACGGGCTCGCGAGGGTCGGCCGGCGCCGCGCGAGGTGGAGCTCGGGGCCGGCGTAGGCGCAGCCGAGGCCGTAGAGGGCGCCGAGCGGGGCGCCGACGAAGAGCCCCAGCACGAGGCCGCTCACCCAGCCGGTGACGAGCGCCTCGAGCCACCCGTCCGGGGCATGCCCCGCCAGGAGCAAGGTGTAGGTCACCGGGGCAGTGAGCCAGCCGGCGAGGGCGCAGTTGGCAACGAGGTGCATGCGGACCCGCCAGCCGAGGCGCGAGTCTCGGGCCGGCTTGCGGATCCCCCGAGTGAGCGCGAGCGCGAACAGGCCCGCGATCGAGAGGCCGGCGGCCAACAGCAGGCTGCTGGACCCGAGCGCGGCCGTCACGCGCGGAGACGAGGCCAGCAGGAGGTCCACGATCACGGCGCCGAGCGCCCCGCCGGCGACGGCCAGCGCCAACGACCCGACCCGGGTCGCGCGCCCGCCGCAGCCTCGCCTCGAGGGGGTCTTCATGCCGGCTCCGACCCCGGGGTGACGCCCGGTGTTCCCGGCGGCGCGTCCACCAGCGCCAGCGGGACCCGGAGATCGCCTCGCCGATACGCGCCGCCCCCGCGCCCCTCGAGCCGCACGAGCACCTGACCCGGCGCGTCGCTCACCCCGTCATGCAGGGGCAGCACGCCGGCGAGCGCGTGCTCGAAGCTCGAGCGCGGCACGCGGGCCAGGCCCTCGGGGAGCGGCCCGTCCCACCGCATCAGCCGCCAGCGCGCGCGGCGCCCCGCCGCGGCCGCGACCCCGCCGGCCACCGACACCGCCGCGGCCCCGCCCGCGACCGCCACGTGGCCGCCCGCGGCCAGCGCGATCGTCATCGCGAGCCCGGCGAAGCCGACGGTCGCGCCCACCGCGGCGGCGACGCCCGGCCCGGCGGTCAGGGTGGGGCGGACCCGGGCCGCGTGGAGCGCGCCCCCCACCCACCGCGAGAGCAGGCCGCCGAAGAGCCCGACCGGGGCCGCGAAGAACGGCCCGAGGAAGGCCGCGCCGCAGACGAGCGCGACCGAGAGGCCAGCGTCCGCGACGCTCCGGTCTGCGGACCGGACCATGAGCTCTCCTGCGCCCAGCGCCGCCACCGCCACGAAGGCGCCCCAGGCGTAGAGGCCGCACGACCACACGACGCGCTCGTCCAGGTCCGCGCTGTGCAGAAGCCCCCGGGCGCGCTCCGGCTGATCCGTCGCGGCCCAGATCGCGCGCGCGTAGAACGCGCCCACGACCACCGCCGCGAGGAGCGCGGCCGGGTCGAAGCCCGCGGCCGAGAGCGTCCCCAGGCCGAGCAGCGTCGCGGTGGCCACGCCGAGCGCGGCGTCGCCCCAGACGGCTGGACGCGAAGATCGCTTCACGCGCTCAGCATGAAGGTTGGACCGACGTCTTTCCACCCCCGCCCTGGGCCTACCGCCCCCCTGCGCCCCTGGCCCTCTGCGTCTCGGCGCCTCTGCGAGAGACAAATTGCGCCGACGCTCCCAGGTCGGGCTCGAAGTCAGCGCCCGGCCGGGAGGCCGCCCTTGCGCGGATCGCTGGCCGCGAGGATGCGGACCTCGCCGTCGTCGCCGCGGATCACGCGGATCACCTGCACCACCGCGGAGTGGTCGACGACCTCGAGCGCGTGGCCGCGGGCGGCGAGCGCGCGGGTCATCGCCTCGTCCATGCCCTCCTCGTAGCGGAGGGTGCGGGGGATGCCCTGGTGGTGCACCCGGCGCCGGGCGAGGGCCTCGCCGGGGGTGTCGCCGAAGAGCACGCTGAAGAGCGCGACCTGCTGGGTGGCGGTGATGATGCGGCTGCCGCCGGCCCCGCCGACGCAGAGGATCGGCTGGCCGCTCGGGTCGAACACGATCGTCGGCGACATGCTCGAGAGCGGGCGGCGTCCGGGCCCGGGCAGGTTCGGCGCGCCGCCGACGAGGCCGAAGGCGTTGGGCTCGCCGACCTCGCGGGCGAAGTCGTCCATCTCGTCGTTCATCACGATGCCGGCGGCGGTGAAGCGCGCACCGAACGGGAGGTTGACGGTGGTGGTGATCGCGGCGACGTTGCCCTCGCCGTCGACCACGCAGAGATGCGAGGTGCCGTGATCGCCGCCGGGCTGCGCGGGGCGGGTCTCGCGGCCGGCGATCGGCAGGTCGTAGTGCTCGGCGCGGCGGGCGAGCATCGGGTGGAAGAGCGCGGCGCGGGCGTCGGCGCGGGCGTCGGCGAGCAGCGCGTCGACCGGCACGTCGACGTGGTCGGTGTCGCCGAGGTAGTGGTGCCGGTCGGTGTAGGGGCCCTTCCAGCTCTCGGCGAGCGCGTGGCGGAACAGCGCGCTGTCGGCCTGGCGGTGGGGAGCCGGGAGCCAGCGCTCGAGCAGGGCGAGCGAGCTGAGCATGGTGACGCCCCCCGCGCTCGGCGGCGGCGAGGAGACGAAGCGGTGGCCGAAGTAGGTTCCGCTGACCGGCTCGCGCGCGCGCACCTCGTAGGCGGCGAGGTCCTCCATCGTCATGATCCCGCCGTGCTCGCGGACCCGCCGCACGATCTCGCGCGCGATGGCTCCCCGATAGAAGGGCTCGGCGCCGCGGGCCGCGAACTGCTCCAGGGTGCGGGCCTGGGCCGGGTTCCGCAGGGTGTGCCCGTCGGGGATGATGTCGCTGCCCTCGGGGAACCAGGTCGAGAAGACCGGATCGGCCCGCATCTCGTCCCCGATCCAGCGGGTGAAGCGCTCGAACGACGCGCTCGCCGGGAAGCCCTCGCGCGCGTGACGGATCGCGGGCGCCGCGATCTGGGCCCGGGTCACCTCGCCCGAGCCGAAGCGCTCGATGAGGGCCGCGATGCCGGCCGGCTCGCCCGGCACGCCCACCGCGAGGCCGCCGGCCCGGGAGCGGTTGGCGGCCTCTTGCTCGGTGTCGCCCTCGCGCCGCGCGAACATCTCCGCCGTCGCCGCGCCCGGCGCCTCCTCGCGGAAGTCGAGGAAGTGCACGCTCTGATCGCTCGCCCGGTAGTAGAGCGCGAAGCCGCCGCCCCCGAGCCCGCTCGACGCCGGGCTGACCACGCCCAGCGCGAGCATCGTCGCCGCCGCCGCGTCGGCCGCGTTGCCCCCGGCGGCCAGCACCTCCGCGCCGGCCCTCGAGGCGAGCGGATGATCCGCCGCCACCGCGTACTCCCGATAGGCGCGCTCGGTCGACGGCTCGGCCGGCGCCTGCCCCAGCAACGTGAACGCGAGGGCGCAGACCGCGGCGACCCGTAGCAGGAAGGAGAGCCTCTTCATCGAGGCGACCTTGCCGCCTTCCCCCTTCGTCCGCCACCCCCCTCCCGGCCGCACCGGAAGCTCGAGCGGGAAGCTCGGACCGGCCGCTACTCGGTCCCGGCCCCGGCCTACTCGCGGGAATGGAGGAAGGTGGGAAGGGAGGAGGTGCGGCTTCGCCGCGAGCCGGGTGGGCGGCGGGATGGTGGCTCGCCGCCGGGTCCCGGCCGGGAAGCTTGGAGCGGCCGCTACTCCCTTCCGGCCGGGAAGCTTGGCGGCCGCTACTCGCCGGAATGGAGGAAGGTGGGAAGGGAGGAGGTGCGGCTTCGCCGCGAGACGGGTGGGCGGCGGGATGGTGGCTCGCCGCCGGGTCCCGGTTGGGAAGCTTGGGGCGCCGCTACTCGCGGGAATGGAGGAAGGTGGGAAGGGAGGAGGTGCGGCTTCGCCGCGAGACGGGTTGGCGGCGGGATGGTGGCTCGCCGCCGGGTCCCGGTTAGGAAGCTTGGGGCGCCGCTACTCGCGGGAATGGAGGAAGGTGGGAAGGGAGGAGGTGCGGCTTCGCCGCGAGACGGGTTGGCGGCGGGATGGTGGCACGCCGCCGGGTCCCGGCCGGCCGAGACGGCGGCAGGCTCCGGCGAGTGGCTGGGGCCGAGCGGAGCGGCGGCCCGGTAGCCGGTGGTCGGTCATCGCGGCGGGCCGGTCGGTCCCAGTTCCCTCCTCGCTTCCACCCTTCCTCGCTTCCTGGGAGTGGCTGGGGCCGAGCCGAGCGGCGGCCGGGTAGCCGGTGGCCGGTCACCCTGGCGGACGTTCCCCTCTCGCCTCCTCGCTTCCACCCTTCCTCGCTTCCTGCGAGTGGCGGGGGCCGAGCCGAGCGGGGATGCCCGGAGGAAGGTGGCTACTCCAAGAGCCGGTGCGTCCAGAATATGAACGGTGTGATCGGGTCGAGTTGGCACGGAATGGGGGAGGTGCGCAGGGATCGTGCGATCGGGAGTCCGCAGCTGTCCGTCGGTTGCGCTGTGCAAGGAGCGGGCACGGTAGCTGCGAAGGAGACCCGTCGAGTTGGAGCGACGGGACATGACGAACACGACGAAGACGATCGCGATGATGCTGGCGCTGACCGGATGCACGGGTCAGCTGGGGGCGAGCGAGGAGGAGCTGGGCCACGACTCGCACGAGATGCGGGTGTCCCCCTCGGAGCTGACCGAGGGCTGGCGCCGGGACGGCGAGTGGCTCGTGTCGCCGACGCTCGAGGCGCCCGACGGGGCGAGCCGGGTCGGCGTCTACCTCGCGCTGACCGAGGAGGGGGAGCTGCCGGCGCTCGAGGCGCGACCGCTGCTCGGCGATGAGCCCGTCGGGGAGTGGGTGCGGGTCGACGCGACCTGGAGCGAGGTCGACCACCACGTGGGCGTGGCCGAGCTCGGCACCATCGGCGACGGCGCGGAGCTGCGGATCGCGGCGAGCGCGGCGGACCGGCTCGCGCTCTTCCGCTGGAACGCGGTGATCCCCGAGGAGGCGATCCCGATGAGCCTCGACGAGGGCGACGTGGGCGCGAGCAGTGAGGCGCTCCGGAGCGAGCTCTCGGGCATGGGCATCGTGACCCGCTCGGCCTGGGGCGCGCGGGCCACCCGCTGCACCAGCCGCAACGCCAGCAAGTCCCGCATGGCCATCCACCACACCGTCACCCCGAGCGCCAACCCCGAGCGTCAGATGCGCGGCATCCAGCGCTTCCACATGGACTCGCGCGGCTGGTGTGACGTCGGCTACCACTTCCTGATCGGCCAGGACGGCCGGATCTACGAGGGGCGCCCGCTGCACCTGCTCGGCGCGCACGTCGGGGGGCACAACACGGGCAACATCGGGATCAGCTTCATCGGCTGCTACCACTCGAGCGGCTGCAACACGTCGACCTACGGGCCCAACCGCCCGAACGACGCGTCGATCCGGGCCGCCGGTCGTCTGGTGGGCCGCCTGTCGAGCCTCTACGGCATCTCGATCAACACCAGCAACGTGAAGGGGCACCGCGACCACAGCGGGCAGGGCACGAGCTGCCCGGGAGACCACCTCCGCTCGCGGCTCGGGGACATCCGCTCGATCGGCCGCAGCGGCGGCGGCGGCGGGAGCACGCCCCCTCCGAGCGGCGGCGGCAGCTGCACCCACAGCCTGGGCGGCACCTACGCGAACCAGGCCTGCAGCGCGGGCTGGCAGTGCTGCGACGGCCGGTGGGGCAGCCGCGGCTCGTGCGGCAGCTGCCTCTGCGTCGAGGAGAGCGGCACCACCGGCTGCACCCGCGCCGGCGGCGGCTCGACCCCGACGCCGCCCCCGGGCGCGAGCTGCACCCACAGCTACGGCGGCCGCTACGTCAACACCGCGTGCAGCGCGAGCTGGCAGTGCTGCGACGGCCGGTGGGGCAGCCGGGGCTCGTGTGGCAGCTGCTTCTGCACCGAGGAGAGCGGCCGGAGCGGGTGCAGCAGCCCGAGCGGCCCGCCCCCGCCCCCGCCCGGCGCGAGCTGCACCCACAGCTACGGCGGCCGCTACGCGAACACCGCGTGCAGCGCGAGCTGGCAGTGCTGCGATGGCCGGTGGGGCAGCCGGGGGTCGTGCGGGAGCTGCTACTGCACCGAGGAGAGCGGCCGGAGCGGCTGCGGGGCCTAGACCGCCCTGGGACGGAGTTTCCTTGTTTCCCAACGATCCTCCCGGGCCGCTCGCTGACCTCGGAAGGTGACACCGGGACGGAGTTTCTTTGTTTCCCAACCGTCCGCCCGAGCCTGGCGGTGGCGCGATCGGGACGCCGGGGCTCGGCGAAGCGCCCGGGGGCTCCACTTCTGCTGGCCGGAACCGACCGCAGCCCAACTCGGCAACTAGGAAACTCCGTCCCGGCGTCCTGATGCGGGGATGAGCCGACGCCTCGCGGCCGCGTTGGGCAACAAGGAAACACCGTCCCCGTGCCCCTATCGGCGGCCAGTGAGGGACCCGCGGGGCGTGTAGGCAAGTGGACTACGTAAGTTCACAAGTTCACTCCGTCCCCTCTCGGCCGGGTCCCTATCGGCCCGACCAGGCGAGGGCGACGGCGCGGTGGGTGTCGGGGATGGCGTAGAGGAGCTCGCACTCGCCGCGGCGGGTGATGCGGTAGAGGAAGCCTTGCTCGTCGCTGCCGCCTTCGAGCTCGCCGTCGACGAGCACGAGGGCGGCGTCGCCGTCCTGGGCGACGGCGATGTAGTCCGCGTCGGCTTCGGGGAGCGGGGTGCCGGCGAAGGCGGGCCACTGGCAGTGCACGGGGCCGAGGAAGGCTTCGGGCAGGCCGGGGCTCCACCAGGAGACGCCGTCGTGCTGGGCGACGACGACCTGCCCGCCGACGACGTCGGCGTCGTTCGGGGCGCCGGGGGTCAGGGCGACCTGGAGCTCGCCGGTGGTGGAGGGCTCCGCGCCGCCGGGGTCGAGGCGGTACTCCTGCAGGCCGTCGTACTCGACCTGCGCGAAGCGCGCGGCCTGGCCGCTCGGGGCCGGGGCGACGACCTTGTCCTCCCAGTCCGCGTCGTAGGTGCCGATGAGCGAGAGGTCGCTCAGCCGGTAGAGCTCGAGGGCCTCGCCGCTGTCGCTGCTCGAGCTCGCCGAGCCCCAGAGGATCGCGAGCGCGCCGCCCTCGATGGCCACCTCCGAGATCGAGATCGGGCGGTAGGAGTCGCTCTCGACCCGGGCGACCTCACGGTCGCCGTCGAAGATCACCACCGCCCCGGAGCCGCCGCGGCCGCCGCTGAAGCCGACCGCGTCCCGGCCGTCGCTCAGGCCGCCCACCTCGACGAGCGCGCCCCAGTCCTCGTCGGGGAGGCTGATCCCGCGGCAGGGCTGGAGGCTCGCGTCGAAGCGGAGCAGCGCCGGCTCGGCGCCCGAGGTGCGCAGGTGGAGGCCCATCGCGAGGTGAGGGCCGGCCGGGCACTCCGAGACCCGGGTCGGGTCGGTCGGGTTGGCGCGCATGACCGGGTCCCGGCGGCAGCCGGGGAGGGCCACGATCATCAGGGCGAGCGGGACGACCCAGCGCATGGAACCGACGGTGATGCAGCCGCGCTCCCGCTTCAAGCGCTTGAACGCGCGGGGAAGGCAGCATACGAACGAGGCGTACCGGTGATGGTGAGACGCGCGCACAGCTCGACCTACGCTCTCGCGCTGGTTTTTTCCCTGCTCGCGGCCGGCTGCCTCCCGGATCTCGACGCCTACACCATCGTCGCGCGCGGCCAGGACGGCGCGCCGCCCCCCACCGACGGGGGGACCGGCACCCCGAACCCGATCGATCTCGGCGCGCCCTGCGGTGACCCGCACCTGCTGGTCGCCACCGTCACCGGCACCAGCGGCGAGGCCCGCGCGATCCGCTGGGACGTGGCCGCGGGCGCCTACTGCCGCGCGACCCCGAGCCTCGAGCGGCAGCGCGCCTTCGGCTGGGCGATCCGTGACGTCGACTGGCACCCCGAGACCGGCGACCTGCTCGGCCTCGACGACGCGGTGGTCGCGCTCGACGACCAGGGTTTCCTCGGCTGGCGCCACCAGCCCTTCGACGACTCGGCCTTCTCGGGCAGCTGGGTGGTGGCCCTCGGCAGCGGGCCGTCGCTCCGGGTCGCCGCGTTCTGGACCGAGCGCAGCAGCAGCTCGCTCGAGTACGGGCGCCTCCTCGACGCGAACGGCTTCGTCACCAACGAGCGCTTCGAGATGCCGTTCTCGCACTCGCGCATCGTCACCGCGCACCCGTCGGGCGACGGCCGCCTGCTCATCGCCAGCGGCGGGCCGATCTTCGCCATCTCGGTCGGCGACGGGACCGAGCGGCTGCGCGAGGCCGACGGCGTCGACCTCTTCCCGGGCATGAGCCCGAGCTTCAACGACCTCGCCGGCAGCCGGAACCACCTCGACACCGACGTGGCCACCCGCCGGGTCTCGATGGCCCACGACCGCGGGGTGCTGCTCTGGACCCTCGGCGATCCGCCGCCCAGCAGCCTCTTCACCTGCCCGAGCCTCTGCGAGTCCTACGAGATCGCCACCCCGGGCCCGGGCGACGAGGTCTTCTCGATCTGCGATCCGCCCGGCAGCAGCGACCGCCACCTGGTCCACATGACCCGCGGGAGCTGCGAGCTGCTCATCGACGGCACGTCCCTCGGCAGCCACGATCTGCAGGACGTGACCTTGGTCCGCGAGAGCCGCTGACGCGCCGCGGAGCCTCGTCGGCGCCGTCCGCCGGCTCCGCAGCCCGTTCGGAGGCCGTCAGCGCCCCCGAAAGGGGACGAATTGCGGACTCGAGATCGCACCCCGAGGGCCCTCGAGCGCGGCACGAGGATTGAAAAGCACGGCGGCATGGAATCGCCCCGCGCGCGCCTCGTCTTCGCCCTGCTGCTCTCCGCGTGCACCGCGCCCTCCGGCGTCGACACCCTCGAGCAGCCCCTCGCGCGGCCTGGCCCTTGGGACATCCCGGCCGACACCCTGGCGATCGGGGACACCCAGCACGTCGACTACACCGGGGCCGGCCCGTGGCGCGGGCCGAGCGGGTGCGGCGGCTCGCTCCTCGAGGGCACGGCGGAGCTGCGCGACTGGCTCGGCGGGGCGTTCCCGCAGATCACGCACATCGGCGGCTACTCCTGCCGGCACATCAACGGCGACAGCTCCACCATGAGCGTGCACGCGACCGGGCGCGCGATGGACATCTTCATCCCGCTCCACGGGGGCGAGGCCGACAACGATCTCGGTGACCCGGTGGCCAACTGGTTGATCGAGAACGCCGAGGAGATCGGCATCCAGTACATCATCTGGGATCGCTGGACCTGGGGCGCGCACCGCTCGAGCGGCAGCAAGGAGCGGAGCTACGGCGGGGCGCACCCGCATCACGATCACCTGCACGTCGAGCTGTCGACCGAGGCGGCGGCGACCCGCACCCCGTGGTTCTCCGGCCCGCGCACCCTGCCCGGTCGGGACTGCGCCGCGCTGCCGCGGGATGGGGGCGTGCTCGAGGAGACGAGCGACTGCTTCGCCGCGTACGGGCCGGCCGCCTACTGGCGCTCCGCCGCCGGCGGCCACGGCGGCTCGCTCCTCTGGACCAACGCGTTCGAGAGCGACACCCCGAGCAACTGGGCCCGCTGGCACGTGCACGTGGCCGAGCCGGGCGAGTACACGGTCGAGATCTACGCCGATCCGGCGTTCAGCGCGCACCGCGCGGCCCGCTACACGGTGCGCCACGCGAGCGTCGACGAGCCGCTGCAGCTCGACCTGGGCGGGGCGAGCGGCTGGATCGAGCTCGGCGTCTTCCACTTCACCGGCGACGGGGCCGAGCACGTCAGCGTCTACGATCACGCCGACGGCCCGGTGCCCGCCGATCAGCGCGTGCCGGCCGACGCGCTCCGGCTCACCCGCACCACGCGCCGCGAGGCGATGGGCCCGCTCGCCACCCCGGTGGAGCCGATCTTCTACGAGGCGCCCCGGATCGAGGGGGGCGACCCCCGGCTCGACGACGATCCGCCGCCAGGCGACCACGACCACGACCACGACCACGAGGGGCGCCCCGACACTCTGCGCGGCGGCTGCAGCGTGAGCCCGTCGGCGCCGGCGTCCCTCTGGCTGCTCGCGCCGCTCGCGCTCCTCCTCGGGCGGCGGCGGCTTGCCAGGCGGGTGGTTCGTGCCCCATGAGAAGGCGGCATGCGGATCGTCTTCGTCATGGATCCCCCGTCGACCGTGCTCGTCGACGAGGACACCTCCTTCGCCCTGATGCTCGCCGCCCAGAGCCGCGGCCACCGGGTGGATCACTGCATGGCCCAGGAGCTCTGGCTTCGCGGCGGCACGGCCGGCGCCCGGGTGCGTCGCGCGACCTGTCAGCGCGACCCCAAGAACCCGATCACGCTCGGCGAGCCGGAGGACCTCGACCTCGCCGACGCCGACGTGGTCTTCGTGCGCAAGGACCCGCCCTTCGACGATGACTACCTCTGGGCGACCCAGATCCTCGAGCACGTGCGCGGCCAGACTCTGGTGGTCAACGATCCGCGGGGCCTGCGGGACGCGAACGAGAAGATCTACGCGACCTACTTCCCGGCGCTGATGCCGGACACCCTGATCGCCAACGACAAGGCGCGCATCAAGGCGTTCGTGAAGGAGGTCGGCGGCCGCGCGGTGATCAAGCCGCTCAGCGGCGCGGGCGGCGAGGGTATCTTCGCGCTCACCGAGTCGGACCCGAACCTCAACGCCTGCGTCGAGACGGTGACCCGCGGCGGCAAGCGCCTGGCGATGGCCCAGGCCTTCCTGCCGGACGTGACCAAGGGCGACAAGCGCATCCTCCTGCTCGACGGCGAGCCGCTCGGCGCGATCCTCCGGGTGCCGCAGGGCGGGGACCTCCGCAGCAACATTCACGTGGGCGGCCGGGTGGACGCGGCCGAGCTCGACGACGCCGACCGGGCGATCATCGAGGCGGTGGCCCCGCGGCTGCAGGCGGACGGGCTCTACTTCGTCGGCCTCGACGTGATCGGCGGCAAGCTCACCGAGGTCAACGTGACCAGCCCGACCGGCATCCAGCAGGCCTCGCGCCTCAGCGGGCGCGACCTCGAGGCGAAGGTCGTCGACTGGCTCGAAGCGAAGGCGTGATCGCCGAGTCCGACGCGCTGGTGCTCGGCTGGGCCGGCTCCAGCGAGCGCCAGGTCCGCGGCATGGCCAGCTTCTACGAGCGGGCCGGCGCCCGGGTGATCACCGCCCGGGCCGACGTGCTCCGGGCGATGGGCCTCCCCCACGGCTGGCGCGAGGAGGGCGAGCGCCTCGCGCCCCGCCTGCGCGGCGAGCGCCCCCTGATCGTGCACCTCTTCAGCAACGCCGGCTTCTGGCTCTGGGCCGCGACCCTCGAGGCGATGCGGCCCGAGGACCGCGCGCGGGTGTCGGCGGTGATTCTGGACTCGGCCCCCGGGGTGCCGCCCCGCATCGAGCCCGGCTTCTACGCGAAGTACAGCGCCCGGGCGATGATGCCGCTGGTGCTCGCGGGTCTCGGCCGGCGGCCGCGGTTGACTCACCCGGTGCTGACCCCGCCGCTCTGGGCGTTCATGCGGCTCTGGTATCACCTGAGCGGCCCCCAGATCCGGTTCGCCGAGCGCTCGCTCGAGATCGTGGCCGGCGTCGACGCCCCGCACCTGCTCCTCTACACCGAGGACGACTCGCTGGTGAGACCGGTGCACGTGGAGGCGTTCGCCCGCCGCCTCGGCGACCGGGCTCGGAAGATGCGCTTCGAGACCGGTGGGCACGTCCGGGCGGCGCTGGTGCACCGGCACCGCTACTGGCCGCGGGTCGAGGCCTTCCTGGCCGACGCGCTGGCCGCCTCCGAGCCCTCGCCCGGCCACTAGACCCGCCGCCAGCGAGCCCGAGGCCCCTACGGCGGGCGTGGATCGGCGGTTGCAGACCGAGACCGCCATGGCGAAGCGCGCGCTCGGTCTTCTGATGACGGTTCTGGCCCTGACGGGCTGCGTGGCGGAGATGGACTCTCCGGACGGGATCGACGAGGTCGGCCTCGTCCCGGGCGGCAAGGCCGACGGGAGCGACTACGGAGCCTGCGAGCTCGGCGCGGTCGTCGACTGGCTCAACGAGGGTCCCAGCGTCGATACGCTGAAGGAGGCGGGCGTGCACACCCGCGCCGCCCGCAACCTGGTGGCCCACCGGGACGGCGCGGACGGCGTCTTCGGCACCGCCGACGACGATCTCTTCGACGACATCCGCGAGGTCGACGACGTGAGCTGGGTGGGCCCGGTGGCCCTGCGACAGCTGGTCGAGGCGCGGGCCGACGTCTGCGCGGCCGCGCCGGCCGCCGCCGAGGTGATCTTCTCGCCCCAGGCCTACGACGAGAGCCACCTCGCCCGCATGGTCGAGCTGATCGACGCCTCCGAGCGCTCGATCGACATCGCGATGTACAGCTACCGCGACGGCGCCATCGGCGACGCGCTCGAGCGGGCGGTGGCCCGGGGCGTGACCATCCGCATGATCTTCGAGAAGGCCAACGACGACCGCCGGGACCCGGCCGGCACCGCGAGCGCCCGGCTCGAGGACGCGGGGATCGAGGTCCGCTACGTCAACAAGATCATGCACCACAAGTTCGCGATCTTCGACGGGCCGCGCGCGGACCTCGGGTACGCGGACGAGGGCACCCTGGCGAGCGGCAGCGGCAACTGGTCGAACAGCGCGGCCACCCGCTACGACGAGAACACGCTGATCACGGTCGGCAACGCCGAGCTCAACCTCCGCTTCCAGCGCGAGTTCAACCACCTCTGGGACCACGGCCGTCACTTCGTCTGGAACGAGTCCATCGAGCCGGTGCCCCACGTCGCGATCACCGACGCCGACATCCCCGACGACCCCGCGGTCGACGCGATCTTCACCAGCGCCAACTTCCGCACCTACGACTCCTCGCGCTACGGGCCGACCTTCAGCGTGATCCGCGGCGAGAACGAGGTCTCGGATCGCTGGGTCGAGCTCATCCGCGGCGCGCGCCGCAGCATCCGCATCGCCAGCGGGCACCTGCGCAGCCGCCCCATCTCCGAGGCGCTGATCGAGGCCGCCCGCGCCAACCCCGAGCTCGACGTGCGCGTCTACCTCGACGGCCAGGAGTACCTGAGCGAGTGGGGCCATGACGCCCAGGAGCGCGACCTCGAGGCCTGCCTGATGGACGCCGCCGGCAGCGACGCGCGCACCCAGGACTGCATGGATCGCGGCTTCCTCTTCAGCTACCAGCTCCACCAGGAGGGCGTGCCCGTCCGCTTCAAGTACTACGCCTACCGCTGGGACTACTCCTACGCCGAGCAGATGCACCACAAGTACATGGTCGTGGACGACGAGATCCTGATCACGGGCAGCTACAACCTCAGCGACAACGCCGAGCACAACACGATGGAGAACGACACGGTCCTCCGCGGGCCGGCGTTCCAGGGCGTGATCGACGCCTACATCGACAACTTCGACGCGCTCTGGGTGACCGGCGAGGAGCTGGGGCTCTTCGCCTCGCTGATGGACGAGATCGAGACCGGCGCCGGCGACTTCCCCATCGTGTTCGACGCGATGGCGCTCGACTGGGATCAGGTCACCGCGCTCAAGCAGACCATCCGCGACCACTGCCCGCTGATCAACAGCGCCGAGTACCGGGAGAACGCCGCGCGCCACCGCTACTGCGACCGCTGAAGAGCGGGAGTAGACTTGGCGCGTGCGGTGGATCCTCCTCTCGGCGCTCTGGGCGACGGGCTGCGGCCTGACGCTCGATCTCGACCCTCCCGATCCGCCGCCCGACGCGAGCGGCCTCGACGCCGGCGTCCGGGACGCGGCGCCCGAGACCGACGCGGGGGAGTGCGCGGCCCGCCCCGACGGGAGCCGCTGCGCCGGAGGCTTCTGCGTCGACGGGGCGTGCGCGCCGAGCGTGTGCGGCGACGGGATCGTCGACCCCGACGCCGGGGAGCAGTGCGAGGGCGGCGCGGCCTGCGAGGCCTGCCGCTTCGTCTGCGACTGCCCGGACCTCGTCGCTCCCTGCCTCGTCGAGCTGACCTGCGAGTCGGATCGCTGCGCCCCGGTCTGGGCGCCGGACGGAGCCGTCTGCGGCGAGGAGGCGGGCATCGACGGCGAGTGCCGCGGCGGGCGCTGCATCCCGGACGGCTGCGGCGACGGAGTCATCGAGGGCGTCGAGGAGTGCGACGACGGCAACGATCGCCCCGCCGACGGGTGCGAGATCGACTGCACCTTCACGTGTCACGAGGACGCCGACTGCGACGACGGCGACGTCTGCGACGGCGAGGAGCGCTGCGTCACGCTGAGCGACCCGGAGGTCGGGGTCATCGCCCGGCAGTGCACCGACGGCGCGCCCCTCGAGCTCGGCCCCTGTGAGGCCTGCGATCCCGACCGGGGCCCGTACGTGCCCGACGCGGACGGAGACGGCTTCGCGGGGCCCGACGCGCCGAGCGGCTGCCGCACCCTCGACTGCGACGACGCCAACCCCGCGGTGAGCCCGGGCGCGGTCGAGGTCTGCGACGGCCTCGACAACGACTGCGACGGCAGCGTGGACGACGGGAGCGACCCGGTGATCTGCGCCCCGGACCGGGACGGCGACGGCTGGGCGGGCACCGAGGCCGGCACGACCTCGCCCGGCTGCGCCGCCTGCCCGCCCGGGACGGCCCCGGTGCGCTCGGTCGGCGCCGACTGCTGGGACGTGCCCGACAGCTTCGGGCCGAGGGTGAACCCGGCCCAGACCGGCTTCTTCCCCTTCCCCTTCTGCGACGCCGCCGATCCGCGCTGCAGCCAGGGCTTCGACTGGAACTGCGACGGCACGGTCGAGCGCCAGCTGGAGCGCGAGGTCGACTGCGACAGCCTCCGGATCCGGGGCTGCCGCGGCGACGGCTGGCAGGGCGGCGTGCCCGACTGCGGCGACGCCGCCCCCTTCGTGACCTGCGAGCCCCGCGTGCTGTTCTGCGGCTCCAGCCGCGACACGGCCACCCAGTCCTGCCGCTGAGCGTTGACACTCCCGCGCCCGGGGGGCTAAGGCCGGCGGGCGAGGTGAACGTGCCGACGAACGCGAAGATCTGGATCTCCCTTGTTCTCGTCCTCTCGATGGGCTGCGGGCCCACCGCGCTGCGCGGTCAGTCCGCCGGGCCGTCGCTCTCTCTCGGGGGGCAAGCGAGCCGCCGGGTCGAGACGCTGACCGACCTCGAGGAGGTGCGGGACGTGCTCGTGCGGGACACGGGGGACGTCTACGTCGCCACCGACGCGGGCCTCTTCCTCCACCCCGCCGACGGCATGGCCCCGGCGCTGGTCGAGGGCCTGCCCAGCGACGACGTGCGCGGGCTGGTGGACGACGAGGGCGCGGTCCTGGTGGCGACCAGCCGCGGGCTCGCCCGGATCGCCGACGGCCAGGTCACCCCGCTCGAGGGCGCGCCCCAGATCGGGCACCTGACGGACATGAAGGAGGCGGCCGACGGCACCGTCTGGCTCTGCGGGCTCGGCGGCGTGGCCCGACAGGCGGAGGGCGGCGGCTGGGAGATCTTCGGCGATCCGGTTCGCTGCACCGGCCTCGCGCCGACGCCCGAGGGGCAGATCTGGGTCGGCACCACCTCGGGGCTCTGGTACGTCGAGGGCGACGTCACCCGCGAGCACCCCATCAGCGGCGGCATGCCCGAGGGCTACGTCCGCTCGGTCGTCCCGGTGCTCCCGGGCCAGATCATGGCGCTGCTCCAGGGCCCGAACGACGCGCAGATCGGCTTCTGGGACGGCGAGCGCTGGTACGGCTACACGATCCGCGGCCTCGAGGGGCAGGCGGCGAGCCTGATCCGCCGCGGCAACGACGTCCTGCTCATCAGCCAGGATCAGGTCATCGCGATCGCACCGCGCGGGGAGGGCGTGCCGCTCGAGCCGCTCTCCAGCACCGAGGGCACCGTGCGGAGCTTCCGCCCGGCCATCCAGCCGGCGGCGGAGCACCAGCCGGGCGAGCTGCCCAACCCGGAGGTGCTCGAGGAGCCGAAGCGCCTCGCCGACATCCCGGCCAACCGGCCCACGATCCAGGCGCCGCCCTTCCGGGCCCGGGTGCTCGACGTGGAGCTGCCGGGCCGCGCCTACCGCGCGCTCGTCCGCGGGCCCGACGCCTTCCTCGCGATCGCGAACCAGGGCGTGATGCAGCTCCCCGGCGACGGCCGGCCGCCGCGCTTCTTCCGCACCCGCACGCTGGTGCCGGAGGAGGACATGCAGATCGCGACCGACGGCGCCGGCACGGTGTGGACGATCTCGCGTGAGGGCCACCTCGCGAAGATGGTCAACGGCCGCCTCCGCCGGGTGCGCCTGCCCGAGGGCTACGTCGCCCAGGCGGTGGCGAACGGCCCGGCCGGCGCGTACCTCGCGGCGCTGAAGCCGAGCGTCGGCCCGAACACGGTGCAGATCTTCTCGAACGCGGGCCGCGGCTGGACGGAGCTCGCCGAGCGCACCCTCGAGGTGCCGACCGAGCTGGTCGGCGTGCCCTTCATGGGCGTCGATCAGGACGGCCACGTGTGGCTCGCGATCGAGATCCAGCGCGAGACCGGCGCGGGCACCCGGGTGCGCGGCGCGGCGGTCGTCGACCCCGGCCAGGAGGCGGTCGTCTACCACCACCGCGGCGCCGACCGGGAGGCGGGCGGCCTGCCGCTGCCGGACGAGATCAGCGCGGTCGACTTCGACACCGACAACGCGTGGTTCGCGAGCCTGAGCGGGCTGGTGCGCGTCGGCTCGAGCCAGGCGGTGACGTTCGGCGAGGCCCGCGGGGTGCGCGGCGAGGTGGTCACCGACGCGGTGGTCGGCAGCGGCATCATCTGGGTCGCGGCCGCCGAGGGCCTCGGGAGCTACGACCGCAACGAGTTCAGCTTCGCGGCGCAGCCGGAGCTGGTGCAGGACGCGCGGCCGACGAAGCTCGCGATGGACCTGGCCGGCCACCTCTGGATCGCGAGCCCGCGCGGCCTGATCCTGCACGAGGGCGAGGAGTGGCTGATGCTCGATCAGGACGACGGCCCGCCGGTCACCGAGCTCCGCGACGTCGAGGTCGACGGCGGCGGCCGCGTGTGGCTCCTCGCCGAGGACCGCGTGATGCTGCTCTCGCGTTGAAGTCGGTGTGCGGGCTGCGGTCCGAGGCGCGATGCACGTCTTGACGGCCTCCGCTACCCTGGAGGCATGACTCGCTTCGCCTTCACGCTGATCATCTTCACCTGCCTCGCCTGCTCCTCCCCCACCGGGGACATCGATTTCGAAGAGGAGGAGTGCGCTCCGGTCGACGGCCCGGCCTGCCCGGCCGCCGACCAGGAGCGCCCGAGGGTGCGCGGCGTCGGTCCGCCCGGACTCTTCCAGGGCCCGGTCCTCTTCGTGGACGACGGCTACCTCCAGGTCCAGGGGCCGGAGACCGTCCACTGGCTGGTGGCGCCCGGGGCCACGCGCGACGAGCTCGCGCCCTACGACGACCTCCTCGTGCTCGTCGACGCCTCGGACCCCGAGGCCCAGACGGTGACCGCGCAGGACGACGGCCGCCTGATCCTCGCCACGGACGGGCCGACCCCGATGCCCGCCGACGGGAGCCTGCCGGAGACCCCGCCCCGCCTCCTCGAGCTGGGAGGCTGGACCCTCACCGGGGTCGAGCGGCGCTGCGGCTGGGCGCACGAATACTACGCGTCCTTCTGCCCGCCGCACCTCTACGGCGTCTACGACCTGCTGCTCACCCACGAGAGCGGGGAGACCGCGCGGCTCGCCCAGGGGGAGACGCTGACGCTCGAGGGGTCGTCGGGCACCTACCGCGCGTTCCTGCGCGAGGCGACCCAGCTCGAGGACGACGTCGGCGGGGGCTGCTCCCGCTGCTCCGACCTGCCGACCTACGGCATCGATCTCGTCTACGTGCGCATCTCGGGGTGATCGATCACCGCCCCAGGAACTCGAGGGCGCTGGCCCGCAGCGCGGCCGGGTCGGTGACCGGCATCGAGCAGGCCTCGCTGGTGCAGAGGAAGATCGCTGGCTCGCCGGGGTAGGGGTAGCGGCTCTGTCCCGGCCGGCCGAGCTCGACCAGGCGGGTCGGCTCGTAGAGCGCGATCGCGGCCCGGTGGAGCGCCTCGGTGCGCGGGTCCTCGGGGCCGACCACGCTGAGCAGCACGTAGCCGGCGTCGAGCGCCTCGAGCGCGAGGAGGTACTCGCCGACCATGCGGCCGAGGGAGCGCAGCTCGGCCGGTCGCGCGCTCGCCCGCAGCGCGGCCACCGCCGCCTCCCGGTAGCGCGCGTCGTCCTTCAGCCGCGAGAGCGTCAGGAGCGCCCGGGCCGCGACGCCGTTCTCCTCGATCGGCACCCGGCGGTCGGCGAAGAAGCCGGCCGCGCGCGGGTCGTCGGTGTGAGCGTGGAAGCCGCCGTCCTCGTCCTGGAGGGCGGCGATCATCGCGTCGGCCAGCCGCTCCGCCTCGTCCTCCCAGCGCGCCTGCCCGGTCGCCTCGTGCAGGGCGAGCCACGCCGCCAGCACGTGCGCCTGATCCTCCAGGTAGAAGAGCGGATCGTCGCTCTCGGCGTCGTGACGGAAGAGGCCGGACTCGGCGCGGTGGGTCCGGAGGATGCGCTCGGCCGCGGTGAGCGCCTGCGACAGCGGGGCGCGCCGGCCCGAGGCGACGTGCAGATCGGCGAGCGCCTCGATGAGCATGCCGTTGGTCGAGGCGTAGACGTGGGTGTCGATCCGCGGGATCCCGAGGGCGCGCCGGCCGGCCTCGTCGAGCGCGTAGTACTCCCCGCCCGGCACGTGCGGGCCCGGCTGGCCGTGGCCCCCGAGGTCGGCGTCCTGCGCGGTGTAGAAGGCGCCGTCTTCGGCGCGGAGGAAGGCCTCCACGTAGCGGTGCACGTCGAAGGCGTGCTCGAGCCAGCGCGCCTCGCCGGTCACCCGGTAGGCCTCGCCGAACGCGCGCATCGCCCCGGCCTGCACGGGCACGATCTTCTCGAAGTGGGGCCGGTCCCAGACGTCCGGGACAGAGTACTGGTACATGCCGCCGAACACCGGATCGAGGAGCCGCGCGTACTGGGCCAGGCTCTCGAGCGCGCGCTCCCGCCAGACGTCCTCGCCCCGCACCGCCGCCCGGAAGAAGGCGTGCTCGACCGGGGCCGCGAACGGGTAGCGCTGCCGTCGCCCCCAGCCGCCCGCCTCCTCGTCGTACATGCCGTCGAGCTGCGCCCGCACCGCCGCGCGCACCGCGTCGAGATCCTCGGCCGGCGCCTCGCCCGCGCCCGCGTCGTCGTCGAGGGTGCGGCCGTCGGCGTGCGCTGCGATCACCTGCTCGAGGATGGCGCGGAAGCGCGCCGGCGGGCGGTAGCCGCGCAGCCCGAGGATCTGCTCGCCCTCGGGCGAGAGGAACACCGTCGCCGGCCACGCATAGCGCTGGTAGCGGTCGGCGAGATCGGGGCGGGCGTCCCCGTCGGCGCGGATGAGCACGAAGCGCTCGCCCAGCCGGCGCAGCACCTCGGGGTCGCGATAGGTGACGTCGTTCATCACGTGGCACCAGTGGCACCACCCCGCCTGCACGCTGAGCAGGATCGGCTTGTCCTCGCGCCGCGCGCGCGCGAACGCCTCCTCGCTCCACTCGCTCCAGTCGGGGCCGCTCGAGACGTCGGCGGCCGAGCGGCTCGTGGCGGGGGCGCCGCCGCACGCGGCGAGCAGCAGGCTGAGCGAGAGGAGGCGATGCACGCCCCTTCGTACGAGCCACTCGCGCGAATGGTTTCCTTCCAGTAAGAGGCGGCCAGGGGAGGACGACATGACGGACGCATATCAGCACGTCGACGCGAACGGGATCCGCTTCGCTTACCTCGAGGAGGGTGAGGGGCCGCTGGTGCTCTTGATCCACGGCTTCCCCGACACCGCGCACACCTGGGACGACGTGCGCCCGCGCATCGCCGCCAAGGGCTACCGAGCCGTCGCCTACTTCCAGCGCGGCTACCACCCGAGCGGGATCCCGATGCGCGACCCCGACCAGGAGACCACGGCGCGCGACGCGCTCGCCCTCATCGAGGCCCTGGGCGAGGAGCGCGCGATCCTGATCGGGCACGACTGGGGCGCGAACGCGGCTTACGGGGCGGCGGCGATCGGCGGGCCCGCGCGGGTGTCGAAGCTCTTCACCGTCGCCATCCCGCACCCGCTCGCGATCAAGCCGACCGTCTCGAAGGTCTGGGGCGTGCGGCACTTCTTCACCTACAAGCTCCCGGGCGCGGCCAGGCGCTTCGCCAAGGACGACTTCGCGGCGCTGCGCGAGCTCTACGCGCGCTGGAACCCGAGCTGGGTCGACGTGCCGGAGTCGGAGCTCGAGCCGGTGAAGCGCGCGTTCTCGAACCCGGCCAGCCTCGAGGCGGCGCTCGGCTACTACCGCACCCTCGGGCCGACCCCGCCGGCTTACCTGAAGAAGAAGATCGACGTGCCCACCGTGACCGTCGCCGGCACCGACGACCCGATCGCGGAGCTGAGCGACTACGAGCGCGCCGAGCGCTGGTTCACCGCGGGCTACACCGTCGAGACCATGCCCGGCGGCCACTTCCTCCACCGCGAGCACCCGGACATCTTCGCCGAGAAGGTGCTCGCCCACCTCTGATCGTCAGCGGATGTGGGTGACGTACCAGCGGGGGCCCCAGTTGATGAGCGTGCGCAGCTCGAAGCGGCGCTCGTCGTCGTCGACGCGGTAGTAGATCCAGTCGTGGCGCGAGGCCCAGTAGGGGATCGCGTTCGCCTCCTGGCGGCGCTCCACCCAGCCCCCGCGGCGGGTCATCACCAGGCGATCGAAGACCGCGCCTTCGGGGATCTCGGCGTGCAGCGCGTGGATGTCCCGCTCGTAGTGGTGCAGCAGCACCTCCCAGTAGCGGCGAGGCTCCGCGATGCCCTTGAGCACCATGAAGGGCTCGAGCGGGAAGAAGAAGTCGCGCGCCAGCGCCGGGTCGTCGGCGAGGATGGCGGCGAAGAGCTGACCGGCGCGGGCTTCGGCGTCGCCGGGCGGAGGGCGGCGGTCCGGCGGATCGCGCCAGTCGTTCTCGGGCGGGATCTCGATCCGAGGAGGCTGGGCGAAGGCGCTCGCGCTCAGGCAGGCGAGGGCGAGGGCGACGAGGGCGCGCCGGATCATTCGACGACTCCTCATTCGACGACCTGAAAGGACTCCGGGCTCCGGGTCCGGTACTCGGCGTCGACGTGCGACATGAGGTCGAGCAAGAAGGTCTGCATCTGCGCGCCGCCCGGCACCTCCTCGGGCGCGTCGGTGTAGAAGGTCCCGCGCAGGCACTCGTTGCCCCGGCAGCGGCCGTCCGGGAAGACCAGGATCATCTTCTGCATCCGGCGCGAGCTGCCCACCCGCGGCGTGTTCATGTCGGCCCACATCAGCAGCCCGAGCGCGACGAGATCTTCGGGGGACATGCCGTAGCCGTGGAGGAAGTAGACGACCGGGTAGCGTCGGCCCTGGTTCTCCTCGAGGAAGTAGCCGGGCGGCAGCACCATCGAGACCGGGCCGGTCCTGCCGGTGGTGGCGGTGAAGTCGAAGACGAAGGTGTTGACGTAGCCGCACTGCTCGCGGTCGTTCTCGGCGCAGATCCGGTCCCGGGTGACCCGGTCGCGATCGCCGTCGGGCCAGCGCGCGTCCATCATCATCAGCCCCGCGCGGAGCCGATCGATGAGCTGGCTGCTCGTGCCCACGTGGCCGCCGTCGCCGGCCTCGATGAAGCGCGGGTCGATGTCCGGGTCGCCGTAGCGCACCATCGCCGCGCGGCCGACGTCCTGCCAGGGCACGTCGAAGTAGTCGAGCTCCAGGCGCCCGTCCATGTGCAAGGCGGCGTGCCCGTTGTAGTAGCGGACCGGGAAGCCGCGGGCGGCCCAGCCGGCGGTCGTGACGTTGGCCATCACCACCCAGTTGAACAGGTCGCGGATGCCGCCGTCGGCGAAGAGGTCGACGTCGCGCAGGGTCTCGAGGTCCATGCGCTCGGCCAGCCAGCGCGGCGACGACTCGATCATGCGCTGCGCGCCGCGGGCCCGGTCGAAGCAGCCGTTGCCCTCGCCGATGTCGAAGCCGCCGCCGGGGAGATCGGCGGTGGGCGCGAGCTGGCGGGTGCCGAGCATGCCGTCGAGCCCGACGTCGAGGAAGGCCTCGGCCACGCCCGGGGCGCCGGCGGTGCACGGATCGCCGCCCACCGCGTCCCGGGTCCAGTTCCCCTCGGTGCCGGTCGGGTTGTACTGGAAGTGGAAGTCGTCGCCCGCCGGGTCCGGGTTGGTGATCGGATCGTAGGGCGTGCCGTCCGCGCTGACCTCGCTCTCGCTGGGCACGCCGTCGAGGCCGAAGTCGTCGAAGGGCTCGCGGCCGTTGCGGATGACCGGCTCGCCCGCGTCGCGCACCCCGTTGGCGTTCACGTCGACCGCGAGCACGACCTCGATCGGCATCCCGTGTCCGCCGTCCGGGTTCCAGCGGCCGATGTCCCCCGGCACCTCGCCGCCGTCGCAGAAGGTGATGACCGGGTGCTGCCCTTCGGGGTTGAACTCGTCGTCGAAGAAGCCCGCGCCCTCGCTGCCGCTCAGAAAGTCGCCGGTCCCGTCGAAGGGCGGGATGACGATCTGGGCGTCCGGCGCGCAGCGGGCGCTCGCGGGCATGCCGCGCACCTCGTCCGGCACACCCGGCGGGGTCACGCTCGGCTCGCTCGGGTCCGCGGTGCGGTCGTAGTTCGGGTTGCCGAACATCGTCGCGAGGTCGCGGAAGATCGAGATGTAGTCGGTGCGGTTGAAGGTGCCGCCCTGGCCCTCGTAGCCGTCCTCGTACCACCAGTGCTCGAAGGTCTGCGGGTGCTCGTGGATGTGCTCGACCGGCGGCGTCCGGGCCAGCGACGCGCCCTCCGCGCAGCCCTCCGGGTCGGCCTGCCGCTCCGCCTCGGTGCAGAAGCCCGCCACGTGGAAGTTCCGGATGTGCTCGAGCATGAACGTCCAGTCGGTCGGCCCCCCGAGGGGCGCGACGAAGTCGAACAGCTCGGGGTTGCCGAGGCCGATCCGGCCCGAGCCGCTGCCGCCCATCGAGAAGCCGAGGATGCCGCGGAACACGAACTCGCGATCTCGCACCGTGGGCGCGTCGGTCCGGACGACCGCCTGGTAGGTGCCGAGGCGCGCCATCTCGAAGGTCAGGGTGCCGACGCCGGCCGAGCCCTCGAAGCGGGGGCTCGCGATGCCGACGAGCCGGCCCTCCTCCATGTGGGCGCCGCGCCACACGACCTCGACGTGGGCGAGCCCCGCGCCGCTCGGGAGCCGCGCGGTCGAGACGGGGATCGTCAGCGGGATCTCGCGGGCCAGGACGGTGTGCGCCGGCCCGAAGGTCACCGCCGGGCCGAGGGCCAGGTAGCCGTCGGGGGTGAGGTCCTCCGCGCACGCGATCGTCACGTCGAGCGGGTCCACGTGGTAGCGGTCGTCCCGGGCCGCGCCCTCGGGCACCGCGAGCGCCGCGCCGGCGAGGGTGCCGCCGTCGACCGTCAGCGCCTCGGCCGGGGCCACCGTCCCCGACGCCTCGCCTTCGCAGGCGGGCAGCGGCGCGTCCTCGATCACCACGACCTCGAGGGCCGCGCTGACCTCGTCGCCGTCCTCGTAGGTCGCGCGGGCGGTCAGGGTCACGGTGCCCGCGCTCAGCCCGCGCAGGCGGAGATCCACCCGGTCACGCCCGACCGGGATCATCGCCTCGGCCGGCGCCTCGACCACGCCGTCGGCGCTCGCCTCGAGCGCGAGCGTGGCCCCCGGGAGGCAGTCCTTGTCGAAGCGCAGGTGCACCGCGCGCTCCGCGCCGACCGTCATGCCCACCGAGGGGCGCGACCAGCGCAGCTCCGGGAACGGGATGGTCCCGCAGGCCTGCACCTCCTCGGGGCCCGCGTCGCCGGGGCCTCCGTCGAGGGCGGGCGCCCCGTCGTCGCAGGCGACGAGCGAGAGCAGGAGGGCGAGCGGGAGGAGGCGAGTGAAGCGCATCGGGAGGGAGAATAGCGAGATTGGCCCGACCGATCGCGCGCCGGGCCCCGAAAGGCGCGCCGGCCCCCGTCGGTAAGGGTCGTGTCAGGCCTGCGCACGACCGCGGTCAGCGCCAGCGGGCGTCGCCGCCCAGAGGGCTGACCTCCCCCGCGAGGACGGGGCCGTGCGCCTCGAAGAGCGAGATCACGTACTCCCAGAGCGCTCGCACCCGCGCGACGCGGCGCAGGTCACCCGGCATGAGGAGCCACGTGTCGCGCTGGTCCTCGACCTCCGAGACGCGCACGACGCCGGCCTCGTACACGCTGGGGAAGCAAGGCAGCATGCACAGGCCGAACCCTGCGCTGCAGGCCGCGTGCATGGTGGCCACGCTGTCGGTGCGGGCTCCTGATGTCGCTCAACATGCTCATCGAGTTCGGCGACGCCTTCGACTACACCGGCGCCGACTTCCGGTCGTGGTGCGGAGAGGTCGGCTTCCGCTCCTTCGAGGTCCTGCCCCTCGCGGGCCCGACGAGCGCCGCGATCGCCTACAAGTAGCCGCGCGTGACTTTCAGGCTCGACGGAACGACCCTCTCTCTCTGGAGGAGGAGCTCGTGGAGTCGGCGTCCGCCTACACCGACGCGCTGAACGCGCACGTCACCGCCGCGATGGGCGCGATCGCGCTGACCGCGCTCGGGCTGACGCTCGTGGTGGTGTTCGCGGCCGCGCGCCGCGGGCGAGGGGGGGCGGGGCGCTTCGTGTGGGCGCCGCTCGCGATCTCGCCGTTCGCGCTCTTCCTGTGCGACCCGCCTCCGCTGGCCCCTCCTCTGCTGCCCCCTCCCGTGGGAGCGGAGCCGGTCGAGATCCGCGCCCGCGCCCAGCGGTGGCGCTGGGAGTTCGAGCAGCCCAACGGGATGACGGACGGGGCCCTCGTCGTGCCGGCGCGGCGGCCGGTGCACCTCGTGATCGAGAGCGCCGACGGCGCCCTCCACTCGTTCCAGGTGCCCGCGCTCGGGATCCGGGCCGCGGTGGTGCCCGGCGGGGAGACGCACGTGCGCTTCATGGCCGATCGCGAGGGCCGCTGGGGCATCGGGTGTGGGGAGCTCTGCGGGAGCGGCCACTCGCGCATGCTCTCCGAGCTGGTCGCGGTGCCCTACGACGACTGGTCGAATCCGCTGAGCTGCCGAGGCCTGCTGCCGCCCGACCTCGACATCGTCGAGACGGGAGAGCGGCTGTTCGAGTCGAACGGCTGCCCCGCCTGCCACGCGATCGAGACCGACGAGGTGCTCGTCGGGCCGTCGCTCCGCGACATCGCGTTCCGGGACCGGCCGCTCGAGGACGGGGTCGCGCTGGCCGACGTCGAGTACCTGAGGGCCGCCATCCTCACCCCGCAGCGCGACGTGTCGCGGGGCTTCGACCACGTGACCATGCCCGCCTACCACCTGCCCGAGTCTCAGGTGGACGCGCTCGTGGCCTATCTGCTGGCGGCCTCGAGCCAGCCGGAGATCCGGGCGCGGTCGCGGAAGCTGTACCCGGCTCCGTATTGAGGGGCCTTTTCTGGCGCTCCCCGGGCACGGGCACGGGCACGGGCAGGGGCACGGGGCGGCCTGTCGCCGCTTCGCGGCGGTCAGGCCGCGTCGAGCGAGGTGCACACGCGGTTGCGGCCGGAGCGCTTGGCCGCGTAGAGCGCGTTGTCGGTGATCTTGAAGAGCGCCTCGGGGGTCTTCGCGTCCTGCGGGAAGGTCGCCACGCCGACCGAGCACTTGACGCTCAGCTTGCCGAGCTCGGTGTTGAAGACCGTCTCGCCGAGCTCCTCGCGGATGCGCTCGGCCAGCGTCACCGCGCCCTCGGTGTCGGTCTCCTCGCAGAGCACGCAGAACTCCTCGCCGCCGAAGCGCGCGACCGCGTCGGTGTCGCGCTTCACCCGGTTGAGGATCGCGCCGAGCTCCTTGATCACCACGTCGCCCACGTCGTGCCCGTAGGTGTCGTTGACGCTCTTGAAGTGGTCGATGTCGGTGACGAGCAGCGAGAGCTTGCGGCCGAAGCGGTCGGCGCTCTTGAGCTTCGCGTCGAGCTCCTCGAGGAACGCGCGCTTGTTCAGGCAGCCGGTCAGGCCGTCGGTCGTCGCCATCTCCTCGAGCCGCCGCACCGCCGCCGCGTTGCTCATCGCCACCGCGAGCTGGTTGGCGAGCACCTGGAGGGTGGGCCGGACCGCGTCGTTGAAGGCGTCGCGGCGGTGGGCGGCCAGCGCCAGCGTGCCGATCGCGTCCTCGCGCACGATGAGCGGCAGGATGAGGAGCGACGACATCTCCTTGAGGTTCGCGCGCTTCGTGTAGACGACCTGCTGCCGGGCGTCGAACTCGCCGCGGTAGGGGAGGTAGTGCCGGTTCTTCACCGCCATCGCGGTGAGGGAGGTGTTGTCGCGGAAGGTGAGCTTCGCGAAGCGCTCGGCGTCCTCGCCGACCGCCTTGCGCACCGAGTGGCGCTTGGCGTCGGGGTCGTAGAGGGTGATCGCCGCGAAGTCGTAGGGCGCGATGTCCCCGGCCGCGCCGAGCCCGGCGTCGATGACCTGGTCCTCGGTGAGCGCCTCGCCGAGGGTCTGGGACGCACGGTAGAGGTGGGTCTGCTCGCGCTTGCTGCGCTCGAGCTGCACGAACACCCGCTCGTTCTGGATGGCCCGCAGCACCTGCGCGACCGCGCCGCTGAGGACCTCCTCCTCCTGCGGCGTGAACGGGCGCGCCCCGAGCCGGTCGGCGCAGAGCGCGCCCTGCACGTTGCCGCCCTCCTGGACCGGCACGCCGAGGAAGGTCTTCACGAGCGCGCCGTTCTGGTAGTAGCAGAGCCCCTTGTAACCCGGCTTGAGGTTCTCGAGGTTCATCGTCAGGCCGCGGCTCGCGACCGCGCCGACCGCGCCCTCGCCGGCCGAGAAGGGCCCCTCGGCGACGTCGTCCGAGTCGGTGGCGAGCTCGACGATGCGGAGCTTGCCCACGTCGTCCTTCATGAAGAGCACGCAGGTGTGCAGCTCGAGCGTGCGCTTCAGCAGATCGAGCACGTGGTAGAGCGCGTCGTGCACCTGCTCGAGGCTCGAGCGGAAGACCTTGTCCTCGGCCTGGGCGGAGGCGTCGCTGCTCGCCGCGCCGACGAGGCGGAAGAGGCGGCTCTCCTCCCGGACCTTCTCGCGCTCCTGGTCGAGCTCCTTCTTGCTGCGCTCGCGGACCCGGGCGATCTCGGCCCGGGTGAAGACCACGTTGAGCGCGCCGAAGAGCACGATGAACACGCCGTGCAGGGCGAAGCGCTCCCAGTCGGCGCGCGCCTCGGTCACCCACCAGAGCGCCGCCTCGAAGGCGAGCGCGAAGAGCACCAGGGTGGTGCCCATCGGGCTCCGGGCGAACGAGGCGAGGAACGCCACGAGCACGTAGATCGCGGGGTAGACCGGGCCCTCGAGCCCGCCCCCGAGCTGCACCCCGGCGTGGGCGGCGATCAGCATCAGCACGCCGAGCTCGAGGTCGAGCCACTTGCCGTCCTCCGCGCCGGGCTTCTCGCGGGCGCGCTTGGCGGCGCGCACCCCGAAGATCGACAGCCAGGCGAGCCCGACGGCGCCGTGCTCGAGCCCGAGCGACTCCGGGTCCACCAGGAAGACGCCGAGGAGCACGAGCACGCCGAAGGCCGCCGCGGCGACGAAGCCGAAGGAGGCCCGCGCGGTCTTGCGGATGGTGAGCGCAGCGTGGACGAGGGACGACACGGCGGTACCCCATCCGGTAACGGATCGCGGCGTCGGTGGTCAAAAAAGCGGGCGCCCCCAAAATCTGGACGGATCACGCCCGAGCTGGCCAGAGTGGGCGGCCCGTGTCCCGACTCGGAAGCGCCTTCGCCTGGATGCTGCCCTTCGGCCTCTTGATCGTCTCGATCGTGAGCGTGCCGCTGGCGATCCTCGACGACGAGGGCCTGCCCCGCTACCGCGCGCTCAAGGCCGAGCGTGCCGAGGTCGAGCGGGTCAACGGCCGCCTCCGCCGCGACGTCGAGCAGCTCCACCGCGAGGTCGAGGCCCTCCGCACCGACCCCGAGACCATCGAGCGCATCGCCCGCGACGAGCTCGGCATGATCCGCGACGACGAGCTCCTCTTCCAGTTCCCAGAATAGCCAGCCTCGGCCTCGGCCGCTGCGACTTCCTGGAATCGAGGAAGGCGGGAATCGAGGAAGAATTGGCTCTCGCAAAGGCGCGAAGCCGCCAAGAGCGATCGGGGCAGCGGGGTGGGGGCTGGCCGGCGGGTCGGCTCACTGCCCAGCTCCGCCTCTGCTCGCCCGCCTTCGATCGCGACAGCTGCCGACCCGTTCGGCGGCCGAGTCGCGGTGGCGTAGCTCCACCCCGTGGCCAGCGATGGACTTTGCGCCTTGGCGGCTTTGCGAGAGCCAAAAACCGAACGCGAGGGTGGTCACTCCTCGGGGGGAGGGGGCTCTTCGACCGGGTCGGGGGCCAGGAGGTGGAGCACGGCGAGCACGATGATGATGAGGACGGCGAGGCCGATCGCGAGGAGGTAGCGGCCCATGCCGGCGGCGGTGCCGAGGGCGGCGGTGGCGAGGAGGGAGGCGGCGGTGGTCAGGCCGATGACCTTGTCCCGGCTGATGAAGATGGTGCCGGCGCCGAGGAAGCCGATGCCGGCCACGATCGCCTCGATCGCGCGGATCGGGTCGAGCCGGGCGTGGCTGTCGTCGACCACGTCGGTGAGGATCAGCGCGATGCCGCTGAAGGCGGCCGCGCTGGCCGCCACGAGCAGGTGGGTGCGCAGCCCGGCCGGGCGGGCCCTCCGCTCTCGATCCCAGCCGACCGGCACCGCGAGCACGACCGCCAGCGCGGTGCGGAGGAGCAAGACGCCATCCGTTTCCACGCCACTGGAGCTAGCTCCGGCGCCGAAGCGGCCAAGTCGACGCTGGCATAGGCCCCCCGGATGCTTGACACTCTGCCGGCGCCTTCCTATTTGCGACGTCGGAGCACTCCACCGCGTGTCCCATCCCGTACGACCGGAGCTGACTTTTCGCGCTCGGAAGATCCTGTACGCGGTGATCACCGAGTACGTGGCCAGCGGAGAGCCGGTCGGGTCGCGGCGGCTCGCGAAGCGCTACGGCATCAACCTGTCGCCGGCGACGATCCGGAACGTGCTCGCCGACCTCACCGACGCCGGCTTCCTCGGCCAGCCGCACACCAGCGCGGGCCGGGTGCCGACCGAGCGCGGCTTCCGGGTGTTCGTCGACGCCCTGATCCAGATGCGCGAGGTCACGGCCGAGGATCGCGACGCGGTGATGCAGCGCATGCGCGACCTGCGGCCGGGGGTCGACGACCTCGTGAAGGAGGCGGGGCGGCTGCTCGCCACGATGGCCGGGGCCGCCGCGGTGGTCACCCGCCCGCGCACCGCCGGTCAGCCGCTCAGCCAGATCCGCTTCCTCTATCTCCGGCCGGGCGAGCTGCTCGCGCTGATCATCACCAAGGACGGCGCGATCCAGAACCGCGCCATCCCGGCCCCCGAGCTCAGCGACTCCGCGCTCGAGCGCCTCAACAACTATCTGGCCGAGAAGGTCGCCGGCAAGACGCTCTCCGAGGTCCGCGCCGCCCTCTCGACCGAGGTCGACGACGAGCGGGTGCTGCACGAGCAGGCCCAGCAGGTCCTCGAGGCGGCCACGACCGGGCAGGCCGAGGAGCGCGAGATCGTGATCGAGGGCCACACCGTGCTCTTCGACCGGCCGGAGTTCTCCGACTCCGAGAACATTCGCCGCTACCTCCGCACCTTCGAGGAGAAAGAGCGCCTGCTCGACCTGCTCGACTCGACCATCGCGGCCGGCGGCGTGCAGGTGCTCATCGGCTCGGAGACCGAGCTGGAGGAGGTGCCCGACATCTCGCTGATCAGCGCGAGCTATCAGCGGAGCGGCCGGACGGCGGGCACGGTCGGCATCATCGGCCCCACCCGGATGGACTACGGGAAGCTGGTGCCGCTGGTCGGCTTCACCGCCCAGGTCATGAGCGACGTGCTCGACGGAGTGCAGCGCGACGAAGAAGAGTAGCGACTCGGAATTACGGTGCTACTGGCTGGAATTCGCGAACCTTTCTGATCAAACTCCGGCGCGCTGGACTATGATGTCGGGCTGCCGGACCAGGGAGTGAGACGGTCGTGAGCGACGTGGATATCAAGAGCCCCGACGAAGACACGGAAGAGCCCGAGCCGAGCGCCAAGAAGGCGCCGGTCGCCACCTTGCCCGACGACGAAGAGGTCGGCGCGGAGGCGGAGCTGTCGCCGCTCGAGGCGGCCGAGGCCGAGAAGGCGAAGCTGAAGGATCAGCTCCTCCGGACCGCCGCCGACTTCGACAACTTCCGCAAGCGATCGCGCAAGGACGTCGAGCTCGCCGAGCGCAAGGGCAAGGAGTCCGTGCTCCGTGAGATCCTGCCCGTGATCGACAACCTCGAGCGCGCGGTCGCCGCGTCGTCGGAGGCGGTCGACGTGCAGGCGGTGCGGGACGGCGTGAACATGGTGCTGAAGAGCTTCGAGGAGTCCGCCTCCCGGCTCGGCATCGAGCGCGTGCAGTCGGTCGGCGAGCGCTTCGACCCGAACCTGCACGACGCCTTCCAGCAGATCGAGACCGACGAGCACCCGCCCGGGACCGTGGTCCAGGAGTATCAGCCGGGTTACAAGATGGGCGACAAGCTGCTCCGCCCCGCCATGGTCGTGGTGGCCCGCAAGCCGCCGGAGCCCAAGCCGGAGGAGGGCGACGCGTCCTGACCGACGCCGGCGCGCTGGCATGAGCAAGGTCATCGGGATCGATCTCGGCACCACCAACTCGTGTGTCGCGTTCATCGAGAACGGCGAGCCGGTGGTGATCCCGAACGCGGAGGGCTCACGTACGACGCCCTCCGTGGTCGCCTTCATGAAGGACGGCGAGCGCCGGGTGGGCACGGTGGCCAAGCGCCAGGCGGTCACCAACCCGGAGAACACCGTCTTCGCGGTCAAGCGCCTGATGGGTCGGCGCTTCGAGTCCGAGGAGTCGAAGTGGCAGTCCGAGTCGGTCCCCTACCGCATCGTGCAGGCGATGAACGGGGACGCCTGGGTCGCGGTCGGCGACAAGGAGTACTCGCCGCCCGAGATCTCCGCGATGATCCTCACCTCGATGCGGGAGGTCGCCGAGGCCTACGTCGGCTCGGAGATCACCGAGGCGGTGGTCACGGTGCCCGCCTACTTCGACGACGCCCAGCGGCAGGCGACCCGGGACGCGGGCAAGATCGCGGGCCTCGAGGTCAAGCGAATCATCAACGAGCCCACCGCCGCCGCGCTCGCCTACGGCCTCGACGAGACCAAGCAGGGCAAGGTCGCGGTCTACGACCTCGGCGGCGGCACCTTCGACATCTCGATCCTCGAGATCCAGGACGGCGTCTTCAAGGTGCTCAGCACCAACGGCGATACGCACCTGGGCGGGGAGGACTTCGACTCCGAGATCGTGAACCTGCTCGCCGAGCGGTTCATGAAGGAGAACGACGGGCTCGATCTCCGCAAGGACAAGGTCGCGCTGCAGCGGCTCAAGGAGCAGGCGGAGAAGGCCAAGCACGAGCTCTCCACCGCGCTCGACACCGAGATCAACCTGCCGTTCATCGCGGCGGACGCGACCGGGCCCAAGCATCTCGTCACCCAGCTGAAGCGCTCGGAGCTCGAGATCCGGGTCTCCGACCTCGTCGAGCGGACCCTCGGCCCCTGCAAGAAGGCGCTGGCCGACGCGAGCGTGAAGACCGAGGAGATCGAGGACGTGATCCTCGTCGGCGGCATGACCCGCATGCCCCTCGTGCAGAAGACGGTCACCGAGTTCTTCGGCAAGAAGCCGCACAAGGGCGTGAACCCCGACGAGGTCGTCGCCATCGGCGCGGCGATCCAGGGCGCGTCGCTCTCGGGCGAGATGGAGGAGGTGCTCCTCCTCGACGTCACGCCCCTCTCGCTCGGCGTCGAGGTCGGCGGCGGCATCTTCCACCGGCTGATCGAGCGCAACACGACCATCCCCGCGAGCGCGGAGGAGATCTTCACCACCAGCGTCGACAACCAGCCGTTCGTGCCGATCCACGTCCTGCAGGGCGAGCGCGAGATGGCGGCGGACAACAAGACGCTCGCCAAGTTCGAGCTCGCCCCGATCCCCCCGGCGCCGCGCGGCGTGCCCGAGATCGAGGTGCGCTTCGAGATCGACGCGGACGGGATCGTCAACGTCTCGGCCAAGGACCTCGGCTCCGGGCGCGAGCAGAAGGTCCGGGTGGTGGCCTCGAGCGGGCTGACCCAGGAGCAGGTCGACAAGCTGGTCGAGGAGGCGGGCAAGTACCGCGAGAGCGACGAGAAGCGCAAGGAGCTCGCCGAGCTGCGCAACTCGGCAGAAGCTCTGCTATATACCTCCGAGCGTGCGGTGGAGGAGATGGCCGAGCTCGTGGATCCGGATGTCATCGAAGCGGTAGCCCAGGACATCGCTCAGCTCCGCGAGCTGCTCAGCGGGGGGGACGCGATCGCCATTCGAGAGGCGCTTCAGCAACTGGAGCTGAGCGCCTATCGGATCGCCGAGTCCATGTACGGCGACGGCGGCGACGCCTGACTCCGTCCTTTGGCTCGGGGATCTGGAGGTTCCCTGATGCGGCTCTTCACTCGTTCCTTCGCGCTGGCGATGCTCTGCGTCGCCTGGCTCACGTCCGTCCAGGACGCGCACGCCCAGGACGCGCCCGCGGCGGCGGTCCTCGAGACCCAGGTCGGCCAGGACGTCGAGTCCGGGACCGGCGGCGCCGTCGATCGGCTGATCCGCGCCGAGCTCGACGGGCTCGGCGTGGTGCGCACCTCGAGCGGCGTCGCGCTGGATCTCGGCGAGGTCCAGCTCGCGCTCGGCTGCGTGGGTGAGACCCCCGAGTGCCTCGGCCCGGTGGCCGACGAGCTCTCGGTGTCGCTGCTCCTGATCCCGCACCTCGACCAGAGCGGCGTCGAGCAGATGCTGACCATCGCGCTCTTCGATCGTCGCGACGGATCGATCCGCCGCGTCGTGCGGCGGGCGGAGAGCCGGCCCGAGCTCCTCGACGCCATCGAGGGTCAGCTCCGGGAGCTCTTCGGGCTGCCGGCGGCGATCGAGCCCGAGCCGGACCCGGATCCCGACCCGGATCCGGTCGTGACCCCGCCGCCTCCCGCCGGCCCGGACCTGGTCCCCGGCGTGACGCTCATGGTGGTCGGCGCGGTGGCCCTCGGGGTCGGCGGCGCGATGGGCGCCCTCCACCTCGACGCGCAGAGCGAGTTCGAGGCGGCGCGGCCGACGACCATGGCCGAGGCCGACGCGGCGGCGGACGCGCTCTCCCGCTCGGAGACCTTCGCGATCACCGCCGACGTGCTCTTCGTCGCCGGCGGCGTGCTCCTGGCGGGCGGCGTCGCCTGGCTGCTGGCCGAGGTGCTCGGCGCCGACGGGGGACAGGCCGAGACGGAGACCGAGGGGGACACGGTTCGCCTCCGCCCGGGGCGCGGCGGCTACGCTCTTCAGCTGGAATGGGGTGCGCGATGAAGCGCCTGACGATCCTCTTCGCCCTGCTCGCGGGCTGCACCGCCGACCCCGGCGCCAACCCGAGCTACGGCTGCGACACCGACGCCGACTGCGACGGCGGCGTCTGCTACCGCGGCTTCTGCGTCGCGAGCGAGATCGACGCCGGCGCCGGCCCGGCCTGCGACGAGGCCGCGCGCTGCTTCACCGGTGACCCCGGCCTCCGCGGCGTGGGCGCCTGCGTGGACGGCTGCCTCCAGGACGACGTCTGCGTCGGTGAAGGCGCTCCCTCGGAGGAGCTCTGCAACGGCGTGGACGACGACTGCGACGGCACCACCGACGAGAACTTCGACCTGCTGCAGGACGAGGCCAACTGCGGCGGCTGCGGCGACGTCTGCGGCGACGGGCTCACCTGCTGCTCGGGCAACTGCGTCGACCAGTCGGCCAACGGGCTGAACTGCGGCGGCTGCGGGATCAGCTGCGAGGAGGGCGAGGCCTGCTGCGGCGGCGCCTGCACCGACCTCGGCACCGGGACCGACTGCGCGGCCTGCGGAGACGCCTGCGGCGCCGGCCGGGAGTGCTGCGACGGCAGCTGCGTGAACACCCAGACCAACTCGATGTTCTGCGGCGCGTGCATGGACGCGAGCTGCGCGGCGGGCGAGGAGTGCTGCGGCGGCGGCTGCTTCGCCGAGACCGCGCCCGAGTGCACCGACTGCGACCCCGCGTGCGAGGGCAGCGACGTGTGCTGCTTCGGGAGCTGCGCCGACACCGACAGCGATCCGCTCAACTGCGGCGGCTGCGGCGTCGCCTGCGGCGCCTCGGAGCTCTGCTGCGGCGGCTCCTGCGTGCCGAGCGACGAGGCCAACTGCGGGAGCTGCGGCCGGAGCTGCGGCGGCACCGAGCTGTGCTGCGGCGACGCGTGCGTGGCCGAGACCAGCCTCAACTGCGGCGCGTGCGGCACGACCTGCGCGGCCGGCGAGCAGTGCTGCGGGAGCGGCTGCACGGACACCCGCACCGACGCGATGAACTGCGGCACGTGCGGCAACGTCTGCCGTGACTCCGAGGAGTGCACCAACTCCAACTGCTGCCCGGCTGGTCAGAACTTCTGCAACGGTCGCTGCCAGGAGAACAGCATCAGCGCCTGCGGCCCGAGCTGCTCGGTGTGTCGAGGTCTGGTGCCGACCTGCCGGTCCGACGGGACCTGCGGAGGGCTCTGACGCCAGCCCGGCGCTCTCACCAGAGCGTCGGCTCGCGGTGGAGCTCGACGCCGAAGCGATCTTTCACCGCCGCGCGCACCCGCTCGGCGAGCTCCAGGAGCTCCCGGGTGGTGCCGCCGCCGTGGTGCACCAGCGCGAGCGCGTGCTTGGTGCTGATGCCCACGTTGCCGTGGCGGGTCCCCTTGCCCATGCCGGCGCGCTCGATCAGCCAGCCGGCCGCGAGCTTGACCCGATCGCCGGCCGGCCAGCGCGGCACCTCGCTCTCGTGGGCGACGATGCCCTCGGCGATGGCCCGCCGGACCACCTCCGCGGCGACCTCGGGCGGGACGATCGGGTTGGTGAAGAACGAGCCGGCGCTCCGGTGGTTCTCGTCGGCGAAGTCGAGCACCATCGACTTGCGGCGCCGCAGCGCGATCACCGTCTCGCGCACGTCCGAGAGCGACGGCGCCGCCCGCCCCTCGAGCGCCCGCTCCAGCTCCGCGTAGCGGATCGCCGGGGCGCCGCCGGCCGTGAGCGCGAAGGTCACCGCCAGCACCACGTAGCGGTCGGGGTGCTGCTTGAAGAAGCTGTCGCGGTAGGCGAAGCCGCAGTCCTCGGGCGCCATCGCGCTCACCCGCAGCGACTCCCGGTCGAGCACCCGGACGGAGGTGATCGTCTCCGAGACCTCCTGGCCGTAGGCGCCGACGTTCTGGATCGGCGTCGCGCCGACCCGGCCCGGGATGCCGCTCAGACACTCGAGCCCGGCGAGCCCGGCGGCGACGCAGCGCTCGACGAAGAGATCCCAGTCCTCTCCGGCGGCGGCGGTGACGAGGACCCGGTCGCCCTGGTCGTCCTCCTCGATGCCACGCTGCGCCATCTCGACCACGAGCCCGGCGTGGCCCGCGTCGGGCACGATGAGGTTGCTGCCCCCGCCGAGGATCCCGACCGGCAGCCCCACCCGCCGCGCCCAGCGGAGCGCCTGGGTGACCGACGCCTCGTCCTGGGCGCGCAGGTAGTGCTTCGCCCGGCCCCCGAGCCGGAGCGTGGTGCGGGGGCCGAGGGCGACGTCCTCGAGGATGTCGATGCCGGGGATCAAGCGGGCGCGATCGTCTCGAAGCCGACGTAGGGGCGGAGCGCCTCGGGCACGATGACCGAGCCGTCCGCCTGCTGGTACTGCTCGAGGATGGCGACGAGCGTGCGGCCGACCGCGAGCCCCGAGCCGTTCAGCGTGTGCACGAGCTGCGGCTTCGCCTTGGGCTCGGGCCGGTAGCGAATCTTGGCGCGCCGCGCCTGGAAGTCACCGAACCACGAGCAGCTCGAGATCTCGCGGAAGGCGCCCTGACCGGGCAGCCAGACCTCGAGGTCGTAGCACTTCTGCGCCGCGAACCCGAGGTCCTTGGTGCAGAGCTCCATCACCCGGTAGCGCAGGCCGAGCCTCTGGAGGACCGCCTCGGCGTGACCGACAAGCTTCTGGTGCGTGGCCTCGGCGCGCTCGGGGGCGCAGAAGTGCACGAGCTCGACCTTGTCGAACTGGTGCTGCCGGATGAGGCCCCGGGTGTCCTTGCCGTGGCTGCCCGCCTCGCTGCGGAAGCACGGCGTGTAGGCGCAGTAGGCGAGGTCGAGCGCGTCCGCCTCGAAGATCTCGTCGGCGTGGTAGTTGGTGATCTGCACCTCGGCGGTGGGCGACAGGAAGTGCCGCACCCGCTCGGCCTGGTCGCCCTCCTCGTAGTGCCGCTGCACCTGGAAGGCGTCGTTCTCGAACTTCGGGAGCTGGCCGGTGCCGCGCAGCGCCGAGTCCTTCACCAGCGCCGGGGGCCACAGCTCCTCGTAGCCGTGCTCGCCGGTGTGGAGATCGAGCATGAAGTTGATGAGGCCGCGCTCGAGCCGGGCCCCCTTGCCGCGGAGCACCGTGAAGCGCGCGCCGCTGATCTTCACCGCCCGCTCGAAGTCGAGGATGCCGAGCGCGCGGCCGAGGTCGTCGTGCGGTTTGGGCTCGAAGTCGTAGCTCCGCGCCTCGCCCCACACCCGCACCTCGACGTTGTCCTCTTCGCCGGCGCCGACCGGGGTGCTCTCGTGCGGCAGGTTCGGCAGACCGAGCAGGATCTCGCCCAGCTCCGCCTCGACCGCCTTGTGGCCGCCCTCGAGCTCCTTGATGCGCGCGCCGATGGCCTTCATCTCGTCGCGCACCCTGGCGAACTCGTCGCTCTTCTTGTCGACGGTCGCCATCGCCTTGCTGGTCTCGTTGCGCTTCGCCCGGAGCGCCTCGACCTCGGTGATCGCGCTCCGGCGCTGCTCGGCCAGCTCGGCGAGGCGCTCGAGGGACCCCGGATCGGCGCCGCGCGCCGCGAGCTTCGCCCGCACCTCGTCGAGATGTTCCGTGACGTGCCGAAGGTCCAACATGCGGCGGCTATAGCACGTTCCGCCTGTGGTAGCGTCGCGCCCCGGAGGTCTCGAGCGTGCGCAAACGTTGGTTCCGTTGGGCCTTGGCGGTGGTCGCCGCCATCTGGTTGGGACTCGGCGCCTATCCCGTGGTCGCGCAGTCGACCGGCGGCAGCTTCGGCGGCGGCAGCTTCGGCGGCGGAGGCGGCGGCGGGAGCAGCTACGGCGGGGGCGGCGGCAGCTTCGGCGGCTCCGGCTACTCGGGCGGCAGCTACTCCTCCGGCTCCTACTCGGGCGGCGGCGGAGGCGGCGGCGGGCTGCCCTGCGGCTGCATCCTCCCGCTCTTCATCGGCCTCATCCTCTTCGTCGTCATCACCGGCGCGATGAAGAAGAAGGGCGGGTCGAGCCACGGCTCCAAGGCGTGGGGCAACGTCGACATCAGCGCCATCCGCCTCGGCATCGACTGGCGCGCGCGGCGGGAGCTGCAGGCGCACCTCGAGCGGCTCGCGAAGAGCGGCCAGACCGGCACGCAGGCGGGGCTCGCGAGCCTGCTCCGCGAGACCATCCTCGGCCTGCGTCGCGCGGAGCTCGCCTGGCTCTACGCGAACGTCGCCAACTACAAGCCGATGAGCGCGGCGATGGCCGAGGGCATCTTCCGCCAGCTCGGCACCGACGCCCGCTCGAGGTTCCGCCACGAGCTGGTGCGCAACGCGGACGGCAGCACCTCCGAGGTGAGCGCCCCCGAGATGCGCGCGCGCCCCGAGGAGGGCGAGGGCGTGGTGGTCGTGACCCTCATCGTCGCCGCGCGGCGCGAGATCCTGGACGTCGCCCAGGTGCAGGACGCGAACGCGCTCAAGGCGCTGCTCGACGACATGGTGGCGGTCGCCAACCCGCACACCCTGATGGCGATGGAGGTGATCTGGTCACCCGCCGCCGAGAACGACCGCATGAGCACCGCCGAGCTCGAGCAGTTCTACCCGCAGCTGCAGAAGATCGACGAGCGCTCGATCGCCGGCCGCGTCTTCTGCAGCTACTGCAAGGGCCCGTTCGCGATGGAGCTGCTGCAGTGCCCGCACTGCGGCGCCCCGGCGCCCGGCGCGGACGACGCCCACACCTGATCAGGAGGCCGGGGGGTTGCCGATCTCGCCGAGGAACGCTCGGTAGTCGTCGGCGACCCCCACGCCTTCGATCACGGCCACCGCCTCCGCCATCGCCCGATCGGGGCGGGCGCCGCGCGCCTCGAGCGACCCGGCGATGTGGCGCGCGATGGCGACCCGCGAGGCGAGGTCGCGCCGGGCGTCCTCGAAGCTGCCGAAGAAGGCCCACTCGAGCGACCACACGTAGTCGGCGACCCAGTCGCGCAGGATCTCCTCGGCGTCGCCGGGCACCGAGCGCGCCTCGGCGCGGTCGAAGGCGTCGGCCCACTCGAGGGTGGCGTCGACGTGGTCGGTCGAGCGCCCCCCGAGGGCCAGGATGGCCGCGCCGAAGCAGCGCACCGCGGCGCCGAAGCGCCCGCCTCCCTCCTCGAGGGCGAATTCCTCCCCGAGCGCGAGCCAGCGCTCCGGGGCGCCCGAGAGCGGCGGGGCGTCGAGCACGTCGAGCGGGTCCTCGCGTCGCAGCCGCGCCAGGAGCGCCGCCTCGATCCGCTCCCACTCCTCCACGCTCACCGCGCGGTCGTCGTCGATCCAGAGCGGTCCGGCGATGTGCCGCGACGGCTTCGGCGTCACCGCCAGCGCGGCGTCGGCCTTCAGGGGCGCGCGCTCTCCCATGGTGCGGCAGGGGCACCGGTGCTCGGTGCAGACGCGGCCGCCGGTCGGGGTGGCGACGAGCATGAAGGGGAACTGTCGACAGGTGGCCGGCTTCACCTCGGGGCCGAGCCGCGCGTGCAGCTCGCAGGTCCCGGGGCCGGCGAACATGCAGCGCCCCTCGACCGTGGTCACGAGCACCCGGTCGTCGCCGCTCCACCCGAGGATGCGCTCGTCGATCGCGCCGAGCAGCCGCGCCTCGTCTTCGGTCACCGGACCGAGCAGGTGCACGTCGCTGCAGCACAGCCCGTCGCCGTGACAGGTGAAGCGCGCGCCGGGGCGAACGCGCAGGGGGTGCAGCTTCGTCTCACCGGCCATGGGACCCCGTACCGCATCCCCCCGCGCGTGTCACTGCCGCCCAGGCTGCAAGGCTTCACCCCCCGCCCGCCGTCGTGACGCGAGCCCCGCCTCACTTCGGCCCATGTGCCTCGCATTCGGCGCCCCTCGAGCGGCGCGCAGGGCTCGGTACGCCAGCTGCAACGTCTCTTCGGTGCAACCCATCACCGAACACGAAGGAGACGACGACATGGGGAAGACCACCCGCACCGCGAAGAACACCGTCAAGCGCGGCACCAAGAAGACCGCCGACGCCGTCGAGAAGACCGGCGACGCCGCCGCCAGCGTCGTGAAGGGCGCCACCCGCACCGCGCAGCGCGGCGTGAAGAAGGTCACCAACACCGTCAAGCGCGGGGCCAACAAGGCCTGACGCGCCTCCCCTCCTCCTCGATCCGCGGGGCCCATCCGGGCTCCGCGGATCCCTAATTCGGGCGCCTGACCGATACGCGGCGGCCAGCCTCCATCCCGCCGCCAGCCCAGCCCCTTTGCGGCTCCGCGCCTTCGCGAGAGCAAAAAAGGGCGACCGTAGCGTCCCAGCCGACGAGGCTGGAACCGCGCAGCGGGGGGCCTAGGGGCGTGCCTGAATGTGGCGGGCGCGGACGTGGATGACCGGCTGCGGGTGGGCGTGCATCTCCGGGTGCGACGGCCCGCAGTCCGCGCTCGCGGCCGCCGGGCGGGACGCGGAGCGCATCGCCGAGCTCTTCTGGTGGATGGGCGCGGGCGCCCTGCTCGTCTGGGGCGCGGTCATGCTCTCGGCGGTCTACGCCGCGCGGTCCGAGAAGGAGCACGACCCGAAGCTGGCGTCGCGCTTCATCGTCGGCGGGGGCGTGGTGTTCCCCACCGTCGTGCTCACCGCGCTGCTCGTCTTCGGGCTCGCGATGATGCCCGACCTGCTCGCGCCCGGGGCCGCCTCCGCGCCGCGCATCCGGGTGAGCGGCGAGCGCTGGTGGTGGCGCGTCACCTACGACGTCGACGGCCGCCCGGTCGAGCTCGCCAACGAGCTGCGGCTGCCGGTCGGGGAGCGGGCCGGGCTGACGCTGGTGAGCCCCGACGTGATCCACGCCTTCTGGGTCCCCTCGCTGGCCGGCAAGGTCGACATGATCCCCGGGCGGGAGAACCGCATGGCCCTCGAGCCGACCCGCATCGGGCTCTACCGCGGCGCGTGCGCCGAGTTCTGCGGCGGGGCCCACGCGATGATGGCGTTCCACGTCGAGGTGCTCGAGCGGCCCGCGTTCGACGTCTGGCTCGCCGAGCAGGCCCGCCCCGCTGCGCCGCCGGAGGGCGCGCGAGCCACCGAAGGCGCGCGGGTGTTCGACGTGCACGGCTGCGGCGCGTGCCACGCGGTCCGCGGGACCCACGCCGACGGAACCGTCGGGCCCGACCTCACCCACGTCGGCGGCCGGCACCGCATCGCCGGCGTGCTCCCGAACGACGTCGAGGGCTTCCGCCGCTTCGTCCGTGACCCCGCCGCGGTGAAGCCCCACGCCGAGATGCCGGCCTACGCGACGCTCTCCGACGACGAGCTCGACGCGCTGGCCCACTACCTGGATGGCTTGCGATGAAGACCGCCAAAGGCGACGTCGAGCCCCTCGAGGAGCCGTTCTCGGAGGCGCTCCAGGAGGCGCAGAAGCAGCGGCTGCGGGCCGCGTGGAAGACGCCCACCGGCTGGCGCTACTGGTCGGCGGTGAACAACACCGAGGTCGGCGTCTGGTACACCGCGACCGCCTTCGGGTTCTTCCTCTTCGGGGGGCTGCTCGCCCTGGTGATGCGGGTGCAGCTCGCCGTGCCCGACAACACCCTGCTCGACGCGAACACCTACGACCAGTTCTTCACCCTGCACGGCTCGGTGATGATGTTCCTGTTCGCGGTGCCCGTGTTCGAGGCGTTCTCGATCATGGTGCTGCCCGAGATGCTCGGCGCGCGTGACCTGCCGTTCCCGCGCCTGAGCTCCTACGGCTTCTGGTGTTACCTCATCGGCGGCGTCTTCGTGTGCGGCTCGCTCTTCTTCGGGCAGGCGCCGATGGGCGGCTGGTTCATGTACCCGCCGCTGACCACGCAGTACACCGAGGGCTACGGCGTCGACATCTGGCTGCTCGGCCTCTCGTTCATCGAGGTGGCCTCGATCGCGGCCGCGGTGGAGCTGATCGTCGGCGTGCTGAAGTGCCGGCCGCCCGGGATGCGCATCAACCTCATCCCGCTCTACAGCTGGTACATCCTCGTGGTCGCGGCGATGATCCTCTTCGCCTTCCCGCCGCTGATCGCCGGCGACATCTTGCTCGAGGTCGAGCGCGCCTTCGACTGGCCCTTCTTCGACCCCGAGCGCGGCGGCGACCCGCTGCTCTGGCAGCACCTCTTCTGGATCTTCGGCCACCCCGAGGTCTACATCGTCTTCCTGCCGTCGATCGCGCTGGTGGCGATGATCGTGCCGACCTTCGCGAAGACCCCGATGGTCGGCTACGGCTGGGTCGTGCTCGCCGCGGTGGGCACCGGGTTCCTCAGCTTCGGGCTGTGGATCCACCACATGTTCACCACCGGGCTGCCCGGGGTGTCGCTCGCGCTCTTCAGCGCCGCGTCGGAGGCGATCGCGATCCCCACCGGGGTGCAGCTCTTCTGCTTCATCGCGACGCTGCTGGTCGGCCGCGTGAAGATGAAGGTGCCGATGCTCTTCGTGCTCGGCGGCTTCAGCACCTTCATCATCGGCGGGCTCACCGGGGTGATGGTCGCGTTGGTGCCGTTCGATCTGCAGGCCCACGACTCCTACTTCGTCGTCGGCCACCTCCACTCGGTGCTCATCGGGGGGACGATCTTCCCCATCATCGGCGCCGCCTACTACTTCTTCCCGCTCATCGGCGGCAAGCACCTCTCCGAGAAGCTCGGCCGGCTCTCGTTCTGGCTGATGTTCGTCGGCTTCAACGTGACCTTCGTGCCGATGCACCTCACCGGCCTGCTCGGCATGCCGCGCCGGGTCTTCACCTACCTGGAGGAGCTCGGCCTGGGGGCGCTCAACATGGCCTCCACCGTCGGCGCCTTCATCCTCGGCCTCGGCGTCTTGGTCTTCGTGATCGACGTCTTCCGGCCCAAGAAGAACCAGCCCTACGCGAAGCGAAACCCCTGGGGCGCGGGGACCCTCGAGTGGCTCGCGCCGATGCCGGACGAGGCCTGGGGCGTGCGGTCCATCCCCGAGATCGACTCGCGCTACCCGCTCTGGGATCAGCCGAACTTCGTGCGCGACGTCGACGAGGGCCGCTTCTACCTGCCCGACGCCGAGGAGGGGCTGCGCGAGACCCTCGTGACCAGCCCGGTGGACGCGCAGCCGATCCAGTGCCTGCGGGTGGCCGGCCCGACCTGGCTCGCGATGATCGCCGCCATCTTCACCGGCGGCCTCTTCATCTTCTCCACGTTCCACATGTACACGCCCGCGCTGATCAGCGGCGCGCTCGCCTTCGTGACCGTGGTGCGCTGGCTCTGGACGGGCACCGCGGTGATCCCCGAGAAGAAGGAGAAGCACGTCGGCCTCGGGCTGACGCTGCCGCTCTACCGCTCCGGCCCGAAGTCGGTCGGGTGGTGGGGCATGCTGATCATGATGCTCGGGGACATGACGGCGTTCCTCGCGCTGATCTTCGGCTACTTCTTCTACTGGACCGCCGACACCGACTTCGTCACCGCCGACACGCCCGCCCTCGACACCCTCTGGCCCGCGGTCGGCGCGGCGGCCATCGTCGGCTCCTGGCTCGCCACCTACGCGGCCAAGCGGCTGAACCGACGCACCGCCGCCGGCTTCTACGGGGCCATCGCGGTCGCGCTCGGCCTCGGCGCGCTCGGGTCGTGGGCGCTCCTGCGGGCGCCCGGCGCGCTCGATCCGACGGCGCACGTCTACCCGGCGATGGTGTGGCTGCTCTTCGGCTGGTCCGCGCTCCACGCGATCGTCGGCGTGATCATGCAGCTCTACTGTCTCGCCCGCAGGATCGCGAGGCGCATGGACGGCGAGCACGACATCGACATCGTCAACGTCACGCTCTACTGGCACTTCGTGCTCGTGACCGTCGTGATCACGACCGCCGTGCTGCTGGGCTTCCCGAGGCTGCTGTGATCGACGACACGCAGGGACCCGAGGAGGAGACGGAGAGCCTGTGGTGGCTGACGGTGGCCCCGGCCGCCTGGGTCGCGCACCTGCTCGCCTCCTACGCCACGGTCGCGGTGTGGTGCGCGAAGGTCACCGACCGCGACGGCGCGCTCGGCGACGCGCGCTGGATGGTCGCCGCCTACACCGCGGTCGCGCTCGCGCTCATCGGCTGGGTCGCGGTGCACGGCTTCCGGCGGCACCGCTTCGGCGAGGGCGTGCGCCCGCACGAGCTCGACACGCCCGGCGACCGGCACCGCTTTCTCGGCTTCGCCACCTTCCTGCTCGCCGGGGTGAGCGCGGTCGCCACCGTCTACGTGTCGCTGGTGGTCGTCTTCATCGGGAGCTGCCAGTGATCGCAGGTGGGCCGAGCAGACCTGGGCTGACGGGGGGCGGGCTGCTCGTGCTGGCCCTCGCCTGGCTCTGGCCGCTGCCCCACCTCGGGCTGCCGCCCTTCACCACCCACATGACCATGCACATGGCGGTGGTCGCGGTGGCGGCGCCGCTCCTCGCGCTCGGGGTCGCCGGCACGCGCGCCGATCTCGTCCTGCGTCGCCCGGCCTGGATGGCCGCGATCCCCGCCTCGCTCGCCGAGCTGATGATCGTCTGGGCCTGGCACGCCCCCGCCCTGCACGAGCTGGCCCGCGACCACCTCGCGCTGAAGGCCCTCGAGCAGCTCAGCTTCCTCGCCGCCGGCGTCTGGCTCTGGCTCTCCGCCCTCGGCGGCCGGCCGGCGCAGCGCCGGGAGCGGGCGACCGCGGGGGTGACCGCCCTGCTGCTGACCGCGATGCACATGACGCTGCTCGGCGCGCTCCTGGTGGTCGCGCCGCGGGTGCTCTACCCGTGCGTCCGGCTCTGCGGCGGCGTCGACGCGCTCACCGATCAGCACATCGGCGGCGCGATCATGCTCCTGGTCGGCGGCGCGGCGTACCTCGCGGGCGGGGTGGGCCTGACCGCGGACGTGATCGCCTGGCGGAGGCGCGCGTGACGCGGCGGAAGTGGATCGTGCGGGGCGCGATCGCGCTGGCGGCCCTCGGCGCGCTCGGGGCGGCGGTGATGTTCTCCGGCGTCATCCCGGTCACCGCGAGCTCCGGCCACTGGGACATCACGAAGTGGGTGCTGCACACCGCGATGCGCCGCTCGGTCGCCACCCACTCGATGGGGCTCGAGGTCCCGGACGACCTCGACGCCGAGGGGCGGGTGCTGGTGGGCGCCGGCCACTACGAGCACGGCTGCCGCTACTGTCACGGCGCGGTCGGGACGCGCATGCCGCGGGTGCCGGCCGCGATGACGCCCGCGCCGCCCTGGCTCCCGCCCCGGATCCGCGGGCTCGACGACGCCGAGCTCTTCTACGTCGTGAAGCACGGGGTGAAGTTCACCGGCATGCCGGCGTGGCCCAGCCAGGTCCGCGACGACGAGGTCTGGTCGGTGGTCGCGTTCCTCCGCCGCATGCCCGAGATGTCCGACGCGGAGTACCGCCGCCTCACCCGGGTCGAAGGAGACGCCCCTCGGCTCGTCGTCGAGCGCTGCGCCCGCTGCCACGGCGTCGACGGGCTCAGCCGCGGGGTCGACGGAAGCGCGCCGCGCCTCGCCGGTCAGCGCCCCGCCTACCTCGACGCGGCGCTGCGGGCCTACGCGGAGGGCGCCCGCCCGAGCGGCGTCATGGAGCCGCTCGCCGCCGAGCTCTTCGAGGCCGACCGGCGGGTGGTCGTCGACTGGTACGCCTCCCGCCCGCCGATGCCCGCCGCCGAGCCTCTCGCGGGCGCCGACCTCGAGCGCGGGCAGGCCATCGCGAGGGACGGCGTGCCGGACGAGCGGGTCGCCGCGTGCAGCGAGTGTCACGGCCCCGACCCGAGCGAGGAGTCGGAGTCGCACCCCAGGCTCGGCGGCCAGTGGGCCGGGTACCTGGAGAGCCAGCTCCGCCTCTTCGCGGCCGGCGTCCGGGGCGGCGCGCCGCAGGCCGAGCTGATGGAGGAGGTCGACCCCCACCGCCTGACCGACGCCGAGCTCCGCGACGTCGCCTCGTACTACGCGAGCGTGCAATCGGCGCACGAGTGATCACGTTGAGCGCATGACCGCGCTGGACACCCTGGCGTCGCGCCTGAGCCTCGGCGATCTCCTGGAGACGCTGCGGGCCGGCTGGGGCGACTACGAGCTGCTCGCCCACTGGACCCCGCTCCCGGAGGGGGCCTGCGCCCCCTCCCGGCCGACCGGCAAAGCCGGCTCGGCCTCCCACCCCATCTAACGCGCTCACGCGCGTTGAAGGTGCGGCGAGGCCGCACCTTCCGGCGAGTTCCACCACGACGTCGTCTTGAAGGTCGACGACCCGAAGAGCCTGCCCGGGCCGTACCTGGTCGTGGCCACCAACTGCAACGGGGGCGTCAAGGAGGTGCTCTGCTTCGGCGAGCGCCCCGACCGGGAGGCGCTGTGGCACTGGCGCTGCCCGGAGGGCGAGTTCGAGGACCGGACGCTGCCCCCGATCCTCGCCCGCGAGGAGACCTGTCACTTCTTCGATCCCTGCGAGCTGCTCGCGGCCGACGCCCGGAGCGAGCTCCGCCCCGAGCACCGCCGTCGCCAGCGAGGCGGCGGCTGGGAACCCGCGTATTGAGCCCGCACGAAACGTGAACGCTTCGTCGCGTTTGTTCGCAAGTCACTGGAATGATTGAAATCGGCGCTCGCTCCAACGCGAGTGGCGGGGCGATCTCCCGGGCGTACGCTGTCCTCCTTTCCGGGGGGAACGATGAGCGACAGCGATCTGCCGGGGGGGCTCCGGCACAAGGTGCGTCCGCGCTTTCTGACGCCGCGGCGCAGCAGCTGGGTGGGCGCGGTGATCGACGGGCTCGGCGCGAGCGCCGCGTCTTCGATCGTGCTGCCGGAGGAGCCGCGGCGGCGGATCGACGGGCTGCCCTACGAGGTCGGCTACGTGCTCGAGCACCGCGAGGCGCGCATCCGGATCGGCTGGTGGTGGGCCCGGCAGGAGGGGCTCGCCGAGCGGGGGCTGTACACGCTGGCGATGCACAACCTCTGGAGCGAAGGGCTGCTGCGCGCCTTCGACCACTACCCGGACCACGGCGCGCCGATCGTCATAGACGACCCGCTCGGCTACGCGGCGAGCGCGGCGCTGCTGTTGCCCGACCTGCTCTCGGACGGCGAGGCGCTCATCGCCTTCTCGCTGCGGCCCGAGCAGCTCCTCCTCTTCGCGAGCGACGATCCCGATCTCGACCTGGCGCTGCTCGAGCTCCGGCAGGGCGGCTTCGACTTCGACGTCGCCCCGATCCCGGAGCCCGTCCGGGTCACCCGTCGCGGCTTCGCCAGCCTCGTCCCCCTGCGCGACACCGTCCGGGACCGGCTCCCCGGAGAGCTCGGCGACACACCCTCACCGCGTTGAGAAAAACGCGCCCGCGGGGATTGCGGTCGAGGTCCGCAGTTTTATGAAGTGCCCATTCCAAAACACGCCGTACGGCGGGAGGAGTGGACATGAGCCGATTTCAGGGACGCAACGTGGTCATCACCGGGGGCTCGGGGGGCATCGGCAAGGCGACCGCGGCCAGGGTGGTCAGCGAGGGCGGCAAGGTGCTCATCACCGGCACCAACCAGGAGAAGCTCGATCAGGCCGCGCGCGAGATCGACGGCGTGATCCCGTTCGTGAACGACGCGGGGGATCCGGAGAGCGCGCTCGCGCTCGCGGAGGCGGTCGAGACGCACCTCGGCCAGGTCGACGGGCTGTTCCTCAACGCGGGCTATGGCGAGCTGGTGTCGCACGATCAGGTGACGGTCGCGCAGTTCGATCGACAGTACGCCGTCAATGTGCGTGGACCGATTCTTCAGGTGCGCGCGCTCGCGGGGCTCCTCCGGGACGGCGGCTCCATCGTGCTCAACACGTCGGTGGTGCAGTCCGTCGGCATGCAGGGCGGCATCCTCTACGGCTCGTCCAAGTCCGCGCTCCGCAACGTCACGCGCGTCCTGGCCGCCGAGCTGGCGCCGCGGATCCGGGTCAACGCGGTGAGCCCGGGCCCGGTCTCGACCGACTTCTTCGCGCGGACGGGCTTGCCCGAGGAGCAGACCGCGCAGCTCGCGGAGGGCATCCTCGCGCAGGTCGCGCTGAAGCGCTTCGGCGAGGCGTCCGAGATCGCCAGCGCGGCCGCGTTCCTCCTGTCGGACGACGCCTCCTTCGTCACCGGGAGCGAGCTCGTGGTCGACGGCGGCATCACGCAGGTGTAGCCCTTCCAGGTGGGCCGACCCCGCAAGATGTCGCGCGAAGAGACCCTCGAGCTGGCGCTGCAGCTCTTCTGGCAGCGCGGGTTCGAGGGGACCTCGATCGGTGAGCTCTCCCGCGCGATCGGGGTCGGGCCTTCGAGCCTCTACAACACCTTCGGCAGCAAGAACGAGCTGTTCCGGGAGTGCCTCGAGGCCTACACGGCGCGGGAGGGCGCCTTCGTGCGCGACTCGCTCGCGAAGGACGACGCGGTCGAGGCCCTGACCGCGCTCCTCCGCAGCGCGGCCGCCCGCTTCACGCGCGAAGACCAGCCCCGGGGCTGCGCCGTGCTCACCGCGCCGAACCCCGATCGGGTCGAGAACGCCGACGTCGAGGCGCTGCTCCGCGACCTGCGCCGCCAGACGCTCTCGATGATCGACGCCCGCGTCCGCCGTGGCGTGGAGGACGGTGACCTGGCGGCGGACACCGACGTCGCCAACCTCGCGCGTTACGTCTACGGCGTGATGCAGGCGCTCTCCGCGCAGGCCCGCGACGGGGCGGACCCGGACGCGCTCGGCGCCTTCGCCGAGCTCGCGCTCCAGGTCGTCGAGCGAGCCCGCGCTGTTAGCAGCGCGCGGCGAAAATGACTGCGCGCGCCTCGCCGGCGGGACGCCGCGCCCAGCGCGCCAGTCGCTCCTCCGAAATGCTGAAGCATTTCGTCGTCGGCCCGCCGCGCTGGACGCGACGTCGCGCTCGCCGATCCATCACGCGCATATTCGCCGCGCGCTGCTAGCGACTCGCGTCGATGATCTTCCGGGTAAGGGTGGAGACGCCGACCTCGGAGAGCTCGTCCTCCGAGAACAGCCGCGCTCCGTCGCTCGACGGCGCGGCGGCGGTCGCGCGCCACACGCGGACCCCGAGCCGCCGGTGGGTGAGCACGTGCTCGACCTCGGCCGCGGGGTCCCGGGAGAGCCGGGCCTTCACGCCGGCCTCGCGCAGCGCCGCTCTCGCGGCGTCCCGGCCGTCGCCCTCGGCGGTGGGCACGCCCCAGAGCCCGCCGAAGAGGGCGCCGTCGCGTTTGGTCAGCGCCACGCGGACGCCTCGGGTGGCCACCACCGCGGAGAGGCGCACCGCCTTCGGCGCCTTCTTGGGGCGAGGCACGGGCAGCTCGCGCTGTCTTCCCTCGTCCCGGGCGACGCAGGCGGCGAGCGGGCACGCGTCGCAGCGCGGGCTCTTCGGCGTGCAGACGCGCGCGCCCAGCTCCATCAGCGCCTGGTTCAGGTCGCCCGGGCGGGGCCCTGCCACCAGCCGCTCGGACTCCGCCCACAGCCGCCGCTCCGTGTCGCCTCGGCCGAGCGGGGTGTCGATCCCGTGCACGCGCGTCAGCACGCGGGCCACGTTCCCGTCGACGATGGGCTCGGCGCGGTCGAAGGCGATCGAGCCGATCGCGCCCGCGGTGTAGCGACCGACGCCCGGCAGCCCGCGCCGCGCCTCGGCGTCCTCGGGGACCGCGCCGCCGTAGCGCGCCACGACCTCCTTCACCCCGGCGTGGAGCAGCCGCGCGCGCCGGTAGTAGCCGAGGCCGCTCCACATCGAGAGCACGTCGTCTTCGTCCGCCGCGGCCAGGTCGTGGGTCGTGGGGAAGCGCTCGAGGAAGCGCGTCCAGTAGGGGATCACGGTCTCGACGCGGGTCTGCTGGAGCATGATCTCCGAGACCCAGATCGCGTACGGGTCGCGGGTCTCGCGCCACGGCAGCGCGCGCTTGTGGGCGTCGTACCAGCGGAGGAGCGCGGCCCGCATCAGCTCATCAGGAGGATGGCGAGGGCGACGACGACGACGAGCCCGGCGAGCCCGAAGGCGCCGATCGCGATCGCGAGCAGGACCCAGAACATGGGGCTGCGCTTCGCCTCCGCCGGGACGGCGCTCGCGCGGGCCTGGATCGGCGGGGGCGCCGGGAGCGCAGCGTGCTGCCCGGTGATGAGCGGCGCCGGCTGCACGTCGGGCGTGGTCTGCACCGCGGCGGCGTGCGGCTGAGGCGCGGGCGGCGGGTGCGGCATCGACGCGCGCGGGACCTGCGGCATCGACATGCGCTCCTGGGCCGAGGGCTGGCGGGCGGTCGCGTCCGGCGCGTCCATCTCCCAGCCCCGCTCCGGGAAGGTCCAGCTGACCAGGCGCGCGAGCTGATCGCGGCCGTACCCCGGCGCCACCTCGTGCAGCATCTCGCGCAGCTGCATGCCGAGCGCCTGCGCGGTGGGCGTGCGGATCGTCGCGTCCTTGGTCAGGCAGCGCATGACGATCGCGTCGACCTCGGCCGGCACCTTCGGGTTGTAGGTGCTGGGCGGCGGGAACTTGCACGCCTCGAGCATCTGCGCCGCGGTCATCGGATCGTTCGGCGGCATCAGCGTGCGCATCGTCAGCATCTCCCAGACGACGATGCCGAGGCTGAACACGTCGGCGCGGGCGTCCACGTCGCGGTGGTCCGCCTGCTCGGGCGCCATGTAGCTCATCTTGCCGATCGGCACGCCGCTGCCGGTCTGCACGACGTTGTCGGCCGCCTTCACGAGCCCGAAGTCGCTCACCTTCACCGCGCCCTCGTTCGAGAGCAGGACGTTCTGGGGCGAGACGTCGCGGTGCACGATGCCGAGCGGGTTGCCCTGCTCGTCGCGCTTGCGGTGCGCGTGATCGAGCCCCGCCGCCGCCTCCGCGCCGATGAACAGCGCGGCCGCGATCTCGAGGTGCTGACGCTTCTCGACCAGCTGCTGCAGCAGGAGCGCGAGGGTGACCCCCTCGACGAACTCCATCACCAGGAACGGCTCGGGCTCGATGCCGAAGTCCACCACCGCGACGAGGTTCGGGTGGTCGAGCCGGGCGTTGGTGCGCGCCTCGGCCGCGAAGCGCTCGAGCAGCGAGGGGTCCCGCCGGTACTGCGGGAGCATGCGCTTGAGCGCGACCTTCTTGCGGAAGCCGGCCTCTCCGGAGCGCTCGCCCCGGTAGACCATGGCCATCCCGCCCTGCCCGAGCTTCTCGAGCAGACGGTATTCACCCAGCTGCGCGGGCTCCGCGGACACCGGCGAATGCTTTACCACGCGGCGCCGATCGAGGCCGCTCAACGGACTTCGGAGATCTCCTCGAGCGGCTTGCGGCCGATGTCGGGCACGACGCAGTCGTCCGCCGGATAGCCGACCGGCATGATCACGAACGGCTTCTCGCTCTCCGGCCGGCCGCAGATCTCGCGCAGGAAGGTCATCGGCGCCGGGGTGTGGGTGAGGGTGGCGAGCCCAGCCCGGTGCAGCGCCGAGATCAGGAAGCCGACCGCGATGCCCACCGACTCGTTCAGGTAGTAGCCCTTGAGCTTGGTTCCGTCGGGCAGCAGCTCCCAGTCGCGCCGGAACACCACGAGCAGCCACGGCGCGTCGGTGATGTGCTCCTTGACCGTGTCGGTCCCGAGCGGCGCGAGCGCGTCGAGCCACTCGTCGGGCGCCCGGCGCTCGTAGAACTCGCGCTCCTCCTTCTCGGCCGCCTCCCGGATGCGCCGCTTGAGCTCCGGGTCGGAGATGGCGACGAAGTACCAGGGCTGGCGGTGCGCGCCGCTCGGCGCGGTCCCGGCGATCCGGATCGCGTCCTCGATGACCGAGCGAGGGACCTCGTCGGTGGAGAAGTGCCGCACGCTCCGGCGCCCCTCCATCACCTCGTAGTCCGCCGCGATCCGCCGCGCGGACTCCTCCGGCGGCACCCGCTCGGGGCGGTAGGGGACGGGCTGGTAGCGCGGGTCGTCTTCGCTCACCCTGGGAGGCTAACGCATGCGCGTCGCCCTCGGCGACGGCGGCCCGCGAGCCAGCCGAGGGCCAGCAAGAGGAGCCACGCGGGCGGGCGCCGCCCGACGACACCACACCCGCAGCCCGTCGCCGGCACCGAGGGGGTGGGCAGGCCGCCGTCGGCGTGGGGGGCGCAGCGATGGTCGAGGCAGCTCTCGCCGGCGCCGCACTCGGCGTCCTCGTGGCAGCAGCCGGCGATCGGGAGCCGCTGGCAGCCCCCCTCCAGGCAGCGGTCTCGCGTGCAGACGTCGCCGTCCTCGCAGTCCGCGTGTGACCGACAGCAGCCCGCGACCTCGACGTGCGTACAGCCGGCGACCGCGTCGCAGGCGTCCGCCGTGCAGCGGTCACCGTCATCGCAGCGGAGGGGGCGACCCTCCGCGCACTCGCCGGCCGCGCACGTCTCGGCGCCGTCACAGACGTCGCCGTCGTCGCAGCTCATCCCGTCGGCGGCTCGCTGATCGAAGCCGCAGTGCAGGTGCACGCCGTCGCAGGTGTCCGAGACGTCACATGGCCCCGTCGACGGCCGGCATTCCGTGCCCTCCGCGGCCGCCCACTCTGCCGGGCACTCCGCCATGAGGCCGTCGCAGACCTCGGGCGCGTCACAGGCGCCCGCCGCGGGGCGACACACCGCGGCCGTCTCGTCGAAGGCGTAGCGGCAGTGGCCGGAGGGATCGCAGCGGTCCTCGACATCGCATGGCCCCTCGGCCGGCCGGCAGATCGCGCCCGGCTCGAGCCGAGCGTCGGCCGGACAGTCCACGCCGACGCCGTCGCAGATCTCCTCCGGGTCGCAGGCGCCTCCGCTCTCCCGGCACACCCACCCCGCGGAGACCGTGGTGCAGCGGCCGTCCTCGCTGCCTCCGAGCGCCACGGAGCAGGCCTCGCAGCCGCCCAGGCACGCGGACTCGCAGCACACTCCGTCGACGCAGTGGCCCGAGCCGCACTCGGCGTCCACGACGCAGCTCGCGCCGTCGTCGGCCCCGACCTCGAGGCGGGCGGAGAGCAGGCGGCGGTCACCGTTCCCGGGCCCGTCCACCAGGTGGAGCACCGCGGCGCGCTCCTGACCCCGGTACGCGATGTCCTCGATCTCCCCTCGCGGGATCGTCGAGGGGCCTCCGAGCACCTCGCCGCGAAGGTCCGTGAGGACCAGCGCGCTCGTCAGGGCCCCTGCGACGCGCACCCAGCAGTGGCTGTCCCCACAGTGGATCGAGAGGCAGCCGCTCGGCAGGGCGTGGGCGCGCCCGGGCGCGCCGTCCGCGTCCACCGCGACGAGGCTCGTCCCCGCGCAGGTCAACCAGCCGTCGGCCGTTCCGGCCGCCGCCCGAGGGGTGAAGGGGAGGCCCGAGATCCCGCGGCGCTCGCTCGGAGAGAGCAGGGTGACCCCCGCGCTCGACACCTCCAGAAAGCCCCGAGGCCCTCCGGCGATCACCGTCGGGTCCGCGGGGAGGTCGGTGTCGAGGTCCGACCACGTCTCGGCGGCCGGGTCGAAGAAGGCGCCGACGGTCGGGCCTCGCACCAGGCAGGTGTCCGGTCCGCAGTGTGGGGCGCCGCTCACGCCGCGGGGCACCGAGACGTCTCTTCGCGCTCTCGTGCTGCGGTCCCAGGTCTGCAGTCGCGCGGGCGGCCCGGCCCACCCGACGACCGCGTGCGAGTCGGTGCCCGAGACGACCACGACGGCTCTCGACGGCGCGGGCAGCTCGAACGGCGCCTCGGGGCGGCCGTCCGGGTCGAGCCAGCTCGCGCGGACGACGCTCTCGTCGCGGTCGTACGAGCGCTCGTACCAGACCGCCAGGCACGCGTCGGGCCCACAGGTGACCCGGGGGCGCCACGGGACCGCCGTCATCTCGCCGAGCGGGACGACCGCCTCCAGCGATCCCGGCGCGTCGAACACGAAGCCCACCACCGGCTCCGAGCCGAGCACGATCCACCGGGTGCCGTCGAAGGCGCCCACCGCGTGTCGCCGTGGGCTCCGGTAGCCGTCCGGGATGACGCTCGCCAGGGGCGCGCCCGACCGCGAGATCCAGGTCAGCCGCTCCCCGAGCGTGAGGAACACGCCCCGCCCTCCCACCACGTCGGTCGCTCCCGGCCCCGCGTCCACGGACGTCACGGAGCCGTCCGGCGCCAGCAGCGCCGCCCGGCTCCCCTCCCGGGTCTCCGTGAGCACGAGGAAGACGTCGCCGTCGGCCGCGACCGCGACCGCGCCGTCGTGGGAGTCGGTGAACGCCGCCAGGAGCCGGGGCGCGGGCTCGAGCGGGGCGCCTCGGGCGTCGATCCGCTGGGCGTGGAGCCCGCTGGCGTCACGAAAGGCGACCAGGCACGCACCCGCCCCGCAGGCCAGCCCCGGACGGCCCTCCCCGAAGCGGCGCCGCGAGACGATGTTCCCCTCGGGGTCGAGCCCGAGGACCTCGGCGCCGCGCCGCGACTCGATGGGCAGCAGGTAGCCTTCGGCGGTCGCGGTGAGCCCACGCCCGAGCCCGAATCCACCCACGGGATCGAGGTGACGCGGCTCGCTGACGAACGCGCCCTCACGCCACCGTCGCGTCATGAGGCCGTCGAACTCCCGCACGATCAGGACCTCGCCCTCTCGCGCCGCGAGCTCGACGCGCGCGACGCTCCCAGGCGTCGAGGCGCCGAGCCAGGTGTCGGTCTCTGCGACCGGGTGGCCGCGCGGGCCGAGCTCACGGAGGCGGTGCGCGCTCTCTTCGACCGCCTGGAGCAGCAGCCAGCGCCGCGACGCGGGGTCCCAGCCCAGGCCCATCGGCTGGCTTCGATTCGGGACCATGGCCGGCGGAACGGCGAGCTGGTGAACCGGGCTCACCACGGGGTCCAGCAGCGCGGGGTAGTCGGTCGCTTCGAGCAGCGCCTCGGGGACCAGGATCCGAGCGCCGCCGGGCCCGGGCTTCACCGGGAGGTGGTGGCGTCGACCGCGCGCGTCGATCCAGGTCCCGTGGCCGTAGTGGAACGCGCTGGTGTCCGTGCGAACGGAGAGCCCCGTCGGCGACGACTGGATCTCTCGCGCGCCCTCGAACGGCACCTCGACGACCAGCGGGCCTCCACCGGCGGGGCGCTCGGGCACGCGCCACCGCTGCTCGATCGCGTCGCCGCGACGCAGCCGCTCCTCGGGCAGGTCGAGGGTGACGCCGGCCCTCCGGAGGGAGGGCTCGCCGAGGAGCGGGTGGGGCGCCGGGCCGGGCTCGGGCGCGCTGCAGCCGAGCAGGCAGATCAGGAACAACGTGCGACGCACACGGCGAGCCTAGCTGCGCAACCAGAGATGCGCGAGTGTCAAATACCGGAGCGACCGTCGCCGGCGTCGGCGATGTCCCAGTCCATGCGCTTGACCACGACCGCGGCGACGACGCCGACGGCGAAGCCGCCGAGGTGGGCCCAGTGCGCGACGCCGTCGTGCGGGGTGAGGAGGGCCCAGAAGAGCTGGATGGCGGCCCAGAGCGGGATCAGCAGCCAGGCGGGGACGTGGAAGTGACCGACGCCGAACGGGATCGCGGCCCAGAGCATGCGGACCCGGGTCTTCGGGTAGCCGATGACGAACGCGCCGAGCATGCCGCTGATCGCGCCCGACGCGCCGATGATGGGGACGAGGCTGTGCGGCTCCGAGAGGTGCTGCGCGAGGGTCGCGCCCACGCCGGCCAGGACGTAGAGGCCGAGGAAGAGGCCGCGATCCCAGAAGCACTCGATGACCGCGCCCGCGAGCCAGAGGAAGAGCATGTTGCCGAAGAGGTGCCAGAAGCCTCCGTGCACGAAGAGGCTGCTCATCAGGGTCAGCGCCGAGGGGTCGCCGGGGCGGTAGCCGAAGCGCTGCGCCGGCAGGCCGCGGTAGGTCTCGAGCAGGTCGCGGGTGGCGTCCTCGAGCGCGATGTCGCCCTCGGTGAGCGGCGCGGTGGCGTCGAGCTGCACCAGATCCGAGAGCACCTCGCGCAGCTCTCCCGGCGCGCCGTCGAGCACGGACACGTCGATCTGCGCGTCGGGGTAGGTCAGGAGCACCGACTCGAAGGCGCGCGTGCGTCGCTCGAGCTCGTCTTCGACCCCGAACCCGCTGACCCAGGTGAAGAAGAAGACCAGCACGTTGAGCACGATCAGCGCCCAGGTCACCCACTGCCGCCCGTAGACCGACTGATCGTGTCCGTACGGGAGCAGGATCATCGCGGCAACATACGCCTCGGCTCCGGTGACCTTCCAGTGCGGTATCCTCGCCGCATGCTGGTCCCCTGCGAGGTCTGCCGTCGTCACGTCCGCGCCGACGCCGCGGCGTGCGTCTTCTGTGACGCGCCGCTCGTCGCCCGCCCCCCTCGCGCCGCCGGTCCCCGGGTCGGCAACCTGACCCGCGCCGCGATCTTCTACTTCGGCGCGTCGGTCGCCTCCGCCTGCGGGGTCGACGCGCCTCCGGAGGAGACCATCGCCCAGCCCTACGGCGCGCCCCCGGATCCGGAGCCGCCGCCGCCGCCGCCCGAGGACGACTCGCCGCCCGCGATCGCCGCGCCCTACGGCGCGCCGCCTCCGCCCCCCGAAGAAGAGGAGCCGGAGCCGGCCGAAGACGACGAGCCAGGCGACGAGATCGACCAGGCCGTGCAGCAGGGCGCCGGAGCCTACGGGGCGCCGCCGATCCCCTGAAACGTGACCCCGGCGATCGACGCTCTATCCTTCGGGCCGTGAGCTCTCGCGCCATCCTCGCCCTCGGCTCCTGTCTCGTGATCGCCGGCTGCGGCGGCGGCTGCTCCGGCACGCCCGAGGAGGCGCCCCGCGACAACCGGCAAGCCCAGCGCACCGAGGCCAGCGGTGGGGAGGTCGACGAGGTCGCGCCCGCCGTCGATCCGGGGCCCGTCCCCGAGGTCCGGGTGGTGGGCGTGGTGGACGCGCACGCGCGGGCCGTGACCCCGCGGGTGGAGAGCCGCGGCGACGAGCCCGCCGAGCTCTCGTCCTCGGTGGCCCTGCAGCGGCGCGACGGCGACGGCTGGGTCGACGTGGACGGAGGCGAGCTGCATCTCCGGTTCGCGTGCGACGAGGAGATCCCCGAGTGCCTGACCCTGGCCCCGGGCGCGGTGCTCCTGCCGCCGGCGTGGAACGGCACCACCGGGACCACCCAGTGCGAGTGCGAGGGGCGCTGCCCGGACGCGCCCGCCGGGACCTACCGCTTCGTCATCCGGAGCTGCAGCCGGGCCCACGCGGTCGAAGGCGAGCCCTTCTCGCTCCCCGCTGGCTGATCACTGCATCGCGGCTTCGAGGGCCTCGCGGCTGGTCTCGGAGTCGGGCATCAGCGGCGCGAGGAGCTCCTGCACGAGCAGCGCCTCGCCGAAGTACATGACGAGGAACGAGACGAGCACGACCACCATGGCGGCCACCGGGCCCACGCCCTGCACCCGCGCGGTCGCGCTCATCGCCCAGAGGAAGACGAGAAGCGGCGCCAGCGAGAGGACCTGGGCCGCGGCGGTGAGCGCGTCGCTGCCCTCGAGGGGCACGCCCCAGACGAGCAGGCTGAGCAGGATGCCGATCGGGCCGCCGAGCGGGAGCAGCCAGGCCCGGTAGAGCAGCACCTGGCGGGCGGGCTCGCTGGCGACCGGCTTGCCGTAGGCGCGGCAGAGGCTGAGGAACGGGAGGCCGAGCAGGATCAGCTCGAGCGTCTTCACCACGAAGCCGAGACCGACCGCCTGGGCCACGTCGAGGCCGAGCGCGGCCTCGGACGGCGCGCCGAGCGTGACCACCCGGAACGGGGGCAGGAAGCCGAGCGTGTGGGTCAGCGGGACCACGCCGGCGAGCAGCGCGAGCGGCACGAAGGTCAGGAGCGCGAACGAGATCCCCGCCCGCCACTCCCCGCTCGCGAAGCCCACCGCCGAGGCGGTCGGCCGGGCGGCGTCCACCAGGGTCGCGACCAGGCGCGGGAAGAGGCCGCGGCTCCGGTCCGCCCAGGGCGTGACCTCGGGCGGGTCGAGGACGAGGCAGCGGTGGCAGCGCTGCGAGGTCGGCTGCCAGCAGGCGACGCAGCAGTAGCTGCCGCAGCGCGGGCACGTGACGAGGGCCGTCCGCTCGGGGTGCTCCGCGCAGCTGGCGCCCTCCGGAGCTCCTTCGATCTCGTCGTCGGGATCGCTCACCGCCGGCACCATGGCACGCCGGGGGCGGCGCGTCAGCGCGGGGATCCTCCCGACTCCGTAGCGTTTTTCGATCGGGTATGCGTATCCTGGTGATTCGCTCGGGGGGAGCGACGGCACCGCTGTGCTCGCCTCCTCCGATCGACCAACGACTTGGAGGAGAGATGAGACACACCAAGAGAGTGCTCATCGGTGCATTGACGCTTGGCCTTTTGGGGAGCGTCGTCTGGGTGGGGAGCTCCACGCCGGAACGCGCCGAAGCCGCCGATCACAACGACCCGCCGGATCGCGTGGTGGACGGGGATCGGGCCGCCGACATCGGCGACCTGTACGCCTGGGCCACGCCGGAGGGCAAGACGGTGATCGTGCTGACCTACGCCGGCCCCGTCGACCCGGTCGACGGCCAGACCGCCGTATACGACGCGGACGTGCTCTACGGCATCCACATCGACAACGACGACGACCAGGCCGCCGACCACGACATCTACGTGCGCTTCGGCCAGAACGCCTCGGGCAACTGGGGCATCCAGGTCGAGGGCATCCCGGGCGGCGACCCCGCCACCCAGGCGGGCCCGGTGGCCTTCCAGAACTCGATCGACGGCGTGACCGACGGCTTCTTCTGGGTCGGCCTCCGTGAGGATCCGTTCTTCTTCGACCTCACCGGCTTCCAGGAGACCTTCTCGACCGGGACGCTGAGCTTCGTGAACGACCGCGACTTCTTCGCGGGCAAGAACATCAGCGCGATCGTCATCGAGCTCGAGACCGAGGATCTCTCCTCGGGCGCGTTCGACGTCTGGGCCACCACCTCGCGGATCGGAGCGTGACCATGCGTACGAACACGATTCTCTGGACGAGCCTGGTGCTGGCGCTCGGCGTCGTCGCCTTCGGCTGTGACGACGGCGAGACCCCCGCGGACAGCGGCATGGAGGACCCGGACACGGGCATGGACATGCCGGACTCGGACACCGGCAGCACGCCGACCTGCGAGACCTACTGCGACACGGTGCAGATGACCTGCACGGGTGACAACGAGATCTACGCGGACCGCGACGAGTGCATCGACGTGTGCACGAGCGCGGGCTGGGAGGCGGGCGACGAGGTCACCACCAGCGGCCCGGCCTCGGGCAACACCATCGGCTGCCGCACCTACCACGGCGGCGCGCCCGCCGGGGACGACCCGGTGATGCACTGCCCGCACGCGGGCGAGACCGGCGCCAACGTCTGCGGCGACTGGTGCGAGGTCTACTGCGGCACCGTCATGAACGTCTGCACCGGCGGCGACGCGCAGTACGGCGACATGGCCGAGTGCATGACCGCCTGCGCCGCGCTCGACGACACCGGCGAGATCGGCGTCACCGAGGGCGACACCGTGCAGTGCCGTCTCTACCACCTCGGCGTGGCCATCCGCTCCGACGACACCGCGCTTCACTGCCCGCACGCGGGCGCGAGCGGCGGCGGCGTCTGCACCGGCGGCTGGACCTTCCGGACCGACGATCCCGGCGACTACACCCGCGTCGACCGCATGGGCATGCCCGCGGTCGCCACGGCGCTGATCAGCGGCTCGGCCGGCACCACCAAGAACCAGTACAACGACGGAGATCCCGCGGACGACGCGGCCGGCACCTTCGTGCCGGAGATCGTGGCGAACATCGACGCGATCCACGCCGCGCTCGACGACGACCTCGCGGGCCTCTCCTTGGTGCCCTGCAGCGGGACGGCGGGCGGGAGCTGCGTCTCCCAGGGCGCGCCGCTCATCATCCCGGACACGCTGACCATCGATCCTTCGATGGCGCCCGGGTTCCCGAACGGCCGGACCCTCCCGGATCCGGTGATCGACGTGACCCTGGCGGTGGTGCTGCTCGACCTGGGCGTGCCCGGCCAGGACGCCACGACGCTCGCCACCATGCCGGTCAACCCCGCGGCGAACGACGTCGAGTTCCTCGACACGTTCCCCTACCTGGCTGCGCCGCACACGCCGTAGCCCTCACGTCGCGGCGGGTGGCTCGCGCTGCCCGCCGCGGCGCTTTCCCTTTCTCCCTTTCTCCTTTTCTTTCGAGGCATCGACTCATGCACCGTCCCGCTCCCCTCGCGCTCCTGTTCGCGCTCGCCGCCGTCGGCTGCGGCTGCAGCAACCCGAACGACGCGCCGCCCCCGCTCGAAGCGAGCGGCGAGGCCGCGGCGCCCACGCCGACGGGAGACACGGACTACGATCGCGCCGTCCGAGACCTGGACGCGCGCATCGCCGCCGCCGAGCGCGCCGCCGAGCGCTTCGACGACGACTGGGGTCGGCTCGACACCGTCGCCGCCCTCTACGCCGCCCGCGCCCAGCTCACCGGCGACTACGCAGACTATCGACGCGCCGAGGAGGCGCTGTCCCGGGCGTTCGAGCTCGCGGCGGAGGGCTCCGGTCCGCTGCTCACGCGCGCCAGCTTGCACTTCACCCTTCACCGGCTCGATCGGACCGCGGCCGATCTGGATCGGATCGAGGCCGGCGTGATCCTGTCGGACACCACCAAGATCGCCGTCGACCATCTCCGCGGCGACGTGGCCTTCCACTCCGGCCGCTACGAGGAGGCGGAGCGCCTCCATCGGCGGGCCGACGAGACCTGGGAGTCGAGCTCCGGCGCGTTCCGAATCGCGTACGACCTCTGGCAGACCGGCCGCTTCATGGAGGCGGAGAGCTGGCTGGTCACCTCGCTCGGCCGGATCGTGGGCGACGCCGATCAGGGTCGCGCGTGGACCCACCTGCAGATGGGCATCATGGATCTCGACCGCGGTCGCTGGGACGAGGCGCTCGCGCACTACCGGGACGCGCAGGCGGTCTTCTCGGGGTGGTGGCTGGTCGACGAGCACGTCGCCGAGATCCACGCGCTCCGCGAGGACTGGCTCCGGGCCGAGGTCGCCTACCGCGACGTGGTCGCGCGCACCGACAGCCCGGAGCTGATGGACGCGCTCGCCGACGTGCTCCTCGAGCGCGGCCGCGACGAAGAGGCGGCCGAGTGGAGGGCGCGCGCCCGAGCCACCTACGAGGCGCAGCTCGAGACGCTCCCCGAGGCGGCCTACGGGCACGCGCTCGACCACTTCCTGGCCCACGGCGAGGCGGCTCGCGCGCTGGAGCTCGCCGAGGCGAACCACGCGCTCCGGCCAGGCGGCGAGGCGACGGTGAAGCTCGCGCAGGCCCTGCTCCGCGCCGGCCGCGTCGACGACGCCCGGACCCGCATCGAGAGCGCGCTCGCCACCGCCTACCGGACGGCGGAGCTGCACGCGACCGCGGCCGCGATCTACCGCGCGTCGGGCGACACGGCCGCCGCCGACGCCCAGGACGCGCTCGCCGGCGAGATCGATCCCCACGCGCCCGGCGGGATGGACTGGCTCCTCCCGGGCGAGTGATCGGGCCCCGCACGATCGGCGCGCTGGCGCTCGTCTGGCTGGCCTCCCCGTCGGTGGCGGCGGCCTGCGCGTGCTGTGACGGACACACCGAGCGCGCGCCGCGCGGGTGGTCGGCCGACGGGCGCCTCGCCGTCGAGGTCCGCTCCTACGTGGGCTGCGAGAGCCACCGCTACGTCGAGGTCTGGCGCCCGGACGGCGCGCGCGCCGAGTGCTTCGACCTGCACGCCGACCCGGCGCGCGCGGTGGCCTGCGACGCCCCGATGCGAGACGGCGGCGAGGCGTCGGCGCGGCGCTGGTCGGCCGGCCCGTTCTCGTCCGCGGCGCGGCCCCTGGACGCCGGCCTCGTGCGCGCGCACCTGACGGACGCTCCGCCCACCGAGGAGGGGCGCGCGCGGCAGCTCCTCACGGTGGAGGTGCTGGCGATCGAGGGGTGGCGCGAGCTCCTGCGGCTCACGATCTTGCGGGGCGCCCCCGAGACCTACGACGAGCCGGTCCTCGAGAGCGGGGCCGACCTCCCGATCGTCGTCGGCGTGTGGCCCTCGCCGCGAGGCGGACGCGCGGCGGTGCTGGTCCGTGGGCACGACACCGCGCCGGGGACCGGTCACTTCGACACGACCGTGCACTGGGTGGATCTGCCCGCCCTGCGGCGCGCGGAGCGACGGGAGCGGGCTCCCGACCACTGGTCGATGGTCGCGCTCCCGGCCTTCACGGCGGCGCGGGTCCCGTTCCTCGCGCGCACCCGGGCGCAGCGGCTGGTGCGGGACGCCCTCGCGCATCAGCGGGGCGACCGGGACGCGGCGGCCATGTCCCTCCTCGTCGAGGCGGCGTCGGTCGACCCGAGCAACGCGTACGTGCGCTACCACCTGGCCCGGGGGCTCGCGCGTGACGGTCAGCCGGCGCGCGCGGCCGCGGTGCTCGAGGCCCTCCGCTCCGCGGCGTGCGCGGCGTGCGAGGCGGCGCTCCGAGACGCGCGTCGCGACCCTCGGCTCGCCCCGCTTCTCCAGGAGGCGCAGTGAGGCTGGCGCCGCTCGCGGTCCTGCTGGTCGCGTGCGCGAGCGCTCCGTCTCGCGCACCGCAGTCGCCGGCATCACGGCCGTCGCCTTCCCAGCCGCCGCCCTCCGCCTCCGAGTCGGCCGCCCCTGAAGCCGCGGCGGGTCGGGCCGAGGCCTGGCGTCGTCTGAACGAGCTCGTCGCCGAGCTCGATCTGCTGCATCACGCGGCGTGGGGCGGGGACGCGCCGTCGGAGGCGCAGCTCGCCGCCCTGGATCACGCGGCGCGGGTGGCCCTGCTCGGCGCGAGGGCGCTGCTCGACCAGCTCGGGTGCGAGGGCTGCGTGGACGACGGCGACTTCCTCCTGCGCACGGACGAGCCGCCCGGCAACTCGGCGTCCTACGCGCTGATGAGCCTCGGGCGGGCGCTCGAGACGATCCTCGCCCGACACCCGGAGCCCGCCTACGCGTGCCAGGCCGAGCGAGCCTGGGCCGGCGTCGCCCTCGGGCGCCTCGCGCGGGCGGTGGCCGATATGCCGGAGCTCGAGGAGCGCTTCGCGGTCGTCCGCTCCCTCGAGGACTGGCCCGCCGTGCTCGAGCGCATCCACGCCGAGCTCGGGACGATCGAGGTGCCGCCGGACGGCGCGATCCGCGCCGAGCACGAGGCCGCCCTGTCCTGGGTCGCCTCGGCCGCCCGCGCCTGCGCCGTGCGAGCTACGCCATCTCGAGGAAGAGGCGGTCGGGGTCCTCGAGGTACGCAATGATGTCGTAGGCGAAGGCCGCGCCGACGTGGCCGTCGACGATGCGGTGATCGAACGAGAGGCTCAGGAGCATCACCTCGCCGATCTCGATCGAGCCGTCGCGAACGACCGGCTTCTGCTTGATCTGGTGCACGCCGAGGATGCCGACCTCGGGGAAGTTGAGCACCGGGGTGGCGAAGAGGCCGCCCTGCTTGCCGAGGCTGGTGATCGTGAAGGTCGAGCCGCTGAGGTCCTCGCTCGCGATCTTGCCTTCCTTGGCCGCGGCGCCGAGGCGCGCGATCTCGGCCGCGATCTCGACGATGGAGCGGCGGTCGGCGTCCTTGACCACCGGGACCATGAGGCCCTGATCGGTCGAGGCGGCGATGCCGATGTTGTAGTAGCGGCGGTAGACCAGCTCGTTGGTGCTCTCGTCGAGCGCGCTGTTGAGCACGGGGTGCTTCTTCAGCGCGGCCACGACCGCCTTCACGATGAAGGGCAGGAAGGTGAGCTTCACGCCCGCCTCCTCGGCCGCGCCCTTGAGCCGCCCGCGCAGCTCCTTGAGCTTGGCGACGTCGCACTCCTCCACGAACGTGAAGTGGGCCGCGGTGTTCTTCGTGGTCTGCATCCGCTCGGCGATCTTCCGCCGGATGCCGACGAACGGCTTGCGCTCCTCGAGCGACTGCTGGGCCGGGGTCGGCGCCTCGATCTTGACCGGGGCGCGCCCGCTCGCCGGCTTGCCGACCGCGCGGGTCTCGGCGGTGGGGGCCTTCGTGGTGCCGGGCGTGGTGGGCGCGGACTCGCCGGCGGCGAACGCCTTCACGTCGTCCTTGGTGATCCGGCCGCCGTCGCCGCTGGGCGTCACGTAGCGGAGGTCGACGTCGAGATCGCGCGCGAGCTTGCGCGTGGCCGGGGTGGCGAGCGGCTTGTCGCTCACGACCTCGCCGGTGGAGGCGGCCGCGCTCTTCACCGCGGAGTCGGTCTTGGCGAAGTAGGAGGAGCCCGGGAGGCTCTCCTTGATGTCGCCGACCGCGGTGGCCGCGGGGCCGTCGTCCTTCGCCTTCGGCGGCTCCGACGGCGGCGGCGGAGCCGCGTGCTTCTTGGTGCCCTCGTCGCTCTTCTGGGCGGGCGCGGGGGCGGCGGGCGCCGGGGCGGCGGCCGCGGCGCCGTTGGTCGCGAGCGTCACGATCACCGAGCCGACCTCGACGACGTCCCCCACGCCAGCGAAGAGCTCCTGGATCGTGCCCGTCTTCGGCGCGCCGATGGTCACGGTCGCCTTGTCGGTCATGACCTCGACCATCGGATCGTCTTCGCGGACGTCCTGGCCGGGCTCGACCAGCCAGCTGACGATCTCGCCTTCCATGACGCCCTCACCGATGTCGGGCAGCTTGAACTCGAACGTGGACAAGGGGGGCTCCTCGGTTCTCGGTTGCGGGCGGTGGTCAGTAGCGGGCGGTGGTCATGACGGCCGGCGCGATGCGGTGCGCCAGCGGCAGGTACTCGTTCTCGAGCGTGTAGGGGAACGGCGTGTCGAAGCCGGTCACCCGCGCCGGCGGCGCCTCGAAGTGGAGGAACGCCTTCTCGGTGACGAGCTGCATGATCTCGGCGCCGAACCCGCAGGCCTTCGGCGCCTCGTGCACCACGACCAGCCGGCCGGTCTTCTTCACGCTCTCGACGATGGTGTCGAGGTCGAGCGGCCACAGGGTGCGGAGATCGATCACCTCGCAGTCGACGCCGTCCTTGGCGACCTGCTCGGCGGCGCTGAGCGCCTCGTAGACCATCGCGCCCCAGCTGACGACGGTGACGCCGTCGCCCTCGCGCACGACCTTCGCCTTGCCGAGCGGCACGGTGTAGTCGTCCTCGGGCACGTCCATCTTCACCGCGCGGTAGACCCGCTTCGGCTCCATGAAGAGCACCGGGTCCTCGTCGCGGATCGACGCCAGGAGCAGCCCCTTCGCGTCGTAGGGGTTCGAGGGGCAGACCACCTTGAGGCCGGCGGTGTGGATGAAGAGGGACTCGGGCGACTGCGAGTGGTAGAGGCCGCCGCGGATGCCGCCGCCCACCGGCGTGCGGATCACCATCGGGCAGCTGTACTCGCCGCCGGAGCGCCAGCGCATCTTCGCCGCCTCGCTCACGATCTGGTCGAACGCGGGGAAGATGAAGTCCGCGAACTGGATCTCCGGGACGGGCCGCATGCCGTAGAGGGCCATGCCGATCGCGGTGCCGATGATCCCGCCCTCGGCGAGCGGCGTGTCGATGCAGCGATCCTCGCCGAACTCGTCGTAGAGCCCGGCGGTGACGCGGAAGACGCCGCCCACCTTGCCGACGTCCTCACCGAGGACCACCACGCGATCGTCACGGCGCATCTCGCTCGCGAGCGCGCCGTTGATCGCCTGCACCATGTTCATCTCAGCCACGGTCTTCTCCGATCGATCTCTTCTGAAGGGCAGGCTCAGCGCACGATCTCGTCGCGCTGGCGGTCGAGGTGAGGCGGGACCGCCTCGTAGACGTCGCTGAAGAGCGTGCCGAGCGCGGGCTCGCTCGCCCGGGTCGCCGCGTCGAACGCGCTCGAGAGCGACTCCTCGGTGCGCTTGCGGATGCCGGCCTCGTCGACGCCGTCGACCCGCGCCATCGCGTCGTCGTCGCCCTTCAGGACGACGTCGATCAGGGTGGGGCCCTCGCCGGCGAGCGCGCGCTCCCGGGCCTCGCGCACCGCGCGAGAGACGGCCGCCGGATCGGTCCCGTCGCACTCGACCGCGTGGACGCCGTAGGCCACCGCGTGCTCGGCGCTGCCCGGCTCGCCCTCGCGGACGCGGCAGAGGAAGATCGTCGGCGCCTTCATCACGCCGGCGAAGTTCACGCCGGTGTGGAAGTCGGCGGCGTCGACCTCGGGGCCGTCGAAGAGCGCCACGCTCACGACGTCCTCGCCCCGCCGGCGCGCGCTCCAGGCCACGCCGACCGCGTGGGGGAGGTGGGTGGCGGCGGGCGCGCTCACGCTCGCGACGTTCAGCCCCTTGGCGCTCACCCCGCTCGGGATGTCGCGGCCCTTGAGGGGATCGCTCGCGGTGCCGAAGACCCGGTGCGCGAAGGTCGCCACGTCCATGCCGCGCAGCAGCGCGAGCGCCCAGTCGGCGTGGGTGGGGAAGAGCCAGTCGCCGTCCTCGAGCCCGTCGAGCGCGCCGACGAGCGCCGCCTCCCGGCCCAGGGTGCGCGGGAGGAAGCCGATCCGCCCGGCGTCTCCGAGGGCGGCGAGGCGGGCGTCGACGGTGCGCACCCGCACCATCTGCTCGTAGAGCGCGTGCAGCGCCTCGCGCTCGGTCGTGGGGCTCGAAATGGCTCCGGCTTCCATGCTCTCCCTCAGCTCACCACCGCGAGGCGGGTCTTCTTTCCGTAGCGATCGTCGTAGTCGCCCGCGCCCTTCAGGATCCCCTTCAGGAACGCCTCCGCCGCGCGGTAGGACGAGCGGACGAGCGGGCCGGACGCCACGTAGCGGAAGCCCATCTCGAGGCCCCTCTCGCGGTAGCGATCGAACTCCGCCGGCTCGACGTAGCGGACCAGCTCCGCGTGCTTCTTGGTGGGGCGCAGGTACTGGCCGATGGTCAGCACGTCGACGTCGTTGGCGCGCAGCGACTCCATCGCCTCGTACACGTCGTCCTCGGCCTCGCCGCAGCCCACCATCAGCGAGCTCTTCGTGATGTTCGCGCCCGCCTCCTTGGCCCAGCGGAGCACGTCCATCGAGCGCTCCCAGCTGCAGCGCGCGTCGCGCATCTTGCGCTGGAGGCTCGGCACCACCTCGACGTTGTGGGCGAAGACGTCCGCTCGGCCGTCCCGCACCGTCGTCTCGACGTCGCGCCGCACCCCGGCGAAGTCGCCGACCAGCACCTCGACCAGCATCTCGGGGCTGTAGTGCTTGATGCGCCGCACCGTCTGCGCGACGTGGGCCGCGCCGCCGTCGAGCAGGTCGTCGCGATCGACCATCGTCAGGACGACGTAGGCGAGGTCGAGCTGCGACAGCGCGCGGCCGACGTTCTCGGGCTCTCGCGGGTCGACCATGCCGCCGGGGTCACCGGTGTTCACGGCGCAGAAGCGGCACCCGCGGGTGCAGGTCTCGCCGAGGATCATCAGCGTCGCGGTGCCCTCGCCCCAGCACTCGCCGACGTTGGGGCAGCGCGCCTCCTCGCAGACGGTGTGGAGGTCGAGCTTGCGGAACGTCTCCTTCAGGCGCTGATAGCGGTCTCCGCCGGGGAGCCGGACCTTCAGCCACTCGGGCTTGCGCTCTCTCTTGGGGGCGGGCTGCGACATGAATGATTCCTCTCGTCCGCGGGGGCGATGCTCGGGATCTAGGACGCGCGGAGACTCGCGCCCACCCCCGCTCGGACGAGCGGTCGAGCGTGTTCTACGGACGGCGCCCGAGGCGTGTCAACCCGAGGCGGTCGCGGCGCGTTCTTCTCGCGATGTCGCGGGGTTGGACGCGTGCGATCGCGCACGCCCTTCCCGGTGGGGCGCGATGGACCAGATCCCGGCGCGGGGAGGGCGTCGATGAGCGAGTGGGTGCAGCCGGGGCCGGGCTCGACGATCGCGTTCCTGAGCGTCGTCGCCTTCGTGGTCGCCGCGCTGGTGGCGGGGGTGGTGTGGGCGGGCCGACGGCGAGGCGAGCCGAGGGCTCGGGTCGGGCGGCGGGCCCTGGCGGTGGCCGTCGGCGCGGCCCTCTGGCTGGGCGTCACCGCGCTCTTCGCCGAGAGCGAGCTGATGCGGCGCCCGGGGCCGCCCCCGCCGCTGATGATCTTCTTCGCGGCCAGCATGGCGGTGGCGCTCGGCGTGGCCCTGTCTCCGCTCGGCCGCCAGCTCGCCCGCCTCCCGCTCGCGGCGCTGGTGGGCTTCCAGGTGTTCCGGCTGCCGCTCGAGCTCGTGCTGCACGAGTGGCACGCGCAGGGCGTCATTCCGGTGCAGATGACCTTCGAGGGGCACAACTTCGACATCGTGACCGGTGTGCTGGCCGGCGCGCTGCTGCTCTGGGCCCGGCTCGGCGATCCGCCCCGGGCGGCCTATGTGGTCGTGAACGCGGTCGGCCTGGCGCTGCTCTCTGCGGTCGCGACCATCGCGGTGCTCTCGGCGCCGCTGCCGATCAAGGCCTACGACACGCCCGATCTCCTCCTCGCCCTGCACGCGCCCTACGCCTGGATCGTGCCCTTCTGCGTCGGCGGCGCCCTGGCCGGGCATGTGGTCACCCTGCGGGCGCTCGCGGCCGACTCATGAGGATTTGACGGCCCCGCCGATCGGGACTTAATTCGCAGCGGTGCCCCGGTTGGACGACCGCGATCGACTCGCCGCGCTGAAGCGAACCGGGCTCCTGGACAGCCCGCCGGAGGAGGTCTTCGATCGCCTCACCCGGCTCGCGTCGCGCGCGCTCTCCGCCCCCGTGGCGCTGGTGTCGCTCGTCGACGATCACCGTCAGTTCTTCAAGAGCCAGGTCGGCCTCGAGGAGCCGTGGGCGGCCGAGCGGCAGACGCCGCTCTCGCACTCGTTCTGCCAGCACGTCGTCCTCAGCGAGGCGCCGCTGGTGGTGGAGGACGCGCGCGAGCACCCCGCGGTCTGCGACAACCTCGCGATCCGCGACCTGAACGTCGTCGCCTACGCGGGCGTGCCCATCCGGCTGGCCGGGGGCGAGCTGCTCGGCAGCTTCTGCGTGATCGACGTCGAGCCTCGCCGGTGGACCGACGCCCAGGTCGACGTGCTCCGCGGCCTCGCCGACGCGGTGGTGGCCGAGATCGAGCTGCGGCTCCAGGTCGACATCCAGTCCGCCCAGCGCCAGGAGGCGGAGCGCCAGCGGGACGCCGAGCGGCGGCGCGCCCGGAGCGTCACCCACGATCTCCGCTCCCCGCTCAGCGTGGTCGTCAACGGCAGCGAGCTGCTGCTCGATCACCCGCAGCTCGAGGCGCAGCCCGGGCTCCAGCGCATCGCCCAGCTGATCCACCGGAACGCGGTCCGCGCCTCGCGCATGGTCGAGGACCTCCACGATCTGCACCGCCTGGAGCACGGGGCGATGACCTTCGACTTCCGCGAGGCCGATCTCGTGGCGATGGCTCGCGAGCTGATCGACGACCTGCGGGACGACCGCATCGCGCTCGGCGAGGCCCCGCGCACGTTGATCCATCAGGTGGACCTCCACTCGATGGAGCGCGTCCTCACCAACCTCGTCACCAACGCCCAGCGCTTCGCCGAGGACCGGGTGCAGATCCACCTCCAGCGGCGCGGCTCCGAGGTGGGCCTGCTGGTCGACGACGACGGCCCCGGCGTGCCCCCGGAGGCCCGCGATCGGGTGTTCGAGCCGTACGCGCGTGCCCACGAGGAGGGCCTCTCGGGCTCGGGCCTCGGCCTCGCGGTGGTGCGGCAGCTCGCCGAGGCGCACGGCGGACGGGTGGGGGTCTCGGACAGCCCGCTCGGCGGCGCGCGCTTCGAGGTCGTGCTCGGCCGGCTCCGCCCGGTGACTCCGTAGCAGCGCGCTGATGGGAATCCTCGCGGCACCTCCCGTGTAGACTCCCGGCGCCATGGCCAGCTCGTCCAAGAAGCCGGTGGTCTTCGCCGTCCTGCTCGTCGTGCTCGTGGGGGCGCCGCTCGCCGTCTGGCTGGCGCGCGGGGCGATCGCCACCTCGATCGCGGTCGGGGAGCTCGAGGCGCGGGGCCTGACCTGCGACGACCGGTTCGCGCTCGAGCTCTCCGCGCTGCTCGACGAGACCACCCTCGCGCCCACCCGCTGCACCCGCGCGGACGGCCTGGTGGAGGTGATCGAGCTGCTCGAGCCGGCCACCGTGACCCTGGAGGGCTTCGAGCCGGCCGCGGTGGACGCTCCGTCGATCCGCCTGGTGCTCCGCGATCGCGACGTGCGCGGCGGCGACCGGTGGGCGCGAGAGCTGTCCCGGCTCGGCCTCGAGCAGCGCATGGCCGGGCTCATCAAGGGGCTGAGCGAGCTGAGCGCGATGCGCCTCCCGCCGACCACGGTCGGCCGCGCCGAGGTGCTGCGGGCCCGCGACCCGGTCGCCACCGCCGAGACGGTCCGGCTGACCCCCGGGGACGCGCTCGACGCCGCCGCCGGCCGGATCTCCTTCGTCGCCGGGCCCGGCGGCGTCGGCCGCCTCGAGCTGACCTCGGTCACCGGCAACGCGACGCGCCCGCGGGTGCACCTCCAGGGCCGGGCCACCGCGTCCGCGGGCATCGGGCCGCTCAGCGTCACCCGGAGCGGCACCTTCGCCGTCGACGCCACGTCCCTCGACACGGCGTCGCCGCGCTTCAGTCTGGACGCGCGGCTGTGAGCGGCGCGCGCGCGATCTCGAACGCGCGGTCCATGTCGTCGCAGACGATCTCGCTCTTCTGATACCGCGTCGCCTGCAGGCGACCGACCGCGCTCCGGATGACGACGATCATGCGGCCGAACACGCGGAGCAGCTCGTCCCGCGACGCCTGGATGGCGGCCTCGGTCTCCGCGCCCCGCGGCGGCGGCGCGATCCGGCTGTCCACGATCACCGTCCATCGCGCGTGATCCGGCGGCGGGTCCGCGACCGCGGCGAAGTAGGAGCGACGCAAGGCGTCCGGCTCCTCCACGCGGCTGTTCTTCCGGGTGATGACCAGGACGCGCTCGCTCTCCAGCACCTCGCTGCACAGGAGCTCGTCATCGATGGCTCGAAACATCTGCGTGACCTCGAACGGCGCCGCACGCCTTCTTTGGGGACCCCTCCGCGAGGAAGCTATCCTCCGAGTGTGAGCTCGGAAGCCTTCCGCGAGGCGCTCCTCTCCGTGATGGAGCGCAAAGTCCACTGGGCGTGGCCCCGCTTCACCTCGGGGGAGGTGGCGAGAGAGCGCCTGCACGTGCACCTGGAGCAGGAGTACGAGGTCTACGTGCGCGACTTCCCGGTGCTGGTCGCGCGCGCCTACGTGCAGTGCCCCATCGCCGCGGTGCGGCGGGAGCTGGCCGAGAACATCTACGAAGAGGAGACCGGCGGGCTGGTCGCCGGCCGCCCGCACCCCGAGCTCTTCCTGGAGTACCCGCGCGGGCTCGGCATGGATCTGTCCCGCTTCGAGCGGGTGGAGCTGCTCGAGGGCGCGGCGCGCTACCGCGCTTTTCTCGACGAGGCGACGACGGAGCGCGGCTGGTCGGTGGCGGCCGCCGTCACCACGCTCTTCCTGGAGGGCACGCCCTACGACCGGAGCGTGCTCGATCCCGACGCGCCGCCCCGCCCGGAGCCCGCCCTGAGCGAGCACCCGCTGGTGAAGCACTACGGGCTCGACGTGGAGCACCTGGCGTTGACCAAGGCTCACCGCAGCGTCGAGGGCGAGCACCGCGCCGCCGCGTGGAAGGTGATGCTCGATCACGTGCCCGAGGCCGATCGCCCCGCGGTGGTGGAGGCGATGGAGCGGGCGCTCGAGCGCTGGCTCGCCTACCGCGACGACGTCGCCGAGGCCTGCGGGCTGTCCCGCGAGTGATCCGCGCTCGCGCGCTCAGGCCGCGCGCTCGAGCTGCGCGCTCAGGCCGCAGCGGTGGCGCGGCTCGCCTCGAGCATGGTCGCGACCGCGAGACCGGCGAGGCTGAGGCGGCATCGACCGCGATCCGCCAGGCCCTTCTTCTCGAGATGCGACAGGACCCGGACGACCCGGCCCACGCCCCAGCCGAGGCGCCCGGCGAGCACGCCGAGGTCGATGGGGAGGGTGGCGCGGCTCAGGTCGTGAATGGCGCCGATCAGGGTGATGGCTTCGTCGGAGGTGGTGCGCTTGCGGGTGGTCATGAGTCGACCCTGCCCGAGCACTGAACGCGAGTCCAGTTTTGTGCGTTCAGTGCTGAACGAAGATCGCAGATCGCCTGAGAAAACTCACACGTAGGGGTGCGTCGAACGCGAAATCAAAGGGGTTTCGTCCTCGCCCCGCGCACCCTATGGTGAGGCGCATGGCCGACGACGTGGATCTCCCGCCCTGCGGTATCTACCGGACCCGAGCGCCCCTCGGCACCGTCCCCCAGGACCGCCTGGTCTACTTCCACAACCACGGTGACCCGGGCCCCGGGCTCTATCTGCCGTCGGAGTGGCGGGGAAACCGGGCGCGCTTCTCCGCTCGAGGCCACCTGCTGCCGTCGCCCGGAGACGTGCGTCACCTCGAGCCGCTCGCCGCCGAGGGCTTCTACCGCGTGGTCTCGCCCTTCCACTGCTGCGCGAAGCAGTGCCGCCTCTTCGAGGCCGACTCGCTGGTGCAGCTCGGCTACGACGGCCAGGCCCGCGCCATCCTCTTCGTGCCCGAGTGGGTCGACGGGCAGCTCGCCATCCCCGAGCGCGGTACCCGCATCGACGTCGATCGCGTCGATCTGATGAAGCCCCTCCGCGTCCCCGTCGCCCAGTCCCCCGTGCACGACGAAGGCGCCGACGAGATCCTCCTGCATTGAGCCCGACGGCTCCTCTTGCATCGAGCCTCCCGGCTCTCGAGAGGTGGCAACGATGGCGCCGGGGCACCCCCGCCCGCTCCCACGCCACCGACCCGAGACGACGGCAGGCGAAGAGCGCAGCGAGGTCGCCGTACGCGCGACTCGAGTGGTTCGATCCCGCGGCAGCCCGACGGAGTCGGGAGGCCCTGGACGCAGGCGATGAGCGCAGCGATGTCGCCGCACACGCCACTCGAGTGGTTCGATCCCGCGGCAGCGGGCGGCCAGCGAGCGCGCAGCGCGAGCGCGAGCCGCAGGGCCCCCAGCGCCCCGTCGCTGGGGTCGCGGCGCGAGCGCGAAGCGCGACGCGCCGGCGGAGTCGGGAGGGGGGCCCCATT